>Ga0208297_1000248_pt1 | contig 135616 bp, 130 predicted proteins | sample LMS_cellobiose_e_FD_187367 | JGI IMG/M metagenome (GOLD analysis project Ga0208297, IMG submission 187367) | Rumen-fistulated moose microbial communities from Alaska, USA - LMS_cellobiose_enrichment (SPAdes) (version 2) | ecosystem: Host-associated > Mammals > Digestive system > Stomach >...
ATACTTGGATGGCGACGTCCCGGGAACATAGGACGACGCCGGCATGCATGATCCTCCATAGCTCAGCCGGTAGAGCACGCGGCTGTTAACCGCGGTGTCGTTGGTTCGAGTCCAACTGGAGGAGCCAACGCTGCCAAGGTTGATAATTTGGGCTTTGGCAGCTGATACGGGCCTTTAGCTCAGTTGGTTAGAGCAACCGGCTCATAACCGGTCGGTCCGGGGTTCGAGTCCCTGAAGGCCCACCAGATCAATCCGAACCCGATTCCGGGCTCGGATTGATTATATAGGGGTATAGCTCAGTTGGTAGAGCAGTGGTCTCCAAAACCACGTGCCGAGGGTTCAAGTCCTTCTGCCCCTGCCACGTCGCCGCAAGCTTCGTCGCCTGCGGCGACTTTTTTATATTTCTCATCGCAACAAGAAAAAACCTCGTCGAAAGACGGGTTTTTCTTTATATATGCAAAAAGAATTACTTGCATGCAAGTATACACAGCAGTATACTTAAATCAATTAAGAACGGATAGGGATAATAAAGGGGAGGTGTTTTATCAATGAGGGCTAATACAGACACATGTTGTCTGACGCTTCCCTTGGTTCTTGAAAAATGGCAGAAGGATCAGCTCAATAAGAGCTTAAAGGTAGCGCGGCAGATTTACAACAAGCTTATAATGTTTGAATAAAAATGGAGGAGGCATGCTTATGCCTAATTTTAAGTGGTCACAGTTAAATCATATGCAAATTGGACGCTATGCGGAGTATTACGCAAAAATGGAGTTTACCTCCTACGGCTATGATGTCTACACCTCCGAGGTGGACGATCACGGCGTTGACTTTGTTGCAAAAAGTCCGACAGGAGTGTTTTTGGAGGTACAGGTCAAGGCGGTGCGCGATAATTATGTATTTATCCGCAAGGACAAAATCGTGCTGGACGATGCGCACCTTGTCTGCTATATGAGGTTCAGCGACGGAGCCTTGCCAGAGGTGTATATCATTCCTTCCTCCGTCTGGACGCTCCCAAACGCTGTCTTTGTCAGCCGGGATTATGATAAGCCGGAACAGAAAAGCAAACCGGAATGGGGCATCAATTATTCACTGAAAAACGCTCCCTTGCTGGAGCCGTACCGAGCGGAAAACTATTTTTCAACCCACTGGACGGCGGCGTCCATGCACATGGCATCCAGCTTCTCCCGCAGGGCGAGTTTAGAAACCCATGCTTCGGGGATTGTGTCAAAGCCGTAGAGCAATCCAGCAAGTCCGCCGGCAATCGCGGCAACTGTATCCGTATCATCGCCGAGGTTGACCGCCTTCAAGACACAATCCTGATAGCTGCCTGTTGTGAGGACACACCAAATGGCAGCTTCGAGCGTGTCGACCACATACCCGCTGCTTTTTATCTCCGTGACGTCTGCCGTGCGGAGAGCGCCGCTGAATAGTCGGGAAAATGCGAGATACTCGGGGACTTCCGCATAATAGCCCTTCGCTTTTTCGATGCCGATTTCAACGGAAATCATGCTGTTTTTCTTGAGCACTTCGCTTACAACAAACGCATAGATTCCGCACGCCATGTCAGAGCGCGGGTGAGCGTGTGTTAAGGCGGAAACAGACTGGATTTCTGCTATCTCTGTATTTCCGTATGCAGTATGATCGGCGGTGAAATGCTGATAGAGAATCACAGGAAGGATACGCATCAGGGAACCGTTTCCGTTGTCCCGATCCGAGCGCCCGCCACAGTCGACTACAGAATGATTCCGGCTGTACTTTGCAATCGCGTGGAGCGTCGACCGCCCGATTCCAAACATTTTCCCGTTTGGCGTCATGTATCCCGAATTACCCCACATGGCAAAACGATCCATCATATCATAGAGGTCGACTTTACCGATTTGGGTGAGGCTTTCGAGCGTGCATAGCGTCATTGAGGTATCGTCCGACCAAGTACCGACGGGGACATTGTGACTACCATAGGCCAGCATATCCTTTATCGGCGAGCGAAGTAAGTGCTTACGGGGAACAAATTCTACGGGTACGCCGAGCGCATCGCCGATGGCGTGTCCGAAAACAGCCGACTTGATTACAGAATACGCCTGTTCGGTTTTCATATCCATGCCGATTCTCCTTTGCACGTTGCTTTGGGCATTATATCACTTTTTTGCCGATCATGCTACCTGTCTTACGGGCTTTTGAGATTGCAATTGCATCAATAAAGCATCAATCCGAGGAGCGGCTGGCTTTCACAAGCCCCGCACCCTCGGACAAACGGGCAAACCTCCGCGCGGAGTCTACGCTTCAACATCCACTCCAAAACCACGTGCCGAGGGTTCAAGTCCTTCTGCCCCTGCCATAAAAGAAACCTCTTTTGTATACCAAGACAAGAGAGTTTTTTTCTGCTTTTTGGGGGAAAACAGGCTAAATACAGTAAAAATGGGCTTTCACATGGTAGATCAGCCATTCGGAAGCCCGGTTTTTTGCTTTAAGAAGTTGCACCCAGCCGAAAATGCAGGTGTACTTTTGCTAGTAATTAGCTCTGTAAAAGACTACCAAAAGATGTGTGGGGAGAAGATTTGAATCCTGAAAAGCGAACAAGAAAGCCCCTCTTTCATCGCATTTAGGACAAAAATAGTAATTATCTTTATTTTGTACCGTTTGGTAGCTGTTTCACATTTTGAAACACCATTGCAATCCGAATTATAGATTTGGAGGGCGATGGTGTTTCTTTATTATTTTTATACGGTTTTTTCGCATTTACAGCACGTGGACTGATATCAAATAGACTTGTAGACTGCTTGACGCTATAAAGCCCTCGTCTAAAGACGAGGGCTTTATAGCTATATCAATTCTTGCCTGAATATGCGAAATAGTATATAATGCAGGAAACGGCAGCTTTGAGGATAATATAGGTATGACTATGGGCAAGAGAAAAAAAGCATATGCTGCATCTGCGGCGGCGGTCGTTATTACCGCATGGCTGCTGTGGGGCAATCTCACCGTTGGGACGACGTACTATCACGCGTCCTTTGCCGAGCTGCCCGCATCCTTTGACGGATTCAAAATAGCCCAATTATCTGATTTCCACAATGCGCGGTTCGGCAGGGACAACGCAATGATAGTCGACATACTGAAAAGGGAAAAGCCCGATATGATAGCCATAACCGGTGATTATATTGATTCCCGAAGGACGGACATCGGCATAGCCGAAAAGCTGACAGAGCAGATAACAAGGATAGCGCCGTGCTATTACATTACGGGCAACCATGAGGCGCGGCTGGGGGAGGAATATGCCGAGCTTGAGAAAAGCATGATCGATGCGGGAGTGATCGTGCTGCGCGATGAGACATGCTTGTTTTTAAGGGGCGATGAAGCTATCCGTATAGCAGGACTGGACGACCCTAAATTCAAGGGCGGGAGCTGCGAAATCAGAGATAGCCTGAAGCCCCCCGAAGATGAAAGACGTTTTACGCTGCTGCTGTCGCACAGGCCGGAGGCGTTTGAGGAATATGTGCGCGGCGGGTTTGACCTTGCGCTGTGCGGACATGCGCACGGGGGACAGGTAAGAATCCCGTTTTTAGGGGGCCTCGCAGCCCCTAATCAGGGGCTGCTGCCGCGGTACGATGCGGGAGTGTTCCGTAAGGGAGAAACTACGATGATTGTAAGCCGCGGGTTAGGGAACAGCATTATTCCCATAAGGGTAAACAACAGGCCCGAGGTCATTATAATAGAATTGCAGCGCGAAGACCGGGAGAATAATAACAAACATGCGACCGAGTCGGAAAACCCTGTCTAAAGACGGGGTTTTCCGAATTTATGCGATGTTAAAGCAGTTTTGACAAGGCTTATGCTGTGCCGGCAGCCTGATTTATACCAAAAATACGCGACAAGCCGTATCAAAATGAAGCAAAATCAATATTTTCAACTTTGTCTGCAATGGTGTATACTGTTATTCGGAAAAACGCAAGTATCGGAGGCTTTTTCATGAACAGCTTTTATACCGCGCTGAGCGCTGTGGCGCCGATGTTCGTCATGCTGGCGCTGGGGTATTTCGCAAGGCGAAAGGGCATGCTTGACGAAAAGACGCTCAGCCAGATGAACAGGCTCTGTTTCAGAGTTTTTCTCGCGCTGAACGTTTTTTACAACATCTATAAGGTGGACATCGGCGAGATATTCAATCCGCGGCTTATTCTGTGGACGGTCATATCCACGTTTATAGTTCTCGGAATCTCCGTTGCAATCGGTTTTTCGGCCGAAAAGGGTAAAAACCGCCGCGGGGCCCTGGCTCACTGCATATTCCACACGAATTCGGTAATCTTCGGCACTCTGATAGGCACCGCGCTGTGCGGCGAGGACAATGTCGGACCGATCATGCTGATAATAGCCGTGATAGTTCCGGTGCAGAACATTCTCTCCGTTATACTGCTCGAATACAGCCGTGGGGGCGCGAGCATCGACATAAAGGATATGGCGCTCAGCGTTGTGAAAAATCCGTACATAGTGGCGGCGTTTTTGGGCTTTGCCGTGCAGCTTGCAGGAATACGCTTCCCCGGCTTTATCGCAAACATATTCCGCGACCTCGGAAGATGCGGCACGCCGGTGGCGCTTATAGCGATGGGCGGGCTTTTCAACTTCGGCGCCGTAAAATCGAATCTTCGCTCGGTTCTGATAGGCTGTGCGGGCAGGCTGGCCGCGGTCCCTGCGGTGCTTATACCCCTAACCCTGCAGATGGGCTTTCGCGGCGCCGAGTTTGTAGGCTTTATGTGCATGTTCATCGCGCCTGTTGCGACCACGTCCTTCAACCTTGCGACACAGATGGATTCGGACGAGGACCTGACGAGCCAAATGGTGGTGTTCAGCTCGCTCGGCTCGCTGCTGACAATCTTTTTGTGGATCTTCGCGCTCAGCGGGATGGGCATATTCTGACGGGAAGGCCGGCGCTGTTCCTTGAAAGAGAGGCCGCGGTATAGTATTATATACGGGTAGGCCGTATTTGCGACAGCTTTTCGGCCGGTAAGCCGCGCGGCTTTCGGCACCGCGTTTTTCAAGGGGGGAGAGGTCGGCGATGAAATACGTAAAACAGGCGGCCGTAATACTTGCGGTATCGTGCGCGGGGGAGATAATAAGATACTTTGTGCCCCTGCCGATACCTGCGAGCATTTACGGCCTTTTAATTATGTTCGCCCTGCTGTGCGCAGGGGTGATAAAGCTCGATTCGGTAAAAGAAACGGGCGGTCTGCTGCTTGAGATAATGCCCATGCTGTTCATACCGGCGGCGGTCGGCCTGCTGGACAGCTGGCCGCAGCTCAGGCCCGTGGTGCTGCCGTTTGCCGCAATTACGCTCACGACGACGGTGCTCGTCATGGTCGTGACAGGACGCGTAGCCCAGCGGCTGATGGGCCGCGGCGCCGTTGAGGAGGAAAAGGACGATGAATGAGCTGATAACGAGCTGCACGACCTTCGGCGTCATCATAAGCGTTGCGGGCTACTGCCTCGGAGCGTACCTAAAGGCAAAGTACAAAAAGGGGATATTCAACCCCATACTTACAGCGATAGTATTCGTAATGGCAATACTCGTTGTTTTCAGGATAGACTATGAAAGCTACAATCAGAGCGCGAAGTATCTCAGCTTTTTGCTGACGCCGGCGACGGTATGCCTTGCGATACCGCTTTACTCCCAGCTGGAAAAGCTGAAAAGCAACAAAAGAGCTATTGTTTGCAGCCTCGTGGCCGGTGTAATCACAAGCCTCGGCTCGGTCTGCATACTCTCTAAGCTGTTCGGGCTGACGCACGAGCAGTATGTTACGCTGCTGCCAAAGTCCATAACGACCCCGATCGGCATGGGTGTATCACAGGAGCTGGGCGGATATGTGACGATAACCGTCGCTGTTATAATTATTACGGGATTGATCGGAAACGTGTCTGCGGACCTGGTGTGCAGGCTGTTTCGCATAACCGACCCTGTGGCCAAGGGCCTCGCCATCGGTGCGAGCTCGCACGCGATAGGCACGGCGCGCGCCATGCAGCTCGGCGAGACGGAGGGGGCCATGAGCAGCCTTGCGATAGTGGTCTCGGGTGTGCTGACGGTAATAGGCGCGTCATTTTTCGCGCTGCTTTGATATGAATAAACTCAAACCGGAAAGCGGCGCCTGCTGCGGATAGGGAGCGGGACGCCGCTTTTTTGTCCTCATTCAAGCGATACCGGCGGTGTTTGGCAGGACAGCGGCAGTATCCGGCGCGATTGAGAACTGTTGTTTTAACTAAAAATTGATAATAAATTCATTGACGGGCTATTCAACTTGAATAAAATATGTTAAAATATATTAAACATACAATCTGCAAGGAGGCTTAGAAAATGGATCTGGGTTTTAAGGACAGGATAGTTCTGATAACCGGCTCGTCGCGCAGCATAGGCAAAACCATTGCCGAAACCTTCGCCAAGGAGGGGGCGACGGTCGTACTCAACGATGTGCTCAAGGATGTGCTTGACAACACGGTAAACGAATTCAGGGACAAGGGCTATAAGGCATACGGATACTGCTTCGACATAACCGATCAGCAGGCGGCTGTGGCGGCAGTGGACAGAATCGAAGCCGAGGTCGGGCCCATTTCCGTGCTCATAAACAATGCCGGCATAACAAAGCGTCATCCGCTTGAGGATTTTCCGCTTAACGAGTGGCAGCAGGTGCTCAACGTCGACGTAAACGGCGCCTTCATCATGAGCCAGGCGGTTGCAAAGAAGTTCATCGAAAGGCGCTACGGCAGGATAGTCAGCATAACCTCGATAAACGCCGAGATGTCGAGGCAGACCATATCGGCGTACTGTTCGGCCAAGGGAGCCCTAAAGAGCCTGACCAAGTCGATGGCGACGGAGTGGGGCAAATACGGCATAACAGCCAACGCCGTAGGGCCGGGCTACGTTATCACCGACCTCAACAGGACGCTGGCAGAGGATGAGAGCTTCAGCGCGTGGGTGAAAAGCGAGGTGCCTTTACAGCGCTGGGGCGAGATTCAGGAGATAGCGAACGCGGTGGTTTTCCTCGCATCGGACAAGGCATCCTACATAAGCGGACATACCATATATGTGGACGGCGGCTGGCAGGCCTGCCTCTGATACCGGCAGAGCTGCGCCCGGCCGCATGTCCTGCGGTCGAACACAGGGAAGGCTGCAGAGCTTCGGCGCTGAATCCGGCGAATGGATTAACGATTAAAAAATAATTCATTAAAAGGGAGACGGTAAAATGATCATCAACGGCAAGGAGTACACAAGAGAGAATCTGGGCAAGATCTTCGATTACGCGATGCTCAACTCGGATGTGACGAGAGATCAGATAAAGGGGCATCTGGAGAAGGCCATAAAGTACAACGTAAGCGGCGTTCACTGCAACCCCTACTGGCTCCCGCTGGTGGCCGACACCCTCGAGGGCACCGGCATTGAAACGGGTATATGCCCCTCGTTCCCGTTCGGTTGCGATTCGACCAAGATGAAGATAAACCAGATAGAGGAGTACTGCAAGGTGCTCAAGGGGCGCCCCGGCTGCGTCGACACGGTGGTAAACGTGGGCCTTCTGCGCGGCGGCGAGTACGACGCCTTTACCGACGACCTCAGGGAGATAGTAAAGGTCAGCCACTCATACGGCTACGTTGTAAAGAGCATCCTCGACACACCCTATCTGACCGACGAGCAGGTGGCCATAGCGAGCAGATGCGCGGCCGAGGCCGGAGTTGACTATGTCAAATCCGCGACGGGCAGGAGCGGCCTCGCCGACCTGCGCCATATCGAGATAATGAAGGCGAACATACCCTCGAACGTAAAGGTTAAGTTTGCCGCGATGGGCACCGAGAACCTGACTGCAAAGACAATCATGGGCCTTGCAATGGGAGTGAGCCTGTTCGGCACCGGATACGCTCATCAGATAATCGAGGAGATTGACCAGTATTACAGCGACCTGGTAATAAACAGGCAGTAAATGCATCTCTGCCCCGCTGTGCCGAAAAAAGACAGAGCGGGGCAGGGCCTGCATGATTACATCGGGGGACGGAAGATGAAGGATAAAAATCTCCGCATACTGATATGCGGCGGGGGAATGATGGGCAAAAGCATAGCTTTTGTCATGACCGCGCTGCCTTATTTGGATGTAACGGTATATCACTACAGGGATATCGACCTTAAAAGCGGTATCTGGGAGAGCGTAAAGGCCCTTGCGGAGTACGGCGTTCTGCCGGAGGATGAGATAAGGCGCCGCATTGACAGGGTAAAGCTGGTCACAGACTTGAACGACGAGGGCGTAAAGAACGCCGACATCGTTATCGAGGCGATACCCGAGAACCTTGAAAAAAAGCAGGCGTTTTTCGCCGAGCTCGAAAAGGTGTGCAGGACCGACGCCATATTCTGCACCAACACGTCGGTCATCCCGCCCAGCCATATCTCGGCGGGGCTCGAGCACAGGGAGCGCTTCGCAGGGACCCATTTCTGGAATCCGGGGCACCTTATCCCGTTGGTTGAGGTCGTTATGACCGACCGGACCGAGCAGAGCGTCGCCGACACCTTGATGGAGATGCTTAAGGCCGCGGGCAAGCACCCTGTTCTTTGCAGAAAGGATGTGCCGGGCTTTCTTGCAAACCGCCTGCAGCACGCGCTGTGGCGTGAGGCCGTATCAATGGTGGAGCACGGAATCGCGACCCCGGAGGCGGTTGATGAGGCGATAAAATATTCCTTCGGTCTGCGCCTGCCCCGGCTCGGCCCGATGGAGAATGCCGACATGGTGGGGACCGACCTGACGTACAACATACATCAATACATTCTCTACGACCTTGAGGACAGCCACGAGCCGTCGCCCGTGCTCAAAAAGCTGGTCGACGAGGGCAAGCTGGGCTTCAAGAGCGGCGAGGGCTTCAAAAAATGGACCGCAGAGGAGATTGAAAAATCAAAGGACGACCTGAGCCGGCATCTTATAAGGATGCTCTACAACAAATAATCGGTTTGCAGCCGCGATGCAAAAGAGACCGACAGGCGGCTTGAGTATAATGCCAAAAAACGGCGAGGACCGTAAAAAAGGAGGAAATCGCATGTTGTTCGATCTTACAGGCAAGATTTGTTTTGTGACCGGAGCGGCAAGAGGAATAGGCAGGGTATCGGCTCAGGAGCTTGCAAAGCTCGGCGCAAACGTCGCCGTGGCCGACCTGAATATCGAGCAGGCAAAAGAGGCGGCAGACGAGATAAACGCTCTTGGCGGCGGAAGGGCCTGCGCCGTGGAGCTCGACGTGGGCAGCAACGACAGCATCGAAGCCGCCGTAAAGGCGACTGCCGACTATTTCGGCGGAATCGACGTGGTGGTAAACTGCGCCGGTATACTCGGCGCGTCGGGCATAGACGAGATGGAGCGCGAGGGCGAGTGGAACCGCGTTATAGATATCGACCTTTCGGGCACGTTCTTTGTTTGCCAGAAGGCTCTGCCCTATCTCAGAAAGAGCAGGGCGGGCAGAATAATCAACATATCCTCCGTTTCGGGCCGCAACGGCGGCTTTGAGTGCTCTATGGCATACGCCGCGGCCAAGGGGGGCGTCGTTGCCATAACCCGCGGCATGGCGAACAGGCTTGCGTCGACCGGAATAACGGTAAACGCGATTTGCCCCGGGACGACCGAGACCGAAATGCTCAAGGGATATACCCCCGAGAGGGTGCAAAACCAGATAAACGCAATACCTCTGCACCGGCTCGGTCAGCCGGTGGAGATAGCGGCGGCCGTATGCTACTATGCGTCCGACGAATCGGGCTTTGTGACAGGCAATATGCACGATATAAACGGCGGCGGTTATCTGGGATAAAAAAACCGCGGCAGCGGAGAGATCAATCGCCCGACCTTGCAATAAAGGCCGGGCGATTATACGTTTATACCGCTTTTATTCTTATTTGCGCTATGATATACTTAAAACAGGGTTGAGCGAAACCCGTCCGGACGAAAACCGGATGTATTGGGAAAAATACCTGTTGTAATGGAGAATAACGGCGGAGGATGGATATGGTATTCGTATGTTATCCGAAATGCACGACCTGCCAAAAGGCAAAAAAGTGGCTCGAGGAGAGGGGCGTCGAATTTTGCGAGCGGCACATCAAGGAGGAGAACCCCTCGGCGGACGAGCTCAGGGAGTGGCATGAAAAAAGCGGGCTTCCGCTCAGAAGATTTTTCAACACGAGCGGGCTGCTGTATAAAGAGCTGAAGCTCAAGAATGCGCTTGAGACGATGAGCGAGGAGGAGCAGATAAAGCTGCTCGCGACCGACGGAATGCTTGTAAAGCGCCCGATACTCGTGGGGGATGATTTCGTACTCGTGGGCTTTAAGGAAAAGGAATGGGAAGACAGGCTCTGACGGCGGAGGATGATGAAATGAGACGTGGAATTAAGAAAAGAATACTCGTTTCGGCCCTTGCGGCGCTGATCTGCGTATCGTTAGCCTTGCCCTGCGCGGCCGCTTCTGGCAGGATAATCGATTACGCCCTTTATACCGACATAACGGCCAAAATAAACGGGCATGCGATACGTTCGTATAACATAGGCGGATATACGGCGGTCGTGGCGGAGGATTTGAAAAACTACGGCTTTGACGTTGTATGGTACGGGGCGGAGCGCAAGCTGACAGTAGCCCGCGCCACCCGGAACGGTGAGCTTATGACGCCGGAGAATTTCCCCGATTACACAGCGCCGAAGCTGACGCGGCGCGTCGGCTCCCGGGCAAAGCCGGTTTACGGCACCGATATAGTTACCTATATAGCGGGAGAAAGGGCCGACTCCTTCAACATAGGCGGCGAGACCCTCGTCTGGTTTGAGCATCTCGAGCCCTTCGGCAGCGTCGTCTGGGATGGCGGCGCCCGAGTTATCGAGCTGACGCTGGGCGATCCTGTTGAAATCGCGCTGGAGCCGATCATAAGAAACTTAGAGGATTGGCGGGATTTCGGCGGCCCGGGCAGCGAGTGGCGCACGTGGACGAGCAAAAGAGGGACGCTGCTGTATACCCGCTATACCGGCACGCCGCACGGCAGCCTGACCGGCCTCAGGTTTATCAGAAACAGCGGCGAAATATTGAACATTACGGATATGCTGCCGCCTTACGGCTTCGGCGCGGGCTACTACTTCAATCCGCGTGAAATAACCCTCAACGGGGCGGGGACCCGCCTTAGCTTCATAACCCCGCTCAAGGAAGCGTTTTACGGAACAGAGGACGGTGTTAAGTACTGGGGCGACACCTTGTGCACGGTCGACCTTGAAAGGGGCGAGATGCTGTCGATGCAGCCGCTCGGCGAGGGCTTTGGCAGCTGGCAGGCCGACGCGAGGGCCGACAACGCCGAAATCGGCGAAAGGCTCGATATAACGGTAAAAAGATCGGGTGCGCAGGTCGGCGTGACGAAGGCCCTGCTGCCGAGCCGCAGCGTAGATGTGCATTTTGACGCGACCGGTGCGGTTATTACGAACTACGGCGTGCTGATGGAGGAGGAGAATCCGTCAATATACGAGACGGCGTACGGCAAGGCCTATATGGCGCTGGCGGGCATGGGTCTGCCCGATGCGGCAAAGGGCGACGACTTCGAAAACACGCCGGAGCAGAGGCAGACTGCGGCTGAGTATCTGACCGTTACCCTCAACGGCGAGGATATTGCCTGCAATCTGTGGTGGAGCGCGGGAAGCGGCCACAGAGACCTGTATGTTATATTTACAGAGGAGGTACGACTGAAGGACGGCGACGAGCTGAGGCTGGCAGTCGGAGACAGATAGTTAAGTCAGCGAGGCGGCGGATAATATCTGCCGCCCCGCTTTTTAATATAATAATAGGGAAGAATAATACGATTTAATGGTTGACATTTGTTATCCAAAATGATATTATACAGTCAGAGGATAACAACTGTTATCTATTTTTGGCTCAACGGGGTGATTTTATGCAGAGGCTGTCCCTTTCCGACGGAGAATGGAAGCTGATGAATCTGCTGTGGGACAGGAGCCCGCTTACGATAGGGGAAATGGTGTCGGCGCTCAAAAACGATACGGCGTGGAGCAAGGCGACAATAAACATCATGCTGACGCGTCTGGCCGACAAGGGGGCGGTGAGGATAGACAGCGGCAGCAGGGCAAAGTTGTTTTTTCCGCAGCTGAGGCGCGAGGATGCATTGAAGCAGGAGGCGAAAAACACCCTTGCGAAAATAAAAACAGGCGGCCTCGGGCTGTTGGTGAGCACAATGGCGCAGGAGTGTGAGATGACCGACGAGGAGATAGACGAGCTCTATCTGCTGCTTAAAAACGGGAGGCAAGGAAATGAACGGCCTTAACTGGATAGTGTCATCCTGTGTGATGATACTCGCCGCAATTCTCATAAGAGCGGTATTGGGCAAGCGTATGCGCCCCGGGCTGCGCTATGCGCTGTGGGGCATAGTGCTGCTGCGGCTGCTCTTCCCGGGAACGGTGCTGTCAAGCCCGGTCAGCGTGCAGAATGTGACGGCGAGAACGGAGTTTGCACAGAATCTCGAGGCGGTGCGGGATGTGAGCAGCATCGAGCATAATTCAAACGGCGCCGTAGAGGGCTTTGAAAGATACGACGTCATGCCCGACAAGCCGGTTATCGTGACAGATTACGCGACGCCCGAGCGATTCAAGCGTATGAAAACCGCAGTTCGTCTGCGTGATTTATTGCTCCCGCTGTGGAGGATAGGGACAGGGATAACTATTTTTATATTTATTGTGCTCAACGGACGGCTTTACTCAAGCCTGCGCTCAAGGCGGAAAAGAATAGAAAATGAAGGCCGCGTCAGGGTATATTCGGTTGAAAACCTTTCATCCTCCTGCCTTTTCGGGGGCGCGATATACGTCGCAGCAGATACTGCAGCCGATGAAAACAGGCTGAGGCACGTGTTGGCGCATGAGATGAGCCACCTGCGGCACGGGGACCATATATGGGCGTCACTTCGCTGCGCCGCTCTCGCGCTGCATTGGTACAATCCGCTTGTATGGCTGGCGGCGTCGCTGTCGCGCCGCGACGGCGAGCTGTTCGCCGACGCGGGGGCGCTCAAAAGCCTCGGCGATGAGGAGCGGGAGAACTACGGCGCGACGCTGATAGAGCTTTCGGTAAGGCATGAGCCTAGAGCGCCGCTGCTGTGCACGGCGACGACCATGACCGGCGGCAAAAGGGCGCTGCGCGAGAGGGTGGGCATGATAGCGTCCCGTCCCAGAATGACGGCGGCGGTGGTCGCCGCGGTGCTGCTGATAACGTCGGCCGCGGTGGGCTGCTCCTTTTGGGGAGCGGACAGGACGGGCTCTTCCGGCCTGAACGGCGGGCCTGCCGTCAAAACGACAAAAGAATCCGGAGCCCTGACGGGGGACGAGATCAAATACTTCAACAACGTGTTTTTCGCTCCCGTGACAGCAGATGGATATGGACAGAGGATAAACCTGCGCAATCAGTTTCTCTCGTCCGAATATGAACGGCCTGAGGATATTGACCTTTTCGGGCTGTTCTACTGCGGGACGGGGGATACAGAGAGCCTCAGCGACGAGGAATTCGCCCTGTTCGGCTCGCAGGACTGCCCGACCGACAAGCTGAGAGCGGAGGTCATGGATGCGTGCTTTGAGGAAAACACGGGGCTGCACATAGACCAGACGGCGAAAAAGGGTCTTGACGAATTTCGCTATTCGCAGGAGTTTGACGCCTATTATCATACCCACGGCGACACAAATTACAGAGCGGGGGTAAGAATCGAAGGCGGGGTGCACGACGGCGAGCTGGTGAGGCTGTATTATATCGACGGGAATGCGGACAACGGCTGGAAATGCGTGACCCTGCGCAAGGCGGGCAGGAACGCATGGCATTTCGTATCTAATGTGTGGGTCGAAAAGCCGGTTCTGCCGACGGTTTATCCGGATATGGAGCCCTGGGCGGTCGTGCCCCTGAGCGGCCTTGAGCCCTACGAGCCCGAAAAAGTCGAAATGGTGCGCCATGTGGATGACTGCGCCGAGAGGTACGGCGGTTGGGTTGTGGGGGACGGACCGGTCGTGCGTCTGTATAAGTCCACCGACGGCAGGACATACGCCGCGGTGATGGACGACGAAGAGGTATCCGGCGGCAGTATATCGCGGTGGGAGGCGCGCAGCTTTCATACAATACCGAGCACGGCGAACAACCCCGAGATTTATGCCTTTCATCTGTTCGGATATGACGGCATAGTCGTAAGCTACGGAGATTATCTGGACAAAGGCCTGTTAGGGCGGCACTTATTCTATTACGCCATTTCGCAGGATGGGACGGCGGAGCTTATTGCCCATGTCCTTGCCGACCATGAGGAGGCGGTAAAGATAAAGGACCTCGACGGCGACGGCGAAGACGAGCTTGCCGCCGTGAGCGGGCGCAGCGCGCAGCTTTTCTTCAAAAGGGACGGCAGACTGTACGAGGCCGACGTATTCGGCACGTTCAAAAACCTGTGGAACGAGGATATATACTGGGATTACGCCGATATAGACACCGACTGGCGCCGAATTACAGTGGTCGGTATGGTGACGGAGGGAGAGAGCAACTGGCCTACCTTCTGGAGATACATCTACTTCGACGGGGAAAAGCTGCTGATATACAAGAGCCCGGACCTTGAGACGGAGGATCATGAGGCGCCGGGAATCGACGCCCCGCAGGAGGTCGTCGAGCAGGCAAAAACCATGATAAAGATGTGCTATGACGGGCTCGGGGAGTGGGCGGACGACTGGTGCCTGTCGAGATGCGAGCTGACCGAGGTCAGGCGCGGCGACTACACAATAGAGGTATACGGCATAGGGGCGCTGTACCATGCGGGAGAGCCGAAGAAGCTCGGCATGGCGGGCGGGACCTATCTGCGTGAGGACGGCTGGGTCGCGTATGACGGAAGCGGGCTCGACAGCTTTCTTATCTATAAGGTGCAGGAAGACAAAAGGCAGCGCCTCGAGGGGACGATACCGTGGGTATGCGGACCGCAGAACGATTATATGTTCCCTGCGGCGGTAGCCGAAATCGAGCTTTTGAACGGGCTGAGAAAGCCGTCGGAGATGTCGGGGCTCGAGCTGAGCCGTATGCTTGTAAACGGAGGCACGGCGAACGTCATGGAGGCCCTCGGCGCGGCGGGCGAGAAGGAATACACCTATGCGCTGGAGCACATGCTCGAATACGCACAGAGGCAGGAGCTGGCGCAGGCAGCGGAAACGCTGGAGCTGATGCGCGAGCGGGGGCTCTGGAGGCCGACCGCGGCCGCAGCCGCGGCCCTCGAATACCTCAACGGCCTGCTCGGGAGATAGCACGGCGGAGAAAACCGAATATCAAAAGGGCGGCGTTCGCAAAAACGCCGCCCTTTTGATATGTACGGAAAAATAAAAATCGGTATCGCTCCGACTTAATATGTGGTAAAATAAAACATACGGCAAAAACAGCGTATCAGCCGCGGCGCAGAAGAGGGGCGGCCGCATCGTCCTTGCCGACTGCTTTTTTCACTTTGGAATAAACCGGCTGCGGCTGAGTATAATTATCAATAACGGGCAGAGAAGGAAAAATATCGGACAGGTGAAGCAAAATGAAAAAAAGCGTATGGAAAACCTACCTCCTGTGCATACTTGCCGCCGAGGCGGTGGGGGCTCTCGCGGGCTTTCTCATCAGGGACGGATTGCAGATTTACAGCACGACGATACTCAAGCCGCCGCTGTCGCCGCCGGCCATTGCGTTCCCGATAGTGTGGACTGTACTGTACGCGCTGATGGGGGTAAGCTCGGCGAGGGTGTATCTGACCGAGCCGTCGGCTGCGCGCATGAGCGGGATATTCCTCTATATAACGCAGCTTACGTTCAATTTTTTCTGGAGCATACTGTTTTTCAACCTTCAGGCGTTTGACGCGGCCTTTTTCTGGCTGGTGATACTGCTGGTGCAGATAGTGCTTATGATAATGTCGTTTAAAAAGGTCGACGCGACCGCGGCTTATCTCCAGATACCGTATCTGCTGTGGGTGACCTTTGCGGGATATTTGAATTTCGGCGTTTGGATGCTCAATAAATAAGACCTGAAGACAAAAAAGGGGCGCACATCCTTTCGGATATGCGCCCCTTGCAGCTATGCTCGCTGTGCCTCAGCTCAGGATATCGCCTCGGCGCCGATGTTGTAGCCGCTCCATGTGCCAATTGCGGGCCAGACGGCAGAGCATTGGCCGAAGAAATAGGCGCCCAGAGGGGTGCGCCATTTGTGCGCGTTGAACTTTACGACGGGGAGCGAGTAGACCTCGCCCTCGGGCATTGCATCGGTTATGGTGAAAAGCAGACCGTCCTCCCAATAGTACAATGAGGCGGCGGCTCCGTCATTGTCGGAAACGGGGGTAAGATAGCCTTCTTTTATCAGCTCGTCATAAGAGAGGGAAAGAGGGGCTGCATTGTGGAGGGATGCGAATATCCACGAAACGGCGGTCCTTGCCCCGTCGCCGAGCTTATCCATACCGGGGGCCTTTGACAGATCGACGCTTATATACTCGGCGCCGTCGTTGAGACCCTCGTCGCGCTGCCACAGGTCCTCAAGGACCTGGAGATACAGCCCGCACAGGTCGTAGCAGGCGCCGCCCGGGCTGCGTTGGGTGCCGAGGCTGTATGCACTAATCGATATCACATCGGCGAGCTGGGCAGGAAAGGAATCAAGGACAGAGTTGTACTCTATATCGACCGTCATGCCGTCCTCAAGCACGGAGGGGTCGGCTGATTGGCCGTCGAGAAGAACAGTGCAGCCCGCGGGGGTGAGGGTATAAACCTCGCCGGAGCCTTTTCCCGCGAGAAACAGCGTGCCGTCATCGTATTTTTCGACGATAAGCAGGCTTGCGGTCTGGTAAGGTATGGCGTCGCCGCCGGCGGGGCCGGATTGCGCGGGAGAGGGCGCGGAGGACTGCGGAGCGGACGGGGAAGCGGGGCCCGGCGCTTCGCTGCCGGCGCTTTGGCAGGCGGCGAGGGAAAAAAGCATGAATATCGATAATATTAAAGAAACGATTCTTTTCATTGAGTTGACGCTCCTTCGTTTTTCTGTTTGGACGAAGTGAGGTCAAAAAAGGTTCCGGTATCGAGCTTAAAGGCTCTCGCCCTCGATATCCATTACCTCGCCTATGGGGCCGGTTATGACAAGGGACGCCCCTGCGTCGGCCGGGGTGGGGCTTTTGTTGATGACGACGATATTCCCGCCTCTGAAATAATGTATAAGCCCCGCGGCGGGATATACGTTAAGGGAAGTGCCGCCGATTATAAGAAGGTCGGCCGCGGCGAGGGCCTCGACCGAGCGCTCTATGGTGTCGCCGTCGAGCGGCTCCTCATAGAGCACAACGTCGGGCTTGACTGTGCCGCCGCACTCGCACCTCGGGATGCCTGCCGACGAGATTATATGCCCGAGAGGGTAAAACCGGCCGCATTTCATGCAGTGATTGCGCAGAACGCTGCCGTGAAGCTCATATACCCTGCGCGAGCCTGCGCGCTGGTGCAGGCCGTCGATGTTCTGGGTGATGACGGCGCTCAGCCTGCCCGCCTGCTCGAGGGCGGCGAGGGCTCTGTGGGCGGCGTTGGGCAAGGCGTCGGGAAAGAGCATCTTATTGCGGTAGAATCTGAAAAATTCTTCGGTATGGCGGCAAAAGAAGGTGTGGGAAAGTATCTCCTCCGGCGGATAGTCATACTGCTGACTGTAAAGCCCGTCGACGCTGCGAAAGTCGGGTATGCCGCTCTCGGTCGATACCCCTGCGCCGCCGAAGAAGACGGCGTTTTTGCTGCGGGAAATGTAATCTCTGAGACGCTTATCCATAAAAATCCCTCCGCTGCGATTGTTTGTCAAAAAGGAGCACGGTGACGCTACACGCTCCTGTTATTTGTAAATGAGTCGATCAGATCGTTAAAAACGCTGTCGGCGTAGGACATCGAGGGGGACGAGAAGGCGATGTGCGCGTCCGATACGGGAGGAGAGGTCAGGCTGACGGTCACGCACGTGCCGTGTTCGCCGTCCTGCCGCGGGCCGATATCCATGACGCCGCCGATGAGGGAGAAGAATTTGCGGCTGATTGAGAGGCCGAGCCCGACCCCTTCCGACACGGGGGCGCCGTCGGGATGCGAAAAGCGCCGCAGGGCGCGGTTTACATCGGATATGCCGGGGCCGTGGTCGCTTATGGTGATAACGACGCGGTCGCTGTCTGTGAAGTTAAGGCGGACCTCTACGCTCTGCCCCTTTTCGGAGTGCTTGAAGGCGTTTGACAGTATGTTGACGACGGCCACCTCAAGCAGCAGAGCGTCGGTCAGAAAAAGGTGATGCTCCTCGGACGAGCTGACATCTATCGTGACATCCAACGCTGCCGACAGGCCGGCTGCAGCGGCGCAGACGCCGTTGATGAAGCACGGCAGGTCCACCCTTGCAAACTTCAGGGCGGAGGGGCCGAAGGCGTATACTCTGGACATGCTTATGAGCGAGTCCGCCAAACGGAGGAGGCGGCGGCTGCTCCTGTCGATTATCGACAGGTATTTCGACGCCTTGCTGTTTTCGGGGACCTCTCTGCCGAGGACGCAGATGCTTGCGAGCATGTCGTTTATCGGCGAGCGGAATTCATGCGACATATCGGCAAAAAACACCGAGAACTGGTCGAATATGTCAAAATCCTTGCCGTAGGCGGTCCGCTCGTTGAACATGAACAGATAGCCGGAGGTCTCGCTGAAGTCGACTATGGGCATTATCATGCACCTGTGGCCGTCGATATTGTCAACCAGCGCCGCTGTGCGCTCTGCGGCGTCATAGTCGTACCATCCGAGGGAGGAGAGCTCCGCGCCTCGCTCGAGTGCGGGGAACAGATGCTTTGCCGCGGGGGTAAAAAACAGCACCTCGTAGTACCGGTCGGTAATAATGCAGCACTGGTCTGATGTGCTGTAAAAATCCATAAGAGAATCGATGGCGCCGCGCCTGCCGCTCAAAAGAATCACGCTCCATAAAAACGATGTAGGTGTATTAATATTTGACAGTTTACAGGCTCGTGAAACACAGCCCTAAACCCTTGCTGAACAAAGTATAGCACAGTGCGGGGCGAAACTCCACACGGGAAGTGAGAAAAGAGGAAAAAAAGCCGGATTGAGAGGTGTTTCATATAGAAAAGCCGAAGTGTTTGACTTTGTTACACCGAAAGCTTATATGTCTTTACAAACAGCTTATTATTGCCAAATTTTGTGTTACTTGACAAACTGCAACTTGTATAAAATGTAGAAAATGGAAAAGAATTAATATAAAGGTTGTATAAAAAGGGAAAGTACGGTAAAATAACATTGCTGATTTTTTGACAAGTTTTGAATGGCCAATTTGCAAAATACCTTTACTTTATTTTATTGGGGGAAACTGACAATGGGTATCAAAATAGGCATAAACGGTTTTGGCAGAATCGGCAGGCTCGTGCTGCGCGCCGCTATGGAGGACACCGAAACCTATGAAGTGGTCGGCATAAACGATCCGTTTATCGAGGACCTCGGATACGCCAAATATATGCTCAAATATGATACAATGCACGGACAGTTCAAAGGCGACATTGAGCTGGGCGACGACTGCATCATAGTAAACGGCAAGAAGATACGCTTCTTTAAGGATATGGACCCCAAGGACATCGACTGGAAGGGCGTCGGCGCCGAGTATATCGTCGAGTCCACCGGTGTGTTCACCACCACCGAGAAGGCGTCGGCTCATTTTGCGGCCGGTGCGAAGAAGGTCGTTATATCGGCCCCGTCGGCCGATGCTCCCATGTTTGTTATGGGCGTCAACAACGACAGGTACACCAGCGACATGAACGTCGTATCCAATGCGTCGTGCACGACTAACTGCCTTGCGCCTCTGGTCAAGGTGATTCAGGATAATTTCGGCATAATCGAGGGCCTTATGACCACCGTGCATTCCACCACGGCGACCCAGAAGACCGTAGACGGCCCCTCCAAGAAGGACTGGAGAGGCGGACGCGCCGCGTCCGGCAACATAATTCCCTCCTCCACCGGCGCTGCAAAGGCCGTGGGCAAGGTTATACCCGAACTCAACGGAAAGCTGACCGGCATGTCTTTCCGCGTTCCGACCCTCGATGTTTCGGTCGTTGACCTGACCTGCCGTCTTGAGAAGAAGGCGAGCTATGACGAGATATGCGCCGCTGTCAAGAAGGCCTCCGAGACCAACATGAAGGGTATCCTCGGTTATACCGAGGACGACGTGGTATCGTCCGATTTCCTCGACGATCCCCGCACCTCCATTTTTGATGCGAAGGCCGGCATCGCGCTTACCGACGACTTTGTAAAGCTCGTTGCGTGGTACGACAACGAGTGGGGCTATTCCAACAAGACCCTTGAGCTGATAAAGCACATGGCAAAGGTAGACAAGGCTCTGTAAGAGGACTCCCCTTACCTTAAGGCGGCTCAGTAAGGCTGCGGTACGACAGACGAAGCTCTCTTTCCGACACTTCGGAAGGAGAGCTTTTTACAGGCTTTTTTATTTGTTTCAGGGCATTGTAAGGAGCCGGTATCGGTGATATTATAAGCATAACGAATGCTTTGCCGCAATTCAGCGCGGCATGTATTTTAAGAGGAAGAAGAGAAGAAATAAGCATGTTAAACAGGGTAAAGGCCGCGATCGCCGATCCGCGGTTTAAGGATGTATTCAAATTCGCTCTGCCGGTGCTGGCCGATCAGTTTTTCCTTACGGTGCTGCTGAGCGTCAATCTTATGTTCTGTTCACGCGCCGGGGTATATGTGACCTCCGCCGTGGGAAACGTCGACTCCATACATACGACGGCAAATCAGATTTTTCTTGCCCTTGCGACCGGCGGTACGGTGGTCGTTGCACGCGATATTGGCGCGAGGGAGCCGCAGAATGCCGCAAAAGCAGGCTGGCAGGCCATGCTTTCAGGTACGCTTATTGTGACGCTGCTGTCGTTTATCGTCTGGTTTTTCAGAGAGCCGATAATCCTCGCCCTCTACGGCAAGGCCGAGGCCGAGATAACCCGTCTGAGCCTCGAGTATATGTCGATATCGGTGTTCTCCTATCCGCTTTTGTATTACAGCATACAGGGCTTCGGTGTGCTGAGGGGCTTCGGCGATTCAAGAACGCCGATGAACATCAACGCCGTAACGACGGCTGTAAACATCCTTATAGGCTTTGTCCTTATATACGGGCTGGATATCGGAGGGACGACGATAGGCGGCTTCGGCACCCACGGTGTGGCGTGGACCCTTATTATGGTGCGCGCGGTATCCTGCGTACTTGTGACCTACACATTGTTTGACAAAAACAGAACGGGAAACCTTTGCGGATGCGTCACGCTCCGTTTGAACGCCGCGACGCTCAGGGAGATATACGGCATAGGCGTGCCCACATCTACCGAAAGCATGATATTCATGTGCGGGCGGCTTGTGACCCAGTCGTTCATCAGCGGGATGGGTACCGTCGCCATCGCGGCCAACAACATAGGCAATTCCATAATGAATTATCTGGCCCTGACGAGCAACGCCTTTATCGTGGTCAATACCACAATGGTCGGCAGGGCTGTCGGTACCGGCCTCAGGAGCGAATGCAGGAAGGCCATGAATTATACCCTTATGATAACCCAGGCCATGATAGTGACCATAAATCTCGCTATCGGTCTGCTGTCGCCGATAATAGTAAAGCTGTACATAGACGACCCGGTGATAGAGGCGCTGACGGTGAGCCTCGTATGGAGCTATGTAATCTCGTCTTTTGTCCTCCAGAACCTGAGCTTCGTGCTGCCGAGCGGCTTTCGCGGCGCGGGGGACGTGAATTTTACACTTGTTGTAGCGGTTGCAAGCATGTGGCTGTGCCGCGTGCTGATGGGCTATTATCTCGGCGTGACCCTCGGCTTGGGCGTATACGGGGTTTGGGCCGCAATGTATATTGACTGGATTGCAAGGATAGCGTTTTTCTTATGGCGTTATTTGACCGGCGGGTGGCTTAAGCATGCGAATCTGGAGGATAACGCGTGTCAGGAGTGATGTAATGATAAAACGGGCGGAGATTTGCTCTGTCATGACCTCGGTCGGCCTGAGCCGATACGCCTGCGTCTGCATCGACGGGTTAGTTTTGAGAAAAATCAAAAACGGTCCCGATTTTACGCCGCGCTTTGCCGTGATGGGCCTTTTTCCTTATGCCGCGAGGGAGGAAATCGAAAAAGAGGGGAACATATCGCTCTATGCGCGGGGTGAGGACTATCACTCGGTCGCCGGGCGAATCCTCGGGCGGGCGGCAGAGCTTCTGAAAAAGAGCCACGAGGGGAATTTTGCCGTATACTGTGACAATTCACCCCTTGACGAGGTGGGCTGCGCGGTGCGCGCGGGTCTCGGCAGGAGGGGGATGCACGGGCTGCTTATATCGCCCGGCTGCGCGTCGTTCTGCTTTATAGGCGAGATACTGACCGACTGCGAGGCGGAGGAGTTTTCCTCCGTAGATGAAAAGCTGCCGTGCACCGGCTGCGAGGCCTGCGTCGCGGCCTGCCCGACGGGGGCGCTGAGCGTGGGCGAGTGCGGCATGCTCAGGTGCGACTACGATAAATGCCTGTCGCGCATAACGCAGAAGAAGGGCGATCTGACGCCGCAGGAGCAGAGCATAATAAAAAAGACGGGCATGGTATGGGGCTGCGACGCCTGCCAGCGCGCCTGCCCGTACGCCGTTGATATCAGCGCCTGCATAATGCGGGAATTTTCGGCAAACACTATTTCATCGCTGCACGGCGCGGATGTTGAAGCCCTTTCCAACAGGATGCTCGGCGAAAAATATCCGCACAGGGCCTTTACCTGGCGCGGCGCCGCGGTGCTGAAAAGAAACCTTGCCATTATCGAGGGAAAAAACGAGGACGAGCCGTGACGGCGCGCTTAAGACGCCGTTTTGCATTTAAGGGCTCAATGTGATAAAATGTTGAAAACACGACAACGCGATCTGCGGCAGAGCCGCAGTATCAGAGGATACCGTCATTATCCGTCACAGAGGAGGTTTTTCGGCTTTGGAGCTTTGCAGCAGGGAAACACGGGCAGAATATGAAAAATTCGTGGAGACGCATCCCAAAGGGCATTTTATGCAGATGCCGGTCTGGGGCGAGCTCAAGAGCAGCTGGAAATGGGAGGGCATAATCGTCCGCGGCGAGGATGGAAAAATAAAGGGCGTAATGTCGGTCCTTATCCGCCGCATGCCCGTTTTCGGCGCAAATCTGATGTACAGCCCGAGAGGCCCCGTCTGCGACCTGCACGACGGGGAGATCCTCAACGAGCTGACGCAGGCCGCGCGGGAGCTTGCGCGCAGATATAAAGCCTATGTGCTGAAGATGGATACCGACGTTCCTTCGGATGACGGGGAATATGAGAGCATAATGCTCAAAAATGGGTACAAGCTCAAAAACGCGTCGAAAAACTTTGAGGGCATACAGCCGCGGTTCGTTTTCAGGCTGTATCTCAACGGTCGGGGCGAGGATGAGCTTATGGCCTCCTTCCACCAAAAGACGAGATACAATATAAGGGTGGCGCTGAAGAACAACGTAGAGGTCAGAATCGTCGGAAAAGAGGAGCTCGATACCTTCCACGCGCTTATGCTTCAAACCGGCGTGCGCGACGGGTTCGTCATACGCTCGAAGCAGTATTTCAGCGATATGCTGGACGCCCTCGGCGAGCACGCGAGACTGTACATGGCGTATCACGACGGCGAAGCGATTGCGGGCACGCTCGCTATATGGCTCGGCGACAAGGTATGGTATCTTTACGGCGCATCCTCAAACGAGCACCGCAACCTGATGCCCAATTATCTGCTCCAGTTTGAGATGATAAAGTGGGCGATAGAGAAAGGCTGCCGAATATACGATTTTCGCGGCGTTTCGGGCAACCTCGATCCGGACAGCTCGCTCTACGGGCTGTATCGGTTCAAAAAGGGCTTCAACGGTGAATTTACCGAGTTCATCGGCGAGATGGAGCTGATATTCTCGCCCTTTATGAACGGGCTTATAAACAGGGCGGAGAGAATGTACCGCTCTTCACGGAGGCTGGTATTTCTTATTAAGAACAGAGGGAGGAAATAAAAGTGACCGTGCTGGTCGTGCGCAGGGAAGAGCTCGTCAAAAACGTTCAGATTGTTATTGACGCCGTAGCGCCGGCTCAGGTCATCGGCGTCGTAAAAGGGAACGGCTACGGGCTCGGCCTTGTTCAGTTCGCAAAGACGCTGCTCGAATCGGGGGTGCGTATGCTTGCAGTCGCCACCCTTATGGAGGGCGTGGCCCTCAGACGGGCGGGGGTGGAGTGCGATATACTTCTGCTGTCGCCCCTGCAGACGCCGGACGAGGCTGCGCTGCTGCTCGAGCACAGAATAATCGCCACCGTCAGCTCCTACGACAGCGCCGTTATGCTCAACGGCGTCGCCGAAAAGGCCGACGATATTGCCCGCGTTCACATAAAGGCCGACACGGGCTTTGGGCGCTTCGGCTTTCTCGAGAATGAGTGCGAAAAAATAGTATCGATAGACAAATACCTGAAAAATATCAGTATCGAGGGCATTTACAGCCATTTTCACAGCTCGTTTGCGCGCAGCGGCAAGAGCGTATCCATGCAGATCGAGGCGTTTGAGAGGATAATCGACCAGCTTGAAAAGGCCGGCGTCGAGCTGCCGATGAAGCATATTGCAAATTCCTGCGCGGCGCTTCGCTATGAGACGGCGCGCTTTGACGCGGTGAGGATAGGCTCGGCCTTTTTGGGGCGGCTGCCGATAGAGAACACGTGGCAGCTCTCAAAAATCGGCGTGCTTGAGGACACGCTCTATGAGATACGCTGGCTGCCCGCGCATCACAACGTGGGATACGGCAGCGTATACAGGACGAAAAGGCCGACGAGGATCGCAGTCGTTCAGACGGGGTACATATCTGGCCTCGGGCTTGAGCGCAGCGACACGGCGCGCCGGCCGATAGATATTCTGAGATTTATATGGCACGATATAAAAAGGCTCATGCCGTCGGCCAAAAAATACGTCACGGTCAAGGGGCAGAGGGCTCCGATACTCGGGCGGGTCAGCATGTGCAACATGGTAATCGACGTGACCGATATAGACTGCGTTTCGGGGGATAAGGCAATAATGCAGGTCAACCCCCTTATGGTGGACAGCCTTGTTCCGCGGCGGTACGAATGAGCCGTGGCCGCTGCGCCGTGCGGTCGACAGGCTCAATGAGAAAAGGACGGCGCGCTTTTGCATGCCGGGGCACAAGGGCAAGCTCGGCGCCGGAACGGCGGACGACTGGACCGAGCTGCCGGAAACCGGCAATCTTTACGGCGATGCGGGGCCGACGGCCGCAAGCGAAAAAATGGCGGCAAAGGCCTTCGGCGCCGAGAGGTGCTTTTATCTGACCGGCGGCTCGACCCAGGGAATTGCGGCGGCCCTCGGTCTCTGCCGCGGCGCGGGTGAGGCCCTGCTGTGCGACAGGAACTGCCACAGGTCGGCGACGTCGGCAATGATACTCTATGATTACAGGCCGTACTACATTAAAAGGGATATCCTGCCGGGCTTCGGCATATCGGCGCCCGTCGACCCGATGAGGGTGAAGGAGGGTCTCGAAAGAAGCGGAGCTAAAACCGTTCTGATAACGAGCCCGACCTATTACGGGGTCGTGAGCGACATTGAAACAATATACGGTATCTGCCGCGATTTCGGCGCAAGGCTGGTTGTGGACTGCGCCCACGGCGCCCACTTCGGGCGAGGAGGACTGCCGCCCGCGCCGTGGAAGCTGGGGGCCGACATAACCGTCGCCTCGGGCCACAAGACCCTCGACGCGCTCGGACAGGGCGCATATCTGTTCACAACGCTCGACTTCGACCCCTCGTCGGTGAGAAAATTCACCGCGCTGACGGGTACCTCGAGCCCGTCGTATCCGATAATGCTCTCTCTCGAGGCAAGCGCGCGGAGGCTCTCTTTTTACGGGGATGAGCTCTGGTCGGCCTGTGTCGAGCGGTGCAGGCGGCTGTCTGAAGCGATAAAGGCCGACACGCCCTTTGCGGTGCTTGACGAAGGAGAATATCAAGGTTATTATATTAAATGTGACAGGACGCGGCTGGTCGTATCCGCATTCGGGACGGATACAGACGGATATGAGCTTTACGACAGGCTTTATTCTGCCGGAGTTATACTCGAAATGTGCGACAAATACAATGTTGTTGCGATACTGACCCCGAACGACGGCGACGACGACCTGCGCAGGCTGTGCGACGGGCTGATCAAAATCGGCCGCAGCGTGAAGAAAAAACCGGATCCCGTACAGCAGCGCCCGACAGATATTCCAAAGGCGGCGATGACGCCGCGGGAGGCCGCGTTTTTGCCTGCAGCCAGCATAGAGGCTGACAGCGCGGTCGGCAGGATTGCGGCGGGGGCGTGGGGAATATACCCGCCCGGGATACCGGTCATACAGCCCGGCGAGGTGCTGGACGAAGGAATTATCGCACTTATGAAGAAAAACGGCGTAAAAGCTGTAGAGATAGTGGATATAGAAGATGTAAAGCAAAAAAACATTACAGGAGGAAAACAGCTATGAAACTCGTGCTTGCCATAGTAAACAACGACGACAGCAACGCTCTTTCGTCGAATCTCATCAAGGAGGGCTTTTCTGCGACCAAGCTCGCGACGACGGGCGGCTTTCTGCGCGTCGGCAACAGCACGATGATAATAGGCGTGGAGGATGAGAAGCTGGATGCGGTGCTTGAAATAATATCCAACAACTGCAAAAAGCGCAAGGAGACCGTTCCCTCTGCGGTCGCGGCTCCCTTTGTTTCGGGCATATACAGCGGACGGCCGATAGAGGTCACCGTAGGCGGCGCCACGGTGTTCGTGCTTGACGTGGATCGCTTTGAAAAGCTGTGATAAAAGGGCTGAACGATACGGCCGATGAGGTCCTCGGCGAGGTGTTCGAAGCCATAAGCCGTTCACACGCGAGCCATGCGTACATAGTCGAGGGGCCGGACGGCAGCTTTACCGAGAGCTTCTGCCGCTCGACGGCGCAGGCCCTTATGTGCTCCGGCGAGGGCAGCAGGCCCTGCGGCGTCTGCCGCGACTGCATCAAGATGCGCGATGGGATACATCCCGATTTTGAAGTGCTGCTGCCGAAAAAGGACAAGAAAAACATACAGTTGGAGCAGATAAGAGAGCTCAGAGGGTCGCTCTTTGTGCTGCCGAACGAGGCCGCGGTAAAGGTGTATTACATCCCAATGGCGCAGAGGCTGACCGCACCCGATCAGAACGCGCTTTTGAAGGCGATAGAGGAGCCGCCGGCCTTTGCGGCCTTTATACTGTCCGCCGCTTCGGCCGACGTGCTGCTGCCGGTCATAAGATCGCGCGCGGCAAAAATCACCCTCACGCCGCCCGACGGCGGCGCAGTTACTGCGATGCTCTGCTCGGAATTCCCCGGGCTTGAAGAGAGCGTTGTCAGAGAGACTGTGCTTATATGCTCAAACGACGCCGGACTTGCGCGTGAGCTTTTGAGCGATCCCGAGCTCGACACCATGCGCGAGTTCACGCTGTCCTTCTACACGCGGCTTTCCGGCGGGAAAAAGGCGGAGTTTACCGAGCTTTCGCAGTATGTGTCAAAGAACAAAGGAAAAAACGATATGCTGGCGAAGCTGCTCCATGTATTCGCCCGCGATATTATAGTATTTAAAACGACGGGCGAAAAAACGGTGCGCTTTTGCTCCTGCATCGAAAGAATAAGGGAGCTGTCGGAGCGCTTTACCATAAAGCAGCTTATGGGCATAGAGCAGGCTATCGAGGATTACGGCAGGGCAGTGCAGGCGAACGCGAACAGAAACCTTGCGGTGTTCATGCTTTTCAATCAATGTTGGGAGATGTTATATTGACGAACGTTATTGGTGTGCGTTTCAAAAGCGGCGGGAAGATATATTATTTCGACCCCGCAGGCCTTGATATGAAGCAGGACGACTGCGTGATCGTGGAAACCTCACGCGGCGTGGAATACGCCAGCGTGGCGGCGGGCAACCATCAGGTGCCCGACGAGAGCGTTGTAGCGCCTCTGAAGCAGGTCATCCGAATTGCGACCGACGACGATAAAAGGCATATTGAGGAGAATGCAAAGAAGGAAAAAGAGGCGGCCGACGTCTGCAACAGAAAAATCGCCGAGCATAAGCTCGACATGAAGCTCATAGACGTCGAATATACCTTTGACAACAGCAAGATACTCTTTTATTTCACCGCCGACGGCAGGGTGGATTTCAGAGAGCTTGTAAAGGATCTCGCCGGAATATTCAGAACGAGGATAGAGCTGCGCCAGATCGGCGTGCGCGACGAGGCCAAGATGCTGGGCGGTCTGGGCGTATGCGGCCGCGAGCTGTGCTGCTCGTCCTTCCTCGGGGATTTTCAGCCGGTTTCGATAAAAATGGCGAAGGAACAGGGGCTGTCGCTTAATCCGACCAAGATATCGGGCACCTGCGGCAGGCTTATGTGCTGCCTCAAGTATGAGCAGGCGGCCTATGACAGCCTGATTAAAATAACGCCGAAGCTGGGCGCGACCGTCGACACCCCGAGCGGTGTGGGAACGGTGTGCGAGCTGAACATGATATCCGGCGTGGTAAAGGTTCGGTTCAGCGACGAAAATGAGAATATATCCTTCAAGAGCTTCAACAGGGACGAGGTAAGGGTGATACCCCGGGTTAAGGAGGCCAGAGCGCCGAAAAATCAGCCTGCCGAGAATCCGGACGGGCAGAACGGTTAAAAAAATCCACAAAAATTTTAAAAAAGTGATGATTTTTTAATGCACTTATGATAATATCATAATTAATAATGCCTGAGGAGGTGTTTTTAATGGCATACAAGATTTCCGACGATTGTCTCAGCTGCGGAGCATGTGAGGCGGAGTGCCCCGTTTCCGCAATATCTGCTGGCGAAAGCAAGTACGAGATAGACGCTGATAAGTGCATCAGCTGCGGCGCCTGTGCAGGCGTATGTCCTGTCGGCGCGCCTTCTGAGGCCTGAGTTCGCGGCAAAAGTGATTTGCTTAAAAGAACCTGTGTTTTCACAGGTTCTTTTAAGTTAAGGCGGATTTGCCCGCCGAGTTTTGTATCGCGGCTGCGGCATTATACGAAAGTGAGGGTCGGCTGTGAACGGAAAAGAGCGAACGGACGAGCTCGGCATAGGCTCGATGCGGCTGATACAGGACACGACGGCCTTCTGCTTCGGGGTGGACGCCGTGCTGCTGGCCGATTTTGCCGCTCCGAAAAAGGGAGATATCGTATGCGATATGGGCTGCGCATCGGGGATAATACCGGTGCTGCTCGCGGCAAAGAGCGAGGCTGCCCATATAACGGGCATAGAGATACAAAGGGCGCAGGCAGAGCTTTTTGAGAGAAATATCGCCCTCAATTCGCTTGAGGGCAGGGTAAGCTCGGTCTGCGGCGATTTGAAGGATGCGCCCGACATGCTCGGGCGTGCCTCGTTTGACCTTGTGACCTGCAACCCGCCCTATAAGGAGAACGGCGGAGGGCTCGAGAGCGTAAGGGAGTCGCTGCGGATAGCCCGCCATGAGGTGATGTGCACGCTCGAGGATGTCATAACGGCGGCGGCGCAGCTTGTACGCCCCGGCGGACGCTTTGCCATGATACACCGCCCGGAGCGGGTATGCGACATAATGTGCCTGATGCGGCAAAAGGGCCTCGAGCCCAAGAGGATGCGCTTTGTACATCCGAAGACTGACGCAGGGCCGGTCATGGTCCTCGTCGAGGGAAGACGGGGCTCGCGGCCCAAGCTGACGGTCGAAAAGCCCCTCGTTATCTATGACGGGAAGGGCGGCTACACCGCCGAGATAATGCGCATATATGAGAGGGACGGGGAATAATGGAGCTGGAAAAAAATACACTCTATCTTGTGGCTACCCCGATAGGAAATCTGGGGGATATGACCTATCGCGCGGTCGAGGTCCTGTCCAAGGCGGATTTTATCGCGGCGGAGGACACGAGAAATTCGCTCGGTCTGCTCAACCATTTCAATATAAAAAAGCCTCTTGTCAGCTATTTTGAGCACAACAAGAGAGAGCGCGGCGAACAGATAGTATCGAGGATCGAAAACGGGGAGATATGCGCGCTGATAACCGACGCGGGGATGCCCGCGATATCGGACCCGGGCTGCGATATATGCGAGCTCTGCCATGACAGAGGCATAAAGGTGAGCGTAATACCGGGGGCCTGCGCCGCCGTTTGCGCCCTCGCTGCAAGCGGGCTGGGGAACGGCCGCTTCTGCTTTGAGGGCTTCCTTTCCACTGCAAAAAAGAGCCGCAGGGAGCACCTCGAAAGGGCCGCGGCCGAGGAGAGGACGATGATATTCTATGAGGCGCCGCACAAGCTGACGGCGACCCTCGGGGATATGTACGAGGCCTTCGGCGACAGGCGGATGGTTATGGCGCGGGAGCTGACAAAAAAATTCGAGGAGATTAAAAGGACCACTATCAAAGAGGCGCTCGAATACTATACCGAAAACCAGCCGAAAGGGGAATTTGTGCTTGTCGTCGACGGCGCGCCGAGGCGGGAGAAAGGCGGGTACACCGACGAGGAGCTCAAGGAGCGGCTGAAGGGTCTGATAGCCTCCGGCATGAGAAAAAGCGAGGCTGTGGCCGATGTTGCAAGGAGCACGGGCGAGAAGAAAAACAGAGTGTACGAGCTCAGCATAGACGTATAAAAAGGCTTTCACAGTTAACTGTGAAAGCCTTTTGCATACAATGCGGGCACATGCGGTCACCTTTTCGGGATAAGACTGTCGGGCGTGACGGAGTAATTGTTTTTGATGGTGGAAAGGACGACCGTGGTGCAGGTTTTGGACACGCCGTTCTCGCTTTTTATCAGACTCAGCAGCTCCTGGAGGGTCGTGGTCGAGTCGGTTATCACCTTTAGTGAAAAATCAAAATCACCGGCGAGATAGTGACATTCCAGAATATCATCCTGCGAATTGACGAAGCGCATAAACGAATCGATGTATTTCGGATGCTCAAAGCCCACCTGAATAATGGCGGTTATATCCTTGTTGACCTTCTTATGGTCGATTATGGCGGTGTATTTTGATATTATGCCGGCGTTTTCGAGCTTTTTTATGCGCTCGATGACCGCGGATACCGACATGCCTATCTGATTGCCGATTTCAGACGCGGTGGAACGCGCGTTTGCCTGCAGCAAACGGATTATCTGCACATCTACATCGTTCATATTGCCAGTATCACCTTCTCCGAAATATTTTCTTTTATAAAAACATTATAATAAATAATTTGCATAAAATCAATTAAATAATTGTAAACAAGAAGTTTTTTTATTTGAATTGGGTAAGATAGTTCACCTGCTCCCGCGTCGGGACGTCTATGCCGACGCCGAGGGCTGCGAGCTTGTCGGCGGCCACGCGCAGGTCAATCTCGTGAGGGACACTATACAGAGCCGGAGACATAGCTCTGCCGTGAAGGGCGAGATACTCGAGAGCGCGGGCCTGTATGGCGAAGCTCATATCCATAATCTCGGCGGGATGGCCGTTGCCTGCCGCGAGGTTGACCAGACGGCCCTCCGCCATGAGATTGAGAGTTCTCCCGTCGGGGAGGATATAACCGGTTATGCCGGGTTTGCGCTCGACAGAGGAGCTGCTTATGCTCTCGAGAGCCTTTTTGTCAATCTCCACGTCGAAGTGGCCGGAATTGGCGAGGATGGCGCCGTCCTTCATGGTGACAAGATGCTCGCGCCGTATAATGTCGCGGCAGCCGGTGGTGGTGATGAAAATATCCCCGATGGGGGCGGCGTCGGCCATTGGCATGACGCCGCAGCCGTCCATAACGGCCTCGACAGCGCGAACGGGATCGGTCTCGCACACGATAACGCGCGCGCCCATGCCGCGGGCCCGCATCGCGACGCCGCGGCCGCACCAGCCGTAGCCGGCGACGACGACGGTTTTTCCCGCGATGAGCAGGTTGGTCGTGTGCATTACGGCGTCGATTGTGGACTGGCCTGTGCCGTAGCGATTGTCGAAGAGGTGCTTGCAGTCGGCGTCGTTTACGGCCATCATCGGGTAGAGCAGCTCGCCCGCGTCCTGACGGGCTCTGAGGCGGCGTATGCCGGTCGTCGTTTCCTCGCAGCCGCCGATTAGGAATTCGCCCAAGGCACGGCAGCCGCCGTGCAGGAGCTGGATAAAATCGCCGCCGTCGTCTATGATGAGATGCGGCTTTTGCGACAGGGCGAGCTCGAGATGCTCATAATATGTATCATTGTCGGCGCCGTGCACGGCAAAAACCTCAAAGCCCTGATACACGAGGGCGGCGGCGACGTCGTCCTGCGTTGAGAGGGGATTGCAGCCGGTGACGTATACCTGCGCGCCTGCGCTGCGCAGGACCATCGCGAGATAGGCGGTCTTGGCCTCGAGATGTATGGACATGGATATACGCAGACCGTCGAAAACGCGGATCTGTGAGAATTCCTTTTCTATAAGATTGAGCACGGGCATGTAAGAGCGGACCCAGCTTATTTTGTCCATACCCGATTTGTAAAGAGATTCGTCCTTGATGATGCTCATTTTCTGCCTCCGTAAAAAGCTGTGTTGGTTGACGGTACGTCTATTATACAATAAAAGCATGGCGTTTTAAACACATACAGAAAAAGACACGGGCCGATTGCGGCCGGAGATAAAAAAGATTGACGCTATTGCAGCGCAAACCTTGAAAGATTTTATAATATATGGTATAAAAAATAGAAAGGGCGACTTAAATCGAAATAAACCGAATAAACAAAGAGGAGCTTGTGATAAATGGAACTTAATCTTAAATCCAAAAAGGATTGTTTCTATGACATGCTGTCTATGGGTGAGATAATGCTGCGCCTCGATCCGGGCGAGACGAGGATAAAATGCGCGCGCAGCTTCCGCGCTTGGGAGGGCGGCGGCGAATACAACGTGGCCCGCGGTCTGCGCAAGTGCTTCGGCATGAAGACGGGCGTTATAACCGCCCTTGCCGACAACGATATGGGACGCCTTATCGAGGACTTTATAATGCAGGGCGGCGTCGACACCTCGCTTATAAACTGGATACCTTACGACGGCATAGGCCGCAAGGTCAGAAACGGCATAAATTTCACCGAGCGCGGCTACGGCATGCGCGGCGCCCTCGGAGTATCCGACAGGGCGAACACCGCGGCTTCTCAGATGAAGGCCGACGATTTTGACTGGGACTATATATTCGGCGAGCTCGGCGCGCGCTGGCTGCACACGGGCGGGATTTTCGCGGCCCTGTCCGAGACGACGGCCGAGACGGTGGTCGAGGCGGTGAAAAAGGCAAAGCAGTACGGCACGGTCGTATCCTACGATCTCAACTACCGTCCATCCCTCTGGAAGAGCATAGGCGGGCAGGAGAAGGCGCGAGAGGTCAATAAGGAGATAGCAAAATACATCGACGTCATGATAGGCAACGAGGAGGACTTCACCGCCTGCCTCGGCTTTGAGGTCGAGGGCAACGACGAAAACCTCAAGAGCCTCAATATCGACGGCTACAAGAAAATGATAGACAATGTAGTCAAGACCTACCCTAACTTCAAGGTCGTCGCGACCACGCTGCGCACGGTAAAGACGGCCACCGTCAACGACTGGAGCGCGATGTGCTGGGCCGACGGCAGCATATATAAGGCAAAGCAGTACGACGGGCTCGAGATACTTGACCGCGTTGGCGGCGGAGACAGCTTTGCGTCGGGCCTTGTATACGGCCTGATGACCTTTGAGGACGCACAGAGGGCGGTTGAGTACGGAGCGGCGCACGGCGCACTTGCGATGACGACGCCGGGCGATACCTCGATGGCGAGCCTCAAGGAGGTCGAAAAGCTGGTAGGCGGCGGCGGCGCCAGAGTAGACAGGTGACCCCTTCGGGGCGTTGTACCGGTGAGCTCAAACGGCTGAAGACCGGAGGTGTTTTTTATTGGATAAAAAAGAAGAAAGAATAAAGCTGATAGTCGATTCCGGCTGTGATATAAGCATAAAGCAGGCAAAGAAATATCAGATAGACGTGCTTCCCATTTCTATAATATGGAACGGCAAGGTGTACCGCGACTTCTACGATTTCGACTGCAAGGAATTCTACAAGATGATGCACGAGAACGAGGAGCTGCCCAACACCTCGCAGGTGACGCCCGAGATGTTCCTCGCGGCCTTCCACAGGGCAAAGGAGGAGGGCTATAAAAATATAATCTCGATAAGCCTCAATTCCAACTGCAGCGGCATATACCAGAGCTCTGTCATAGCGCGCGACATGTTCATGGAGAACGTCGCCAACAGGGATATGCGCATTGAGGTCTTCGACTCGGCCAATTATTCGTATATGTACGGAGCCGTCGTAATAGACACGGCCCGCGAGATAAAGAAGGGCACGACGGTAGACGAGCTGATACCCTTTATAAAGGATAAGATAGCGAGGGTCGAGGGCTATGCAGTAATACATACGCTGGACTTTCTTAAAAGGACCGGCCGTATCAGCAGGATAAACGGCATAATCGGCGATGTGCTTGATATTAAGCCAATACTATATCTCGGGGACGGCGAGCTGGTCGCCGTCGACAAGGTGCGCGGCAGGCACCGCTCGATTACCCGAATGATAGAGAATGTCAAAAGGCGCATAGACCCCGACCAAAAGGAGATATTCCTGATGGTCGCCGATATGGAGGAGGAGGAGAAGGACACTGTAAAGCAGCTCAAGGAGCTGATGCCCAATGTAAAGACTGTCCGCTCCAATGTGGGCAGCGTTATCGCAACGCACGCGGGGCCCCATATTATAGGCATCGGGTATTACCGTCGGGCAGAGGATATTAAAAAGAGCGATTGACAGATTGCACAAATAGTCTGCCTTTGGACAGAGCTATTTGTATAAAACCATTAGTTGACAAACGGACGAAATAAAGATAAGATAGCCCTATAATACTTTAAAAGCTGTGATTGGGAAAAGTAGTCCTTGAACCACGCATCAGAGAATCGGCGGGAGGTGTGAGCCGATCTGGTAAGACAGGACGAAGCTCGCCCATGAGCTGTCGGCTGAAAAATGCATGTAAGCCTGACCGGAATTCCACCGTTATCTGAGGAAGCATATTAACTCGTATATGCGCGTGTATACGAACGATATGACTGAGCGGGCACATGCTTTCATGTGCCAATCGGAGTGGTACCGCGGGATGCTATCAGCCCCGTCTCTGAATATTCAGAGACGGGGCTTTTCATTTTGCTGAACCCCCATCGCAGCAATGAGGAGGAAAAAAACATGGTTGACCGGAAGTATATAGACAAGGACGGGATGTGGACCGTAACATACGGCAAGCTGCTCGAGATAGTGGCCCAAAAGCAGCCCGACCACCTTGCCATCAAATATACCGACAGGGATTATGAGCGCACCTATGCCGAGCTCAACGCCGAGGCCGAGACCATCGCCAAGGGCTTTATGGGCATGGGAGTTAAAAAGGGCGACCATATAGCTATATGGGCGACCAATATCCCCGAATGGTTCCTGACGCTGTTTGCGGCGGCAAAGCTCGGGGCCGTGCTGGTGACGGTAAACACCGCCTACAAGCGCTTTGAGCTTGAATATCTGCTCCGCCAGAGCGACACGAAGGTGCTGGTTATGGATCAGAAATTCAAGAGCAACGACTATATGGAGATAGTAAACGAGCTTTGCCCCATGCTCAAGGACTGCGAGCCCGGCAAGCTGGACAATCCCATGCTTCCGTACCTCAAGAGCATCGTATACTGCGGTCCCGAACGCCATGCCGGGACCTATCAGTTCGGCGATCTCTACGAGCTGGCAAAGGATATAGACGACGCCGAGTTCAGGCAGATATACGAGTCGACCGATTGCCAAGAGGTTTTCAACATGCAGTATACCTCCGGCACGACAGGCTTCCCGAAGGGGGTAATGCTCACCCACTACAATGTCGTAAACAATGGCAGGGACATAGGGGAGTGCATGAAGTTTACCCCCGATGACAAGCTGTGCATAGTCGTGCCGCTGTTCCACTGCTTCGGCCTCGTGCTTGCGACCACAGCGAGCCTGACCCACGGCAGCGCCATGGTGCCGGTCGACCTGTTCCACCCGCTCAAATGTATGGACGCCATACAGAACGAGAGGTGCACGGCCTTTCACGGTGTGCCGACGATGTATATAGCAATGCTCGAGCACGAGACCTTCAAGGATCATGACTTTTCATCCATGCGTACCGGCATAATGGCGGGCTCGCCCTGCCCGATAAAGGTCATGCAGCAGGTGGTCGAGCAGATGAATATGAGGGAGATAACGATAACCTACGGCCAGACCGAGGCCTCGCCCGCGACCACGATGACAAACACCGGCGACTCGCTCGAAAAGCGCGTCGCTACCGTCGGACGCTCCATGCCGCACGTTGAGACCAAGATAATCGACCCCGAGACGGGCAAAACGCTCGGACCCAATCAGCCGGGGGAATTCTGCTCGCGCGGCTACAACACCATGAAGGGCTATTACAAGATGGAGGAGGCCACGAGGGCTGTCATAGACGAGGATGGCTGGCTCCACAGCGGCGATATAGCGATGGTGGACGAGGACGGATATTACAAGATAACCGGACGAATAAAGGATATGATAATCAGGGGCGGCGAAAACATATACCCCAAGGAGATAGAGGAATTCCTCTATACCATACCGCAGATTAAGGATGTTCAGGTGATAGGCGTCCCCTCCGAGCGCTACGGCGAGGAGGTCATGGCCTGCATAGTCCTCAAGGAGGGCGAGAGCATGACCGAGCAGGAGGTAAAGGATGCAGTAAGAGCCGGAATGGCCCGCCACAAGGTGCCCAGCTACGTCTGGTTCATGGATGATTTCCCCATGACGGCGAGCGGCAAGATACAGAAGTTCAAGCTCCGCGAGCAGGCGGTCGAGCATCTCAATCTCGGCGCTGCGGCGGCTATTGAGACTGAGTAAGGCGTTCAGCTTTACAGATGTGCTGAAAGCATCGTGATTGACAAAAAAAGGAGTTGATGAGTATGAAGCTCGCATTTTCCACACTCGGCTGCCCCGACTGGTCGTGGAGAGAGATTTTCGCCACAGCCAAGGATCTGGGGATGAACGGCATAGAGATACGCGGTATCGGCTCGCAGATGTTTGCCCCCAAGGCAAATGCGTTTCTGCCCGAGAATATAGACGCCACCCTGGCAGAGCTCAAGAGGGTCGGTCTTGAGATACCGATGCTCACCTCCAACGCCGACCTTTCGGTCAAGGGCGGGGAGGAGCAGAATATCAGAGAGGCGAAGGACTATATCGAGCTTGCGAAAAAAACCGGCACCGAATACGTGCGTGTGATGTGCCAGAATTCGGCGGCGCCGCGTGAAAGCATCGATCTCGACAGGGTGGCCGAGCTTTACGCCGAGCTGTGCGATTATGCCGCCGGCACGGGCGTTTTCCCGCTGATTGAGACAAACAGCTATCTTGCCGATTCGGAGCAGATGCTGAAATTCATAAGGAAGGTAAACCGTTCCAACGCATTTGTTCTTTGGGACATTCACCATCCGTTCAGATTCTTCCGCGAATCGCCCGCAAAGACTGCGGGCAACCTTCAGGGTCTGGTGAAATATGTCCACGTCAAGGATTCCGCGATGGAGGACAGCGGCCTTGTATATCGCATGATGGGCTACGGCGACGTGCCGATATTCGACATGCTCGCCCTTCTGCATTCTCAGGGCTATGAGGGATATATCTCGCTTGAATGGGTTAAGCGCTGGTGCCCCGAGCTGCAGGAGCCGGGCATTGTCTTTTCGCATTATGCCAATTATATGCAGTATCTGCTGAGGCAGATTTAGTGCTTTTTCACTTGACAATGCTAATACATTGAGTTTATACTAACAACAATCGAAAAAAGCCTTGTTTTATGCGTTTTTTCCGTATTCTTTGCGTTGCGGCAGCTAATTCTCACCGACGGAAAAGGGACGGGCGTATTCCGCTTCTCTATATGCGGGATATGCTTTGTCAGAGGCACGGAATCGGGCCGATTTAAGATTGTATTCAAGTTTATTGGAGATGTTGTTTATGTCAGCTTACTGGAATGAAAAGATCGAGACGATGAGCCTCGACGAGCTGCGCGCCATGCAGTCGCAAAGGCTCGCGGACACTGTCAAGAGGGTGTATGAGAACGTACCGTACTATGCACAGAGGATGAAGGAGCAGGGGATAACGCCCGAGGATATAAAATCGGTCGACGACCTGTGCAGGCTGCCCTTTACAAACAAGACAGACCTGCGCGACAACTACCCCTTCGGCACCTTTGCCGTGCCGCTGGATCAGTGCATACGAATACATGCATCTTCAGGCACGACGGGCAAGGCTACCGTCGTTGGCTACACCCAGTATGACATAGATATATGGAGCGAATGCGTTGCAAGAGGCCTTACGTCGATAGGCATAGACAACAGGGACATTGTGCACGTTTCCTACGGCTACGGCCTGTTTACCGGAGGTCTCGGCCTGCATGACGGCGCCACCAGAGTGGGGGCCACGGTAGTCCCCGCGTCGGTGGGCAATACTGCAAGGCAGATGACCCTCCTTAAGGACTTCGGCGCGACGGTGCTGTGCTGCACCCCGTCCTATGCGCTGCACCTCTGCGACGCGCTTGAGGAGGCGGGCATAAAGAAGGAGGAGCTGAGTCTCCGTTACGGCGTGTTCGGCGCAGAGCCGTGGACCGAGGAAATGCGCGAGGAGATAGAAAAGCGCCTCAATATAAAGGCGTACGACATATACGGCCTGTCCGAGATAATGGGGCCGGGCGTGTCGCTCGAGTGCGGGTGCAAGCACGGCATGCACATACAGGCAGACCACTTTATACCCGAGATAATAAATCCCGAGACGGGAGAGGTGCTGCCCGACGGAGAGCTGGGCGAGCTGGTATTCACCTGCATAACAAAGCAGGCGCTGCCCCTGATACGTTATCGCACCCACGACCTGTGCCGCATACACTCCGAGCGCTGCGAGTGCGGCAGGATAATGCCCCGTATGGAGAAGATAAAGGGCCGCAGCGACGACATGCTCATAATACGCGGCGTAAACGTATTCCCCTCTCAGATAGAGTCGGTAATACTCAAGCACGCAGAGGTCGAGCCTCATTATATGATATATGTAGACAGGGTGGACAACTCCGACACGCTTGAGATACATATTGAAATAAATGAGGATGTATTCTCGGACGAGGTAAGGAAGATCGAGGCGATAGAGCGCAAGGTGAGGGGCGAAATAGCCTCCGTGCTCGGCATATCGGCCAGGGTAAAGCTCGTCGAGCCGCGCTCAATACCGCGCAGCGAGGGCAAGGCGCAGAGGGTTATCGACCGCCGCAACGTATACAACAACAAATAAGCTTTGTTCGGCCGCGGCACTGTGCCGCCGCCTGAAGGATCGGAGATTTATATGACAATAAACCAAATATCGGTTTTCGTTGACAATGAAAAGGGACGTCTTGTCGGAATAACCGACGTGCTTGCAAAAAACGGCGTCAACATACGCGCCCTCTACGTCGCAGACACCACCGATTACGGCATACTGCGCATGATAGTGGACGACGCACATAAGGTCAAGGCAATACTTAAAGAGGCGGGATACACGGTCCATATCACGCCCGTTATAGCCATCGCTATGGAGGACCGACCCGGCGAATTCCACAGATGCATAGATATGATTGCAAAAGCGGGTATTTCGATAGAATACGTCTACGCCTTTACCGGCCGCAGCCGCAGCGGACGCGCGGCGCTTGTCATGCGCGTCGAGGATGCCGAGGCTGCGTCGGATACGCTTGAAAAGGCGGGTGCAATACTGCTCGACGAGAGCGGGATCGCCGGGATGTTCAACTGACGAGGGAAAGGATACCCGTATGCCGACAGAGATTGGAGGTTAAATCTCAATGGATCAGAAAATAGCTGAAATAGCCGAAAGAATATGCGAGCTCAGGGACGTATGGGGTTACAGCGCGGCCGAGATGGCCGAGATAGCCGGCGTCAGCGAGGAAGAATACGCCCTTTATGAGGCGGGGAAAAAGGATTTTTCATTTACCTTCCTTTACAACATTGCCGAAAAGCTCCACGTTGATCTGACCGAGCTGCTAACGGGCGAAACCCCGCATCTTTCAGCATATTCGGTCATACGCAGCGGCGAGGGCCTGCCCATAAAGCGCCGCGAGGGCTTTGAATACTACCACATGGCATATCTCGTGAAGGAAAAGATAGCCGAGCCCTTTGTGGTTATAGCCCCCTATATGCCCGAAAACGACACCGCCCCCATACATCTTAACTATCACGAGGGGCAGGAATTCGACTATATACTCGAGGGCTCTCTGCGGGTACGGATCGACGACAGCGAGTTCGTGCTCAACGAGGGGGATTGCTTCTACTACAACTCCGGTCACGGCCACGGAATGGTGGCGACCGGCGGAAAGCCCTGCCGCTTTCTTGCGGTCGTAATGAAAAAAGTGCAGAACACTGAAAGGAAGAACTAAGTATGGAGCCTTTTTACAAGAGGTTTGTCAACGAGCAGTTTGACGAAAACGGCACGCTGACGTCTCTTACGTATAATGTTCCCGAGCATTTCGACTTTGCCTATGACGTTCTCGACGAGCTTGCGGCGATAAAGCCCGACGCGCCCGCCCTGCTGTGGCGCGGAGCCGACGACGAGAGAAGAGAGTTCACCTTCGGAGACATCAAGGAGTGGTCCGACAGGGCGGCTCAGGTCTTCAGGAGCCACGGCGTAAAAAAGGGCGACCGGGTGATGCTGATACTCAAAAGGCATTATCATTTCTGGTTTGCCGTTATGGGCCTGCACAAGATAGGGGCCATAACCGTGCCTGCGACCAATCAGCTGCAGAAGAAGGACCTTATCTACCGTTTCAACGCAGCGGAGATTTCGACCGTCGTATGTATAGATGAAAAAGAAATCGTTGAGCATGTTGAGCAGGCGGTGGCCGAGACCGATACTGTAAAGCTGCTGCTCTTGTCAGGCAAGGAAAAGCGCAGCGGCTGGGTGAATTTCGAGGAGGAGCTCGAAAAAGCCGACGGTTTTGTACCGCTCGAGCGCTCTCAGCGGCCCGAAAACAGCGACCCGCTGATGCTATATTTCACCTCCGGCACGACGGGCATGCCCAAGATGGTCGCCCACGACCATATGTATCCGCTGGCGCACATAATGACGGCAAAGTACTGGCACAATGTGCGCCCCGGCAAGCTGCACCTGACGGTATCCGAGACCGGCTGGATGAAGGCCATCTGGGGCAAGCTGTACGGTCAGTGGCTGCTCGAGGCAGAGATATACGCCTACGATATGGAGCGCTTCAACGCAGACGAGCTGCTGCGCCATATCGAGAAGGACAAGGTGTGCACCTTCTGCGCGCCGCCCACCATATACCGCATGATGATCCAGAAGGATCTGTCAAAATACGACCTGTCGTGCCTTGAATATGCTACGACGGCCGGCGAGGCCCTCAATCCCGAGGTGTTCAACAAATTCAAGGAGGCGACGGGTCTTGAGCTGATGGAGGGCTTCGGTCAGACCGAAACCACCCTTACCATAGCCACCTTCGTCTGGAGCAGGCCGAAGCCCGGCTCTATGGGCAAGCCCTCGCCCGCGTACAGCATAGAGCTGATAGACGCGAACGGAAATCCCGTGCGCGACGGCGTTGTGGGCGAGATAGTGCTCAACACCAAAAACGGCAAGCCGATAGGCATGTTCGAGGGCTATTACAAGGATGACGAGCTGACAAAGACCGCATGGCACGACGGCTATTATCACACCGGCGATATGGCCTGGCGCGATGAGAACGGGTATTTCTTCTATGTTTCGCGTATTGACGACGTTATAAAAAGCTCCGGCTACCGCATAGGGCCCTTTGAGGTCGAGAGCGTGCTTATGGAGCATCCGGCGGTCGTTGAGTGCGCCGTGACCGGCGTGCCCGACCCCGTGCGCGGCATGGCCGTCAAGGCGACGATAGTCTTGGCTTCGGGATATACCGGCTCGGACGAGCTTGTAAAGGAGCTGCAGAATTACGTAAAGACCCATACCGCCCCCTATAAGTATCCGCGCGTGGTCGAGTTCGTCGACGAGCTGCCCAAGACCATCAGCGGCAAGATAAAGAGGGTCGACATACGGCAGAACGACATGAAGAACGACTGACAGCGGAGCTGCCGCCCCTTGTGACAACAAAAAACGGACCGCGGAGCCGCCCTTTCGGGAGCGCCGCGGTCTGTTTTTATCTGAACAGATCGGTTATGAAGGAAAAGACGCTGCGGCTCTCCCTTTGGGAGGCTTTCTGCCAGTCCATCATCTGGACGAGAAGCTGCGCGCACTGCGCACGCGTTATGCTTGAATTGGGACGCACGGTGTTGTCGTCATAGCCGGTGAGGATATAGTTTGAATCGAGATTGATTATCGACTGCTGCGCCCATGCGGGGACCTCATCCCTGTCGGCGTAGTCCTTCATGCGGCTGCGGGCGTCGGGAATTTTGAGGACCTTGTTTATCATTTGTGCGGCCTGCGCGCGGGTGACCGGCATATCGGCGCAGAAGGCGGGACCGTCGTCGGTGGCGACGCCCGAGATTATTCCGTTGTCGAGGGCGTAGCCGACGTATTTTTTCAGATAGGGAGCAATATCTGCGTCGTCTATGAGGCCGGTTTCGGTGCATACGGGCAGCTCGGCTCCGGTACCTGCGGCGCTGAGCAGCATCATGAGAAAGTCCGCGCGGTTTACGGTCTCGTCCGGATGAAAGAAGGAGGCCGCGCCTATCCTTTCACCCTCGATGATACCGGCTTCGGACAGAGTTATCGCCGCGTTGTGGGCCCAATGACCGTCCATGTCGTCATAGTATACCGCGCTCCTTGAATTGCCGATGTCTATCGATACCGTGGAGGGGTTGGACACGTTGCCGTCGCTGTCCTGCGCGTAATAGGTAAAGGAGTCGTGTCCCGTTTTGCCGAGGTGCGGAGTATAGGTGAAGGTGTTGTTTACGGCGTTGACCGATATTTCGCCGAATCGGGGAAGCTCGGACACGATAAGCGAGCAGTTTTCGGCGGCGTAGGAGTTGAGCTTGAAGCGGCCGGTCAGCGATACGTTTTTGAAGGTCGCGGCGGACAGGTCGCCCGTCTGCGGGACGGCGAAGGCTGCGTCGTCGACGCTGAGGGTGACGGTGGAGGGCATATCGAAAAAGGTCTCGCTGTCAAAGCCGCGGAAGGTGAAGCTGTCCGACCCGGCGCTGCCCGCAGGGATAAATCTGAGCTTGCCGAGGCGGTTTTTTTCTATTGTGTCAAAGACCTGCACCTCGGCGCCGCCGACGGTGAGCCTTCCGAAGTCCGGATCGGGCAGGGAGGTTACGACTATGCCGCGAAGGTCCATACCCATCTGTGAAAAGGCGCGGGTAAAGTCCCTTGCGGAAAAGCTGACCTCCTTGCCGTCATCGCATACTATACGCATGGCAAAGGAAGAGCCGTCGCCGCTCTCTATGGGAGTCATGGCTCCCACGGCAGAGGCTGCGGTAAAAAGCAGAAGGGCGGCAGCGGCGCCTATTGCAGAGATACGCCGTAGCAGCGTTTTTTTGAATAACATGGTATATTTCCCCCTTATAGCTGTGTGCTTTGATGTGATTTCAGATATAGTTTTGCTGCGGCAGGATAAAATATGAACGCCAATTATTGTTTTTGGACAACGGATTTTTGTTTTAATAAAGACGAAAGCAAAAAAATGTGTTATACTATACTCAATATTGCCTTTTTGTGCCGACCTTTGCGGACGCCGGCGGCTTGATGCGGCAAAACGGAGCGTTTTCAGCTAAACAGTATATCGACGGCGGGGAAATATCGCTCGAATAATGCCGTAGAGCAAATATTTTTTCAAGGAGACGCGAGATGTATCTCAAAAGCATCTTCATACAGGGCTTCAAATCCTTTCCCGATAAGACGACCATCAATTTCAACGACGGTCTTACGGCCATAGTGGGCCCGAACGGCTCGGGAAAGAGCAATATCTGCGACGCCGTAAGGTGGGTGTTCGGCGAGCAGTCGACAAAGATGCTGCGCGGCTCGAGGATGGAGGATGTAATATTCAACGGCACGCAGAACAGGCCGGCCGTAGGCTTCGCAGAGGTTGCGCTTACGATAGACAATTCCAGCCATTTTCTGCCCAGCGAGTACGACGAGGTGACAATCGGCCGCAGGTATTACCGCTCGGGAGAAAGCGAATACTACATAAACAAGAAGCCCGTGCGCCTCAAGGATGTAAACGAGATGTTCATGGATACCGGCCTCGGACGCGACGGGTATTCCATCATAGGTCAGGGACGAATTGCCGACCTTCTGTCCGCAAGGAGCGAGGACAGGCGGGGCGTTTTCGAAGAGGCGGCCGGCATATCCAAATACCGCTACAAAAAGCTGGAGGCCGAGAGAAGGCTGACTGCGACCGACGACAATCTCGCCCGCGTGGGGGATATAATCAACGAGCTGCACGAGCGTATAGGACCGCTCGGCGAGCAGTCGAAAAAGGCGCGGCAGTATCTTGCGCTGCGCGACGAAAGGCGCGACCTTGAGATAAACATGTGGCTCAACGACCTTGACAGGCTGCATGCCAATCTGTCGAAGTATCAGCAGGATTACGCGGTGTCGGAAAACACCCTCATGCTCAACAGGCGTGACGCCGACAGTACCGACGCCGAGATTGAGGAGCTGCGCGAGAGGATACGCGAGAAGGACGTTGAAAACGAGCGGCTGCGCACAAGAGCGCACGAAAACGAAAATGAGATAACAAGACTCGAGGGCGAGTGCGAGCTTATAAAGAGCAATATCGACAACAACACGGGGGCGGCCAGGGGCCTTGAGGAGCGCTCCCACGACAGCGAGGCCGACGCGCAGGGGCTCAGGGGGCGCCTCGAGGCGTGCGCCGCCGAGGAGGAAAAGCTCAAGGTGCGGCTGTCCGACATGGAGAGCTCCCTTGCCGAGCTGCTTGAGCACGGAAGGGCGGAGGAAAAGAGCGCCGAGGGCGAGCAGAGCAGGCTCGATGAAATATCGGCAGCTATGGCGGAGGTTACGGCAAAAATAGCTGATGCCCGTATCGGCTCGTCGGTGGCGCAGACCCAGGCGGACGCACTGACAGAGAGGATAGCTGCGCTCGAGGCGGAGATATCGGTGCGCGACGCGGAGCACAACGAAGCGAAGGAACAGCTTGAGACTGCAAAAAAGGAGCTCGGCGACGCCGACGAGGAGATAAAATCGGTCGAAAACATGTCCCTGGGATACAGGAAAAAGCTGGAAAGCCGGACTATGAATCTGACAAGGGCGCAGGAGCGGTACGACGGTCTTGAAAGGGAGCTCGCAGCCAAAACCCAGCGAATAGATATGCTGCGCGAGCTGGAAAGAAGCTACGAGGGCTTCAACCGAAGCGTAAAGACGGTCATGCAGCAGGCCGAGCGCGGACGGCTGAACAATATTTTCGGACCTGTTTCAAAGCTGATAAAGACGGAGAGCGAGCATTCGGTCGCAATAGAGATAGCCCTCGGCGGGGCTATGCAGAACATCGTCGTCGGCTCGGCGGACGACGCCAAGGCCGCAATAGGCATGCTCAAGGACCAGAACGCCGGACGGGCTACCTTCCTGCCGGTCGACACGATACGCCCCAACGAGCTGAAAGAACGCGGGCTTGAGAAGAACGCCGGCTTTATCGGCGTTGCGAGCTCGCTTGTGAAGTGCGGCGAGCGTTACAGGGATATAGTATCAAATCTGCTCGGCCGGACGGTCATAACCGACACGATAGACTCGGCGATCGCAATGTCGAGGAAGTACGACAGGCGATTCAGAATAGTGTCGCTCGACGGGCAGAGCGTCAACGTGGGCGGCTCGATGACGGGCGGCAGCTTCAACAGGAGCGCGGGCATTTTCTCCCGCGCAAATGAGATCGAGACGCTGACAAAGGAAGCGGCGCAGGCGCAGGATAGAATCAGGGAGCTTTCCGCCGAGCTGAGCTCGTGCAGAAGCGCCGTCGGCGAGATTGAGAGCCTGCTGTCCGGCTGTGAGAACGACAGGCGCGAGCTCGGTGAAAAAAGGGCCGAGCAGGCGGCGAGAACTGAGGGTCTGCAGCGCAGCCTGAACACCATAGCCGCCGTAAGAGAGGCTCTTGCCGGCGAGCTCGAAGCCTCGAAAAGCGCCGTTTTAAGGGCAGGAGAGCAAAAGAGCCGAATCGACAGGAGCATAGATGAGCTGAACGCTGCAATGAGCGAGCTTGTTGCCCGCAGCGAGGAGATAGAGGGCAGCAGGGATGCGGCGATTGCACGCCGCGACGCCGTGGCGGAGAGCATAACCGAGCGCAAGATAGCGATCAACTCCGCTGAGAAGGACATCGAGGCGCAGCGCTCCGCAATGGCCGAGCTCAACGACAGGATATCGTCCCTGTCGCAGGAGAGGAGCTCCCTGCTCGAACAGGCGAGAGCCCTCATTGAGAAAAACGGCGAGCTCGAGGCCGAAATGGAGCAAAAGAGGCTCCGTGTGCGCGAGCTCGGCCGGAGCTGTGAAAAGCTCAAGGGCGAAATCGAGGCGAATATCAGGCAAAAGACCGAATTCGAGGCAATGACCTCCGCTCGCCAGAGGGAGTTCAAGGAACAGCAGAACCGCCTGCTTGAGCTGGAGAAGGAGCACACGAGGCTGGAGAACCGCATATCCTCCGCCAAAACCGAGGAGGAGGGCATACTGTCGAGGATGTGGGACGAGTATGAGCTTACGGCGGGGGCGGCGCAGCGGTACCGCCGTGACGACATCGGCTCGGCGAGCGCGGTGGCGCGCCGCGTGGGGCAGATAAAAAACGAGATTAAGGCGTTGGGCAACATAAACATAGACGCCATAGAAGAATATGAGAAGGTCAATGAAAGATATACCTTCCTTACGGCACAGAGGGACGACCTGCTGTCGTCCAAGGAGCATCTCAACGCGATAATCGCCGAGATGTCCGGCCTGATGAGGACGATATTCAAGGAGAAGTTTGCGGTTATAAACGACAGCTTCTCCAAAACCTTCAATCAGCTCTTCGGGGGCGGCACGGCGTCGGTCGAGCTGACCGACCCTGCCGACGTGCTCCAGAGCGGCATAGAGATAAAGGTTCAGCCGCCGGGCAAGAAGCTGCGCAGCATGTCGCTGCTGTCGGGCGGTGAGCAGTCCTTCGTGGCGATAGCTCTGCTGCTGGCGATAATGCAGGTAAGGCCCACTCCGTTTTGCATATTCGACGAGGTGGAGTCGGCCCTGGATGATATAAACGTGCTCAGATTTGCCGAGTATCTTCGGCAGTATGTCGACAGGACGCAGTTTATACTCATAACCCACAGGCGCGGCACGATGGAGAACGCCGACATGCTCTACGGCGTGACGATGCAGGAGCACGGCGTATCCAAGCTGCTGGCGATAAACGTGGCCGACGTCGAAAAGAAGCTGAAGCTGAAGGTCTGAAAAACGAGGAGCTCAACAGATGGGATTATTCGATAAGATTTCACAGGGACTGAAAAAGACGAGACAATCCGTATCGAGCGCGCTTGACGGCGTGTTTTCCGGATTCTCGCAGATAGACGACGATTTTTATGACGAGCTTGAGGAGACGCTGATCCTGTCAGACATGGGGGCGCAGACGGCTCAGAGGGTCATTGAGCAGCTGCGCCGGCGGGTGAAGGAGGAGCATCTCAGGCAGCCGGCCGAGGCAAAAGACGCGATAAAGGACATACTCGGCGCGATGCTCGAGGGGGACTGCTCCCTGCGGCTCGATACCAAGCCCTCGGTCGTGCTGGTGATAGGCGTAAACGGCGTAGGAAAAACGACGTCGATAGCAAAGCTTGCCTACCGCCTCAAGGGAGAGGGGAAGAAGGTCATACTCGGCGCGGCCGACACATTCCGTGCCGCGGCGATAGACCAGCTCGATATATGGGCGAACCGCGTCGGCGTGGATATAATAAAGCACGCCGAGGGGGCCGACCCTGCCGCCGTGGTGTTTGACACCGCAGCCGCGGCGAGGGCGAGGGGCAGCGACGTAATAATCTGCGACACGGCGGGACGGCTCCACAACAAGAAAAACCTTATGGACGAGCTCAACAAAATGTTCCGCATCATAGACAGGGAGCTGCCGGGCTGCTCGAGAGAGGTCCTGCTCGTGCTCGACGGCACGACGGGGCAGAACGCCGTGGTGCAGGCAAAGGGCTTTTCTGAGGCGGCCCCGATAACGGGAATAATACTGACAAAGCTCGACGGCACGGCAAAGGGCGCGATAATAATACCTATCAAGGATGAGCTGGGCATACCGGTAAAATTCGTCGGAGTGGGCGAGGGGATGGACGACATGCAGCCCTTCGACCCCAAGGCCTTTGTAAGCGCGATATTTGAATAAGGAGCGGGACATGTTGAAAATAATCGCCGCGACCGGCAATAAGGGCAAGCTCACTGAGATAAAACAGATTTTCGCCGCGTCAGGTATGGACGTCGAACTCGTATCCATGCAGGCTGCGGGCTTCTGTACAGAGATAGAGGAGAACGGCGGCACCTTCGAGGACAATGCCTTTATAAAGGCAAAGGCCGTGCATGACGCGCTCGGCGGCGTCGTTATCGCCGACGACAGCGGGCTCTGCGTCGATGCCCTCGGCGGCGCGCCGGGCGTTCACACGGCGCGCTTTGCAGGGCAGAACGCAGCCGACGGAACAAATATTGAAAAGCTGCTCCGCGTGCTCAACGGCGCGGATGACCGGCGGGCGGCCTTCGTATCTGTTGTGTGCTGCATGCTGCCCGACGGGACGAGCTTTTTTACCAGAGGGGTGTGCCCGGGGCGCATATCGCAGACGCCGCAGGGCGACGGAGGGTTCGGATACGACCCGGTATTCGTGCCCGAAGGGTACGACGAGACCTTCGCACAGCTCGGAGAGGAAACAAAAAACGCCATGAGCCACCGCGCAAAGGCGGTAACGCTCATGTGCGGCGAGCTGAAAAAAAGACTCTGCGCCGACTGACCGTCAATCGGAGCGGAATTTATAAAATGCGCTAAGATTTGTAATTATTATCTGATAGACTGTTTTGCAGACACGACGTTATTGAGGAGAAAATATGCTGACTTCCAAACAGAGAGCCCTTCTTCGCGCAATGTGCAACGGGACCGAGACGATTTTTCAGATAGGCAAGGATGGAGTAAACGACAATCAGCTCGCCCAGATAAGGGCCGCGCTTGAAGCGAGGGAGCTTATAAAGCTGCGCGTGCTCGATTCTGCGCCGTACACGGCGCGCGAGGCGTGCGATGAGATATGCGCTGCCGTTGAGGGCGAGCCGGTGCAGGTGATAGGCACCCGCTTTTGTATATACAAGAGGGCTGAAAAGCCGGAAAACCGCAGAATAAAGCTGGTATGAGAAATGAATGAAGGACGTTTCGTCGCCGTGCTGGGCGGCAGCTTTAACCCGATACATCTCGGGCACATGTCGGCGGCACAGGCTGTGAGCGAGAAGTATTCCCCCGAAAAGGTGCTTTTTATCCCATCCGCAATACCCCCGCACAAGCGGCTCGACGAGCGCGGCATATCGACGCTCGACAGGCTGGAGATGGTGAGAGCCGCAATCGCGCCTTATCCCCAATATGAGATATCGACCATCGAAATCGAAAGGGGCGGGTACAGCTATACCGTCGATACGCTGCGCGCACTTGAGGAGCTCTATCCGGAGCGGGAGCTGATGCTTGTCATCGGCACCGATATGCTCTATATGTTCGAAAAATGGTACCGCTTTGAGGATATACTCAAAATGTGCACGCTGGTCGCCGTTGGCAGAAACAGAGGAGACAGCGAGGGAATGTTTGAAATGGCGGACAGGCTGCGGCGGAAATATGGGGCGAGGGTCGACGTCATAATAATTGACCCCGTCGAAATATCGTCGACCGAGCTGAGAGAAATGGTCAGAAGCGGCTGCGATATATCGGCCTATGTGCCGCAGGGCGCGGCCGAGTATATAAAAGAACACGGCCTTTATCTTGACTGAAGGAGAGCTTATGGAATACGACATAGACGCCCTGAGGAGAGAGCTTGAAAAGAGAGTGCCGCAAAAAAGGCTAGCACATTCTATTGGGGTGATGGACACCGCCGTCAAGCTTGCCGCCCGCTGGGGAGCCAACGTTGAAAAAGCGCGCGCGGCGGGGCTTTTGCACGATGTGACAAAGGCCCTTACATACGACGAGCAGTTGAAATTGTGCGATAGATTTGGTATTATGATAGACGCCGTCGAAAGGCGCGAGCCCAAGCTGCTCCACGCGGTGACGGGGGCGTATGTTGTAAGACGGGAATTCAAAATCGACGACGACGATATATTCGACGCAATACGCTACCATACGACGGCGCGGGCCGATATGTCCATGCTGGAGATTGCGGTATATCTTGCCGATTTTATCGAGCCCGGGCGTGATTTCGAGGGTGTGGACGACGTGCGCAGAGCCGTTGAAAGGGGCCCTTACGAGGGGCTTTTGTACGCGTTGGATTTTTCGATATATGAGGTCGTGGGCAAAAAGTCCATGCTTCACCCCGATACGATAGAAGCGAGGAACTTTATCCTGAAGGAGGATTTGGCATGACGACACAGCACAGTGCCCGTCATCCTGCGGCGGCAGCCGGCAAAAGCGACAGAACCGCCGAGGCGAAAAGGACCCGCAGGCTGTATAAGCTTATAATCGTTTGCGCCGTCGTGCTCGCAGCATGCGTCTGGCTTATATCGACGCTCACGGGCGGGATAAGGATAAGCGATCCCAACGCGGGAAAGACCGTGACGCCGGAGCCCGGCAGCAACAGCGGAATTGCGCTGTCCAACCCTGCCGGCACGAAAAAGAACGAAAACGAGGGCAGTGAGGACGAGCCCGATCCCACCGGCACGGTCGAGAGGAAAGAGGGCCGGTACATATTCCTTGTTATCGGTACCGACAAGGGCGGCGGCAACACCGACACGATGATAATCGTCAGCTTCGACACCGAGAACGACAAGCTGAACCTGCTCCAGATACCGAGGGATTCGCGCCTCAACGTCAGCCGCGCCAACAAAAAGGTAAACGCATCCTTTGCGTATGGCGGCATAGAGGGGCTCAAGGCCGATTTGTCGAATTATCTCGGCCTGCCGATAGACAGGCACATAATAGTATCCATAAACGCGTTCAGAAAGATAGTAGACGCCGTCGGCGGGGTGGAGGTCACGGTGCCGTCGCCGGGAATGGACTATGACGACCCGTATCAGGACCTGCATATCCACCTGAAGCCCGGCACACAGGTACTCAAGGGTGAGGATGCCGAGGGCTTTGTACGCTTTCGCTCGGGCTATGCCGACGCCGACATAGGCAGACTCAAGGCGCAGAAGGCCTTTATATCGTCGCTGATGAACAAGCTGCTTTCGGCAAAGACTGTTATAAAAATCCCGCAGCTTGCGACAATAGTGTTCGAGAGCGTCAAGACAGATATGGAGATGAACGACATTATCTATCTTGCGGGGCAGGCTGCCGAGCTTGACAGCGACAGCATAAAATTCTTCAAGCTGCCCGGCGAGCCCCTCGGGGCCGACTACGGCGTTTATGAGGACGAGACCATTGAAATACTCAACGAGAATTTCAACCCGTACAATGTGCCTCTGACGGAGGATGACCTCGATATGCCGACCTTCCGGCGCGATTATCAGAGCAACGCGTCGGATATTGAGGGAACAGGCCTCAACGACGCGGTGAGAACAAAGCTGTCGAGCATAGTGTACAGGTCGTCTGCGGGAGGCGAGGCGGCCGGCGGTACTGCGGCGCCGCAGAGCTCCTCCGGAACGTCGTCGGGTGCTTCGCAGGGCGGGGCCTCGCAGAGCGGCGCGCCGGCCGAACAGCAGGAAAAGGACCCGGACGACTCTTCGGATGACCCGCAGCGGGGAGACGGCGGCAATGACAATCAGACAGACGATGAGCCTGAGCCTGAGCCTGAGCCCGAACCAGAGCCGGTGCCGGTGCAGAACGACGATCCGCAGGCGCTGACAGAGCAGTGATAATAAGCATAAACATCAACTTATCAAAGAGAAAGAAGGACAGAGCATGGATATTACACCTAAGGAGCTGGTAGAGAAGATTGTTCGCCTGCTTGACGCCAAAAAGGGCAGCTCGATAGACGTGCTTCATGTCGGAGACATGACGGTGCTGACCGAGTATATGATTATGTGTTCGGGCACATCCACAACCCAGGTCAAGGCGCTTGCCGACGAGGTTGAGTTCAAGCTCAAGCAGGAGGGAATTCTCCCCCTGCGCACCGACGGATATGATACCGCGAGCTGGATCATACTCGACTACGGCTGCGTGCTCGTCCACATCTTCGAGCCGCAGGCAAGGGATTTCTACAAGCTTGAGAGGCTGTGGGCCGAGGGCGAGAAGGTCGATATCGATAATTGGCTGATAAAGGGGCAGGAATAAACGAAACAGCTCCGTAAAAGAAAATAGCGTTTTTCATGCGCAAAACGCAAAATAAGGGGACGTTTATCAATGCAGTACGACTTTAAGAAAATCGAGAAGAAATGGCAGGACATCTGGGAGGAAAAAGGAGTATTCCACGCATCGGACGATTACACTAAAAAGAAATTCTACCCTCTGGTGGAATTTCCGTATCCTTCCGGGCAGGGGCTCCATGTCGGACATCCGCGCTCTTACACCGCAATCGATATAATTGCGAGGAAAAAGAGACTCGACGGCTACAATGTGCTCTATCCGATGGGCTGGGATGCGTTCGGTCTGCCGACGGAGAATTTTGCCATAAAGAACCATATACACCCGCACGACGTCACGGTAAAAAATATCGCCCGCTTCAAGCAGCAGCTGATTTCGCTGGGCCTTTCCTTCGACTGGTCGAGGGAGGTAAACACAACCGATCCGAATTATTACAAGTGGACCCAGTGGATATTCCTTCAGCTGTTCAAAAATGGTCTTGCCTACAAGAGCGAGATGGACGTGAACTGGTGCACCTCCTGCAAGTGCGTGCTTGCGAACGAGGAGGTCGTAAACGGGGTATGCGAACGCTGCGGGAGCGAAGTCGTACACAAGCTCAAGAGCCAGTGGATGCTCAAAATAACCGAGTATGCCCAGAGGCTTATCGACGACCTTGACGACCTCGATTATATCGAGAGGGTCAAGATACAGCAGAAGAACTGGATTGGCCGCTCGACCGGCGCCGAGGTCGATTTCAAAACGACGGCGGGCGATGTGCTGACGGTCTATACTACCCGCCCCGATACCCTTTTCGGCGCGACCTATATGGTTATATCGCCCGAGCACCCCTATATCGAAAAGTGGGCGGACCGGTTGGAGAATATAGACGACGTGCTTGAATACCGTAAAGAGGCAGCGAGAAAATCCGACTTTGAGAGGACCGAGATAGCCAAGGACAAAACAGGTGTAAAGCTGAACGGAATTGCAGCGATAAATCCCGTAAACGGCAGGGAAATACCGATATTCGTATCGGATTATGTACTTATGTCGTACGGAACGGGCGCTATTATGGCGGTGCCTGCCCACGATACCCGCGACTGGGAGTTTGCCAAAAAGTTCGATCTGCCCATAATCGAGGTGGTGGCCGGCGGCGACGTCATGAAGGAGGCCTACACCGACTGCGACAAGGGGATAATGGTCAACTCCGGTCTGCTGGACGGAATGACGGTGGACGAGGCTAAGGAGGCCATAATAGAATATCTCACCGAAAACAAGCTCGGCCATTCGAAGGTCAATTACAAGCTGAGGGACTGGGTATTCTCCCGTCAGCGCTACTGGGGAGAGCCGATACCGGTTGTTTACTGCGAAAAGTGCGGCTGGGTTCCCATTCCCGAGAGCGAGCTGCCGCTGCGCCTGCCCGAGGTCGATTCCTACGAGCCGACCGACAACGGCGAGTCGCCCATAGCCAAGATGACCGATTGGGTCAACACCACCTGCCCGCATTGCGGAGGTCCCGCAAAGAGGGAGACCGACACCATGCCCCAGTGGGCCGGCTCGTCGTGGTATTTCCTGCGCTACTGCGATCCGCATAACGACAATGAGCTCGCCTCGAAGGAGGCGCTTGAATACTGGCTGCCGGTCGACTGGTACAACGGCGGCATGGAGCACACGACGCTGCATCTGCTCTATTCGCGCTTCTGGCACAAGTTCCTCTACGACTGCGGGGTTGTTCCCACCAAGGAGCCGTACGCCAAGCGCACCTCGCACGGCATGATACTCGGCGAAAACGGCGAGAAGATGTCCAAATCCCGCGGCAACGTCGTAAACCCCGACGATATAATCGATCAGTACGGAGCCGACACGATGCGCCTCTACGAGATGTTCATAGGCGATTTTGAAAAGGCGGCGCCATGGTCTTCGGCTTCTATAAAGGGCTGCAAGCGCTTCCTCGACAGGACGTGGGGCCTTATGGATATCGTAAGGGACGGCGGCGAGTACAGCCAAAAGCACGAGGGCACGATGCACAAGCTGATAAAGAAGGTAGGCTTCGACATAGAACACCTCAAGGCCAACACCGCGATAGCCGCGATGATGGCGGCGCTCAACGAGTTTTATGACGACGGCCGTATAACCAGCGCCGAGCTGCGCGATTTTATAATTGTGCTCAATCCGTTTGCCCCCCATATAACAGAGGAGATGTGGGAGCTGATGGGCTTCGGCGGCATGGTGACCGACCAGAGCTGGCCCGCCTACGACGAGAATAAGACGGTGGATTCGACGATAGAAATAGCGGTCCAGATAAACGGCAAGGTAAGGGGCAAGATATCTATTGCGTCCGACGCCACGCAGGACGACGCGATTGGCGCCGCAAGGGCGGTGCCCGCGGTCGCGGCGGCGCTTGACGGCATGACGGTCGTAAAGGAGATATATGTAAAGGGAAAGATAGTTAATATAGTCGTTCGAAAATGAAGCGAAAATAAATTTTTACTTCGATTATATTAAAACTTGACATCCATTTGCCTATAAATTATAATAAAAATAATCACGTGCACTTATACCATTTGTGTTTCAGCGGAGGGAGGGATAACAATGTCTGAAATCAGAATCAAGGAGAACGAATCCTTGGACAGCGCTCTTCGCAGATTTAAGCGCCAGTGTGCAAAGTCTGGTGTCCTCGCCGAGCTCCGCAAGCATGAGCATTATGAGAAGCCGAGCGTAAAGCGCAAGAAGAAGTCCGAAGCCGCAAGAAAGAGAAGATTCAAGTAAGCTTTCGAGCGTCTGGGCTTTTTAAGTCCGAGGCAGATTTATCTTAAAAGTCTGAACAGATGAAGAACGGCGAAACAGACCGCATGTCTGTTTCGCCGTTTTTGTCTGTTTTGAATGGCTTACTGCGCGCTTTTTCTGCGCAGGGTCGAGCAGGGAAGACCGAGCGAGAGGCGGTATTTTGCCACGGTCCGCCTCGAAACGACAAGCCCTTTTTGCCCAAGAAGCTCGCAGAGCCGCCGGTCCGATACGGCTTTGCCGGAAATTTCCTTTGACAGGAGCTCTTTTATGGCCGCTTCGACCATATCTCTGGAGAATTCCGGGGCGCTGCCGCAGCTCAAGCCGCGCATGAAAAGCCCGCCGATGGGGCAGACGCCGCGTGAGCATTGAATGAATTTATTGCGCATTGCCCGGCTGACGGTCGACTCGTGCAGGCCGACGCTTCGGGCGACGTCGGAGAGCGACATGGGCAAAAGGGGAGCCCTCTCCGTTCCGAAAAAGGCCCGCTGCTTTTTTACTATGTATTCGGCGCAGCGGCGAACGGTACGGCGGCGCTGCTCAAGACATTTCAGGGTCCACGTGACCTGCTCGAGCTTATGCGTCAGATATTGACGAACTTCATCGTCCTGCGTTTCACAGAGAAGCCGTTTATAATAATCGCTTACGCATAGTTTCGGCTGCACGTCGTCGTCGAAACGGACGACGGGCTCGCCGTCCGCCAGCTCCACGACTATATCCGGAGTGACATATTGCACCGGTTGCTGCGAAGGGCAGACGCCGCCCGGGCGGGGCTCGAGCGTGCGTATGAGCTCGCAGGCGAGCTTTGCCTCGTCATAAGTCAGGCCCAAGCTGCGGGAGATTGCGGTATAATTCTTTTTTGCGGCGTTTTCGAGCTCTCCGGCGGCTATGCTGACGGCCGCCCTGCGGGACGATTCGCTGCAGCCGGAAAGACGGCCGAGCTGAAGGATTAGGCACTCGCTCAAGGAGCGGGCGGCGATGCCCGGCGGGTCCATAGACTGGACCGCCGCTAAAGCCTGCATGAGCTCATGCTCGGCCGAGCCCGAAAGCTCGGCGAGCTCGTTGATATCATCTCTGAAATAGCCGTCTTCATCCAAGGAGAGGATAATTGCTGCGGCAAGCTTTCTCGTTTTTTCGGGCAGGGAAATGCATCCGAGCTGAAAAAACAGCGACCTTACCAGCGAATCCTCCGTCGGGTCAACCGATGGGATCAGCTCGCAGGGGTCCTGCTGCAAATCCGATTTATAGTAGCTCCTGTTCTGGCGGTCGGTCCCGGAATAAAAGGATGTGAGGGCGGAAGCTAAGCTGACTTGCGCCATACGCTGCGGCTCGGCAAGCTCGGCCAAGGGGTTTTCGGTCGCGAGCTTTTGCAGGTAATCGTTCAGCTCGTCTGCCCCCATTTGCAGTATCTCCGCCGACTGGAGCATTCGGGGGGACAGGGAAAGGGTCTGGCCGAGCGCCGTATTGAGTTTTATCACCATACCCCACCACCCCGTTCGCCCGACGCATAGAGGGCTTGCGCCGACTGCTTTTTGATGCTAATTAATGTTACAACACGGGGGCAAACGCATGACAAATGGGCCGAAGCTTTCGCTTCGGCCCATTTGTTTTATATGTCAAACCTTTTGGGAGGAAAGGCTGACGGCGTCGCTGATTGCATTTTCAAAGGCTGTGACGCTTGCCGTACCCTTGCCGGCCTTGCCGTATGCCGTACCGTGGGCGGCTGTCGTGAAGGGCATGGGCATTCCGCCCTCGATTGTGACGCCCTGTTCAAAGCCGATGAGCTTTAGAGCTATCTGACCCTGATCGTGGTACATGGTGACTATGCCGTCATATTTCTGCTGCTTTATGGCGCGGACAAAAACGGTGTCGGCAGGGAAGGGGCCGTCTATCTGTATACCCCTTCGAGCGAAATCCTCGATAACGGGGGTGAGTATCGTTATCTCCTCGGTGCCGCAGCGCCCGTTTTCTCCGGCGTGCGGATTGAGGGCGGCCATCGCTATGCGAGGAGCTTTAAAGCCGGCTCTTATAAGGGTGCCATAGAGCAGCTCGGTCGCGGCAGAGACGCTCTCCTTTGTTATGACCTCGCATATTCTGCATACGGGGACATGGCTGGCGACTCTGGTTGTCCAGACGGTGCCGCAGTGGTTTATCTCGCCCAGAGGACCGTGATAATCGAGGGCCTTTGCCATTATGGCCCGCTCGCTGGAGATGGCGCTGCCGATGTGGGCTATCATTGCCGCCTTGTTGAAGGGGGCAAAGCAGCACCCGTCGATAAAGCCGCCCTTCCAAAGCTCGACGGCAAGATTTATCTGCTCGACTGAGGCCTTGCCGCAGGCCGTGCAGACGGTGCCGAAGCTGAAGTCCTCCATACCGATATTTTGCTGGTCGTAGAAGCAGATGCTTTTTTCATCGAAGGAGATATCCTTTGCGTCGTAAATCACCCTGCAGTCGACCTCGGCCCCGACCACCCCGCATATATGGTCGAAAACCCTCTTGTCTCCGATTATGACGGGGCGGCATTTTTCGGTGAGATAGCCGCTTTTGCAGACCTTGGCGACGAGCTCCGGACCTATGCCGGCGGCGTCGCCCAAAAGAATACCGAGAGTGCATTTTTCAGACATTTGACAGACCCTCCGTTTATTGTTGTTTATATAAAATAATGAGCAAAAAACGTGCCAGCTTTCGCAGAGCGCGGCAAAAAAGACAGAACCGCTGAAAAGTGACGAAAAAACCGCATGACATATCAATCTGTCGTATAAGAGCAGGGCGGGCCGCCGCTGAATACGTAAAAAAGAGGGCAGCTTTGCATTGCAATTATGCAATGCAAAGCTGCCTGTTACTGCGCATTTTATGCTTCGATGCCGTATTTTTTGATTTTTCTCCAGAGGGTGCTTTTGTCGATCCCGAGGCTTTTTGCGGCAAGGGTACGGCTGCTGCCGCAGCGGCGAAGCGCGTCTGCTATAAGCTCCTTTTCAGCTTCGCCGCGCGCCTTGGTAAGGTCTGCGGAAGCTGACGTGATGCCGTTTGCTGCGCGGGGTGCGGCGTTGGCGGATGGTGAGGGCTGCGCCGGAGCCTGACGGGACGAGCCTATATTGAGCGCAAGCCTGACGGCGGCTTCGCCGAGCTCCTCTTCGGTGCAGAAGACCGATATCCTTTCACAGAAGTTGTTTATTTCGCGCACGTTGCCGGGCCAGGGATAGTCGAGAAGCATTCTGCGGGCCCCGGGGGATATGCTCTTTATCACGGTCCCGTCTTTATAGGGAGAGGTCTCGATATGACGGAATATGAGGGGGATTATGTCGTTTTTGCGCTCTCTTACGGGCGGGATGAAAAGCCTCAGAACCTCAAGGCGATAAAAGAGGTCCCTGCGGAAGGCGCCGCTTTCGACGAGCTCCGAAAGGTCCCTGTTTGTGGCGCATATTATGCGGACGTTTATCGGAATCACCCTGTCGTCGCCGAGACGGATTATCTCACGTTCCTGAATGACCCGCAGCAGCTTTGACTGCAGCAGCATGGGAATGTCGCCTATCTCGTCGAGAAACAGGGTGCCGTTGTTCGCAAGCTCGAAAAGCCCGCGCTTGCCGCCCTTGGTGGCGCCCGTAAAGGCTCCTCCGACATAGCCGAACAGCTCGCTTTCGAGAAGCTGCTCCGGTATGGCGGCGCAGTTTATGGCGACAAAGGGGCCGTTTTTGCGAAAGCTCGCGTTATGTATGCTCTGGGCTATGACCTCCTTGCCGGTGCCCGTTTCGCCGAATATCAAAAGATTCCTGTCATGCAGGGCAAATTGCCTTGCGCAGCGTATTACCTCCTTCATGTCGGGGTCCTCGCAGACGAGGGACTCGAAGGTGTGCCTTGCCATAAAGCCGTTGTTTCGCAGCTTTGCGCCTGCGTTCCGGGTGAGGCTGTGTATGAGGGTTACATCCTGAAAGGTAATTATGCCGCCGAAAAATTCCTCGCCGAAATTCAGAGACACGCAGTTTATCGATATGACCATGTCGCCCATGCGGCAGGTGTCGAAAATCTGCTCCTTTTTGCCCTCCGTTATCTCGTTTATGTTGAGAAAGGGGAATATGTCGCCTATATTCTGCCCAAAGGAGCGAAAGCCGGCCCTTTTCAGCGCAACCTGCGCGAATTTGTTGACCTGTATTATATCGCCGTCCTTATTGAAGATTATTATCCCCTCAAAGGTGTGGTCCATGATGGTTTCGACCTGCGTGTCGCGAAACTGGTTCTGATGGATCATCATCGTCATATCCAGGGCCTTTGTGATGGCGATGCTGACGGCGTCCTCGTTCGTCTCAAGCAGCACGGAGGGAACGCCTGTCTTTGAAGCGGCTATGCTGCAGGAGCGGCCGCCGACCAGAGCGTCGACGTTTTCAAGCTGCAGATCGGCTATGAGACGAGGTATATCGTATACCTCCTCATAGAAGCGGTAGAGAAATTCCGTATCGGGATAGGCGCGCTCTATGGAGCTGCGGTTTTTTATCATATTCTTGGTTGTGACGATGCCTATGCGCTTTGCATGGAATTTGCGTATGCACTCGTCGACGCCGCGGATTATGTCCGATTCCATAATATCTATCTCGGCGACATGAAAGCCACGCTTACGCAGAGATATGGCTGTGCCGCCGCGGGCGATATATACGTCGGCCGGAGGAATGTCGGCTATGCTGAAATTCTTTCCCTCGGCCGGCATGTAGGTCAAGGATACGTTCTCACAGTCCTGCCTGCCGTGAATTACCTTTTCGAGAATTGTGTTTGCCTCCTCATAAGGGTATGCAAAACAGATACGTATCATAATCAAAGCCCTCCGTTGAAAGCATCCAAAGCCGCACCGTTCCCGATACGAAGGATATCCCGTATGATGATTGTACAGGACGGATTTTAAAAATGCAATACATTTTGAAAATGCAATTTTGAGCGTCTGTCAAAAACTTCGCGCTTTTGTCCGTTTGCCCGAAAGCTGCAGTGCTGCGCCGGATAATTGCCGAAAAGTTTTTTAACAGTCTTACTGCAGGTCGCAGGATATTAAGCCGATTTGTGTTGGCACGTTTTTTGCTCTTGATATAGGGTGAAGGCTTCCTGTTTTTAAAGGATTTCCCGTCAGGGCATGAAATTAAAGCAGGATCGGAAAATAACGGTTTTTCAGGAGGTAAAAAAATGAAAACAGGTAAATTATTGACTGTTATTCTTGCAGCGGCGCTTATATTCACATGTTTTGCAGGCTGTGCTCCGCAGACGCCGCCGGCGTCATCCTCTGATCAGAGCAGCGCGCCTGCATCGGGCGCGCGGTCATCGTCGAGCGTTGAATCGTCCTCCGCGGCGGAAACCGCATGGAGCCCGACGGGCACAATCACGGTAATCTGCCCCTACGGCGCGGGCGGCGGGCAGGATATCTGCGCGCGCGTGTTTGCAAAGCATGCCGAAAAGTATGTAGGACAGAAGATAATCGTCGACAACCGCACCGGCGGCTCGGGCGCGATAGGAAACACCGCTATTGCAACCGCAAAGCCCGACGGCTATACCCTCGGCATATTCCACAACCTCAGCTTCTTCGACCCGCTGCTTGTGGACGGCGTGACCTACGACCACGACTCGTTTATACAGCTGGCCAATATCTGCGGCGATACGGTTGTGGTGTGCGCCAACAAGAGCCTCGGCGTCAGCACACTGCCCGAGCTTGTCGAGAAGGCCAAGGAGAACCCCGGCAGCATAATCTGGGGAGGTCCCGAGTTCTCGGCGCAGACCTATCCGAGAATGTATGTTGAGGCTGCGACGGGCGCCTCGTTTGCAAAGATGATCTTCGACGGCGGCGCCGCTACGCTGACTGCGGTCATGGGCGGAAACTGCGATATGACATCGGTATTTCCCTCTGAATACACCCCTGCCGAGGGCAACGACGACGTAGTTAAGATATGCACGATGGGCGACGAGCGCATTGCGAGCATGCCCGATATCCCCACCGCAAAGGAGCAGGGGATAGACGCGACGTTCTTCCAGCTCAGAAGCTACGTTGCGCCTGCCGGCACACCCGACGAGATAGTTGATTTCTATATCGACGCGTTCCAAAAGACGTTGGAGGACCCGGATTTTCAGAAGGAGCTGGCCGACAGCGGATTTAATTATCTGCCCATGTCGGGACCCGAGGCCTATGAGAGGATGATGCAGATTTACGACGACAGCAAGGATCAGATACTCGCGGCTCTCGAGGCCTCCGCCCGGAACTGACGTCAGGAGGCTTAGAGCTGCGGCATCGTTTTTGATTGAAAAGCTGTGCTGCATTGTAAAGAATAAGGCGACGGCGGCAATGCGGAGCTTTGTCCGCATTGCCGCGTCTGCCTGCCGTTGCGGAAGGGGTGGCGTGCGTTTTGACCGGCAGGAAGTGGGATGTTTTGATTTGCTCGGTTATCGCTGTTTTTCTTTTGGTGTTTGCCTTTCAGCTGCCTGACATAAAGCCGATAGCGAGGACCTATCCGCTTGTGGTCATGTGCGGCGCGGCGATATGCCTGTGCGTCGTGGTTTACAGGATATTCAGGCCCAAGGGTGGCGCTGCGGCGCATGCGGGGGAGTCTGCGTCCGGCGGCGGGGACGCGGTCGACGCCGCGGCAGAAGCGGAGAACGGGGCAAAGGAAGAGAAAAACTCCAATGCCTACGTGCTCTGGTACTGCGCGGCGATACTTGCGTACATACTGCTCATAGAGCGCCTCGGATTCATAATATCCACCGCAGCCTTCGGAGTTTTTTCCCTTCTGTATCAGGGGAACAGGAACAGGGCGGTCGTTATAATCCTGCCTGCGGCTCTGGCTGCGGCGCTGTATTTCGTTTTTGCCAATTTCCTTTTTGTAACGCTCCCGCAGGGGAGCCTGATACAGAGATTTTTTTGACCGGTATCTCAAATTCCGATATCTGACGTTGGAAAAGGAGATGGTTTTCTGATGTGGGACAATATAGCTTACGGCCTGTCCCAGATATTTGTGCTGAATAATCTGTGGATTATGGCGGCAGGCATCATAGCCGGAATAATCTTCGGCGCGCTGCCGGGGTTTTCGGCCACGATGGGCTGCGCCGTCTGCGTTCCGTTTTCATACGTGCTTGAGCCGCAGCAGGCTCTGCTGCTGCTCTCCGGCGTATACTGCGGCGGAGTTTATGCAGGCTCGATTCCCGCGATACTGGTGGGCATACCGGGCACGCCGGCGTCGGCCCCCACCGCCTTTGAGGGCAGGGCGCTGACCCGTCTCGGCCGAGGAGGAGAGGCGCTCGGAATATGCACGTACGCCTCCTCTATGGGGGGCTTTTTGTCTTCAATAGCCCTGATATTCCTCGCCCCCGCGCTGGCGCTGATAGCGATAAAGGTGGGGCCTCCGGAGCAGGCGATGATTGCCGTGTTCGGTCTGAGCGTGGTGTGCATGCTTTCGCCTGATGCCGTGTTCAAGGGCCTTTTGGTGGGCTTTTGCTCATTGCTGCTTGCCTGTATCGGGCAGGACCCGCAGGTGGGCTTCCCACGCTTTACCTTCGGCAGCGTGGACCTGTACGGCGGAGTCTCGCTTGTACCGATTCTGATAGGGCTTTTCTCGTTCCCCGAGGTCATATCGATGCTCGAGACGAAGGATGGGGTGTTCATAAAATCCGCCAATCCGGGCAGGATACGATTCAAGCCCGGGGTGCTGATCAAAAACCTGTTCAATCAGATAAGATCGACGATAATCGGCATATTTATCGGGATTATCCCCGCGGCCGGTCCCGATATAGCCTCCTTTCTGTCGTACAACACGGCAAAGAGGGCGTCGAAGCAGCCGGAAAAATTCGGCTGCGGCTCGGAGGAGGGGATAATCGCATCGGAGACGGCCAACAACGCCGTAACCGGAGGCTCGCTGATACCTCTGCTGGCGCTGGGAATACCGGGCAGCGCCCCGGCCGCGATATTTCTCGGGGCGATGTATATACACGGCCTGCGGCCGGGCGCGGCGCTGTTCCGAGACCATTCCGACACCGTATATACGCTGCTGGCCGGCTTTGCCGTCATAAACATACTTATGTTTTTTATCGGGCTGCTCTTCTGCAAGATATCGAGCTTTATACTTGTGATACCAAAGAGCGTTCTGTCAACCGCCATTGTGGTGCTGGCTACTGTCGGCGCCTATGCGATAGGGAAGAATATGTTTGACGTAATACAGATGTATGCCGCGGGTATATGCGGATATTTCATGGTCAAAAACAACTATCCCGTCTCACCGGTCGCGCTGGCGCTGCTGCTCGGGGCGCTGCTTGAATCCTCGCTGGCACAGACGGGAGTTATGTACAGGGGAAACTATCTGATGATGTTCACCAGGCCGCTGACGGTCGTTTTTGCATGCTTTGTGATACTTTCCGTCTTCTGGCCGGTGATAATGAAGGCACTTAAAAAGCTTGTGAACAAGGTGGGAAAGAGCGCATGAAAAACTATATATTCAAAGCAAAAGCGGCGCTTGTGGGCGATGAGCTGACCTATACGGAAAACGTCTGCATCTTTGTAAGGGATGGAACGATAGAGCTTGTCGGCCCTGCCGACGGCGCAAAGGCGGCGGCCGCAGATTATGAGACGGTGGACCTCGGAGACAGGGTGCTCATGCCCGGAATGATTGACAGCCACAGCCACACCTCGCTTGACGCAAGGGTCGCGGGACATCTTGAAATGATGACCGACCCCGCGCCCGATCTGACCATACGCGCGGTCAACAATATGCGCGACGACATAATGTCGGGCATTACGACGGTGCGAATACTCGGAGACAAGGAGTATGTCGACGTGTCGGTGAGGCGGGCGGTCAACGCCGGTGAAATCCCGGGCCCCCGCATGCTGATAGCCGGCATAGGCATGCGCAGCCTGCACGGCCACGGCTTTGTCGGGGTGCCGCACACGGGCGCGCAGGAGTTCAGACAGACCTGCCGGCAGAACATGCTCAGAAAGGTCGACTGGCTGAAGATATTTGTAACCGCCGGCGCCCCTCCGGCGGGAAGCGGGTTTATCCCGTCCTATGTATCATTGGAGGAGATAGAGACGGTCAGCGGGGAGGCAAAACGGAACGGACTTCGCACCAGCGCTCACTGCATAGGCGGCGAGGGGCTTATAAACTGTGTAAAAGGCGGCATAGACGTGATAGACCACGCCTACTGCGCGACCGACGCCGACCTTGAGCTTATAGCCGAGGCGGGCAGATTTGTATGCCTCACTCCCAGCGTGTTTATGGACCTTGAGAGAAACACCAAAAACCCTGCCAATGTGGCAAAGAACACCGAGCTCGGGCGCGACCGCGCGGTCGGCAGCATGCGGAAAATCGTAAGAAGCGGCGTAAGGTACGCCGTCGGCAGCGATGCTCTGCATGCAAATATGCCTCTTGAGGCGAAATACGCCGTCGAGCTCGGCGCGAGTTATCTTGAAGCGCTCAAGGGCATAACTGTCTGGGGAGCCGAGCTGTGCGGCATAGCCGACAGGACGGGGAGCATAAAGGAAGGCAAAGCCGCCGACCTTATTGCGGTGCCGGAGAATCCGCTTGACGACCTCGATGCGCTCCGCAAGGTCTCTCTTGTGGTAAAGGATGGCATAATAATCAAAAATGAGCAGGGGGGAACGATATGACCGACATAAAGGTTTTCAACAAATACGGCAACGGAAAAACAGTCGTATCGGCCATTATCGGGGCCGGCTACTTCGGCACGTCGATAATAACCCAGTGCGCATACATAAAGCAGCTGCGCTTTGCCGTTGTCGCCGACATAAATCTCGACAACGCGGTAAAATCCTTCGTCAAATCCGGAATAGACAAAAGCAGAATTGTCTGCACCCGCGACCCGCAGGAGGCGCAGAGGGTTATATCGGAGGGGAAGTATGTCTGCACGGACGACACGATGATGATAATGGATATACCTGCCGTTGACGTCGTATGCGAATGCACCGGCAATCCCGAGGCGGGAGCCCGCCATTGCAGAGCTGCGATAGATAAGGGCAAGCATGTGGCCGCCGTAAACAAGGAGATGGACGCGACCGTAGGACCTGTATTGAGCCGCCTTGCCGAAAGGAACGGGGTCAGCTACTCCCCGGTGGACGGGGATCAGCCCGCGCTTGCTATGGCTATGACGGAATGGGCGAGACTGACGGGGCTCCACGTTATATCGGTGGGAAAGGCCTGCGACGCCGAGCTGATATACGACGACAGACGCGGCTCGGTATCGCTGTACGCCGACGGCATCACGGTCCTTGAGGATTACACCGTGCCCATACCCGAAGGCAAGCGGAAATTCTTTGAAAAAATACCGGCCGGAGCCTGCGCCGAATATATAAGCGAGCGCGAAGAGGTGCTCCGCGGGATACCGGGGGCAGGTAATTTTGACCTGTGCGAGCTTGTCATAATGGCCAACGCCCTCGGGCTGCACCCGCAGCGGCCCGAGACAATCGGCGCGCCGCTGCGCACGTGCGAGCTCCCGATAGCCTACTGTGAGAAAAAGCACGGGGGTCTGTTTACGACCGACGGCGTTATAGACTTGCACCGCAATCTGCACCGCGCGGACGAGAGCGGGATGGGTGGAGGAGTGTACATAACGGTCCGCTGCGACAATAAGGATTCAAATCATGTTCTCACCACAAAGGGCGCAATGTCAAACTCTGACGGCAGCGCGTCGGTCCTGTACAGGCCGTATCATCTGTGCGGGCTTGAAATAGCGACCACGATCCTCTCGCAGGGACTTTTGGGGCTGGATACAGGAGCCCTTTCGTACGAGCATTCATTTGACCTTGCCCGCTGCGCGGCAAGGGATATAAAAATGGGCGAGGTATTCGGCAACGACCATGACGAAAAGCTCAAGGCGATAATTGTGCCCGCGCTCAAGAGAGATGAGATCAGCGTTATACCGGCCCACATGAGCACGGGCAACAGGGCCCGTGTCGATATAAAGGCCGGAGAGATGATAACCTACGATATGGTCGAAGAACCGAAAGGCTCGGTGTTATGGGAGCTTCGCGCTATTCAGGAGGCGCTGTAAAGCGGTATTGTTTTATAGTAGGATGTGAGATTAAACGGGCGTATAAAAGGGCAAAAACGCCCTTTTATACGCCCGTTGTCTGTACGGCGTTTTGAGAAAAGCGCCCGAACAGACGCCGCATCGCTTCGACGTCGTATGAGAACATGGAGAGCGCGGCGTCAAAGGGGATTATGACGTTTTCGACGCCGCGGCTTTTGAGAGCTCGCAGCTTGAGGGCTATGGTGGCGGCGGTGTCGCGCGCCGCGGCGTACAGGCCGTGCCGGCCGTCGGGCACGGCCGCAAGCTCGCAGCACAGCTCTCGGGATACGGCAAACATATCGTCGCCGAAATCGGGGAAGGAGGGCGAAGGGCCATCACCTATATCGGGCAGGCTTATATACTCGGCGGAGACGGGGATATAGACGGTTTTTCTCCGCGGCTGCGGCAGTGAGTCCAAAAAGAGCGCGGGGGAATCGAATACCGGCAGCACGGCAGGGGCCGGAAAAAGGATATCGGCGCAGGACCGCATTTTCTGCCAGATGTCCTCGGGCGGCTCAAAATCGAGACAGGCGGCCTCAAAGCCGCACCTTTTGCATTCACGCGTTATCGCGGAGCACAGGGCGGCGGCTTTTTCATGAGTTTTCAGCACGGCGCGGCCGCCCGTCAGCCTTGACGATATAAGCATCATTCCCCCGACGCATGCGGCGGGCGGACAGGAACGGAAAAGACGGGCCGCATTGTCGATATAATATGTATCTATGCAGGGGAGTGCGGCGCCGCGCAGAGACAGGACCTTGTCTGCGCGCCCGGCGAGATATATATTCAATCCAAACACCTCTTGTAAAATATATGACTTGTGTGCTATCATATTATCTAATTGAAATGTATTCGGCTTTCAAGGAGATAATGTATATGCTGCTCAAGCTCGTTCCGGATATGCTGAAAAAAACGATATACGACATAGATTTTCCAGGTCTTATCCAGCGAGGCATCAAGGGGATAGTGTTCGATCTCGACAATACTGTCGCGCCCTACGCCGTACCCGATCCGACGCCGCAGGTGGCGCTGTTTTTCGACAGGCTGGCCGGTATGGGGCTTAAGGTGGGTATTGTATCGAACAACCGCAGGAGCAGGGTGGAGCGATTCTGCAGAACGCTTAACGTGCTGACCTTCCCCGACGCTCAAAAGCCAAGGAGAAAGGGCCTTCGCTACGCGGCGTCGGTAATGGGTCTTAAAAACCGCGAGATAGCGGTGGTGGGGGACCAGCTCTTTACCGACGTGCTTGCGGCCAACAGGGCGGGGATGCTCTCTGTTCTGGTTGAGCCGATTGAGAAGAAGGAGAGCCTTTTTTTCAAGCTGAAAAGGGCGTTGGAAAAGCCGATAATCAACTATTACAATAGACAGGAAAGGGACGGCAGATGAGCGCTGTATTCGGGCCCGCGGGCAACAGCAATGCCTTTTACGAGGCCGGCTTGAAGGCGTCGGTCCAGATGCCGGGTTATCTTGAAAAAATCGGGCTCGACGCCTATGAGTACCAGTGCGGCAAGGGCGTAAACATATCGGCGCAGACGGCCCGGAGCCTCGGATTGAAGGCAAAGGAGCACGGTATAAGGCTGTCGCTCCATGCGCCGTATTATATCAACCTCGCAAATCCCGACGAGCAGAAGAGGGAAAACACCATAGGCTATATCATAGCCTCGCTCCGGGCGGCGCAGGAGATGGGGGCCGACCGCATAGTGGTGCACAGCGGGGCTCTGATGAAAATGACCAGAAGAGAGGCCCTTGACGTTGCGCTCGTGACGATGAGAACGGCGGTCGAGGCGGCCGATGCGGAAGGCTTTTCCGATATACATATATGTCCCGAAACAATGGGGAAAATAAATCAGCTCGGGGACCTCGACGAGGTGATAGAGCTGTGCAGGGTCGACGACAGGCTGCTGCCGGTTATAGATTTCGGACATCTCAACGCAAGGACGCTGGGAGGAATAAAGACAGGCGAGGATTACGCGTATATACTCGATAAAATAGAGAACGGCCTCGGCCGCGACAGGCTAAATGTTTTTCACAGCCATTTTTCAAAAATCGAGTACACAAAGGGCGGCGAAAAACGGCATCTCACCTTTGCCGACGACCTGTTCGGGCCGGAATTTGAGCCGCTGGCCGAGCTGATAGCGAAAAAATCCCTATCTCCGGTGTTTATATGCGAATCGGACGGCACGCAGACCGACGACGCGCTGAGCATGAAAAAAATGTATCGCTCTTTTCTCGGAGAAGGAATATGACGGAAGGCGATTGTTTGCATATCGACGAGCTTAAAAAGGTTTTGGACGAGCAGGGGATAGACCTGTTCGCAACATTTGACGCCGTGACCCGCAGGTTTTTTACAGGGTTCGGCTCAAGCGACGGACTTTTTATCGTAAAGGGCGGCTGCGCCCGCCTTTTTGTGGATTCAAGGTATATTGAGGCCGCCGGCAAAGAGGCACGCGGCGTCGAGGTCGAGCTTGCCGGCAAAGGCTTTTTTAACGCTCTCAGGGACATGGGCTCCGACGGAGTTAGGTGCGTCGGATACGAGGAGGACAGGCTGAGCGTTGAGCTGTTCGAAAAGCTGAATAGCCTGTTTCCCAATGCGCGGACAAAGCCGGTCGGCCGCCTTATCAAAAGGCTGAGAATGAAAAAGACCGACGAGGAGATAAGGCGCATTGAGGCGGCGCAGGAGCTCTCGGAGCGCGGGTTTGAGCACATTCTCGGATATATCGCAGAGGGCGTGTCGGAGCGGGAAATCGCAGCCGAGATGGAGTATTTCCTGCGGAAAAACGGGGCCGACGGGGTCGCCTTTGACACGATAATCCTGTCGGGGGCCAAAACCTCTATGCCTCACGGCGTGCCGGACGGCAATACGGTTAAAAGCGGTGATTTCGTCCTTATGGACTTCGGGGCGAGGCTCGACGGCTGGTGTGCGGATATGACGAGGACCGTAGCTGTCGGCAGAGCGGACGATGAGATGAAAAGGGTATACGATTCGGTGTATAGGGCCCACATGGCCGTATTTGAATCGGCCCGGGCGGGCATGAGCGGACGGGAGATAGACGCAATAGCCCGCGATATAATCAAAAAAGAGGGATACGGCGAGATGTTCGGTCACGCTCTCGGCCACGGGACCGGGTTAGAGGTGCACGAGGAGCCGCGCTTTTCGCCCGCATACGACGAGCCGATAGAGGACGGATGTGTGATATCGGTTGAGCCGGGCGTATATATCCCCGGAAGATTCGGCGTGAGGATTGAGGATCTGTCGGTGATGTCGGGCGGAAGGCTCCGCTCGCTGAACCGCACCGAAAAGAAGCTGACGGTGCTCTGATGTGCCGGACGGCGCCGAAAATCAAGCAAGAGGGCTATATTTGCAAAAAACATCTTGAAAAAACACATGCTTTTTAGTAAACTATTAGTTGATAATCAAAGTGCCGCTGCGCGGCAGATAATTGGAGGACAGGATTATGGTAACAGCAGGCGATTTTCGCAACGGCATGACTTTCGATATGGACGGCCAGGTTTTTCAGGTTGTTGAGTTCCAGCACGTAAAGCCCGGCAAAGGCGCGGCCTTCGTGCGCACCAAGATAAAGAACGTTATTACAGGCGGCGTCACCGAGCGCACTTTCAGCCCGACCGATAAATTCGAGAACGCTTATATCGAGCGCAGAGATATGCAGTATCTCTTCAAGGACGGAGAGATGTACAACTTCATGGATATGGAGACCTACGACCAGACGGCCCTGAACGAATCCATACTCGGCGATTCGATGCGCTTTGTAAAGGAAGAGATGATTGTAAAATTCCTCTCCTACAAGGGCAAGGTGTTTTCCGTCGAGCCCCCCACCTTTGTGGAGCTTCAGATAGTCGATACCGACCCCGGCTTTAAGGGCGACACCGCTACCAACACCACCAAGCCCGCAACGCTTGAGACGGGCGCGGTGGTAAAGGTTCCGTTGTTCATAGATAACGGCGAGATGATACGAATCGATACCCGCACCGGCGAATACATGGAGCGTGCGTAAGGCGTATCCTTTTGCTCAAGCTGCGGCCCGTGTATCTGCCGCGCCGATACACCCGGGCTGCAAACAGGCGCGGAGAATGGAGAAATAATTATGACTATCACTGAGAAAGTTGCTTATATCAAGGGCCTTGTCAGCGGCCTCGGCATTGACGACAGCACGGCGGAGGGAAAGGTTTTCGCCGCAATAATCGATGCGCTCGACGACATTTCGCTGACTGTTACCGATCTCGAGAATGAGCTGACCGAGCTGACCGAGCAGGTTGACGAGATTGACGACGATCTCGCCGCCGTCGAGGACGATTTCTATGAGGATGAGGACGAGGAAGACGACGACGATGACGACTTCCACGACGACGAATTCTATGAAATAGAGTGCCCCTCCTGCAAGGAGCTCATCTATGTAGACGAGGAGGCCCTCGGCGAAGAGGAGATTGTCTGCCCCAACTGCGGCGAGAAAATAGATATCGACGTCGAGTGCGACTGCGACGAGTGCTGCGGCTGCGACGACGACAAGGACGAGAACTGATTTCTGATTAAAAAAGCATAAAAAAGCATCCCGCCGTATGTATGCGGCGGGATGCTTTTTTATGCCGTGAGCTTATATAGGACGGCAAGAATTACTTTTTGCCGGTGAAAACGTCCCAAACCTCCTGTGCGGTCTTGCACTTGGAGAGCTTGCCCATCCTGGTCTCCTCCACGACGTGCAGCTCCTTGAGCATCTGAACTGCTTCCTCAAGCCTGTCGGCGGGGAACTTGCACACGCCGTTTACGTCGGAATGCACTATTTCGCCGGGAGCGACATCCATGCCGCAGATGCTAACGGGTACGTTTACGGCCTTAACCGCAAAGAGACCGTGGCCTGCCGAAAGGCCGGTGAGCATATACTGGAAGTCGAGCCCCTGAATCTCGTCGAGGTCGCGGGAGGGACCGTCGGTCACGAGGCCGACTGCGCCGAGCGCCTTGAAGGCGGTGACCATGTTGCCGCCGGCAAGGCCTACGCGGGACTTCATCTCCTCGGGGAAATCCTGCTTTATTACGATCATGGCGGGCTTGGGCGAGGCCTCGATGGCCTTGAAGAGGTCCTCGAAGGTAAGACGGTCAAAATTGGGGTCGGGCAGACCGAAAACAACCGTCACCGCATAACCGGCCTTGGGGCCGAGCTCGGGGGTCATGCATTTCATAGTCTGGTCGCAGTACCAATGCTGGCTCCACGGCTCGTACAGACCCATGCAGAGCTTTTTGTTTGCGGGGTAAGTGGCGACAACGTCGGTTATCGACGGGGTGTCGTACTTTTCGAGTTCGTCAAAGAGTTCGCGGATTTTCTTGTCAGTCATTTATGCGCCTCCTGATAATCCTGATAATATTGTTTATGCGAACTAAACAAACAGACTACTATGTAAAATATATAGTTGTTGCCATTAAAAGTCAATAGCTTCAAAAATTAAACAAATTATCTGTTTATTTTTAAGCTGTGCTTTGCTATAATAAAACGGTAAATCTGCTGTGCTGCAAGGGTGAAGCCGATGCCTTATTCATTTGACGCCGTTATCGGAGCGGAGCCGAGAGTGCTCATTCTGGGCACGATGCCTTCAGCCGAATCGCTGAGGCAGGGAATGTATTACGCCCATAAGCGCAACGCTTTCTGGACAATAATGTCGGGGCTGTTGGGGGAGGAGCCCGCCCCGTCAGACAGGGCGGCGCGGTACGAGATGCTCAAAAGACACGGCGTTGCGCTGTGGGACGTGCTTGCGCATTGCGAGCGAGAGGGCTCGCTTGACCTGAACATAAAAAATCCCGAGCCGAATGATTTAAGGGGCCTGATTGCCCGCGCCCCTTCGCTGAAGGCCGTTTTTTGCAACGGGACAAAGGCATACGAGCTGTATTCAAGGTTCTTTTCAGATGTAAAGCTGCCATGCTTTAAGCTGTGCTCAACAAGTCCCGCGATGACTGTGAGCGCGCGCTCGAAGCTCGAGCAATGGCAGGCCATACTCAAGTATTTGTAATTTTTAGCGTTGGAGGTCGATGTTGTGAACAAAAAACTGATGGACGAGGATATCGAATATCTGTTCAAGGCCATAGCTTCTCTGGAAAACGCTGAACAGTGCGGTGACTTTTTGGAGGATCTGTGCACTGTGACCGAAATCAAGGATATGTCCCAGCGCCTTGCGGTTGCGCGGATGCTGAAAAAGCGGATAATATATACCGAAATCGTGGAAAAGACGGGTGCGAGCACCGCAACGATCAGCCGTGTCAACCGCAGCCTCAACTACGGTACGGGCGGGTATGACGCCGTGCTGGACAAGCTGGAGGACTGATGAGCTACGACATTGGCTTTGCGCCTTACTACGACCGCCTGAACTGCGATATGGACTATCGCGCGTGGGGCGAGGACATAGGCGGGATACTGCGCAGGCACGGCATCAGCGGTGGGCTGGCGCTTGACCTCGCCTGCGGCACGGGTGAGCTTACGTGTGAGCTCAGCCGTCTGGGCTATGACATGATAGGGATCGACTCGTCGTGCGCGATGCTCGATATTGCGCAGAGGAAGGCCCGGGAACGCGGGCAGGACATACTGTTTATCGAGCAGGATATGACATCCTTTGAGCTCTACGGCACGGTCAGGGCTGCGATATGCGCGCTTGACAGCGTAAACTATCTGACGGACAAGCGCAGCCTGCTCAGGTGCTTTAAAAACGTGATGCTCTATCTTGAGCCGGGCGGCGTCTTCATATTCGATGTGAACACTGAATATAAATATGAAAAAATCCTTGCGCAGAACAGCTTTGTGTACGATATGGGAGATCTGTTCTGCACATGGGTAAACTGCTATGACCGCATCTCAAGGCTGTGCAGGTTTGACATCACGGTCTTTAAGGGGGATGAGACGGGGGCGTTCAGACGCTTTGACGAGTCACACCTCGAGAGGATGTACACAACACAGGAGCTTGTTTCCCTCGCCGGCCGCGCTGGCTTCGGGAAGGTCGGAGTATACGCCGACCTCAAGCTGAAAAGGCCGAAGAAGAATAGCGAGCGGCTGTTTTTTGTATGTGAAAAGGAGAGCTGACAATGTCCGACAGGATAGTGACCGCGCTGACGAGCGACCTCTCTGTCCGCGCCTACGCGGTCAATATGACAGGGGCTGTGCAGAGAGCCCATGAGATACACAATACGGGGGCACTCGCGTCGGCGGCTCTGGGACGTGTGCTGTGCGCCTGTTCAATGATGGGATATATGCTCAAGGGCGCAGATGAGACGATATCGGTCCAGTTCAACGGCGACGGGCCGCTCGGGCCGCTCATGGGGGCGGCCGACAGCTCCGGCTGCGTGTGGGGATACGTATCCGAGCCGCTGGCCGAGCTGCCGCTGCGCAGCGACGGGAAGATAAACGTCGGCCGCGGCGTCGGCAAGGGCACGCTCAGCGTCGTAAGGAGCATACCGGGCGTCGAGCCCTATTGCAGCCAGGTGCCGATAGCGACAGGGGAAATAGGCGACGACATAACGAGCTACTACGCAAGCAGCGAGCAGACGGGAACCGTCTGCGCCCTCGGCGTGCTCGTCGACAGGGACTATTCCATAAAGGCTGCGGGCGGCTATATTATCCAGCTGATGCCGTTTGTGGGCGAGGATGTGATAGATAAGGTCGAAAAGGGTATAGGTGAAATACCCCCGGTGACGTCCATGCTGTCGGGCGGTTTTTCGCCCGCCGAAATGCTGAAAAAAGCTCTTAAATATTTTGACGGCGTGGATATACTTGACGACAGGGAGGTGTCCTATCGCTGCAGGTGCACGCGCGAGAAGGTGGAGAAGGCCCTGATAAGCATCGGCTATGATGAAATAAAGCGCCTGCACGACGAGGATGGCAGCATAGAGATGGGCTGCCGGTTCTGTGACAGGAAATATGTATTCTCGTCTGAGGAGCTCGAGAGGCTGCTCAGGCGTACAAAAAAGAATTAAAAAATGAGAAAAAATGTATTGACACGGAGTGGAATATTTAGTATACTTAATTTCGCTGTCGGCGATAAAACGGCGGCATGTGGGAGCTTAGCTCAGCTGGGAGAGCATCTGCCTTACAAGCAGAGGGTCACAGGTTCGAGCCCTGTAGCTCCCACCATTTATGGCCCGGTAGTTCAGTTGGTTTAGAACGCTAGCCTGTCACGCTAGAGGTCGACGGTTCGAGCCCGTTCCGGGTCGCCATTTATGCCTCTGTAGCTCAGTTGGTAGAGCAGGGGACTGAAAATCCCCGTGTCATTGGTTCGATTCCGATCGGAGGCACCATACGCGGATGTAGCTCATCTGGTAGAGCGCCACCTTGCCAAGGTGGAGGTAGCGGGTTCGAGCCCCGTCATCCGCTCCAATCCGAAAGGCGCATGTTCGTGCGCCTTTCGATACATAGGGCGCTATAGCCAAGTGGTAAGGCAAGGGTCTGCAAAACCCTGATACCCCGGTTCAAATCCGGGTGGCGCCTCCAGAGAAAAAACGGCAGAGACCACCGGATTTTCCGGCTGTTTCTGCCGTTTTCGCGTCCTTTCGGCAGAGCCTTTCGTTTTCGGCGCGGACGTCATTGTTTACAGTTTTTTTATATTAAATCCATTCCAAAATCACTCAGTTTGTGGTATGATAATTTATAAACACAAAATGTTGAGCAAATGGAGCAGACCCCTTATGTACAAAGATGAACAGATCGCCTATACGGAAAAAATCAGAGCGTCGCTGGCGCATGAAAAAAAGCCGCTTGCTCTCGTGCACACCTTCGGCTGCCAGCAGAACGAGAGCGACTCGGAGCATCTGCGCGGCATGCTGGCCCAGATGGGCTACGGCTTTACCGAAAGCCTTGACGAGGCGGATCTTGTGCTTTACAACACCTGCGCGGTCAGGCAGAACGCCGAGCTGCGCGTATACGGCAAGCTGGGCGAGCTCGTGGGATATAAGAGAAAAAAGCCGGACATGATAATTGCCGTATGCGGCTGCATGATGCAGCAGGAGCAGGCGGCGCTGGAGATAAAAAAACGGTACAGACATGTCGACATAGTCTTTGGGACCTTTATGCTCTCCCAGTTCTCGCGGATACTGTGGGAGCACATAAGCACCGAAAAAAGGGTATTTGACCTGTCGGACGACCCCTGCGGCTCGTTCGACGATATGCCTATTGTCAGAGACAGCAAATACAACGCGTGGCTGTCGGTCATGTACGGCTGCAACAATTTTTGCAGCTACTGCATCGTTCCCTATGTCAGGGGCAGAGAGCGCAGCCGGTCCCACGAGAGCATACTCGAGGAGGCGGCGCGGCTCGTCAGAGACGGCGTGAAGGATATCACCCTGCTCGGTCAGAACGTAAATTCCTACGGAAAGGACAGGCAGGAGGAAATAAACTTCCCCGAGCTGCTCAAAAGGGTAAACGCGATTGAGGGGGATTTTCGCATAAGGTTTATGACATCCCATCCGAAGGACGCGACGCAGGAGCTGTTTTCCGCCATTGCCCAGTGCGAAAAGGTCGTGCGGCATGTACATCTGCCGTTTCAGTCGGGCAGCGACAGGATACTGCGTCTGATGAATCGCAGATATACCAGGGACGACTATATCGGGCTGTGTTCGCTTGCAAGAGAATACATGCCCGGCCTTTCGATAACGAGCGACGTCATAGTCGGCTTTCCGACCGAGACGGAGGAGGATTTTGAGGACACCCTCGACGTCGTAAAAGCGGTACGCTTCGATTCGCTTTTTACCTTTCAGTATTCAAAGAGGAGCGGTACCCCGGCGGCCGAAATGGAGGGGCAGATTGAAAAAAGCGCGGTACAGAACAGGTTTGAGCGGCTCAACGCCGTGCAGGACGGCATCTCGCTTGAAATAAACGAGGCCCTTGTGGGAAAGACCGTGAGAGTGCTGTGCGATAAATATGAAGACGGCCGGATGACCGGCCGCACCGACAGCAACAAAATCGTGAATTTCGACTGCAACGGGAAAAAAGCCGGGCAGTTCGCAAATATAAAAATAACGCAGGCGCAGACGTGGTCGCTCAAGGGCGAGTACGCCGGATGCCTTACCGAAACGGAGGAATAAGCATGGCAGCGGTAAATGAAAAGATAATCGAAAAGGCAAAGGAGCTCGGCCAGCTCGTCAAGGACGACGACGCGACCAAGCGCTATACTCTTGCGGAGATTGCGGTCAACAGCGATCTCGGCCTTCAGTATATGCTCAGAGAATTCAACGAAAAGCGCAACAAGATGTTTGACCTCATGAGCAGCGGAAACGAGGACAAGGCCGTGATAGACCCTCTCAACGATGAGATAAAGAAGCTCTACGACGAGATAATGGCCAACAAGACCATGGCCGAGCTGAACGCCGCAAAGGATGAGCTTGACAAGATACTCAACCAGATAAATTCCATAATCAACTTTTACGTTACGGGCGAGGAGTCCGGCGGCTGCAGCCCCGACAAGTGCGCATCCTGCCACGGCTGCCATTGACCTTGCGGGCAGGGCGCGGAATGTGCCGTGCTGCGCGGTGTTTTAAACGGCTGTTTTGAGTGATGAAAGTTTGAAGGTGCTGCTATGGCGGAACTCTCCCCGATGATGAGACAATATTTTGAGATAAAGGAGCAGTATAAGGACACGATACTGTTCTTTCGCCTCGGGGACTTCTATGAGATGTTCTTCGACGACGCGGTGCTCGTATCGCGCGAGCTCGATCTCACCCTGACAGGACGGGACTGCGGGCAGGAGGAGCGCGCGCCCATGTGCGGCGTGCCCTTCCACAGCTGCGAAGGGTATATAGCGAGGCTGGTCGCCAAGGGCTACAAGGTGGCAATCTGCGAGCAGCTTGAGGACCCGGCGAAGGCCAAGGGCCTCGTCAAGCGCGACGTTATCAGGGTCATAACACCGGGGACGGTAAACGAGCCGTCGATGCTCGACGAGACGCAGAACAGCTATATTGGCGCGGTATACCGCGGCCAAAGCGCGACCGGCGTCGCCATGTGCGATATTTCGACAGGCGAGGCGGCGGCCGTGGTCGTTTCAAGCGACGACGACGCGCTTATAAACGAGCTTTCGGTCTATTCGCCCAAGGAGCTGATAGTAAACTACGCCCAGTTCCAGCGCCAGAGGGCCGCCGATTTTGTAAAAGAGCGGCTAAACGGGCTCTTTCAGCCGCTCGACGACGGCTCGTTCGACTATGCCGCCGGCTGTGAGAGAATAGAGAAGCAGTTTTCAAAAAGCATATCGGAGCTCGGCCTCGAGGACAAGCCGGAGGCCGTAATGGCTTTGGGCTGCCTGCTCGATTATCTGACAATCACCCAGAAGGTGGAGCTCAGGCATATAAACAGGCTCTCTCTTTACAGCAAAAGCCAATATCTTGAAATGGATTCGGCCACTCGCAGAAATCTCGAAATATGTGAGACCATGCGCCAAAAGCAAAAGCGCGGCTCGCTGCTCGGCGTGCTCGACAGCACAAGGACCGCTATGGGGGGCAGGCTGCTGCGCAAGTGGATAGAGCAGCCCCTGATAGACGCCGCGCGGATAACCCGCAGGCACAAGGCGGTCGACGTGCTGTGCAGAAACACCGTCGTGCGCGAGGAGCTGGCGGCAAAGCTCGACGGGCTCTACGATGCCGAGAGGCTGATAAGCCGCATTGTATACGGCACTGCAAACGGAAGAGACCTTATCGCTATATCGGCTACTCTCCGGGCGGTGCCGCGCCTCAAGGAGCTATTGACCGGTCTCGATTCGTCCGAGCTAAATGAGATAAATTCCGATCTTATCGATTTAAATGAGGTCTACGGGCTTATCGACAGGGCTATATGCGACGAGCCGCCCTTTGTTGTGAGGGACGGAAACGTAATACGGGCCGGATATAACGAGGAGGTCGACCGCCTGCGCGACATGGTGCAGGATACAAAGGGCTATATCGCCCGTCTTGAGGCGGCGGAGAAGGAGAAGACCGGCATACCCAAGCTCAAGGTGGGATATAACCGCGTTTTCGGTTACTATATAGAGATAAGCCGCTCCTACATATCTCAGGCACCCGACAGCTATATAAGAAAGCAGACCCTCGCCAACTGCGAGAGATATATAACCCAGGAGCTCAAGGATTTTGAAAACACCGTCATGACGGCGCAGGAGAAGCTGACGGCGCTCGAAATCGAACTGTTTGATGCGCTCAGAGATGGTATATCCCAGTTTATACCGCAGATGCAGAGGATAGCTGCGGCGGTGGCGCGGCTCGACGTGCTGTGCTCGTTTGCCCGCGTTGCGGTAAAAAACGATTACTGCATGCCCGACGTGGATTATTCAGGACGGATTTCAATCACGCAGGGCCGGCATCCGGTGGTGGAGACGACGCAGAAGTCTACCCTTTTTGTGCCGAACGACGCCGTGCTTGACGGCAGCGACAACCGACTGATGCTGATAACCGGTCCGAATATGGCGGGAAAGTCGACCTATATGAGGCAGGTCGCCCTTATCGTGCTCATGGCGCAGGCCGGCAGCTTTGTGCCGGCAAAGTCGGCAAGCATAAGCATTTGCGACAAGATATTCACGAGGGTCGGCGCAAGCGACGACCTGTCCGCCGGCCAGTCGACCTTTATGGTGGAAATGAGCGAGGTCGCCAACATTCTCAAAAATGCGACGTCCAATTCCCTTATCATATTCGATGAGATAGGCAGGGGCACGAGCACCTACGACGGGCTGTCCATAGCACAGGCCGTTCTTGAGTACTCCGCCGACAAGAGGCGCATAGGCGCAAAGGTGCTCTTTGCGACCCATTACCACGAGCTGACCGAGCTCGAAGGGGTGGTCGACGGGGTGAAGAATTACTGCGTATCGGTCAAAAAACGCGGAGACGACATAATTTTCCTTAGGAGGATCATCAGAGGGGCGGCCGACGACAGCTACGGCATAGAGGTGGCAAAGCTGGCCGGAGTGCCCGATAAGGTTACAAAGAGAGCCAAGGAGATACTGAAAAAAATTGAGAGCGGAGAGGGCAATCTGCTCATACCCAAGAGGCTGCGCACCCACGAGGAGGACAATGCCGACCAGATGCTGCTCGTGAGCGGAGCGCAGGGGGAGATAGCCGACAAGCTGAGGCTGGTAGATGTCAACACCCTCACGCCCCTTGAAGCGATGAATCTGCTGTTCCAGCTCAAGCAGCTGGCAGAGCAGTAAAGGCGAATGACATAACGAACGGAGGTGTCGCGCATTGGGAGTAATACACGTGCTTGACAAAAAGGTCGCCGACCTTATAGCCGCAGGCGAGGTCGTGGAGCGCCCCGCCTCCATAGTCAAGGAGCTGGTGGAAAATGCAGTCGATGCCGGAGCCGACAGCGTGACCGTCGAATTCAGCGGAAGCGGAGCGCCCTATATCAGGGTCAGCGACAACGGCCGCGGCATGTCGCCGCAGGACGCCGAGATGGCGGTGCTGCGCCACGCGACGAGCAAGATAAGGACCGGAGAGGATCTGACGGCCATATCGACGCTGGGCTTTCGCGGCGAGGCGCTGGCCGCGATATCCGCCGTTTCAAAAATGAATATCATAACCTGCGAAAAGGGAAGCGGCGAGGGGATAAGCGTCTGCTTTGAAGCGGGGGATGCGGTATCGCGGGAAGCTGTCGGCTGCCCGCAGGGGACGACCGTTATCGTGCGCGACGTCTTTTTCAACACCCCCGCCCGTATGAAGTTCCTCAAGAAGGACACGACCGAGGCCGGCGCGATAGTGGACACGGCGCAGAACCTCGCCCTGTCAAGGCCGGATGTTTCGATAAAGCTGATAAGAGACGGCAGCATAGTTTTCAACACGCCGGGCGGCGGCGATATGGCGGGCACGGTATACAGCGTGCTCGGAGCCGACGTTTTCAACGGTTTTCTTGAGCTGAAATACAATTACAACGGAATAGACGTGACCGGATATACCTGCCGGCCGGAAAACGCAAGATTCAACAGGAGCGGCCAGTACTTTTTCCTCAACGGCCGGTGCATACGCTCGCGCACGATATGCGCCGCAATGGAGGAGGCTTACAGGGACAGCATTATGACCCGCCGCTTTCCCGCGGGCGTGGTGTACATATCGGTCAGCCCGCAGACGTGCGACGTAAACGTGCATCCGGCCAAGACCGAGGTCAAGTTCTTTTCCGACAAGAGCATATTCGACGCTGTCTATTTTGCGGTGAAGACCGCCCTGTCCAACAACGATAAAAAGCCGTCCCTCGCCGGAGCGGTGAAGAAGCAGATGGTCATAGACACCCCTCAGGGGCTTGCCGCGATAACCGCCGCAGCCGCGCACGACAGGGAAATGAGAAGGACGGACAGCCTGTATGTCGGCAAAAAGCCCTCTATCGACGTGTACGCCGCAAGGCCGCCATACTCGGAGTCCGAACGGCGCGCAACGGCGCTCCGTTCGCCGTCGATGCCCTATGACACCGGCGGCGAGACGAAAGCGCCTGCCGCGACTGAATATATTGAGGAAAATGAAGCCGCCGAGTCCGAAAAAAAGTTAGAGCTTACAGAAACGACCGTTCCGGCGTCCGTCGGCGGATATGAGGCCCCTGTGCCAAAGCCGAAGGCGGAGGAGGCGCCGCAGGTAGGCGCTGATGAGCCGGTAATCGCTGAGGTTTTGGAGAAAAAGCCGCGCATTGTCGGCGAAGTGTTCGATACCTTCATAATTGTCCAGAACGGCGACGAGATGTATCTTATAGACAAACACGCGGCCCACGAGAGAATAATCTACGAGCGGCTGCTTGCAAACAAGGCCGAGGCGCAGGGCCAGCTGCTGCTCGAGCCCGTCGTTGTGCCGCTGCGGGCGCAGGAGCTCTCCTGCGCGATGGAAAACGCCGATATATTCGAAAGGGCCGGCTTTGAGATAGACGAATTCGGCTCGAACAGCCTGATAGTACGGCAGGTCCCCGTCGAGCTCGACGGCAGCGACATAAAGCAGCTTGTAATGGAGATGGTCGACGCGGTAAAACGGGGCTCGAGCGATCCGCGCACCTCGGTAGAGGAGAGGATATATCACACGGTAGCCTGCAAGGCCGCAATTAAAGCCGGAAAAACGAGCCAGCCGATGCAGCTTGAGGCGCTGGTCGACGAGCTTTTGAGGCTCGGCAGCATAAGATACTGCCCGCACGGGCGGCCGGTCGCAGCAATACTTACCAGAAGCGACATTGAAAAACAGCTGGGGAGGCAGGGGTAAATGGATGCTCAAAAGCAGCCTCTGCTTGTCATCTGCGGGCCGACCGCAACGGGAAAGACCGCCCTTGCTGTCGGATTGGCAAAGGTTTTTGACGCGGAGGTCGTCTCGGCCGACTCCATGCAGATATACAGGGGTATGGACATCGGCACCGCAAAGCCGGATGCACCCGAGACGGACGGGGTGCCGCATCACCTTATCGATGCAGCCGAGCCGTGGGAGGATTTTTCCGCAGCCAAGTGGTGCGAAATGGCAAAAGCCTGCATCGCCGATATCGCTCGGAGGGGAAAGCTCCCGATAGTCGCGGGGGGCACGGGGCTTTATATCAAAGCCCTGCTTGAGAACATATCGTTTGCGGCAAGGCCGCAAGACGACGAATACCGCAGGTCAATGCAGGAGTTTGCCGATAAAAACGGTAAAGAAGCCCTTTTGGCGAAGCTGTCGGAGGTGGACCCCGAAAGCGCCCTAAAGCTGCATCCGAACGATACGAAAAGGATAATCCGCGCCCTTGAAATATTCCATATAACCGGCCGCACGGCAGGCGAGCATGACGCCGCCTCAAGGGGGCCGGAGCTTTACGATGCGCTGACCGTCGGCCTTGATTTTTATGACAGGGCGGTGCTCTATGAGCGTATAGACAGGCGCGTCGACCTTATGGTGGAGCGCGGGCTGGAGGCCGAGGTGAGGAGGCTGCTCGACGCGGGCGTTCCGCGCAGCTCGACATCCATGCAGGCGATAGGCTATAAGGAGCTGGCGTCGAGCATAGCGGACGGCGGGTCTGTTTTCGACGCGGTGGAGGAAATAAAGCGAAGCTCGCGGCGATATGCAAAAAGGCAGCTTACATGGTTCCGGCACGACGAAAGCGTAATCTGGCTGAAAATGCGTTCGCCGGCGGACTTGGAAGATGTAAAGGAAAAGTGCATTACATTGATAAGAAACAGGTTTGGTCTTAATGAACGGAGGTTTGCTGACAATGGCCAACAATCTTAAATTACAGGATGTTTTTCTCAACCAGGCAAGAAAGGACCATATAGGGGTCACTATCTATCTTACGAACGGTTTTCAGTTCCGCGGTACGGTCAAGGGCTTCGACAGCTTCATAGTCATACTCGAGAGCGAGGGCAAGCAGCAGATGGTATATAAGCATGCCATATCCACGGTGATACCGGCAAAGCCCCTTAACATAATGAGCGCAAACGAATTGAAGGAAGACGAGGAATAGGCTCTGCCATGAGAAGATTCTGGGCTGTTCTCGTGTCGCTGTTTTTCCTGTGCTATATGGGCATACAGGTGTATTTTGCCCTTACGGCGCCGATAGTGACCGAGCAGGTTATGCAGTACTCGATATATGACTCAATAAGCGCGAACGGCTTTTTTATACGCAATGAGCAGCTTATCACGTCACAGGAGAGCGGCGTCGTCGACTACAGGTATGACGACGGCGAGAGGGTGGCGCGCTATTCTGTTGTCGCCACCATGTATGAGACGGCGGAGGACATAGACACCAACGAGAGAATAAAGCAGCTCAGAAGCGAAATAGACCAGCTGTCATCCGCCCAGTCGCCGACCGGGCTTGTTGTGAGCGATCCGGTAGCGATAGAGAGCAGGATAGACAGCATCGTGAGCGATACGGTGTACGCCTCGCGGGCGGGTTATGTGACAGAGGTATACAACAGCCGGGGGGAGATAAATACCCTCATCGACCGCAGGAGGTACGTGACCGGCCAGGTAGATAATTTCAACGACGAGATATCAAACCTCAATCTGCGTATAAACGAGCTGTCGTCAAAAATGAAGTCGTCGGGCGCCGACATCAGAACCGACGTATCGGGATACTTCAGCTCCACTATTGACGGGCTGGAGGGCTCGCTCTATCCCGGGATGATCGACTCCCTTTCCCCGCAGGAGTTCGAAAGGCTGGTGGAGGAGTACGCGTCGTCCTCGCAAAAGGAGCCGGAGGATGGGGCGATAGGCAAGATAATAACCGATTTCAACTGGTATTTTGCGGTCGAAACGGCGGATATCCATGCCGATTCGCTGAACGTCGGCAAAACGCTGAGCCTCAACTTTCCTTTTTCTCTCGGGCATGAGATACCGGTCAGAGTACACAGCGTATACAGGGACGAAAAGAGCGACAAATGCGTCGTCACCTTTTACAGCGACTATATTATAAAGGACATACCGCGCCTTAGGGAGCAGACGGTCGATATAATTCTCAACGAATACAGCGGTCTTCGCATACCGAATTCGGCCTTGAGAATCGTCGACGGGAAGACCGGGGTATACGTCCTGTCGGGCATACAGGCAAAATTCAAGCCGGTGGATATTATATACGCAAAGGATAATTATAAAATAGTCAGATACGACCCTCTCGGCGGCTCGTCTCAGCTGCATACCGACGATGAGGTGATAGTAAGAGGCAAGGATCTCTCAGACGGCAAAATAATCAAATAATCAGAGGTGTAAGCATGGGCGTAATAGCCGAGAATCTCAGCAGAGTCAGACAGCAGATAGAGGAGGCGGCGATTGAAGCGGGGCGCTCGCCCGGAGATATAACCCTTGTGGGCGTGTCGAAGTTCCATCCGTACAACGAGGTAAACGAGGCGCTTGCCGCGGGGCTGCGCGATCTGGGCGAAAACAGGGCCCAGGAGCTTTGCGGAAAATACGGCTCGCTTGTTTCGCCCGAGGGCTTTAACATGCATTTTATCGGCCACCTGCAGACAAACAAGGTAAAGCAAATAATCGGCTTTGCCGATCTTATCCAGTCGGTCGACTCGCTAAAGCTCCTCGACGAGATAGACAGGCAGGCAAAGGCCGCGGGCAAGATACAGGATGTTCTCATAGAGCTCAACATATCGGGTGAGAAGAGCAAGACGGGGGCCGAGCCCGCCATGCTTGACGGGCTGCTGTGTCATGCGGGGGAGCTCTCCTGCGTCAGGGTGCGCGGGCTTATGGGCATGGCTCCGCTCGATTCCCCGGGTGATAAGGCGCGCCCCTATTTCGCCGGACTGTATAAATTATTTGTTGACATGAGAGTAAAAAAATACGATAATGTTAGCATGGATATTGTGTCTATGGGTATGTCCGGAGATTTTAAGGCCGCGATAGCCGAGGGCTCTACGATGGTGCGTATCGGGACCGCTATTTTCGGCAGCAGAGTATAAATTTACGGGGAGGTATTCACTGTGGGGTTTATGGACAAGTTTAACGATTTTATCGGTATGGGCGACAAGAACGACGATTATTCCGATATGATTACAAGGGACGATTCCGACGCCGCGCGCTCGGAGTCTTCCAAAAAGAATAAGGTCGTAAATATTCATGCGACCACCCAGCTCCAGGTTGTGCTTGTAAAACCCGAAAAATTTGATAACGCCACCGAGATAGCGGACCACCTCAACGAAAAGCGTACGGTTGTGCTCAATCTCGAATCCACCAACAAGGATATCGCCCGCAGGCTCGTCGACTTTCTGTGCGGCGTGGCCTACGCCAACGGCGGCAAGATACAGCGCGTCGCCAACAGCACCTTTATAATCACGCCATATAATGTCGATATGATGGGCGAGATACTGGACGAGCTGGAAAACAACGGCATGTTCTTCTGATAAGACACGGTTTTTGGGGGTGAACGGTATTAATATCACCGTTATAATAAGGGCCCTGATAGCCCTTATACGCATTATACAATGGCTGATATTGATAAGGGCCGTTATCTCCTGGCTGCCGATGAACGCAGCGGGACCGATATATGTGCTGCTCTCGCAGCTGACCGAGCCGGTGGTAGGTCCGGTGCGTTCCGTGATGGAGCGCCTGCCGTCGATAGGAGAAATACCAATCGATTTTTCACCGCTTGTCGCATATTTTCTGCTCGGCGTCGTCAGTGTGTTTTTGGGAAGCCTGCTTTGATTTGCGTTGATCGAGAGCCGCCAGACATGGCGGCTTTTGGGCTTATATCAGAATATTCGGCGAAAGGAGAACTGTCGTATGCTGACTCCGCATGATATTGAGGTCCGCACCTTCACCAAGGGGCTGCGCGGATACAGGACCGAAGAGGTCAATGATTTTATGCAGCTGCTTCTGAGCGACTATGAGAAGCTGTATAAGGAAAATGCGAGCCTTAAAAGCAAAATGGCACTTCTTGTGGAAAAGATTGACGAGTACAAGCAGATGGAATCATCCCTGCGAAACGCCCTCGTATCTGCCCAGAAGATGAGCGAGAATATGATAAAAGAGGCGCAGCACAAGAGCGATCTTATAATAGCCGATACCAATCTCAAGGCCGAGCGGCTTATAAACAAGATAAACGTACAGGTATATAAGGAAAAGCAGAACCTTGAGGATGCCCGCCGGCAGACGCAGGTGTTCAAGGCCAAGATGGCGGCCATGTATCAGGCCCAGATAGCCCTTCTGGACGGTGTGCCGGAGATGAACATACCGGATATCGAGCTGCCCTCGCCGCAGGACGGCGAACAAAAAAAGCTGACCGAAAGCTCCGAGCCGGAGAAGCAGGAGCCCGCAGCAAGCGCTCCTGACAAATCAGCGGCCGACAATGAGCCCGATGCAGAAAAAGACACGCAGGCGGAGCCTGCCGGCGTGTCTTCCGAGCTGCAGCAGGCCGGCGCTGAAAGCGGGGACGCTGCGGAGCACAAGGAGAGAGACTTTTTATTCTGAAGCTGTAATTTCAGACAATGCTGAAAAATTTATGTGAACTTTAAGGAGAGAGCTGTTACATGCCGCAGGATTACAACAGTACGGTAAATCTGCCGTCGACACAATTCCCGATGCGCGCCAATCTTCCCGCGCGCGAACCCGAGATGCTGCAGAAATGGCAGGATTCCGGACTGTACGAGAAGCTGATGGAAAGGAACGAGGGAAAGCCCCTTTATATACTCCATGACGGACCTCCCTATGCCAACGGCGATATGCACATGGGGCATACCCTCAACAATATACTCAAGGATATCGTTATCCGCTACAAGAACATGACCGGCTTCAAGGCGCCCTATATCCCGGGCTGGGATACCCACGGCCTGCCCATAGAGCAGCAGGCGATAAAGAAGCTCGGCATCAACCGGCATGAGGTTGGCGAGGTCAAATTCCGCGAGACCTGCCGTGATTTTGCGCTCAAATACATGAACGCACAGCGTGAGCAGAGAAAGCGCCTCGGCGTTATCGGCGACTGGGACCATCCGTATCTCACCCTTGCCCCGGAATTTGAGGGCAAGCAGATAGAGATATTCGGCGAGATGGCCAAAAAGGGATATATCTACAAGGGTCTCAAGCCCGTATACTGGTGCGCCGAGTGCGAGACAGCCCTCGCCGAGGCAGAGATAGAATACAACGACGATCCGTGCGATTCCATATTCGTAAAATTCCGTGTAAACGACGATCTGGGCAAGCTCGGCCCCATACTGGGAGATCTGTCAAAGGTATATTTCGTAATCTGGACCACGACCACCTGGACCCTGCCCGCAAACCTTGCGATATGCCTCAATCCGGATTTTGAGTATTCCTTCGTAAAGGTGCCCAACGGCGAAACGTATATCGTTGCGACCGACCTGAAGGACAGCGTCATGAAGGCGGCAGGCATATCGGATTACACGGTTTCGGGGACCATGACGGGCCGCGAGATGGAGCTAATGACGGCGCGCCATCCCTTCTTCGACAGAGATTCTCTTATAATCCTCGGCGACCACGTAACTCTGGATGCAGGTACCGGCTGCGTTCATACCGCTCCCGGTCACGGCGTGGACGACTTTATAGTATGCCAGAAGTACCCTCAGATAGGGAACGTCGTGCCCGTTGACAGTAAGGGAATAATGACCGCCGACGCGGGCAAGTTCGAGGGGCTGCCTTATTACAAGGCAAACGACGCCATCCTCGACGAGCTCAAGAGCAGCGGCGCGCTGCTGGCTGTGGAGAGGATAGTCCATACCTATCCCCACTGCTGGAGATGCAAGCATCCGATAGTTTTCCGCGCGACCGAGCAGTGGTTCGCTTCGGTGGATAATTTCAAAAAGACCGCCGTTGAGGAGGCCCATAAGGTAAAGTGGGTGCCTGCCTGGGGCGAGGACCGTATTGTAAAGATGATAGAGGACAGGGCCGACTGGTGCATTTCACGCCAGCGCATCTGGGGTGTGCCGATACCGATATTCTATTGTGAAAAGTGCGGCCATGAGCTGATAAACGACGCGACGATAAAGGCGGTCTCCGAGCTGTTCACAAGGGAGGGCTCCGACGCGTGGTTCAAATATTCCGCAGAGGAGATTCTGCCAAAGGGCACAAAGTGCGATAAGTGCGGCCATGACACCTTCACTAAGGAGAAGGATACGATGGACGTATGGTTCGACTCGGGCTCGTCGCACGCGGCGGTGCTCCAGACGAGAGAAGGGCAGAAATGGCCGGCCGACATGTATCTTGAGGGCAACGACCAGTACCGCGGCTGGTTCCAGTCGTCTCTGCTTACCTCGGCCGCCGTATATGAGAAGGCTCCCTACGGCACGGTGCTCACGCACGGCATGGTTGTCGACGGCGAGGGCAAAAAAATGTCCAAATCGCTCGGCAACGGCGTAAATCCCCTTGATATTATCAAGGAATACGGCGCGGATATACTTCGCCTTTGGGTGCTCTCGTCCGACTATAAGGTGGACGTGCGCTTCTCAAAGGAGATATTGAAGCAGCTCTCCGAATCATATCGAAAGATAAGAAATACTGCGAGGTTCATTCTCGGCAACCTCAACGGCTTCGACCCCGACAGGGATATGGTCGCCTATGACGACATGGAGGAAATCGACCGATGGGCGCTTGCCCGTGTGAACAGCCTCATAGAGAAAATAACGCAGGCCTATGAGAGCTATGAATATCATATGATATTCCACAATCTGCATCACTTCTGCGTGGTCGAGATGTCGAACTTCTATCTCGACATCATAAAGGACAGGCTCTATATCGAAAGGGCCGATTCGCTCAAGCGCCGCAGCGCTCAGAGCGCTATGTATATTATCCTCGACACGATGACGAGGCTGCTTGCACCCTCGCTCGCCTTTACGGCGGAGGAGATATGGCAGTTTATGCCTCATACTGCGGAGCATAACGGCGAGAGCGTGATGTTCAACGATTTTCCCAAGACCTGCCCTCAGTATGACAACGACGGGCTTGACGCCAAGTGGGAGCGTATACTCAATCTGCGCGAGGATGTCAAAAAGGCCCTTGAGATGGCGAGAAACGACAAGATTATAGGCTCGTCTCTCGAGGCCAAGGTGACTATCGGCTGCGACGGAGACGAGTATGCCTTCATAGAGTCGATAAAGGCAGACCTGCCCACGGTATTCATCGTTTCCGACGTTGAGACAGTCAAGGGCTCCGCCGGCGACGGGGCTTATTCCGGTGAGAACTTCGGCGGAATTACGGTTGCCGTCTCCAGGGCCGAGGGACAAAAGTGCGAGAGATGCTGGGTTTATTCAAAGGATGTCGGCTCCGACAATGAGCATCCGACACTCTGCCCCCGCTGTGCGGCGATTCTAAAGGAGTAATAATAAAAAGCGGCGGCGTGCACGGCGCGCCGCCGCTTTTATGTCATTGCGATACAAAGAGGGGAGGTGCCCGCATGGTCTTGAATATAGCGGTTGTCGCCGTGATAGTACTGCTGGATCAGCTTACGAAATACCTGACGGTCGTATATGTAAAGCCGGCCGGAACCATCCCAATAATTGCAGGCGCCGTACATCTGACCTATGCCGAAAACAGAGGAGCCTCCTTCAGCATCCTCCAGGGGCAGAGGACGCTTTTTATCGTTATTACTCTGATAACCGTGGCGGCTATAATTATTTACATGGCGCTCAATCGCGGCAAAACGCCCGCGTTGCTGCGAACTGCGCTGGTATTTGTAGCCGGCGGCGCGCTGGGCAATTTTATCGACAGGCTGACGCTCGGCTATGTGATAGACATGATCGATTTTCGCATAATAAATTATGCGATTTTCAACGTCGCCGATTCGTTTGTCGTTATAGGCGCGGCAATGCTGCTGATTTATGCTCTGTTCTTTGAGGGCGGAAGGCCGAAGAAAGGAAAAAGGTCGGCAGCCGGACCGGATTCCGGCAGCATGGGGAATGACGATGATACAGAGAGAATATAGCATCGACGCCGATTTTGACGGCCTGAGGATAGACAGGGCTCTGTCATGGCTCGACGACAAGTATACAAGAAGTGCTCTGGAGAAGCTGATAATTGCGGGCTGTGTCACCGTAAACGGCAAGACCGCCGACAAAAGCTATAAGGTAAAAAAAGGCGACGTGGTGGTGCTGCTTGCCCCCGAGCCGCGCAGCATCGACGCTCAGCCGCAGAGAATAGACCTCGACATTGTCTATGAGGATCAACATCTGCTCGTTGTGAACAAGCCGCGCGGTATGGTGGTGCACCCTTCGGCGGGGCACTTTGACGGAACGCTGGTAAACGCCCTTCTGCACCATTGCGGGGATTCGCTCTCGGGAATAAACGGGGTGATACGTCCCGGCATCGTGCACCGGATCGACAAGGACACGAGCGGCCTGCTGATAGTCGCAAAGGATGACGCCGCCCACAACGGGCTCGCGCAGCAGATAAAGCAGCATAGCTTTACACGTGTGTATGAGGCGATTTTGTGCGGAAATCTCAAGGATGACGCGGGTGTGGTCGACGCGCCGATAGGAAGGCACAGGACCGACCGGATAAAAATGGCCGTTGTCAAGGAAAATTCGAAAAACGCGGTGACCCATTACAGCGTTATACAGCGTCTCAACGGACCGTTTACCCATGTCGAATGCCGGCTGGAGACGGGGCGCACCCATCAGATAAGGGTGCACATGGCATATATAGGCCATCCGGTAGCGGGTGATCCGCTTTACGGCAACAAGGGCGATAAAAGCGGCATGCCGACCCAGCTGCTGCACGCCAGAACGATAGGCTTTGTACATCCAATAGACGGAGAATATATGGAATTCTCCTGTCCGCCGCCGCAGTATTTTCTCGACTTTATCGCAAAGCACGGCGGCAACGCTGATATAAGGACCGGTGAAATATATGGGGAAATTTGACGGAATACTGCTTTTGAGCGACATGGACGGGACGATGCTCGATGACGTCAAGGACGTCCCGCGCAGAAATGTTGAAGCGATAGATTATTTTATATCTAACGGCGGGCTGTTTTCCATAGCGAGCGGACGTTCCGAAAAGTCTATTCGCCGCTATCTTGAGGTTTTCAATATCAACGCGCCGGTGATATGCTACAACGGCTCTATGATTTACGACTATAAGAGGGGGGAGACGCTCTGGTCCAACCCGCTCAGGCGCAGCAGCGCCGCCGTCGTAATCGACGACGTAAAGAGAAGCTTCCCCCGCTGCGGGGTGGAGATATATTACTGCGACGGGATTGCGATAATGCAGCCCAATTATACGACAGAGGCCCACATGTCGAGGGAATTCCTCGATTTTTCGCTTATCGGCATGGAGGGCGTAAGGGAGCCGTGGTACAAGGCGATATTCGCTATGGACCATGAGGAGCTTGTCGAGGTCGAGGCCTACATAAGGGATAAAAAATATGCCGAGATATACGGCGAGCTGCACTTTGTCTATTCCGAGCCGTTTTTCTACGAGATGCTCGATTCGAGCTCGTCAAAGGGCCTTGCGCTGACCCACCTTGCGAGGCTGTGCGGTGTCGAGATAAAGAAAACCTACGCCATAGGCGACAACTACAACGACCAGGAGATGCTGCGCATGGCCGGTCTCGGCATAGTTGCGGGCAACGCGCCCGACGACATAAAGGCGATCGCCGGTCAGGTCGTATGCTCAAACAACGACGGCGCCGTAGGCGCCGCGATAGAATATATCGACTCCCTGCTGTGAGCAAAGAGCCGCAGCTGAGAGCCGGAGCATAAACGCATGAAAAAGCAATGTTATTGTTAAAAGTGAGGTGCAAATTATGGCCTTTGATTTTCAGCAGAACGGACCGAACGGCAGCGGCGGCTTCAATCCGTTCGGCGGGCAGGGCGACCAGCCGCAGCAGGATGGCGGAACGCCGAAGCAGAAGAGCGACTTTAAGCTGGGACCAGCAATGAAGAAGGCAGCGGCGGCGGTCCTTGTTGTGATAATTCTCTTCGTGCTGGCGTCGAGCTGCTGGTATACCGTCGGCGAGATGCAGCAGGCGATAGTGATAACCTTCGGCAAGGTCACGGGCGTCAGCGACGCCGGCCTGCATTTCAAGCTGCCGTACCCGATACAGACTGTTTACAAGCTCGACGTCAACAAGACGCAGAAGATGCAGATAGGCTATACCTCGTCGCAGAGCGACCCCGCAGGTACGAGCGTTATAGACGAGTCCAAGATGATAACGGGCGATTTCAATATCGTAAATATCGACTTTTTTATCGAATGGAAGATATCCAATCCCGCAAAATACGTCTTTAACTCCGACGATCCGGTGGCTCTGCTGCGCAACTTCGCCCAGAGCGCCGCAAGGGGAGTCATAGGCACGCGGGGCGTCGACGGGGTCCTTACGACCGAGCGTTCCGAGATACAGAGCGAAATAAAGGATCAGATAGCCCGTATGCTCGACACCTATGATATAGGCGTCGCGGTGCTCGACGTAAAAATTCAGGATTCCGAGCCGCCCACGGCCGAGGTCAGCGCCGCCTTCAAGGCGGTCGAGACTGCAAAGCAGGAGAAGGAAACCAGCATAAATCAGGCACTTGCATACAGAAATTCCAAAATACCCGAGGCGAACAGCAACGCCGACAAGATACTGCGCCAGGCCGAGTCCTTCAGGGAGCAGCGAATAAACGAGGCAAAGGGCGAAGTGGCCAAGTTCAACCAGATGTATGAGGAATACGCCAAGAACAAGGAGATAACCCGCATACGCATGTATCTTGAGACGATGGAGAGCATACTGCCCGGAATACCGGTCTACATCGATTCGGGCGCGGGCGACATTCAGAAGCTGCTGCCGATAAGGGACTTCGTGTCGGTAAACGGCGGCTCTGCAAGCGGCGGAGGTGAATAAAAAATGAAGACTGTAAAAAAGACTCTGCTGGCCGTGATAGTCATAGCGGTGCTCGCCTGCCTGCTTTCGTGCCTTTATGTCGTTCAGGAGGACGAGTACGCCTATGTGACGCGCTTTGCCAAGATAATCGACGTCAAGTCCGATTCGGGGCTCTATTTCAAGGCGCCCTTTGTCGACAATGTCAGCAAGCTGCCGCGCCATAAGATGATGTACGATCTGACAAGGTCAGAGGTGCTGACGGGCGACAAGAAGACCCTCGTCGTCGACAGCTTCGTCGTCTGGAGGATAGACGACCCGCACCGCTTTGTGCAGACAGTCACATACGTGCCCGAGATGGAGATAAGAATCGAGAACACCGTTTACAGCTCGGTCAAGAACACGCTCGGACAGATGATACAGACAGATATTATAAATGCAGGAGAGAGCAGCCGCGAGGAAATAAACTCGCATATAACCAATCAGGTCAATCTCCAGCTTGAAAACTACGGCGTATCAATACTCGGAGCCGAGATAAAGCGTCTTGATCTGCCTGACGCCAACGAGCAGGCCGTATGCGAAAGAATGGTGTCGGAGCGCGAGCAGATGGCGGCGAGCTATCTTGCCGAGGGCAAGTATGAGGCTAAAAAAATAGAAAACGAAACCGACAAAGAGGTGGCGATAATCCTTGCGGAGGCCAACGCCCATGCCGAGCAGCTGCGGGGCGAGGGTGAGAGCGAATATATGAGGATACTCGCCGAGGCTTACGGCACGCAGGACAGAGCCGATTATTATCAGTTCATACGCGCCCTTGAGGCCGCAAAGAATTCGATGACCGGCGAAAAGCTGCTGGTGCTGCCCGCCGATTCCATAATAGCGAGAGTCTTTACCTCCGGTAATTAAAAGAAATCCTATGTAAAGATAAGGCCGCATTTCAGCGCAAATGCGGCCTTATTGAAAGAAGGAGAAACAATTGAGCTTCGGTCATTCGTTCGACGGTATAATCACCCTGATGCTGATGATAGCCATAGGCTATTTCTACTCGAAAAAGCCGTGGTTCGGCGAAAAGGGCGGCGTCTTTCTCTCAAAGCTGACGGTTCAGCTGGCTCTGCCTTTTTATATGGTGTACAATGTCACAAACACCTACGAGACGAAGGAGGAGCTGCTTGAGACGATAGGAAGCTTCCCGATACCTGTGCTGTCGATACTGATATCTATGGCGGTCGGATATATTATGCTCCGGCTGATAAGGGTGCCGGAGGGAAGAAGGGGCGCCTTTGTCGATATGTGCAGCCTGTCGAACATTGTGCTTATCGGCTTCCCCGTGATAGCGTCGCTCTTCGGCGATTCGGTCGCAACATACAGCCTTGTCTACTACATGGCAAATACCGCCCTGTTTTACAGCATCGGAACTTTTCTGCTCAGAAGGGATGCCGGGCAGAAAGCCGGCATATTCACATGGGAGACACTTAAAAACGTCTTTTCTCCGCCGTTTGTCGGCTTTATACTCGGCGTGCTCATGGTGGTGACCAACATACGGCCCACCGCCGTTCTCGCATCGGTCATAAAGAGCGTCGGCAGCACGGCTTCGCCGATATCGATGCTGTTTATAGGCAACGTCATTTCGAGGGTCGATTTCAGGACGGTGAGGCTTGACGCCGAGAAGACGGCGGTGCTGCTGTGCAAGTTTTTGTTGGGGCCGCTGATAATGTATCTGTTATGCCTGAACGCCGCAATACCCGTCGTGATGAAAAAGATATTCATTATCCTCGCCGGGATGCCGATAATCGCCCAGTCTTCAATACTGTCGAGGGAATACGGCGCGGATTACGAATTCGTTTCGCTGATGGTGACGATATCGACGCTGATATCCCTTATCACAATACCGCTGATGCGCATTCTCGTTGAATACATACCGCTGTGATATCTAAAACCGATAAAAAAGGCACGCAGTTTTCTGCGTGCCTTTTTTATCGTTCGCCGCAATGACGCGTTTCGCCGACTGCGCATATTATATAGGGGAGGTTAGGAAAATGGAATATATTTTTCTGCGCTTTTCCTCTGTCACTTACGCGCACATGGCGCAGACACTGCTGGAGAGGCACGGATTATGGTCATATATGATGCGAATACCGAAAAAAGCGGCGGATGAGGGCTGCGGGTACGTTGTCAAGATAAGGCGCAGGGACAGGGAAGCCGCCCTCGACTTAATGTATTCGGCGAGAATAAGGGTAAAACAGGTGCATGACAGTTTTTGAGGAGGCATGGGCGTGATATATTTTGACAATGCGGCTACGACCTTTCCAAAGCCGGCGCAGGTGGTCCGCCGCGTGACGCAGACGTTGGAAAACTATTCGGCAAATCCCGGAAGGAGCGGGCACAGGCTCGCCATGGAGGCATCCGAGGCGGTGTTTGACTGCAGAAGCAGGGCGGCGGCGATGTTCGGACTTGACGATCCCTCGCGCGTGATATTCACCTCCAACGCCACACAGGCGCTGAACCTCGCTATACGCGGATATGCCGGCGCGGGCGACCGCATTGTGACGTCGTCTATGGAGCACAACTCCGTAGCCCGTCCCTGCTTCGAGCATTCCAAACGGGGCGGATTCTGGGATACGGCGGAGGTATGCATCGACAGCGACGACAGGACTGTCGCAGCCTTTGAGAGACTGATACGGGATGATACAAGGCTCGTAATAGCGACACACGTGTCAAATGTGTTCGGCAACGTGCTGCCTGTCGAAAGGATAGCCGCAGTATGCAGAAAAAAGGGCGTCCTTTTTATGCTTGACGCGTCCCAGTCTGCCGGAAGCATAGATATTGATATGAAAAAAAACGGCATCGACATACTCTGCGCGCCGGGGCACAAGGGCCTTTACGGCCCGCAGGGAACGGGTCTGCTGATAATCAACACCGAAAAGCTGCCCCGCCCGATAATATCGGGCGGGACCGGCAGCGGCTCCGCGGATCTCGCTCAGCCCGATTTTCTGCCCGACAGGCTTGAGAGCGGTACGCTGAACGTGGCGGGGATAGCCGGTCTTGCCGCTGGAATAGGATTTATATCCGGCTTCGGCAACGGGGAGGTTATGAGGCATGAGCTTGCGCTGTCGTACGAGATGAAGAGGGCTCTGTCGGATATTGCCGGTGTGAGGCTCTACGACGTAAAGACCGCGGTGACGGGACTGTTCTCTTTCAACATCGAAGGCGTGGACTGCGAGAGGACAGCGCAGGAGCTCAATGCGGCAGGCGTCGCCGTGAGGGCCGGGCTGCATTGCTCGCCCCTTGCGCACAGAACGATGGGAACGCTGAAAACCGGCACCGTGCGCGTAAGCCCCGGAGTATTCAATACAATGCAGGAGGCAGAAAGGCTGTGCACGGCCGTAAAACGCATAGCCGAAAATACCGGCGGGCGGCCGCGCGTATATTGAAGCGCGCTGCCCAAACGGAGCGGGTTTTTCAGCCTGCTCCGTTTCTTTATACGAAGACGCCGCTCTTTTTGATAAAAATACCGTCAAACGCTTTCAAACGAAAAGCATTTATGCTAAAATAAAACTGTATTGAACGAAATCGGCTTTCGGGAAAAACCAATTATTCGAGGAAGTGTATTATGAGCGAGCTGTTTGACAGGATTCTCAAGGTCGTCGATCTGATAAGCATCGTCGACGTCATAGATATTCTGCTTGTTACGGTCGCCGTATACGGGCTTATACTGCTGATTAAAGAGACGCGAGCCGCCACCCTTATCAAGGGCATAATCGTGCTTATTATAGTTTTGCAGCTGAGCAGCTGGTGGCAGCTCAATACGGTCAACTTTATACTTCAGAACACAATGCAGCTCGGCTTTTTCGCGCTGCTCGTCGTTTTCCAGCCCGAGCTTCGCCGCGGGCTCGAGCTTATGGGGCGAAGTAAGCTGACAAGCGTGGACCTGTTCAACTTTGACGCCGCGACTCAGGAGGCGGAGATAAAAAGCGCGATAGAGCAGATATGCGCTGCGGTCACATCTATGTCTGGCTCTAAGACGGGGGCGCTGATAGCAATCGAGAGGGACACCAAGATAGGCGATATAGCAAACACCGGCACTGCGCTTGATGCGAGGATTACATCCCAGATAATCGAGAACATATTTTTCAAAAACACCCCTCTGCACGACGGCGCCGCTATAATACGCGGAGTGCGCGTGCTTGCGGCCGGCTGCTTTCTGCCGATATCGCAGCAGCAGGGGATAAGCAAGGAGCTCGGCACTCGTCACCGCGCGGCGCTGGGTCTCTCCGAAATGTCAGACGCGATAGTTATCATTGTCTCCGAGGAGACGGGAAAGATATCGGTTGCGCGCGACGGCGTCCTCACGCGCAATCTTACCCCGAAGGCGCTTGACACCATACTTTCCAAGGAGCTTGTTCCCAAGAGGAACGCTGTCAAGAAGAAGTTTAAGTTTTGGAAGGTGAAGGACGATGAGAAATAGGCTCAGGCGCGATTATCTTCTTATCATTGTGTCCTTTTTCATAGCCGTTATACTCTGGAGCGTCGTGCAGGACAGTAAGAACCCCGAGATGGAAGTAGACTTAAAGGGCGTTCCGGTATCGCTGACGGATAACGCAACCGGTCCCTCGGCGGCGGGCCTGACCGTTCTGCGCGGCGAGGGGCAGACTATATCGGTGCGTGTGCGGGCAAAGCGTAACGTGCTGCTCGATATAAAGCCGAGCAATGTGCTGGCGACGATAAATCTTTCGGGAATAACCCGTGCGGGCGAATATGACTTGCCTGTCGATATCGAGCTGCTGGCCGACGGCGTTTCGCTCGTTGATGTGAATCCCAACCGTCTGCCTGTAAAAATCGATAAGATGCTTACGGTGGAGGTGCCTGTAAAGGCCGTGCTTGACGGCGAAGCGGCGCGCGGCTATTACGCCGTCGAGCCTGTGCCGGAGCCTGCGGTCGTAAGCGTAACCGGTCCCGCGGCCGAGATAAACTACATAGAATATGCTTTGGCCGAGGTAAGGCAGGATAATTTCAGCGGCAGCTTTTCGTCAAAAGCCAATATCGTTCTGTATAATAAGGACGGCGAGGAGACCAAGAGCCAATATATAACCTGCGACACACAGTCGGTCGATGTGGCCGTTACGGTATACGGCACCAAGACTGTGCCTCTGCGCGTTATAACCAGCGGAGACGTGCCCGACGGATACTACTATGTGGGCAGCAGCCTGTCTCAGGACAGCGTTACGATAGCGGGCAACAACGCCGCGCTCAGCCAGATAGGGTACATAAACGTTGAGATGGTGGATCTGCGCGGGCTGACCGAGACGACGGTCATGGAGCGAAATATAGTCATACCGAGCGGGATAATCAATGTTTCGGGCAGCAGCAAGTGCAGCGTTGAGGTTGAGGTGGAGCCTTATATCAACAGCGCGGTTGAGATAGACGGCTTTGAAGCGGTGAATATTCCGGATGGAGTTGAAATAAGATACGCCTATGAGCCTATCAGCGTAAGCGTATACGGTCCCAAGTCCGTGGTCGAGCAGATGACGAACGACGACATTGTCGCTGTGGCCGATATGTCAGCTTTGGCCGATATGAACGACGGCAGGATCGAGATAGGCGACTATGAGCTTGATCTCGAAATATCCGTTGCAGACAACCCGCTTGTTACCGTGACGAGTGAGCACAAGGGTGTCGTGACCGTCACAGGCACGGCGGATGAGGAAGCCGGGCCTGAGCCGCCTGTGGAAGAATAACCGGTTTTTCGGAGGTTATGCCTTTTGAGCATACTTGTCAGAAATATTCGCATGCCGATAGACGCCGACGTCAGCGATGCGTTCGACAGCGCCCGAAGGACAGCCGGGGCCGGTATGTCCTGCGCTGCGCGCGTGTATTTAAAATCGGTGGATGCGAGGCATGAGGCGCCTGTTTTCGTATATACAGTCGAGCTTGACGACGTCGAAAATGAAAACGCCGTCGTAAAAAAAGCGAATAATCCCGACGTTGTCATAAGGCCGCGTCGGGATTTTGCGTTGCAAAACGGGACGTCTGCTATGACTGACAGGCCGGTCGTCTGCGGCTTCGGCCCCGCGGGGATGTTCGCCGCGCTGATACTTGCAAGGTACGGCCTGCGGCCGATTGTGATAGAGCGGGGCGGAGAGCTCCAAAAACGCATAAGCGACGTCGACCTTATGTGGAAAGCAGGTATACTTGACAGCGAGAGCAACGTCCAGTTCGGCGAGGGGGGAGCCGGCACCTTTTCCGACGGCAAGCTGACTACAAGGATTAACGACCCGCTGTGCGAATTCGTTCTCGGGGAGCTGGTGCGCTGCGGCGCGCCGGAAGAGATACTCTCGGCCGCGCATCCGCATATAGGCACCGACAGGCTGCGGACGGTCGTTTGCAATATGCGCCGCAGCATAACGGAGCTCGGCGGAGAGGTGCTGTTTAACAGGCGGCTTGATGACGTTTCGATAAAAAACGGCGCGCTTGAGGCGGTCACGGTGAACGGCGGCAGCTTTGCCTGCCGCAGCCTGCTGCTGTGCATAGGTCACAGCGCGAGGGACACGTACGCCATGCTTATGCGCCGGGGTATAACAATGGAGCCCAAACCCTTTTCCATAGGCGTGCGCGCGGAGCACCTGCAGGCCGATATAGATAAATCTATGTACGGAAAGTATGCGGGGCATGCCGCGCTGCCGCCGGCGGAGTACCGATTGTCATGGAGGAACGCAGACAGGGCCTGCTACACCTTCTGCATGTGCCCGGGCGGTACCGTGGTCTGTGCCGCGTCGGAGGAGGGCGGACTTGCGGTCAACGGCATGAGCTGCTTTGCCCGCGACGGGATAAACGCCAACAGCGCGGTTGTGGTATCGGTTGAGCCCGGCGATTTCGGCGGCGCGGGACCGCTTGCCGGCGTCGAATTCCAGCGTCGCTGGGAACGGGCGGCGTTTGCCGCGGCCGGCGGAAAATACGCTGCGCCGGTGCAGACCTTCGGCAGCTTTATAGACAGAATCGGCGGTAAGGACACTCTTGGCTCGGTCAGACCGTCGTATACCGGTGAGACAAGGTTTTGCGACCTGCACGGCTGCCTGCCCGACTTCGTCTGCTCCATGATCGCGGGCGGCATGGAGAGATTCTCACGAAAGGTGAGCTGTTTTTCAAAGGCCGATACGCTGTTTACCGGCATTGAGACAAGGACCTCGGCGCCGCTGAGGATTCTGCGGGGCGAGGACAGGCAGAGCGTATCCGCAGCCGGTATATACCCGTGCGGGGAGGGAGCCGGATACGCAGGGGGGATAATGAGCGCAGCCGTAGACGGAATAAAAACCGCGGCGAGGCTGGTGGAGCTGTATGCACCATTTTAAGGCTCAATAAATACTATGAGGATGGATGCGCTCCGCATCCATCCTTTTTTTCCGTACGCGCAGGCTCGTACGGGATAGGCAAAACGAGTAATGGAGGCTGTTGTTGTGAAAATAGGTCTGGCGCTGTCGGGCGGCGGCGTCGGTGGAGCGGCCCACATAGGCGTATTGCGGGCCCTGGAGGAACAAAACATCCGCCCTGATATTATATCCGGCAGCAGCATGGGCACGGTCGTAGCCGCGCTTTATGCCGCGGGCTTCAAGCCGGATGAGATAAAAGACAGGATACTGTCGGTCGACCTGTCAGAGATAAAGGACGACCCTGTCATAAGACTGCTTTACGATAAAAGGAGCTTCGGTCTTTATGTTGCGGCAGCTCTGCGCATACGCTCATCGGGCTCAGGTATGATAGACCCAAAGGGAATGGAGAGTAGGTTCGCGGAGATACTCAGGCAAAAGGGAGTGGTAAGGCTGAGCGACTGCGGAATTCCCGTCGCTCTGACCGCTGTGGATATCGACACGGCCCAGGCGGTAGTTTTCGTAAGCGATGCAGGGGGTATGATACACGGCGCGGATATTGCCGTGATAGACGACGCCGGAGCGGCAGAGGCGGTGAGGGCCTCGGTGTCATATCCGGTGATATTCAGGCCGGGACGGTACAGGGGGCGCAGGCTGCTTGACGGAGGGATATACTATCCCGTTCCGGCAAGGGTGCTGAATATGATGGGAGCCGACCGGATACTTGCGGTGGATGCCGGCCCCGTCAGCCCCAAAAGGGTCGGCGACAATATTGTCGATATCACCTCGAGGGCAATCACCCTTATGGGGAAACAGGCGAGGGCGGCCGACACAAGCAGGGCCGACCTTTTGATAAGCATACCGACCGACGGGATAGGCCTGTTTGAGTTCGACAAGCTTGAATATGCACAGGAGCTCGGCTATGTATCGGCGGTGAAAATGCTTCCCGAGATACTTGACCGTCTGTATTTTTGAATACCGCGCCTGAAAAGCGGCCGCATCCGGGATGCGGCCGCTTTGAGCGCCGCAATATATCGAAATTTGTTGAATATGGCTCCGGGATTTGATATAATATTATGAAAATCCCGTTAGTTTGAGGTAATGGCTTTGGAGACAGGTAAATGGATTTTAAAATGCTGCGATGAAAGCGCCGTCAAAAGGATTGCCGGCGAATTCGGGCTTTCTGAAATAGTTGCGCGTCTTTTGCTCAACCGCGGTATAGACGACGGCGAAAAGATAAAGGCCTTTCTTGAGAAGGAGGGCTCGTTTAACGATCCGTTCGCCCTCGCCGACATGGACAGGGCAGTGGAGCGGATCAACCGAGCCCTCGCCGACAATGAGAGCATCTGCGTATACGGCGACTACGACGTCGACGGCGTTACCTCAACCGCGGCGCTTGTGCTGTATCTTCGTTCGCGCGGCGCCGCATGCTCGTACTATATACCGGACAGGACGGAGGAGGGCTACGGCATAAACACCTCCGCGCTGGACAGGATAAGGTCGGATGGGACCACGCTGCTGATAACGGTCGATTCCGGCGTGACCGCGTTAAATGAGATAGCTTACGCCAATACGATAGGGCTTGACGTGGTGGTGACCGACCACCATGAGTGCGCCGAGACCCTGCCCGACGCCGCGGCGGTTGTGAACCCCAAGCGGCGCGACTGCGGATACCCCTTCAAGGAGCTGGCCGGAGTCGGCGTGGTGTTCAAGCTGATGTGTGCTCTCGACGGGCAGGAAAAGAAGATAGCGGAGCAGTATATAGATATGGTTGCCGTCGGCACCATAGCCGACGTAATGCCTCTTCTCGGCGAGAATCGCTCTATTGTGAAAAGGGGATTGGATGCGCTCAAAAGGTCGCAGCGGCCCGGCATCAAGGCCCTGCTGGAGGCGGCCGGCGTAAAGCAGGGCAAAAAAATAACCTCCGGCGTCATCAGCTTTTCACTCGCACCGAGAATAAACGCTGCGGGACGTATGGGGGGCGCCGCGCGGGCGGCCGAGCTGTTCATAACCGACGACCCTTTTAAGGCCGAGAGCCTCGCACGCGAGCTGTGTCAGGCAAATGTCGACCGTCAGGCCGAGGAGAACAAGATAATGGGCGAGGCGCGGGCTTTGCTCGAGCAGAGGGGCTTTTCACCGCAAAAGGAGCGCATCATAGTTCTCTGGGGCGAAGGGTGGCATAACGGCGTTATAGGCATCGCGGCATCCCGCCTGTGCGACACTTATCATTGCCCCGCGATACTTATATCCTTTGACGGGGATGTCGGGCGCGGCTCGGGAAGGAGCACCGCCGGCTTCAATCTGTATGAGGCGCTGTGCGGCGTATCGCAGTATCTTGATAAATTCGGCGGGCATGAGCTTGCGGCGGGGATAACCATTAAAAGAGAAAATCTCAACGCTTTCTGCTCCGCAATAGGGGCATACGCCAACGAGAGAATATCGGCCGAGGACATGGTAAGAAGACTTGAGGTCGATTGTGAGCTCGGCGCTGACGCTCTCACTGCCGATACGGTGCGCGATATAAGCGTGCTCGAGCCGTACGGGGTATCAAACGCCGTGCCGCAGTTCATCGTTCGGGATATGAATATCGACGACATTGTGCCCATAAGCAACGACAAGCATATAAGGCTTACTTTGTCAAAGGGAGATGCTGCTCTGACGGCCTTTGTGTTCTCGACGCCGCCGTCTCAGATGCCGTTTGTGCGCAACGACACGGTAGACGTCGTGTGCAGCCTTGATATAAACAACTATCGCGGCTATGAGAGCGCGCAGATGATAATAAAGGACATGCGCATCAATGAAGAGCAGCTGCGCTCGATTGAAAAGAGCAGGGAGCTGTACGAAAAATACCGCGCAGAGGAGCTGTCAGGCGCAGAGGCCGAGCTGGCCCTGCCCGACCGCGACACCTTTGTGTCTGTTTACAGATACATAAAGCAGAATTCCGACGACGGCGCATATTCCGGCCGCGCCGATACGCTGAACCGCGAGATCGCGTGGTATTCAAGAAACCCTGTCAGCTTCTGCCGGCTTATGATATGTCTCGACGTCATGGGGGAATTCGGTCTTGCGGCGTACGAGGTCAATGACGAGAGAATAAGCATAACGCTTTATCCCTTTGAGAATAAAGTCGATCTGAACAAGTCCCGTATACTGCTTGAGCTGAAAAGAATGCGCGATAAAGAGTGAGTCTTATGAATGAACTGACCTATCCGGCCCTGATTGAAAAACTGAAAAGGTACATGCCTAATCTCGACACCGAGCCTATCGACAGGGCCTTCGCCCTTGCCGACAAGGCGCACGCCGACCAGATGCGAAAGGGTGGGGATCCATATATAACGCATCCTGTCGCCGTGGCCCATCTGCTTGCCGACATGGAGATGGACAGGGAGTCGATCATGGCAGGGCTCCTGCACGATGTCGTGGAGGATTCCGCCATCACCTGCGCCGAGATAAAGGAGCAGTTCGGTCAGGATGTTATGGAGCTCGTCGACGGAGTGACCAAGCTGGGACGCATCCCGTATTCCTCCAAGGAAGAGCAGCAGATAGAGAACCTGCGCAAGATGTTTCTTGCGATGGCAAAGGATGTCCGCGTAATTATAATCAAGCTGTGCGACCGCCTGCACAACATGCGTACCATCGGCTCCATGACGCCTCAGAAGCAGCGTGAAAAAGCCCTCGAAACGATAGAGGTATATTCGCCTCTGGCGCACAGGCTCGGTATAAGCAAGATAAAATCCGAGCTGGAGGATATATCGATAAAGGTGCTCGATCCGATAGGCTGCAAGGAGATCGAGGACACCATGCTCAGGCTGGTGGACGACAACGCCACCTTCCTCGACAAGGTCGAGCACGACATAAAGCAGCGCCTTGAGCCGCACGGCATAAAGTGCAGCATTTCGGGAAGGTCCAAGCACCTTTACAGCATTTACAGAAAGGTCTTTGAGCAGAACAGATCAATAAACGAGATATACGACCTGTTCGCCGTGCGCGTGATAGTCGACAGCCTTATAGACTGCTATAATGTGCTCGGCATCGTGCACGACATGTATCGCCCCATACCCGGGCGCTTCAAGGATTATATCTCCACCCCCAAGCCCAACATGTATCAGTCTCTTCACACCACCCTTATCGACAAGGACAGGGGCGGCATCGTGTTTGAGGTCCAGATACGCACTTGGGATATGCACATGACGGCCGAATACGGCATAGCCGCACACTGGAAGTATAAATCCGGCGTGACCGACAGCTCGCAGGATGAAAAGCTGACATGGATACGCCGCCTGCTTGACACGCAGAAGGATACCAACGACCCGGAGGATTTCAAAAGAGCCCTCAAGATAGATATGTTTACCGACGAGGTGTTCGTTTTCACTCCGAAGGGAGATGTGATAAACCTGCCCCTCGGCTCGACGGTTATAGATTTTGCCTACAACATACACTCGGCCGTTGGCAACCACATGACGGGAGGCAAGGTCAACGGCAAGATAGTCCCAATAAACTATAACCTGAAAAACGGCGATATAGTCGAAATAATCACCTCCGGCTCCTCCAGCGGACCCAACCTCGACTGGCTCAAGCTCGCCAAGACCTCGGAGGCGCGCAATAAAATCCGCCAGTGGTTCAAAAAGGAGAAACGAGAGGAGAATATTGTCCGCGGCAAGGATATGCTCGAAAAGGAGCTCAAGAGGAACGGCATGTCCATGTCGCAGGTTATGAACGACAGCATCCTGCCGGTGCTTTTCAAGAAATTCCACGTAAACGCCCCTGACGAGCTGTTTGCGGGCATCGGCTACGGCGGGATATCCATGCACAACGTAATCCTGCGTGTGGACAATGAGCTAAAGCGCATTGCAAAAGAGGCCAAGGGCGACATCGCCGACGAGATTAAAAAACAGATACGCAAGGCCGACAGCGACGGCTACAAGGCTAACAACGGCATAATAATCGAGGGCGTTGACAATGTGCTGGTAAAATTCGCCCGCTGCTGCAACCCGCTGCCCGGCGACCCCGTAATAGGCTTTGTGACAAAGGGCTACGGCGTGTCGGTCCACAAGAGGGACTGTGTGAACGTCATAGCGGGGCTTACCAATCCCGAGGAAGCGAGCAGATGGATCGATGTAAAATGGGAGAAGGATATATCAAGCACCTTCGTTTCCATCGTCCAGATAACGGCAAGAGACCGGCTCAATCTGCTGGCCGACGTAGTCAACATGATATCGAATATGCATATTGCCATGCATTCGCTCAATGCGAGAGAATCGAAGGACGGCTTTTCCGTCATCAACGTAACGCTTGATATCAGCAATCTCGAGCAGCTCAACGCCATAATCAGAAAGCTCGAAAGAATTGAAGGCGTGATAGACGTTGTAAGAAGCATGCAGTGATTGCAGGCGCCTGAAGAGAACAGATAAAGGGGTGTGAAGGTGAAATATATATGTATTCCGGTAGGGCCGATAGGCACCAACTGCTACGTTTTTTGGGATGAGCGCAGCGGGAGCGCCGCTGTTGTCGACCCGGGCTTTGAGCCGGAGAGAATAATGGAAGAAATCAAAGCGAACGCTCTGAAGGTCGAGCACATAGTGCTGACGCACGGCCACTATGACCATATACTTGCTGTGAGCGATATTAAGAAAATGACCGGAGCCGATGTGCTGATAGGCAAAAAGGACGCCTTTTGTCTGACAGACGCCGACCGCGCCCTTGCCGGAAGGTGGAGCGGCTTCGATTTTATCCCCGTCAAGCCCGACAGGGAGCTGAGCGAAGGCGATACGTTCACGGTCGGAGAGCTGCAATGCCGCGTTATGGAAACGCCGGGCCATACCTGCGGCTCGATATGCATAATATGTGAAGATGTGATTTTTTCGGGGGATACCCTCTTTTACTGCGAATGCGGAAGATGCGATCTGCCGACCGGCAATTACGGCGACATGCTGCGCTCGCTTGCCCGCCTCGCCCGTCTTGAGGGTAATTATACGGTTCTGCCCGGTCATGACCAGGACACCACCCTCGACATCGAGCGCAGGCACAACAGGTATATGAAAGAGGGGCTCGCGCTCCGATGACTATCGTTCTGAACGGCTTTGAGGGCAGGCGCAACACCGCGCAGGAGATGTGCGGGCTGTTTTTCCCCGGCGGAAGGCCGGTTTTCGGCGAGGGAGAATGCAGCGCCGAAATATTTGTTGCAGCTGAAGAAAATAAATGTAAAGAAAAAACACTTTACAATGTGACCGTAAGTGATGCTGACGGCTCTGTGCGCTGTACCGCTTCGGACGGCGCCCGCTCAGACGACAAAAAGGGCTGCGATATTGCCATAAGGCGCGCGTTTTTCCGCGCAGCCTCCGAAATGACCGGACTTAATCCTCCGTGGGGAGTGCTCACCGGCATAAGGCCGGCAAAGCTGGTGCGGATGCTGACAGCAGGCGGCATGACGGCAGAGCAGGCGGCAGACGCGCTGGAGAGGGAATATCTCGTTTCGCCTAAAAAGAGCAGGCTTGCGGCCGAGGTGTGGAAAAACGAAGACAGGGTAATGAAAAGGATTTCTCCTGCCGGCACGGCCGTTTACATAGCGATACCCTTTTGCCCTTCAAGGTGCAGCTACTGCACTTTTGTATCCCATTCGATAGATAAGGCGGGGAGACTGCTGGAGCCGTATCTTGAGCTGCTTTTTTACGATATGGAGCAAAAGGGCGGGATACTTAAAGATGCAGGGGTGAAGATATCTTCGGTGTATATCGGCGGGGGCACTCCCACCACGCTTAACGAGGCGCAGCTTTCGGCCCTGCTCGCCGCCGCTGAAAAATCCTTCGACCTGAGCGGAATCGGCGAATACACCGTGGAATGCGGAAGACCCGATACGCTGACGAGAAAAAAGCTCGAGATGCTGCGCTCCTTCGGCGTCGACAGGGTAAGCATAAACCCGCAGACAATGCAGGACAGGACGCTTGAGCTCATCGGACGGAGGCACAGCACGGCGCAGACCCTGACGGCCTTCGAGACGGCGCGGGACGTCGGCTTTAAATGCATAAACACCGACCTCATCGCGGGTCTGCCGGGCGAGACGGTATCCGACTTTGACGACACGCTCGAAAGAATACTCGCGCTGTCGCCCGAGAATGTGACGGTCCACACCCTCTCGCTCAAAAAGGGGTCTTACCTAACAAACGCCGGGGGCCGCGATCCGCGGGACGGCACGGTTGAAAAGATGGTGGACCTGTCGTGCGAGAGGCTGTCGGCCGAGGGATATTTGCCTTATTATCTTTACAGGCAGAAGAATATAAGGGACAATCTGGAAAATACCGGCTGGTGCAGGCCGGGCCTTGAGGGGCTTTACAACATATCGGTCATGGAGGAGGTCACCTCCATCACGGCCTGCGGCGCCGGAGCGGTCACAAAGCTGTATGACAGGGCAAACGACCGCATTGAGCGTATTTTTAACCTGAAATACCCATATGAATATATAGACAGGTCTGAAAAGCTCAAGCGGGACAACAGGGCTGTCAGAGATTTTTTCATCGGTCTTAACGGAGGCGGAGAGTATGAGAACAGAGCATGATATTGCCGCTGTAAACTCAATGGTAAAAAGCGGAGAGATTAAAAGCTATATCGAATGGTATGAGCGCCATTTCGACAAAAAAATCGAAAAAATCGCCGGCAGCTTGAGGGATAACATGAAGGATACAAGGGTGGCCTTCATAGCGGGGCCGTCCAGCTCCGGCAAGACCACCTTCACCCTCAAGCTGGAGAGCGTCATGGATAAAATGGGCCTTGACGCGTGGACCATCTCCCTCGACGATTTTTATCTGCCGAGGGAAAAGACGCCCAAAAAGGCTGACGGAACGTATGATTTCGAGACGGTGGACGCTCTTGACCTTGAGTTGCTGGGAAAGAACTTTACCGAGCTTTTCAAAAAGGGCGCGACCAATATGCCGCTTTTTGATTTCACCAAGGGCGAGCCGTCGCCCGACAAAAAGCATGTGGAGCTCAAGAGCGACAGCTTCTTTCTCGTCGAGGGCATGCACGCCCTGAACAACAGAATAGACGAGAGGCTCGGGGATATAAGGTCCACGCGCATATACATCAGCCTTCTGAGCGATCTCACGCTCGACGGCGCGACGTTTGCCGACAAGCGGACGCTGCGTCTGATGCGCCGCATGGTGCGCGATTTTAAATTCCGCAACGCGACGGCGGAGCAGACGCTGTCCATGTGGGATGGAGTTCTGTGGGGCGACGTCCATTACGTTAAGCCCTTCGAGAACAGGGCGGATATTGTTATTGACAGCTTTTTTCCATACGAGGCGGGGGTCATCCGGCCCTACGTGTCGCAGATGCTCTCCGGCATCGGGAGCGAGAGCGTATATTGTGAAAAATGCGGAGAAATCCTTGCGATGCTCGAAAAAGTCGAGCCGATCGACGAGGAGCTTGTGCCGGTGACGTCGCTTTCGCGGGAGTTTTTCGGTTACAGTATTTATTATTGACGGTTGTTATCGGGAAGGATTTGGTATATAATCAACGTATAGGTACCATCGGCCGTTCAATAATAATTATAAGCGCGCAGCAGTGATTGGAGGGTATATATTATGAAGTTCTTTGAGAAAACCTTTGTTAAATCCAAGGATGTTGTAAAGGCCGCGGGAAAAAAGGCAGAGAATATGATTGAGACCGGAAAGATAAAGATGAGCATAGCCGATCTCAAGGGAGAGAACGAGGAGCTGTTCCGCCAGATAGGCGAGATGGTTTACTGCGCTTATGAGAATGAGGGCGAGGTTGCCGATTTTTCGGAAAAGTGCGGCAAGATTCTTGAGAACAAGAAAAAGATAGACGAGCTGCAGAAGAAGGCCGACGCGTTTATGAACGTCATCACCTGCGACAACTGCGGCGAAGCCAATCCCGATAAAAACGCTTTCTGCTCTAAATGCGGCGCCAAGCTCGATAGACCCGAGCCTGTGGCCGATACGGCGGACGAGGCCGAGGCTGATGCCGCTGCGCCCGAGCAGGAGCCGGAGGGCGCCGCCGAACCCGAAGAGGCTCACGACGGGCAGGCTGAGCTGTAACAGGATTATAGCCTATATATCCCCTTTGCCCTTTTCAGGGCGGAGGGGATATTATATCAGACGGAGGTTGACTTGCGCAGATGTATACGTTTGAAGATTATAAAAGAAGCGCCGATTTTTTGCTGGGTCGGATTGAAGAGAAGCCGCTCACCGGCATAGTGCTCGGCTCCGGTCTGGGCTTTCTTGCCGACGAGGCGGAGGACGCGGTTGTCGTGCCGTACGGCGAAATCCCCAATTTCAAAACCTCGACCGTCGGCAATCACGAGGGCAAGCTCGTTTTCGGGCGTCTCAAGGGCAGGAGCGTAGTCGTCATGAAGGGACGACTGCATTATTACGAGGGCTATTCGTTTGAGGATACCGTTTATCCGATCCGCGTAATGAAGCTGCTGGGCTGTGAAAACGTCATACTCACAAACGCGTCGGGCGGGCTCGACAGGGCGATCTCGCCCGGCGACCTGATGCTCATAACCGACCACATAAAATTCTTTGACGAGAGCCCGCTCAGAGGGCCGAACATAGCGCAGTTCGGCCCGAGGTTCCCCGATATGAGCTATACCTACGCGCCGCGCCTGCAGCGGCTTGCGCGCGGTGCGGCAAAGGAGCTCGGGCTTACCCTGCACGAGGGAGTATATGCCTATATGCCCGGCCCGCAGTATGAGACTCCGGCCGAGATACGCGCCCTCGAGCTGCTCGGAGCAAAGGCCGTGGGCATGTCCACCGTGGCCGAGGCGATAGCCGCAAATCACTGCGGCCTTGAGGTGCTGGGGCTCTCATGTGTTTGCAATATGGCAACGGGAGTGCTCGACCAGCCGCTCTCGGACGAGGAGGTAGTCGAGACTGCGCAGAGGGAGAGGATCAAGTTCTCGGCGCTGGTCCTTGCAATACTTGAAAAGATGGGGAAGCAAGATGTCGATACTTTTTAAAAACGCCGAGATAATAACCGGTACAGAGCCCGATTTCGTCATACGCGGAGGTTATGTCGCCGTAGAAGGAGAGAGGATAACGGAGGTTTCAAGGGGCCTTCCTTCGGGGTCCTTTGACAGGGTGATAGATTGTAAGGACAAGGTGCTTATGCCCGGCCTCTACAACGCCCATAACCATATCCCGATGACCCTGCTGCGCGGCTACGCCGAGGAGCTGCCCCTCGAGAGATGGCTCAATGAGCGGATTTTTCCGGCCGAGGAGAGGCTGACGGGCGAATACTGCTACTGGGCGGCACAGCTGAGCGCCGCGGAGATGCTGGCGTCGGGCACGGTCTCGTGCACCGATATGTACTATTTTTCGGGCGATATAGCAAGGGCCGTCGAGCAGAGCGGCATGAAGGCCAACATAGCGAGAAGCCTGAGCTGCTTTGACGAGGTCGATTATGACGACGAAGGCAGGCTCGACGACGCGCTGTCCGTTTACAGGGAATGCAACGGCATCGGCGGCGGCAGAATCAAAATAGATATGTCCATACATTCCGTCTATACCACGAACGAGGGATATGTAAGGCGCGTGGGCGAGAGGCTGTCCGATGTTGACTGCATTATTCAGTGTCATCTGAGCGAGACGAAAACCGAGGTCGACAACTGTATTGCCAAATACTCAAGGACGCCGGCAAGGGTGTTTTACGATGCGGGGCTGTTCAAAAAGCCCTGCAGCGCAGCGCACTGCGTATGGCTCAGCGACGAGGATATGGATATACTTGCCGAAAACGGCGTCTTTGCCGTGCATAATCCTACGAGCAACCTCAAGCTCGCAAGCGGCATCGCCGATGTTCCGAAGATGCTGCAAAAGGGAATAAGGGTAGCTATCGGCACCGACGGATGCGCGAGCAACAATAATATGAACATGTTTGAAGAAATGCACCTCGCAGCCCTGCTGCCCAAGGGCATCCGTCTCGATCCTACGGCCATGCCGGCAAAGCAGGTCATCAGCATGGCGACGGCGGCCGGCGCCCTGTCGCAGGGCAGGGAGGACTGCGGATACATAAAGGCCGGAGCCAGAGCCGACATTATAATGCTCGACTTTGACAAGCCCCACCTTATACCCGACCACGACCCTGTTTTCAATGTCGTATATTCCGCTCAGGGCTCGGATGTCGCAATGACTATGGTCGACGGAAAAATACTGTATGAAAACGGTCAATACCGTACAATAGACATGGAAAAGGTCAAATTCAACGCCCAAGCGGCGTATCATGGCATGACGGGCAAGTGAAGCTGCCCGGCGAAAGGTGTTGTGGTATTTGTCTAATGTGAAAAAGAGTTTTGTTCATGGCGCTATGGTGCTCGTGGCGGCAAACGCTGTTGTAAAAATCATAGGCGCCCTGTACAACATTCCCCTTGTCAACCTCATCGGAGGGGATGGGAACGGTTATTACACCGTCGGTTACGAGATATACGCCTTTATATATGTGCTTTCCACGGCGGGAATGCCGGTCGCCGTATCCAAGATGGTCTCGCAGAGCAACGCTCTGGGCCGTTACGGAGAGGTGACGCGGATATTCCGCGTCACGCTCATGGCCTTTACCGTAATCGGTCTTATCGGCGCATGCGTGATGTTTTTCGGCGCGGGGGCATTTGCACGCAGGGCAAACAACGACCTTGCCGTATACTCCGTCATGGCGATAGCTCCGGCGGTGTTCTTTGCGGCGTTCGTGTCGACCTTCCGCGGCTATTCGCAGGGGATGTCCGATATGATGCCCACGGCGATATCGCAGGTTATAGAGGCGGTGTGCAAGCTGGGCGTCGGCTTTTGCCTTGCGTACTATCTTCTCAGAGCCGGTCAGCCGATATACTACGTGTCGGCGGGCGCCATATCCGGCGTTACGGTCGGTTCGGGAATAGGCGCGGTCGTGCTGTGCGTGATGCACTTTACCTCAAAGCGCAACCGAGAGCTGCGCAGACTCGCCGCCGCTTCGGTGAACATGCGCACGAGCCGCGAGCTGCTCGTGACGCTTATAAAAATCGCCGTGCCGATAACGATAGGCGCGTCGGTCATGAGTCTGACGAACGTAATCGATCTGTTCGTTGTAATGAACAGGCTGGGCGATATCGGCCTTACGCAGGAGCAGGGCAACTGGCTGTTCGGCTGCTATACGATGTCGAGAAAGCTGTTTAACCTGCCGCCGTCGCTTATATTCTCCCTTTCGACGAGCATCATGCCGGTGCTGTCGGCCGTGTACGCCGTGGGCGACAGCGATGCGGTGCGGCGCAATGTGGAATCGGCGCTGCGTATTTGCTGCGTCTTTGCGATACCCGCAGGCATCGGCCTTGCGGCTCTGAGCCGGCCGATACTCTCGCTGCTTTATTTCACAAAGCCAGAGGAGGTCAGCGTGGCGGCGCCGCTTTTGACGGATCTCGGCCTTGCGGTGATATTTGTCTGCATAGTGTCGCTCACAAACGCAATGCTTCAGGCGATAGGCCTGATTAACGTCCCGATAGTCACCATGCTTATAGGCGGGGCTGTAAAGCTCGCGGTCAATTATATTCTGGTGGGCATACCGAGCATAGGAATAAGCGGCGCTCCGATCGGCACCTCGGCATGTTATCTTGTTATCGGTGTGTTGAACCTTTCTGTGCTGTTTATGAACATAAAGGTAAAGCCGCGGCTTATGACAATATTCGTAAAGCCGGCGGTATCGGGAGCCGTGATGGGAGTGACGGCAATAGCTGCCTACAATATTCTTTCTGCCCACATAGGCGCGAAGATGGGCGTGCTTGCCGCGATGTGCATTGCGGCTGCTGTTTATTTCCTGTTCCTCATGTGCATAAGGGGATTTGTTATTGAGGACATAGAGATGCTGCCCAAGGGCGAAAAATTAGCCGCATTTCTGAAAAAACGCGGACTTGCGGCTTAAATACACGGCGGAGGTCAACAAATGGAATTTGCAAAGAAAGATGTTTACACTATGGAGGATCTGCTCGGAATAATGGAGATACTGCGCTCCGAGAACGGCTGCCCGTGGGATAGGGAGCAGACGCACGAGTCCATAAAGCCGAATTTTGTCGAAGAGGTATACGAGGTAGTCGAAGCGATAGATAAAAAAAGCGACGACATGCTCAAGGAGGAGCTGGGCGACGTGCTGCTCCAGGTCGTTTTCCACGCCCAGATGGCAAAGGAGGAGGGCAGATTTGACATAGACGACGTCACGAGCGGTATATGCAAAAAGCTGATACTGCGCCATCCTCACATATTCGGCGACGCCGTGGCCGACACGAGCGAGCAGGTGCTCAAAAATTGGGATGAGATTAAAAAGGTCAAAAAGGGGCAAAAGACCACCACCGACGCCATGCGCTCGGTCACCGCGGCTTTTCCGGCGCTGATGCGGGCGCAGAAGATACAGAAGAAGGCAAAAAAAGTCGGCTTTGACTGGAACGATTACGAGGGGGCTCTGTCAAAGCTTGCAGAGGAAATAGGCGAGGTGCGTCAGGCCGCTCAGCAGGGCGACGGGGAGCATATTGAAGAGGAAGTGGGGGATATGTTCTTTGCCATGGTCAATATTGCGAGGTTTTTTGACGTCGACGCCGAGCTTGCACTGCAAAAAGCCTGTGAAAAGTTTATAAATCGATTTTTTTATGTTGAAAATAACGCGCAGGTGTGTTATAGTAAAAAAATAGAAGAGCTCACTCTCGATGAAGCTGATTTTCTCTGGGAGGAGTGCAAAAAAAGGGAAAGACGCGTCGAGCGGAAATAAGCGGTTTTTACTAATCTCGGCTGCGCTTGTATGAAAGAATTTTTTAGGAGGCTGTTACAAATGAACAAGACAGAGATCATTGCGACCATGGCTGAAAAGACCGGCATGTCAAAAAAAGATACCGAAAAGGCGCTTAACGCATTTATCGAGACCGTAAATGAAGCACTGGCAGGCGGAGCTAAGGTTCAGCTCGTAGGCTTTGGTTCTTTTGAGGTACGCAGCAGGGCTGCCAAGCAGGGAATCAATCCCCAGACCGGTGATAAGATAAAGATACCGGCTTCCAAGCATCCCGTATTCAAGGCCGGCAAGGCCCTGAAGGACAGCGTTGATAAGTAATAGGCTTAATATTGCAGCGGACAGAACTCCTGTTATTTACACAGGAGTTCTGTTATTCTGCGGAGGTATTGTATGAGACTTGACAAATATCTCAAGGTTTCGCGGCTTATCAAAAGGCGCACTGTCGCCAACGAGGCCTGCGACACCGGAAGGGTCAGCGTAAACGGCAGACCGGCAAAGGCGGGCTATGAGGTCAAGGAGGGGGATGTTATAGAAATAACCCTCGGAGCCAGAACCTTGAAGGTAGAGGTGACCGGAATATCCGAGCATGCCCTTAAAAGCGAAGCCGCAGCCATGTACAGGGTTGTGTGAATAAAGCCCGCTTTCCCGACATATATTGAACAAAATCCAATATACGGAGGGAAAGACATGCCTATAATCGAAGATAAAAAGAGCCTTAAGAATCCCGCGCAGGCGGCGCACAGTATAATACTCGAGAACAGAAATCATCTTTCGGTGAGCGGCGTATCCGATGTTGACAGCTTTGACGACGGCGGCGTGGTGCTCTATACGACCCAGGGGACGCTGAACATCAGAGGCAGCGGAATGCACATCAACAAGCTGAATGTGGACAACGGTGAGGTCACCATAGACGGCGAGATATGGTCTATGGATTACAGCGATTCGGACGGTAAAAAGGGCGGCTTTTTCTCACGCTTTCTGCGCTGATGACTATTTCGGTTGCAGTACAGACAAAGACATTCCTTTACTCGGTGGCGCTCGGTGTGCTTATAGGTGTATGGTACGATGCGCTTCGGGCACTGCGCAGACAGACGCGGATGCCGCGAGCCTTGCAGGCTGTTTGCGATATTGTGTTCTGGCTGGTCAGCGCCGTTGTGTTTCTTATCTTTTTTTATATGACCAACGCGGGGCAGATTCGAATGTTTGTCTTTATCGGCGCCGCGGCCGGCTGCGGCCTATATATGTGCACTGTCAGCAGGCCGCTGCTTGCGTCGTTTTGCTTTGCGGCGGGGCTGCTGTCGAGGCTGCTCTCTGCTGCGGCTGCGGCCGCGTGTCTGCCGTTCAAAACGTCTTTGCATATATGGAGAAAGCTCGCGGTTAAACTGAAGAAATCGCGCTCCACGACACAAAACAGGGAGGTCTGAAGTAAAAATAACGGAATATCGCCCTCAAAAACACCATAAACATCAATAAATTCGATATTTCCTCTTGCTAAAAAACGAAAAGGATTATAAAATGTAAATGTATATGTAGTGTTTTATGGGCTGCCGCGGCTTAGCTGCCGTATCGAGTGGAGAGTGCGATGAAGCGTAAAAAAAACAGCTGGTTGTTTAAAATAGCGGTACTGGTTTTCGCAGTCTACTCGCTCTATACCATTATAACCCTGCAGATTGATATTAACGCGCAGAAGGAACAGAGGGAGCGGCTGCAGCAGCAGATAGACGAGCAGGCGGTAAAGAACGCAGAGTATCAGGCGGTTCTGGATGAAGGTCTATCCGACGAGTACATTGAGCGGATCGCAAGAGACAAGTTAGGGTTGGCCCATGCCAATGAAAGAATCTTCATAAATCCCGACCACGGCGACTGATTGCCCGGTCAAAGTTTATTTTACCGAAAGGGGACCCTCTTTGTATGGACTATGAGATCGGCTCGATTGTGACCGGCAAGGTTACAGGCATCACCAAATTCGGCGTGTTCGTAGCGCTTGGAAACGGCAAATCGGGTATGGTGCACATATCAGAGGTCGCGCCTGTATTCGTAAAGGAGATACGCGACTTTGTGACCGACAATCAGGAGGTCACGGTCAAAATAGTGTCGATAGATGAGAACGGACGTATAGCCCTGTCTATCAAGCAGGCTTTGACTGAAAACCCTCAGACGACGGTAAGAAAGAGGTTTAACTCGCAGAGACGCGAGCCGCAAAAGCCGCAGACCGGTCCGTACATACCGGCCGAGTTCGACTGGGGACGAAATAACAGTGAAAGCCTCTCTTTTGAGGACAAGCTCACAAAATTCAAGCAGGACAGCGACGAAAAGATGCTTGCGCTCAAACGCTGCGTCGAGGGGAAGAGAGGCTCGGCCAGCAGGCGTTCGCGCCATTGATGAAGTGCGATTTGTTTCAACAGGGCCAGCCGGGGAAAAGCCGGCCGGTCCTGCTTTTGTTTTAGGGCGCAGGCATAAAAACCTCGCCGCCGCGGTTATTCGGTTGACTTGCACTCCGTGCAATGATAAAATAAACTGATATATAATTTGCATTGTTTTTTTCGGAGCGTGTGTTTTATGTGGACAGCGGACAACTGGAGCGACTATGAGGTAATAGACGCATCTGCCGGTGAAAAGCTGGAGAGATGGGGAAGGTATACCCTTATCCGCCCCGACCCGCAGATAATCTGGAATACGCCGAAGAATCCCGCACTGTGGGAGAAGGCCGACGCGCGGTATCTGCGCTCCGCGCGAGGGGGAGGAGAATGGAATATAAAAAGCCTGCCGGCCCAGTGGACAATAGGCTACGGCGGGCTGCGGTTCAACCTCAAGCCCCTCGGCTTCAAGCATACGGGGCTTTTCCCCGAACAGGCGCAGAACTGGGACTGGTTCAGCGAAAAAATCAAAAACGCCTCAAGACCGGTCAGCGTGCTCAATCTTTTTGCCTATACAGGCGGGGCGACTCTGGCCGCGGCGCTGGCCGGCGCATCGGTTTGCCATGTCGACGCGGCCAAGGGGATGGTTGCATGGGCAAAGGAAAACGCTGCAAACTCCGGTCTCGGCTCGGCGCCCATAAGATATATTGTTGATGACTGCGTAAAATTCGTCGAGAGGGAGATACGCAGGGGGCACAGATACGATGCGATAATAATGGATCCTCCGTCCTACGGCCGCGGGCCGTCGGGCGAGGTGTGGAAAATCGAGGAAAAGGTTTTCGGCCTTATTGAGCTTTGCTGCGGCGTGCTGAGCGACAGACCGCTGTTTGTGCTGGTAAACTCCTATACGACGGGGCTTGCGCCGTCGGTGCTGACGTATATGCTCGGCATGGCCGTGCAGAAAAAATTCGGCGGGAGCACTGTGAGCGATGAAATCGGTCTGCCGGTGAAGTCAAGCGGTCTTGTTCTGCCGTGCGGTGCAAGCGGGCGGTGGCAGACGGAATAGAATAATTGCGGAGGCTGTGTGATGCCCGATTCAGTTAAGTCCCGTGACGTTATGATTAAATTCGACAACGTCCGTTTTAAATACGAGGACACAGGGAAAAACGTGCTCAACGGAGTGTCCTTCGAGGTGCGCAGAGGCGAGTTTGTCGCCGTTCTCGGGCGCAACGGCTCGGGAAAATCCACCCTCGCCGGTCACATGAACGCAATGCTCCTGCCGTCTGAGGGAAGGGTCAGCGTGCTCGGCATGGATACCGCCGACGAGACCAGCACGCTCGATATAAGGCAGAACGTCGGCGCTGTATTCCAAAATCCGGACAATCAGCTCGTTGCCACCGTCGTCGAGGAGGATGTGGCCTTCGCACCGGAAAACCTCGGCGTTGAGCCGGAGGAGATAAGAAGGCGCGTGGACGACGCGCTTTCGGCAGTCGGAATGGAAAAATACAAGCTCCACGCGCCGCATACGCTGTCGGGCGGTCAGAAGCAGAGGGTGGCGATAGCCGGAGCCCTTGCCATGCAGCCCGGTTGTATAGTTCTTGACGAGCCGACAGCCATGCTCGACCCCAAGGGCCGTCATGAGGTTATGGAAATAATCAAAAAGCTCAACAGGGAAAATGGAACGACAGTTATACTGATAACTCATTACATGGAGGAAGCGACCCTTGCCGACCGTGTGATTGTCGTCGATAACGGAAGTATTGTTCTTTCCGGAACTCCGAGAGAGGTTTTTTCACATGCTGACAGGATGAGGCGCGCAGGTCTCGACGTGCCGCAGAGCACCGAGCTTGCCGGGCTTTTGGCCGGCGAGGGGCTCGATTTGGCCTCCGACATAATCGACGCCGAGGAATGTGCGCAGGAGATAAGCAATCTGTTTAAGGGACTTATGAAATGAATGTGACGCTTGAAGCCCTGAACTATATATACGGCGCCGATACCCCGTTTGTCAGACGCGCCCTGAAGGATATTTCGCTCGAAATAAGGCAGGGCGAGTATGTCGGCCTTATCGGGCATACCGGCTCGGGCAAGTCCACGCTGATACAGCATCTCAACGGTCTGCTCAGGCCGACGTCGGGGCGCGTGCTTATAGACGGCGAGGATATATGGAAGGATGCGGCCTTCACATGCGCGGTGAGATTCCGCGTGGGGCTGGTGTTTCAGTATCCCGAGTATCAGCTTTTTGAGGAGAGCGTATACAAGGATATCGCTTTCGGTCCGACCAACATGGGCCTTTCGAAGGGGGAAGTCGACGAGCGGGTGATGTCTGCTCTGGAGCAGGTGGGGCTTCCGGCTGAAATTGCCGTAAAATCACCCTTTGAGCTCTCCGGCGGTCAGAAGCGCAGGGTGGCGATAGCGGGAGTTATGGCTATGCAGCCGGAATTTCTGATACTTGACGAGCCTGCGGCCGGTCTTGACCCGTCGGGGCGTCGGGAGATAATCGAGGAGATATCGGAATACAGAAAGAGGCACGGCGCCACCGTGCTGCTCGTATCTCACAGCATGGAGGATATTGCGAGCACGGTGGAGCGAATATTGGTGATGGACGACGGCGCCGTTATTATGGACGGCGATGCAGATAGTGTTTTTGCCGACGCGCGCAGGCTTATCGACATAGGGCTTGACGTGCCCCAGGTGACAAAGGTGTTAATCAGCCTTAAGGCCCGCGGGTTTGATATAAACGACAGGCTTTATACGGTGGAGGACGCCAAGGGCGAGATAATGCGCCTTTACAGGGCTCTGGGAGGGGGAAGCTCATGCTCAAGGACATAACCCTCGGCCAATACTTCCCCGGAAGCTCGGTGATACACCGTCTTGACCCTCGCACAAAGCTGATAATAACGGTAGCTTTTATTGTGTTCATTTTCATAGTGAGGGATTTCGGCTGTTATGTGCTCGGAGCCCTGTTCCTTTCGGGCGTCGTAGCGGCGTCGGCCATATCGCCGCGCATGGTGCTGCGCTCGCTGAAGCCGCTTTTGGTCATCATAATTCTGACGGCCGCGCTGAATATTTTTTATACCGGCGGCACGCCTGTGTTTACCCTCGGCTTTCTTACCGTAACCCGTGAGGGGATAAGGCTCGGGATTATCATGATGCTGCGCCTTATATTCCTCGGCACGGCGACCGCCATGCTGACCTATACGACGTCGCCGATAATGCTGACCGACGCTCTCGAAAATCTTATGCGGCCTCTGAAAAAAATCGGCGTGCCGGTCGGTGAGCTGTCTATGATGATGACAATAGCCATGCGCTTTATACCCACGTTGATAGAGGAGACGGACAAGATAATTTCGGCTCAGAAGGCGAGAGGGGCGGATTTTGATACCGGCAATATACTGCGCAGGGTAAGGGTGATGATACCGATTCTGGTCCCGCTGTTTATATCGGCCTTTCGCCGGGCGGATGAGCTCGCGGCGGCTATGGAGAGCCGCTGTTATCGCGGCGGCGTCAACAGAACAAGATTAAAGCAGTTGTGCTTTACACGGATTGACGTCTGTGCCTTTCTTTTTTCCGGCGCGATGTTTGCCGCGATGCTGTGCATAAATAACTTATCTGCGTTTTTACGGTGAGCTGTATGAGAAACATTGCAATCACGCTGTGCTTTGACGGCAGGAGGTACCACGGCTGGCAGTGCCAGCAAAACGCCATGACCGTTCAGCAGAGGCTCGAGGAGGCGATCGAGTCCCTGACGAGCGAGAGGGTGCGGCTGACGGCGTGCAGCCGAACGGATGCGGGAGTGCATGCAAATATGTTTGTCTGCAATTTTCGCACACGCTGCACCATACCGACGCAAAAACTGCCGTTTGCCCTCAATGCCAAGCTTGACGGGGATATATCGGTTCTGCAGGCCCGTGAGGCGAACGCCGCCTTCAACTCCCGCTTTGACTGCGTGGGTAAGGAATATGTGTACAGGATACTTAACAGGACCTTCCGCGATCCGTTTCTCTGCGGGCGGGCGTGGCACTACCCTTACGGTCTCGACATCTGGGCTATGAGGAGGGCTGCGGATTTCATTCCCGGCAGGCGTGATTTTTCCGCATTTATGGCGCAGGGCTCGTCGGTAAAAACCACCGTAAGGGATGTAAAATACATCGAAGTAAAAAAAGACGGCGACATGGTGGATATATATGTCTGTGCCGACGGCTTTTTGTACAATATGGTCCGTATAATAACGGGAACGCTCGTCTGGGCCGGTCGGGGAAAGATTGCGCCCGAGTATGTCGGGGATATAATATCCGCCGGTAAGAGGGAGCTCGCCGGTCCTACCGCGCCGCCCGACGGGCTGTACCTTAACCGCGTTTTTTACGATAAGCTGCCCGAAAAGGCGGAAATCAGCTTTTGTGAGGATTAAAATGATAAAAGCTCCGGAAAAAACCGAAGAGAGGGCCGACAATGTCACCAGCATGAAAAAATACAGGCGAAGGGTGACCGGCAGCCGCGTGCTGTCCTTTGCCAAGGTGACGGTGATACTGCTTATTCTCCTTGCCGTCAGCGGTACGATATATTATTTCAGAGATGAGCTCACCGCTGAAAACGCGAGGATAATACTGTCGTATTTCACGCCCGACGCGCTCAAAAAGAACGAGTCGCTGCCCGAAAGGGTGTCATTTGTGACCGATACCAGAAACAGCTACGGCATATATAAGAATAGATTTGTCATATCCTCCGTCGACGGGGTGAGAATGTATTCCGCCCAGGATTCGCAGGAGGAGTATATACCTATGATATGTCAAAAGCCGGTCATGCAGATAACGGATAAATTCATACTGAATTATGACATGGGGGGCAATACGCTGAGCGTCATCAACAACAGCTCGGCGGCCAAGACCGATACATACTCCTCATCTATAATTACGGCGAGAATGAACACGTCCGGCTGTTTTTCGGTCGTCACCTCGGCCAGGGGATATAAGGCCCTCGTCAGGGTGTTCAACTCAAACATGCAGGAGATATATAATTGGTACAGCGCCGATAACCGCGTGCTGGACGTCGATATAAGCCCCGACAACAAAAGGGCGTGCATCGCTGTTTTGAACACACAGGGCACTGCGCTCAAGGGCGGGGTCACCGTTCTGGACATGGGCATGACAGAGCCCGTCGGCTCGGTCATAACAGGCGACATGGTAGTGATAAGAGCGGCATATAAGGATAACGACTGCATCTGCGCCGTGACTGACAGCGCACTTATATATTTTGACAGGGACGGGGAACGCACGGGCTCTTATGATTTCGACGGCAAATACCTGCGTATGTACTGCTCGGAGCCAAAGGACCATACGGTGGTCGTGCTCGGGCGCGACAGCGTTCAGGAGGATGTGACCCTCCTTTCGATCTCAAACAAGGCGGAGGGCGAATTCTCGAGCAAGATATCGGACGGCGTAAAGGCGATCGCCGCCGACGATGATAAAATCGTGGTCGTTACAAACAATCGCCTGCTGTGCATGGGCTATGACGGCGAAATAATAAGCCAGAAGCCGCTCGACTACGACGTGCGCGGCGTCAGCCTGGACGGCGATATGGCTTATCTGATAACTTCTTCCTCGGCTGAGCTGATTAACATAAAGGAATAAGGCAAAATACACGGAGGTGCGCTTTGAAGACAGCTGTCGATATTGTTTTCGTCGTTATTTTCGCGCTTTATATGATAGGGGGCTACTCAAAGGGACTTGTAAGGTCGCTGCTTGAGTCGCTTTCCATGATAATCTCGCTCGTAGTTTCGGCCGTTATAGCCGGAACCTACCAGAGGGGCTTTTGCGACGCTTTTGTTTTAAAGGTGCTTGAAGCCCTGCTGTCCGGCAAGGCGTCGTCGGTCGATCTGTCAAAGGTGCCGGGTCTGTCGGCTCTGCTCGATCTCATGGGGGAGAATGCCGCGGAGGATATTTCCTTCCTTGCCGGGGATATAATCGAGAGCCTCAGTTCCGCGGTGCAGCTCCAGGCGCTGGACGGGTTTGCTATGTCCGTCAGCTACACGCTGCTTTTTGTAATAACCTTTATCATACTCAGCGCGCTGCTCAACGCGGCTATAATGATGGTAGATACGGCCTTTAAGCTGCCGGTGATAAATGTCCTCAACAATACGGGCGGCGCCGCGATAGGCGCCCTCAAGGGATATATTGTCTGCGGGATAATATGCGTCGTGATTTCATATATCATAGTATCGTTCGCTTCTTCTCCCGACGCCCCGCTGACGCAGCAATTCGTAGATGACACGTATCTGCTCAAGTTCATATATCACAGCTTTCCTGTTTCGTCGTTCCTGTTCAAGTAATACACTAGTTTGCCTTTGATTATGAGTTCAAGGAGGCCCGCGGGGTGAATCTGCCTAATATGCTCTCGCTTGCACGTCTGCTTATGGCGCCGCTTTTTGCGGCGTTTTTCCTCTCTGAAAAGAGCGAGGGGATATATTTTTCCGCTGCGGTGCTGCTTGTGTCCGGCGTCACGGATATCGCGGACGGGTATTTTGCACGGCGTTTGGGGCTTATCACAAGGCTGGGCAAGGTGCTTGACCCTCTTGCAGACAAGCTGATGCAGGCGACGGTGTTCGCCTGCCTGTATATGAAGGGCGTTATACCCTTTTTTGTATTGGCGCTGTATATCCTCAAGGAGGCGCTGATGCTTTTAGGCGGGGCGCTGATAATAAAGGACGGGCGTTCCGTGCCGCAGTCAAAGTGGTACGGTAAGCTCGGGACCACCCTTTTTTATGCCGTCTGCCTGTCGCTGATGCTGTTTGATACAGCGCCGGCAGTAAAGACCGCAATGCTTTCGGCGGTGATTGTCTGGGCGTTCTGCTGCGGCGTTTTTTATTTGATTTCCGTCATCAGAACCGGCGGCTGATTGATTATTCTTTTTTTGTTAACACTTAAAACAGGCGGGATTGATATAATTCAGTTGTAAGGCGCGGCGTATCGGCGCCGTCAACACGTATTACGAAAGAGAATGATAAGATGCTTTGTTCAAGATGCAAAAAGAATATAGCGGTCGTTTTCATCACAAGGCTTGAAGGCGACAAGACCGTGAATGAAGGGCTGTGCCTGAAGTGCGCAAACGAGCTGGGAATAAGTCCCGTTAAAAATATGATGGACAGGCTCGGAATGACCCCAGAGGATGTAGAGCAGATGTCGACCGAGCTGATGGAGAGCATGGGCGCAGACGGCGACGGCGAGGGGGATGAGAGCTCCATCGCCTCGCTGCCGTTTTTCCAGAATATGATGCTCAACCAGCCGCAGGATGGAGAGGCCGGCGAAGGGCATACCGAAAAGAGGACCGCACAGAAGAACAGGGACAAAAAGCGGAAATTCCTCGAGAGCTACTGCCAGAACCTCACAAGAAAGGCAAGCGAGGGTAAGCTGGACAATATTGTCGGCCGTGAAAAGGAGCTGACCCGTATGGTGCAGATCCTGAACCGCCGCTCCAAGAACAATCCCTGCCTGATAGGCGAGCCGGGCGTAGGCAAGACCGCCGTAGTCGAGGCGCTTGCACAGCACATAGTCGAGCATAAGGTGCCGGCTAAGCTGCAGAATAAGGAAATATACATGCTCGACCTTACGGCGCTCGTCGCAGGAACGCAGTTCCGGGGGCAGTTTGAAAGCAGGCTCAAGGGGCTCGTCGACGAGGTCAGAAGCGAGGGGAATATAATACTCTTCCTCGACGAGGTGCACAACCTCATGGCGGCGGGCGACGCGGAGGGGGCGATGAACGCCGCGAATATCCTCAAGCCGGCCCTTTCGCGCGGCGAGATACAGATGATTGGCGCGACCACGCTCAAGGAATACCGTAAGCATATCGAAAAGGATGCGGCGCTTGAAAGGCGTTTTCAGCCGATAGTCATAAACGAGCCGTCCGTTTCCGATACAATAGAGATATTGAAGGGTATAAAGGGCTATTACGAAAAATATCACAGCGTAAAAATAAGCGACGAGGTGCTTCGCCAGGCCGTGCTTATGTCGGAGAGATATATAACCGACAGATTTTTGCCCGACAAGGCCATTGACCTCATCGACGAGGCCTGCTCCGACGTAAATCTCAAAAACGCCGGTCTTATCGAGCAGCAGAGGCTCAACGACAGGCTCGCCGAGATAAAAAAGGAGTGGGAGCCGCTGCTCGACGCCGACCCCGACGCCGTATACAAGCGGGTAGCCGAGATAAAAAGCGAGGAGTGCCGCATAAACGAAAGGCTGAGAGAGCTGAAAAGCAATCCCGTCCCCACGCTTACAGTCGACGATATCGCAAGGGTCATAGAGCTTTGGACCGACATACCGGCAAGCCGCATCTGCCAGCAGGAGTTTGAACGGCTTATATCGATAGAGTCTCGCATAAAAAAGCGTATCGTGGGGCAGGACGAGGCGGTAGACGCCGTAGCCTGCGCCATAAGGAGAAACCGCGCGGGCATAAGCCCCAAGAGAAAGCCGGTTACCATGATATTTGCGGGGCCTACCGGCATAGGCAAAACCGAGCTGGTTAAGACCCTTGCAAACGAGCTTTTTGACACGCCCGACGCTCTGATACGTCTCGACATGTCGGAATTCATGGAAAAGCACTCGGTCTCGCGTATAATAGGAGCCCCTCCCGGCTACGTCGGGTACGACGATGCCGGACAGTTGACCGAAAAGGTCAGAAGAAAGCCATATTGCGTTATACTGTTCGACGAGATTGAAAAGGCCCACCCGGACGTTCTCAATATACTGCTTCAGATAATGGATGACGGCTCTGTGCGCGATTCGCACGGCAATCTGATAAATTTCGAAAACGCCGTGATAATAATGACGACGAACGCCGGCTCAAACCTCAAGCAGGGGAGCATGGGCTTCCAAAAGACGCTGGGCACTATGGCAAAAGAGAAGACGATGAAGGCCCTTTCGGATTTTCTGCGGCCCGAGTTTTTGAATCGCGTCGATGAGATAATAGTCTTCAATCCGCTTGAAAAAAGCCATTTTGACGCCATCTGCCGCATAATGCTTGACGATCTTGCGCTCTCGCTGAAGGAAAAAGGCGTCGAGCTCAGGTATACCGACGAGGCGGCGGCATATATTGTCGATAAATCCTTCAGCATTGAATACGGTGCGCGCAGCCTGCGTCGCTTTATACAGCGTGAGGTCGAAAACAATGTCGCCAATATCGTCATAGAACACTACAACGGCGATATTGCGGGAATAAGCATCGATTGCGGCGACAGCGGGCTGAAATACGATTTTATTTGACGGAAGGTAGTAGCTTTGCAGAAAAAGTTTTTGATGGGGAATCAGGCAATAGCGCTCGGAGCTCTCCACGCGGGAGTGAACCTGATTTCCGGCTATCCCGGAACGCCGTCCACCGAGATTCTCGAAACGGCGGCGGCCAATAAGTATGAGGATACGTACGTCGAATGGTCGGTAAACGAGAAGGCTGCGCTTGAGGTCGCCGCGGGGGCGGCGTACTGCGGCGCGAGAGCTCTCGTGACGATGAAGCAGGTAGGGCTGAATGTGGCCTGCGACCCTGTTATGAGCCTTGCGTATGTGGGCGTCAAGGGCGGGCTGGTGATAGTCGTCTGCGACGACCCGGGGCCCATTTCTTCCCAGACCGAGCAGGATACGCGCCATTTCGCGCAGTTTGCCAAGCTGCCCGTGCTCGACCCGTCGGACCCGCAGCAGGCGTACGATATGATGGGCTACGCATTTGAGCTGTCGGAAAAATACGGTATACCGGTCATACTGCGACCGACTACAAGGGTATGCCATGCCTGCTCCGACGTCGACGTCGCAGACAAGCGTATAGAGCACCCTGTCGAAGGCTTTGCAAAGGACCCGAAGTGGGTCATTTTCCCGCGTCTTTCATATAACAATCACCTGAAGCTCAACCGCATGCACGGCGAAATAGCCGAGGAGTTTTCCGGCTGCCGTTTCAATACTGCCGAGGGCAGCTCACAAAAAAAGGCGATTATAGCGTCGGGAGTATCCTGTCAATACGTAAGAGAAGCTATATCTTCCATCGGAGTCGATGTTAAGCTGCTTTGCCTTGCAACGCCCAATCCTTTTCCCGAAGGGCTCGTCCTCGATTTTCTGGATGGCGCAGAGGAGGTCCTTGCCGTCGAGGAGCTCGACCCTGTCATCGAAGACGCGCTGACGGCGATGCGCGGCAGATATTCTCTCGACATAAGGATTTGCGGCAAGCGCACGGGGCATCTGCCGGCAGCAGGAGAGAACACGTATGAGATTGTAAGAGACGCGGTGTGCGGTTTTTGCGGGATAATGCTCAAAAAGGCCGCGCCCTCCGAGCTGCCGCCTCTGCCTGTGCGGCCGCCGGTGCTCTGTGCAGGCTGCCCTCACCGTGCGTCGTTTTACGCCGTAAAACGCGCGCTCAAGGGTAAAAAGGCAGTTTTCACGGGCGATATCGGCTGCTATACTCTTGGAAACGCAAAGCCCCTCGACATGGTTGATACGTGCCTTTGCATGGGGGCCGATATAACTATGGCACAGGGCATGGAGCGCGTTGAAGGTGATGTAAAGCATGTTGCCTTTATAGGAGATTCCACCTTTTTCCACACAGGCATAGCGGGCATCGTCAACGGCGTATACAATCAAAGCGGCATAACGGTCATAATACTCGACAATTCGACCACCGCTATGACGGGGCATCAGCCTCATCCCGGCACGGGAGTGACTATGATGGGCGGCCTGTCGCGCAGGATATCCATTGAAAAGGTGCTTGAGGGCTGCGGCGTCGAGCACATATATACGGCGGACCCGTTTGAGCTTGACAACGCCGTTGAAACTGTAAAGCAGGCGGTGCAGGAGAAGTGCCTTTCATGCGTTGTATTCCGCTCGCCGTGCATTGCAGTTTCAAAGCCCAGACCGCCCCTGCATATCGGCGACGGGTGCATCGGCTGCATGCGGTGCGTCAACGAGATAGGCTGCCCCGCAATAAGCAGGGAGTCAGGCAGAGTGCGCATCGACGCCGCGATCTGCTTCGGCTGCGGTCTGTGCGCCGAAATCTGCGGCTTCGGCGCAATTTGCTCCGGAGGTGAGGGAAAATGAGCTGGAGCTGTATTATATGCGGCGTAGGCGGGCAGGGAAGCGTGCTCGCGTCGAAGATACTCGCAATGACCACGGTACGTCTCGGTCTTAAGGTCCGCACGAGCGAAACTATCGGCATGGCCCAGCGCGGCGGCTGTGTAGTCAGTCATATTCGCGTAGGCGACGGCGTTTATTCGCCGATGGTGCCGCTGCACGGAGCCGATCTGATAGTCGGCTTTGAGCCGGCGGAGGCGGTGCGCTGCATCGATTATCTCAAGCCCGACGGCGCCTGCGTAGTATCTGCAAGGGGCGTTCGCCCGATAACCGACGTTAAGGGTGAATACAGTGAAGAGGTTATGATTGATTTCCTGAAAGGGCGGTGCCGCTGCGCCGTTCTCGATACGGACAGGCTGTGCAGGGAGCTCGGCTCATACCGCGTGCTCAATATTCTGCTAATAGGCGCAGCGCTTGATAGGGGACTGCTGCCCTTCGGCAGAGAGGATATCGAAGAAAGTATGAAGAGCCTCATAAAGCCGCACCTGCTTGAGCTCAACCGCAGGGCGCTTTTGGCGGCTAAGACAGGCGGCTGAGTGCGCCGCAGGTGACGTTCTAACACGGCCGCATCCGAATATATTGGATGTGGTGATGCTGTTTGAGGATAAATAAAAGGGAAGCGGCGGCCCTGTCGCTGTGCTTATCTGCTGCAGTTTTTATCTGCGCCGCCATGCTTTTTGATAGCGTGCAGCAACGGCAGACCTATGTTGAGGCGGCGTCCTTGAGCGGCGGCGCTGCTTTTTCGACCGTGGTGGTCGACCCGGGACACGGCGGAGTCGACGGCGGAGCCGTGAGTTCCGAAGGCGTCGCAGAGAAGGATATAAATCTCAATATATCGCAAATGCTCGAACGCTGCCTCTCGTTTTGCGGCTACAATGTTGTTATGACGAGGGAAAGCGACGTATCGATTCATGACCCGTCGTGCTCGAGCATAAGAGAAAAAAAGGTATCCGACCTGAAAAACCGTCTGAAAATCATAAACGGCCAGACCGAGGCCGTTTTTATCAGCATACACCTCAATTCATTCCCCGATGCGTCGCAGAGGGGGGCGCAGTTTTTCTACGCAGATGAGGACAATATCGGCTATGAGCTCGCAAATGCGATGCAGCGCAATGCAGCCGGCCTTATAGACGGCAGCAACGACAGAGCCGCAAAAAAGTGCGGCGATTCAATATTTCTGATGAAAAACTCTGAAATACCCGCGGTGCTCGCCGAATGCGGGTTTCTCAGCAACCCGCAGGAGGCGCAAATGCTTTGCACGCAGGAGTATCAGTCAAAGCTGGCCTTTGCGGTGTTTGTTTCTATTCTGCAGTGCAATAATATCAACTATTGACGATTTACAAAGGATGTGCCGTTATGAAGCCAAAAAGGTCCTATATGTGCAGCGAGTGCGGCTATGAATCGGTGAAATGGTACGGCAAGTGCCCCACCTGCGGCGAATGGAACACTATGGTCGAGCAGCGCGTAAGCGCTGTATCGGACGGATCAAGGTCGCCTCGGTCGGCTGCACAGGTGAAAAAAATAGACGAGGTAGAGGTAAATACCGATATACGCACAACGTCCGGCCTCAATGAGCTCGACAGGGTTCTCGGCGGCGGATTTGTGGACGGCTCGGCCGTGCTTGTCGGGGGAGATCCGGGCATCGGAAAATCGACGCTGCTGCTCCAGGTATGCGCAAATGTCAGCCGCGGCGACACGGTGCTGTACGTTTCGGGCGAGGAATCCTCTTCACAGATAAAGATGCGCTTTTCACGGCTGGCCGAGAGCGCCGGAAACCTGTTTGTTCTGTGCGAAACAAACCTTGAGAACATACTTGACGCCATTGAGCGGCATCAGCCGAGAATGGTTATAATAGATTCCATACAGACGATGTATGACAGCTCGGTGCAGTCATCCGCGGGCAACGTCAGCCAGGTGCGCGAGTGCACGATGAAGATTATGCAGCTTGCCAAAAGCTGCGGTATTACCGTCATATTTGTGGGCCATGTGACCAAGGATGGTACCATCGCCGGCCCCAGGGTGCTTGAGCATATCGTCGACTGCGTGCTCTATTTTGAAGGGGACAGGCATCTGTCATACAGGATACTGCGCAGCGTAAAAAACCGGTTCGGCTCAACAAACGAGATAGGCGTCTTTGAAATGACGCAGCGCGGCCTTGTCGAGGTGGACAACCCGTCGATGTTCCTGCTCGAGGGCCGGCCGACAGATGTGTCAGGCACCTGCATAGCCTGCGTGCTCGAGGGCAGCCGGCCGATAATGGCCGAGGTTCAGGCCCTCGTCAGCAAGTCGGCCTTCGCTGTGCCGAGGAGGATGTGCACCGGCTTTGACTATAACCGTGCGGCGATGCTGGTCGCCGTGCTTGAAAAGCGGTGCGGCCTTGCTTTTTACAATCAGGATGCCTATGTAAACGTAATAGGCGGTCTGCGCCTTGAGGAGCCCGCGGCTGACCTTGCGGTGGCGCTGAGCCTTGCTTCGAGCATAACCGATAAGTCTCTTGACGGCGGCTTTATCGCGATGGGGGAGATCGGCCTTGCAGGGGAGATAAGGGCGGTGTCAAGCGTCGAGCTGCGCATTTCGGAGGCAATCAGGCTCGGCTTCGATAAGATAATGATACCAAGACAGAACAAGCTGCCGTCAGCCTTCGCGATACCGGAGAATGTAAGTCTTTATCGCGCAAAAAACATAATTGAAGCGGTTTCGCTGCTCTGACGCCGCAAAACAGGTAAGACGATGACTGATATTCCGTATTTGCCGCAAGAAGCGGTCAAATGTGTCGCAATAGGTGAAAAATACGCTGAACTGCTGACGGGGCCGTTAAAAAAACAAGGCGTTGAAGAAGTGATATCCATACCGTCCTGCGGCGCGCTGGCGGAGCCCGTGAACAGCCATGCGGACATGCTTTTGTGCTGCACGGGGAAGGGGAGAGCGGTCGCGGCGAACGAGGTATACGAAAAACTCGCGCCCGAGCTTGAAAAATACGGCTATACGGTCATAAGGGGAAGGAGCGTACTCGGGCGGGAGTATCCTCATGATGTTCCATATAACGCGGCAGTATGCGGAAATATCGCAATGCACAGATTTGACTGCACGGACGCAGCCTTGATAGATGAATTAAAAAGAGAGCATTATTTGTTAAAAATTAAACAAGGATATGGAAAATGCAGCGTCGCTCCAATCGGAAAAAAGGCGGCGCTGACTTCGGATTCGGCAATTTTCCGTCTGCTGAGCGAAAAGGGCTTTGACGTGTTTTTTGTCGACAGCGGAGGTATTATACTTGACGGTATGAGCTGCGGGCTCGTCGGCGGCTGCTGCGGCTTGCTCGGACCGCAGAAAATAGCATTTACGGGTGTCTTTGCAGATCCTGCAGAGATGGATGCTGCGGAGAGCTTTCTTTTTAACCACGGAGTCGAACCGGTATATCTGACGGATCGACAGGTTTTTGATATAGGCTCGATAATACCGATTGCTTAAAAAATGAATGTTCGGCGATTCGGCGGCCGTCAGATATGTATTTGCGTGCAGACGTCACGGTAGTGCCGAGCGTCTTTTAAAACGGCTGAGCTCCGGCGGGGGACGGTATTTTTCTATTGACAAACCGTCCCGTTGAAATTATACTTAACTATACAAAATAAAAATTTTGTATAGTTAAGAGGAGGTAAAACGGGTTGGAGCATATCAATTCCGCGCCTGATATTATAAAGGAATTCCTTATTTATACCAGAACAATTCAGGGCAAATCGGCAAAAACGAGCTCTGAATATTATTTTGACCTGCGTCTTTTGATGCGTTTTATTAAAATGCACCGCGGTCTTGTGCCGCATGACACGGATTTTGAAGCTATCGATATTTCTGACGTCGACGTAGATTTTGTGCGTAAAATCACTCTGCTCGAGCTGTATGAGTTTTTGAACTACCTCAGCACCGAGCGCGGCGATTCACCGCGCACCCGCGCGCGCAAAATCTCGGCCATGAGGTCGTATTTCAAATATCTGTGCGGCAAGATGAAATATATCGAAAACGATCCCACCGAGCAGCTTGAAACGCCGCGCATAAAAAAATCGCTGCCGCGTTATCTGACTCTCGACGAGTGCATGACTGTACTCAGGCATCTCGATAAGCCCGGCTCGGAGCGCGATTTTGCCATATTCACGCTGTTTTTGAACTGCGGCATGCGCCTGTCGGAGTTGGCTTCGATAAATGTCGCCGATATCAACGGAGACACTGTGCGAATACTCGGCAAGGGCAACAAGGAACGTACGATTTATCTGAACGACGCCTGTATCAGCGCCGTTTCATCCTACCTCGCCGTTCGGCCGTCGGTCGGAAAAAACGAGTCTGCTCTCTTTCTTAATCATTTTAACAAACGCTTGGGAGTAAAGGGTATACAGTGGATGGTCGAAAAAAGATTCGCCGAATGCGGTCTGTCCGGCAAAAAGCTCTCTGTTCACAAGCTGCGCCATACTGCGGCTACTCTGATGTATAAATACGGAAATGTCGATCTTCGTTCGCTTCAGGAGATTCTCGGGCACGAACAACTCTCGACAACTCAGATATATACCCATGTGGACGACGACAAGCTGCGCAGCGCCGTCAGCTCCAATCCCCTCTCCTCTTTTGAAAAGACTTCTTCTGAAAAGACTTCTTCTGACGGCGGCAATGGCGGCGGCACGCCCTGAAGCGCGGTTTGTTTTTAATTATCAGCGCAACCGCAGGTTGCTTGCAAAGACCGGCCAAAGTGATAGAATTCTGTATGGGCCCTGTTGGATTAAATCTATTAAGGAGGCGCTTTACCGTGGAAATCCGTGCTGTGCTTAAACAATTGCGGGAAAAGAACAATCTGACGCAGGAGCAGCTGGCCGAGCGCGTTATGGTCACAAGGCAGGCGGTCAGCCGATGGGAAAACGGAGAAACCCAGCCCGGCACCGATACGCTCAGGCTCCTTTCACGTGAATTTGACGTATCCATAAATACCCTTCTCGGCTCTCCGCGCGTTCTTTTCTGTCAGTGCTGCGGTATGCCGCTGAACGACGACGGCGTTATCAGCCGCGAGCCAGACGGCAGCTTTAACGAGGACTACTGCAGGTGGTGCTATACTGACGGCGGTTTTGCATACGAATCAAAGGCGACGCTGATTGATTTTCTGCTGGCCCACATGCCGAATCCCGACAATTTGCCCGACGATGAGCGCCGCAGGCAGTTTGACGCCTATCTGTCTGAATTGAAGCACTGGAAGCATATATAACGGGAATTGTAAAAAACACAGGAGCAGCTTATGCCCCTGTGTTTTTTTATGCAGATGTACGGCTGCCGTCAGTCCCTGTAAGGCACGACCTCTATCCAGTAGCCGTCTGGATCGTTGATAAAATAGAGACCCATTTTATGGTTTTCAAAGCAGATGCAGCCCATTTTTTCATGCAGGGCGTGCGCGCCTTCATAGTCGTCCACCCGTACGCAGAGATGTATCTCGTTGTCGCCGAGATTATAGGGCTCCTTGCGGTCGCGCACCCATGTCAGCTCAACCTCGTGGCGGCTCATTTCATTGCCCATGAAGACGAGTATAAAGCTGCCGTCGTCGGCCACCTTTCTTCGTCTCTCCTCAAAGCCGAGGGCCTCCTTGTAGAATTTGATGCTCCTGTCGAGATCGAGAACATTGTAGTTGTTGTGCTCAATTCTGAATTTCATTTCCTCTTCCCGCTTTCATTATTTTTTCTTTTTGAAAAGACCGGTGAAATCAAAGGTCGCAAAATAATCGTCAGGCGTTTCGGCGCGGCGTATCATCTGCGCGCTGCCATCCTCCTTCAGGAGTATCTCGGCCGAGCGCAGCTTGCCGTTGTAGTTGTAGCCCATCGAAAAGCCGTGTGCGCCTGTGTCGTGGATGATAATAATGTCGCCGATATCAATCTTGGGCAGCATGCGGTCGATGGCGAATTTATCGTTGTTTTCGCACAGACCGCCGGTCACGTCGTAGAGGTGGTCGCACGGCTCATCCTCCTTGCCTGATACGGTTATGTGGTGATACGCCCCGTACATCGCAGGTCTCATAAGGTTTGCGGCGCACGAATCGAGCCCTATGTATTCCTTATGGGTGTGCTTCTGGTGGATTGCGGTGGATATCAGAGCCCCGTACGGGCCGAGCATGAAGCGCCCGAGCTCGGTGAATATTGATATATCGCCCATTCCCGCAGGCACAAGAATTTCATCAAAGGCCTGTCGCACCCCCTCGCCGATAGCCATTATGTCGCACGGCTCCTGGTCGGGCCTGTAAGGTATGCCTACGCCGCCTGACAGGTTTATGAAGGCGACATGCACGCCGGTCTCCTTTACAAGGTCGACCGCCGTGCGGAAGAGCAGACGGGCAAGCTCCGGATAATACTCGTTCTGCACGGTGTTGCTCGCAAGAAAGGCGTGTATGCCGAATTCCTTTGCGCCGCGCTCACGCAGCATATTGAAGGCCTGTGTCATCTGCGGCCGCGTCATGCCGTACTTGGCCTCGCTCGGGGTGTCCATTATGGCGTTGTTTATCTCAAACTTGCCGCCGGGATTAAAACGGCAGCATACGCGTTCGGGTATCGGTCCGACGTTCTTTTCAAAAAAATCGATATGGGTTATATCGTCGAAGTTTATTATGGCGCCGAGCTCATAGGCGAGCCTGTAATCATGGACGGGCGTCACATTGGACGAGAACATTATCTCGCTGCCTTTGAAGCCCACCGCGTCGGACATCATCAGCTCGGTAAGCGAGGAGCAGTCCGCACCGCAGCCCTCCTGACGGAGTATCTCAAGTATTGCGGGTGTAGGCGTCGCCTTGACGGCAAAATACTCCTTAAAGCCCTTGTTCCACGAAAACGCCTGCTTCAGCCTGCGCGCGTTCTGTCTTATTCCCTTTTCATCGTAAAGATGGAACGGGGTCGGAAATTGCTCCGTTATCTTCAATAATTCCTGATGAGAAATAAACGGTTTCTTTTGCATATTAACAACTGCACACTCCATAAATATAAATATATTGTATTCAAAGCAGACGGCAGACAGGTGAAAATAATTATCTGCCGCCTGTCAGGGTCATTATACAGCCGAAGCAGCCGAGACTGTCGGTCGTGATTATCTGGCTTTCGGAATCGGTCGAGCCTGCGTTGATGTCGAGCCACGGGCGGATCGGGATACCGTCCCCCGCTTTTTGCCGCAGATAGTCGGCCGCGGACGACGCCAAAACCGTAAAGCCGTCGTTTTTTACGGATATTTTATTGCCGTCTATCACGGCGTTTTTGGAATAAACAGAGGTCCTGAGGACCGGACACAGCATATCGCACTGTGCTGACAGCTGGGTCAAATCTATGCCGTTCTTTCCGTCGCCGTCGCCCGCAAGCAGCTCTGAACCAACCTCAAGCGAGAGAGCTTTGCCGCTGCCTATATCATGCTTTATTTTCTCGACGAAGGTGGTTATGGCCGCGGCGCGCTTTTCTATTGTGTCATTCTCGCTGAAATAGGCGATATTAACCTTGCCGAGCGTGGGAAAAACATAATCGCGCAGCATTATCTCGTCCACGCCCATGCCGCACAGCTCCTGCGCTATGGAGGAGATATAATCCCATCCTTCCGGGCTGTAAGGATTTATCCATGAATGGTAATTCCTGTCGAGCCACGTAACGCCGCTTGTTTTAACCGCCATTTTATTGTAACGGCGCGGAGCTATATCGTCATAAAAGCAGCTGAGCCTTGCGATTACATAGACGTCGTTGTCTTTAAATTCCTGTACGGCGGCGGCAAGATCGCCCTTGCCGTTCACCTTGTCGAGAAAAGGCGCGTCAACAGAGGATATATAGCTCAGCTTTCCGCTTCCATCCTTGACGTCGATCACGACGGCGTTCGCGCCGTGGGCGCTGAGGTCTGAAAGGACGCCCTGCCTTCCCTTCTCGGTGTATGCGGAGCCGTCGGTTACATATACCGCATAGGCCGCGGCCGGAGGTTCGGCGACAGGCTCGCTCGGTACAACGGCCGAAGTATTTTCAGCAGGCGGCGTTTGCGGCGCGCTTGAGCCGTCGGCCGGCTTCTGCGGCGGCTGGAGCTGCTGCTCGTTTTCCCTGCCGGAGGCGTCGCCCTTGAATATCTCCATAAAGCTGCCAAGATTGGACAGGCCCGTAAATATCAGCCACAATGCCAACAATACGGCGAGCACTGCCAGGATTATTTTGAATATGCCGCTTCTGCTTTCAAAACGGGAACCGCGGTATCTGCCGAAGCTTGACCTTTTTCTGCGGTACAAGGCAGCTCTCCCCTTTTAAAATATAGTACATCATATTTTACACCATAATCGTACGGCAATGCAATATGTTTTTGCTTGGAGGGCTTTGGGTGCTGTAGGTTTGTCAAACATATTGGACAGAGAACTCAAAAGGAGACAGCCAACGGAGCGGTCGCATCGGAATGTTGTTGGAACGGCGGTTGTGGATTTGCAGCTGTTTATCAAAGTCTTCAAGAGAGAAGAACGAGTGGCAGCTGTAGAAGCGTTTCTGGTCTTCACGATGGCTGCGTTCCACCTTGCCGTTGTGTCTGGGCGTATAGGGACGGATGAGCT
>Ga0208297_1000249_pt1 | contig 135532 bp, 119 predicted proteins | sample LMS_cellobiose_e_FD_187367 | JGI IMG/M metagenome (GOLD analysis project Ga0208297, IMG submission 187367) | Rumen-fistulated moose microbial communities from Alaska, USA - LMS_cellobiose_enrichment (SPAdes) (version 2) | ecosystem: Host-associated > Mammals > Digestive system > Stomach >...
TCTCGTTTAAATGTTGCATGTGCATTTGGATTAGAGACCGCAAATGTAGCATTTTTTCCCGAATGGCCCGCCGATCGGCGGGCCATTCTTCTTACCCACTTTTATAACTTTCTAAGTTGAACTTATCTAATATTCGTGAAGACGTTAAGTCATTCGCTGTGCTCATTCGTCAAGGCGCTATCGTCTTAACGAGCGAACGAAGTGAGCGTCTCCACGAACATACGAAGTATGTGTCTTCACGAATAAAATCATTGGCACATTAGCATATTAACTAATTGGCACATTGAAAAATTTTGTACCTTTGCAGTTTAATATCTTTCTGCATAACATGAAGAAAATCATTTTATTCCTAATTGCCGTTATGTTGCTGAATGTCAGTTGCCGGCAGGTGTATGACAACAGCGACAAGATGATTTTCCGCTATAACGAGTCATCGGGCATCAACAGCCTCGACCCGGCTTTTTCCGCTGGCCAATCCATCATCTGGCCCTGCAACCTGCTGTACAATGGCCTTGTTGACCTGGACGAGCAGATGCGCGTTGTGCCCTGCATCGCCAAATCATGGACCATTTCGCCTGACGGCACCGTCTATACCTTCACCCTGCGCGATGACGTGTATTTCCATCAAACGGATTTCTTTCCGCAAAAGCGCAAAGTCACCGCCGACGATTTTGTTTATAGCCTCGGACGTATTGTTGATGGCAGCGTGGCCTCGCCAGGAGCCTGGATTTTCCAGAAAGTGAAACGTGACAGCGAAGGCAAACCAGCTTTCAAAGCCCTCAACGACAGCACGTTTCAAATCACACTATCTGAAGACTTCCCTCCGTTTTTGGGCATCTTAGCCATGAAATACTGTTCAGTGGTGCCCAAGGAAGTGGTGGAAAAATACGGCAAAGATTTCCGCACCCATCCCGTCGGCACAGGCCCGTTCAAATTCCAAATCTGGGAGGAAGGCGTAAAATTAGTGCTGCGCAAAAATCCCGACTATTTTGAGACCGACGAAGAGGGCAACCGCCTACCCTACTTAGATGCCGTCGCCATCACGTTTATCGTGGACAAACAATCGGTGTTCATGGAATTCATGAAGGGCTCATTAGATTTCATGTCGGGTATTGACGCCTGCTACAAGGATGCTTTGCTGACCAAGACTGGCGAGTTGAATCCCGACTATGCCGACCGCGTCCAATTACTGACAGGCCCCTACCTCAACACCGAATATTTGGGTTTCATGTTGAAAGATGACGGCCAAGACAATCCCTTGCTGAAAAAAGAGGTGCGACAAGCCATCAACTACGGTTTCGACCGCGAGAAGATGATGCGCTACCTGCGCAACAATACAGGCTATCCCGGCACCAGCGGTTTTGTGCCGATGGGCTTGTCCTCTTTCGACACCTCCAAGGTGAAAGGCTACAACTATAATCCCGCCAAAGCGTTGGAACTGTTAGCCAAAGCCGGCTATCCCAACGGCAAGGGACTTTCGCCCATTCCGCTTTCCGTATCTGCCAACTATCTCGACATCAGCCAGTACATCCAGCACGAGTTGGAACAAATCGGCATTCCCGTCACACTTGATGTGCAGCAGGCGGCCCAGCAGCGGCAGATGATGCGCAACTACCAGCTGCCCTTCTTCCGTGGCTCTTGGATTTGTGACTACCCCGACCCTGAAAATTACTTATCCCTGTTTTATTCCAAAAACCTCCAACCCAACGGCTCCAACTACACACATTATGTCAACCCAGAATACGACAAGCTCTTCGAGAAATCGCAACGCTGCCTCAACGACTCCCTCCGCAACCTCTACTACACCCAACTTGACACCATGCTGATGGAAGACGCCCCGGTGGTAGTGCTGTACTACGACAAAGTGCTGCGTTTCACCGGTATCAATGTGGAGGGTCTGGGCACGAACCCTATCAATATGCTGGACCTGCGACGGGTGAAAATAAAACTGAAAACTGAAAAACGTTAAGACGTGGAAACGTGGAGACGTGGAGACGACAAATACTCCTTCTAATAGAAAAAAAATTAAACTTGAATACAAAATATAATGTGCCAATTGAATTTTGAAATTTGACTTCTAACCCCTGACCCCTATAACCTGTAACCTAAAAATTGGCACATTAGCACATTAACTAATTAGCACATTATAAACATGTTATTCAAAGATGTTTTAGTGGATGAGTCCCTGAAAAAGCGCCTCATCAGTTTGGTAAAAGAAAACCGCATCAGCCATGCGCAATTGTTCCTCGCACCAGCGGGTTCCCATGCCTTTGCTTTGGCCATGGCCTACGCCCAATATATTTGTTGTGAGCATCCCGGAGAGGATGACTCCTGCGGCGTATGCCCCTCGTGCGCTAAGTTTGCCAAGCTATCGCACCCTGACGTCCACATCATCTTCCCGAACTGCACCACCACAGAAGTCAAGAAAGACCCGGTTTTCACCAAATTCGCCGCCAAATTCCGCCAGTTTGTTCTCGACCACAACTACCATATCGATATCAACGACTGGCTGATGGAATTGGGTGGAGAAAACAAACAAGCATTTATCAACACCCGTGACTGCTCTTATATCGTCAACCAGAACAGCATCAAATCGTATGAAGGAGGATACAAAATATATATTTTATGGTCAGCGGACCGCCTGTATCGGGATGCGGCGCCTAAACTTTTGAAAACGCTGGAAGAGCCTGAAAACAAGACACTTTTTATCCTCATCACAGAAAATACCGACAAGATGCTCACCACCATACTGTCGCGTACACAATTGGTCAAAATACCCAAGCTGAAAACGGAAGTCATCCAACAGCAACTGACAAAAGACTTCAATATCAGTGAAGAAGAAGCAGCCGATGTGGCAGTTTTGGCAGATGGCAACTATAACCGTGCCATCGAACTGATAAACGACGAAAGCGAATACAAGGAGACGCTGGCCCAAATCCAACTGCTCTTAAGCAGTATGCATGCCCTTTCACAACCCGTTCCTAACAAATCGGAAGTCAACTATTTAGAAGTTCGTGACTGCATTGATGCCATCATTTCACACGGACGCGAATACCAGAAAAACTTCCTTTCCGCCTTCATCCGTATTCTGCGCGCCATGCTCATGAAAAACAGCCATCAAGATGCCGTCAGCAAGGCCAGTAACACAGAAAACACTATCATTGAACACTATACTAAGCTTTTCAACTTGAAAAATGTGTCACAGATTTTCGACGAATGCAATAAAGCCCTATACCACATCGAACGCAATGGAAACTCTTCGTTAGTTTTTACCGATTGGTACCTGAAGGTGTCAGAGCTGATTGCTCCTCGCCCTTGACACGCGGAATAGGTCTCACATACAACTCTTCAACGGTCTTCGGACGATAATACTGCAACCATCTGAAATCCTTGAGTTGACGATCTTTTTCTGGTAATTCGCTATCAGAATAGATCTTTCCGTCAGGGTCATTATAAAATACGATACCATCTATCTCATTCTCCGAAAGAATAATCTTCATCTCACTGGTGGCAGATACATTCACTCCCAACAGCGCGGTGTCCTCATCTGTAATGAAATACACACATTCGGCATTGTTGTAAACATATACCGTCTGCAACTGCTTTTCCACTATATGACCCTCAATCCTTGCACCTTTTATCTGATTGAATTCAGTCTCTTCAAATACAGACGAGACTATAAACCCTGATTTTTTCAGCGTAACAATCACATTCACAGAATCTTTCAAATAAAAAGTGATAGTATCCGCGGTCAGCTGATTCTCACTTGACCACATCACCGGATTATGGAACATCAGGATAAGCGAATCCTTGACATTGTACGCCAGCGAATCACAGGCTCCCTGCATGTCATGACGGTAAAACTTCACCCTGTTATAGGCCGAAATATTTTGCGGATCCTGCAAGCTGTCGAACAAAATCCGTAATGTATCGCAATGCAGATACAGCGAGTCCTTACTTTCGTCAATCAAAATCAGCTGATTGCTGTCGGTAGCGGTGGAATAGCCGCCCAGCTCATGGTGTTCCACGTAATTTCCTTTCAACACATAGCCCTTCACCGTATCTGAAATCACCACGTTATTCCATCCTATTCCATAACGGAGATTCCGGTCATAATATACACTGTCCGCCACAAATGTCTGCGTGGAATTATACAATTCAACATCACCGACAAGCGTAGCCAAATCCGATTTGGTCTCATACCAACCGGAAGAGGTGTATATGGTGTTCTCATCCGAAACCATGTGAGTACGGGAAACAAAATAGACGGTTTCCTGTAAGGTATTATATAACAACGTATCACAGTCCATCATATAACTTGAGCTCTGCAATAAGACACTGTCTTGCAACCAGACCTCATCAGTTTTGGTGTAATAATGGCCCACCTTACTGCTCAAGGTATCTTCCACATTAATCATGGTGCCGCCCGTAAGATAATAACCGACATCAGTACCCAGATCATATATCAAACTGTCCGAATAAAGATGCGAGACTCCATGCACCATCTCCACATTTCTGGCGATGGAAGCGGTCTTCTCATTGCCGCTGTAATAGGCTTTTTTTCCATACAAGCGCACCGAGTCGCCGATCAGAATCCGCACGGGTTTTCCGAAAGCAATCAGGTAATTATCATCCTCGTAGTAATAGGCACTATCGCAATAGCCGGTGGTATTCTCATGCTGGAAAACCACATGACCTAAAAGACGTTGGGCTCCGGGCAGAAAACCCTCGTCGTATTCCAACAAATCGGCCCGGGTATTGATTTTCTTGTTCGACTGCGCATAGCACAACACCTGCGTCATCAGCAGACACAAACATATTAAAATCAGCCGGAAACAGATTTTTCCTTTACTCATCTATAGCTTTTTCTCCGTTTACACTGACAATCCTATCATTCTCATATACAGTTATTTTTACTGTATCACCCTCACTATTCAGCTCTATATCATCCCCATTCTTTTGATTATCCTTATAATGAACCACCCTGACCAGATTGCCATTCAGATTATAACCCTTCTGAACCCCTGTCCCTTTATCATAATGTCCTTCTCCAATCAGTACTCCCCTGTCATCATAATACAACCACTCGCCATCGAACAAGTCCTCATAGAAAAAACCCTGCTCAACAATTTCTCCATTAGGATAATACAACACATACTGACCATGTTTCTTGCCATGCAGATAATTGGTGACGGAAGTTCTGTATCCTTTGATATGATAACATTCCTCCGTACCCTCCAACAGATCATTCTGGTAGGTACACCTGGTTTCCAAGCGACCATTGATGTAATACTTGACAAAATCACCCTGACGCTTGCCGTTTCTCATCTCCATTTCGATTTTCAAAGGGTGTGGAGCGTTAATGAAATAGTATTTGCAGGTTCCATGCTCTTTGCCAAAACGGTAAGGCACGGCCGATTTCATACCTCCATCCTCAAAATATTCGTATTTCACTTTGGTGCATGCCGAAAAAGTGACAGACACCATAATCAGGAGAATCATTATTCGTATATATTTCATAGTAAAGCGGTTACAATAATTAATAATTAATAGTTAATAGATAGGAGTTTGAATGTCAGTTTTCAGTTTTCAATTTTCAACTTTCAGTTTTATCAAATGACCGTAAATAATAACGACAACAGCCATCCAAGATAAGTGCCCACGGCATAACCCACCAAACCGATGACAATACCGCTAATCAGCACTTTGCGGTTACCCATGGCACCAACCACTGGCGGAATGAATGGAGGAGAGCACAGCAGACCCACCTGACCAACCACAAACAAATCGCCCTCCACCTTGAAGATACGGCAGATAATCAGGTGTATCACCAAAGCAACCAACATGATGAAAGCGATAAAGCCCATTACCGCCAACGCCGAGGAGTCAATGCTGTAAATATCGAATTTGGAAGCCACCACCACACTGAAAATCAGAATAAAAAACATGCCCAACTCAAAAGTTTTAGGGAGATTCCGTATCCATGGAACAAAAGAAGCGGCAATAGCCAAAGTGGTGATGGTAAGGATGATAACCAATTCATTGAGTTTGCCAGTTGTCAGCAAAGAGAGTCCCGCTCCAACAGCCAACATCAACACAGAGAGCAGCAAGCCTACCATCATCTTACCAAAAACACCCTTTGAAAACATGCCCTTATACTCCTCAAAACTATCGTCTTTTATTTCAATATTTTCCGAAGCCGGATTTGTCGCATTTTCTTTATAAGGGAGTAATTTGCGGAACAACTTATACCCTCCGGCCACAAAAAACATAATCAGCGGGAAAGTGACCAACATCTCAAAAGTCAAAGCGATGGACATAACGGTCTCATCGACATGTAAAGCGAGTCCCAAAGCAGAAAAATTCATGGTACCACCCGTATAAATGCCTGTCATCATGGCCGCCACATCACCAAAATCCCTGATACCCGCATTGCGGAAAACGAAATAACCCAGAATCACCGAGGTCACAATCGCCACCAAACCTCCTATAAGCACAACAAAAGTTTTGGGAAGTGATTTGACCCACAATTTGAAATCCGAATTGAACAGCATCAGCGGAATAGCCAAAGGAACTGTAATATTCATCAACATATCGCTGATGCTTTTCATTTGTCCGGCTCCTGCCGCCTCTCCCGTCGGAATCACTCCACACAGGGCCAAAATAATACCCACCGCATACGCCATAATCACCGTCCCCACCTTCTTCGCCCAATCAAACTTGTTGTATAACAAGATGATAATGACCGGGGACAGAATGTACACTAAAGTTATCAATGTCACGTTCATACAATAGTAATTTAAATAAACTGCAAAAATACATAATTTTTTAATGTGCTAATTAATTTATGTGCTAATGTGCCTATTAATTTCGTGAAGACACATACTTCGTATGTTCGTGGAGACGTGGAGACGCTCACTTCGTTCGCTCGTTAAGACGATAACGTCTTGACGAATGAGCACTGCGAATGACTTAGCGTCTTCACGAATGCACGCTGTGCATGTCTTAACGTTTTGACGCCTTAACGACAAACGCAATTAAACAAATAAACATTTCAACATATCAACAATATTTACTATCTTTGCACGTTTATTCTGGCAACTATGGTAGAACTCATTTTAAATCAGATAAGAGACAAAAAAATCATCATTCTCGGCTTTGGCAGGGAAGGCGTCTCCTCTTACCGCTTCCTTAGGAAACACTTCCCCGACATGGATATTGTGGCTGCCGACAGAAGCGAGAATCTGAAAATTGACGAATACAAAAACGACAAACACCTGAAATTTGTCATAGGCAAAGATTATGACCGCAATCTGAATGACTACGACCTGATACTGAAAACCCCAGGTGTCAATCTGAACAATATCAACTATTTCATCCAGCCGCAAAGGATTACCTCACAAACAGAATTGTTCCTGTACGGATATAATCACCAGGTAATCGGAGTTACAGGCACCAAGGGCAAAAGTACCACTTCCTCGCTGATTTACCACATCTTGTCCAATAGCCGTGGAAACACCTTTCTGGCAGGCAATATCGGCATACCCTTCTTCGATATTGTGGACCAGTTGGATGATGATTCTGTCATCGTGGCAGAATTGTCGGCACACCAGCTTGAATACACCACCATTTCCCCTCATATCGCCATTTTGCTCAACATCTATCAGGAACATCTCGACCATTTTGCCTCTCTCAGCAACTACCAATTGGCCAAGATGAACATCACCAAGTATCAGGAAGAGTCCGATATTTTGATTTATAACGTTGAGGATGAGCATATTCCAAATCTCATCAAGAGTCACAACTACCAGCGCAGACTTTTCAAATTCAGCAGCCAACATGCCATCGACACCGGTTGCTATTGCATTGATGACACGGTGATGCGTGTGGACAAAGGTCAGGTGCTGAGCGAATACGACCTGTACCGCTACGACCACCTGCCGGGACGGCACAACTACAACAACATCATGGCCGCCATTCTTGCCGTGAAGCAGTTCGGCATCAGCGATGAGGATATCCTCAACAATCTGGCCACTTTCAAGGGTTTGGAGCATCGCATCGAATTGGTGGGCACTTATAATGGTGTCAAATTTTACAACGACAGCATCTCCACCATTCCCGAAGCGGCCATCGCGGCAGTCAAAGCGCTTCGCAAAGTCGATACCCTCATTATCGGGGGCTTCGACCGCGGCATCAGCTACGATATCCTGATTGACTATCTTCACGAGAACCCCATTTCTCATATCGTCTTCACGGGTCCCGCCGGCCAACGCATCAAAAGCGAGTGGGAAGCGAAATATCCTTTGCCAGAGTTTTTTATCATCGAAAACGATTTCTCCAAAATTGTTGATTACTGCATCCATAACACTACAGAAGGCAAAGTCTGCCTGCTCTCTCCCGCCGCTTCCAGCTACGACCAGTTCAAAAACTTCGAGGAAAGAGGCAAACGCTTCAAAGCCGAAGTCCACAAATATATTGACACACTTAATACCAACGAAAATGAATAAAATCCCTTTTTTTATAATCTGCCTGACATTCCTGATGGTTTCCTGTGCCAATGCGCAATCAGAATATGACAACGACCTGCCAATAGAAACAGAAGAAGTGATTTCCATGGCCATGGACAACCCGAACTTCAACAAAACACCCGCTGTGAAACAGGAAGTATATGAAGAAGACCTCTCAGGCAACATCATCATTCTTGATGATGAGAGTTTCGCAGCCAGAATCACCAATATCGACAACGAGAAGGGACTGCAATACAAAGGCATGACCCCCTGCATTGTGGATTTTTATGCCGACTGGTGCCGTCCGTGCAGTGCTTTGCATCCCGTGCTGGTGGAACTGGCCAAAGAATATAAAGGCAAACTGATCATTTACAAAATCAATACCGACAAGGCCACCAGCACCGCCACAGCGTTAGGTATCACAAGTATTCCCACACTGCTTTTCTTCAAAAGGAACGCCCAACCGGGAGCCATAAAAGGCGCTCTGCCTAAAAAGGAATTAAAAGAAGTCATTGAGCAGTTTCTTAAAGAAGAATAATATTTTCTCGACTTGAAAAAAACATGTTTTTGCTTCTGGCTTAGCCTTATGCTTCTGTGCAACGCTTTTGCGCAGCTGTCTGACGCATGTACCACGACAGCCGAAAAACTGGAAAATATCGGGCAACGTTTCTCCCAGCTTAACAGTGAGGATCCGGAAGTCATCACCTTGCATAATCTTTTTTTACAGGACTGTCTAAAGGAACTCAATGCCATCAAAGACAATGGCGACGACCTCCTTTATTACTGCCAAAACAAGAAAGCGTTGCAGAAACAAGCATTGTTTTTGTTGTCCAAAGCCGACTCTCTCAACGAAGTCTTTGCCGAGCAAGTCAAAAAAGTGGATGAACTTTTTTACCAGAAAGCCAAGATCGAATACATTTTTGCCGATAATGACAAGGCAGAGTACTACCTCAACCGCGCCTTGCAGTTCAACAAGCACAATGTGGATGCGTTACTGCTAAAGGTCACGCTGAAATTTGAGGAAAAAGATTATGAGGAATGTTTGACACTGTTCAAAGAACTATTCAACCACAACGAGCTGAGCGAGCAGCAAGAAAATGAGATATACCAGCTGTCATCTGCCTATTACTACGAGGTTTATAATTTAGGCGACTCCTTGGTCAAAGCCGACAAGGGGGCTTACGCCATCGACTTGTTCCAGCTGTTGGAGACCTTCTGTCACGAGATTCCCTCCACCTACTGCAACGACGACTATTACCACGGCATCATGCGCTCGAAGCAAGGCGTTTATGATTCCTACATCGCCATTGCCCGCGCCGCCCGCGAACGTAAAAACTACGAGCTGGAGCGCAAATTCCTCCGCTATGCCGAAGAATACCTCAAAGAAAACGGGATGGAATAATATGCTTTTAAATATTTTTTGTACATTTGCATCGTGTTTTCACATAACATCACAAATTTTATTTTTTTATCTAAACCCATCAAGCAATGAAAATTCTTAAATCAAGCTTTATTTTGGCAGCCGTATTATCAGTATTGATGCTTACGAGTTGTTCCAATAACAACGAAAACAAAAGTGAGAACGAAAGTGAATGCCGGGTGCAAAATTCAGAAATAGTGTCTTTCGATGAGGTGTTGATGACACGAAGAAGTGTCCGTAGCTACGATGCCAGCAAGACCATCACCGAAGAGGAAGTACGGGAGCTGCTCATTTCCACGCAAGAGGCACCTTCCTGGGCCAATCAACAACCCTCGAAATACTATGTGGCGATGAGTCCTGAAAAAATCGAGGCAGTAGCTAACTTGGTGGGCGAACGCAATAAGCAGAACATTGCCGGCGCTCCTGTTCTGATTGTGTCCACTTTCGAGAAAGGCAAGTCAGGTTTCTTTCAGGGCGAGCCTGCCAATGAAGTGGGCGATGGCTGGGGAGCCTACGACAACGGACTCAGCAACGCCTATTTTATCCTGAAAGCCCGTGCCAAAGGCTTCGACACACTCATCATGGGTATGCGCGACTCTGACGCTCTCCGCACCTTGTTCAACATCCCCGAAAACGAAGCTATTATGGCGGTCATTTCATTGGGATACAGAGCCGATGAGCCCAAACAACCCAAACACCGTCCTTTAGAGGAAATCGCACTGTTCTTCTAATACCCCTAAAGAAATTTCGAGTTCCAACCACGGATTCAGAGGTCTATTGTAAAACATTACAACAATGAATTGGCACGAATTGTATGACCTTGCACTACAGATTGCCACAAAAGCGCACGAGGGACAAAAGGACAAATCGGGATACGAATACATTATGCACCCGATAAGAGTGGCGGAGCGATGCAAAGACACACGGGCAAAAATTGTGGCCTTGCTGCACGACACCATCGAGGATACTTTCGTGACGACAGACTATCTGCGAGAACAAGGATTCCCCGACGAAATCATTGAGGGAGTATTGTCCGTCACAAAACACCAAGGCGAATCGTATGACGAATTCGTGCGACGTGCCGCTGAAAACCCTCTCGGCAAAGAAGTGAAAAAAGCCGATTTAGAGGATAATATGGACATCCGCCGGCTGAAGGAACTCACAGATGAAGATGTCGGACGGCTGCGAAAGTACCTGCGGGCGTGGCAATTTCTGAACGAAACATAAATTATTATCGGATTATTCGGCCACGAATCATCAACAATAACCACAGACAAACAGTATAAACATACAGGTGCTTGTCGCTATGAATAGCAGGATGGTCAGAATCTCCGCAATGTCTTCACGTCAAAAGGATCAATGGAGAATATGTCGTCGCTGCTAACACGGATGACAAGCAAGCCATATTCGTGGGCAAGCTGATCCGCCCCTCCCTCGTAATTGATGGCAGCAATAGCGGCAATGACCTCCTTGCCGTCATATTCGGGAAAAAGAGTTCTAAACATTTCCATCTGCCGAACAAAACGCTTCACTTTCCTCTTTGTGAAATCAGCTTTGACCTCCACTGGCACGATGAATGTGTCATTGCCCAACAAAACATCCACTTCCATTTTGTTGTTTGTCCCGGGCTGCTTCGGCCTTATGTTCTTTCCATAGTGAAGTAGATCTAATCCCGCATCCTTAAAGATCTTGTCAACGGCAGACCCCGCAAGGCCTTCCACAATGTGGCCTGTAGCACCAAGAAACTCAACGGAAATTCGTCTAATTGCCGCATTTGTCTCATCTCGACTCTCCTTCAACTCCTTTGCGAACTCTTCTTTACTTTCCTTCATCTCTCTATCAAACTTTTCATCCCTTTCCTTCATCTCTTTTGCAAACTTTTCATCCCTTTCTTTCATCTCCCTTGCGAACTCTTCTTTCCATTCCTTCATCTCTCTATCAAACTTTTCATCCCTTTCCTTCATCTCTCTGTCAAACTTTTCGCTGCTTTTTTTCATCTGTTCTGAATTCTCCCCGAAAAGTTTTTTTAGCTCGTGGATTTGCATCTTATGTTCAATTATAGAGGCTTTTTGCAACTGGGCGATATCTTTCAAACACTCTTTTATAGCTTTAATACTACGATCGTGTTCCTGACGGGAATTTTCCAGCCATTCGTACCGTTCACGCATTTCCTGTGATAAACTACTATTATCCATACGCAACTTGTCAATTATGACATCCTGTCTGCCTATTCTTTCGGTATTCTCCAAGACCAGTTGTCGGAGTTGAGACTGATTGGATTCCATCAATGTGCTTGCCGTGATATTTTCCATTTCTTTCGAAATTATTTTTGTGTTCTTCAGTAATGATTTCTCGATACAAAAATACTACAATAAAACTTTACACAAGCAATAAGTTGAAAAATTTTTATCACCTGATAATCAATATATTGGGATAAAAAGATAAAATAAGACACAAAATATTTATTAATTTTAAATTTGTATTTCGAAAGTTTTTAGAATTATATCGGCACAATTTACACACAAAGTGGAAAGTCAACAAAAAAATCTTGAAAATCTAAAAAAATTGGTGAGAAAAGAGTATGAACAAAAGTCCCTATTTACTCCTGTGGACTCAATGCCAACGGAGCACCCAACTTCTCGAAATTGGCATTGTTCCTCAAACGATAATAGTTTCCACTGTAATACAGATAGTATTGCTGATCATAATATACAATCTCCACTTTATCTGCGGATACCCCCTTGATTTGCAATATATTGCCTGAACAATAATAGGTCACCCTGTTCTTGATAGGAGTGTTCCACTGCTGAACCTCAAAATAGTCAATCACACCCTCTTCGGTCGAAATGTCTTTGAAGTCAGCATCCTTGCATCTTACCTTAACCTTCTTTTGGGCAAGCATCTTGTCAACAACAACCACATCATCATTTACGTCCTCGGATTTCTCCGCATAACTGAAATCCACCTCGTCGTATGTCTCATCCGCATCATCAAGCATCAACGAATCAGTCATTTCCACATCTTCTTTGATGATGGATTTCACCGGCTCAGTACGCACCACATTCACATACTTCACAATCGTGTCCTTCGTGTTGTCCTGCCTGTATATGTGTTCTATGGTTTGGGTGAACGATCTTGAATTATTCTGAATCATGGAAAAAATGACAAAAGAAATCACACTGATGGCGAATCCCGCCAGCAATCCTATCGCGAAGAATAACCATTTCTTTTCTTTTTTTACCTGATTATCAGACATATACAAATATATTTAGCATTCACTTTTATGAAACAAAAATACAATTTATTTTTGATTTGTGTACAATATTTTTATCATTTTCGATTGAGATTGTACCTCAACAAAAAAAAGTCAAATTCATTATCAAGAATTCTTCAAACCCTCTATCGAGGGTAATTTTAGGATGCTAAAAATTTAATCCAACCGATATACAAAATATTTTTGTATTTTTGTACTTTAAAACTGATTAATCATAAGGTATATAATAATGAAGAAATTTAGTGTTTTTCTAACTCTCGTAATGCTGCTTTTAGGCAGTATCTTTGCTCAAGAGACACCTGTCACTTGGAATTTCAAGACGGTGAAAGTAAATGACTCCATTGCGGAATTGCAGTTTCAAGCCGCCATCGAAGAGAATTGGCACCTGTACTCGCAAAGCCATAACAACGGCATGGAAATGCCCATCGAGTTCAGCTTTACCGACGCCAAAAGCTATAAACGTATTGGCAAGGTCACCGAACCCAAGCCCATTGTGCATTATGATCCGATGTTCAACGACACCTCCAAGTTTTTTGTCAACAGTGTCACCTTCAAACAGAAAGTGAAGGTTCTGCAGAATGAACCCTTTGCCATTAAGGGCAGAATATCAGGACAATCATGCATTGACGGTCGTTGCGTTGCCCTCGACAAGAAATTCAGCTTCGACATCCAAGGCTTTGACCATGCGGTGGCGGCAGCAGCTGTACCGGAACAAGAAGATGCGGAAAACACTATAGCTGAAGATAATACAACCGACTCTTTGGCCGAAGCCGCTGTCAACGACACCCCTAAAGAAGAAGAGTCACTATGGTCATTTTTTGTGGTAGCCTTCCTTGGCGGTTTAGTCGGTTTGCTCATGCCCTGCGTTTTCCCCATGATACCCATGACAGTTTCCTACTTCATGAAATCGGGAAGCAAGGCCAAGCTCCACGCCCTCATCTATGGGCTTTCCATTGTCGTCATTTATGTGATTTTCGGCATTATCCTATCTCTGATTTTCGGACCCGACTTTGCCAATATCCTCAGCACCCACTGGATTCCTAACATTTTGTTTGCCATTATTTTCATCATCTTCGCTCTTTCATTTTTCGGCTATTTTGAAATCACCTTGCCAAGCAGCTGGGTCAACAAATCCGCCAAAATGGAAAATACGGGTGGTATCATCGGTATCTTTTTCATGGCACTGACCTTGGTGCTGGTGTCTTTCTCCTGCACCCTGCCCATCGCCGGCGCCGTTGCCCTCAACTCTGTTGGTGGTTCCTTGGTAAAGCCCATCATCGGCATGTTGGGATTCTCCTTGGGTATCGCAATTCCCTTTACTCTCTTTGCCTTTTTCCCCGGTTTGCTGAAAAAAATGCCGAAATCCGGCGGCTGGATGAACACATTGAAAGTGGTGCTGGCCTTCGTCGAATTGGCTTTCGCCCTGAAATTCATCAACGTGCCCGACCAAACCTACCATTGGGGTATCCTCGACCGCGAAGTCTATTTGGCCCTGTGGATTGTGCTCTTCTCCCTTATGGGCATTTATCTCCTCGGCAAAATCAAATTTCCTCTCGACGATGACATGCCCGTGCAGAAAAGCCCCTTCCGTTTCATGATGGCCATCATCACCTTTGCCTTCGTGGTCTATATGATTCCCGGCATGTTCGGTGCCCCTCTGAAAGCCATTTCCGGCTGGCTGCCACCTATGACCACCCAGGACTTCGACATCAACCAGGTTGTCCGTCAAGAGTCTGGCGCCAATAGCAACAACACCCTTCAAGTCAATGAGACCGCCTTATTCGGCGACCGTCTGGACCTGCCCCATGGCATCCAGGGCTATTTCGACTATGACCAGGCCCTGCGCGTGGCCCAACAGCTGAACAAACCCGTATTTATCGACTTTACAGGCCATGGTTGCGTCAACTGCCGCAATGTGGAAAATGCAGTCTGGATCGACCCACAAGTACGGAAAATGTTCGCCGACGAATTTGTGGTGGTCGCAATGTATGTGGACGATAAAAAAATTAAACTTTCTGAAGATCAGCAAATCAAAGACGAGGATGGCGACCCCATCACCACCTTGGGAGGAAAGAACATGTATATTCAAAACACCATCTATCACGAGAACTCCCAGCCATGCTACTTCATCGTTGACCACGACGGATCAGTATTGGCAGGACCTACCTACTACGAATTAGACGTTAACAAATATATAGACTTCTTGAAATCAGGTATTAAAGCCTATCAAGAGAAACATCAATAAAAATGAAAGGAAGAAAAATACTGCTCGCACTCATTTCCGGACTCCTCCTATGGTTGTCGTGGAATCCCAACGGACTTCCGTTTCTGATTTTTTTCGCCTTCGTTCCCATGCTGGTCATCAGTGATATGCTGATTAGTGAAGAACACAAACATTCCTCCGGGTTGGCATTTTGCTATGGCATAATCGCATTCCTGATATGGAATGTGGGCACCACCTGGTGGATTTTCAACAGCACCGGCCCCGGTGCCATCGTCACCTTTATCCTCAACAGCAGTTTCATGGCCTTGGTCTATTCCTTATGGCATTTCTGCCGCCGCAGAGGAATTCCCGAATGGTTGCAACCTGTCACCCTCATCTCTTTCTGGATGTCGTTCGAATTCCTGCACCTCAACTGGGACCTGACCTGGCCCTGGCTGAACCTCGGCAATGTGTTCGACAGCTGCACCCAATATGTGCAATGGTATGAGTTCACCGGCACCTTCGGCGGAACCCTCTGGGTATTGGTAGCCAACTTCTTGATTTACTACACCATACGATATTTCCGAAGCGCCAAGAAAAAAGCCATCATTTCAGGTTCCATCTTTGTCTTGTGGATAGCCATTCCGATGGTAAGCTCTGTGATGATGTATCATCACTACAAGAAAAATCTTAAGCATGACAATCCCGTGGAAGCCATTATCGTCCAACACAATACAGAGGCTTACGAGGAGCAGTTCCGCATGTCGAACATCGAACACACCCTGCGTATTCTTGAAGTGGCTTATCCCCTCGTGACAGACAGCACTCAACTCGTCGTGACGGCAGAATCTTCCATTTCGCATACCATCTCTGCCAACGCCCTGTTAGACCGGAGCTATCCAGCGGAGAGCTATCTGTATTACGGCTTCACCGTCCTGGATTCTGTCATTGCCCACCACCCTAAACTCAACTTCATTTTGGGACTATCCACTTTTGAAACTTTCACCGAAGAACCAGATATTGTCTATCTGAAACGTGAGGACGGACTTTACCAGTCGGTACACAACTCTGCCACCTGCTACAACAAATACGGTGTTACCGACCTGTACCACAAAAGCCGTTTAGTGCCTGGTGTGGAGAAGATGCCTTTCCCGAAATTGTTCTGGTTCCTGGAAGACTTGGTCATCAATTTGGGTGGCCCACGCACCTCACTGAGTCCAGACACTGCCCAGCACGCCTTTTCCACCACCATCAACGATGGCTCGGTAAAGGTGGGAACAGTCATTTGCTATGAATCCGCTTACGGTGAGATTTTCTCCGACTTTGTCAAAGACGGGGCACAGCTGATGGCAGTCATCACCAACGATGCCTGGTGGGGCGACACACCGGGCTATAAGCAGCACTTCCTCTTCTCGCGCCTACGTGCCATAGAGAGCCGCCGTACTGTGTTAAGATCCTCAAATCCTGGCATTTCCGCCTTCATCGATGAAAGCGGCGATGTGCACCAGGCCACCAAATACAACACCCGTCTGGCCATCAAGCAAAATGTTTATCCCAACGACTATATTACTTTCTACACCCGCCATGGCGACTACTTAGCCCGCATTGCAGTGGTGCTGGCCTCCATCTGCCTGCTCTGGACACTGCTGCTGTGGGGAATCAAACTATTTCATAATTAACAATTTACAATTAATAATTATTAATTACCAACTATTAATTATTAATTCCATGAAAAAGACCATCCTCGCCACCCTATTCTTCCTCACCAGCGTTTTCGCGGCTTCCGCCCAAATCACCATGGGAGCAGAACGCACCGAGTTGTATTTCGACCAGCTGGAAGGTAAGAAAATAGCGGTCTGCGGCAACCAGTCCTCACGGGTGGGCAACAGCCATCTGGTGGACACGCTGGTGGCTTCTGGCTTCAACGTGGTGACCATCTTCTGTCCCGAGCATGGTTTCCGCGGTAATGCCGAGGCAGGCGCCCATATCAATTCCTCTGTTGATGAGAAAACTGGCATTCCTATCGTATCATTATACGGCAAAAACAAAAAACCTGACCTCAGCCAGCACAATATCGACCTGATTATCTTCGACATACAGGATGTGGGTTGTAGGTTTTACACCTACATTTCCACTTTACACTATGTAATGGAAGCCGCCGCCGAAAACGATGTGGAAGTCATGATCCTCGACCGCCCCAACCCCAACGGCTATTTTGTAGACGGTCCCGTGTTGGATACCAACCTGCGTTCTTTTGTGGGCATGCACCCGATACCTGTGGTCCATGGTATGACTATAGGTGAGTATGGCCGCATGATCAATGGCGAGCAATGGTTGGCCAACGGGGTACAATGTAAGCTGCAAGTGGTGCCCATGGACAATTACGACCATAACACACGTTACAACTTGCCCATTGCCCCATCGCCCAATCTTCAGACCGAGGAAGCCATTTACCTCTACCCTTCCCTCTGTCTTTTCGAAGGTACTCCTATTAGTATCGGACGAGGCACCAAAACACCCTTTCAGGTCTATGGTCATCCACAACTGACTGTCGGTGATTATTTTTTCACACCGATGCCGATTAAAGGAGTCTCTGAAAATCCGCCACAAAAAGGCTTGCAATGCAGGGGGTATAATCTTACTGCTATCGCCAGCGAGCAGATAAACAAAAATAATTGCTTTAATATCAGCTACCTCCTTGATGCCTACAAGCACTTCCCCGACAAGGCCAAATTCTTCAATGCCAATTTGTTCTTCGACAAACTAGCCGGAACAAGACAGCTGCGCAAAGACATCATCGCAGGCAAAAGCGAGCAAGAAATCCGTGTCTCTTGGGAACCACAACTGCAAGCATTCAAGGAAAAAAGACAAATGTATTTACTCTATCCCGATTTTGAATAATGTTGGAATACTTCCTCACACCCGACCTGAATATCTTTCTGTTTCTCAACGGATTGCATAGTTCATGGGCGGATGTGTTCTTCTACTGGGTCTCCAACCGTTTTATCTGGCTTCCTTTTTATGCACTACTGGCTTTTTTCCTCATACGGAAATGGAGAAAAAAATCCATTCCCATCTTTATAGTTTTGGTACTCTGCATTTTCCTTACCGACCAGAGTTGCAATCTCATCAAACACAGCGTACAGCGGCCACGGCCAAGTCATGAGCCAGGCTTATGCGAGCAGGTTCACTTGGTGGCCAAGCCCGACGGCACACTATACAGGGGAGGACCATACAGTTTTCCCTCTTCCCATGCCGCCAATGCCATGGCGATGGCCTTATTTGTCATCTTTTACCTTTCGGAAAAACGCAAGTGGGTTGTCGCAAGCATGCTGTTATGGGTGCTGTTGTTAAGCTACAGCAGGATTTACTTGGGTGTGCACTACCCCTCAGACCTCATGGCTGGATGGATTATCGGGGCATGTTGGGCAACATTGCTATGGAGGACAGTGTTGTTAATTCAGAATTCAAAATCCAAAATTCAAAAATAAATTATACTCCCCGTGCAACATTTTTCTTTTTTTTTCGTCTTTATGTTATACTGAAAAAAAATAGTATCTTTGCACACTAAAAAAAATTATATGCTAAAAATCAGAATCTTTATCCTTGGTTTATTCCTTGGATTTGCAGCATTGGCTAACGCCCAAAGTTGTTTCCCGAATTGTGGTACCGCCTTTACATACGTCACATGTTCAGAACCTAATGACTATTGTATTCCGGAACCATCTATCACTAACCAAAGTGGAAACAGTCCTTGGTACACTAATACCCAACACCTGAGTACCTGCTTAGGTTCCACACCGCAATCAACATGGAAAATGCTGCAAATAGCGGCACCTGGAGATCTGCTAATCTATATTCAGCAATTTTCACAATACAACAATACAACATGTAGTCCAGATCCCTCATCAACCACTCGAGATATAGACTTTGCATGTTGGGGACCTTTCCCTGATGTTTATGACGGAAATGACTTCTTGACAAAACTTCGAAACGGAACTTTTACCTTAACTAGCGGTAGTTCAGGAAGTCATCGTCCCGCCTCCTGTTACCCCCCCACCACCCCTTGCCTTCCCACCGACGGTGTCCACACACAAGATCCAGGCAGTAATCCTCCCACATACGGAGGTTATCCTATTACCAGTCCAAATAGCATACCTTTGGTCGATTGTAGTTATAATGCTGCTGCTACCGAATGGTGTTTTATACCCAATGCACAACAGGGCGACTGGTATCTCTTATTGATATGTAATTACAGTCAACAGCCTGGATTCTTTAGTTTCACCACTGTTACATCATCCAGTACAGGTTCCACTAACTGCGACCTGCTGAACTGTCTTGACTCAAACAACCCGACACCCTGTGAAGGTAATGAATTCACCCTCTACTGTACAATGGATCCATCAGAACTGCCTTCCAATCCACAATTCACGTGGAATGCCCCTGATGGCACAACCTTAGCCACCACCAATACACCTTCATACACCCTCGTAGCAGAAACATCTATGACTGGACAATTTGAGGTAGTAGTAAACACAAATCCACCACGACATGGGTATATTGACATTGCTGTTCAACAAACCCCAGCGGTCATCACCGCCAGCGAAACAGTAATCTGTAAAGGTGACAGCATAATCTTAAGAACTCCCTACAGGGACGTTTACACCAGTGATTATGAAGGATATACCCGTTGGTTTTATCAAAACCAAGATGGCAGCCCTATTGGAACCGACACATCCCTGGTCGTTTATCCCACCGAAGATTGTAACTATATCTTAAAAGTAAAAGATGGCTTATCAGAATGTAACAATGCTGACACTATCAGCATTACTGTGAATCCCATTCCAGAAATCACACTTGTAGCGGGAGACACCAACCTTTGTCCTGGTGAACAAACCCAGATTACGGCAAATTGCGAGCAAAATGTAAGCTACAGATGGTCAAACGGCGCCACAACAGCCACCATTACCGCCGAACCTTCGGAAACCCGCACCTATACGGTCAACGTGAAGTTAAGAGATGGCGCACAATGCGAGAAAGACAGCTCCATTGTCATCCATGTTGATGAAAACATACAACTTCGCTACGAAACAGAACCTTCTCATTGCGGACAGAGAACCGGCGAAATCACCATGCACGCCACAGGTGGTGACGGGACTTTTACCTTCAGCAGTAACCCTAACACAGCCACTTTCATTGACAGCATCGCTTCTAATCTCTTATCAGGCAGCTATACCGTTACCGCTACCGACGGCATGGCCTGTACCCAAAGCATTACTGTGGAAGTTCCCTCTATTCCCGGTCCCACACCATGCTTCCTGTTCACCAGCAACGACAATGTTAACATGATTATCACCAACTGCACCCAAGGTGCTAACAATAACTACTTCTGGGATTTTGGTGATGGAGCAAACTCTACCGAAACCCACCCCGTCCACGAATATATGGAACCAGGACTTTATAGCGTAAGTCTGACCGTCGCCGATGACTTCAACTGCGTGGATTCCTTACGACAGGATTACAAAATCAATGGACCTGTGTATATTCCTAACGCATTCAGTCCCAATGGAGATGGTATCAACGACGAATTATTTGTCATCGGCAAAACCATCCAGAAAGAAGAATTCTTCTGGGCTGTTTACGACCGCCATGGAACTTTGGTATTCCTAAGCCTTGACCCCACTATCGGTTGGGATGGCACTATACATGCCGGTAAGAACAAATTAAAAGATGCTTCGCCAGGCGTATATGTCTATCGCTTGAAATACAAAGACGTAAATGGCAATTACTTCGAACGCGACGGAAGTATTACTCTGATTAGATAGTTGACAGTTGACAGTTGACAGTTGACAATTGACAGTTGACAATTGATAGTTGACAGTTGATAGTTGATAGTTGACAGTTGCTAATTGACAATTGACAGTTATAGCTACAATTAACGGCAACCACAATTGTGAATTGTAAATTGTGAATTGTAAATTGTATTATCTCAGCAGGATCACGCTGCCACGGACAGAATGGGGCAAGCCATCCAAGTCTTCATACTTAATCTGATAGGTGTATGTTCCTTGGGGTGCCTGGTTTCTCCCGATATGTCCATCCCAGCCAAATTCAGGATTACGACTTACAAATACAAGTTCTCCCCAACGGTCAAATATCAGCATCTCATAATTATTCTCTGACATGGAATTCCCTATAGGCTTAAACACCCTGTTTTCCGCAATATCACTCTCAGGAATAAAAGCTGAGGGCAAATAGCAAGTTGGAACTTCACGAATAACGTACATCAACATGACAGAATCCACACATTGATTACCATCCTCCACCATCAAGACCACAGGATAATTACCCGTCATATCGTAGGTGTGTGTAGGCTGCCATTCAGTGGAACTTTGCCCGTCACCAAAAGACCAATACCAAGAAACCACATTCTGAGGAGTGCAGTTGATGAAGGTCACACGCTTCTCGTTGGTGGTGTTGAATGCGAAACACGCATTAGGTCCAGGTATATCGTTCACTCTGAAATTCAAACTCAGACTACAACCATTACTATCGACCACCTGCACTGAATAATTACCCGCTCTAAGATGTTCAGCCGTATTGCTCGTGCTCACAGCAGGAGAAGACCAATTATAGGTAAACACACCAAAACCGCCTGAAGCAGCCACCTGAGCAGAACCGTCAGCCCGACCGCAATAAGCATCGGTCACATTTACCATATCGACTTGGTGAATAATGTTCTCAATGTTAAACTCCGCGTCAGCAAAACAACCTATTGAGTCTATCATCTGCAGATGATAATGGCCGGCTGACAGACCTTCGAAATGAGCCTCCCCACCATCAGGCAAATACACATATCTGTATGGCAAAGTGCCTCCCGTAGCACCAACTTTTATCTCCCCGTTACTCTGATTGCAAGTGGCATTTACTATCATATTCAAAGCCAACTCAGGCTCTGTCGTAATGGTCAAGTACAAAGTGTCAACGCAAGCACAACCATGCTGATCCTCATAATTATAGGTATGTATTCGTGTACCTATGTCATTATATGTGAAACCATGCCAAGTGTATGTATTCGGTGCACAAATAATTACCCGTTCCACGTTAGGCACGGCATGATGGACTGTCAAATGCAAGGTATCCACTTGTGTACATCCATTCAAGTCCGTGTGAGCATAAAGTTGAAGCCCACTTTGCGTGTATGTTGTGCCATGCCATACGAAAGAGTCACAAGCTGACGCCACTTCTGAGCCATGTACAGGTGGAGTAATGGTCAGGTGGAGGGTATCCACTTGCCAACAAGCATTAGCATCCGCATGTCCGTATGTATATACACCTGATTGATAGTATGTTGAACCATTCCACTGATAGGAGTTACAACTTTGTGCACTCATTGAGGCGGGGGAAGGATTATATATTGTCAACACCAGGGTATCAGTTCTGTCGCAACCATGCTCATCCACCACAGGATAAGGATAAACACCTGTGCTATTATAAGTTATGCCTTGCCATGAATAAAACGAGCACGTGTCTTTTTCAACTCTCACGGGTATCGCATGATAAACCGTCAGCCTCAAAGTATCCACCTGCATGCAGCCTTGTACATCCGACAAAGTATCCATATAGACACCACTTTGTGTATAAACATGTCCTCGCCAAGCATAGAAAGAGCAAGTATCTTTCTCTGAGCTTCCGCCCTCCGCATGATAGACTGTCAAATGCAAGGTATCCACCTGCATACAGCCATTAATATCGCTTATGGTGTCCTTATAGACTCCTGTTTGCATATAGGTTTTCCCCCTCCAGGTATAAGCCCCGCAAGAAGTTTCGTGTTCTACCACAAAAGGTTTGGGCAATACTGTAAGAGTAAGCATCACGACACTGTCGCACGAAGATGAAGAGTTATAGGACCTTTCATAATGATGATCTCCTGTTGTCAAAGGACCATTGATTGTGAAATTCACGTCCTGATATGACTCGTTCCAACAGATAGTGTCACTATATCGCGTAGTATCGGAGAGGAACAAATCGACATGCTTAGTAGCAGAGGAAGAGCAACCATAATTATTGGTCACTGAAACCACGTAATCAGTTGCTTGCGTTGGATGGACCCAGATCACGCGTGATGTCGCCCCTGTACTCCAACTATAGCTATTAGCAGAGCCATTAGGAGATGCCGTCAGCTGCACACTGTCTCCCTCACAAACCCGGTTTGCGCCAGAGATGCTCACATTAGGTACATTTCTGACAGTGACACTTCTGCTTGTGGAATTTGTACACCCATACTCATTGGTGGCGATTACACGATATGTCGTTGTGGATTGCGGAAAGACGATGATAGAGTCCTCCTCTGAAATTGTGACCGTAGCGCTGCCTTGCCGCCATTGGTAACTTATACCACCAGAGGCATGTAATACTGTCGAGTCGCCTTTGCATATAGCCACACTGGCAGGTGTGATGGTAGCTGTCAATGAAGGTAGAACGATGAAGGTGCCTGAGGCGGAGGCAGAACAGCCATTGACTGTTCCCACAACCTCATACGGAACACAGATGACCCCCTCTTCGGAGGTTGTGGTAGGTGTGTGTGTTCTGATACGGCCTGTTGTATTATCATTCAACCAACGATAATTGGATGCGGCGGCACCAGCCCCGTTCGCGGTAAGCGTCACCGAGGTGCCACTGCATACTGTATCGTGACTGGCAGTAACAGTGATGTTGGGAAGAGCCGAAATGGTAACATCCACATGGGATTCGCTGGCACTGATGCCAGGTCCTGTGGGCAACAGGTTATATTGTCCGGAATTTGCCGCGGTCACATTAGGGATACTCACCGTTGGCACGGTGGTGGTGGCTGTCCAGCCATTAGGACCAGACCAGTTGTATGCAGTGGCTCCAATGACAGGATTCGTGCATGTGAGAATCAAGGTATCACCTTCACACAAGGGATCGTTGTACGATATAGGAGCCAGCAAATTGCAATTAGTGGTAGCTTGCCCTCCCCCATACGAAGTTGTTGGTTGAGAAGTAAAACCAAAATAACCCGCACTGGAACTATAATTACAAATTAACAACAAGTACCATTGCCCAGGTTGGGCATTAGGAATATAGCACCATTCGGTGGATTCTATACTATAACTGCAATCTATCATGTTACCATCAGGATAACCGCCCATATTGTTATTATGATTTCCATTATTTGGACGATGACTACCCAAATCACTATCCGTGAAGTAGTAATAACCACAACATAAATTCTCTATAAAATCGGCTTGACTTTGAGCCTCAAAAGGTCCCCAACAAGCGAAATCAATATCTCTACCCGCAGAATTTGGATTAGGCTGGCCATTGGGAAGAACCGAAGCGCGCGATTCTATGTATATAAGCAAATTTCCAGGATTCTCTACTTGCAAGTAATACCAACTCGGTCTTGGTGTTGAATTTAGACAACCGTATCCACTTGAGCCCAAAAAAGACGATGCGGTATGAGAACCTGATACAGAAGGATATGCCACATTAAAATCATTATCCTCAGTACAGAATGGATGAATACCATCGGTTGCACATGGTGATCCAATAGACGTAGATTGCGGATTACAATCCAAAGGTGGAGATGGTGGACAATCCACACAACTGATCGTGGCCGCCCAGCCAGCATAATTGACAGAACCATCGGAGTGGAAAGCAAAAGTCAAAGCTCCTGTATAAGAAGTGACAGTTCCTGGAGAATTTGCCCCCCCCCACCTTCCCAACTGGGGGCTTGCCGTACTATTGCCACTATATATTGTCAAATAGTCCCATGTTGCCGATTCAATATTAAAGAAGGTGAAATGCACCTGTATACACATGCCTGGTGTAGCAGACACAAAAGTTACGGTATAATCTTGATTACTACCATAATTACCATTAGGGCCTCCCGAATCATAGAAAGTACCCGAACAAGTGGTGATGGTTTGGCCGTTCAGTGCATCGTTCAATATATAGGTCTGTCCACATAAGGAACCCCATAGCAGCGTCAGCAGTACACCTAAAAAGACAAACCTTCTAATCATTGCGCAATAAGTATAAGTTTGCAAAAATACATAATTTTATTGAAACTTATACAGATGTATATATTTTTTTTGTATTTTTGCCTCAGAATCAGTCTTAACCTAAAATCGAAAATTATGAAAAAAATCGCATTGTTTGTTTCAACCATTGTTTTAGCCGTTATTTTCTGTGCCTGCGGCAGCTCCTCAAGTCCCAAAGCGGTAGTCAACGATTACTACAAAGCCCTGAAAAACGGTGATTTTGAGAAAGCCTTGACCTACACCACCGCAAAAGACGAGGAAATTCAGCAACAAGTCAAAAAACTCCAGGATTTCAACTTCAAAGTTTCCGATTATGAAATCCTTTCGGAGAACATCGCCGAAGACGGTGAAAACGCCACCGTTGAGGTAAAGTACACTGCCTCCAACGCTTTCAAAGAGACACCCGAGGAGCAAACTGAAACCGTCAAACTGATTAAAGTTGATGGAAAATGGAAAATCAATGAATAAATTCCATCCCCTTATCACAAAAGGTAGAAATAAAGGCATCCTTATTTCTGCCTTTTTTATTTTCATACTGACAATATCAGGTTCCTGCGGACACAAAAACGAAGGCATTTTGTTCCAATTGCCCGAAGAGTGGGCCTTGCAAAGCGGAGACCTGGTTTTCCGTAAAGGGGGAAGTTTGATCAGTCATACCGTCACCTTTGCCGATACCGGCAGCGTCTATTCCCATGTGGGCATGGTATTGTGGACCGCTGACGGTTGGAAAGTCCTGCATGCCGTCCCCAACGAGCGGGCCAGCAAACAGGAAAAAGACAGTGTGAAATTAGAGGACATCGGCGTTTTCTTCCGTTCCGACAGGGCTTCACACGGGGCGGTTTACCGCTTGGAGCCGCCACCATCATCAGACGACAGCCTCAAACTGCTGCAAAAAGGACTTGAAATATACCAGCGTCATCCGCTTTTTGACGGGGACTTCAACGACTTGGACAGCAATGCTTTCTATTGCACGGAGTTAGTCTGGTTTATTTACCGGAAGGAACTTGGCATCGACCTGTCACAGGGCCGACGCCACAAAAAAGCGCTCTTTCCGCCCATGATATTCTGCTCCGACATCCTCACCCACCCCGAACTAAAAGAAACATACAAATTCTGACAACAGACCTTAAACTTCCCTCGAGCGAAGCGAGACACCCCTTGAGGGCGCAGCCCGAAACTCCCCTCAAATGCGCAGCATGAGACTCACCTCGAGCGAAGCGAGACACCTCCTACCAACTTTCCAAATCTTTTTTTATCACAATATCCGTTTGTATTAAAAAAAATATTATTTTTGCAGTTTGAAATGTATTGGATGTAAAAGTAAAAAAAATAGATTATGAAAAAATTCAAATGTTTATTATCTTTAGTGTTAGCTGCAGCATTTGTCTTCTGCACATCTAACAGCTTTGCACAAAGCAACAACTGCAGAGATGAAAACGGAAACGTCAAAAAAGGCGGCATCGCTTTAACCCGCGATGATGATAACGGCAACCACAACACGCCAACTGCAGCCTTGTCTTATCCCAAATTCAAGGGCGGTTCACAGGCTTTGTACCGTTACATCTACAAGAACCAGCAGTATCCTCAGAATCTGAAGAGCCGTGGTATTAGCGGCCAGAGCCAGGTGCAGTTCATGGTGAACACCGACAGCACCATCACCGACGTGGAACTGTTCAAATCATCCGGTTACAAAGAATTTGACGACGAGGCTGTCCGTATTGTCAAATCATTCCCGAAATGGGTTCCCGCCAAGCAAGACTGCCAGGCTATTCCTTTGAAGACCGTGGTAACGATTCCGTTTGACGCCAGCAGAAAATAGGGAGAGACTGTTGACAATTGACAATTAATAATTAACAGTTAATAGTTAAGAGTTGATAGTTAAGGATTTAGAGTTAAAGGCCGTATAGTCTTTAACTCTTTTTTTTATTCCAAAAAATCACAACCCTGTTAATTCACTTGCTAATTAACCAATTTGCTAATTAATTGGCATATTAAAACAATCCGTACTGCTGCGCAGTGATGTTTACGTCACTACCCCGCCCTACGGGCACCCCTTCTAACAGAAGGGGAAACTGGCGTTTCAGAACGTGCCAATCAACCAATTTGCTAATTAATTGGCATATTAAGTTAATCAGTCCAAACAAAACAAAAAAAAGACGACCAGTAAATGGTCGTCTTTTTTTTGTTTGTTGCGAAAGTGGAGCGGAAGACGGGTCTCGAACCCGCTACCTACAGCTTGGAAGGCTGTCGCTCTGCCAAATGAGCTACTTCCGCAAGGGGATGTGGGAGGGGGAGGATTCGAACCTCCGAAGGCTTCGCCAACAGATTTACAGTCTGCCCCATTTGACCGCTCTGGTACCCTCCCAATTGAGCCGATAGACGGACTCGAACCGCCGACCGGCTGATTACAAATCAGCTGCTCTACCAACTGAGCTACATCGGCTTGAGAATTTTACCCTTTCAAATAACATTCACCGTTTCGAAAAATCGGTTTGCAAAAATAGACTTTTTTTCAATACAAATCACATATTCAGACTATTTTTTATAAAAATTATTGTATCTTGCACATTATCAATGAGATAATTTTACACAAAACCCATTTTAAACCTTTATCACAAACGAATATCTTTACTATTTCGGCATCCAGAAAGGATAATTTCGGACATTTCAAGGCAAAATGGGAAAAAACATTCTCAAAAAAGGAAGGATAAACACATTAGGATTTTTTATGAATTTTTCACCATAAAATTTATCAACACATGAAGATGATATACATAATTTTTGTATTTTTGCAGACTTAAAATAAAATCGAAAAATAGAAACATCAAAAAACAACTTTTATTATTAACCAAATTTATTTATTATGAAAAAACTCTTTACAACAATGGTGCTTTTGCTGGCATTAATTATTGTCGGCAAGGCACAGGCTCCGCTGTTGAGCGAAGGTTTTGAAGAAGGCATCCCAGACACATGGACTATTATTGATGCTGATAATGATGGCCACAAGTGGATGACCAACACTCCTGGCTCAGAATCAGCCACAGCACACAATGGCAGTCGCTATGCTTATTCGAGATCATGGGTCAGTGGCTCACCACTTCATCCCGACAACTGGCTGATTTCTCCAGCTATTACTATTCCAAGCACAGGTAATTATGATCTCACCATGTGGGTTTGTTCTATGCAGGATGACTTTCCTCAAGAGCACTATGGTGTTTACATTTCTACCAGTAATGATCCTGAAGACCTGACCAGTTACGTGTTATTGTATGAGGACACTCTGGAAGCCACTCATGGAGGAACTCCTGCTCAGTCACAAGGCTATTGGCAGCAAGTAGTCGTTCATTTGACTGGCTATACAGGAAATGTTCATATTGCTATCCGTCACCATGATTGCTATGACCAAGTAGCAATCTGTGTGGATGATATTACAGTAAGCACAGCTTCTACAGACCCTGCAGTTACAGTCAACCCTACTGATATTTCATTTGGAAGCAGTACTTTTGGTTCCAATTTCGGCAGAAAACAATTTAATGTTAGCGGTATGAATCTGACAAGCGATGTCACTCTCACACTGCCTGCTGGTACTCCTTTTGGCATTTCTACTGATACTGTTAACTTCAGCAATAATGTCACACTCACTCCCACATCAGGTAACATAAACAGTGCTGTTTACGTGGTCTTCAATCCTACAGCTGCCAACTATTACTCATCCGCTATCACTATCACCAGCCAAGTGGGTACAAACACCGTCAATATTGATGGTCTTGCTGTTGATTGTAGCCAGAACCAAACTATTCCTTGGTTTGAATCTTTCACTTCAACAGACTTTCCAGCTAACTGCTGGACAATGACCTCTACTGACACCTCTGACTATGTTGGTGAAGATGCAGATGGCAACCCTGTCGTATATCCTGGTGTAAAACGTTACACCTGGTGGCACTCCACTTCAAGTCAGTATGCTTCTGTTATTGGTAATTCAGAAGCCGTACAAGACGAGCATCTTTACACTCCTACTTTTGACTTGAGCAACGCTTCTGGTGCTGCTGATTTCCAATTTGATTTCAGAACCAACCCCAATATCCAAGCTTTGATTGACGGCAATGTAAGATTCACCGTGAGAATGAGTACTGATGGCGGCAACACTTATACCACTGTATGGGATGTTGCAGATATCCGTGCTGATTTCTCCGCATATTGGACTGGTTGGTCAGATGTATGGCCTGTTAAGTTCAACATGGACCAATACTTGGGAACCAATGCCCAAATTAAATTTGACTTCCACTTTGAAGCCGATCTTGGTGCTGCCGACCAAGTAATTATCCAGGCTGTTAAATTCACCAACTACAGTGATCCCAGAATGATAGTTAACGCTGAAGACACTATTGATTTCTTCACTTATATTGGCAATCCTGAAGCCATTGTCATTCCTATTGAAGCCCGCAACTTGAGCGAAGCTATCAACGTGAACACCACTGCTCCTTTCGAAGTTTCCGCTGACGGTAACGCATTTGCCGCTACTGCCACACTGCCCGCCACTGGTGGCAATTTATACGTAAGATACAACCCGACAAGCAATGGCAGTGACACCGCAAATCTGGTTATCGGTTGCAACTACACTGACACTACCCAAACCAATCCCGACACCACTTTCAGCTTCAACATTGTATTGACAGGTAATTCCTACGACTGTTCAGTCATCAATCTGCCTATCGCAGAAAGCTTTGAAACTCCGGAAGGTGATGTCTTTGCTCCCAACGCCACAGAATACTGCTGGAGCGCTATTAAGGGCAACACTGCTGACGCTCAGAATGCCATCATCAACTCCAACGATTACGCATACGTTGGAAGCCAGTCATTCCGTTTCTCATCCAACAAATTCAACTCACAGCAGATGTACGACCAGTACCTCATCACTCCTGAATTGAATGCCAACAACGCAATGCTGGTAATGTTCAACTATGCCAATGCTTCCGCATTGAAAGATGAAACTTTCGCAGTAGGTTATTCAACCACTGGCAATGCCATTGAAGATTTCACTTGGGAAGCTGACATCGTGAACGAAGCCAATACCGAATGGCAGCTGTACCGCAACACCAACGTTCCCGCTAACGTTAAATATGTTGCTGTTCACTACAAATCACAATATAAAGCATATTTATACATTGATAACTTCCAGATCATGGAAGCTCCTTCATGCATGTTCCCCGTTGAACTGAGAGCTGAGAACACCGCTACCAGCCAGGCAGACATCATCTGGACCGCTGGTGCAAACGAAACCTCATGGGAAATGGTTTATGGCGTTGCTCCTATTGAGTTGGAAAGCGCTACTCCAACTACCGTTAATACCTTGGGTATTAGTTTGACAGGTTTGACAGCCAACACTCATTATCAGGTAGCTGTTCGCGCTATCTGTGGTGATGGTCATAGCGACTGGTCAGAAATCGCCGATTTCTGGACCACCACTACTCCAGCCACTGTTCCTTACACTCAGACATTTGAAGACAATGACGCAGACCGCGCCAACTGGGTACTCGTGAATGGCAACGAAGCCAACTATTTCATGTATGGCAATACTCCTGGCTCAACCACTGGCAAAGCCCTGATCATTACCAATAATGGTTCAGCCAACCAGTACTTAACCCAGGTTGGTGAGAATTTGACTTCTCACTATAGCACTGTTTGGGCATACAGAGATCTTCAGTTCCCCGAAACAACTGCTCCCGCTTTCATGCTTACTCTGAACTGGAAGTGCTTCGGTGAAGTTGACTATGACTTCGGTGAAATGTTCATCGGTAACGCTACAGAAGTGACTAACTTTGAAAGAAACGAGAACATCCCAGGATTTGTAGATGTGAATACTACTCACTACACTCCCGCTGGTTTGACCAATTTAGGCAGATTCGTTGGTAAGAGCACCATGCAGAATGGCGCATACCTCATCCCCGCTGAAGGAATTTCCGGTCAAGTTAAACGTTTGTATTTCTTATGGACCAATGACTCATTGAGCGGTGCTGAGACTCCTCTCGCAATCGATAACATCAACATTTCTATTCCTCAATTCGCCAACATGACTGGTATCGTAAGCGATGCAGACAATGGAACTCCTATTGTTGGTGCCACCGTTTCTATGGTTTCCAACCAAGGCTTTACCGCTACAGCCACTACCGACAATAATGGTAGTTACCTCATTGAAAACGTGGTTGCCGGTTATTACACCATCACTGTCAGCGCTCATGGCTACCAAACTTTGAGCACTGGTTACGCATTGTCAGAAGGTAACAACAACGTGCCTTTCGAACTGGCAGTGGAAGAATGTGTTATTATTCCTACAGGTGTACAATACACTATTGAAGAGGACAACATGATTCTCAACTGGGACGCTATTGAAAGCGGTGTGATTTCACGAGCTGAAAGCTCAACATACAGCAACGCTATCGGTGGTCCTTCTCAATTTGGCTGCTACCATCTTTTCACTCCTTCAGACCTGACCTCTGCAAATGGCTCTTCCATCACAAGTATCGGTGCATTCTTCAATGGAGAACCTGAATATGTAACTTACAAACTCCGCATTTATGTTGGTGGTAGCGTAAGTACTGGTCCTGCTTCTGAAGAACCTGTATATGAACAAGAGGTTAGACCTGACCAAATCACTGTGGCACAATGGAATGACATCACCCTGAATACTCCACACGTTATCGACGGAAGCCAATGCTTATGGATTGGTTACCACTTGATTGATGGTGGCGATGCCGATGGTAACTCAAACCACCCTGCTGGCGTAACCGATGAAGGTCATGCTAACGATGGTTATGGTAATGTGATGTATTCTTCTGGCGAGTGGACAACATTGCTTACCGCCGCCTCCACACTGAACTACAACTGGATGATCCGCGCCAATGTTCAGGCACCTGCTTTGACTTACAACATCTTGGAAGATGGTCAAGTTATCGCTTCAGGTTTGGAAGAAGCTGAATATATTGTTTCTCCTTTCAGTCCTAACTCATGCTATCAGATACAGACTGTATGCGAAAACGGTCAGCTCTCCAGTCCTTCAGACTGCGCAGGTGGAAGCAGCATCAACGATGTTAACGCAAGCAACAACTTCGAGGTTTATCCGAACCCCGCTCACGAAACTGTTACCGTTTCCACTACCATGAACGCACAGAAAGTTGAAGTTCTGAACTACTTAGGCCAAGTGATTTACACAAGCAGCGTAAGCAGCAATAACTTCACACTGAATGTTGCTAACTATGCTGATGGCGTTTACTTCATCCGCTTAACCAGCAATGAAGGTATCGCTACTCAGAAACTAATCAAGAAATAATTTTTCTCAATCATAAAAAAGGTCGACCAATTGGTCGACCTTTTTTGTTTTAAACGCTACACCGTCTCCATTGTCTATATAAATGATGTAGATATTATTCATGAAATGTCTCACAACAACTCGACAAATACACTACCCCGGCCTTCGGCCACCCCTTCTTAAAGAAGGGGAATTATATTTTCAACAATTCAACAAAAAATCGTATCTTTGCAAATCAATAAAAGAATCAAGATTATGAAAAAATTATTTCTTGCTGCTATTTTATTCATGAGCACCGCTATGCTGTCTATGGCACAAAACGACATCGACGCATTCCGCTTTTCACAGTACGACTACGAAGGTACCGCCCGTTTCATGGGTGCCGGTGGTGCTTTCAGTGCTGTAGGTGCTGAGTTCTCGGCCCTGAATGTCAACCCCGCCGCCATTGGCGTGTACAAGAAAAGTGAAATCACCTTCACACCCCTGGTGATATCCATCTACAACAATAACGCTTTATATAATGGCCATAACAGCCGCAATGGAAGCACAGTCAAGTATTCACTGACCAACGCCGGAGGTGCTTTCCGTATCGGTTTAGGCGAAGGAAGTGGCTGGAAATCCATCAACTTGGGTTTTGGCTACAACCGTATATGCGATTACAACAACGCATACCGTATTGAAGGACAAAGCAACAACAGTTCCATGATGGATGAATTTTTGTCCGACATACAGGGGAAAAAACTTCAAAATTTCAGTGACAACGAACTGTTGGCATGGAAGACTTACATGATTGATTACGATAGCGCACAAGGAAAATTTTACTCCCCATTCGCCAAACATTCGCTTCACCAGAAATTGGTGACTGAAAGTTCCGGCGCCAAAGACGAAATTGCCTTTTCCATCGGTGGAAATTACAACGACCAATTGTTTATCGGCGCCACTATCGGTGTGCCTGTCATCAACTATAATGAGAGGACCAAATACAACGAAACCGATGACCAAGCTACCACCTATATCAGCAGTTATGACATCAACGAGAACTTGCGTGTTCGCACCACGGGTGTCAACTTGAAATTAGGTGTCATATATCAGCCCGCCGAGTTTATCAGAATTGGTGCCGCCTTCCACACTCCCTCTTATTTCGGTCGTGTGAGAAACACCTATACCCGTACCATGGCCAGCCATTATCCGGATGGTAACGGTTCCGGCACTTTTGAGAACAACTATAGCTTCAACTATACCCTGCACACTCCGCTGAAAGCGATTGGAAGTGTGGCATTTCTAATCAAGAAAAGAGCCTTTTTGAGCGCTGAATACGAGTTCACCGGCTATGGCATGGCCCGTATGAATTCCAACGACTACTCTTTCGATGATGAGAACCAAGCTATCCAAGACAAATATGGTGCCTGCCATACTGTCCGTGTGGGCGGCGAAGTGTATGTCACCAATTTTTTCCTTTTGCGTGCTGGCTATAATTTCAAATCATCAGCCTATCGCAATACGGTGAACAACAACAATGCCATGCACACCGCCTCCGCAGGTTTCGGTTTCAGAACCAAATACTTCTTCTGCGATTTCGCTTACGTTTTCAAGACCAAAAACGAGAACTTGTGGTTGTATGACTCCGACTTTGTGGATCCAGCTTACATGAAATCCAACACCCACCGCATTGCGGCTACTGTAGGTTGCAAGTTCTAAGAACAAAGGACAATTTCTCCTCCTCGGACCACTCGACATCCATCCAATGGATGTTGAAGCCATCCCTCTCCATCTTCCTGAACCAGGTCATCTGACGCTTGGAAAACTGGTGGATGGCCACATTCAGACGCTTAAACATCGTATCATAATCCATCTGGCCCTGTACATACAGGGTCAGAAATTTATATTCCAGCCCATAACGAATCAGTTGGTTGGGGTTCACGCCCTTGTCTATCAAGCTACGAACTTCCTCCACCATGCCATTTTCCAGTCGTTCCTTCAGTCGTCGAGTGATACGGGAACGAATCAGGTCGCGGTCACCTCGTAAACCGAAAATCACCGAAGGCACCGCCTGACAAGCCTCCTGTAACTCAGGGTGCTCCTGATAATAAACTTCTATCTCAATGGCTCGCAACAGACGTGGCCGCTCGCAAGTATCCGTATGATTGTGCAAAGCCTTGAAAGAAGCCAGAAGAGCGGTTAACTGCTCGTCAGTTTGTTGTTCCAGTTCGGCACGCAAGGCAGGATTATCTGGAACAGGGAACAATTTATAGCCTTTCAGCAAAGCCTCGATGTACATGCCACTGCCACCGCAGATAATGGGTATATTACCCCGTTGCTCTATCTCCTTAATGGCTTTCTGGGCCAATTGCTGATACTGGGACACATTATACTCGATTCCCGGCTCCACAATATCAATGAGATGGTAAGGAATTGGTTGACCATCAATGGTATAGTCCTCCAAATCCTTGCCTGTACCAATGTCCATTCCCCGATACACCTGACGGGAGTCGGCACTGATAATCTCGCCAGAGATGTGCTTTGCCAACACAGCGGCTATACGGGTTTTGCCTGTGGCGGTCGGTCCAAGTATGGTGATGGTCATTTTTTTTCTTGATAGATTTCAAAATTGGAAATATCCTTGCCGTTCACATCAAAACGGACAAAGGTAATCAGCTGATGAATACCCTGTTTACCTGCGGCACCAGGATTAAGGAAAAGCAGATTATATTGCGGATCGCGAATCACTCGCAAAATATGAGAATGCCCTGCCACCAACAAATCAGGTTTCTCCTCTTGAATCAGTTTTATGATGTCGGACTCGTAGTGTCCAGGCTTACCCACAATGTGGCTCATCACCACTTTTAGTTCCTCACACTGAAAAATCTGGACCTTCGGGATATTGTGACCACGCACATCCCAACCATCACAATTGCCATATACCGCCCTTACGGGAGCTATCGTTTGCAAATCATAAATAATGTCATCGCTTAGCATATCCCCGCAATGCCATATTTCATCACATTTCTCGAAGAAAGTGAACAATTCAGGATGGATATAGCCATGGGAATCAGAAAGGACTCCTATCTTCTTCATAATCTTTGTTTTACAGCTTCAAACAACACTATACCCGTAGCTACTGACACATTCAGCGATTTGACGGTACCTACCATAGGGATATTGATAGCATCATTGCAGATACGCTGATAATCCCAAGCGATACCTTCGTACTCGTTGCCCATAATCAGACATATCGGACCAGTCATATCTTTCTGAAAATGGAAATGCGATGCTTTTTCAGTCACCGCAATCACCTCTATACCAGAATCTTTCAGAAAATTAATCACTTCCACCAAATTGGAATGGCGACAAATCGGAATTTTGTTGAGGGCACCAGCGGAACTTTTCACCGCATCCTCATTCAGCTGAGCGCCACCTTTCAAAGGAAGGATGATGGCATCCACACCGGCACATTCGGCAGAACGGGCAATGGCTCCGATATTGCGCACATCGGTAATTTTATCCAGCATCAGCAGGAAAGGCACCCTACCCTCTTCATAAATTTGAGGTACTATGTCGAAAATGCTCTGGTATTCTATGGCTGAAACAAATGCCACCACTCCTTGATGATTACCTCGGGTAAACTTGTTCAGTTTCTCGGCAGGCACATATTGGAAGGGAATCTTATGCTGGCGAACCTGATAGAAAAGTTCTTTGAAAAGATCTCCTTGCAAACCTCTCTGCAACAACACTTTATCAATAGTTTTATCGGATTCTATCGCCTCCATCACCGGACGCAAGCCGTAAATGATATTTTCGTTGGTCATAGTATGAAAAATAAAGTGCAAAGATAGCGATTTTTTTTAATACGTAGAGACGTTAAGGCGTGAAGACGTGGATACGGATTCTGTCTTAACAAATGCACATCGTGCATATCTTGACGCCTTAACGTACAAACGAATTAAATCAGCACATTAACTAATTTACTAATTTGCTAATTATCCCATTGATTATTTTTGTATTTTTGTAAATTAAAAAAATCATTACCTTGAATTCTTTAGACACTTATTTTCAGAGCATTGCAACAGAATGCGAGCCTTCCAACCTCTATAACCCCATACATTATATCCTATCCCAGGACGGGAAGCGTATTCGGCCGAGATTAGTCAACTTGTCAGCGGAATTATTTGGTGTGGAAGCGGAAGAGGTCAGACACGTGGCAGCAGCCTTTGAGATGCTGCATAACTTCACCCTCATTCATGACGACATCATGGACGAGGCGCCCATTCGCAGAGGTCAACCCACCGTCTATAAGCAGTGGAACAGCAATATCGCCATTTTGGCTGGTGATGCCTTGGCCATCATGGCTTTGCAAGAACTGCTGAAAGCCCCTTGTGATGACGCTACCAAAATCAGAATCAGCGACTTGTTTGCCCGCACCTCCTTGGAGATTTGCGAAGGACAGCAATATGACCTTGATTTCGAGACCATGGAGCACGTCAGCATTGACGACTACATCAAGATGATACGACTGAAAACGGCTGTCATGCTGGCAGGCTGCCTTCAGTCTGGAGCAATTTTCGCCAAAGCATCCGATGCTGACCAGCAAGCGCTATATGATTTCGGCATCAACATCGGCATCGCCTTCCAGCTCAAAGATGACATTTTGGATTTATACTCTGACACTCAGGTATTTGGCAAAATAAAAGGAGGTGATATCAAAGAAAACAAGAAGACCTATCTTTACCTCACTGCCCTTCAAGACGCCGATGAAAAACAACGTGAGAGCCTGCTTCGGTATTTTTCCTCAACAGAATTCGATTTTGAGATTAAATTACAGGCTGTCAAGAACATATATGAAGACTTGCAAGTGAAAGAGAAAACCGAAAAAGCCATTGACCAATATGTCAAAAGCGCATTAGACTGTCTTCAAACCGTATCAGTAGCGGAAGAGAAAAAACAGCAACTCCGTGATTTAGCCAATGCCTTAGTAAAACGGGACAAATAAGATGAACAACCCAAAAACCTCCCAAAAATATGCCATCATTGTCGGGGTGATGTTGATTTTGGCTGCTATCTATTTAGTCAAGCTATTCAGCTTACAGGTAATCAGCAAAGACTATGAGGAGGCGGCCAAAAACAATGCCTTGCGACAGATTACCGAGCATCCTGACAGAGGGTTGATATACGATCGCAACGACTCGCTTTTGGTATTCAACGACGCGGCTTACGACCTCATGGTGGTGCCCAAAGAGCTGAGGGCATTCGACACCCTGGATTTGTGCCGTATTTTGGACATAACCAAAGAAGATTTAATCAAGCGCATTGAGAAAGCCAGTGCCTATTCCAAAATCATTCCCTCGCTATTCGCCCAGCAGATGTCGAAAGAAGATTATGGTTATCTTCAAGAGAAACTATACAAATTTCCCGGTTTCTTCGTACAATCCAGAACCTTACGTTCTTATCCCGAGCCGATAGCCGCCCACATTTTAGGGTATGTAGGAGAAGTGAACGACAAGACCATTGAGGACGACCCTTACTACAAAATGGGGGATTACATAGGCATCAGCGGCATTGAGAAAGCATACGAGACCGAGTTGCGTGGAGTAAAGGGCCAACGTGTTGTATTGGTAGATGTCAACAACCGTGAAATCGGCAGTTACCACAACGGGGAAGAAGATGTCAGGGCGGTGCCTGGCACATCGTTATGGAGCACCTTGGATATGCGACTGCAGCGTTATGGCGAGCAACTGATGCAGAACAAACGAGGCAGTATTGTTGCCATTGAGCCAAAGACTGGCGAGATTTTGTGTATCGTTTCCAGTCCCAGCTACGACCCCAATCTGCTGGTAGGCAAATCGCGCAGCAAAAACTACACCATGTTGTGGCGCGACTCCATCAAGAAACCTTTGTTTAACAGAGCATTGCAGGCCATGTATCCCCCTGGATCCACCTTCAAGTTAGCCAACGGGCTTATTGCTGAGGAAGAGGGCATATTGGATGCCAACACCATCTACAACTGTCCAGGCGGTTATCAGGTAGGAAGCCACATCATCGGTTGTCACCATCGGGGTGGAACCAATTTGATAGCAGCCGTGCAGCACTCTTGTAACACCTATTTCTGTAAGGCTTTTTACAATATTATCAGCAACAAAAGGAAATACCCGACCATCCAGGAGGGCTATACTGCATGGCGCAACCACATTGTCAAATTGGGCTTTGGCACCACTTTCGACACTGACCTACCCTACGAGAAGAAAGGCATCTTGCCAACCGCCGAATATTTCGACAAACGATACAACCGCTCGTGGAACGGTAATACGGTTGTGTCTATGGGCATTGGCCAGGGCGAGGTGTGTGTAACGCCTATCCAGATGGCCAACATGTTGGCCATCATTGCCAACAGAGGGTATTACATCCGCCCGCATGTCATCAAAGCCATCGGCAGCAAAGACAATCTTAACACCCAATACATGGACAAGGTCGATGCTGGCATCAGGCCCGAGTACTTCGAACCCATCATCCAAGGCATGGAAATGGCCGCCATAGCCGGAACCGCTCGCAGAGCGCAAATACCTGGTATTCGTATAGCTGGCAAGACTGGCACAGCACAGAATCCTCATGGTCGCGACCATTCAGTATTTGCCATGATTTCTCCCGTTGAAGACCCGCAAATTGTGGTGTTCTGTCTGGTGGAGAACGGAGGCTGGGGCGCTTCTGTAGCCTGTCCTATAGCCAGTCTGATCACAGAATTATACCTTACTGGTGAGGTGAAACGAAAAGACTTAGAAGAAAGCATGCTTAACCTTTCAACCAAATAAAGAAATGCCACTATCATATAAACAAGAATCAACCAAAGGATTTGACGGCCGGCTCATATTGTATTACAGCCTGCTTGTCATCATTGGCTGGCTTACCATATTCTCCACATCCTATAACCCCAGCGCAAGCCAAGGTTTCAGTTTCTCTTTACCCTACGTCCGCCAATTACTTTGGATTGGCACCTCCATTGTCCTGGCAGTAGTTATCCTCCTACTTGACTCCCGCATCATCCAGCATTACTCCTATCACTTTTATATACTATGCTTGTTATTAGTCATTTCCACCTTCTTCTTGGGCTCCGAAATCAACGGGGCGAAAGTATGGATTAAAATCGGCGCTTTCAGCATTCAGCCCTCAGAATTCATGAAATTGGCCACAGCCTTGGCCTTGGCGAAATTCTTCAACGAAGGAAAAACCCTTGGCGAGAAAAGAAGTATATGGTTTATCGCTTTCGGCATTATTCTCACACCGGCATTCATTATCTTGCTGCAGAAAGACACTGGTTCCGCCCTTGTCTTCTTTTCGTTCATCGTGCTGTTTTACCGGGAGGGTATGAGCGGCATCATTTTCATCATCGGTGCCATCGCTGTTTTTCTATTTGTCTTCACCCTGCTCACCAACGAGATATACGCTATTGCTTTGCTGACTGTCATCCTGATTATAGCATGGATTATTGACAGGAAGGACAAAAAGAAAATTATCAGGAACATCATCATATACGCTATCGCCATTGTCTTTATCGGAGCGGTCAACATCGGCTATAACAAGATTTTACAACCGCATCAGAGACAGCGAATCGACACCATATTAGGCAAGACATCTGACCCCAAAGGAGCTGATTTCAACCTGATACAATCCAAAATTGCCATCGGTTCCGGTGGATTCTTCGGCAAAGGCTACCTCAACGGTACCCAGACCAAGCTCAACTTTGTGCCGGAACAGAGCACCGATTTCATTTTCTGCGCCATTGGCGAGGAATGGGGTTTTGTTGGAAGCTGTGCTTTGGGAGCCTTGTTTTTGTCACTCGTCATCCGCATTCTGCGACTGGCAGAGAAAAACCGCAATCCCTACGCCCGATATTATGGCTACGGCATTGCCGGCATCATCGCCTTCCACTTCTTCATCAATATCGGCATGACCGTAGGCTTGGTGCCCATCATCGGCATCCCCTTACCTTTCATCAGTTATGGTGGTTCATCGCTATGGGCCTTCACCGCCATGCTCTTCATTTTTATCAAACTCAATGATAATTAGAATATTATGAAAAAAAAGATTGGACTTTTCTTTGGATCCTTCAATCCCATTCATATAGGGCACCTGATTATTGCTGAATATATTGTGGAGCATACAGATTTAAAAGAACTTTGGTTTGTGGTTTCCCCCTGCAATCCGCTGAAGAAGAAGCAAAGTCTGCTTAATGACCATCAACGGCTCTACATGGTGAATATCGCCATTGAGGATGACAGTCGCTTCAGATCTTGTGACATTGAATTCAAGCTGCCGCAACCTTCCTACACTGTGAATACGCTGCTCCATCTGGCCGAGAAATATCCTGACAAAGAATTCTGTCTCATCATGGGCGAGGATAATTTGGATTGCATTGAGAAATGGTATAATTATCAATTTATTCTGGACAATTATCAGATATATGTTTATCCGAGAGATGATTACAAAACCGAAAACAAACGGGAGCTGCCGAACATACATTATGTGAATGCTCCTAAAATAGGCATTTCCGCCACCATGATACGGCAAGGCATACAGGAGAAAAAATCGGTGAAATACCTGATGACGGAAAAGGTGGCGAAGTATGTGGAGGATATGGGACTATATAGGGGGGGTGAATTGACAATTGACAATTGACAATTGACAATTAACAATTAACAATTAATAATTAATAATTAATAGTTGATAGTTGATAGTTAATAATTGATAATGCTGACATAAGGTTACCAACATGAAATAAGAAACAGCGAAGCTCATTAACACGGAGTGAATAACATGAAATAACCAACAGCGAAGCTAAATAACACGGAGTAAATAACATGAAATAACCAACAGCGAAGCTCATTAACACGAAGTAAATAACATGAAATAAGAAACAGCGAAGCTCATTAACACGAAGTAAATAACATGAAATAACCAACAGCGAAGCTAAATAACATGAAATACTACACGATAGAAAACTTGGAAATCACCGATGCGGGAGCGGAAGGGAAGGCCGTGGGCAAACATGAAGGGCTGACGGTTTTTGTGCCCTACGCCATTCCTGGTGATATTATTGATGTTCAGGTATTCAAAAAGAAAAAAGGCTATGCGGAGGGCTACATCAAGGAATTGAAGAAAGCTTCCCCTGACCGTATAGAACCTGTATGTCAGCATTTTGGACTGTGCGGCGGCTGCAAATGGCAACTATTAGGATACGAAAAACAGCTGTATTACAAGCAGAAACAGGTTTACGACAATTTCAAGCATTTAGGAAAATTCGATTTTCCTGAAATCCAACCTATTATCGGTTCCGAAAAGCAATATTTCTACCGCAACAAACTGGAATTCACCTTTTCGGACTTACGTTGGTTAGATGACAACGACAGACAACTTCAGGAAGCTGGGGAAAAGATTGTGCCAGAGGGACTTGGCTTTCATATTCCAGGCAAATTCGACAAAGTGTTGGACATTCAGAAATGCTATCTGCAAGCCGACCCAGCCAATGATATCCGTCTGACCATCAAAGAATACGCCCTGCAGCACCAAATTCCGTTTTTCAATGTAAGAAAGCACGAAGGTGTATTGCGTAACCTCATCATCCGTAACAGTTCCACGGGCGAACTGATGGTGATTGTCATCATGACGGTCAAGAACGAGCAGACCATGGCACTGATGCAGTTCATCGCTGACAGATTCCCGGAAATCACTTCGCTGCAATATTGTATTAACACCAAATTCAACGACAGCATCACTGATTTGGAGATTATTCCATTCAAGGGCAAACCTTATATGATGGAAGAAATGGAGGGGCTGAAATTCAAGGTGGGACCTGTTTCGTTTTACCAGACCAACAATCCGCAGGCATACAACTTGTACAAAACTGCCCGTGAGTTTGCCCAAATCGGTCCCGATGATATTGTATATGACCTTTATACCGGCAGCGGCACCATCGCCAATTTTGTGGCCCGTCAGGCCAAAATGGTGGTGGGCATTGAATATGTAGATGAAGCCATTGTGAATGCCAAGGAAAACTCGCAGTTGAACGGCATTACCAATACCCGTTTCTTTGCCGGCGACATGGCCAAGGTGTTCACGGCGGACTTTATCCGCGAGAACGGCACGCCCGACATTGTCATCACTGACCCACCGCGTGCCGGCATGCACGAGAAGGTAGTGGAGCAGCTACTGAACATTGCTCCGAAGCGCATTGTGTATGTCAGCTGCAATCCTGCCACACAAGCCCGCGACCTTACCTTGCTTTGTCAACAATACAAAGTAACACGCGTGCAGCCTGTGGATATGTTCCCGCATACGCAACATGTGGAGAATGTGGCGTTACTGGAGAAGAGGTGACAGGTGACAGGTGACAGGTGACAGGTGACAGGTGACAGGGATCAGGGATCAGGTTTCAGGGGACAGTAGGGACGCACGCAGTGCGTCCGTAAAGGGGAGTTTAGTACTTCGTGCTCAAGGGGAGTCTCGCTTTGCTCGAGGGGAGGTTTAATTCCCCTTCTTTTAGAAGGGGTGGCCGTAGGCCGGGGTAGTAATTTTGAATTATGAATGTAAAATAAATACATGCGGAGAACCGCAACCAACGCATAACATGGGAAACGTACAACAATTTTGCAATCATCAGTATCAGCAACACCGGAATTTCATTCTATATGGTGTGATAGGTTGTGTGACCACAGCCATCGATGTAGGGATTTTCACCCTGCTTGCCTATTTCAACATGCACGAGTTGATTGCCAACACCATCAGCTACCAGGTGGCCATGGTGGCCAGTTTTTTCCTGAACAGGAAGTACAATTTCAAAATCAAGGACAAAATGTGGCAACGTTTCCTGTCGTTCTTCATTGTCAACCTCATCGGCTATGGTCTCAGCCAGCTGTTAGTGTTCCTGTTCATCACCAAATTCGGCATGAATGACTTTATAGGCAAGCTCTTGGCCACCATCTTGGCAGCCATCTGCCAGTTTCTGTTTATCAAGCATTTGACATTCAAGGTGAAGAAACAGGAGGCAAAAGTGAAGTGCGAGGATAAATGCAGTTAGAAGTTGGTGATTAACTGTTGGTTATAGAGTACAACTGAAAAATGCTGCCACTTACGACAAGACCGAAATCGGAGTTTTGACCTGGGATGTGGAACTCAATGCCGGTGAAACCAGAACCTTTGTAGTCACCTACAGCGTAAAATTTCCGAAAGACAGAGTTTTGGCGTGGTAACGGAAGAGATCCATACCAGCAAAAGGTAATAAAAGGTTGGGAACACTGCAAAATAAAGGGAAACTCGGTTTTATTATATCAAAAAAAGGCGGTCGAAATGACCACCTTTTGTGTCCCCTCAGGGACTCGAACCCTGGACCCATTGATTAAGAGTCAATTGCTCTACCAGCTGAGCTAAGGAGACTTGTTTTTTGGGACTGCAAAAATACAAAAATTGTTGATAGAAAACACATATTTACAAATTTTTCTTTTTTAAAAAATTTAATGTACATTTGCAGATTGAAATCTTATAATGGATAACAAGATGAAGAAGTTTGTAATCAGCACTTTAGCCCTTTTCATATCCTGCTGTTTCAGCATGGTTCACGCCCAGGATAACTCCGAAAAACCACTTATGACAATTGGAGGAGAGCCTGTTTCAAAGGCAGAATTTGTCAATACTTTTGCCAAAAACAACGATTTAAAGAAAACCACAGCGAAGGAATTGCGTGATTATTTAGACTTGTATGTCAACTTCAAGTTGAAAGTAAAAGAAGGCAAAGCACTTCAAATTGACACTTCCGCAGCTTTTCAGGCCGAGCTTTCTTCATACATAAACCAGTCTGCCCAGCAATACCTCACCGACAACAATGTCACAGAGCGTTTGTTCAAGGAATGTGTGGAACGCGCCAAGAAGCACGTGCACGCTTCTCACATATTGATCAACTGTGCTCCTGATGCTGACAAAAAAGACAGCTTAGCCGCTTATAAGAAAGCCTTGAAAATCAGGAAGCAAGTGCTGAAAGGCATGGATTTCAACGAGGCTGCCGTCAAATATTCGGAAGACATATCAGCCAGAGATTACACCAACCCGCAAAATGGCAGAAAGCAAGCCGGTAACAAAGGTGACATCAGCTATTTCACTGTTTTCAACCTGATATATCCCTTTGAAACAGGTGCTTACAACACTCCTGTCGGCAAAGTGTCCATGCCCGTCAGATCCCGTTTCGGCTACCATTTGATATATGTTCAGGATGTGGTTCCCGCCATCTCCAAAATCTACGCCGCTCATATTCTGATTGCGGATACCAACGCCAAATACGGCATCATGAGCGAGGAAGCGAAAGGCAAAATCGAGGAGATTCAGCAAAAGCTCAACCAAGGAGTTCCTTTTGCCCAGCTGGTAGTGGATTATTCCGACGATATTGCCACCAACATCAAAGAAGGACGCATGCAGCCCTTCGCTCCCAATCAGCGTGCCGGCAACTTTGTCGCAGCTACCATTCATCTGCAAAAAGGCCAGGTTTCCCAACCGGTCGCTTCCGTTTATGGCTGGCACTTCATCAAACTTGATTCTATTCAATATTTGAAAATAGATGATGATTACGAAGCAATACTCAGAACAAAATTAGGTCGCGACAACCGTAGCTTTATCAGCAAGGAATCCTTCATAGCCGGCCTGAAAAAACAATACAATTACGATGAAAGCGGAAAGATTGCCGGTATCAAGTTCTTGTGCAACAACATTCCCATGGAATATTTCCAATCCACCAGCACCGACATCACCACGCTGCCCGGCATTGACAACCTCGCTCCCATGGCTACCTACGCCAACCAGCAACTGACTGTTAAAGATTTTGCCAAATATGTTTCCCGTTTCCAAGGTATCGAGCTGACCACCTCTCTGGAAAAATTCCTCAACGAAAGATTCGAAAAGTTTGTGGAAGAGAAACTCTATGCATACGAAAAGGAGAATCTTATCAACAAATATCCTGATTTCAGAGAATTGGTCAACGAATACCACGACGGCATGATCCTGTATGAAATCAATTCCCAGAAGGTATGGACTCAAGCCATCACAGACACTGCGGGCTTGAAGGAATATTACGAAAAAATCAAGAAAAATTATCCTGTAAATCCTAATGCCAATCCAGTGGAATACAAGTCATACAACCAAATCAAAGCAACGGTAATCACTGAATACCAGAACCATCTGGATGAATTATGGCTTCAGGAACTGCGCCAGAAATATCCTGTGCAAATCAACGAGGATGTGTATGCCACCATCCTGAAAAAATAAGCCATGAGACCGCGATTTATCCTTCTGCTGTGCCTCCTGTCCCTTTGTTTATCATCATGTAAACAAAAAGACACTGTTGTTGCGGAAGCATACCACGCCAAATTGTATTTGTCGCAATTGGCTGCCCAAATACCCGACTCGTTCAGTCCTGCCGACAGCGCACAGCTTGCGCAGATTCTGATTGAGGATTGGATCAAACAACAAATCATCCTGCATGAGGCGAAACAGGCTCTACCCTTGAAAAGTCAGAATTTCGAAAAAGAAATCGATGAATACAAAAACACCCTGCTCGTCAATACCTATTTCAATTTCCTGACCTCAGACAGCGGCCAGTTCACGGTGAGTGATGATGAATTGGAGCAGTTCATCAAAAAATATGAGAGCCGCTACACCGTCAATCGGGAAATTATCAAAATCAATTATGTAAAGACAGCAAGAGACTCCAAGCTGATAAAGGAGCTGAAGGAATTGCTTTTCGACGACGACCGGCGCACAGAGGAAAAACAGCGCATAGAAGAGCTTTGCGCCGACTCCATCGAGTATTTTTTGGAGGACAACACCTGGCTGTATCTGGACGATATACAAAATGAATTTCCCATCGAAATCAAAAACAAGGAATCCATTCTAAGCCAGAACAAATATATAGAAACAGAAGATTCTGACTACCATTATCTTATCGTCTTCTTGGATTACAAATCCCGCCGTACCATCAACGAGACGGAAGAGGAGATTGCCGCCGCACGCATGATGCTGACCCAACAGAAAAAACAAAACTTTGTCAATCAGAAGATTGAGGAGCTGATGCAAAAATCTATGCAATCAGGGCAGATTGCCATGCCAGGCAACTAAAACCACGATTCCATTTCAACGGCATCAATCTGTCGGATGATGGGTTTTCCGCTTGGACTAACATTAGACACCTGACAGTCAAACAATTGTCTCAAAAAATCAACAATTTCACAGTTTGCTTCCATAGGCTTGAAAGAAGAGCTCTTCTGTTTAGCCATGCTCATCGCCAAATTCTGGTCTTTTTCGGCATGATGCAGAAACATGTTGGAATGATAAGCTTCCAAAAACAGCTCTATCACATGTTGCACATCCTCACCATCATCCCCATTGGGTGTGCCATTCACGGCAAAATGCGTGCCATCAATGGATTCTAAATCGTAGCCCAACTTTAGCAATTGCGGTTTCAGTTCCCGTGCCAAATCCGCCTTGGCGGGCGACAAAGTGATGGTTTCAGGAAACAGCGATTGCTGAACCGTTATCGGTTTTTGTTGGATTGCTGTCAAGTATTTTTCATATAAGATACGCTCACGGGCATTTGCGATATGTATAACAGAAAGGATATTACCGATATTAGCGACAATATATTTCTGATTGATTACCAAACACTTAGTATCATCCACACTCACTTCACCCTGTTCTTCTTTCTGTCGTTCCTGCAAATCCAACGTCAGGTTTTCCGTTTGTTCCTGTTTTATCGTCTCGGTTTCGGTTTTCAGCGACTGCAAAAAATCACTCCAACCGGAAGTGTCGAAATCGGTATTATGAGGGGCTGACGGTCTGTTGTATGAGCAACCAGAAGATGAGTATCCGCCGCCACTTGCAGAGTGAGAGTTGAACGGATTGAAATTAGGGTTGTGCGTCACCGCGGGTTCCTTCAACTCCATATTTTTCGGCATATTCGACAGATCCATTCCCGGTTCATAGTCAAAATCGATTTGCGGAGTCAAGGACATCTGTCCCAGAGATTTTTTTACAGTAGAGTTAAGAAAGCCGAAGACCAACCTCTCGTCCTGTAATTTCACATCCACCTTAGTGGGACTGATATTGATATCGATGGTAGAAGGGTCAAGTTCAAGATTGATAAAATAGGCCGGTTTATAACCCTCTGGTATCAACTCTGAATAGGCGGTTTCCACGGCATAATTCAGCAAAGGATGACGCACATACCGCCGGTTGATGAACATGTACTGTTCACTTTTTTTCTTTTTGGCATTTTCAGGTTTAGCAATAAAGCCCGATATATTGACGAATTCTGTTTGTTGTTCAACAGGGAATAGCTTGTCTTGAAAATGATTGCCGAAAACATTGACAATCCGCTGTTTCAGGTTTGAAGGCTGAAGTTGGATGACCAGTTTGCCGTTATGGTAAAGCGAAAACGACAATTCATGATGAGTCAGCACCACCCTGTTGAATTCCTCTTCGATATGGCCGAACTCCACACTGTCGGACTTGAGGAAGTTGCGTCGGGCCGGCACATTGAAAAAAAGATTTTTCACCGAGATGGAAGTCCCGTCGGCTGTGGCAACCGGCGCATGTTCCTTGACTTCAGAGCCTTCTATTTGCAACAGTGTACCAGTGCTATCCTCTGCCATTTTGGTGCGCAATTCCACATGGGCGATGGCGGCAATGGAAGCCAAGGCCTCGCCACGGAAACCCTTGGTAGTCAAATGGAAAAGATCGTCAGCAGTGGTCAGTTTGGAGGTAGCATGACGTTCGAAACACAGACGGGCATCGTTGAAACTCATGCCTTTGCCATTATCGACCACCTGAATCAGGGTACGACCTGCATCTTTTACAATCAGCTGGATATTGTCAGCGCCAGCATCCACCGCATTTTCAAGCAGTTCTTTCACAACAGAAGCAGGCCGTTGGATCACCTCACCTGCCGCAATCTGATTAGCTACCGCATCGGGCAGCAAATGAATAATATCCGTCATTATTTACCAAAGAATTTAACAGAGAGAAAAACGAGTATTACCACAATGAACATCAGCCATATAACCGTTTTGAGCGGAAACTTGTTGCGGTCTTGCTGGCTCATCCGTTTTGACGACCAACTGCGGTGAAGCCGTTCTGCGAACTTGTCGGGATCGTAATTCTCACCGGAATTGTCCATAGGTTTGTCTTCCTCGCGCTGGTAGAAGCGAGGTTTGTATCTGAATTCCCTTTTTTCGGGACGATCGATTAAGTTGAAAGCCATGACAGTTTATAATTAACAAATAATAATTAACAGTTATAAGATTAGGGGTTAGGTTACAGGTTTCAGGTTATAGTAGGGACGCACGCTGTGCGTCCGATAGTGTTAATTTTTGAATTGAATTCTGAATTTTGAAATTTGAATTTTGAATTATTTATTAGAGGGCAAAGATACTAAAAAAAATCCGTAAATTTGCCTTCTAATTTAAACGTATGATCAAGAACATTATTTTCGATTTGGGTGGGGTGATTTACGACATCCGCTATGAGAACATTCCAGAGGCATTTGCGCGCATGGGAGCTGGCAATTTGATGGAGATATATTCCAAAGCCAAGCAAACTGACTTTATAGACCGCTATGAGGAAGGCCTGATGTCCTCCGATGAATTTTGCGAGGAAATACGACGTATATCGGAAGTCCCGCTGACTGATGAGCAGATAAAAGAAGCCTGGAACGCCATTCTCATTGATGTGCCGGCATCAAGGGTTGATTTTTTACTGAAACTGAAAGAACGCTACAATCTGTATCTTTTCAGCAACACCAACCAATTCAACTACGATTGTTTCACTGCCCATCTGAACCAAAAATACGGATTTGACTTTTTTGACACCATCTTCAAAGCAGCCTATTTCTCGCACATCTTGCACATCCGCAAGCCCAAATCTGAAGGATTCCAAAAAATCATGCAAGAGCAGCAATTGAATCCTGCCGAAACATTGTTTATTGATGACTCGCCCCAGCACATTGAAGGTGCCCGCCGTTGTGGCTTGCAGGCCTATCACTTACAAGATGAAAGAAGCATAGAATTTTTAGACATTTGGGATTAAGGTAAGGCAGCCAACACATAGGAAATTAAATAATTGGCACATTAGCATATTAGCACATTAGCACATTGAATTTTTTCGTATCTTTGCACCCCCAAAAATAATAATGTATATTTAATACTAAAAACTTATAATAATGAACATTAAAAACGAGAAAGTAAACGGAGACGTTCAAGAATTGACGATTGAAATTACGAAAGAAGACTATGCTGGCAAGGTAGAGGCCGCCTTAAAGAAATACCGTCGTACTGCCCAAGTGCCTGGTTTCAGAGTAGGCAATGCCCCCATGGCCATGATCAAGAAGATGTATGAAAAAAGCGCCATCTACGACGAGGTCAACAACATGATGTCACAAGAATTATACAAATACCTTGGCGACAACAAGATCGACATCATGCTCGAACCCATTCCCGTTGAGGAAAAATCAAAAGTGGATTTCGACAACGCCGACAATTTCGTTTTTGTATATGAGTATGCTCTGCAACCCCAGTTCGACATTGACTTCAACAAGCAGGTGACCAACTTCAAAATCACCGCCGCACAAGAAGAAATCGACAGCATGATCAACCAGATGCAACGCAGGTATGGCGAATACACCTCTCCTGAAGAAATCGGCGAGGACGACTATATCTCAGCCAAAATTGACGACAAAGACAGCTTTTTCTTCGCCAATGAGCTGAACGAACAAGGCCGCAAGGCATTCATCGGCAAGAAAGTCAACGAAGTGGTACACGTTTCTTTGAGACAGATTTTCGAGGACGAGAAAAACGTGCTGAAAGTGCTGAGAATCACAGACCAGCCCTTGGAAGAAGGCAATCAGTATGAGTATGATGTCACCATCAGCAGCATCGGCCGCATCACTCCCGCCGAACTGAACGAGGACTTCTTCAAGAAAGCATATCCCGACGGCAGCATCACCACAAAGGAACAGCTGGAAAAAACCTGCGCCGAGCAGATTGAGAGACAATGGAAAGACTACACCGACCGCCAGTTTATGAACGACGCTATCGGCGTGCTGTTGGACAATGTCAACATCACCTTCCCCGACGAATTCATCAAACGCTATATCCTTCTGACTCAGAAAGACATGACCGCTGAAAAATTGGAGGAGAAATACGCTGACTATCAGAAATCTTTCAAATGGCAGCTGATCGAGAACAAAATCGTGAAGGACAACAAGCTCAATGTAACCCAAGACGACGTTAAGGCATACGTACGTAACTTCTTCATGACCAACTATTTCAGCAACTTCAAAGAAGAAGATATCAAAGACAGATTAGACACTTTGGTAAATGACGCTTTGAAAAAGAAAGAAGACGTGAAGAACATTTACGACCAATTGTATGACGCCAAGATTATGGATGTGCTCCGCAAAAACTTCATCATCGTGGAGAAAAGCGGCAGTTATGAAGATTTCATAGCTTTCACCAGTGGCAAGGAAGCTGAAGAGAAACCTGCTGCCAAGAAGAAAGCACCCGCCAAGAAGAAAGCCGCTGAGAAAGCCGAAGGCGAAGAAGGTGAAGCCAAACCCAAAGCAAAGACCACCAGAGCCAAGAAAACGGAAGCCACAGCAGAAGGCGAAGAGAAACCCAAAGCCAAGACCAGCAGAAAATCCACCAAAAAAGAAGAATAAAGCATGAACGAATTTCAGAAATACGCCGTCAAACACAGAGGTATAAGCAGCTTGCGCTTAGAACAGTATTCCTCTGTAGTGAATGATTACATCACTCCCTACATCATTGAGGAGCGCCCGATGAACATCACCCAGTTAGATGTCTTCTCCCGTTTGATGAAGGACAGAATTATCTTCTTGGGTGTGCCCATTTACGACGATGTGGCCAACATCATCCAGGCCCAGCTTTTGTTTTTGGAATCACAGGATTCAGAACGCGACATCCAGATTTACCTGAACAGTCCTGGCGGCAGTGTATATGCAGGTTTGGGCATTTACGACACCATGCAATACTTGAAACCTGAAATTTCGACCATTTGCACAGGCATGGCCGCTTCGATGGCCGCTGTGCTGATGTGCGCTGGTGCCAAGGGCAAACGCTATGCCCTGCCCCACTCCCGTATTATGATTCACCAGCCCATGGGTGGCGCGCAAGGACAGGCTTCCGACATCGAGATTGAAGCCCGCGAGATTCAGAAACTGAAGAAAGAACTGTACGAAATCATCGCATTCCACTCCGGCAAAGAATACGAGCAGGTATGGAAAGACAGCGACCGCGACTATTGGATGACCGCCGCCGAGGCCAAGGAATACGGTATGATTGACGAAGTGCTGAAAAACGACAGAATGGCCAATGGCAAAAAGTAAATCTCCAGAAGAATATTGTAGTTTCTGCGGACAACATATCCCTTACAACAAAGTGCTGATTCACGGCGTGAATGGCGCTATCTGTGAGAATTGTATCCAGGCAGTGAACGAAGTCTTTCGCGACATCAAAACCGAGGAAGACCAGAAACAGAAAGAGAACGTCAAGATCAAGCTTCTCAAACCCAAGCAAATCAAGGAGAAACTTGACGAGTACGTCATTGGGCAGGATGAGGCCAAAAAGGTTATTTCCGTAGCGGTTTACAACCATTACAAACGTATTTTATACGACCAGCAGGATGATGTGGATATAGAAAAATCCAACATCATCTTAGTGGGTGAGACAGGAACAGGCAAAACACTGATTGCCAGAACTATAGCCAAACTATTGGATGTACCTTTCTGCATTGCCGATGCCACAGTTTTCACGGAAGCCGGCTATGTGGGAGAAGATGTTGAGAGCATCCTGACCCGTTTGCTGCAGGCGGCGGATTACGATGTGGCCCGTGCCGAGCGTGGCATTGTCTTCATTGATGAAATTGACAAGATAGCCCGCAAAGGTGCCGACAATCCCTCCATCACCCGCGACGTGTCGGGCGAGGGTGTACAACAATCGCTGCTGAAACTGCTGGAAGGTTCAATAGTTAATGTTCCCCCACAGGGCGGAAGAAAACATCCTGAACAAAAATTCATCGAGGTCAACACCAAAAACATCTTGTTTGTCGGCAGTGGTGCCTTCAACAGCATCGACAAGATTATCGCCGAACGCATGAACACCAATGTCATCGGTTACAATAAGAAAAAGCACGATATCGACAAGAAGAACATGATGCAGTATATCTCCGCCCATGATCTCAAGTCCTTCGGACTGATTCCGGAGCTGTGCGGCAGATTTCCTGTCATCACCTATATGAACGCTTTGGATGCCAACGCCCTGCGACGGATTCTGGTGGAGCCGAAAAACGCCTTGGTCAAGCAATACGAGCGACTGTTCAAGCTGGATGGCATCACCCTCACTTTTGATGATGACAGTTTGGACTACATCGTTAACAAAGCGGTGGAACTGAAATTAGGAGCCCGCGGACTCCGTTCCATCATCGAGAAGATCATGACCAACGCCATGTATGAATTTCCCTCTTCCACCAAGAAGAAGATCAGCATAAGTGCCGACTACGCCCGTCAGCAGTTTGAAAGTTCCATTTTTTCATTCTTAGACTGATTTCAGCTTTTTCCTCCTGAAATTCTCCATCAGCTTAACGAGCAATTCCGAGTCTATCGGTTTGTCTAAAAATGCCGAGATGCCCTTGTCAATATGATGGCAAATACTTTCAGCATATTTCTTCATACATCCTGTCAACATCACAACATACGGTAATTCCTTCAGTTGTTCAAAAATTTCAAGCCCCATCAAATCCGGCAAAACGAACTCCAGAAACACCACATCCACCCTATTTTTCTTCAGGAAACATATCGCATCTGAAAGACAAGAGAAATTCCGCTCAAAGTGAATCCAGCCATAATCCTGCAAGGTACAATTTATAAACTTGTAAACCGACTCATTATCGTCCACTACCACATAACGAAGAAGAACTTCATCTGTAAGTATATCTTCCATTGTATTAATGAGTTTGAATTAGTTTGAAGTTTCTACAGCAAACTTACGAAAAAAGCGGATAGAATCATTGTGTAATTCAAGAATTTTATGTACATTTGCCCGATTGAAGCCCATTAGGAAAGATGAACCCCATTCAAGAGATACTCAGCAAATACGATTTCCCAGTCTATTTAGCACCAATGGAAGAGGTGACAGACCCGCCATTTCGCCATATATGCAAGGAATTTGGTGCGGACATACTGATTTCTGAGTTCATCTCATCTGACGCCCTATCGCGGGAAGTGGAGAAAAGCATCAAGAAAATGCACTTCGAAGAAGGGGAAAGACCCTTTGGCATACAGATTTTCGGGCATGACGAGGACTCGCTGATAGCGGCGGCCAGAATAGCCGAAAGCTCCTCACCGGACTTTATCGACATCAACTGGGGCTGTCCTGTAAAAAAAGTGGTGACCAAAGGCGCAGGATCGGCCATTTTGAAAGACATTACCAAGATGGTACGCCTTACCAAGGCGGTAGTGGATGCGGTGAAGCTGCCTGTGACAGTCAAGACACGCTTGGGCTGGGAGGAAAGCGACAAGCCCATTGTGGAAGCCGCCGAGATGTTGCAGGATGTGGGCATCAGCGCCATCACCATCCATGGACGCACCCGCTCGCAAATGTATGGCGGCACCGCCGACTGGACCCTGATCGGAGCGGTGAAGAACAACCCGAGGATGCATATTCCCGTAATCGGCAATGGAGACATTGACAGTGCCGAAAAAGCGGTGGAATACAAGCAACGCTACGGGGTGGACGCCATCATGGTGGGCCGCGCCGCCATTGGCAACCCATGGATATTCCAGCAGATCAAAAACTACCTGCAAGGAAAAGAGACTACCCCACCCGATTACGATGAACGGGTGAAGCTTTGTCTGCAACACCTAAAGTTGGAAATGGAATGGAAAGGCGAGCGCAGCGGCATTCTGGAAATGCGCAAACACTATGCCAATTATTTCAAGGGAATTCCCCATTTCAAGGAGAAAAAGATACGACTGATGGGAGCGTTAAGCTTTGAGGAATGTCAAAACATCCTTATAAATCATTAAAAACCAATATTTTACATATTTAAAACAGAAAAAATACAAAAATCGAAGCTGGATAGTGATTTTTTTTGTATTTTTGCACTCTCAAACATGGCGATTGTAGCTCAGTTGGTTAGAGTACCGGATTGTGGTTCCGTGGGTCGTCGGTTCGAATCCGACCTGTCGCCCAAAAGACTTACTAACGTAAAAAATCAGCGGATATCCGCTGATTTTTTTTTGTTAAAAGAGGAAAAATGTCCACCTCCACTCTCCATCTATAACCATGAAACACTCCCCTCATGCAGAGCCATTGGCTCAAATATCATGCTCCACTACCCAAAAGAGAGTGGTAATATCGCATATAACGATTTTTCGCATTATTGCTAAGAAAAATAGACAAACCAGATGATAAAATAATGGGCACGCTTGCGATAATTTCACGCCTTATTTATCCATTTAGCTTATTATCATTATCTTATACATAAAATTTAGAAAATTAACATATATTAAGATTTTGCGTATTTTTGCACCTTGAAAATTTGACTAAACTAAAAAAGTATGCAAGAGAACAATTATTTCCCGTCAATGCTTCCTGCCGAGGAGCTCGCGCAGGTAAAGTACATTCCCACACTACCAGAATTTGTAACTTGGATTGAACAGAAATGGTCAAACCTCCCATGTCTTTCTGACACGGTGAACACATATACATACAGCCAAGTATGTGACCGGGTTGCCCGCAGACGCGCCCTGCTCAACAGCTTTGGTTTGCAAAAAGGCGACAAAGTCGCCATAATTGACAACTCCACGACAGATGCGGTGGAGATGTTCCTTGCGGTTACTTCAGCGGGCTACATTGCCATCAACCTGCCCTCCATGCTTCCCGCGCAGGCCATCGTCGGTTGCTGCATGAAATTCGGCGTGAAGGTTTTGGCCGCTGGCAATGCTTTCATCGAAACTGTAAAAGAGGCTCCGTGCAAGGTCATCGCCATCACGGAACTTGCCGACCACACCGCTCCGGTTGCCACTGTTGACAAGAATGATCCCGCCGCCATTTTCTTCACGGGCGGCACTACCGGTGCACCCAAAGGTGCCATTCTTCCCCACCGTGCCCTGATGCGCGGCGCACTCAACGGCCTCTACGCTCCGGGGCACCAGCTCGGCTGCCACCGCTATGCCTGCGTTCTGCCCCTCAGTCATGTTTTTGGATTGATTTTCAGCACTTTATCAGTACTTTACAAAGGTGCTTCCTGGTATTCCGCAGGCAACACCAAAGACACCATCGGCAAACTGCCCGTCATCAGACCCACCATGATGGTAGCCGTGCCCGGCATCTGCGAAATCCTTCTCGGACTCGTCAAGATGTACGGCAAGCCCTTCCTCGGTGGCGAGTTGCAGGTCATCATCTCCGGTGCGGCCAATGTGCCTCCGAAACTCATTGGCGAATTTGATGAATTAGGCATCCATCTCTTCGGCGGCTACGGCATGACAGAAGGCGCCAACCTCACCACTGGCAACATTGATGTGAAAACCAGACCCACATCTGTCGGCAAACTCTATCCTGAGCAGGAAGCCAAGGTCGTGGATGGCGAGCTGTGGTTCCGCGGCGACAACGTTTTCCTTGGCTACTACGGCGATCCTGAAAAAACCGCCGAGACCCTCACAGCCGACGGCTGGGTCAAGACTGGAGACCTCGTTCGCTTCGACGAAGACGGTTTCATGTATATCGTGGGCCGCATCAAAAACCTCATCATCCTCTCCAATGGCGAGAACATCAGCCCCGAAAGCATCGAGGAACCGTTCTACAAGGACAACATGCTTCGCGATTGCCTCGTGAAAGAGGACGAAATGGACGGACGCAAGGTGATAGCCATCGAAATCCTACCACGCATAGACGAGTTCGGCAACGAACCATGGGAAAAAGTGGAAGCCTACTTCAAAGATCTTGTCGGCAAAATCAATGCCACACTGCCAAGCACGCACCAAATCAGCAAAATCACCGTGCGCAAAGAAGACTTCAAACGAACCGGAGCTCTGAAAGTATCACGTAATCAATAAAACAATGAAAAGAGAAGCTATTCTGAACGAACTAAAAGAAATCCTGATTCTAATCAAACCTTCCATGAATCTGTCTTCCGTGACCGAAGATTCGCAACTCGTCCGTGATGTTGGTCTCGACTCCCTCACCATCCTGCTCCTCAGCCTCGCCGTTGAGAACAAGTTCGGATTCAAGTTCGAAGGCACTCCCAAGTTCGAGACCGTAGGTGAAGTGATCGACTACATAAGCGCACATGCTACTATTTAACGGTTATTGAATCAGGTTATTGAATTTTGTAAATGAATATTAATATTGACATTATCAAGGTGGAAAGTCGCAGACAGCTGAAGCTGTTTGTGACTTTTCCGCTTCATTTGTACAAAGATTGTGCAAATTGGGTACCCGCATTGGAGGGTGACGAATACGACACCTTCAATCCCGGGAAGAACGGTGCCTACGATTTCTGCGAGGCCGACTGTTTCTTAGCCTATCGCGACGGCGAGATTGTGGGCCGCGTAGCCGCCATCATCAACCACAAAGCTGATGACGAGCAGAAAATTGTCCGTTTCGGCTGGTTGGACTTCATCGAAGACGAAGTGGTCTTAAAGGCGTTGATTGACACCGTGGCCGACTGGGGCAGACAACGGGGACACACTGACATGCGAGGTCCCTGGGGCTTCACCGACATGGACAAGGAAGGCCTGTTGGTGGAGGGCTTCGAGCATCTGAGTCCATTCACCTGCCTCTACAACTTTCCCTATTACGGGCCCATGTTAGAAAAGCTCGGCTTCACCAAAGAGGTCGATTGGACCCAACGTACCCTCGACGTAAATCCAGAGCTGCCTTCCATGTTCCAGTTCGCCCATCTGATCGAGGAGAGATCGAACGTGCATGTGGTACAGCCCAAGAGCATGAAAGACATGGGCAAACGCTACGGTATGGAGATTTTCCACATGTACAACGAGGCATTCGCGCCCCTGCATGGATTCTCCCCACTGACAGACAAGCAGATAGACGCATATCTGAAAACCTACGTTCCCATTTTGGACAAGGACTTCGTGGCGGTGGCCGTCAACGACCAAGACAAACCCATCGGCTTTCTCTTCTGCGTGCCCTCGCTCTCAAAAGCAGTGAAAAAATCCAACGGACGCCTTTTCCCCTTCGGTTTCATCAACATCCTGAAGGCATTGAAGAAAAACGACACATTGGAAGCGCTTATCATGGGCGTAATGCCCGAATACCAGCAATGTGGCATTCCCGTATTGCTGTTCAAATACCTTCACGAGAACTGCATCAAACGGGGCATTAACACCATCATCATGAACCCACAGTTGGAGGAAAACTACAAGGTACAATCTTTATTCGGGGAATACACCACCCACCCCTTCATGCGCAGAAGGGCATACAAGCGACACATATAGAAACACAGCATAGGTTTCTACTGTAGAGACGCAGCGTGCTGCGTCTCTATTCGTAATACACGACACAGATTCTATTGTAGAAATGTAGCGTGCTGCGTCTCTATTCGTAATACACGACACAGATTCTATTGTAGAAATATAGCGTGCTGCGTCTCTACAATTTGTAATAATTACCGAGGATTTTTGCAAACCAGCGGGCAGGCAGGACACGTTTGAGGAATACCGAAAGGCGTTGCTCAAGCGAGGCCACTACATAGCCATGCCGCGGATTCTTTTTCCGGATAATTTGGCTGATTTTTCGTGCTAACACCTGCGGTTTCAGGCCACCAGTCTCATCGTGCTCTACCTTTCCCATCGATTCGGCATAGCTGCGATAAACCTGCATTGCATCAGCATTGACGGTCTTTTTCCGGCTGGCCGTGAAGCCCGTGGAGAAATCACCTGGACGCATCACCACCACCTGGATTCCAAACTGTTGGACCTCAAGCCGCAACGCCTCGCAATAGCCCTCAATGGCAAACTTGCTGGCGGAATAGAAACTTTGGAATGGCAGTCCCATCACGCCACCGATGGAGCTCAATGCCACGATTTTGCCTTTCCCCTGCTTACGCATGATGGGCAGCACGGCAGTCACGAAATTCACCAAACCCATGAAGTTGGCGTCCATCTGTTCCCGGATTTCCTCTTCGGTAGCAAACTCTACCGGACCACCAATACCCATGCCAGCGTTATTGATCAGTACATCGATGCGACCTTCCTGCTTAACCATCTGTTGTACAGTATTTTGCACAGCCTCACGATGGCGGACATCCACCTTCAGATAATGTACTCCTGGCAATGGCTCCACGTCACGGCGCACTGTACCATAAACGATATGTCCCTCCTGCGAAAGCAGCCGGGCGGTTTCCATGCCGAAACCAGAAGAGATGCCAGTGACCAGAATTACCATCACGACAAGATTTTCGCGTCCTTGAACGCTTTGGTGATTTTATCGATAGCCTCATCCACCTGTTCATAGGTGTGCGTTGCCATCAGGGCGAAACGGATCAGCACGTCGTCTTCGGGTACCGCAGGGGCGATAACCGGTGTGACAAAAACGCCATCCTCCAATAAGCGGGAGCAAAGCCAGAAAGCCTTTTCCGAATTCCGCACGAAGAGCGGGATGATGGGTGTTTCGCTGCGGCCAGTGTCAAAACCGCGCTCCTGGAACTGCTTGCGGGCGTAGTTGCTCACATCCCACAGGTGCTGGATGCGTTCCGGTTCGTCGAGCATGATGTCGATAGCCCGGCTGACGGCAGCTACGTTGGACGGCGGCATACTGGCACTGAAAATCAACGAACGAGCATTGTGTTTCAAATAGTTGATGGTATCAGCATCGGAGGCGATGAAGCCACCCAACGAGCCGAACGACTTCGAAAAAGTGCCCATGATGAGATCGACCTTGTCGGTCAGGCCGAAATGATCGGCCGTTCCCCTTCCCTGATGTCCCAAAACGCCAAGGGAATGGGCATCGTCGAGCATGATTTCCGCATCGTACTTCTCCGCCAACGCCACCATTTCGGGCAGTGAGACAATATCGCCCTCCATGGAGAAGACCCCGTCGGCCACAATCAGCTTGATGGATTCCGGTTCGCATTGTTGCAAGCACTTTTCCAAGCTCTCCATGTCATTGTGGGCGTATTTCAACGACTTGCCGAACGCCAAGCGACTGCCTTCGATGATGGAGGCATGGTTGAGCCTGTCGAGCAGCAAGTAATCGTTGCGGCCGCATAAGGCGGAGACCACGCCGAGGTTGACTTGGAAGCCTGTGCTGAAGCACAATGCCCCGTCTTTGCCCACCAATCGGGCGAGTTTGTCTTCTAACTCCACGTGAATGTCTAGCGTACCATTGAGAAAACGGGAACCTGAGCAGCTTGTGCCATATTTGTCGATGGCAGCCTTGGCAGCCTCTTTCAACCGCGGGTCATTGGAAAGGCCCAAATAGCTGTTCGAGCTGAACATCAGCACATCTTTGCCATCTATCTTCACCACTGTGCTCTGTTCCGACTCGATTTCTTTATAATAGGGGTATATTCCCTTTGCTTTTGCAATTTGCGGTGCCTGGTATTGCGCACATTTGTTTTGTAGAAGGTGATTTTTCATGTTTAGTAGTAATTTTTAGCAAACTTTACCAACAAATTATGCATAATCAAAAAAACAAATCGGCATGAATATTTCCATATTTTTTTGATTTTCAGTTTTTTTAACATTTATAAATCGCATCAAATCAATCAATTTGCCGAATGACAAAGATACATAAAATCCTCGAATCACACACATTCGAATAAATTTTTGCAGGGACACGATTCATTGCATCCCAAAAAAGAAAAAAAAGATACGCAAAATTTACGTACTTTTGCCGCCGCTAAAATGGCAGGTCTTTTTGTGTATAAATTATAAAGATTCGATATGTTTTTTGTGAAGATTTACCGCTTTTTTACACAGCACAAATTCCTTTTATACGCACTTATGATTGCAAGCAGTGTCGTTTTTGCCTTTTTCGCGGCGAAAGCGCATTTCGAGGAGGACTTGATGAAACTGCTGCCGAAATCCGACAAATCGGAATGCGACCTGGTGTTTGGAAATGTGAAAGTCAAAGACAAACTCTTCATGCAGATGACGGGAGCTGCACCAGAGGTGATGGTCGGCTATGTCGATGAACTGATGGACTCCATCCTCACCAACGACGAGGGCATCGCCAACACGCTCTACCGTCTGGAATCCGACATGGCACTCAACGCACTCGACTACGCCATGATGCACGTGCCATCGTTCGTGGACACGGCAATATACAACCGCTTCGATTCCGCTATCGCCCACGCCGACGAGACCATGGCCCGCAACTACGAACTGGTCATGAACGACGAGACTGGCATGGCCTCGGAACTGGTCTCCACCGACCCCTTAGGGCTGCGTGAATGCCTGATGCCCGACATCTCTGGCGGCATGGGGTTCACCCTCATCGACGGACATCTTTTCTGCCCCGACAGCACCGTGGCGTTGATTTTCATTGCCCCTGATTTCCAAACTTTTAACTCACAGGAGGGCGGAAAACTGATCAACCATCTCCGTGAATGCATCCTGCAATTCAACAAAGCACACCCGGAAGTGGAAGTACTGATGCATGGCGCAGTGGTGGAGTCCGCTAACAACGCCAGCACCATGAAACGGGACATCGCCGTCACCATCGGCATCTCTTTTGTGCTGATACTCCTCTACTTATGCCTCAGTTTCAAAAGCTACAACATTATCTGGCAGAATGTATTGCCGATTCTTTACGGCACAATCTTTGCACTGGCCTGCATGTACTGGATCAAGGGCGGCATGTCACTGATGGCGTTGGGCGTGGGCTCTGTGATTTTGGGCGTTGCACTCAGCTATTGCCTGCATATTATTATACATCAGCGATTTGTAGGCGACGTGGAACAGATGCTGAAGGATGAGGCCATCCCCGTGTGTCTCGGTTGCCTCACCACCGTCGGTGCATTCCTCGGCCTGATGTTCACCGACAGTGAGCTGCTGAAGGATTTCGGCTTGTTCGCCACCTTCGCGCTCCTTGGCAGCACTTTCTTCGCATTGGTCTTCCTGCCCCATTTCCTGAACGTGAAGGACGCCAAGCACAGCAAGAAAGCGTTCAAGCTCATCAACAAAATCAACGACTATCCATACGATCGTAAGCCCATCATTATCATAGCATTGTGTATCATTATTGTGATCGGATTCGTCTTTTCCGGCAAGGTACAATTTGACAATGACCTGAAGCATATCGGTTACGAAAGTGAGGATTTCCAGAAATCCCGGGATTTATATGAGGCAAAAAACAACCAAGGCGGTATGCAGCGGTATTACGCCATCACCGCAGCCGATTTGGACGAAGCACTGGATGCCAACATGGCGCTTTCCAGCACACTGGATTCGTTACGCAGTGCCGGTGAATTGTTCTCCTACACCCCGGTAGCATCGCTGCTGTTCCAATCGCAGGCGGAACAAGAGCGTCGCATAGCCGCCTGGCAGCGTTACTGGACCCCGGAAAAGGTGGCGCAGGCAATGAAAGCCGTAAAGACCGCGGCGGTGAGAAACGACCTTTCCCCCGACATCTTCGTGCCGTTCCAGGCCATGATCGAAGCGGAATACGAACCAGGCAACCTGTACGAATCGGGCATCATCCCTGACGGCTTGCTCTGCAACTTCATTGAGGAAACCGACGGCAAGTACCTGATTTTCCATGCTCCGCAGCTATCCAAAGAAAAATTGAAGGCCGTCGATGACATAGTTGCCGCCAAACCGCACGCCGTAGTGGTGGATCCCATGTACTACACAGGAGGCCTGATCTCGCTGATCCACAAGGACTTCAATATGGCATTGCTCATCTCTTCCATCTTTGTTTTTGTGGTGCTGCTGCTCTCATTCCGGGACATTTTCATCTCGTTGCTCGCCTTCATGCCGATGTTTCTGAGCTGGTATGTGGTGCAAGGCTGGATGGCCATCCTCGGACTTTCATTCAACATGATCAACATCGTGATATCCACCTTCATCTTCGGTATAGGTGTGGATTATAGCATTTTCGTTATGAAAGGCCTGATTGAGGCGCAGCGTCAGGAGGAGAGCCGGTTGTTAGAGTACCACAAAGTGGCCATTTTCTTCTCCGCTTTCGTGTTGATTGTCGTGATGGGGGCAATGTTATTCGCCAAACATCCAACCATCGTTTCCATTGGCAATTGTGCGTTGATTGGCATGATTTCCACCATCCTGATCACCTATACCCTGCAACCGCTGTTATTCCGTTGGCTGATGAAATGGCCGTACATGAAACGCCGAGTGGAAAGATAAAAATTGTATTTTTGCCGACTTTTAATACAAGAAAAAATATTCGAATATGAAGAAAATACTGACCCTCGTCATTGCCATGCTGACATTAACCGCTTCCGCCCAGAAGGTGGAGGCCCATTTCACCGAATCCAAATTCATCAAAGCCTCCGGCAAAACCATCGAGGCTGAGGGCAAGCTTAAACTCTTCTCCGCCGATAAGATGGAGCTTCGTTATACCAAGCCTGCCGGCGACTATTTCATCATCGACGGCAAAACTGTCAGCACAAACCTCAGGGGCAAGAAATCGGTGGTGGACACCGAAAAGAACACTGCCATGCGCATCTTCCGCAACACCTTGATGAACTGCGTCAACTGCCAATGGAAACAGGCGGCCACCGACAATGATGCCGAGACCTCCGTCGCTGAGAAGGGTGCCAACAAAGTAGTGACGTTGAGCGCTAAAAAAACCGCCCCGCGCGGCTATTCCAAAATTGTCATCACCTATCGCAAATCCGACAACATACCGGTGGAATTAGTGTTCGAGGAGTTCAACGGCACCGTGACCACCTACAAGATTTCCGACATCGTCAAGAAATAGTTTTCTCATCAAGAATAGGCGCATCATCCTTTGCCCGGCTGGTGGTCACAAGATATACACCTATCAATATCAGCACCAAGGCCACGGGCTTGTTCCAAGTAAAGATATCTTGACCCAAGGCAATGGCCACACAGGCAGTCACCACAGGCTGCAAATTGCTGTACATGCTGACCGTGGTAGGCCGCAGCACTTTCAACGACAATGGCAACAGGAAGTAGGACACCACTGTGGCAAAGATTAAGATGGTCATCAAATTGAGCCAAGCAGAGACAGGCACTGCCTCATAAAAGATAGGGCACGTTTCCCGCGTAAGATGATATATGGCCAGCGGCGCGCAGATAATGCTGCCGTACAAAAACATCCACTTCATCATGGTCACGGGACTGTATTTCTTGGAAACGCTGCGTGTGATCAGCAGATAGGCAGCATAAAACAGGATATTGACAAAACACAGAAGCAGGCCCAGCGGATGGGCATTCGCATCGATTTTCCACGAGAAAAGCACAATCATCAGAGCACCGCAGATACCCACAAACACACCGGCGGATTTCCGTATGGAAATAGGTTCCTTCAGGAAAATGGCAGCCAGAATCATCACCACCAGCGGACTGGTGGCAGAGATCAGCGACACATAACTGGGCGAGGTATAGCGAAAAGCCTCAGCAAAAGCGACCAAGGTACCTGCCAGCACAACAGCGCCGAAGACAAACAGTCCCATATCCTTTTTCTCCACCTTCTCGCGCTTGAAAAACAATGACAGCAGCCAGAAGCCCGCTGCCCCGAATAGCATACGCACTTCCGTAAACACTTCCGGATGGATATACTCCGGAATAATGGCTTTGGAACAATTAGGGTTGATACCAAAAATGATATACACCGCTAACGCAGCCAGGTGGCCGATCCATTTACGGGATGAATTTGTGTTATTTTTCAAGCTCATTTCCGACACAATAGTGTGATAAAATAAAAAAAGTGCAAAAACATTCTTCAAATATTTTTGCACCTCTAGGTAGCGGGGGCAGGACTCGAACCTGCGACCTCCGGGTTATGAGCCCGACGAGCTACCACTGCTCTACCCCGCACTATTGTTTTGCAAAAGTACAATTTTTTTTGAAAAACCAACCTTTTCAGAGATATTTTACTTTATCAATTAAACATTTGATTATCAGAATTATACACAAAACTCCGTTTTGATTTCACTTTTTTTATGAAACATATTACTCCATTTTTCGGAAGAATAAAGGCATTTTTTGACAAAACAAATGTACTTTTCGGATGAAAAACATCCTATTTTCCATGAGATGGAGCGTACTCCGTCTCCGCAATAAAAACAGTTGATTTACGTTTATTTCAGGAATTTTCCGTACCTTTGTAGCCTCAAAAAAAGAAAATAATGCTCAAAAGAATACTTTTCACTCTGGCAGTGTTTTTTACCATTATCACTCTCAACGCCCAGGAGGACAACTTCGCAGAGGATACCGTTTCCGCCAATTTTGAGGCGGCCATCACCTGCCCTACCATCGACTCCATCATCCAGCTGGCCTTTGCCAAGAAGCCCATTGCCACTTACAAATACGGAGCCGCCGGTCCCAACCACTTCGACTGCTCCGGCTTCGTCTATTACTGTTTCGGGCAGTACGGCATCAAGCTGCCCCGCAGCTCGCGCGACATGTTCTTAGTGGGACAGAAAGTAAAGAAAGAGGACCTTCTGCCCGGTGATTTGGTGTTTTTCAGCCGCGGCAAACTGGAAATCGGCCATGTGGGCATTGTGATAGAGACCAATATCGATGGCAACCACAATTTCCGCTTTATCCACTCCTCCACTTATAAGACCAATGTCCGGGTGGACAACTCCATCAGTCCCAACTATGCCACCCGCTACAAAGGGGCCCGCCGCATCATCAGCTGCGATGGCATCGGTGGAAGCCTTACCGTTCTGCCCTCTGACACTGTGTTTTCGGACACCATTCCACCCATTCCGTCACTTTCCACGGCCACAGCTGGCACAACCCAAGTCACGCCTGGCAATTCACAGGTCACGCCAGCCGCACCCCAGAAGCCCGCTCCCGTACCCCAGCAATCCGCCATCAAATATCACAAAATCAAGAAAGGCGAAACCTTGTCCAGCATTGCCCGCAAGTATCACACCACGGTGGCGAACCTGAAAAAGTGGAACAAACTTAAATCCGACCTCATCCGCGAAGGCCAACGGATCATCGTGGCGAAGTAATATTTTCCGCCACAATTCTTAAATTTTCTTGAATAGCTTCAATTATTTTTTTTACTTTTGCAGCGTCATTCACTTGAGAAGCCGTAGTGACTAAAGGTCTGCTTATCAGTTCAGGTGAATGACTTTTTTGTTTTTTTATTTTCCCTTTCATCGTATTCTTTTTTCATTATACTCGTTTTCTATCATCACAAAACATGATGTATGATTTTTACACATAGACATTTTCGGATGCCATCTCTTTTTGATGTCGAAAATTTCGACATCAAAAAGTCTTCATTAAGAAGCACCTATTTTTTCTCTTCCATATCATAGTAGATTTTCCGCCCACAAAGTTACAATAGAAGATTCTTAATAACAAGCATTAAATATTCTTAATTTACTAAATTTCAACACAATACAAAATTTATAGTATATTTTAAAAGATGACATTTTTCATGCAATAAGTTGTAGATTCCGCATGGTTTAAATAATTAACGCTGTAATAAAATACAAGATTGTCACACAAAAATTTGGAAGTTTTTTGATGCCGGATGTCGAATTGCAACTTGCACCGGAGCATTGCATGAGGCTGCCGCAAGGTGGGTGCATTCCTACTGAATACCCAGCATATCTGTATTCGTTGAATTTGCAATAAAACACTTTTTTAGAACAAACAGACACTAGTTAAAGAAATTTAATTAATTTTGCAAAGTTGTACACTCTAAAGTTGTAACAGATACATCAACTCCCCATGTTAGAATTATTAAATAGATATTGTCTAGATAACACGAAAGATACGGGCTTGTTGCTGTTGGATATGCCGACAGGAACAGGCAAGACGTATAATGTTCTTCAGTTTATTAAAAGTTACCTCCGACAAAATCATGATAAAAGGATATTCTTCGTCACAACTTTAAAGAAAAACTTGGATGATCCGTATAATGAACTATTGGATAATTTGAAGGAAGAACCTGATCTTTGTGATGCAGTATTTAGGGTTCTCTCAAATAAAGAGCATGCTATAAAGGTATTCAAAAATATTCAGAAGGAGATACGCATTAAAGAAATACGGAGTTCTGAAGAATTCAAAAATTTTTATGCTTTAATAAAAGCTGGTGTAGAAGACCCGGATGCTTTCGGCGATATTGAACGAAATTTCAGATGTTTGATCAGTAAAACTCTTTCCCGAAAATTTAGGAAAAAGTCGGAAAAACTGAACGCTATCAAAAATGATAAAGATTGGAAATGGGTTGGTGAATTGTATCCCGTAGTTTTTTCGGAAGAAAAAAGAGTCTTCTTCATAACAATGAAGAAACTGATTTATCCATTTGACACTATCATTGAAAAAAGTGCCAGACTTTATGAGACAGACTTATTCAAAAATTCTATTGTCTTCATTGACGAATTTGATGCGACCAAGAAGGATATTCAAGATATGATAGTCCAAAGTGGACTGAGTAAGGGCATTGACTATATAGACCTTTTCAGAAACATCAAAATTTGTCTTGATCACCACGAATCAATACCCTCTAATATTTGGGATAACGTTGAAAATAAACCAAGTCATAAGCATGCATTAGAAAAAAACATTGAAATCTTTAACAACATCACTAAGGAGCACCATCTATTACAGCATCATAAATCTTCGGGGTTTGAAGAAAACAGGATTGTGTTATTTTCTGACTTTACCCATAGTAATTATACCACTGGAGAAAAAAATGTATCGGTTAAATTTGACAAGAGTAAGAACATTAACACATTATATCTGACTCCTAAAGGTCAAACCGACGACTCGTTGTACAATGCATTAAACAAAATAAAAGGTGCAATTTCCCATTTTGCACGCTTTGTTTCTATACTGGCATGGAGCTACCGAAAAAACAAACTTCAAAATAAAGAAGAAGGAAAGTCATACGGTGAATTTACCGAATATCATGCCATTGATACAGTTCTTGACTCTTTGCATTTACAAGGAGAAAGCTATCGGATAATCCGAGATATGGCACAAACTTATAGCAATCAGTTTACTATAAAATCAAACAAATCCGTCGATTTAAATGATGACTTTTCATTTTATGTAAGCGGTTTCAGCCATTATGATTTCTGTGACGATTATTCCCACGACAACACAACCATTATAAGGAAGTTCGTCTTTGAAGAGACGCCAGAAAGTATCCTATATACAATTTGTTCACTCTCCAAAGTAGTAGGAATATCAGCTACCGCGACATTCAAGACAGTATTAGGTAATTATGACATTGACTATCTGGAATGGAAGTTGGGAGAGAATTTTGTAAAACCATCTAATGATGACAAAAAAAGACTTAAAACGGATTTTGAGAATCAAACAAAAGGTTTTGAAAAGGTTGATTTTGTTGTAGAATTAACAAACACTTCTGTGAGTGAAGCTCCGGACTGGTCAAAAATATATAAGGATAACGATGTGATTAATCTTGCTCACAATAAGACATCTTCAAATGATGATAAAAACCATTACAAAGAAGTAAGATACTTTAAATCTGTTTTGGCGTTTAAGCAGTTTCTGGATAATAATATTCAATCATATTTGGCTTTGTTTACTAAAGCATTAAAAGAAAACGACCCTGATTTCGACCAGAATATTTTGTTTGAATTGTTTAATTATCTATACCATGAAAATAATATTCCTGTTAAAAAAGATTTGTGTGTTATTCTTGACTCTAATAATTTTGATGAGAAGAAAAAGGATTTAATAAATTCATTAAGTGAAGGGAAAAAACGTTTTGTTATTTCAACGTATGCGACAATTGGCGCCGGACAGAACTTGCAGTATATAATTCCTGACAATAGACAGAATGAGGTTGTAAAAATAAATGATACCAGAAATAGCAAAAAGAAGCCAGAGATGGACTTTGAGGGCATTTATTTAGATAAACCAACTTGGCTCGTAAATCTTTTAAGTGAAGAAGAAGAGACTGCTATCAATAGAGTGTTTCAAATGGAATACTTGTTCCAGAATAAGGCCATTTCGTATTCTGACAAGATGGAAGAGATAAAAAATACATATCGTTGTATTAACAAGGACAAAGAGGAACGCAAATGGAATGGGAAGTCTTTCTCTACACTTAGAGATGTGAAAATCTATGCAACAAAGATCATTGTTCAAGCGATAGGTAGAAAATGTCGCACCAACTATAGAGGGAAAAAAATCTGTATTCTTGCGGATTCTGAACTTGGTGAGGCATTGGACAAAGCCACTCTGTATTCTGAAAACAGAATGTTTAACCGGGAAATGATAGAACTGGCTAATCAATTCAATCTCAGTGAAGATTTTATCGATAATCGATATGCTGAGGATGCAATAAACACTGCAATTTCATCTAATAAAAGAATCCACCAACTTCTCACAAGGTGTTTTGAAAACAGGTGGAACGATGATGAAATTCAGAAGTGGAGAAACATGCGAGAATATGTTCTAAAGCATCCAACACTATCAGAAGAAGAGTGGAAAAAGAGTCCTTTGCGGCAATATTATATAGCATTTGAACAACCGACAAAAAAGTATTATTATCAGCAGAGTGGGGACTTTGATAAAATCGAACGAATCTCAAAAGAACGGTTTGAAGGTGCGTGCTCTGTTTCGCAAGAAGATGCTAATTTATCTAATCTTTTTAAGACATGGCCTCAACTAAAAGAAATGTTTGTTGAGAAAGACTATGCGACAGTATTTAGAGAAGACAATTACATCATGTCGCCACCGCTCTACCAAAACATATATAAAGGTGCTTTAGGAGAAGTGTGTGGAAAAGAAATCTTTAAGCATTATGGAATCATATTGGAGGAATTAAATGAGGATGAACACGAACTATTTGACTTCAAAGTGAAAGGAAAACCAATATATGTTGACTTTAAATATTGGAAAGAGACTTCACGGTTCGATGCGGAAAAATATCGTGAGAAAGTGATTGAGAAAGCAAATAGATGTAAGGACACAAAGACTATTCTTATAGCGAATGTTAGAGACACTGTATCCGATGAGCCCACAACTACGATGCAAAACGATGTGAAAATCATAGAGCTGTCGCTAATCTGCAATTCAAAGCTATCTCAAAAAGCCGCAAAAAAAATAGGAGAATTGAAAAATGAGTAGAATACAGACAAACAGATTAATTGTCAACCTTAACACAAAGTTATTGGCTGAAGCATACGAGGTCTTTAATGTGAAGACTTCTGATACTCATTTTGGGAAAGGAAATAATGCGGCGAAGTTGCTGGATGACTTCACAAATGAAAAGTTTGTATTGTCAGTTGTTTATGAGCGTGGTAACTCCTTCTTTATGTTGCTCAAGAAATCAATAGAAAACAAAAAAAACATCAATAATGCGCTCAACAAACTTTCTGGGACAGAAAAAATAACAGTTGAAGAAATCTCAATGGGAATGGTTCCACAAAACATTGTGGTACAATTACTGATGAACTCCTTGGGTACATATGAGGGTAAAATTCTTGGATTCCATAATGTTACCGGACATTTCTATATGCATCATCCTGCTTGGGTGAAATCAAAAGGCAAACAACTCATCACTTTAGAATTAAGAGTAACGAAAGAATTGCTATTGGATTGGAATGTCAGAACATTTACATCCATTTCACAACAGAAATTCATCAAATTTGGTAAGAAAAAATTCAATGAATACCCTGAATATGTTCTTGGCAAAGACAACATTCTAAAACGAATTGAAAAAGGAAAGGACAAAAACGCTTATATATTACGGCAAATTGGAGATAAGAAATCAAACATCAAATTCCTCGAGATTGATACTTTAGAAAAGTTTCAAAAAACCAAAATGGGAGTTATATGCAACTGTATCGACAAGTTTAATACGACTTTTAGCAATTTAGCTCATCTTGAGTTTGACTCATTCTGCGATTATCAATATGTCCAAGTATTACGTGCAAAAGTGAACGAAATGGAGCATAGGTTTGAAGAAATTGCTTCATCGCACAAAACCGTGCTGGTTGATAAGGTTTTGGATTCCACATCTCCTCTGTGTATTGACACTCTTAAACAAAGATTAATTGATCAATATAGTTGTAATGTATCAGTTCTTAAAAGGCCCAAAGCAGATGCTATCAACATCATACTTATTCATGAAGATGAATTCTATAAAGAAAAGGATGATCCGCATGACATTGATTATAAAAATTGTGCTGTTCAACACATCACTATTGAAACCATAGCACATCTAATGTATTCTGAAACTGACAGAGATGCAGGATGGAAATCTTTTTTGGACTGTATTATACAAGAAGTACTTATAAAAGAGGATATTGCTTCAAAACACATTTCAATGGTAAATTGGCCTGATTATAATTTTGCTGATGATTTGATTTTTGGAATTTGCCATAAGGACGAAGAGAACAACAAACACTTTTATTTTATGACCATCACACCTAATGGTGGTTTTGAAATGTCAGAAAAAGAGAATTTGCTATTTGACCAAGACGAATATCAAGATTGCATTGATATTTTTGATCAGGACGATGTTGTTGGTGTGGTGAAAAAAGGAGATGATATTAATGTCATTTATAACACCAGATTGAGAACAGTTCCTGAAATTGAATTGATTAAAGACAGATTGCAGAATGGGGATAACAAAATGCGAAATGAGTTAAGTCGAGAGGAATTATTCCCGGCTATAACTGACATTAAATGCTTTGCAAAAGATGAACATTCTTTGTGCTACTTTTCAGGAATCATAGGAGCGGGCATGCGACAGGTGATACCAACAGCTGCCAACATTAGAAAAGTGGAAACTTTCAAATCAAGCAATTTGTTTTTCGACAAACTCTTACCTCTTATGGGCGTTACTTTCGTTAGAAACGGGCAACTGACTGTGGTCCCTTTTCCTTTTAAGTATTTGAGAGAGCATATAGCAACCTTTTAATTCCAATAATAATTTCCCATCATGAAAAAACACATCAACCTTTTCCTCGCCTGCCTCGTGTTTGCAGGCAACATTTTCGCCCAGCAACACCTTTCGTTCAAGGGCGTGCCCATCAACGGAACCCTGAAAGAGTACACAGACACCATGGTAAAAGCCGGTTTCCACTACGAATTAACCCAAGACGGCACTGCGCTGCTAACTGGTGACTTCGCCGGCTACAAGGATTGTACGGTCGGCGTATCCACCCTGAAGAACCTCGATGTGGTCAGCCGCATCGCCGTCCTCTTCCCCAACAAGGACACCTGGTCGGCAGTGCTGGCTAATTACGAAACCCTCAAAGCCATGCTTACTGAAAAGTATGGCACACCCTCGTACTCGCAGGAGAAATTTACAGGATACGTGGGAGATTATGACAATAACCTCGTAATGCACGCATTGAAAGATGACGAATATGTGTGGTACACCATTTTCACTACTGAGCTGGGAGATATTGAGTTGTCCATTATGGCTGGCACCAAATACAACACCGCCATGGTCCGCCTCTCCTATTACGACAAGGCCAATCATGAAAAGGTACGCAACGCCGCTATGGATGATTTATAGAATTTAAAGGGATGGGACATCGTCTCTTAACCCCACATAGGTCGCTATGCTCCCATAATGTGGGGTTAAAGAAATTATAACGTCTTTCGACGTACTCCAAAGGTCTTTTGCATACTTTTCCATCTCTGGAAAAACATGAGAAAAAAACATGCACAAAAAAAGAGGCTATCGAATGACAGCCTCTTTTTTCAATATGCTTAAGAATGATTATTTCTTCTTAGCAGTTGCTTTTTTAGCGGGAGCTTTCTTAGCAGCCGGTTTAGCAGCAGCTTTCTTAGCAGGAGCCTTCTTGTCGAGGAGGTGGTGTTTCTTTACGAACTCATCCAAAACTTCTTTCAAAGTAGGAGTACCGATTTCCTGGAGTTCATAACCAACTCTCACGCAAGGCTGTTTGATCTTGATGAAGCGCTGCAGATCGATAGGAGTACCGATAACTACTGCATCGCATGGAGTCTTGGCGATGGTCTTCTCGAGGTCTCTCATCTGTTTTTCACCATAACCCATTGCCGGGAGCAAAATACCGATGTTGGGGTATCTTTCGAATGTGGTGGTCAATTCACCAACAGTGTAAGGTCTTGGGTCGATCAGTTCGGCAGCACCGTATTTCATAGCGGCAACAGTACCGGCACCAATCTTCATTTCACCGTGGGTCAATGTAGGACCATCTTCGATAACGAGAACTCTCTTGCCTTTCAGCAATTCGGGTTTGTCAACGGTCAGGATAGAAGCGCCGTCGATGATTTTAGCTTTCGGGTTGATGCGAGCCAAGTTAGCTCTAACTTTGTTGATGTTCTCCAATGAAGCGGAGTCGATTTTGTTGATGACGATAACGTCGGCCATACGGGCAACTACTTCACCAGGATAGTAGCTAACTTCTGCACCGGGACGCAATGGGTCAGCAACGCCGATGAACAAGTCGGGTTCGTAGAAGGGGAAGTCGTTGTTACCACCATCCCACAGCACGATGTCGCAACCATCGGGATCGTTTTCAGCACCAGCCATTTTAACCCACTTGCCAGTCTGAGGATCTTTGGTCATACCACCCTTAAGGATAGCTTCGTAGTCAACACCGGCGTAGATCACATTTCTCTTGGTCACCACGTGGGGTTCGTATTCTTCCATCTCTTCGATGGTGCAGTTTTGCTTTTTCAGGTCAGCAACTTCTGCGAAACGCTGGATAGCCTGTTTGTTCAAATCAGGATCATAGGGCATAGGGTGACGAACGGCAACAACTTTAAGACCCATACCTACCAAATATTCAATGATACGGCGTGAAGTCTGTGATTTACCGCAACCTGTACGGGTAGCACCAACAGCGATAACGGGTTTTGAGGATTTTACCATGGTGTCCTTGGGTCCCATCAAAACAAAGTTTGCGCCAGCAGCATTAACGATGGCGCTGATACCCATAACGTATGAATAGGGCTTGTCACTGTAAGCGAAAACGCATTCGTCAACGTTGAATTTCTTAATCAGTTCGGGCAATTTTGATTCGGGATAAATGCGGATTCCCTTCGGATAGAGATCTTCTCCAGCCAATTCCTTCGGATACAAACGGTCGTCGATACCAGGAATCTGTTCAGCGGTGAAAGCTACAACATTGTAATCTTTGTTACCACGGAAATAGGTGTTGAAGTTGTGGAAATCTCTACCTGCAGCACCAATGATAATTACATTCTTTTTCATAAAAAATTGTGTTTTAGGTTATTATGTAAAAAAAGATATTGTTTTTCAGAAAAGCGGTGCAAAGATAGTGATTTTTTTTATACAAAAATATGATTTTCATCGTATTTGAAAAAAAATTACGATGATTTTCCCACTTTTCACCGAATGATTTTCCGTAATCTTTAATTCAAGTCAAAACACAGCGACAGGATGTCTTTCCACATCATGTCGAGGTGCTCGGCAATCAGGCGATTGCACAGGATGCCCTTGAAGCAGAAAACACTCTGTAGCAGGGCGGGATTGGTCTGCACCACCACACGGAAATTCTTGGAGTACAACAAGGCCTCTACCAAAGGCGTGATAAACATACCCAAGCGCTTGTTCATGATGTCAGCATTGGCCGACGACATCAGGATATTGTCCAGCTCGCTCCAATTGTCCTTATCCGTAATCAGGTTGATGGCAATCGCATACGCTCTCTTGTCTTTAAGCAATTGGATATACTGTTGTGTCAGCTCATTCATAATCACTCTTGAAATGACAATCTGTTCCTCTTTCAGCATTGACAATTCAGTTTCCGTGAAGGGTGAAAACTTCACCAAGAGTTTAGAGACCTCAACCAACGACAAGAAATTGTCCATAATCTCGGCACCGGCATCGGCGTAATCCATATTAGTGAAAGTGGTATGGGCAGCATAGTCGCGCTGCACATAGACTTTCACCCCCTGCTCCACCAATTTTTCCACCAGCTCGGGTGTGAACAGCACCACATCGGGAATCGGTCGGTCGCCCTTGACCAAGCCCAGCGTCACAGGTTGTTCCACCAAGCCGAACTCGAAGGTCTGCTCCTGCGTTTTCGCGTCTGGCATATAATGCATCACCAAATCCATGTCTGCTAATATTTAAATTCCCGTTTTCCGTCTTCCAAAACCTTGATATCCACTCTCACAAAATCCTCTTCCGTCAGCATTTCCTCCACCTTTTCCGTCCATTCGATAAAACAATAATTGCCGCTGTAAAGATAGTCGTCAAAACCGATTTTCACCGCCTCATCAATCGAGTTGATTCTATAGAAATCGAAATGATAAACCGGCTCTCCTTCTCCCGTGAAATACTCGTTCACAATGGCGAAAGTAGGACTTGAGGTGGTAGCCGTCACCCCCAGTTGCCGGCAAATCTCCTTGATCAGCGTGGTCTTGCCCGCTCCCATTTCGCCATAGAAACCGAAGACACGCTCCTCCGCATGTTTTTGCAGCAAATCCGCCGCCACTGTTGCCAATTCGTTCTGACTATTGATTATCATTTTGTTGAAGTGTTGATTTGTTGATTTGTTGGGATGTTAATTCTCCTTCTTGAAGAAGGGGTGGCCGAAGGCCAGGGTAGTGTAATTTGTTGAACTGTTGAAAAGTTGAAGTTTCTTAGAGTGCAATTGATTGTATATGAATCAACAAATAAACGATTAAACAGCTAAACATATTGTGTATGATACTCTATCAGCTTCGGCATCGGAGAGCCGATGATAGTTCCTAAACTGATATTCTTTTCTGCCGCCACCTCCTCAATGATTTCTTTGAAATGGAATGCCACCGAACCCATCAGACTCACCGATTCGTAAGTCATTTTGTCGTAATAGCCTATTTGGTTATCAAAAAACTCAGCGAAAGCCTCTTTGCATAAGCCTTTGATCACCGGATCGTTCACATATTTCTGAATAAAGGGGGCAAATGATGAGAAAAACTTATTCGGACTGGCTTTGCGATAAATTCTTTGAATCACCTTAGGAGGGTTGATATCAAAGGTTTTCTCGATTTCATCCAACAGATACATCGGCAATTTCTCCATCATGTAGCAAGTCACCAATTTCTTTCCCAAGTGTGTGCCGCTACCTTCGTCGCCTATCAAATATCCCAATGATGGCGCGCGTTTCACAATTTGGTTACCGTCGTACAGGCAAGAGCTTGAGCCCGTACCCAGAATAGCCACCAGCCCAGGTTGATTACCGCACAAGGCATGGCAAGCCTCCATCAAATCAGAATAAATCTTGAAAGATGCCGAGGAGAAATATTTGGCGATGACCGCGGCAATACGCATGGCATTCTGCTCACCAGCGCAACCTGCCCCGTAATAAGTGATACGCTCAGGTTTGGCAAATTCAGAAGGCAGGGAATTGACAAAGTGCATAAAGACCTTGTCGATCTGCTCATCAGTGGAATAATTGGCATTGATACCGGTGGCAAAAAACTGGTGCACCAGCTCCTTGCCCTTCAGCACGGCAAATTCAGTTTTAGTAGCACCCGCATCAATAACTATATGTATATCAGTGTTTTTCATTATCTACAAGTTGCTTCGAGGAATTGAAATCGGGTTATTACGCTTGTATTGCGATTTCTTGTATCGTTGTATCAGCACATGGTCTTCCAGCGACTTGTCACCGGCGAAATAAGCGGCGAACAACTTGTCCACCTCATAATAATTGGGCACCCCCAACTGTTCGCAGTCGCAACTGCTGATTCCAAGACCATCGACAGGGGTGGCGTCGATACAGGATTGCAAAGCGGCACGTTGCTCAGCATTACATTCATCCAACAGAGCCTTCGCCAAATGGAAGACCTCAGTTTTCCATAAGTGCATGATAGGCGCATAATCCCCCACATCGCCATGCAAGGTCCAGAAACCGGTCAGAAACTCGGAGTAATTATCCGTGGATATCACCATTCCCCCATACAATTGTGCCAAATCATACAGCACCATCATACGCATACGTGCTTTCATATTGCCCTGGCGCAGTTTCGACAGATGTGAGTCGTCGTAGTGAATCAGCAGTTTTTTATTCTCGAAGAAAGTCTCCGTCAAGTCCAGATGTTCGAAATCCGTGCAGAAACTTTTGCCGATGGTCAGCGAACGGGCCACCTCATCATTGGGGTTGGTCTCAATAGTGATGGAACGACCCACAAGCGGGATATTGTGTTGCTGGCACACAGGGCGGAGCAAAGCGGCACACAGGGCGCTGTCGATACCGCCAGAAATGCCCAGCACCAACGATTTCAGGCCGCACGCACTGAGATAATCACTAACAATACTGCGGATATTTTCCGCCACCTTGAGCAAGCGCTCACGCTCGGTCATAAACGGGAAAAAACTACGGTCGGGTATAGTCATTTTTCATTTTAATTTTAGAACTACAAAAATACAAAAAAAGCGGCAATAAAACTATGAACTAAGAGTTAAGAGTGTTTATTTGTTGAATTGTATAATGTTTACATCACTACCCCGCCCTTCGGGCACCCCTTCTAATAGAAGGGGAATTTTCAGTTTTCAGTTTTCAATTTTCAGTTTTCAGTTCATTATCTCCTGTCGCTTCGAATTTCGGCATTTGGCGAATGTAGATGTCACGCTGCGGGAAGGGGATTTCAATCTTGTTCTTATTCAAAGTATTGTAGATCACTTCTTTTATCTTAGCCACAACAACTGCTTTTTCTTCCACCAGCACCCAGCACATCACAAACAGATCGACGCTGCTGTCGCCGAAATCGTCAAACACCACCTTGACACCTTGTTTGGTATCGAACACATTCTTTCCTACGTTGTTCTTCACTGCCAAAGGCTCTATATTCTTAATCAGCATATTTCGCACCTTTTCCACATTCACACCGTAGGCCACTCCCACAGGAATTTTCACCAGCACATAACCGTGGTTACGGGTAAGATTCTTGAAATTCTTGCTGAACAAGGCCGCATTTTGGAATGCTATCACACTACCGTCGAGGGTCACAATCTGCGTGCTCTGGTAATTGATACTATCGACTTTGCCTTGTATTCCGTCACATTCGATATAGTCGCCCACACGCAAACGACCTGTCATGAGAGAGATGCCATAGATAAAATTCTCCAGCAGGTCCTTCATGGCGAAGCCAAGACCGGTAGCCAGACCCGCCATCACGATGGAGATGCCGCTACTGGGCACTTCCAAAATCATCAACGAAGCCACGACATACAAGCCCCATACCAAAATCGAAATGATATTGTTGGCCAATGTAATGTTACCTTGGGGTTTACCTTCCTTTTTATTACGTTTTTTCAGCATCTGATAGAAGGCCCTGATAGCATAATTCAGGTAACGGAACAAGAAATAGAGTTCTGTCACCAAACATATCTTGTACAAAGAAAGCTGGATCAGACTCGGTTTATTCAGGAAAACATACAAGAATATCTTTTTACATATAGAAGTCATTTCGAAAATGCTTGCTGCCCAATAAATACTTGCCGGAATTGACAAAATGGCCAAAATGGGCAGCAAAGCCTTGAAGAGGAAATCATAGAACCAAGTCTGACCGATATATTCACCCTTGGCCATTTTAGGTTGGATTTTTTTGAAAAACTTCCGCAAATCGTTTTCACTTCTGATTTTTTCTCCCTGTTCCTTGGCGATTTTGCGGATCAGACGATTAGCCTCGTACATCTTGGCCAAATCATAAAAACATGTAATAGTTTGTATAGCGGCTAACTGTATCATCCACCACAGCATTATCTGGACTGCCAACAACACATAACCCATCCATGAAGCCCCGCAGGAAACAATCATCACGATAAGGCAGATCATGGTATAAATCATATCACTGTCGGGCAATTTGGCGATTTTCTTTCTCACCACAATAAACTGCCATATTGTGAACAGCAAGAGAATAGGCGGGTAAATAAGGTTAACCAAATTATTAGGTATCAACACCATGCGGAAAACTATCACCACAAAGGCCATGATAATAAACGGGATATAGGAACGCACGCCTGCACGAATCTGCTTATCATTCAATCTGATTAACAGAGAGACAAGGATTACCTCCACCAGCCAGGAGAAGAATATCATCAGGTTGATAGCCATGCGTACGAAATTTTGTTTCACGAAGAACATGGCGATGGTGATGGAAATAGCGAAAATAGCCACACCACAGGCAATAGTGATAAAAAGCCGTTTATTGTTGGCCTTGAAATACCGTCTCCATTTTTTAGGGAGCACCCAGCGCATCAGCGCATAACTGAGCAGGCTGGCCAAAAGGATATAGAAGAGCATAAACACGCTGATACCGATAATGACGGGGCCTCTCCATTCGGAAGCGGTTTTGAAAGGTTTGTAACGGTCGTCCACGTCCTTTTTCGCTATCATGTAGTTCATTCTGAAGCGTTTGATAGTTTGGAAATAATTATTGCCCCCATTCACAAAGATGTTGTTTTGTATTTTTTCATAGCGGGACAAGGCGTATGCATTCAGTTTTTCCACTCGCTTGGTCACTTTATTATAGTGTTCCCTGTCGAGTTCCACTTTTTCCAACAATGCCAGATAATTATCGCGGATTGCGGTGGCGAAATCCACACAAGCCTCACGGTCTTCCAATCCTTTGCCATCCAGGACATATAGCAGGTTTTTACTGGTATCCAATACCATTTTAGGCAACAATTTCTGCAGGGAGTCGGGGGCCATGGTCAGCTCACCGTTCGGCAACATTCGTGGAGGCAGATTTTCCAAGGTTAGGATAAGTGCGTCATACCGTTCTATTTCTGTTTTAAGACGCTCTATCATCTTGTTGTACGGCATGTGTCGCATTCTCAGCTGCCGGTACTGTTCGGTCGCTGCCTGGCAGGCGTATGCCATATCGAAAGTGAAGTCCGAATTCTGCGAATAGAGCATCAGCGCGATTTGGTTGCTGTTCTGCATCATCCGGATCAGGTTGGCATGCTGGTCCACATTGCGTTTCTCGAACATGGCCATCAAAGTCTTTTGCTCATTGTATGTCTGTGCCAACTCAGCACGCAACACACCGAGGGTTTGTGGCAGATCTTTCTCCTTCAAGACGGCATGAGCCTGGAAAAGCGTCAGTGCACAAAGCAAGACAAAAACTAGTATCTTCTTCATATTTGAAATTTTGTTCTTACTTTATTTTAAAATTGAGTTGGCAAAGATACGAAAAAAAAGCTGTATCTTTGCCGAATCAAATTGAACTACTATGTCGAAAAAAATATTGATCGCAACAGGGGGTGGTGACTGCCCCGGATTGAACGCCGTCATCAGAGGTATTGTGAAAAGCGCGGCCCAGGAAGAGGGCTGGCAAGTGTTCGGAAGCATAGAATCCTTTAACGGAATACTGAAAGACAATGTGGAAATTGTAGAGTTAACCGAGAAAAAGGTGGACTACCTGCATGTGATGGGCGGCACCATCATCAAAACCACTAACAAAGGAGGCCCTTTCTACTTTCCTGTACAGAAAGACGACGGCACATGGGTAACCGAAGACCGCTCGGAACTGATGAAAAAACGCCTCAACAACATGGGCATCGACGCTGTCATCAATATCGGTGGCGACGGCTCACAAGCCATTTCATTGGCATTGAGCAAAATAGGCATCAATGTGGTGGGCGTCCCCAAAACCATCGACAACGACCTTTCCTCTACCGATTTCACCTTCGGTTTTCAGACAGCAGTACAGATTGCCACCGAATGTTTCGACAAGATAGTGACCACTGCCGCAAGCCACAGCCGAGTGTTCATCATGGAAGTGATGGGTCGCGATGCCGGCTGGATTGCCCTGCATACCGCTATTGCAGGTGGTGCCGATGTATGCATTATTCCCGAAATACCCTACGATCCACGTAAAATCATTGAGAAAATAGAAAGCTGCTACCACCAAGGAAAGGAATTCTGCAACATCGTGATTGCCGAAGGAGCCAAAGCCCTCGACGGCAAGGTTACCGGCACCAATCCGACCGCTATCGGCGACCGCCACATCAAGTTAGGCGGCGTGGGTGAAAAGCTGAAACAGGAGCTGGCAGACCTCGGCGTGGAGCACGATATCAGAGTCACCGTCTTAGGCCACCTGCAACGCGGCGGCACCCCCATCGCTTTTGACCGTATCCTGGCCACAGAATTTGGTGTCAAGGCCTTCGAATTGGTGAAAGAAGGGAAATTCGGCAATATGGTGACCTACCGTCACCCCAACATCTCGTATGTTCCAATCAAAGAAGCTTTGAAAAAACCTCATCTGGTAAATCCCGACACAGACTTCTTAGTGCACACTGCACGCCGCATCGGTATGTGCTTGGGTGACTAAAAAAGGATTTTCTATATAACAAAAAAGGACTGCGTTTTGCCACAGTCCTTTTTTTATGGTCAAACAACCATCAATTCACACGGGACAGACATGCCAACTCCAGTCGCCAATGGTTGCCAAACGTGTCGTCATATTCGTAAAACAACTCTTTCTTAGTCAACTTTTTTATGGTGGCCACATAATAGTATTTCTGTGTTTTAAGTTGGAAATCCATCACCAATTCTTTGCAGTTATTCTGAAATTTCCACCTTCCATATACCGCCGACTGCATCGCATTGTTATAAAAATACATCACATCAACTATTCCGTCAAGGTCAAACATGTAATATGTGTTCGGAACATTAGCCAAATATTCTGTTTCTGTTATCTGTTCTCCATTCAGGAAAACCCTCTCCAGATTCCAGTTCCCCATCATTCGATACTCCGGAGCCACAAAGCTGATGCCCGGACCCTCTTTATAACGGCAACCAGCACAAAGCACTGCCGTCAAAGCCAAGAAAAAGACTGTTTTTTTCATTGTTCCAATTTTTTTGCAAAGATAGTAATAATTGTTGATTTGTTGATTTTTTTGTTTTTTCGTCAAGGCGGTCAGATGTTTTGACGAATGAAATACATGTCTTCACGTCTCTGCGTCTTCACGAATGCACACAGTACATGACTATACGAACGTACGAAGTACGTGTCTCTACGAACATCTATCATTAGCACATTCATTAATTTGCTCATTTGCTAATTATTTTTCGTATCTTTGCACGTCATTACTATTGCCGATTATGGATAAAATCACTTTGCTAGACAAGACTTTTGTCAAGTATATTTCTGAAAAAGAAATAGAAGAGGCTACCGAACGTGTGGCCCGACAGATCAACGAAGATTACAAAGACGACCAACCCTATTTGCTTGTCACCTTGAATGGCGCCATCATGTTTGCCGTCGAACTGATGAAAAAACTGACCATTCCCTGCCGTATTACCTGTGTCAAATTATCATCCTATAGTGGAACGACCTCAACCAACAAAGTAAAGGAATTGGTTGGTCTGAACGATGATTTGACGGGGCAGCGGGTACTGATTATCGAGGATATTGTAGATACCGGGGTAACCTACGAGCACATGCACAAGATGCTGTTGGATGCCCACGCCAAGGATGTACGCATCGCAACCATGTCTTTCAAACCCGATGCCTACAAGAAAGAGTTGCCCGTGCATTATGTGGCGCTGTCCATCCCCAACAAGTTTGTGGTGGGCCATGGCCTCGATTACGACGGTTGGGGCCGCAACTATGCCGACATTTACCAATTGAGCGAATAAAAAAACTAAAAAAACAAAGATATGAGTACTCAACAATGCAACATCGTGCTGCTGGGCGCACCTGGCAGCGGCAAGGGCACCCAAGCCCCAAAAATCATGGAAAAATACGGACTTTTCCATATCTCTACCGGTGACATGTTCCGCAAGGAAATCGCCTCACAATCCCCCATCGGCCTCAAAGCAAAAGGCATTATCGAACGTGGCGAGCTCTGCCCCGACGACGTGACTTTGGACATGCTGAACAGCTTCCTGTCGAAGCTGGGTGAATGCAAAGGCTACATCCTCGACGGTGTGCCCCGCACCCTTGAGCAGGCCCACATGATGGATGGCATCAACTACGACAAACCCATCAGCATCTCGAAGGTTATCTACATCAAGATTGAAGAAGAAGAAATTATCAAGCGCATCTTGAAACGCGCCGCTGAGCTGGGCCGCACCGACGACACCCCCGAGGTGGCCAAAAACCGCACCGCCCAGTATTTCAAACTCACCCACCCGCTCATCGAATACTACCAGAAACAAGGAAAATTAGTCGAAATCAACGGTATGCAAACCATCGACGAGGTGTTCGCGGATATTTGCAAGGCGCTGGACAAATAACAGTTGACAATTGACAATTAACGCAAAGTAGAGACATGGCATGCCATGTCTCTACTTGCGTTTATAGGGCATAACAGAAGGTTTCTTTTGGGCGAAGAACCAGCCATTCTGTTCACGTTTCTCCCGCAGGTCACGGGCTACATGCACTTTCTCGCCCGTGTAGGGGTCAAAACCCAGATAGTACATGGCAGTGGAATAAGTCATGGGCGTGGGCGTGAAATCCTGCACCTGTTCAGTCATCAAGTGATTCCGATGCGACAATTTAGACAACTCCTTCATGTCTTGCATTGTACAGCCCGGATGTGAGGAAATAAAATACGGTATCAACTGCTGATTCTTGCCTGACTGCCGATTGGCCAGGTTGAATTTTTCCAAAAAACGATGGAATTGTTCAAATTCGGGTTTCCTCATCTTTTGCAGCACATGCGAGGCGGTATGCTCCGGCGCCACCTTCAGTCGCCCCGACACATGATGATTCACCACCTCACGGATATAATCGCTCAAGCCGTTTTCCTTGTCGGTCTGCGCATCGCTCAAAAGCATATCATAACGGATACCACTTCCAATGGTGATATGTTTCACCCCCTTGACTTTAGCCGCTTTCCGATAGAGTTCTATTATCGGTTTATGATTGATATTCAAATTTTTACATACCTTTGGAAAGATGCACGAAGGACGTGGACAACGCTCACACTGTTCGAGGTTCCTGCCCCGCATGCGGTACATGTTGGCTGATGGTCCTCCCAAGTCGGAGATGTGTCCCTTGAAATAGTCCCGCCGCACCAAGTCCTCCACCTCAGCCAGTATGGACTTTTCGGAGCGCGAAGCCACATACTTGCCCTGATGGGCGGCGATAGCACAGAAACTGCAACCGCCGAAACAGCCACGATGGATATTGATGGAATTCTTTATCATCTCGAACGCCGGAATAGCCCCTCGTTTCAGGTATTTTGGATGCGGGGCATTCATCATTCTGTCAAAGAAAGAAAACTGATCCATTTCTTCTTCTGTAGGCGTGTCAAATGGCGGATTCACCACCAAAAACTCATTTCCATACGGCTGAATCAGCGTGGCTTGCTTGCGTTTGTTGCTTTCCTTCTCAAACAAAACAAAATCCTCAGCATACTTGCGTTTATCTTTTTTTTCTTCATCAAATGAATGAAGAATAATTGTACCCTGCTGTTCTTTGTATGCATCAATATTATTACAGATAAAGCCGATTTGCGGAATATTGGATAACTGCGAACGCCAATCGCCCTGCTCTATCGCCTTCGCCACCGCCATAATCGGTCTTTCTCCCATGCCATATATTAGTATGTCTGCCCCACACTCTTGCAGAATTGACGGTTTGAAGCTGTCGCTCCAGTAATCGTAATGAGCCAGCCGTCGCATCGATGCCTCTACCCCACCGATAACGATGGGCACATCGGGAAACAGCTGACGTACAATTTTCGAATAAACAACAGTCGCATAATCCGGCCGAAAGCCCGCCTGACCGCCAGGGGTATAGGCATCATCACTACGCAGACGCTTGAAGGCCGTGTAATGGTTGACCATGGAGTCCATATTGCCCGCAGTGATGCCGAAGAAAAGCCGTGGTTTGCCTAACTTTTTGAAATCGCGCAGGTCGTCCTGCCAGTTGGGCTGCGGCAGAATGGCCACCCGGTAACCCTGGCTTTCCAAGGTACGTCCTATGACCGCGGCGGCAAATGAGGGATGGTCCACGTAGGCATCACCGGAAATCAGGATGACATCCACATAATCCCAGCCCAAATAGTCGAGCTCTTTTTTCGTTATCGGCAAAAAATGTTTCATCATGCAAAAATAACACAATTTTTCACCTAAAAACCATCAAAAAAAAATTCTAACAATAATATGTTGATTGTAACGAAAAAAATTGTACTTTTGCACCCCGAAAAAGAATTGTAACAAAAAAGTTTAAAAAGAGAAATTTATTATGTACTTATCAACAGAAGTTAAACAGCAGATTTTTGCAGATTACGGACAAAGCCAAGTTGATACCGGATCACCTGAAAGCCAGATCGCTCTTTTCACCCACCGTATCAAACACCTTACGGAACACATGAAAATCAACAAGAAAGACCTTGTTACCAAACGTTCCTTGATTGCTCTCGTGGGTAAAAGAAAAAGAATGCTCGAATACCTGAAAGAACAGGATATTGAACGCTACAGAGCTATCATCAAGAAATTAGGTTTAAGAAAATAATTTGCATCGCATAATGTAAAATTGAAAGGCAATTTCTTCCAAATTGCCTTTCTTGCTATTATTTTATGCACATTTTATCATTTTAAAGAAAGAAAAACATGTTAGGAATAAATACAACTTTTGACTTGGGTGACGGCCGTCAGGTGACGATTGAGACCGGCAAGTTAGCCAAGCAGGCTGACGGCTCCGCTGTCGTGAAAATGGGCAACACCATGCTGCTGGCTACCGTTTGCTGCAAGAAAGACGCCGCCGAGAATGTGGACTTCATGCCACTGCAAGTCGAATATCAAGAAAAATACGGAGCCGTTGGTCGTTTCCCCGGCGGTTTCTTCAAACGTGAGGCCCGTCCCTCTGAATATGAAATTCTGATTGCCCGTCTCGTTGACCGTGCCCTCAGACCCTTGTTCCCCAGCAATTTCCATGCTGAAACCCAAGTGTTGGTTACCCTGATTTCCGGTGACACCAACAACCTGCCCGATGCTTTGGCTTGTTTAGCTGCCTCTTCAGCATTGGCAGTTTCCAATATTCCCTTTGAAGGTCCTATCTCCGAAGTAAGAGTGGGCCGCGTAAATGGTCAGATGATGATCAACCCCACTGTGGAGCAAATGGAAAACTCCGATATCGACATGATTGTGGCCGCCTCTATGGACAACATCATGATGGTGGAAGGCGAGATGAAGGAAATCTCCGAACAGGATATGGTGGATGCGCTGAATTTCGCCCACCAGGCTATCAAAATCCAATGCCAAGCCCAGTTGGACCTGGCTGCCAAAGTGGAAAAAGCCAATCCAAAACGAGAATATTGCCACGAGCATAATGACGAGGAGCTGCGCGAACGCGTCAACAAAGAGACTTACGACAAGGTTTACGCTATCGCGAAATCTTTCATGGGCAAACATGAAAGAAACGACGCTTTCGATGCAGTCTATGCTGAATTCTTAGAAACCATTCCCGAAGAGGAACGTGAAGAGAAAGAACCCATGGTGCAGCGTTACTACCACGATGTGCAGTATCACGCCATGCGTAATATGATTCTGAACGACCGCGTGCGTCTCGACGGCCGTAAGATGGATGAAATCCGTCCCATCTGGATTGAGACCGACTACCTGCCTTCAGCTCATGGTTCAGCTATCTTCACCCGTGGTGAAACCCAGTCATTGGCCACCTGTACCCTCGGCACCAAACTGGATGAGCAAGTGATTGACGGTGCCATCATCGAAGGCACTAACCGCTTCTTGCTCCACTACAACTTCCCGCCATTCTCTGTGGGTGAAGTGAAAGCTATCCGCAGCACTGGCCGTCGCGAAATCGGTCACGGCAATCTGGCCAACCGCGCCCTGAAGCCGATGATCCCGTTCGACGACCCCGATTTCCCTTATACCGTGCGTATCGTTTCCGATATTCTGGAATCCAATGGTAGCTCTTCCATGGCTACAGTTTGCGCCGGCACCTTAGCACTGCTGGATTGCGGTGTGAAGATGAAGAAACCCGTTTCTGGTATCGCTATGGGTTTGATTACCGACGAAGAAACTGGCAAATACGCCATCCTGTCCGATATTTTGGGTGATGAAGACCACCTCGGTGACATGGACTTCAAGGTCTGCGGTACCGAAAACGGTATCACCGCTTGCCAGATGGATATCAAAATTAACGGTCTTTCTTCCGAAAGAATGGCCGAGGCATTGGAACAGGCCAAGAGAGGCCGTCTGTTCATCTTGAACAAAATCAAAGAGGCCATGCCCGCTCCGAGAGAGGATTACAAGCCTTTCGTGCCGCGTATCGTCCAGATGAAGGTGCCAAAAGAATTCATCGGCGCTATCATTGGCCCTGGTGGCAAGATTATCCAGGAAATGCAGCGTGAGACCAACACCACTATCAATATCGAAGAAGTTGGCGAATTTGGCGTGGTGGATATCGCCGCTGCCAATGTCGATGACATCAACGCAGCTATCGCCAAAATCAAGGCTATTACCCAGGTTCCTGAGGTGGGCGAAACATACAAAGGTGTGGTGAAGAGCATCCTGCCCTTTGGCGCATTCATTGAATTCCTGCCTGGCCAGGACGGTATGATGCACATCTCCGAGATGGAATACCGCCGTTTGGAAAGCTTCGACGGCATCTTGTCTGTTGGCGACGAAATCGAAGTGAAGCTGATTGCCATCGACGAGAAGACTGGCAAATATAAGCTGTCTCACAAGGCCCTGCTTCCCAAGCCGGAAGGTTATGTGGAGCCCGAGCGCAAACCGAGACCCAGCGGTAATGGCAACGGTGGTAACCACAATGGTGGTCCCCGTGGCAACCATCCCAGAGGTCCGAGAAAAGCCGAAAACAAATAATTCTCAATAAAAAAAGGAGGTTCAAACGACCTCCTTTTTTATTACCAACAATGCCGAAAGCATAACATGCGCCGTCAGGCGCTGTGTGGTTTGTCCCATTACCACAAACCACGCAAATCCCGCTTCCTTTTGTCCAAAATCTGTCACATAGGCAGGGAATTGTGATTTATATCACTTTTATGGAATGAAGTGTAGATTTTATGAGAATTTATTGTACTTTTGCAGTGCAAAATTAAATGGTAATATTATGACAGCAGTACAAATGCGACTCAATGCAGAATTATTTGGAGCTCTCCAAACCATTTCGGAAGATGAAGGTTTGATGAAGAAGGCCGTCAAGTCGCTCAAGCGCATCGCTTCACAGAAGCAGGCCCAAGATGAAAGCCTTATGTCCATGGCCCAATTGGAAGACCTTGTTCACCAAGGAGAGAAGGAGATTTCCGAGGGCAATGTCCAACCTATTGCCATTGACGATCTATGGAAATAATATTGCTTAAGAAAGCACGTGAAGACCGCGACTACTGGAAACAGACAGGTAACGGAAAAATCATGAAGCGCATTACCGCCCTACTGAAAGATATTGAGAAGCATCCATATAGTGGGTTGGGAAAGCCTGAGCCGCTAAAGGGCAACCTTCAGGGCAAGTGGAGTCGCCGTATCACCGATGAACATCGAATGGTTTACTCCATCAGCAATGGGCGCATTTACGTGTATGTATTCTCATTAAAAGGCCATTACGTTTAACTGTCGCATCTCTCCGAGATGCCAGTAGCGAGCACGCTCTCCTGTCACCACACTGCGCTGCGCTTGTATGGTGTTACCTGCACTGCGTGCGTGCAGCCCCTCCGAGGCGAAGAATGTCGCTGCCATAATGTTCAATCGGACGCATCAAGTTCTCAATAAAGGCAATCAACCTCTACACGTTCACCATCCCCTCAATGGGCACCGTGCTGTCCATGAGTCCGATGCGGGTATCTGAAGCGTGACGGTTGACACCGGTATAGGCGAGGGAAGCGTCTTCGTAGCGGCGGAACTTCAAGATGGCGTCGTTCATCTGGGCCCGGTTGAATACACCTACTCGCAGCAGCAGGTCAAAATCGTCAATGGCTAACCCCGTGACACGCTCAAACAAACTTGGTTCTAACTTGCGGATGACATCCTCCAAACTCTCCTCGCGGTAATCGGTGAGATACATGAAGATGGGTATTCGGGTGGCGAATTTCATCAGTTTCTCCTGCACCTCGCGCCGTTTGGAGCGGTATTCCTTCTCCTCCTGCGTCAGTTCCTTTTTCTTCTTGCTGTCGCCACCTTCCCCGGCCTCGCGTTTCAGCTTCTTTATCTTATCCGCACGATTGACGATGTTTTCAATAATGTCGCTGTCCAAAGCACGGAAGCCTTCAATCTTCATAATGGCAGCCATAGCTTCGGGATTGTTCAGCACTCGTTGCAAAGTAGCGTTATCCACATTCACTAACTGGGCACTATTCCAACGACGGGCCAATAGCGTGCCGCTGGTGCCATTATCTACAAAGTCAAGGATTTCGGTGGCATCCACCCGCTTCATCGAGCTGCCGTCGAATTGCAGGATGGGCAGGAAGTTGATAAACTCATCCACCTTGTCGGTGATGCGACGATTGCTATCCACATCCAGCTGGTTGGCGTATGTCACCACCTCACGCAAAGCACGGTTGGGCGCGAAATCGAAGACATAGCAGGTGGGCTTGAGGATGGTCCGTTTCGTGGGGTCTTCCTCGTCGGTGGCTGTCCACGGACTCTGCACCCGGAAAGCTGTCTGGAAGTAAGTTTCCGGGCTTGAGCAGTTACGCAACATAAGCAATCCTCCCAGAGGACGCAAAGTGACTCCAGTGGTCAATTTGCCGCAAGTCAGCGTGATGGTGCGGGTCTTCAGCGGGTTGTCGCCCATGGCTTCGCGCACCGGACCGAGGGCATCCACGCCGATACCGGCCTTCGTGCCACTGCAGTTGATGATGGTATAGTTCTGATAGAAACCGTTGGCGGGACGATGCAATAGTGCTTCCATCGCGTCGCATGAGGCCACGTTGGGCAGGAACCACATCGTGTGGGCGCAAAGGTCGAGCAGACGGGTGTCCTCGAAGGGTAAGGCTGGACGCACATTGAGCGGCGAGCTGCCGTCGCCGAAGATGGGGGCTTTGCCACGTATAATGTCGAGCCATTTCTGCACGGCTTTCTCATGAACGAAGGTCTTTCCCTCGGCACGGAAAAACTCGTTGAGGTCGAAGCCGTCCATATCCCATTGCTCAATCATCGCCCCAAGGTCCTGCGGCATTTGGTAGGTCATCATCACCATGGTGGGCATCTCCAAATAAGGACCGCCGACGGATTCTTTCCGTGCCTGCTCGTCCTGATAGGTCCAGTTGAAGATCTGGCTTTCCATGAATTCGCCCGTGGCAAGAGCGCGGAAAGGGGTGCCGCTGAGGTAGAGGTAATGCTTGCCCGTGATGGGCACATCGCTGTCGTCCCAGGCACGCCCGCTCTCCACGTCGATGCCGCTTTCGCCCATCACCGCGTCCTCTTCCGCCTGCCGCCTTTTGGCATCAGCATCCCCGAGGTCGAGCAGACTCTTGGCGTTGTCGTTCCAAGCCCCGAAGTGGTATTCGTCCAGCACAATCAGATCCCAATGGATGCTGTGTACCCACTCGTTTTTCGTTTTGATGTTGCCGTAACGGTCTCTGCCGAGGTAGTCCTGGAAAGAGCCGAATACCACTAGAGGCTTTGGCGATGATAGCGACGGGAAACGTTCTTCTATGCGACTGCTGTAGTACCGCCAGCCTTCAAAGTCGCGGTGCCGCAGCAAGTCATCGCGCCACGAATCTTCCACAGCAGGCTTAAAAGTAAGCACCAGCACACGTTTCGCCCCCATTCGTTTGGCGAGCTGGTAGGTAGCGAAAGTCTTGCCGAAACGCATCTTGGCGTTCCACAGGTAGTGACTTGGGCGGTCAGGCTCCTCTTCGTCCATCTTGGCAAAGTAGTCGGCGGTCTGCTTCACCGCCTGCGCCTGCTCATCGCGCATCTCGTAGTCGAGGTCGCGCACTGTCTTGATATCCGTGTCGCGGTGGCGCACTGCCACGTATGCCGCTTGTGCCTCTCGCAATGAGCAACGGCACCACTCACCGATAAGTTCCTTGCCCATACGACGCAGGCACTCGTGCAGGTCATGATCGCTGAAGCTCTCACCGCTGCCATCGGCATAAAAAGCATTATCGTGCCACAGCAGGTGGTAGGTCTTGTACGGTTCGGTGATGGGATGCTGCTCGTCGATGCGCTCATTCACATCTTGTCGGCCCGTCTGCCCGATTTTGATCCAGCCTGGGAAGGCGATGTCGTCGTACATGTAGATTTGCGGGACAGCACGTCGGCTGTTGGGGAGGATTTGGTCTATTGTTTGCATAATCAAAATCTTTCATTGTTATTCCATCGGCCGTATCATGCTCTCGATAAAGGCGATCTCGTCCTTGTCTAAGCCATATTTCTTGTACAGCATTTCGTCTGTCCAAGGATGGGAGAAGTCTTGAAGGGGAACGAATTGGTATACACCTCGCATAGCATCTTGCGAATTTTTTCTTAGAAGAACCATAAATCTAAAAAACCGTGTTTTAATATAAGAGATAACATTGTCACACTCATTTTTATCTTTAAATGGTCCAATAACCAAATATGTTTGATTACATACACTACCAGGTTCCGCATAGAAAGGATTACTTAGAATTGAATGTGGGAAAGAATCACTTCCACTTCCTGCTTTACCAATAAGCACTTTGTGACAATCAATAAGGTCTTTTCCTTTGGTTATTTTTTTGTTTTCAATAAATGATACTCCGCCTTTATATTCTTTCTCATTACCACTTATATACATTTTAACATCTGAAGACGACATTTTTTCCATATGACCTTTTTCACTGGTTATTATTCCAAAAGGAGTTTGAGGACTAACAAGACTACTAAAGCTATTGTTTTGATTATCCTTTGCTTTTATTTTGTAATAAATGGAAACCATTTGATTGTATCTAATAAAAGTTGTCGCACCTTTTTCTAAAAGAGGTCTTATAGTTGGACCTATTTTTTCACCATTTAGGTTTGTTGTCACACTACAGTCTCCAGCATTATCTTTGTCCCAAAGAAAATAACAAACCCCCGCTTTAATTTGAACTCCAGGGAAAACATCTGATGCGTCTGGATAATCTTCCAATACACGCAAATGATTATCATGCAACATTTCATCTCTAAATTCATCAAGGCCACGCCCACCTGCATACCAACGGGCAGGAATAATCATACACAAGTAACGAGGATTTAGTTTTTTAGCCTGTTGGACAAACTTATGGTAAATGGCAATAGCATAGTTTTCTTTTTCAACACCTACATTAAGTTGATACGGCGGATTACCTATAATTACATCGAATTGCATATCTTTTTGAAATATTTCTTTGATTGATTTATGAATGAATGGATAGGCGTAGGTCTCAATGGTTTCTATGCGGTCGTATTGGGCACGGTTGGCTCCACAGTGACAGCACTTGCCATTCTCCCAGATGTGCTTGCACCGCATATAACGCAAATTACCCTGCGCGTCGCCAAATGCCGTACTAACACTGTACTCGCCATTGGCCTGTTTAGTGCAGTAAAGTGTACGGCGGCTCATCTCGGCAGTTAGGTCGGTGCATGCAATGCCGAAAACCTGTTTGGTCATGATGTGGTCGATGCGCTGCTGTAAGTCGGGTATCTGCTTTTCGAGTCCTACCAATAGCCGTTTGGCAATCTCACGCAGAAAAACACCGCTTTTGCTACAAGGGTCAAGGAATCGCGTCTTGCTGGAACGGAACAACTCCTGCGGCAGCAAGTCGAGCATACGGTTAGCCAACTCGGGAGAGGTGAAGACCTCGTCACTGCTCAGGTTGGCCAAACAATTGAGGATGTCGGGGCTATAGTGTGTCATATCTATAAAGTTGGGTATAATGCAACGGGGGATATGTGCGTACAGGCTCGTCGAAGCTTTGCGGTTCACCTTGTTCATCGAAAAGGCTGTACTGGTGGCTTTGGGTGACAAGGAAATCAAACTGGAAATCACGACGAGAAAACTGCATGCTACCGGCAATCGGCGTCCACTCGCAGAAGCTGATAGGCTTGTTTTCTGCGGTACGGTAAGTCAGCGCATCACCGCAGACGATGTTCTTCCTAAGCATGTAGCGGAGGGAGAGTAGATATGGCTCTTGTCGCATCTCTTCGAGATGCTCACAGTCTTCGTGCTTCTCTTTCACCACACTGCGCCTATCGGCTTGTATGGTGTTAATTGCACTGCATGCGTTCAGCCTCTCCGAGGCTGGGTGTTGGGAGAGGACGTAGTGTTCCAGTCTGGTGCGGCAGGCCTCGGCGTTGTCGGGAAGGATGTCGATGCCGTAGCAGGAGCCGACGGCGATGAGGCTTTGGAACTCCCATTCAGTTTGGGATTTGAGGCCTTGCGGAAGGGAGAGTTTGCGGCGGAGGATTTCGATGAGAAAGTTGCCGTCGCCGCAGGCGGGCTCAAGAAAGCGGCTGTCGAGTCGAAACGACTCGTCGCGCACCAAGTCGAGCATGGCGTTCACTTCGCGCGGATTGGTGAACACCTCGCCATGGTCAGCCACCCGCTGGCGGCTTTTGATCTGGGATTTAAGGTTTTGGTTGTCGAGCATAAAAAATCCGTGAACTTCTGTCGTGTACGGAGGTTCTCGACTACCTACTATCACAAACAAGAAAGTCCACGGACATGCCGTGAACGTTCTGCTTTCTTGAGTGATAGTATAGAAATTGTCGAGATTTCCGTACACCTTGAAAAGCAAAAACGCTTTTATACTATATGTTTATCTTTTTATTTTATTCTATTCTTCTACTATTTTGATATTAATAATATGATTTTAGTTTCTTTTTTATTTTAGGGTGCAAAGATAGATAATCTTTTCTTATTTAGCAAAAATATATATGAAGAATATGCCTATGTTATGACTGCATCATTCCACGGGCACCTTCGTAGGAGCAACTTTGTGCCCCTACCTTCTGTGCTTCATTCAGTACTTTTTCTATCTCAGCATCTTTGAGACCGCTCAGATCCTTTCTTGATTTGAATAGTTCATTAATGATTGCTGCTGCCGTCCAATCGCCTGCGCCAGCTGTATCCACCACTTTATCATTGGCAACGGGTTCCAGATGCTTCCAACCAGAGTTCAGGCGGTAACTTAATCCCTTGGCTCCTTGTGTCTGGATGAACAGTTTATCCTTATAACCGTCAAACTGCTCAATGTCTTTAATGCGCTGATCAGAGAACTTGATGATATCAGCCACCTCAACGCATTGGTTGAACCGCTTCACATCCCCCCCCCTACTGGAAGGCTCAAAGAAGATAACGGAGCCTTTTTCCTTGAACGCTTCTGCCAATCTCTGAATGGCTGGTGAAACCCTGTCAAAGAAAAACACATTGGGAACGAAATCCATTTTTTCAATCACCTCATTCGCCTGTTTCAGCGTTAGTGATTTGAAATCAAGATAGAATCGCCCCATATTGTTGCGTGATTCAAACTTGTGCGTAGGGATGCCGTCTTTGTTGATAAAGTTGCGTTGCACTATTACAGGCGTCTTGCCATCTTGTGTAGAGACAAAATCCGTGTGTACATTGTGTATTTTCATGTCATCAAGCACTCTCTTGGCATCCTTTGTTTCGTCAAGGCGTGCTATAGGATAGGCTTCCCAACCCATGTAGGAAAGTATCATCATGACATTTCCACATGTGCCACCCACATAATAGGATACAGGTACTTTTTGTCCATCCCAAATTAAAACATCCAGACTAATAAGTCCAGCACCAACGCAAATATTATACATAGGGTTCTCCATTTATCCACATTAAAAAGGGCTCGCTTTGCCCATTTGCCTCAAGTATCTTTTTCTTGTCTGCAATATCATATTTCGATGAGTTTACGTTATAAACCTGCACCTCATCATTATACTTCAACCCTATCAACAACACACCAAGAGCCAACAACTTGCTGGTCAATAGAGCGAATCCAAAACAAATGTGACCTTCTATCAAGCGCAGCGTGTCTTTATAGTCCTGCATCAGTTTTTCCAAACGATTATATAACTCAAATGGGTCACGTTCTGGTGCATACAACAGATTTTGAGGCTCAATCTTCAAAGTATCTGTCAAGAAATCATTATACTCCCACAGCAACTGGTCGGAACGACCTGGCTCCTTTGATGGGAAAGGTAAAACCGGACAGACTTCCTTGGGATGAAACGTGTCATACACCATTTTCAGATGCTCCTTTTTGTCTTCACCCATCAGCGGAACAAAGATATTGATGGGGTTGAAAACCGACTCCATGCCGTAGGATGCCCTGAAATTGTACAGAGGAGTTATCGTTTCTTCGTTGTATTTCTTTTTGATCAGCTTATCTATCTCCACATTCTCCGACACGGTGATGAAGAAATTGGTCTGGTCATACTGTGTCTTGTCATAGAGCAATTTAGCAATATTGTAATAATACGCACAGGGGATGGCACTGACATCCAAGATGATATCAGTATAAGCCGTATATGTAATCTGGTTCAATTGCCTGAGCATACTCTTGATACGGTTGTCCCATGAGAGCTTTGCGTCAATGGTTATCGTCTGATAGGATACGCTCTTTTCATTCATCAGTGCCTCAAACTCTGCCACATTCAGCTTATAGAATTCATCTCCGTCCGTTTCTTCCTGTGCTGGAAAGTCAACGGCCAAGCAATCCAAAGATTGGTAGGCCAAATCCTCAAATATCTTCTTCAAAGTATTGTTCATCCTAGGGTCAAAGCCTTTTCCCATTACGAACAACAACTTAGCGTTTCTTTGGGCATAGTAACTCTTCCAAAAATCAGAGACTTTTTCCTGCTGAAAGAACATATAAGAATTCCACTTCATAACTCACTCTTTCTTTATAACCAGGATTTAATCTGATCAACCTTCAACTTACGCCAGCCTCCGTAGTTCAACGGGATGCCTGCATATACACATAATGCACGGTTTAAATAGAACACCGACCACAACTGACCCTTCTTCCCTTGTAGTTCATCAAGTCTTAGTGTCAGAAGGTTGTAGGCCACACAAGTTCTCAACAAATCTATCAACTGCGCATTTTCAGGGTCTTTATGCCAAGGCACATTCTTTTTCTGCCGCCGCGTTCCAAAGTCATCATTCACGGCAAAGCCGCTGACAGTCCTATATGAATAACTATCTGTAAAAGTCTGCTTCTTACAGAAGTCAATCATCCTCATCAGAAAGACTTTCATTTCGTCGCCACGTGGCATCTTCTCTATTCTGGCAAAATACTCAGCGGCCTTATCCCTGATCACCTCATCTTGTTCCTTTGCCGTCAGCGAGTAATCCGTAGGGCTCGTTATCTTCTTCGCTGTAATACGGCTGAACAAGGCTGACGAGAAGTCGAGGAACTGCTCTACGTTCACATTGGCCACATTGATAAGCGTCTTTTCACCATAATACTTAGGCAACCCCAATTCCGCAGGCAGTATCTCTTCTGTAGCCTTCAAGGTTTCACCCAACAGGGAGTTAATCTCCTCCGGCTCATACGGGAATAGGCGCATGGTCTCAACCACTTCGGTCTTGCGGTTGGCAAACATCAAAAGTGCTCTGGCGTTATAAGCCCGCTCCTTTACATCCGTTATTGACTCTACGGCTTTGATAAGGTTTTCGTATGATCGTATTTCTGGATTGGTGGAGAGTTTATGCAAATATTTCTGAGCTCCAGCCCGATATTTCTGTTCCCACCCCCCTTCATCACTATTGGCCAAAAGCATCATCAAATCTATGTCTGCCATAGCGTATGTTGACCTCCTGTTGGCAATCAATTTGACCATCTTTTCGAACTCGATAGATTTTTTATCCTTATACTTGTCCAACTCTATGACTTGGTAGTCCCGTTCCTGCTTGTCAGTTTCCAGCAGTTCACTTGACACCAGGTTATCCAACCTCTCTGCAATCCAGAAAGTGACGTTCAATCGCGTTTCAACGCATACTTTTTCAAGAGTACTGCGCTGTCCTTTTGTCAACTTATGGGCATCGTCAAGTTGGAAAATGAATTCTTCACAAAGAGTATGACCCGGATAGGAAAACCACTGTACATTCATCAACGGCAGCACAAACAGCGACGAACAGGAGAACACACTGTTCCCCTCTCGCTCAAAGGAGTTGATGGCTTTGTATATCTCTTTTTCTTTCTCCGAAGCCCAGTCCAGCAGGTCTTTGCAACTGCATCTTGTTCTTGGGAAATCCAGTTCAGCATCCAGAATGTTGGCATCCTGTGGCGTGTATGCTATCTTATATAAGTCTTCAGAGCCCACTCCCGTTAACCTCATCAACGTTTTGATGGTGGCAATCACAAAGCGCACATTGAGCAATGCCAAGAACAGGGAAGTTTGCTCAACCCTGGAGTACATCTCCTCGTCATCAATTAGGGCATAGTCGCTTCGCGTCAACAGATAGACAGCGCAGCGTTTGATTCTGTTCTTGTCCTTGACATCCAGTTTGTTCAATGCCTCAAACACATCCCTCGTCTCCTTGTTGTGACTCACAATCTTCTTTAGGACGGTGGGATAGAAAATACGCAACAGGGAGGTCTTTCCAAATCCCGGAGGGCTTTGGATAAACGTCACGAAATGCCATAACTTACCTTCATCGTTCTGTTTTTGCAGTTTCCTCATAGGCTCTGTGGAGAACAACTTCAGAAACAGCTCGTCAGAATCGATATTCTCGGTAGTGCGCAGTGCAAAAGGATTTGATGGTCTATCCATATCAATGTCTGCTTATACGTGGGAACAGCCCCCTGAATTTATTTGTATCTTCCCATATTACGGGCATCGTATTGTTTGGTGTGTTGTGGGATAGCACCAGCAGCAGGCCACACTCGTTAAAGCCCCAGTAGGGTTCATCGTGTTTGCCCTTACGGTAACTCTCGGTCAGTATGGATGACCAGTCGTAGTACTTGTCTTTTTTCAGTACATTCTTGAGGCCAGGATGGGTCTTGATAAGATTTATCTCTTCCGTCTTAATTGGCTGGACACAATCCACATTGAACTGTATCAGGTCATTCATGCCGTTGTCGGATAGATATTTTCCCACTTCACACTTGATATTCGCTATGGCCTCCTCTGTAGCCACACAGAAAAGGACGTTGACCTTGACTTGACCTTTTACGAAAAGGTCTGAAAGTTCTTTTGACTCATCATCAGCCGCTCCTTCAGAGTCTGCTTCCTTGGGTTTCATACCTCTCAAGACTTTTATGATTTTGCCTTTGAACTTGTTGTCTTCCTTTCTGGCAAAACTGGTTCCGCTCGCGGTGAAGTCATCCACAAGAAACAAAGACTCAAACAGATTCCTGTTGGTTCCTTTGAGCAAATCGTCATTACGCAGTTCATAATACATATCCTGCAATTTCTCCTGATTGGGATAGTACATTGGGAGCACCTGCTCATTACTGAAACTCGCCGTGCGTCTGAGAATATCTATGTGCGAACCATCGCTCAACCCCACTACTAAAGAGAGGCGCTTCTGAATCTTATATTCCTGTGAGTTCTCAATTTTGTTCAACTGGTATCTCGACAATCCCGCCTTGCTTGCAGCAAGGTCTCTAATGAACGGCTTTATCTTTGAACTGTACATCAAGTCCACAAGATACTTGATCTGCTCAGGGGATATGAACGTCAGATACTTATTGAATGCAGAATAGATGGTTTCCACATCCTCTTTGTCAAATTGTGACATCCACTGGGCAAAACTCGACATAAACCTGAAGCCAGGGTCAAACTGGCTATAGGAATCATATTTCGTCCTGGCCATGAAGGACAACTTAGGAAGCTCCTTGCTAAGGCGCTTGTCATCCCACTTCGTGACCTTTGCTAACAATGAAACTGCAAGATTGTCATTCATACGCTAAACTTACACGTTATCTTTCCTTCGTTTGCCTTCATGCGGCTCAGATAATATAGTGTGGCATCCAGCCCCTTCATGCCAGCTGGGGCTATGTTCCAGCAACTCTCAGCATTTTTCGACACCTTATCCACGCTGAGAGAAGCCGGGCAGGTGAGCAGTTCGTAGTCATTGCCCTCGACACTGCCATAATCACCGATGCACAGAGTCTTTGCAGTATCTTCGATGACACGGAGTTTGCTGACTTTGTGATAGACCACTATATCCATGCTGTGGCTGCTGCGCCACACACGGATGCCTTTCAGATGCTTGTCCCAGATGATTTCGCAGCAGGTTGAGTAAAGTACCTCTGCATCAGATGCAGACTGCACCTCTTCTATAGAGAGTTGCTGACTGCGGGGTGACAACTCATATTTGATAAAAACTTTAGGTAAGCGTCTCTGTAATTCTTCGCTCAGTGTCTTCAGTTCGCTGTCAAAGGGCTGTTTCTTCCATTTTTTCAGCTCATCTTCTTCACCTAAAGCCAATAGGCAAGCGCCATTGTAGTAGCCTACCTTTATCAGGGGCCAATACTTCTGATCAAATGTATTCTTAAACGAATCCCCTACTGACTTACCACGACCTGTTGCAACGACTATCTTTACTCCGTTTTCCAACAACGGCAATAGAGCATCCTTTATCTCATCACACAACCTGTTTGTGTAACGGCTCTTATGGTTTGCGGCAGACAGCGTACCGTCATAATCAAAGGCAACGACAGTAAACTTGCCCTTATTCAGCTGCTTTACAAACAGCTGACAAGCCTCACTGTAATACTCCCATAATGGGGCATTTTCTAATCCAGAAGGTCCCAGTTTGCGACGTACCGCCACATCCAGAGTTTTTTCTGTTGGCAGGATACGGTTAGTCAACTTGAAGTAGTCCAGGTTATATAGAATTCTACCATACGAGGGAACGCCTGGCTTTCCGGGATCTATCCCACGAGCAACTCCAAGGTCATTGACAAAACGGAATGCCTTTAACAGCATATCAATAGATGCTGCAGGCGTTTCCATCTCTGTCTCTATGAATATCACTGGTACATTCTTGGGCAGACAAGCAATGGTCTTATATGCCAGTTCACGCTCAACAGGAGTTATCAGCGCAATGATACAAGAGTCCTCCCCTTTCTTGGCAAACCAGTGATGACGGCCATGACCGAAGTTACGGTAGTCGCTGAGCAAGGCAGCACCTAAAGCGGCCTCTGTCAACTTTGACTCAATATCCCATGCCACGGGTTCGCCAGTCGCACCATAGAGAACGATGAAATCATGTATGTTGGAAAAATCAAACTCATGATTCTTGGAATAAGTTCCATCAAATGTTATTTTATTGCTTACGGGTCCTCCCTCAAAACTGCGGCTCAAGAGTGTGAATGTGGCTGCCAGTGAGTTAGTGGCGAGGAAGCCGTCTTTCCCGCTGGGAATGTCCTCACACCAGCGCAGCACTTTGGGATGCTGTTCCAACAGTTCCTCGGTGGGATTATTTTTGCGTAAGGTTAGGCTCATCATGCCTGTCTCATTATATTTGATGCCATATTTGATGGCATTTAGGATGTCTTTGTTCTTGCCACTGGCGCTGAGGAACAGCAATTTGCTGTTACGGATAATATCGCGTCCGGCATACATCAGTTGTAAGGGAGTCATTGCCTCAGCCAACACACCATTACGCTGTTTGTAGAGCATTGCGGCATAGTGGCAAGCACTCAAAGAGCCACCAGACCCGATACACACAAGCGGAGTTTGCCTGTCTTCAGCAAAAAGAAATCTATAAAGGAGTAAAACATCTTGCTCCTCAGCCCATCTTATTGTGCTCGGTATATTCTCTAACTCACTATTGAAAGGCTTCCCCATAGATTTTCATTTTGTACTACTTATAGTATGATTTATTATTTGTATATCAATCCTGCTTGATAGTTGATTTTCAAGCTTCTAATTTCTGTCATATTCTAACCTCACCCGCATTCTATATATTACCCCCCTTTTTTTTCTCCCCGCAAAAATACAAATTTTCCCTCACTCTGCAACATTCACACCAAAAAAATTCCCCAATAAATCTCACAAACCCCTCCACATCCCCCTCCACGCTCGCCTTCTCCAATGCCGCCATATACTCTTCCCGGTGCTCCACGGGGATCACCACCCAGGGGTAGCCCGCTGTCACTAATTGGCCGTTCATCACGGAGCGGGCGTTACAGTTTTATCCCTATTTACTCCGCTCTGACCCCCAACACCTCAAACAGTTCTGCCATTTGTGAGTAAGTGTAATCCCTTTCTGTTTCTTCTTTCTCTTTCATGGATTGGGCGGCATTGCGTAATGCAAGCATATAATTGTATCCTTAATTTTCTTCATGGTTTTCCAAGTATAATAAAGGTGAACCTAATTGGGGAACTGCGCCTAACCGGCCGTTCCGATAGGACTTGTATAAAGACAGATTCTTGTGCAGCCCGTATTCATCCGCACGTGTGTATTCGGAATAAGCACCGTCGCGGCTCTTCTCCGCAAAGAACACAAAATCACGATGGGTATTCAACAGATCTTCGTTCAACAAAGAAGTCTCTTGGCTGGTGAAAATCAACTGCGACTCATTAGAATTCATGACGAATGTGTTGAGAAAATAGAGCAACAAATCATCGTGCAGTTGAGAATCTATTTCATCTATAAAATGAATATTGTGGCTTGAAATCGCATTATAAAGCGTTGACAAATTGCTTAAAAACATTTTAGTTCCCTTGGATTGCTCGTCCAAACTAAGAGTGAAAGTTTTGTCCCACGCTTTGCAATCAAAGTAAATTTTTGTCGTAGAAATGTCCTCTCGAAAATCGACAATGTTAAAATCAGCTTTTTCCAACATTTGGAGATAGAAGCGCTTGGCTGAAGCAACCCCCATCACCTGTCGAAGCGATTCTTCAAGAATGAAATTCGGATTGTCGAGCTGATACACATATTTAGATATCCAATTATACAAATTGGCAATGGGTCTGGCATCGGCCTCAAATGCTCTCTTGCCGAAACAAGAAAGAACGGTATGGTTGTTTAAAGTGTTTTGCAGAAAAATGTCCTTTGTTTTGGCCGACAGACCCAAACTTTGACCGAATTTAATGGAGGCTTGCAAATCATCAGACTGGTATTTGCGTTCATAAAAAAGCGACTTAGAACCGTTCGGGAACCATTCCATCTGTTCATCAATAATATGCTCCATCGTATAAGAAACGGTATAATCATAACGAATATGGTTAGCATAGAACGAAACATACATTCGTGTAGGCTTATCTGCACATAGAGCAAATGGCCGCCGTGTCATAACTGACTCTGATTTATTTTCCCGTGAATGAAACAACAGTTCGAAAACATTTAAAAGGGCCAGCAACATATTTGATTTTCCAGATGCATTGGCACCGTAAATCACCGCCAATTTGTTAACCCGCTTCTCGTTACCCATGTCCACCGAAGCCCAATCATCCTCTTTGGATTTCGTTTCGAAGTTTAACGTTTGACGTTCCTTTATCGAAAGATAATTCTCGACCCAAAATTCTCGTATCATAGTATCCGTATTATAATTTCGCCGCAAAAATAATAAAAATATTGATACAATTGAAAAATAAATCTAATTTTCGTAATAAAACTACAAATTTAACGAAAATTTATCGCAGCACCATTTTTCCCATAAACAACTTTAATCAGCTATCACTAATTACTCAACGTTTTTTTTCGTCTGACTATTATTAGTTTTTACTGTCTTACTGTTATTAGTTTTTGACGTTTTAGTATTATTAGTTTTTGCTGTTGAAAAGATACAAAACAATTCAATATAACACTTAAAGACACTTCTTTTTGAAAAATATTTTTATAGCTTTGTTGACATTATACAGCTACCGCCTGATTTTTCCGCATCGGCTACGATGAGTCCGTTCCGCGGTGGGTTGGTTTAGCGCTTCGGGGCAGATTTTCAGCGCACCGCGGAGGAGAGCACAAGCTTTCACTACCCCAGATTACGCTACGCTCATCTGGGGTTAATAAGATGTTGCCTCTTCGAGGCAATGAGCGAAGTGCAGTGTGACGACCACACATGCCGTAGCTCAACAAAATGGAAAAATGCCAAAGGCATGACACGCACCGTCAGGCGCAATTAATGGTGAAAACATAGTTCCTGTTTTCACTCACATCAATCAGCATTTTACTTCATATACTCCCGCATATCCAAACTCATGATGCGGTCAAAGGCTTGCAATTGTTCCGTCTCAATTTTCAGGAAAACGGTAGCCGCCACGCCAGAGGTTTTGTCGGGTACCAAGCGCACATCAATGACGTCATGGAAGTCCGCGCTGAATTTCTCCGCATTGAAGGCCTTATCCTCACAGCCAGACGGCAGGTCAAGCACAGTGAAAGCGTAGGTAAGATTTTCCTTGCCTTTCCACATCTCCTCTTTGGAAACACGACGGCCTCTCAAAAACGAAAGCATCGGATGCTGGCCGCTGATAAACACCTGCAACTCATTCAGGCAGAAACCAGTAAAGCGCAACGGATTGATCTCAATCGGCACCGCTTTCTTTCCATCGTAGCGGAACTCAATATGCATCGGGAAATTTTTCAAATGCAATGTCGCATTGAGGTTCGTAAGAAAACTGGTAAAGGGAGTCTCATACTTGTCGAACAAACCTTTGTTGGTCATATACAAGCGGTCGGACGTATCAGACTCATCCATAAATTTGTGATGGAAGATATTCAGTATCACTGGGTTCTCGATTTCATCGTAATAAGCATCCACCGCATATTCCTCACCATGAATGTATTCCTCAATCAGGAAGCGGCTTTTACCCACCACAAATTCCGGAAAATCAGCGCCAGCTTTCGCAAAGTCACTCAACAGCGAAGCAACAGCCGCTTTATATTCCTTCGGATCATGCACCACAAACACACCCTTGCTCAGGAAACCCACCGACGGCTTGATAACACATGGGAACACGATACTATCCGTATCCAACTGTTCCATCTCATTAATATTCAATTCCTTAAAAAAGAAGTCTGGATAGATGTCACGGCAAATTTTTCTGAACGCATTTTTATCTTTCACGATGGAAATGCTATCCAGAAAGCGTTTATCCTCAATATGCTCATAAATCCAGCCCAAAGCGTTTTCAGACACAGTATATAACTTACCAGTCTTTTTATACTCAGCGGCAAATTCAGCATCCGAAAGCACCACGCCGTTGGAAACGCGTTTTTCCGACATTTCGTTTTTCAGCACAGGAATACGGTTTTTTTCCAGAGTCTCAACCATTAAATCTGACGCAAAAGGTCTTTCTAAAATTACCATAATAAATGTAGTGTTTAAATTAGTTATTTTGATATTCAATTACTTATTTCAAATCGTCTCCATACTGTGGCTTCAGCCCTTTCCCCTTTGGGGGTTTCGGATAGCGACGGGCACGTTTAAGAGCATCGGCCAATATCCACTCTATCTGCCCGTTGATGCTGCGAAACTCACTGGCAGCCCACTTCTCCAAGGCCTCATAAACCTCCTCATCAACTCTCAAAGCGAAACTTTTCTTCATATCTTAGTTTGTATATGTAACGATAAGTGTGTCGTGGTGAGTGAAGTCATTAATCTCGAAATTGTAATAATCGTGAGGTGTATAAAATCTGTTCAGCGTATCCTTGTCTTTGTTGGTTACGATACAGTAGTCAACCAGCAACTGGTTATCGCAGTCAGAAACAAAGACCCTAGGCATTCCATCATAATCGAAACGGAACGGCACATCAGAATAAAACATCTTGTTGGCTAAACAGGTAAAGATTCCATCAGGATATACCTCTTTCACCATCTCAGAACTCTCCCACACCGGATCGTAGTGCATATACACATCCTTCATGTCAAATCCCAATGAGGGCAGCAGTTTACGGTATTCTGCGGAATAATAGCTGATACAATTGGTATCTTCTACCAAATTGCCATCCGCATCGGGCACATATCTATGCAGCCTGTTAAAGCCTGCCACCAGATAGATGCGCCACTCGCTGGCATCATGCTTGGCATAGAAGCTTGCAATCTCATTTTGCAGATGTTGGCGGCAGGGCTTGCATAAGATATCGAACCAATATACCACCTTCTTGTGTGTGGTGTCGCCTTTGACCAGTTCTACTATCTCGTCAGTCGTCATCAACTGGGGTTCCTGTTGCCTGGCCTGTTCCATCGTCAGTACATCGCCATGCTCCTCCTCCTCATGGCCTCGACCACCACAGCTGCACAACAGCATTAGCGACATAATGGTAACAGCAAAAAACACAATTGTACGATTCATAACGAACAATTTTATTACCAATTTTAATTATACAGCGTTCCCGTATTGATTACCGGACTGGCGCTCTCATCGGCACACAGCACCACCAACAGATTGCTGACCATGGTAGCTTTCTTTTCCTCGTCCAATTCCACAATATGGTCGGCACTGAGTTTCTTAAGGGCCAAATCCACCATCGAAACAGCACCTTCCACAATCTTCTCACGGGCAGAGATAATGGCATCGGCCTGCTGACGGCGCAGCATCACGCTGGCAATTTCGGCAGCGTAGGCCAAATAGTTGATGCGAGCCTCAATCACCTCGATACCAGCAATATCCAAGCGGCTACGGAGTTCCTCTTCCAGACGCTCGTTGATTTCCTCACCCCCGCTGCGCAAGGTAATCTCGTTGCTTTCCTTATCCATATTATCGTAGGCGTACATACCCGCCACTTTACGCAAAGCAGCGTCACTCTGCACATTCACGAAGCTGTCGTAACCGCTCAGCAGGTTCTGGTTGGAAGCAACCGCTTCGCTTGAGGCAGCACCCTTCATCTGGGCGTTGATGGCAATCACCTTCGCCATAGTGCTTTCTTTGCTGATGTCGATGTTGAAACTAGCCTTATACGTATCTTTAATCTTCCACACCAGCACCAGACCAATCATGATGGGGTTACCATTCTTGTCGTTCACCTTGATGGGCGGCACATCCATATTGCGGGCACGTAATGAAAGTCTACGTTTTCCGTAGAAAGGATTCAGCCAGAAGAAACCGTTTTCGCAAACTGTACCGCTGTACTTGCCGAAGAATGTCAGCACCCTCGACTGGTTGGGCTGGATGATGGTGAAGCCGATACAGTGCAGCAGATACACCACACACAAAAGAAAAAGCGAGAAGGCGATCATTCCATCATTTTCGTTGTTTATCGAATTGACCATCAAGGCTATAGAACCCGCCAAAATTGCCAAATTAATCAACATGTGCAGAAAGCCATTGTTGGCGAAACTCATTTTTTTCACATACTCTTTTGTTTCCATTGTTTCCATTTTTTTATTGATTTTTGTTGATGTTGATATGATATTATTTTGATATTATTCTGACGGCAAAAATACAAAAAAAATTATTCGGTGAGAAAAAAAAAGAAAAAAAAATTCCCCTTCTTCTAGAAGGGGTGGCCGAAGGCCGGGGTAGTAAGAAACTAACAATTTGCAACGGACTATAAATTTGACTTTTTATTTAGTTTGACGAAAAAATGAACCAATGATAATTCCCCTTCTTCTAGAAGGGGTGGCCGAAGGCCGAGGTAGTGAAAAAACAAAAAAACATGCTATTAGAAATGTAATAATATTATAATCTATTCGTTATTTAAAATAAAAAAATAACCATACTTATCGACAATTTTCAAATTAAGCCCCATAAAATCAAAAACATACCTAGAAACAAAGAACTAAACTACTATGCCAAACGGAATCGCCATAAAGGAAATATTGCTGAAGTAGTCTTTTGGAAACATGTTAACAAGAAACAATTCTTTGGAATTGATTTCAATCGACAATATGTCATCGGAAAATATATCGCTGATTTTTTTGCAAGGTCACTTTGTTTAGTGGTAGAAATTGATGGAAGTTCTCATAATGAAAAGATGAATTACGACTCGGTGCGTGATTTATACATGCAATCTTTAGGATTAAAAGTGTTCAGAACCACAGATTATGATGTGATGAACAATTTAGATATTGTGCTAAAAGAATTAAAAGAATTCATTATCAAGAACTATGAACATGAGACAGAGGAATTTATAAATGACAATACAACGTTCTATCAAGAAGCTCCAATGGAGAATGGTGACTCGTAATGGCTCATTTTTCACTACCCCGCCCTTCGGGCACCCCTTCTAAAAGAAGGGGAATTAGTGCGCCCGTAAAACAAGATCTTTACGGAACATTTTGTCAATGAGTCATTGACAAAATTCAACACAAAAAAACTAAGTGATATAAAACTCAAAGTCCAAAAATTTGAATTCTGAATTTTGAATTTTGAATTCTAAATTTTGAATCCCCAAACACTCCCAACTATTAACTATTAATTATTAATTGTCAACTGTCAACTACTCTTCCGGCAGCGCCTTGAAGCCGAGACCCATGATTTCGGAGCTTTCGATGACGTTGACGAAAGCCTGGGGGTCAAGAAAACGCAAATTGGATTTGAGTTTCACCAAGTCGCTACGATCAAGGGTCACGTATATCATCTTGCGTTCCGCACCCTGATACATGCCGGTACCGGCAAATATGGTGCCGCCACGCTTCATGTCGTTGATGATAAAGTTGCGCACCTCATCCACTTTGTCAGTCACAATGAAAGCTGTCTTGTAAGACTTAATACCATCGACAATCAAGTCAATGACCTTGCTTTCGATGGCAATAAGAATGATGGAATAGATAGGAAGACGGATTTGCTTGAAAGCAATCAAGGTGGTCAGGGTAATACATGAGTCCACAATCAGCACTAATGTTCCCAAGGAGATTTTCGTGTATTTGTGGATAATCATAGAGATGATGTCGCTACCGCCAGAAGTGGCCCCGGATTTGAAAATCAGACCGATTGCTATGCCATAAATCACGCCTGCCACCACCGTATTCAGGAAATAATCGGGTACAAAGAACATATCGCTGTGGGGTATCTGCACAAAATTATGCGCATCGGCTGCCACTTCAGTGATGCCGCCATGAATCACAGGATCATAGCCCCACAAAGTTTCTATCAGCCATGTAAAAACAAAAATCAAAACCGTTGACACCACTGTCTTCACGCCAAAGCGGGGACCCAGCACCAAGGTGCCGATAATCAGCAAGGGAATATCCATACAGATGGCATAGTAGCTGATTTTCCACGGCCACACCGTATTGAACACGTTGGCCAGACCGTAAGTACCACCCGGAGCCAACAAATAGGGGTTCACAAACATCACATCGCCCACAGCGAAAAGCAAACTTCCGACAATCAGGAGAAAATAAGCGTATATCTCAGTCTTTATCTTATTATTATTCAGCATATTAGATTATTTTTAAAGACAAGGCAAAAATACAAAAAAAATGAGCAAATTAGTTAATTAGTTAATTAGCAAATGATTTTTTAATGTGCCAATTAAAATTAGCAAATTAGTTAATTAGTTAATTAGCAAATGATTTTTTAATGTGCCAATTAAAATTAGCAAATTAGTTAATTCGTTAATTAGTAAATGCGATAATTAGTTAATGATTTAATTTGCTAATTTACCAATTTGCTAATTTGCAAATTATTACTATCTTTGCACTCACATAACACCATCACTATGCACAAGATACTTTTTATTTGTCACGGGAACATCTGCCGCAGTCCGATGGCCGAGTTTGTCATGAAAAAACTGGTGAAAGACGCGGGCAGAGAGGCCGAGTTTGAAATCGCCTCGGCGGCGACCAGCACCGAGGAAATCGGCAACCCCGTATATCCGCCTGCCAAACGGAAATTGGCAGAGCACAGCATCGGCTGCGCAGGCAAAACCGCCCGCCAAATCACCCGTAAAGACTACGAATATTATGATTATATCATCGCCATGGACCACAACAACCTGCGGAACCTGCACCGCATGTTAGGCGACGACACCCTGCACAAAATATCCTTACTCATGGATTACACCTCTCGTCCCGGCGATGTTGCCGACCCATGGTACACTGGTGACTTCGAAGCCACCTGGCAAGATGTGCTCGAGGGGTGCACCGCCCTACTGCAAACATTTGAGCAATAACCCTTTCAAAACACATAAAACACATAAATATGAAAAAAATCATCAGTATTATTGTTATAAGCCTGTTTTGCTGTGCCTCCTTGGCCCAACGCACACAGAAGCTGCAAGTGGTAAACTCCGATGAAATCATCCAGAAAGGCATACAGTTTCACGATGATGGCAAATACCAAGAGGCCATCAACGAATACGCCAAAATACCCTTTGGCGATGTGAATTATGACCTTGCCCTATACGAAAAAGCGCTAAGCCAGGAGGCCTTTGGTGACTATCGCGGAGCCATCCAGAATATCAACCAGCTCCTTGAACTTCCTGAGAGCCAGGTGGAGAGAAACCGTATGTATTCAGTTTTGGGCGACTGCTATGATTATCTGGAACAGTACGAAAAAGCTATCGAAGCCTACAACAAAGGTTTGGAAATCTCGCCCTACGATTACATGCTGCATTTCAACAAGGGAGTTTCACAAATGAACCAAGAGTTGTATGAATCCGCCATGGAAAGCTTCAAACAATCCATCTTCATCGCACCGGCCCACCAAGGAAGCCACTTCCGCTATGGCCTCTGCTGTCTGCAACTGGGATATACCGTTCCCGGCATCCTTGCCCTTAATTTCGCTTCCATGATCAACAACTCTTCAAATTACTGTATCGCAGCGCTTCAACTTTTGGAAGAAGTTTATAACGAAGGTGTTACCACTTTCAATAATGATAATGATGTGAATATTTATAATCCATACGACGAATTGAACGAATTCTACAAGCCCATTCATGACCTGTTGGACAGCAAAGCCGCTGAAAGCAAAAAGTTCAAAAGTCTCACAAAAATCAACCACAAAGTAGTAAAATACAATCAGCTGGTTTTCTCCAACGTTTCCATCCGCCCCAACTCCCATGCTGTTGAAGACTTGCTCTACGCACCTTATTTTCAACAGATTATCAACGAAAACAGGTACAATACCTTCTGTTACTTCCAGCTTTCCTCTACCAATATCAACAATAACAAGGTGGCCAACAAGGCAATGACAATGCAAAAAGAGTTTGATGATTTCATCTCTTTCACCGTGTCTTTCATCCACGAGAAAGCCAGTCTTGGTTTTTTCACAGACAATGACGAGAATCTTACTTACGTATATTCCAAACGATTGCAACTGGAAGGCTGGGGCAAATACAATGACAAACTCAAGAATCTGAAGGTAAAAGAAGGAACATGGACAACACTAAATCAGCAGGGTCAAATAGATGAAATCGCCAATTATAAATCGGGGAAAAGGGAAGGTAGTATCAAATTATACCAGGACGGGCAACTGGTACAGCTTTCCACATGGAAAAATGACGAACCGGAAGGACAAGTGAAATTATACAAGGCCAATCCTTTCTTCCACCAATCCATACCTTCTGAGGAATTCATCATGAAAAATGGCAAATACGAGGGCCCCTATAAAGCTTATCATTCCAACGGAGCACTCAGCACCGAAGGCTCTCTGGTCCACAGTAAATTTGATGGCACTGTCCATTATTACGATGCACAAGGCCACCTAACAGGTATTGAGAATTATCAGAATCAGGAACAATATGGGCCTGCAACAAGCTACTATCCAGGTGGACAGCTGAAAATATCTTCGTCTGTTGGCGCTAAAGATGAAGAAACGGCCTATACCGAATATTATATCGACGGAACAAAGAAATATGATGGCTTCATCACCAACAGCGACTATACTGGAAAATGGACAGGCTATTATCCTTCAGGAGCTCTTATGTCCATCGAGAATTATAACAAAGAGGGCGAAGAAGACGGAGACATATACAGTTACGACCGAAATGGCAAAGTCAACTTATACAAACGTATGGAAAAAGGAAAACTTGCTGAAGAGAAATCTTACGATGCATTAAGTGGAATGTTGGACTACAGCTATGAATTCGCCGATGGCAAACTTGTCAAAGTTAAAAACTACAATCCTGATGGCAGTATCAAGGCAGAATTTCCTGTCAAAGACAAGACCGTCACCTTCGACCTATACTCTGTTCATGGCTATAAAGAATTCAGTGGTACTCTGGATGAAGATTTCAACTGGAAAAATACAAGAAAAACTTATTATCCCAATGGGCAGGTGAAAGAGGAAAGCAATTGGAAAAATAACAATATGCAAGGAGATGGCAAGCAATATTACGCCAATGGCCGCTTAAGTTACCATGCCATATACCAAGATGGACATGCAAATGGTTTGCAAGTCAATTACTACGACAATGCACAAAATCAGGTAAGCCAAGAAAGGTATGTTATCAACGACACTGTTGTAGGCACCGGTTACGACTATTACCCCGATGGAACAACAAAAGCGGTGCAATGGAATGACAAGAATGGCAACACCCTTTATCAATGCTTCTATCTTCCCGACAACACCAAAAACGAAGAATGCTATTTTTTGGATGGTTCTCTCTGTATTGTCAAGTATTATAACAGAAACGGTGAAATCATAGCCTGTGACACCTTGATTAATGGCAACGGGACAATACACGAATACTACCCGGAAGGACAAGTTATAAGAGCCATACCTGTTAAAGGCGGAAAATCTCTCGGCATGGAATATACCTATAATCTGGCTGGCAAAGTGATTGATTCCACTTATTATCTTATGGGAGACCCGAACGATATGATTAGAGAATACTATCCGACAGGGGAAATGAAAGGTATTGGCAGATACATAGGAGGCAATCCGCATGGTCAACACAGCGAATATTTGATGGACGGGACAAAATCTTTGGATGAATATTACGAATTCGGAGATTTGATGTCCAGCACCGCATACGCTATGAACAACAATCCTATTAGAGTCAACACTTATTACAATGACAATATGAGAACACTTCAGTGGTATGCCCCCGATGGAAAAACCGCTTTGATGAAACTGTATTACGCCGACAACACCTTGTTTAAAATATCCTGTGCCCAGAAAGGAGGTAAAATGATGGATTATGAGAATGTCGGCACCGAAGAACAGACCTATAAGGCATACTATCCCAACGGGGCTCTTGGTGGAGTTATCTCATACAAAAACGGTGTTCTCAATGGTGTAAGGTCCATCTATTACCCCAATGGTCAGGCCTACGAAACCGCCACTTTCAGTGAAGGGAACTATGAAGGACCCGTCACAACTTATTATCAGAATGGAAACATCCACTCCAAAAAAGAATACAAAGACGATTTCCGTCATGGCAAGTACATTTTGTATTATCCTGATGGGAAAATCAAATACGAAGGAAATTACTACTATGGCTTAGAACACGGCGAATTCAACACCTACGACAAAGACGGGAAACTGACTCACAGAGTAGTGATGTTCTATGGTGAACCCATTGAAGATGAGCGGTTTTAAGCGCATAAAATAATTTTCTTAATAAATGTTATTTATTCAGAATAAATCAGTACCTTTGCAGAAAATTTAAAACACATATTTATATAACATAAAACACTAATATCATGAAAGTTGTTCACAATTTCAACGCTGGACCTTGCGTCCTTCCTAAGGAAGCGATTGAGTCCACCATTAACGCCATGCGCGATTTCGACAACACTGGTGTCGGCATTATGGAAATCTCCCATCGTACTCCGGGTTGGGAACGCATTATGGCAGAAACCCGCCAGCTCTGGCGCGACCTTCTCAACATCCCTGAAGAATACGAGATCCTTTTCCTCGGTGGCGGTGCCAGCACCCAGTTCTTCTGCGTGCCCGCTAACTTAATGCGCAGCAAAGCCGCTTACCTTCAGACTGGTGTTTGGGCTAAGAAAGCTGCCAAAGAAGCCAAGCTGTTCGGTAAAGTTGACATTATCGCCTCTTCCGAAGACAAAACCTACAACTACATCCCGAAGGGTTGGACCGTCCCCGCTGACGCCGACTACTTCCATATCACTACCAACAACACCATTTACGGTACCGAAATCCGCGAGGACTTCACCGCTGAGAAATGCAACAATGTGATGCTCGTCGCTGACATGTCCTCCGACATCATGAGCCGTCCCGTTGACGTGACCAAATATGGCCTCATCTACGGTGGTGCCCAGAAGAACGTCGGTCCTGCCGGTGTCACCTTCGTCATCGTCAAGAAATCCATCCTTGGCAACATCGGTGACCGTGCCTATATGAACCCGCTGCCGACCATGGTGGACTACAGAACCCACGCTGCTGAAGAAGCCAAGAACATCTCCATGTTCAACACCCCGCCCGTAGGCGCCATCTTCCTCATGCACGAAACCCTCAACTGGCTGAAGAACACCATCGGTGGCGTAGCCGAGATGAACAAGATCAACACCAAGAAATCCAACCTCTTGTACGAAGAAATTGACCGCAACAGCATGTTTGTGGGCACCGTCGCCGACAAGGCCGACCGTTCCATCATGAACCACTGCTGGGTGATGGCTCCCGGTTACGAGGACAAGCAGGACGCTTTCATGGCCTTTGCCAAGGAATGCGGCATGGTGGGCATCAAGGGTCACCGTTCCGTGGGCGGCTTCCGCGCTTCCCTCTACAACGCTTGCACCATCGAAGACGTCGAAGCTCTCGTAGATTGCATGCAGAAGTTTGAAAAAGCAAACAAATAATCGATAAATAACAATTGCTAATTAATAAGTTGACATGAAAGTATTAATCGCTACTGAAAAGCCTTTCGCAAAAGCCGCTGTTGACGGCATTCGCGAAATCGTTGAAAAAGCAGGTTATGAACTTTGCTTATTAGAGAAATATACTGACGTACAGCAGTTGTACGATGCAGTGGCTGACGTTGACGCCCTGATCGTCCGCTCCGACAAAGTGACTGCCGAAGTTATTGACGCTGCCAAAAACCTGAAGATTGTGGTTCGCGCTGGCGCTGGCTTCGACAACCTCAACCTGGAGGCTTGCACCGCCAACAACATCGTGGCTATGAACACCCCCGGCCAGAACTCAAACGCTGTGGCCGAACTGGCTATCGGCATGATGATTTACATGGCCCGCAACACTTTCAAACCTGGCACCGGTGCCGAGTTGAAAGGCAAGAGAGTGGGCATCCAGGCTTACGGTAATGTGGGTCGCCTCGTGGCTCAGAAAGCCAAAGCGCTGGGCATGGAAGTCTGGGCTTTCGACCCCTTCGTTCCGAAAGACAAAATGGAAGCCGAAGGCGTTACCGTTCCCGCCACTTTGGAAGAGCTGTACAGCAACTGCAACTACATCTCCCTGCATATCCCCGCCAACGACCAGACCAAGAAGTCTATCGGCAAGAACCTCGTGGGTCGTATGCCCAAAGGCGGTTGCGTGATCAACACCGCCCGTAAGGAAGTCATCAACGAGGAAGAGCTGGCTCAGCTGATGACCGAACGCGAAGACCTGAAATACTGCACCGACATCGCTCCAGTTGAAATGGGTCTGTTCGAGAACTTCGAGAAACGCTTCTTTGCCACCCCGAAAAAACAGGGTGCCGAGACCGCCGAAGCCAACATCAACGCTGGTTTGGCCGCTGCTCGCCAGATCGTGAACTTCTTCGTCAATGGCGACAAGAAATTCCAGGTGAACAAATAATCTTTACGCCTTTTTATATGTTTGTCAAAAAAGTCCCGCCAGCATGGTGGGACTTTTTTTAAATTTAAATTGTCCGTAGTTTTTTTTCGCTTTTGTAGTCTAAAAGAAAACAACACCCAAAAGATGAAACAGAAAGAACAGAAAGAGAGCGACTTCGAGCAGCTGGTGAAGGAGCAAAAACAGACCATCTACTCGGTGTGCTATCTTTTCGCCAACGACCGTCAAGAGGCGGATGACCTGGTACAAGAGGTGCTGATTCGCCTATGGAAAGGCTTTGACGGCTTCAAGAAACTCAGCTCGGCTAAAACATGGGTCTATCGTGTAGCGCTGAATACCTGCGTAACCCTCGACAAACGTCATAGTCGCCGTCCCGACTGTATGCCCTTGGAGGTGGATATTGACCTCTTTGCTGACGAGGAGTCCTGCCCCGCCGCCAGCCGTCTGCACAAACGCATAGCAAAGCTACACCCCTTCGATCGGGCACTGATACTACTCTGGCTCGAAGACCTGCCATACGATGAGATTGCCGCCATCCTTGGCATCACAGTCGATAACGTCAGCGTACGCCTAGTACGCATACGCGAAAAACTCAAATCATTCAACGACTAAAGCTCAAGACAGTTATGGAACAGTACGAAGACATCAAAAATGAACTTAAGCAGGAACTGCAAGACCTGCAGCAGAATATAGAGCAGCACAGCACCTTCCATAGCGATGTATGGCAACGGTCGGTGAAACGGCATAGCCGCCAACTCTATTGGCAGAATGTGACTTATGTAATAATTCTGATAGTCATTATAAGCGCCAGTAACCTTATCCTTCTTGAAGAATGGCCTTGGTGGCTCTTACTCCCCGTTGACCTGCTCGTTAGTATGATTGTGGTGGACAGCCTTATCGCCACCAACGGCCTCCGGAAGGCCGACGTGCAAAGTCGCGAAGGACTACTCTCACTGCGGGAGAGTGTACACAAAAGCACCACCTACTCAAAACGCAAGCGCATCTTAATACAAGTTATTGGCATCATAGGATCAGTGATGATATATGTTTACCTCTTCTTCCACAATCGATTGATGTTCTTTACTCTGCTTATCGCTAGTCTTGTGGCCTTTCCAGTCGGACGATTGACAGGCAAGCGAGTGAAGAAACGCTACGACGAACTTGACGAGGAAATTGATGAACTTCTAAAGGAATAAGAAGTGCAGAAAGCATTGAAAATAGAAAAATAATTAGTACTTTTCCTCTATATTTTTTTTGCGGACGCGATGAATCGCGTCCCTACACCATACAATATAATTGGATAGAGTAGATGTATGCCCACAAACCTCGTTAAAATAAATTCTTCAGATTTAAAAATAATTAGTACTTTTGCAAAATAAAAGAACAAAGAAAAAGTAATTATGGCAACAATAACCATTACATACGACGGACGTAGTAAAGTGGCACAGAGCGTGGTGGCACTTATACGTTCTTTGGATGTGTTCCACATCTCTAGCCCGAAAGAAAAAGATGAACGCGAGTGGACCGCAAAAGAAGAACGTGAGGCTTTCCTCTGCACCTCTAAGACAAATATGGCCCGAATATTTGCTGATAAAATCTGATGTCTTATATGGACGCAAAGAAATACATCGAGACCCTTCAATTGGAACCCCACCCCGAAGGCGGGTATTTCCGACAGGTATATGGCAACGATGACAAAGGCACCAAGGACATTTCCACCATATACTATATGCTGACGGGAAGCGACTTCTCGGCCTTTCACCGTCTGCACAATATGACGGAAATCTGGTACTACCACGCCGGTGAGCGCCTCAACCTCTATGTCATCGACACCGATGGCAGTCTGGCCGTACACCATCTTTATGCCAATAACGAGATGCAGGTGGTTATACAGCCTGGCCAGTGGTTTGCCGCCGACATCCCATCGAAAACCGGTTTCTGCCTGGTGGGCTGCGCCGTGGCCCCCGCATTCAGCTTCGAGAACTTCGAACTGGGCAACAAAAGCGAACTGCAAAACCAATTCCCCCAACACACCGAATTATTTGAGCGGCTGTGCCGACAAACACAAAAAATTCAATAAATTCAACAATCCACATGGTGACTAATCTCTGGAAAGAACCTTGTTTCTTCCCAAAAGATTATACACCAACCCTGTAATGCACAGACTGGCAAAGCACACGGCCAACATCAGAATCACCTTTGGAAGCAAGGGAAATGCCGCAGGTACTTCTATGGTTGTCCCCGCAGGGAAAAGCCATAGAGGATGGAACAATACGAGCATTACACCAATGAAACCTGTGACAACACCAGAGACAAATACAGCCAGCATCATCCGATGGTAACGCTTGGTCTGCGTCTCGCGATACTGCTTCGCATACTCCATTGCTTCCAGTTTCTTGGAAAGTTGCTCCATATACTGGTCTTTATCACCCAAATCCGGTTGGTAACGGGCGAAAAGGTCTTCTATTGCTGCATCATTTTTCATTGTTCCAAAATTTGTCGTAATTTATCACGTCCCCTAGAAAGCTGCTTCCTTACAGCTATGGACGAACTTCCAGTGATTTTTGCAATTTCCTTCACGGAGTATCCGCTGACGTAGAACAGCAGAATAGCACTTTTCTCCCTTAGCGGTAACGTACCGATAGCCTTGTATAAGTCCTGATAGGCAAAGGCAGCGTCGGCATTTGAACCTCCAGGGATTTGCGCGGCTGCATCCAGTTCCTCGCGGCGGTTCCACCCCGACCGCTGATGGTCGAGAAAGGTGTTATAGGCGATTTTGAACAGCCAAGTGGCGAATTTGGCCCGCTCCACAAACCTGTCTATTGCAATGTAAGCCTTAATCATGGCCTCCTGGGCAATATCCTCCGCCTCCATCCGGTCGCCACCGCACAGTGCAAGCAGGAATCTTCGCAAAGACTCCTGCTCCTCCGAAATAATAGCTATGAATTTTTCCTTTGTCATTCGGAGATTTGTTGTTCTTTTAACTGTCTTTCTTCAGCCTCCAACTCGTTGCGTAGCACATTTTTACTTACACAATAGTAGATGATAAACGCAACACCCACGGCGGTGAGGACTCCGCCTCCAACAATCCCTATTGCTTTGCTGCCTAAAAAAATCATACCATAGTAGTGAGTGAAAAAGATGACCAGTCCCACTAACATACAGATGCACCCGTTTAAGAGTTTCTCCAGCAAAGATTGTTTAAGGCTTTTTTTGGAGGAATCTTGCGACATGTTCAGTTTGTTCATCACCTCAACCGGGTCAATGTCTGGATTCTTTTCCAACAGCGTTTTCAGAATCTCTGTTTTCTTGTCAATCTCGTGTCTTTTTCTTTTATTAGTCATCCATACTATCAGCAGCGGCAACACCACGCAACAGCCGATTACTATGATAATGATCATAAAAATCCCCATAATATCTTCCATAGCTCTATTGTTTTTTAAGGTTAAACATTTCCGTTATTTTTCGAACCGATTCACTCTTTAAACGAATGTATAAGGCAAAAGGTGACATAGGGAATGATTTTTTTTCATTTCCTCCTTGTATGATTGTAGAACCATTTGAATGAAAGTAGTTACACAATGGCATCCGCCATCAGGTCTTTGCGGCCAATCAGACTGAACACAGCGATATTGTTGTCTTCGTTTAGAATTCTTAGTGTCCGCAGCATTTCGTTCAGTGTGGAGCCGCTAGTGGTCACGTCATCTATGAGAAGTATGTTCTGATTTCTAATTGTGGTGCAGAGACGTTCGTCCTCTTCAGTGGCAAATTTCAGAAAGTGCATTATGTATGGACGCAATCGACTCTTTTTGACGTCTTTTGCGATGGTGAAATAGTCTTTATGGTGGATCAGGTCAATCATATTGTTAACTGAAGCCATTGCATCTTCCTTTTGCTTTTCAGTATAGCGTGGACGGCCATTTTCCAACACATCATCAAGATATTGTTTTTCGTATGCATCCATATCGAAGGAAATATTCGAAGGCAGTGCTTTTACCAATTGCATCTTGTGGAGTGTAGGTTGTGCAAACCGATAGATGTATCGCAACATATACTGATTCACCTTGCTTGAAGATTCTGGCATAATTACCATTTGGTAATCATAAAGGTTAATCTTCCGATCCAAATCGTCGATGGCTTTCTTGATGAATTGTGTCAGATTCGATTCTTTTTGAAGATCATCAGAAAATTTCACATATTGAATAAAGGAACTTCGAATATTACTATCCACTTGCTCAGAGAATTCGTAACCATAGTAAAAGCATTTGCCAAAAGCTTCTACTTGGTATCCGTTTCCCATCAATTGAACGATGTCCTTTTCTTTATCATGTTCAAAATCGAAAACAAATTGTTGTGTTTTTTCATCAAAAGTAATGCCCATTGTTATATTCTCAAATGTTAAATATCATCGGCAAAAATACTCAAAAAAGAAATACCAAAAGAAAAAGACCATTTTTTACACCCCTAATACAATAGAAGGCTCAATGTTGAGTTTAAGGCAGAGATTGCGAGAGAGCTGATAAGAAGGTTCCATTTTGCCGTGCATCAACTCACTCATACGAGATGGACTAATTCCGAGAAGTTTTGCTATTGCATTTTGTGTAAGATTTCGCTCATACATCCTAAGTTTGATAACATCAGCTAATTCAGGTTTACCAATGGGATAGTGAATGCTTTCGTATTCCTCCACCATATCGCATAGCATGTCCATTTCCAGCATGTTCGGATCATCATCCGGAACAGTGTCACCTGTTAACGGAAGCAGTTCGTCAATTCTTTTTAGTGCAGCCCTATAGGCGGCTTCACTTCTAAACTGTGCCATATTCTATATATTTTGAATGTCCGTAATTTTGTCATTTTCTGCATGAGTACCTATAAAACGAATAAACACTCGACCTCTTGAAAAATGTATGACCACAATAAGTCGGTAGTCGTTACCCTTAATATTGAATACATAGCGATCATTACCAACATAATCCACATTATTAAAGACCTTCCTTATATCGCTTAAATTTTGCCAGTTAGACTTACTCGTGATAATGTACCAATCCTCCAACGGTTGCTTCGATTGAGGATGTTTCGTGTAATATTCAACAATTGTGCTCTTAAAGATAATATGCATAACATGATTTTTCGCTGCAAAGATAATAAAAATTTCCAATATATGAAATTGTTTTCCGAAATTAGTGTAGAAATTTCTATAACTCAGAAGAAAAACTGAATTACGCACACTCTCAATGGATGATATGTAATAATTTTATTATATAATTACTTTTTTAGTTGTATAATTAAAAAATAAATTGTACCTTTGCAGCGTTGTTTTCTAAATAACCCCAGACGCAAGTCTGGGGGATATAAAAATATCATAGTACAATATCATGAAAGAACTAACCAAAGCAGAAGAACAAGTAATGCAGGTAATGTGGAAAATCAAACAAGGGTTTGCCGCTGATCTGGTGGCAAATTTCCCGGAGCCTAAACCGGCATACAATACCGTGCTGACCGTCGTACGAATTTTGGAAAAGAAAGGCTTCATAGGCCATGAGACCTTCGGAAAAACACACCGCTACTACCCGCTGATTAGCAAAGAAGAGTACTCGCAATCGTTTATGCAGAACTTTGTGCAAAACTATTTCGACAACTCTTTCAAATCGATGATTTCCTTTTTCGCCAACAACAAGGACATCACAATGGAGGAACTGGATGAAATCCGTAATATGATTGACAAAACCGAATAACCATGAAAACATTACTTTTTTCAGCCGTAGCGATAGCCCTGTTTTTCGGGCTGTATGCCGTCACATTGCGCAGAAGTAACCTGCTTCGCCTGCGCCGTTATTATCTTGTTGGAACATTGATGGTCGCAATGGTCATCCCTTTCATTTCCATCGAGACGAAGGCGCCTCAGGTCGCCCGTATGAATGCCTACGTGCATCAAATTCCAATGTTTGAGGAGGTTTCTGCGCCACAAATCGTGGCACAAGAGGCTTCAACCGAACCCGTGCAAACTGTCATCACAAATGAACCCATTGCTGCCCCTATCGCTGGCACAGCACCAGTCTCATGGACTTGGAAAAATGTATTACTGACCGCCTATCTCATCGGATGTGCTGTCAGTTTCATATTCTTATTGGTCAAGTTGATCAAAACAGCCTCCTACTATCGTCGAGCCAGGTTGTCAGAAGACTTATCCACTTGGGAGATGCGGGTGCGAGTGCTGGGTGAACCCGACGGCAACATTCCATTCTCGTTCCTGCGGTCGGTGTTTGTGAATCCCGAGGTGTTTACTGACAGTGAGTTGCAGCAGGTGTTGGCTCACGAGCGGGCGCATATCCGTCAGCGCCACACCGCAGATTTGCTCTTTTTGGAAGCCGTAAAAGTGTTGCAATGGTTCAATCCCCTCATATATCTGTATTTGAGAGAGTTGAAATCAGTCCATGAGTATCTGGCAGATGAGGAAGTGCTGGCTCAGGGTGCCGCCAAGCACGACTATCTGGAGCTGCTGTATAAGCAGTTGTGCATGGGCAAGTTTGTTCCTGTGGGCAACAGTTTCCGTCATTTCCTCACCAAAAAGCGGATTCAAATGATGAATCAAAAGGCAAAACGAACAATGTCCGCCTGGTGGCTCACCGCCCTCATCCCCATCATAGCGGGACTACTCTTGGTGAACTGCCACTCAAAGACCGACATACTTTCGGAGGAAGTGGCCATCGATGAACCTGTTTGCGAGAACCCTGATGTGATGCCGGAGTTCCCTGGCGGCATCCAGCAGTATTTGGATAATCTCTTCGATAGCATGCAATTTCCGGAGATTGCCAAACAACATCGTTTTTCAGGCACATATTTAGTGCGTTTCATTGTGGAAAAAGACGGCAAGATATACCTCACGGAGATTGACACGACTTTGATAAGTTCCTTGGATGTGGAAGGTGACGGGAATCAAAAAACATCTTCCAATAAGGAACAAGACGTAAAAGGGAAAATTGTAGTGAACAGCAATGATTATAAAGATTTGGCCTCAGAAATTGATTCGGCCAATGAGGAGGAAATAAATCGTGCCTTTCGGAATGCGCCTGCCTGCAAGCCCGCCATGAAAGATGGCCTGCCCGTACGCTGCGAGCTCCGTTTGCCAGTTTTCTTTGTTTTCGAAATGTTAGCTCCTCTCGGAGAAAGCATCACTCCTGAAAATACGCATCCCCGTATCGCCCATTACACTATCGACACAATCCCTACCGACAAACTGGTAATAAAATACTGATTTGAATCGCAAGTGTTTTTATTGCATAACTAGCAATTAAAAAAAACAAAAGATTATGAAAAAACTTATGGTCACCATCGCTGTGATGGCGGTGGTAGGAGGGCTTTATGCGCAACAAAACGACACAATCGTGAGTACTAAAGCGGACACTGTCAGCCCCAAACAGGCAATGGAACTGCAGGAGGTGGGTATCAGCGCCACGAAGCCTGTCTATATGACAGATGGTGAGAAAACTTTGTACAACGTTTCAGAAGATCCTGCTGTCCAGACGGGTACTGCGGCAGATGCCCTACAGAATACGCCTGGTGTGGAAGTGGACGTGGAGGGCAATGTAAGTTTGCGAGGGGTTTCCTCCGTGGAAATCTGGCTCAACAACAAGCCTGCCAACATGAATGCCGAGGCGCTGAAAAACTTCCTGCAGCAGTTGCCCGCCAGCAATATCGAGAGAATAGAGGTGATTACCAACCCTTCAGCACGATATAGTGCGCAGGGAACAGGCGGTATCATCAATATCATCACAGTCTCCAATATCAAGAAAAATAGCTTCCTGAGTTTTGGGGCGAGAGGCACCATCGCACCAGAGGTCATCCCTTTTATTTCTTACGTCTATTCCGACCGTAAGTTCTCTATCAGCACCTATCTGCATTATTGGTACAGCACCTCCCACCACGAAATCCATTCAGAGTCGGCCATGTATGACAATTCAGGCACTCTTTCCTCCAATATGTCCAGCAATTATACCAGACGCTTCCGTGAAGACCAAATCGGTCTTTTTGTTAACGCCACTTGGACTCCAGACACTGCAAACACCTTCTATTTTTCAGGAGGCCTCTATCCCCAGTGGACTAATTTCGGCAGAGTTGACAGCACCAAGTGGCACGAATACCTATATCATCCTGGGGATTATTCCTATTGGGAGACAAACCGCAGCAAGTCGTTTGTTGCCTCGGGTTATGCAGGACTATGGTACGAGCACAAGTTCAACAACCGCAGGCATAAGTTGAGTGTGACCGCTTCCTATTCAGGGTCGGGCTATTGGATGAACGGAACTATTTTGCGCGACTACGCCTGGAATGAGTTGTCGGACCGAGATTGGCTGCAGTCGTATGATTACGCCTATCATCAGACATATACGTCCCTCGATTACACCATACCCTATCATCCGAATGGTGAGATAGAGGCGGGCGTTTCGGGAAATTACACCTTCAACAAGAATATTGTAAAATATGATACCCTTGTAAATACGGAGGCTGCCAGCTATTATGTGAACGACCATTTGCGGTCGATGGACAGGTATGAGCGGGATGGCTCTTTTGATGCTTACGTCACATTGCAGCACCGTTTTGGTGGCCTCACCCTCAAGGGCGGACTGCGCTCTGAAATGCTGTCACTGAATCTGGATTATTCCAATTCCTCTTCTCATAATCTGCATAAACTATACTGGGGGCTTTTCCCGTCGATACATCTCAGCTACCGTACGAAGAACATGCATAACTTCAAGTTGAGCTACACACGCAGGGTGAACAATCCCCAGGCTACCGACCTGACCACTTACCGCACATACGATGAGGACAGTTTCAGTACGGGTAACCCTGATTTGTTGCAAGCATATACGAACTCAGTGGAAGCCGGTTGGACGAAATACATCAAAAAATTTGGCAATATCGGGGTGAATGCATGGTTCAAGAACACGAAGGACGAGTTCTCCACCTTGATGGATGTTTGTTACGACCCGTATTTTGGCCGTGTGGTGAGCTATACGCAGCCTATTAATGCGGGTCGCACGCTCAATACGGGTGTGGAGGTGAATATGAACTACCAACTCAAAACCTTCATGAGCATCCGCTTTTATGGTAACTTGTACTATATGAAATCATCATTTCAGTTTCGCGATGAGGAGCAAGCCTATAAGGTGGACAATTTGGGCTACAGTTTCCGCTTGAACTTCTGGGCAAAACTGTGGAAGGTATTGGAAGTCAATGCCTCTGCCAACTATCAGTCGAAGAGCGTGTCGCTGTTCACCACGGTGGGCCCCCGTTACAGTATCGACCTCGGTTTGCGGGCGGAGTTTTGGAAACATCGCATCGCCGTCTATGTCAATGTGGATGACATCTTCGACTGGAACCGCAACTCCACAGTGAACGACAATCCCTATTTCAACCACAGTGACACCAAGCGGGTGAGTTGGCAGGCCCGCACCCTCCGTTTCGGCCTTATCTTCAAGCTTGGCCGAATGGAGCTGGAATCCGCACAAGCTGGCCAGGGACAGGGGGAACGGCGATAAGACTTAAATTATTTTAAAAATTTGCCATTATGATTCTTTGTATTATTTTTTTATGTACTTTTGCAACGATGATTCTGCGGATTCATCGCCAGAAGGAGGAGTGCATTGTCATTCCTCTAACTTTTTATATAAGGGCATATTTTGTCCGTTTATCCAGATTTCGGTTATGTGTTGTCCTGAAGCAATTCTGTTTTGGATAATTCTCTTCATATATGCCAACGATAATCCACAATTTTCTATCATTAGTCTGTCTGATTGGTGCAAGCCGTTTGTAAGCATGTTTCTAAAAGCTCTTTTGGGTTGTACTGTCGTGTATCCCTCATGCTCATAAAATACTCCATCAACGCATAAATCAGGGCATTTGCCATAATATTTTGTCCCTGCTAACGAATGGTATATTTCATGGTACTGTTCACTTTTCAAAGGAGAATTAAACTTCGGTGTAAGTACTACTTGTTTACCCTGCTTGGCAAAGAACACCGCACATGAAACAATCCGCTGAAAATCATTTGCAGTACGGTCTATGGAATTGTAAACTACCACCTTGCCTCCATTGGAAAATTGATATAAGATCTCTTTCGATAAGTCTATATGATGGTTATCTGTAGTGTTCATTGTGTTATGAAAACAAAATGCAAATATACATATTTTATTATTTATTTTAGTATTTTTTTCTAATATAATTTAAACGCAAAGAGGTGATAAATTATAAGTAACGAACTTTGCCACATTTTTTTCGTGAGAGAAAAAGATTTTACAGCCATCCAAACTACTGAAACTTATTGAGTTAGGACGAAATATGGACGGAATTTCGTGTTGAGATATGAAAAAGGATGTCTTTTATGAGCAACAAATTTCCTGTTTTTGCGTCTCTAATAATGTTATGAATATTGAATAAATCCCCAATCATATTATGAAAAAAATCTCCTTACTTGTTATCTTCCTTTATATTGTTTTTGGCGCCGTATGCCAGCCCCAACAAAAGGATATTGTGCTTTCAAAAAAGGTTCAGAAAATCAATAAGCAAAAGGAAATCATCAATTCTATCCGTGTATATCATAGGCCCGAGAATCTACCTCTGGCCATCAAGGCGTATGAGGATTTGTTCGCAATGGATCCACCGCTCTCTGTCTGTGGCCCTTTCTATCGGGGTTATGCTGATGTCCTGGCTCAAAGCGGGAACCTCACAAAAGCCATCACCTATTATGACCTGGCTATTAATAACGGCTTCGCGGAACCTGATGAATTTGGCTATACCTACAGAAAAGAGTATTTTGTCAAAGACACGGCCTTATATAATCGGAAACTGAAGGAATACCTGTCAATGTGTGTACATTCAGTTCGGGAATCACAATTAATTTACGAACTCCGGCAATTGTTAGGTGCAGACCAATTTGCGAGAAAATATGAGTTAAAACACCCTGAATATACTGATATACTGAGGTTTTCGGATTCGCTGATTATGAAAAGACTGGTGAATTTAATGAAAGAATATCCTGAATATGAAAATATTTTTAGTGTGGACAAAGAGGTTTCCATCATATTATCCAGACATCTTTTTTCAGCATACCCTCTGTTTTGGCTCACTTATTTTGAACCCATTACGAGAAAAAAGGTGGAAGAAGGAATTTGCATGCCATTTGTATATGCCGATTTGTATGACAAATGTATAATCCGCGCATACGGTTGCCAGAGTTACTATGGCCAATGGGACAATAACGGAAAGAATGCGAACCCCGATACGGAGTTGGTCAACAAGCGCAGGCGCTGGCTCGGTTTGCCTCCTTTGCAAGAGTTGAAAAAGGACGAATTCATGATCATGCCCGCATACGATTGATTTTTTTCTTTACTAGTTGAATTTATAAATCATTAACCATGAAAAGATTCATAATCACCCTCATTGTGCTGATAGGATGCGCCAACTTCATTGCGCAAGCCCAAAACACTTCACTACTATACGAAGCAGACAAAGCCTACCAAAGCTCTGACTTTACGAAGGCATACACCTTGTTCGCAACCCTTGATTCCATCGAACCGATAAGCTATTACTTCGATTTATGGATGTATTATATCTCTGCGGAGAAGACCATGGATTCCGTGAAGGCGGAAACGCTGTTATACCGTATTGTTCAATCAAACGGTATTAAAAGAGACGACTTTAACCAAGAGTTTTTTGAGGATATTGGTCTCCGGGAGAGAAGCTATTGGCCAACATTGGACTCCCTCATTCAGCTTGCCGAAAACCGAAGATGTAAGCCCTTCATGGATTCGTTAGATATCATGGTAAAAACTGATCAGGATATCCGTCAAAAATTGCATGAACAAGGAGGATCCGACGATATCAGCAAACAAATGCGGATCATTGATTCTACCAACACGGCCAAGTTGCAGGCATTGGTTGCACAGTATGGCTTCCCCTCTTGGAAGCTTGTAGGCCGCCTCGGAACGAGATACGCCTGGCTGATAGCCCAACATTCACAAGAGTATCTGCCTGAGTTCCTGAGAATGTATCGTCAGGCTGTCATTGAAAATGATGCGGAGAAGCGTTATCTCGCTTATCTGGAAGACCGGTACCTGATGTCTCAGGGACGCCCGCAAATCTATGGCACACAAATGAACCAAAAAGACACTGTTTTAGGTTATTATCCCATCATGGATATGAAAAATCTTGACCACCGCCGCTATGTAATGGAACTTGGACCTATTGCTGATTATACAAAAAGATGGGGTGTTGACACCCTCCAAATCTACCCTGATTATGTTGACTACATGAACAGTTATTATCCCAATTATACCAAGATGTATATTTCCATTGATGCCCGTTGGCATAATAATGACGATACGGGAGAATGGTATTTTAACCAACTCATATACTACTTCCCGAAGGACTTGGAAGCACTGGCATTGTATCTTTGGGAGCTTGACACAAACTTAGCAGTTCAGCAAGCGAAAAAAATGGTGCTTTTCGGGAAATGTTTGGATGAGAAATGGGTTCTTCCACCACTTCTGATGGATTCAGTAAAAGCTGATTATGACGAATTGCGTGCCGATTATGAACGGCTTATCACCAAAGACGAAGACGCCATGCTCAAGTCCATCACCTCGTTTGATACCCTCGTGAAGGTATTGGACAATGGCTTTTACCCCCGATATACATTCGATGCGTGGAACGGGCATCTTCCGAAGCTCATTTCTGACAAAGCCAGAACGCTGTCTCGCAAGAACTATCAACCCTTTTTCGAATGGCTATTCGAGCAAGTCAAACTGGGCAACTACCATCTTTTCGACTATGCCGAGCTATACGACGATGTCTATTTCCGCCTCTTCGGCAAATCCTACTATGGGCAGAAATCCTTCAAGTCTGATATCCCGCTGTACAAACCGCGCGAGGTAAACCAAAGACGATCTGCCATCCAGTTGCTGCCTTTGGAGGTTTGGCAGAGAATAAGAGAGCGTTTGGAATAAATGTGTGTGTATTTATCGTTATTGCTATTTCACAATAATTTCTGTATCTTTGCACACGGGAACCAATATAACAATGAATTATGACATTCCTCAACAAGTTCCACAAAGAGGTGACAGAACGCAAGATACAGAAAATCATCGCATCGCAGAAATCGCCGATGAGTCCTGTTGATGTTGCCAGTTACATGAAGCGAAACTTCGATTTGTCCATGAAAATGGAAGCTGAAAACAAGAAGAAATAAAAATTAATATGGAGAAGGATTTAACGACATCAGAAATAAGCAGGCAGAATATCCTGAATAATCCGTTGGCTCTGTCACGTATACGAGAAGCTTTGGAAATAAAACCTTTGGAGTTTGAAGGACAAATTGTATTGACAAAACAGATGGTAGCAGACTTCTATGAAGTAGATGTTCGCACAATATCCCGTTATATTGTCAAGTACAAAGAGGAACTGAAGTATAATGGATACTTTATTTGTAAAGGTAACAGATTGAAAGAGTTCAAGTTGCGATATGTTAGGGACATAAATGTCCTTAACAAGACTCCTCAAATCGGCCTTTTTGACTTCCGTTCTTTTCTTAATGTCGGAATGCTTTTAACAGAAAGTGAGAAGGCCAAGCAAATGCGTAGCTTGATGCTTGATATTGTTATTGCTGTAATCAACGAAAAAACCGGAGGAGGAACAAAGTATATCAATCGACGCGATAAAAATTATATAATTTCGGCTGTAGTAGAGGAAAATTATCACCATAAACTTGCAGATGCTATATCTAAATATGTGAAAGAAGGTGAAAGGATACATACCGCCCATTTTTCTCCTATAACACCGTACAGCAACGAGAAAACAACAACAACCATGAAACAAATCATCCTATTCTTCTTGCTAATTGTCAGCACAATTAGGCTTTCCGCTCAATCTGAGGAGTGGTTAGCGTATAGTCATCTGCAAAATGATGTCAATCGAGCGCTTTCAAAAAGCGATTATCCCAAAGCGGTACCTATTGACACACTTTACATTCCTCACAACATCGGCCACGAATTCTCCTTCTATTCGGCAGTAGAAAAAACACAGGTAAACACCTATTTTTCCAAAGATTATGCAGGTCACGCTATCTTACACTATTGCGTAAACTCCTTGTATCCAACCACCTCCTTTGTTTTGGACAATACTTTTTCAAATTATTTTGTGGTTGACCGAAACAAAATCATAGTGAAATATGTGAATGACGATCAAATGTATGCTTTAGACAGTTTGTCCAATGTCACGAAAATTATAGAAATGAATATCGGAACGGAAAATGAAGAATCTTTCATGCTGACGACCAGACCGTTTGCCTACTATGTCCCTGTCACTCAAGATTCCGGCCTTCTGTATGCGAGAAGAATACTGACAAGTTTGAACGATTACAAAGTGAATCCAGAGCATCGGTTGAGAAAATTCTCCAAACCAATGATTACCGAGTTCACTTTTAACAATGAAAGTTTGGCATTCCATCGAGGGATAGGACATTACCCCACCTCTCATTTTTCCAAAGACTCCATCTACAAGCACTATTGGTTCTGGACGGCCATGAACAAGGATTTGGATATTGTCACCGCCTATTTCTTTTTGGATTCATTGTATGTGATTCATCGTAACAACACGCAAAGCAGGTATCCCTTAAAGAGCAAATACCAACATCATGAGAATGAAATCCTTGACCTAAACGAGCTGAACAATTACAATTATCTGGAAGAAAAGAGTTGTGAAAGCACTTCATACATGTATTTGCGCTATGATGCATACAGGGATTTGTATTATGTGGCAGTTTCCAAAGCGATGCCCTACGAAAATGGGGATGGTACCCATAATTTCGCCACCGAGAAGCCCTGGTCTCTTATCATTCTGGATTCCGAATTCCACCAGAAGGCCGAGATAGACATGCCGACTCACCTGAGCAAACATGAGCTACTGATTATTCCCGAAGGCCTTGCGGTAAAAGATCCCACTCATTGCGATAATCAAAAATCATGTTTCATTATTTATAACATAGCACTATGATAAAAACACATGCATTTTTAATGGTGATTGTTTTATGGATAATACCAGTTCTTTCACCAGACAAACATAATGAGCAGGATTCTGTTGTAGAAAAAAGAAGTGCTTTTTTTACGTCTTATATGAAAGAGACCTTCCCCGACTTCAAACTTACGGATGGAGAGTATTTGTTTATTCTTCCTTCAGGATGTTTTAAATGCACTTGTACTGTACATGATTTTCTATTATCCCACCCAGAAACCATCCGTGGAAAATACAAAGCCGTCCTCATTTCGCAAGCCACGGTGAAAAAACTTTCGGACAAGATTCTTACGATAGACAAACATGTTCTTTGCGACACAACAAACAAATTAGACAGGATGTCTTTTGGAATTTTCGGCGTATCTGTCCTGAAAATCCAAAATCAAATGATTGTAGCCTCGAAGAGCATCACCGTAGAAGAGGCGCAAAAAGACCCCGCAAGTTTTTTTGCACCTATCACATTATCTTCCAAAACATCGCAGGAACTTCCCACACAATAACCGCATAAACAGTCACGTTACTATATTATCACGAGTTATACAACTACCCTCTCTCTTTATTGAAAACCGGCCCGGAAATCACCAGTTTTTTGCGACAGTATCACAAAATACCAACAAATATGAGAAAAACAACCTTAACCATTATCATTTTAATCGCGGCGATGACTGCGGTGTGGGCACAAGAGCCAGTCCTCTCTAACCGCATAAAAAAATATTTTGAACTTCATGATGTCGTTGACAAAATGGCATCTGAGAATTATTTTGCCAACTATTCTGACGAAGCCATAAAAACAGCTTACAATAATATATTCAAATCCGACGTCTCCATATATAAAAAGAGGGCGTACGTAACGTATGCTGAAATATTATTGAAAAGAAAGCATACGGCTGAAGCCATAGAGTATTTTGACAAGGCTTTTTACGCCAAAGAACTATTGCCAAGAGTCTTTGAAAAAAGATACAGGAAACAGTTTATGGAGCAGGATTCCATATTATTTTTCAATAAAATCAAGGAATACAAAGAGAATTACAGCAAGGTATTCACTTATCAGGAGTTGAGGATAATAGAACAGATTTCCGCAATGGTTTCTGCAGACCAATTGGCCAGAAACTATGATAATATCCATCCGAGTTCAGCCCTGATAATGTATACAGACTCGCTAACCATGGTCAATATGGTAAAAATTATCCAGGAGAATCCGAATATCTTAGATCCGTTTGCTCTTGATGAGTGGTCGTACTTTTTGCTGAGCCGCCACATATTCACGGCTTATCCTCAATTCTGGCTCACCTATATTGAGCCCATTTGGAGACAGAAGTTGATAGAGGGTCATTATATCCCATTGACATACGCCCGCACATACGACCAATGCATTATCAAAGCACGGGGAGAAAAGAGTTTTTATGGCGTATGGGATGACAATGGTCACGCCGCAAACCCTGACACAGCTGCGGTCAACAAGCACCGAACCAATATCGGCCTGTGCCCATTGGAAGAGCAGAAACCGATAAACGGATTCTTTATGACGTACTAATTATCACAAAACATCAACAAGTATGAGAAAAACAAGCTTAACCATAATTCTTGTATTTGTAGTTTTATCTGCGCTGCTGTCATCTTGTTTTTTGGCACGGGGTATTTTGGGTGTCAAAACGCCCTCTCCGAAAACAGAAAAACAGGTACTGAAAAAAGCCCGCAAGTTTCATTTTGATGAGTTCCCGATGCTGTTCACCACCGATACAGGAACCATTCGCTATTGGGTAACAGACCGCTTGCGCACGGTGGATTCCGCCAGTAACAAATTCGACCCTCTGATATTCAAGCATGGGGATATGGTGATTCCCGTTGAGACAAGTACCGGGTGTACTGCCTACAGTTTCACTTTGGTTCATAGTCTGTCGGATAGCACTCAATACCTTACAGACCCCAACAAGCCTCTTTCATGGTACATCAACAGCCAGTGTGTCATCAATTTCGACAGCACAGCTTTTTATGCTGATATTGCCGATGCGGACTTTGTGATCTTGATTTATTGGGCCACTTACGAAGGTGTCTTCAACAAACCCAAAAACAAGCGCCTTGCCGAGGAAATCGTGCGACGCAACGAGCAAGACAGTCTGAACATAAAAGCATACTACGTTAATTTTGATAAGCGTGAGAACATCCAGCTCTGCACGAGTACGCTGAAAGAATTTACCCAACAACTAAAACCATGATGAGAAAAAGACATTTCCTGTTCTTTGGGCTTTTGTGCGCAGCCTTTGCGGCTTTTGCTCAGAAGGACTCCTGCTGTACCAAAAATTATGAGACGGCCTCCTATCGCATCTGCTTTGGGCCGGATTCGCTGCACCGGCAAGGAGAGTACCTTGCCTCCATCGAATGGCTCAGCAATGACACCATTGCGAAGGATTACTTGCGATACTACCAAATAGCCGCCGACTGGATTATGCTTGGCCAGACAGATTCTGCTATTAAATACCTAAACCGATTCATCGATTGCTCGCCCGACGACAGGATGATATTTGCGGACAAACGGTGGGTTACACTATCGTCCGATTCTGTGAAATGGACTCCTATCGTAAAGCGAGTTGAGGAGGCATATTTCGCCTGTCTGGATTCCATAACCCACAAAGAATTAGCTTTGGAGTTGTTTTATCTGGGCATTGAAGACCAAAAGTCCAGGGTGTATCGAGGTATTCTGATGCAATTCCCGGACAGTTCGGAGTATCCAGCCTTGGACAAGGAAATGTACGCTCTATTTGCCCGCACAAAAAAAATCTATGACATCTACGGGTTCCCGACAATCTCAATGGTCGGCAAATGTGCCAGCACGTCAGCCTTTCTTCTGTTGCAACATTCGCCCTACATTCGGAAATACTACAAACTAATCAGGCAGGCATACCAAAACGGTGAGATTGACCCCGTTCAATACGCCATGGTGACAGACCGACTCCTTACGGAGGATGGAAAACCTCAACTCTACGGAACACAAGCGATAAAAAGCTACCGTACGGAGAAGTATTTTCCTGACCAATATATTATCTGGCCGATAAAGGACTTCGCCAACGTGAACCAAAGAAGGGCAGAAATGGGCTTCTCCCAAACAGTTGAAGAGAATGCCAAGCGGCTTGACGCTATCATCCCGGAGGAATATTACGCTGGCAAGGTGCCTATGCGATACGTGGGCAGAGAGCGTGTCCGATATCGATGGAAGGGGATGGGATTTTGAAGATGTTCAATCCAATGGCTTTTCAACAATTTCAGGGACGCTGTTAATCGCTTGTTTTGCAATTTACCCAATTTACCATTGACCATCAACCACTTCAGACAAACCCAAAACAACATGAAAAATCTCATCACCATCGCCATCTCGACTGTCTGCGCCTGTCTTCCGGCATTTTCCCAAAACACCGAATATTCACGGGGCGGCAAAGATGGCGTCTGGTTTGAGGTGAGAAACGACACCGCAAACCCTTGTCGCTACACCGAAGACAACAAGATTTACCAAGCCGACAGGGAATTCAACTTTGAGTTCCATTATTTCGACCCACAAGGAAACGAGCGCTTCATGAGGTATAAGCTTGTTCCCAAACAAGGAATATGTCTCACGGAAACTGGCGACACCACCACCTGCACATATACGGCGTCGGACTTCTCCTTCTCGGATATCTTTGATGTCACAGATTCCTGCGTCAACCGTTATTTATTGAAAGTCGCGTGCACTGGTGGCGGTTTTGGCAATGATTATGATCAAACTATTGAAGAGTTTCGTTTCTTTTTTGATGACCAAAGAGAACGGTCTTCGTCACGTTCTGGTATAGTGGAAAACGAACGGAATCTGTGGATGCATCCCAATAGAGATTGTCTGTTACAAGTACTCGAACTTAATCCCTTTCCGTATATCCAATACCCCATCAAAAAAGGGAAGACTTGGAAATGGCGACTTACCATCGGCAGCCAGTGGGGTGACGAACGTTGGAAAACCTGGACCGGCGGCATCGTCAACAAGTACAAATACAAGATTACTGATACTAATTGCGAAGTCGTCACACCCATGGGTACACTTTCGTGCGTAAAGGTAGAGGCCATCGCCAAAAGCCGCATCGGAAAGACATACCTCACAGCCTATTACAACGACACCTACGGCTTTGTCAAAATGGACAACACCAACATCGACGGGTCAAAGATTATCATTAACCTGGCGGAAACCAATTTTTAGAAAAAGAAGTGTAATCATGTTGTTTAATTGTGTTATATAGAAAATTTTTGTATCTTTGCACAGAATTTAATCAAAAGTAGAAATTTTATATAATTGATTTACAGTAAGTTGATATTTTGAAATAGAAACAAAGATTTATATAAATGTAGATTTACATTATGAAATTCTATAATCGCAAAGAGGAAATCAGCATCCTACAAGATAACGAAAGTTTGGCAGAGAAAAACGCAATGTTCACGGTACTGTCGGGCAGACGGCGCATAGGCAAAACCTCGCTGGTGACAAAAGCTTTTGAGGGCAAACCATTTGCCTATCTCTTTGTGTCCAAAGACAGTGAAGCCATTCTTTGCGGAAAATTCCAGCAAGCCCTTGAAGAACAATTGGGCATACAAGTCTATGGGCAGCTGGCTCACTTTCGCGACCTCTTCGAGGTAATTATGCGTGAGTCGCAGAAACGACACTTCACGGTAGTGTTCGACGAATTCCAAAACTTGTACAAAGTAAATCCCGCGATCTTCAGCGAAATACAAGACATTTGGGACCGCCTACACCGCGAATCGCATATCAATCTCATCACGATGGGTAGCATTCGTTCGCTGATGAAACGAATCTTTGAGGATGAAAACGAACCACTATATGGTCGTCCAACCTCCAAATTCACTCTCCACCCATTCACGATACAAGTGTTAAAACAGATTTACCACGACCATGCCCCCAACTACCGAAACGAAGACTTGTTGTGCCTATATATGATCACGGGCGGTGTGGCCAAATATGTGGAGTTGCTGATGGATGCAGGCTGCTATACCAAAGAGAAAATGCTCAACTACGTGTGTCGACGAGACTCCTACTTCCTTGCCGAAGGACGCGATTTGATGAACCAGGAATTTGGTGATGAGAGTGCAACCTATTTTTCCATTCTTCAACTCATCGCCAACGGTCTTAATCGTCGTTCGGACATCGACGGAGCAACGCAGAAAGACATGGGCACTTTCATCCAAAATTTGGAAAAAAACTATGGTTTAGTGAATCGTCTGAAACCCATACTTTCCAAACCGAACAGTAAAACCAGCACATACGAAATCTCAGATCCATTCCTGCGATTTTGGTTCCGATTCGTATGTCCATATCAGTCACTGGTAGAGCGTGGACAACTTTCACTACTGAAACAGAACATGGTACGCGGATACGAACAATTCACGGGCCATACACTGGAACAGTACTTCCAAGCGCTGGTTATGGAAAACGGACAATACACCATGGTGGGCAATTGGTGGGATCGTAAGGGAGAAAACGAAATAGATTTGATAGCCCTGAACGAATTCGACCACACCGGTATTGTCGCAGAAATCAAACGCAACCCCAACAAAATAAGCATTTCCGACCTACAACGAAAGGCAGAAAATCTGCCAGCATCAGAATTCGGACGATACAAACTTGAATTACGTGCACTCTCAATGGATGACATGTGATAAATTTATCGTATATTATAATACCTTGGCAGATTCTATTAGGCCACTTTCAATTATCATCCAGACAAAAACAAGAAAAACACATACCCGTCTATGCAAAAACAAGAAAAACAATGCATTAATGAATGTTTTTGATGTTTTTTCTTTTCAATAAAGAAGAAGTTCTCAAAAGGAAAGGAAATACAGAAAAGTGTTTTCTAATGTTTTTGTCAAAAAAACACAAAAAAACTTGATATTATAAAATTTGAAAATATCAAATGATAAGTTCAACTTAGAAAGTTATAAAAGTGGGTAAGAAGAATGGCCCGCCGATCGGCGGGCCATTCGGGAAAAAATGCTACATTTGCGGTCTCTAATCCAAATGCACATGCAACATTTAAACGAGA
>Ga0208297_1000250_pt1 | contig 135524 bp, 114 predicted proteins | sample LMS_cellobiose_e_FD_187367 | JGI IMG/M metagenome (GOLD analysis project Ga0208297, IMG submission 187367) | Rumen-fistulated moose microbial communities from Alaska, USA - LMS_cellobiose_enrichment (SPAdes) (version 2) | ecosystem: Host-associated > Mammals > Digestive system > Stomach >...
GTTACTCACCCATCCGCCGGTCGCCATCAGCATGTATTGCTACATGCCATGATGCCCCGCGACTTGCATGTGTTAAGCCTGTAGCTAGCGTTCATCCTGAGCCAGGATCAAACTCTTCATTGTAAATATAAATCTCTATATGCAGACCCGAAGCCATAAAGCTACGGGAAAACAATGTCTGTCTCTGTCAGGACTGTCCGTAATATATAAAAGGTAAAATCACCTTTGACGGTCGTTCATGTATAAATCACACCTTCATCAGACCTCCGATACACATCAAAAAAAAAAACATGCACCGGACGCTGCCTGTCCTCTGTCCATCAATCTGTCATAGAACTCAAAAAACAACCTCCCTTGCGGAAAGCGGATGCAAAGGTAGAAACTTTTTACGATACTGGCAAATATTTTGAAATGTTTTTTTGAAAAAAAAATCATACCATATATAAATATAGGCGCGTAAGGAAATTATCTTTCGATTCTCATCAAGAGCAAACCTATTAATATCCAGAGGATCTCTCTTACCCTGCAAATGATACTCACAAAAATGCCAAGAGCGGCTGACAGGCCCAAGGCAGCTATTGAAATAACAAAACCACCTTCTTGAACGCCCAATTGCATGGGCAGGAAACCTATCATATTAGCAAAAAGAGTAGTAAAGGAAAGGATTAATATTGAATGTAGAAAAGTCAATGCCAAACCCGAGAAGCCACCACCACAATCAACCCCAAAAAGTAATAACATAAAGAAAATTTCAAGGCTTTGTACAATACGGGAAATATATTCCAGTGACAAACTCGTATAAAAAGCACGCTTATCACGATGGTGAAGAGAAATTATTTGAGCATCAATATTATGGAGTAACTCATCATTCTTTTCCAGAAAACGCTTGCTTTTATTTCTTAGTCCTGGAATCATCCCAATCCACCTAATAATTTTAACAACCAAACCTTTCTGATATCCTTTCCCCAAGACGTAAAACGCTACCATACAGAAGACTGCAATCGAACCAAGTATTACACCAACAGGCATAGAATATGGTAAATCGCCTACAGCTGCTAGTGCCAAATAAATAAAGATAGAAGAGAACCAAAGAAAGAAATGTGCAAAAAAATGCATCATAGCATACAAAATGACAGATGAAGTAGCACTCTCCTTATTGATATGCTTAGACAATTCCATGATACGATAAGGTTCACCTCCCAAGCCACCTACTGGCGTTGCATAATTCAAGGCATAGCCTACAATGGTAAGTTGATAAATGCGCCAGAACCCCACCTTTTCATCTTCATGTTTATTGCTTTTTATGATACAACGCCAAGCTATAGCATTCAATCCGTATATAAAGACCCATACGCCAACGATAGGAATTAACCAATAGCCTGCACGAGTGATGTGTTCCCATAGTTCAACGAAACTGACATCGAATGTCAGCATCATGACAACTACAGCCACCACACCAACGATGAAAAACAGGTTATTCAGTTTTTTCCTAGTCCACGTCATATATTGTCAAAGTTTCTGTGCAATCTGTTTGCTATACGACTCGTGACGATGATTGATGTACCATGCCAGCAACGACATCGCAATGATTTCAAAAAGAAAATTGAGCACAGGCACATCCAATAGACAAGCCAAGAAAAAAATGGATGAACGGAAATTGAAGGTAAGCAACCCATTCCACTTCATCAAAGCCAACGACTGGTCGTGAAATTCTTGACGTATAGAAGCCGGCACTTGCTCGATACCGCCATACTTCTCTTTCATGATCTTCATCATACGTTGGAATTGTGGCGTAACCTTCTCTTGTTTACGTGTATAGCCAACATACGAATTCAAAAAGATCTTCCAGACTAAATTACCTTTCCAAGGAGTCTGGTCATAGATTTCTTGTTGTTTTATTGAATTATCAAGTTCACTACCTTTTTCTCCTTTGAGGAAAAACAAATGTACTTGAATATAATAATCAGCCAAACGAGATTGAGAACCCATGCAGCCAAAACCAGATATCAGTGCTAAAACCACAACTACACTGGTAGCTATAATAGAATTCTCATTAGTATTCTCAATGCCCAACCATCCAAACTCTAAATCGTGATATAGATAAAAACGATAAGCAATCGCAACATAAATAAAAATAAACCATACGAAACCAGCTATTCCGTCTAGGATACGACCCATGCGGCTCTTTTGTCCTGTTAAACGTGCCAACTGTCCATCTGTACAGTCAAAGATATCAGCCCAGCAAAGCATGAACACAGCAATCAAATTAAAAACAAATCCCTGTATTCCTTCATAATAAAAACTGCCATGAGCAAAGAAAACACAACTACCTGCTCCAATGATGATAGACCAGATTGTAATAGTATTCGGATGGATGCCGAATTTAGCAAAAAAACGTGCTAAATGATAACAGAAAGGACGTACTACGTGAAAATCAAGCCAGTCCTCTGTCTCTGCTGATTTAAGAGAGGCCAAATAACCTTCTTTCTCCTTAATATTTTCTGTCATTTATTGCAATAATTAAGGAACACTTGCTTGATGGTATCACATACCACCTGAGTCTGTTCCTTGCGTCCCAAAGTTATTCGAAGACAAGATTCCAAACCTTTATCTCCCATAAACTTTATCTTATAATCCTGAATATCTAACGCCTTTTTCAATTCTTCTTTTATCTCCACAGGATATTTGATAAGAATAAAATTAGCTACAGATTTATACACTTTAAAGCCCGGCAGGTTATCCAGCTCCCGTTTATAAAGTTGTCGTCCCCATTCCATATCATCAGCCACTTTACGGTAATGTTCATCACTATCCAATGCTGCGAGAGCCACTGCCTCAGAAAACCTATTGTAACCTAAATATTTGTTGACATAGCTGATGAACTGATCATGCCCTTTACCTATGAAACCAAAGCCAACACGTAATCCAGGTAAACCGTAGAATTTAGATAGCGTTCTTGAGATTATCAAGTTATTATATTTATCAACTAAAGGAGCGATATAGTGAGTATCAGTTGAAATAAAACTGGCATAGGCCTCATCGATAAGCACCATTGTGTCACTTGGAATATTCTCCATAATCTTTCCTATTTCATCTGGAGTAAGTCCGTTGCCAGTAGGATTGTTAGGAGAAGCCAGTAACAACATACGAGGATGAATGCGGTTTGTGTATTCAATGACCTCTTGCACATCGTATGCGAAAGTATCTTCTGTTTCATGAAGCGGATACATTACGAAATCACCTCCACATTCACTGGCAACACGATTATAATACCACCAAGAAAACTCAGGAATCAAAATTGTCTTGTTATTACCCACCATCAGGAAATAATGAATGGCATTTTTCAGCATATCCTCACCACCGTAGGTCAATAAAACTTGTTCCTCAGGCACATCATAGATTTCACTCAGTCGAACAGAAATAACACTTTTTTTCCCTTGATCATAGATGCGGGTATAAAAACATAAAGTTTTGGGGTCGAATTTTTTTATTGCCTCCACTACTTTCTGGCTCGGTTCGAAGTTGAATTCATTTCTATCTAAAAAATTCATTTCAATTTAGTTTTAGTCAATATAGGTTAGCTGGTATCAGCTTCTTTGCATTTTCAAAATCCTCAACAGTATCAAGTTCTATCGAGAAATAATTAGTAGTATCTATTATCTTGAAGGTATGCCCTTGCAGAATCAAGCGTTCAAAAGCCTTTTCATAAAACACATTAACAAGGCCTTCATCTACAATCATATGCTGCAATTCACGGAACAATGCCTTACTATAATCAGCGGTCATCTTCTCAATACCCACACTCTCGCCTATCGCTTCTTGAATAGAACAAACTTTACTGATTTCCTTTACATATCCCTCGCTGTCCACAATCACCTTAATTTCTTCTTCTCCCAACTCATGACGATTCAGCGCCAGAACACTTCCCTCTTGTCGGATAATTGCAGGAATAATGGTTGGATCAAAAAGAATATCACTGTCTAGAAGCAGGAAATCTTTTCCTTCTGTATAAGGTCTTGTCAACCACAAAGAAAAGATGTTGTTATTGTGTGCAAAATCAGGATTGTCGATAAAATGTATAATCAGAGTAGGATAATTTGTTTTCAGAAAATCAACAATCATGTTTTTCCTATAGCCAGTAACAATCACCAGTTCATCAACACCTGCCGCAACAACAGCATCCACTGTACGCTGCAAGAGTGTACGCTGTCCTACTTTCAGCAAACACTTAGGGCGCTCATCTGTAAGTGGACGCAATCGTTTAGCCATTCCGGCGGCAAGAATAACACCAATCATATTCTATGTAAAGCAATATTCGATGCAAAGTTAATCATTATATTCGAAATTTGATGCACAACCTTACAAATATTTAACTACGTAGCCTATATATCTCATTAAAAAAGAGAAAAAAGTACATTTTTAGCACATTGTAAAAAATAATTTATATCTTTGCATTTTTAGGTTATATCAAGCATATAGTAGGTGAATGGATACAATTTCATTACTGACATATTATTTAAAATTAATTTGGGCATATGGCAGTTACTATATGTGGAACCTTTATAACCTGTTCCGCGACTATCCATTTGAAGTCAGATTGTCTGCTTTCCTGACATGTCTATGGTTGATTATGATTATTGTTGTGATTTGCGAGATTGGCAGACAGACCCTCATTAAGGAACGTAGAAAGAATACAAGAAAAAACATCTATAAAAAATACGGAGAAGGTATCAAACGCATCCTGTGGGATAGTGACATCAGTGATGACCTTTCCCAAAGTGAAATGATCAGTATCATGGGATTAGACCAAAGGCAAGTGATTGGTAAAAGATTGCTTAACAACTTTTTAGAGAAACAGGTGTTCTGTCGAATGGTCTACGATCTCATCATTCATGATTATATGCGAGAAGGAAGAAACAAGAACCTCTATCAACTCATGGACCTTTTTGTTATCCAGAAATTTTTGGAGGACGATGTTAATTACGGCAATAACTGGAACAAGGTAAGTGCCATCAGTATGCTCCGAGCATTCAAGCTCTATATTAGTCCGTGGGTCATCAACAAACTTTTAGAGAATAAGAGTAAACGTATCCGTCGTTTGGCTATGTACTCCACTGTACGAGCAGGATCAGAAAACGACCTTGATGCTTTTGAGACCGACTTTTACGAAAAGAACAATTGTATTTATGATGAAATCATGATCGGCTACGAATTGCAGCGTCGCAAGAAGAATGGTATGCAATTGCCTAATTTGGCTTTATGGACTACGCGTTTCAACAGTCCAGATATTAAATGTATGCTGGTGAGAATGATGCGTCGCTTTGAACAAAGGGAATTCTGTCCTCAGCTGAGACCTTTGTTTGATGCTACCCACCACAAGAAACTGGTAGAAGAAATTTGTCGTACATGGGGTTATCTGCAGTACAAAGACAGCGAAGATGCTATGTCTGAGGCATTCACGCTGCAGAGTGACGACACGAAAGTTGCCATCATGCATGCTATCGCTCGTTTAAGATCAGGTAAAAACATGAAACTGTTTACCTATTCATATGAAAACTCGAGCAATCCGCATGTGCGTTTTGAAGCACTGCGATGCCTGTACAACTACGGCAGGGAGGGGAGACAGAAGTTGAAAGAGTTAGAGCTTAATGCGGAAGAAAAGGACAAAAAGTTCTTTGCCTTTTTCCACAACCCCATCACGCTAAGTAAGATTCCGCTTGATGAGTTACAAATTTATCACCAAACAATTGAAACATCATTTTATTAACAAATAAAGGATTGACAATTATGTGGGTAACCCTCTATAATATATTCTCAATAATGGTATTCAGCTACTCGCTGTTTATCCTTTTGAGCTACATGGTTTTAGTCTTTCAGAGCTATAGGGCGCAGGTCAGACTGAAGGTAGATTTACCAGATGACGAAACTATCAAATACTTGATGAGGTCATCCCCACTAACCCCTGGTGTGTCTATCATCGCCCCTGCCTTCAATGAAGAAGTGACCATTATTGACAATGTTAACTCGTTAATGCATATAGACTACCCCAATTTTGAGATTATCATTGTGAATGACGCCAGTACCGACCGCACAATGGAATTGCTCATCAATGAGTATAAGTTAGTAGAGGTACCTTACGACGTTGCCATGAAGGTACCTTCTAAACCTATTAAACGAGTACTGAAATCAACCGATCCTCGCTACAACAAACTGGTAGTGGTAGATAAAGAACACGGAGGACGAAAGGCAGATGGATCTAATGCTGGTATCAATGTCTGTGCCAATAAATATTTCGTATGTACCGACGTTGACTGTATCATCGACCCCATGGCGTTATATCGCATGATGTGGTTGGTAGTCAATAGCCACGACCCCATGATTGGTGTAAGTGCTACTATGTTGATGAGCAATAACTGTACCGTGGAAGATGGTCGTGTGTCAGAAGCAAGGGTACCTACCCGTTACTTCCCTATGTTCCAACAATTGGAATATCTGCGTTCCTTCCTCATAGGTAAGTTGGGCTGGTCAAATTTCAACATTCTGCCCAACATTTCTGGTGGTTTTGGTTTGTTCGATACCGATGTAGTTGTAAAATCGGGTGGATACGACCAAACCAGTATGGCAGAGGATGTAGATATGCTGCTCCGTATGGTTACCTATATGTGCAACAGTGGTAAGCCTTTCCGATTGGCACAGGTGCCTAAGGTATGCTGCTGGACTGAAGGACCTAATACCATGAAACAGTTGTACCGACAACGCATCAGATGGGCCCGTGGCTTATTTGAAATTATTTCCCACCACCGCAAGTTGTTTGTCAACTCTCACTATGGTTTATTTGGCATAGTATTGTTGCCATACATATTCATTGCAGAATTCCTTGCTCCCATATTTGAAGGTTGCGGTTTCCTGTTTATGATTTGGTTAACCATAAAAGGTGGTGTCAATTGGGAAACCACCGCCATCATATTTGCAATGATTTACTTTTTTTCTATTATGCTGACATTGTTTGTCATTTTGTTTAATGTGGTGGCCGACGCTGTAGATTGGCATAGTAAACCAAAGGCATACCTCACTTTGCTATTTGCCTCTATCATAGAGCCATTTGCATATCATCCATTTGTAACCTATTGTTCAAACTTTGGGTACATTCAATTTATACGAAAGACTACCGCTATATGGACACCTATCCAGCGAAAGGGTGTGAAAAAGAAAAGTTGAGAACTGAAGATTTATGTTTTGTAAAAGAATCCATATTATTCGACTGGCGCTGATTATGCTATTAATCAGTGTTCCATCTTTCATGCACGACACCATCATGGCACAAGACCTACAGCCCAGGTATTATGCCGACAGAGCTAAAGCTTTCATGCAAGCCAATGGCTGGAACGAAGCCAAGCGAGAGATTGACGAAGGTTTGGTAGATTTTCCAGAGGATGCCGAGCTTCGCTATCTAAACGGACAGTACTACTACATGACAGGTAGAATGAATGATGCACGCTATAACCTCATCAAAGCCGTACAAGCTAACGACGAACTTTATGGTGCTAAGCGTCTTTTGCTCGATGTGGAAGATGAGACAGGACACTACACCAGTGCCATTTGCTACATCAGCGAACTATTGGAGTTCCAGCCCTACGACCGTGACCTCTGGCGTAGGAAGATTGGTTTGTACCGTAAGCTGAACAATGATACTGAAGCTGATGAGATTTTAGAGCGTCTGTCTCGCATCTACCCCAACGACACGATCATCAGTAATGACTTGAAAAACCGTCGCAGACTAAACTCTAACACTGTTTTGCAAACCAACAACCTGGAAGATGCTGCCATCAATTTAGAAAAATGGCTGGAACTTGACCAATACAACTTGGAATATTATTTAGAGTTGGCCAACACCTATGAGCGTATGGGTGAATTTGACAGAGCTATAGGTATCTGCAATCGCGGATTAAGGTTGCTTCCCAACAATGAGCAGTTGCTTAACAAGCTTACTGGTCTCATGTCGAGTCAAGGATTGATGACGCAAGCTTTGGGCGTTGCTCGGGAACAGGCCCCCAACAGCATGCTGTATCAGTATCTATTGGAAGAATTAGCGGCAGAGTCACGTTTACATGACCCTTATGAAATCCATGCACTTCTGTATGATGAGACCCATAACCGTGATGCCTTGACTTATCTTATCAACACCTCATTGACAAGAGGATACTATGACGATGCCCAACAATACCTGAAAGATGCGATAGCAATGGATGGTCGCACGCCTGCATGGCTCATGAAACTGTATTTCTTGGAAAAACGCAGGGGCAACCAAAACGAAGCGGTGAGGCTACTGGAAGAGATGTATAGCCAAAATCCTACAGACGAAGAGATTGTTGATGAATATTCAGCTGTTATGTTGGAGTTAGGCAACCGCGAAATGTCTTTTGAAGACTATTCCGATGCCAATATCCATTTGGCTCGCGCCATTGAGACAATGAGTCCTGAAAACGAATCATGGCCAGCAGCTGTTTCACAGCGTATCAACTGCTTAGGCCATTTAAGTATGTATGAGGATGCCAAAAACCTGTATCTCAATTCGTCTATCGTTGACCCAGCTAACAGCAACCGTTACGCATCAGCCTATGAAGAGGTGATTGGCAATCGCCTACGATACCTCATTGAGGGAGAGAAATACAGCGAGGCATTGAAAGAAGCGCAAGGTTTTATCACCATTCTTCCTTCCAGCGAGGTGGGTTTGCGTACATGCATTAACATGAGTCAGACACTCAAGTTGGAAGACCTGTTCCAAGCGTATGCCGAGCAAGGCATCGAGGCATATCCTCAAGAGCCCTACTTCATCACGAAGCAGGCAGTATCGCTTGAGCACCAAAAACGTTATGCCGAAGCATTGGCTTTATTGAAGCCACCTTATGTCAATGAAGAGTACGCCATGCCACTATTGACTTCCACTCGTTCAGGCATTACCCAATCATGGGCAATGGATCTGATGAAATTAAAGATGAATGACATAGCTATGGAAGCTATTGATTCGGCATTGGTATATGATGACCAAAACAAGGAGTTGTTATACACCAAGGGGTTGATTTACGAACAGCAGAAGGAATATGATAAAGCTTACGAGTTGCAGCGTCGCAACTATGTACCCAGCAATGCTGAACAACATGAGTTTGTCCAGCACATGCGCTTTTTGAAGTTTAACTCTCTCAAAAATCGTATTGATGCCAGCTATACTTATGCTGCATTTGATTCACGAAGTGAAGAATTACAATCCCGTGGTCATCTTTATTCCATTGCCACCGTAAGTTATACCCGAAAGGGAAAGAAAGACACTTTCACAGGTCAGGTAAGTTACAAAGGTATCGATGGCTATCATTATGAGAAGGTATATAAAGATGAACAAGGCGTGGAGCAGCTGTATCAAGAGCATAGTTCTGGAGGATTTGGTTTGGAGGTGATGGGGCAATGGGAGCGAAGTATAGGCAAGCGCCTTACTGCCACCCTAAATGCTGCTGTTTCTAACAAGTATTTCAACAAATTTGGTGCTAACCTTACTTTGAGTTACGAGATGGACAAAGGATGGACACCCTCTGTCCGTCTTGGCTATCGTCGTACTGCCGAAACTTATCTTTATCTTGGCGTAGCTGATTCTTCATCTGTTGATTTGGGACAATATAATCTGTTCTTACTCACCCCTGCCATAGAAAAGCAATGGACAGATCGTGTAAGCACTCGTATATCTGTTGATTTAGCCAGCATGCGTTCCAACCTCTACTACAATGTAGGTTTTAGAGGCAAACTACTGATTAACGATGACAATATCTCGTCAGTCTCACTCAATGCAGGCATTGGATCGTTCCCTGAACTAAACTTCTTCGACCAGACTGCCTTACGCAATCTGTCGCATACCAATGCAATGGTAGGCGTTGATTTGCAGTACCTGTTTACGGAACACATGTACTTGGAACTTTCAGGCAACTGGAACACCTATTACAGTCCGTACAAGAACATGTTAGGTGAGCTCATCTCGTCCTATCGTAACATTTATAGTATAAACTTGCAACTTCATGTAGCATTCTAATCCATAAAAACATGAAAAGATATTTGAAGACAATCGCTCTCATGCTGCTGACCCCTTTCTTCAGTGAGTGTGGCCAAGCACAGGTTGATACAGAATCCGGCTTCTTTGAGTACAAGGAGATCTATTTGCCTGAAGGCATCTCTGAAGCCAAGAAGCTGGGACTGAATAATGTGGAAGAAGATTGGGGTATCTGGGGACATAACCTCTCAAAAGCACTTCCAAAGAAGAACATATCCATGAGCATATATGCCGCCGTAGGTGGTACCCGTACCAAAGAGCAGTTCTGTTTTTCTTCCGACCAGCTGTACAACTACCTTGAAGAATATATTGACGACAATTTCTCAAGCAGCAAGACACAACGTTTTGCCATATTGCCCAATGATAACGCTTTGGTGTGCCAGTGTGACCTATGCAGAAAGGCAGGCAATACGGCTACTGACGCATCACCGGCAGTGTTTAATCTTATCAAGCGGTTGGCAGAGCGTTTCCCACATCATCAGTTCTTTGCCTCCTATTATCTAAGTACCAAAGGATTGCCAAAAGAATCATTGCCCGATAATACAGGTGTACTGGTAAGTGCTATGGATTATCCGCTTTCACCTGTAAACACTCCACAGGAGAATGAGTTTGAATCATTGCTCAGGACGTGGAAGAAATATGTAAACCATGTGTATGTATGGGACTATATCAATAATTTCGACGACTATTTCACACCATACCCCATCTTCAATGTCATGCAACGACGCATCTGGCTCTATGCACAAAGTGGCGTTACTGGCATCTTCCTCAATGGTAGCGGTGATGATTACAGTTCTATGAGTCGCCTGAAGACGTACGTACTGGCCGATTTGATGAAAGATCCAACACGCGACTGGAAGGAACTTGTCAGAGAATACTGCCACCAGTTCTTCCCTGTCTCGGGAGACGAGATTGCCAGCTATATCTACCTGTTCGAAGCCACTTTTGCCAAATATGGTAAACCATTACCTATGTATGAGGGAGTGGAAAAAATCATGAAATCCTACTTCCTGCCGGAAGAGTTCAGTCCGTTCCACATGCGTTTATTAGAATTGCTACACAAGACTTCTGACGACGAACGCGAGGCTTTGACCTATATGACGCAAGCCTTTTGCCTCACTCGCCTGGAGATCAAGCGCGTAAACAAGCATATCCACGACGGAACATCAGAGTTGCTGTCCATGTTAAATGATATGTCCAACAATAACTTTCATAGCTATAATGAGTCTTATTGGTCCATTCACGACTACATGCGCGAATACCGTGAGATGATAGAACACGATATGGTTTATGGCGATAAGAACCTGCTGAAAGGTGTGGAACTAGTGCCACTTACTCCACTCGACGAAGATTACAACGACATCTCCATCCTAACCGACGGTCAGTTGGGTTTACCCTCCAACTACCATTGCGGACAACTGATATCCTCTGCCAATCCAGCCTTGCGCATATCCATCCCACATGTAAATGGCATGAGAAAGTTGCGTGTATCGTTCACCAACAATGCCATCTTCCGCATAGCCTTGCCCACAAGTGTACAGCTCAGCATTGGTGGCGTGCAGATAGCCAGTGTGGTGCCCAAACCATCGCCCAATGCACCCAACCGATCGTTTGTAGAGTTCAATATTCCTGCTTCTGCTTCTGGAAGCATGATTCTGACAGTGGTACGCAACAAGGCTGTAAAGACAATGGCATTGGATGAAATTGAAGGTTTTGAAAATTGAGAATAATAAATTAATGAAGAAACTGATTATCATATTAGGAGTACTGGCATTTGTAATAGTTTCCTGCAACAAGCAGTTAAAGCCAGCATCGGTGATTGTTATCGACCCTGTGCGCCACTACTACCCCATTATCCAAGGTGAAACAATGACGGTAGAATTTGAATTGGAAAACATCTCCGATAATCCATTGTTTATCCAAGAGATACAGACCAGCTGTGGCTGTATCGTGCCCCGTAGTGAACTGCCTTTGGTTATCCTACCTCACCGAAACGGCTATGTGTCATTAGACTATAACACCATCAAAAACAATGGTTTCGTTAGTCACTACGCCTATTGCTACGGTAATTTCCAAGACACCACTGCTATCTTGCTGCAGTTTGACACCAATGTGGTACCCAGCGCCGACTACATACGCGATTACGAAGAGCTGTGGACCGAACAAGCCAGGCAATCACCCACATTCCGCAGGATTATCAATAGCTCCACCTCTCAGAAAGGCTATTACATTGAATCCATCAACAACAATGCGGCTACAGAAGAGGAAAAGACCAGCGTTGACTATATTATACCTTAGTTCTCTTTCTGTCGAATCGCAGGAATAATCCAGCTAAAATAGTACCGCTGATGCTATGCCATGCACAGGAGATAGCACAGGGCAGTACGGCCAATGGTTGAGCTGCGAAGAATGTACCAGCCAACACAGTGGCCAAGCCTGCATTCTGCATCCCTACCTCGATAGAGATGGTACGCTTCTTTGCTGTATTGAACTTGGCCAGTGTACCAGCCGTCCATCCCATCAGATAGCCCAATGAGTTGTGACAAAACACCACAGCGAAGGTCCACAAGAACAATAACAGTCCACGAGCCACCAGATCGTCATGTACGGTGGATACCACACCACCAACTATGCAGGCTAAACAGGTAACACTCAGTCCAGGCATCAGCGACTGTATCTTAGGAAACACTTCACGCTTGCTGTAGGTATAATTGAGGTAGCACCCAATACCCACTGGGATGATGGTCACAATTAGGATATTGACAAACATACCAATGGTGTCTATCTCAATGATTTCACCTGCAGTAAACTCCATCAGCAAAGGGGTCATCACAGGAGCCAGCAAAGTAGAGGCACAGGTCATGCCCACAGAAAAAGCTACGTCACCATGACACAGATACGACATGATATTGCTCGACACACCACCTGGACAGCAGCCCACCAGCAAGATACCCAACGCCAATGCTGGCTCCAGTTGGAATACATGCACCAGCAGATAAGCCACACAAGGCATGATAAAAAACTGAGCACAAGCACCAATCAGAATATCTAAAGGCCGTTGCGCCAATATCTTAAAGTCATTGGTAGTCAGGGTAAGACCCATAGTAAGCATAATGATGCCCAGAATCACGGTCTGTGTAGTACCTCTTACCCAATTAAAAGTCGATGGCAGGAAGAAGGTAAATACAGCAGCTACGATCACCACACATGAGGCATTGTTAGCCAGCCATCGGCTCAGCTTTTGAAATACATCCATACGTTAAGCTTACTTAGTCACGTCGAAGCCCAGACGCAGGTTGTCATATTGCTTGCTTACCTCACCAATCACCTCCAGCGTCTGGTTGCCACTCAGTGCCGTAATGGTTTGCAGTACCTTGAGCAACTGCTTGGCCTCAAACAGGATGGCGATACCATTGGTATTGCGCTTGGCATAGCCGTTGAAACTCAGCAACAAAGTCTTGTAGGTTATCTTGGCAGAGCTCTCATCATAAGAGTAGGTACCACTCAGAGGAATGCCTCTGATGTTGGCAGAGAAGCTATTGTCTTCGTTATACGTAAAGATAGTGTTCGATGCCGACAAGCCCAAGGTGTTATAGGTTGGCTGCAACTTCTCCTTAATCTGTGCTGCTACCACCTCACCTCCGGCGTTTGCCAATGCCTTTTCAGAGGTGAAGGCCACGCCAGGACCGTAGTAGTTCCACTTGCCAATCAGCTGAGCCTGCGTCAGCTTGTTGGTGCCTATCACACTTGATATCACATTGCCTATCGTATTGGGATTGCTCAGGATGTCCAATATGCCACCCAAGGCATCTGAACCCTCCGAACTGGTAGTGGTTGTTTCTCCGTTTGTACCCGTCATGGTTCCCAACGAGCCACAACCCATCATCATTGCGCTCATCAAGGCAAGCACCAACATCTTCATTGTCTTCATAGTCATCAGGTATTTTAGGGATGATAAATAAGTTTTTTAGTCTTCACATCGCGAGAGAAATGCTTGAAGTGCTCCCACATCTGCTCGGCAGCTGGCACAAAATTCCAGTGTCCATAGTGCATCACAGCCACCAGCTTCATCAGTGGCACCTCGCCCTTGTTGAGGTAACCTATCTCCATCGTGATACCCTCGCCCTTGTTGGTCTTGATGGTGGTGGGGTTCTGCACTGTCTGTCCGAAAGCCTCGTTCTTACCAAAATCGTAATCCTCCACCACATCCATGCCGTTCATGGTTTCATATACCTGCCAAGCATACACCAAGCTGTTGTTGTTCCAATCGTTATCCTTCGGATAGCGTACCACCATATCATCGGTACCAGCCACACACACGTAGGCCGTCTCCACAAAACCACGTTTCTGAGTGGCTTCGTTCATGAGGCTATTGCCACCAATGCCCAACAAAGAAGTGCCTGGGAATATGCCACCACTCATGGCGCCAATGGCTGCAAAGAGATGCGACTTCTTAATGCCGATGGCGGTAGAGGTCATAGCACCTGCCGACAAACCTTCGGTATAGATGCGACTTGCATCCAACTGCGGGTACTTCTGCAAAATCATGAGTACGGTGTTTTCAATGCCATCATGTCCCATGGCTGCATAGCCCGGCTTGCCTTGCCACTCCAACTCAGCCACGAAGATTTTCTCTTTAGCCGCCAACTGTATCCAGCCTGATGTATCGGCCTGTGTACGAGGATCGTTGTTGTTGCCATGCAGCAGTAATACCAATGGCACAGTACCCTTCTCGGCACTCATCACCCCCTCAGGAATATATTCGTACCACAACGTTTTGGTTTGTCCGTAGCGGTCTTCGTTCACCACAATGTTACGCTTAACTTTCAAGTCGTCCAGGTTCAGGAATGGCTCCAGTTCATACACACCATACTGTCCGTATTTCTGTCCCTCGTACCAAGTGTGACGGTAGTTGTTGAAGCGATAGTTCTTTTTCAGTAAGGTATCCCACGCATCTTTAAATATCTCGCCCAGTGTCTGTGTAGTAGCACTGCTCACCACCACGCGCAGCAAAGGTTCCTCTGCATTGGTGTAGATCTGCATTTGTCTCTCCTTACCCGTCAGCTGTACCTTGTTATTGGCGATATATGGTTTTGCCACGTTGGCAGCATTCTTGCCCACGATAAAGGCAGGAACAGGAGCCGCGCCAGCAACGGATTTGCCAGCCTTGCCGTTGATACTCAGGATGCCAGCTACCTCGCCACCACGATTGGCAATTACCTGGTTTACGAAGGTAGCGCCGTTTCCGATGCCGATTACTTTGAGGTTAGCAAAAGCCCTCAAACTATCAAGCATAGCAGTATATGCCATGAAATCCTGGTCGTTATTATAGGTGGCCCCCACTGGATTTACCACAGCTATGCCGATGCTGAATTCCTGTGCCTGCTTGTCAATACCCAGTTCCTTGACTAGATTCAACGACTGAGCCTCATCCAGCTGAGTATCCGGATAAATCAGATAGAAGGGAGTGAAGCCTGCCAGATGCCCCGTTTCTGAGGTCAAGTCACCCATGCCGTAGGCGCGATACACATACGCTTTCTGCTGCAAGCCCTTCATCTCAGTGAGCTTCACTTCGCCATCTTGCTGTGGTGCCTGAGCCATTACCCAGCCTGTCACCATCATGGCAATTATCAGTAAAAGATTCTTTTTCATATTCTACTATTGTTATTATTAGTATACAAAGGTAGTCATTTATCTGGAATTATGCAAATAAGGCAACGGTTTGTTTTTATATTTTTTGTAATAGAGAGGAAAAGACACAACGTACCATCATAACAACGTACCATCATAACATTTGCATATCCACTTTTACCCTAATTAACCTTACGAAATTTTTTATATTTATATATATTATATAATATATTATATAATATATATAAATATAACTTGTTTCAGTCATTCTTTCGCTAATGAATATAGAAGATGTTATGATGATACGATGGTACGTTGGTACGGCATAAACACTGCAAATATACCGTATATACACATAATCGATAAATACGCCCAAAAACACAGCCAGTAGCAAGCCCAGCGCTTAGTACTAGTAAACGGACGGCTTACTACTAGTAAACCCACCTTTTACTACTAGTAAACGAAAAGGGGACATTTCTGCCCCCTTGAACCCATTCAAAAAGATGTATATTTATGCTATTTTGTCCACACAATCAACCTCTCCGTTATAAACTGCTGATGCGCAGGACGACGCATTGTTACTTGACAAACTTTGCACCATCCCAATGCAAGGTAACGGTGGGAATAATATAGGGTTCAATGAGCTTGGCAGCTTCAGCATCCATATAATCAGGGGCAGTGAAGGTGAAGGTCAGCGTTGCATCATCAGGCGACAAAGTGGCCTTCGCAAACAGCATATCGGCTTGGCGATAGGCATTACGCAAGGTATAAGCAGCGTCTTCCGGCAATGGCTTCAAGAAATCGGTAAGGGTTGGCGCAATAGGCAGCAACGCCTTGATATCCAGCGATTGCCAATCGGTAGTAAAGAAATCGATATGACTATCGCACGCAGGACCACACACAGTAGAGACAGCACAAAGCAGTTGGGTACTATCGGCTCTGGTCAGCACCTTTAGTTGATAAGTACTTTCTGTTGTCATCTTCACCTCAAGAAAATCGGCAGAAAGCCTTGTCATCTCCGATTTACCTCCCAGACGGTTATTCACCTCAGCCTTCATATTACTGTCGAGGAAGTCGATGAAATCTTCACGATTCACCTTCGTCAACAAGGTACTGAGCGAGTCGGGCATATTCACAAAACTCTCCCTCACTTGCTGGGCAAAGATCATCTGACAAGCCGCCAGCAGTACTCCTATGATAAAAAACGTCCTTTTCATCGAATTTTATTTAATTAAAAATTAAATAAATTGCTTTCGCTCGAGATAACTCAAGCAAGCTTGGTTCTCCGCTCACTGAATCACAATTACTCGTAAATCGCAATTCACCTTAATTTGTCCCCAAATATAAGAAGAACATTCCAATTAGCACCAAAATTAAATCAATAACTTTACTTTTTAAGTTCTTTTCACGGAAAACAAGCGCCCCAAACAGGAACGATACCACCACACTGCCCCTTCTGACCATCGAAACGATGGAAACCATAGAACCATCCAGACTCAGCGAGTAGAAATAAGCGAAATCAGCCGCACAAAGGAACAAAGAGATGCAGATGATGGTCCATTTCCAGCGAAAAGGCGTACTTTTCTTGCGTTGGGGCCACCAAAGCAAGGCAATGATGGAACCCATAATACCTACCTGATAGATATTGTACCACGACTGCACCAGCATAGGATTGAGCTGGTTCATCAAGTATTTGTCGTAGAGGCCACTCACAGCGCCCAGGATTGCAGCCAGTACCACACAATATATCCAACGGTCGTGCTTAAAGTCAATGCCCTCTTTACGCCCTGAGCGACTCAACAAGAAGAACGAAAGGATGGCCAACGACACGCCAATCCATTGATAGAGGTTCAGTCGTTCGCCAAAAAGCAGCATGGCCCCTATCAGCACCATCACAGGACGAGTGGCGTTGATAGGTCCTACAATGGTGATGGGCAAGTGTTTCATGCCGAAATAGCCCAACGTCCACGAAGAGAGCACGATAAAAGACTTGATCAGAATAAGTCTGTGTGCCTCCCACCCTGCCTCTGGTACAAAAAAGATAGTACCTTGCAACATTTGTGGCGCCCCATACGACACCAAGATGAATGGCAAGAACACCAACGACGAAAAAACAGTGTTCAAAAACAACACCGGCAAGACAGCATTATCCTTGAGCGACTGCTTCTTAAAAACGTCGTAAAAGCCCAACAGGGCGGCAGATAAGAATGCTAACAACAACCACATGGCCGCAAAATTACAACATTTTACCCAAACTTAAATAAAAAGAAATAGGAGATATATTTTTTTTGTTCAAATTAAATGCGTACATTAGCGCAACTTTTTAAAACAATACCTAAAAACAAACCAAATTAGAGGAATTGAGTATGGCTATTTTATCTGAAGACAAAAGACTGTTGTCATACAAATCAATGCTGGCATTCCCCAATGTCACCTGTTTCACCACCACACGCTTTGGCGGAGTCAGCACAGGCAACTACAGTTCACTGAATTGTGGCATCTACACTGATGACGACCCTGAGAAAATCAAGCAAAATCTAGACATTGTGTGCAACGCATTGCCCAAGAAGCCGCAAGTGCTGGCTATCCCCCACTTGGCTCATGGCACCGACTATGCCCACCTGGGCAGATCGTTTTTGAAAGCCACTGAGGAGGAACGCAGAGAACGCTTGGAGTGGAAAGACATCCTGATGACGCGAGAAAAAGGCATCTGTGTGTGCGTTACCTCAGCCGACTGCCTCCCGATTGCCATCTATGACGCCAAGAACCAAGCTGTATGTATGGTGCATGCAGGATGGAGAGGCACCGTTAAGCACGTAACGCTGACTGCCCTTCTAAAGATGCAGCAGAAGTTTGGTACCCAACCCGAGGACGTACATGTGGTGGTAGGTCCTGGTATCTCTTTGGCAGGCTTTGAAGTGGGCGACGAGGTGTATGAAGAGTTCAAGAACTCCAGTTATCCGATAGAGCATGTGGCAGAATGGGTGCCCCGTTCGCACAAATACCACATCAACCTGTGGGTAGCCAATCGCTTGGATATGCAGGAATTCGGCATTCCAACGTCTCAGATTGAGATGTCGGGCATCTGTACCTACCTGCGCTATCAAGAGTTCTTCTCTGTACGTCGTTTGACCAGAGATTCAGGCCGTTTGTTAACAGGCATCATGCTGAACAAGTAAATTAAGAATTGACAATTGATGCAAAGCATAAAACAGAAGGCGTAAGGAGGAAATGTTTTTAATCCAGGTATCTGAGGAGCTGAAGAGCAAATGTCCTGAGTTCAAGGGCGTGGCGGTGGAGGCATGGGTGACCAACACCAGCTTTTGCCAAGCGCTGTGGCAAGAGATTGACGCCTTTACCCAAGAGTTGCGTGCCGAAAGCAATGTGGACGACTGCAAGGAGCAATACGCCATAGCTGCTACCAGAACGGCCTACAGGCGTTGCGGCAAAGACCCCAGCAGGTATCGTCCGTCGGCAGAAGCCCTGCGCAGGCGATTGCTTCGGGGGTTAGACCTCTATCAGATTGACACGCTGGTGGATATCATCAATCTGGTGTCGTTGCGTTCAGGTTTTAGCATCGGAGGCTTTGATGCTGACAAGATTCAAGGCGACAGGCTTGTTTTAGGTATTGGTCGTGAGGGGGAGCCCTATGAAGGCATTGGACGAGGTGTGCTTAACATTGACGGATTGCCCGTTTATCGAGATGCCATAGGTGGTATCGGTACTCCTACCAGCGACCACGAGCGCACCAAGATGGACATCCATACCGTACATCTGTTGGCCATCATCAATGGTTATAGTGGTGAAAAAGGCTTGCAAAAGGCAGCAGAACTGACAATAGACTTGTTAAAGAAATATGCATCCCTGACTAAAAGTCAGGTGGTTTACTTTGAATAATGAAAAAACTGACGGTCATATTACTTACCTTGTTTCTGCCATTGGTGGCATGGGCGCAGGATTATTATGACGTGGGGGTGAATCACATCAAAATCACCCAGTCGAGTCAGTTGATCGACAAGCAAGAGTTGACCATTTGCCCGATGGACCTATTGGAAGAAGGTTTCTATTTCCCACTGCCCGACTGCCGCATTCTATCGCCTTACGGCACAAGAAACGGCAGAATGCACTCGGGATGGGACATCAAGACCTTTGCCAACGACACCATTCGCTGTGCCTTCGACGGTGAAGTGGTGATGTCACAATGGTTTGCCGACTATGGCAACTGCGTGATTGTACGCCATCATAACGGTTTAGAGACACTCTATAGTCACAACTCAAAGAACCTGGTGAAGAAAGGCGACCTGGTAAAAGCAGGCACACCACTTTCGTTAGAGGGGCGTACGGGCAGGGCTACAGGCGACCACCTGCACTTCGAAACGCGTATTGACAACCAACATTTCGACCCCAACCTGCTCTTTGACTTCGAAAACCACTCTTTAAGGAAAGATTGTCTGAAAATATCGAAAAAAAAGAGTGGCATCAAGGTAAAAAAAGTGAAATAAAACGCTAACTTTGCAACCATAATAACCATTATTGTTTGAATGATTGAAAAACTGATTGTACTCGAGGATGTAGATCCTATCATTTTCTACGGTGTCAACAACACCAACATGCAGCTCATCAAGGCACTCTACCCTAAGCTGCGCATCATTGCCAGGGGCAATGTCATCAAAGTGCTGGGCGACGAAGAGGAGCTGTGTGCATTCGAGGAAAATATCATCAAACTTCAGAAATACTGCACCGAATTCAATTCACTGAAAGAAGAAGTTATTATAGATATAATAAAAGGTAATGCGCCGCAAGCGGAGAAGTCGGGCAACGTCATTGTGTTCAGTGTGGTGGGCAAGCCCATCATCCCTCGCAGTGAGAACCAGATGAAGTTGGTAGAGGCGTTCAACAACAGCGACCTCACCTTTGCCGTAGGTCCTGCAGGCTCAGGAAAGACATATACGGCCATCGCCTTGGCGGTGCGCGCCCTGAAGAACAAGGAGAAGCGAAAAATTGTGCTCTGCCGTCCTGCTGTGGAAGCTGGCGAAAAGTTAGGTTTCCTGCCTGGTGACATGAAGGAGAAGATTGACCCCTACCTGCAACCGCTTTATGACGCTTTGCAGGACATGATTCCAGCCGTGAAACTGCAGGAGTATATGGAGACCAATGTCATTCAGATTGCTCCGTTGGCATTTATGCGAGGCAGAACCCTGAGCGACGCGGTGGTGATACTGGACGAAGCACAAAACACCACCACGCAGCAAATCAAGATGTTTCTTACCCGTATGGGTATGAACACCAAGATGATCATTACGGGCGATATGACGCAGATTGACCTTCCACCATCGCAGACCTCTGGTTTGGTACAGGCATTGCATATCCTCAAGGGCGTGAAAGGCATCTCGGTGATTGAGATGAATCAGAAAGATATCGTGCGCCATAAGCTGGTGGAACGCATCGTAGAGGCATACGACAAGTTTGACAAAGAGAAGAAAAACGTACTTAAAGAAAAAGATAATGAAAGCATTAACAAAAACTGACTTCAACTTTCCCGGACAGAAAAGTGTGTACCACGGAAAGGTGCGTGACGTATATAACATCAATGACGAAAAGCTGGTGATGGTGGCTACCGACCGTATCTCAGCTTTCGACGTGATCTTACCTAAAGGCATTCCTTTCAAAGGACAGGTATTGAACCAGATTGCATCAAAATTCCTGGATGCAACAGCTGACATCTGTCCTAACTGGAAACTCTCCTCTCCTGACCCCATGGTAACGGTGGGCGTGATGTGTGAAGGTTTCCCTGTTGAGATGATTGTACGCGGTTACCTCTGTGGCAGTGCATGGCGTGCTTACAAAAGCGGTGTGCGCGAGATCTGTGGCGTAAAGCTGCCTGAAGGTATGCGTGAGAATGAAAAGTTCCCTACCCCTATCATCACCCCAACTACCAAGGCAGAGATTGGCGAGCACGATGCCGACATCTCTAAGGAAGAGATTCTGTCTAAGGGATTGGCAACACCAGAAGAATATGCATTGTTGGAGAAATACACCTTGGCATTGTTCCAACGCGGTACAGAGATTGCTGCCAAGCGTGGTCTGATCTTGGTAGATACCAAGTATGAGTTCGGTAAGCACAATGGCATCATCTATTTGATGGATGAAATTCACACCCCCGACTCCAGCCGCTATTTCTATGCTGATGGTTATGCAGAGAAGTTTGCCAAGGGTGAACCACAGAAGCAGTTATCGAAAGAGTTCGTGCGCGAGTGGCTGATGGACAATGGCTTCCAGGGCAAGGCTGGTCAGCAGGTACCACCTATGACTGACGAGATAGTGACCTCTATCAGCGATCGTTACATCGAGTTGTACGAGCACATCACAGGCGAGCAGTTCCAGAAGGAAGAAGCTACTGGTGACGTGTTGGAGCGTATTGAGAAGAATGTGTTGAAAGCAATATAAAATGGATATTTACGGTTTGATAGGTTATCCGTTGGGACATTCCTTCTCAAGGGGATATTTCAACGAAAAGTTTGAAGCTGAAGGTATTGATGCTGAATATGTGAATTTTGAGATTCCCAGCATCGAAGAGTTCAGGGAGGTAATTGAGAAAAACAACAACCTCAAGGGGTTGAACGTGACCATCCCCTACAAGCAGCAGGTGATTCCTTACCTCGACGAACTTGACAAAGACACGGCCAAACGTATTGGTGCCGTGAATGTCATCAAGATCATCAGAACCAGCAAGAAGACCAAACTGGAAGGATATAATTCCGACATCGTTGGCTTTACCCAATCTATCGAACCATTTATAAACGACCACCATCAAAAGGCATTGATTCTTGGCACGGGTGGTGCCTCAAAAGCTATCTACTATGGCTTGCAGGATTTGGGCATTGAGAGTACGTTTGTGTCGCGCAACAAGAAAGGTGACCACCTCATCAACTACAGTGACCTGACTCCTGAGATAATGGAGACGCACCATGTGATAGTGAACTGCACCCCACTGGGCATGTACCCCAAAATCAACCAGTGTCCTGAGATTCCATACGAGTTGCTGACCCCCAAACATCTGCTGTACGACTTGCTCTATAATCCTGACGAGACCCTGTTCATGAAAAACGGGAAAAAGCAGGGGGCTATGGTAAAGAACGGACTGGAGATGTTGCTGCTTCAGGCATTCGAGGCCTGGAACATTTGGCAAAAATGAAGGCTAGAACGAAAAGAATAATTGGATTTCTTGTAGGAATACTGATAATCATATTATTAGTATTACCACTTGTCATCGCCAACATGGCCGTTAACATGGTGGTGAATCCAAACCGTGATACTTCCCACAACACGGAGAAAGCCTATGCGCAACTCTTTGAGGAGTTACCCTCTGCCCAAGCATGGGTGGAGGACTTACAAGCCAGAGGTGCTTTGCGTGATACCTTCATCATGGCTAACGACGGCAGACGCCTGCATGCCGTCTTTGCAGCTGCCAACGTGCCTACCGACAAGACAGCCTTCATCATACACGGATGGACGGACAGTGCCATTCGAATGATGCGTTACGGCTATATGTTCCAGCATGATTTAGGTTACAACATGTTTTTGCCGGACCTCAACGGGCATGGCCTTAGTGAAGGGGAATATGCACAAATGGGATGGCTCGACCGTCTGGACGTTATAGAATGGTTGGATGTAGCCAACAACATCTTTGCCCCTACCGACAGCCTCGGCCACAAAACAGGTGATACGCAAATGGTGATTCACGGCACTTCGATGGGAGCTGCCACAGCCATGTGTGTGAGTGGAGAGCCACAGAAACCTTATGTCAAAGCGTTTATTGAAGATTGCGGTTATACCAGTGTATTCGACGAGGTGTCAGGCGACCAGCATGATGAGAGTCTCATGCAAATGGTGATTCCCCTTGCCAGTTGGTGGTGTGGTGTCCTTCATAGATGGACATTCCGAGAGGCATCACCCTTGGAAATGGTGAAAAAGAGTCAGTTGCCGATGCTCTTCATTCATGGCGATAATGATACTTTCGTCCCCACCTGGATGGTACATCCTCTCTATGAAGCAAAGCCCGAACCCAAAGAGATTTGGTTAGCACCTGGCTCTGAACACGCCCGCTCTTATTTCGATCATCCTGACGAATACACCCAAAGAGTGCAGAATTTCTTGGAAAAATACATCAGATAAAGATTTTTTCCGTACCTTTATCCCATCAAACGGAGAATGGATATGAAGTTACGTCATCTCATCATAGGAATTGTAGGCCTTTTCTGTGTACTGAACATCAGTGCCCAGAAGGTTTTTACACCCGATAATCTGCCTAAAGTTCACCTGCAGGACCGCACTAAATATGTGTGCAATCCTTCCGGCATTCTTTCCCAGGCTGCCACCGATAGCATTGACGCTATGCTTTACCGTTTGGAGGAAAAGACAGGCATAGAAACGGTAGTGGCGGCATTGCCCTCCATCGGCGAGGTGGATCCATTTGACTTCTGCCACGAGTTGCTGAACAGTTGGGGCGTAGGCAAGAAAGGTAAGGACAACGGACTGGTAGTTCTGTTGGTGGTGGATCAGCGCGCGATACAGTTCTATACAGGCTACGGGCTGGAAGGCGATCTGCCTGATGCTATCTGCAAGCGCATACAGGTGAAAGACATGATACCCTACCTGAAAGACAACAACTGGGATGAGGGTATGCTGGCAGGAATGACCAAGGTAGCAGGAAGACTCGACGGGTCGATGGAGAAAGAAGAGGAAGAAGAGGGAGGTTGGTTTGGACTATTGACATTCCTATTTGTCACCTTCGGTTTCTCTGGTATCCTGATGTTCTTTGCCTGGCTCTCAGAAAGGCATCAGCGTAAATGTCCATCCTGTGGACAATACACCCTGAAACAGGATTCCACAAAACTACTCTATAGCAGTAAGGCTTCAAAAACCTACGAAGTAACCTTTATTTGTAGCAACTGCGGATATGTGGTAAAACGCAAACGCACCACTTACAATAGTGTGGATAATGGCGGTGGCGGTCCAATCAACATGGGCGGTAGAGGCGGAGGCTTTGGTGGCGGAGGCTCGATCGGCGGCAGCTTTGGCGGAGGCATGGGAGGCGGCGGTGGCGCTGGCTCACGTTTTTAATTGTTATGGTTATAATGTTTAAAACTTAGAATAAAATGAAAAAATCAACTATTGGACTGATAGCAGTCATTGCAGTAATCGCCATTTGGCTCGTTAGTGTGTATAATGGTATGGTAGGCCTTGACGAAGGTGTGAACACCGCATGGGCCAACGTAGAGACTCAGTATCAGCGTCGTGCTGACCTCATCCCTAACCTGGTGAATACCGTAAAGGGATATGCTGAACACGAAAGAGAAACTTTTGAGGCTGTAGTAAATGCTCGCAGCAAGGCTACATCCATCACCATTGACCCATCGAACGTTACCCCTGAAAAATTGCAGGAGTTCCAGCAAGCTCAAGGCGAACTTGCTTCTGCACTGGGCAGACTGATTGCCATTTCAGAAAACTATCCTGACTTGAAAGCCAGCGAGCAGTTCAAGGAATTGCAGGCACAGTTGGAGGGAACAGAAAACCGCATCAACGTGGCTCGCACCAACTTCAACAAGGAAGCGCAGAAGTACAACACTACCATCCGTACGTTCCCACGCAATCTGTTTGCAGGTATGCTGGGCTTTACACAGCGTGCTTACTTTGAAGCTGACGCAGGTGCTAGTCAGGCTCCAAAAGTGGAGTTCTAAGACCAGCCAATAATCACGAAGAAAGAAAAGAATTAATCATGAAGAAGTTGTTACTGATGATACTGTTAGGGTGTACTCAATGTGCACTCTATGCAGCATCATCTGCTATTATTAAGGGAAAGGTCGTGGATGCCACTACCCAGCAAGCCATAGACTATGCTGATGTAATCGTATCCGACCTCAACGACAAGGTAGTAGCATCTGGAATGGTAGTGGACGGCTCCTTCACCGTTGAGAATGTGCCTGCTGGCGATGTACTGGTGATGGTACGCATGATAGGCTATGACCCCTATATCAGCGAAAAGCTCACTATTACAGAAGGACAGACCATCGATCTGGGTATCATCGCTATCAAAGAACTGGCCACAGGTCTTTCCGAAGTCACTGTTGTTGGCGAAAAGAACCAGATAGTCTATAAACTGGACCGTCAGCGCATCAGTGGATCAGCAGCTGTGGGTGCCTCAGGTGGAACGGCTGTAGATATCTTGGCCAACACCCCATCGGTGCAGGTGGATGCTGATGGCGGACTTACTTTCCGAGGCAGTAGCAACTTCCTGGTGTATGTAGATGGCAAGCTCAGTCCGCTTACAGGCACACAAGCGCTGCAACAGATTCCAGCTGCCTCTGTAGAAGATATTGAGCTCATCACTACCCCATCAGCACGCTATCGTGCCGAAGGTGATGTGGGTATTATCAATATCACAACCAAACGTGCCAGCGGTGATGGATGGAGCGGAATGTTTAACGCTTCTGGGGGAACATTGGGTACTTGGACAGGCGATGCATTGCTCAATTACCGAAAGGGCAAGCATACGTTCTATGTAGGGGGTACAGCCACCAATATCAAGGGAAAGAGTAACTTCCAGCAGAAAAAGAAAACGGTAGTCGATGACTTTACCACCACTTCTGAATCTGACGGTACGCGCTTCAGCGAAAACCGTTCCATGATAGGCAAAACAGGATGGCAATACAACGATGGCAAGCACCATAACCTTTCATTCGACTTACAAGCGGGTCAGACCAAGTTTACCCGAGGTGGCGATATGCGTTATCACGAGTTGCGCTTACAAGGAGACGAAGTACTGAACGATGCCACCTACAACAGTCACGACCGCTATCAGTTGAAGAAAGACCTCTTCCAAGCGGCACTGAGCTGGAACTGGAAAATCAATGACCACAGTGACCTCTCAACTGTCAACCGTTTCCGCTACGACTGGTACTCGCTGGAATATACGGAAAGCAACATGTTCGACCTCTCAGGTAAGCGTTATGAAGGTACGCGAGGTTATGAGGAAGAACACCATTGGGATTGTGACTTCACCCTTACCTATCGCAACAAATATAGCTCAACAGGCAACTTCGAGAGCGGTTACTTCTACTCTACCTACAGCGAACACGGAGAGTACAACATCAAGTACTGGGATAGAAACAAGGAAGCTTTTGAATGGCAAGAAGACCTGCATGCTCCATTCTACTACCGTCGTCAGATACATGCGCTATATGCCATGATGAACGACAAGTTTGGTAACTTTGAGTTCGATGCTGGCTTGCGTGCAGAAAGAGTAATCGACTTGGTGGAAATCACTGTTCCAGGAGGCAATCTTGATAAGAAGCGCCTGGATTGGTTTCCCTCTGCTCACTTGTCCTATAATTTAGGTAAGGGAGGCATCTTTACTTTGGGTTACTCTCGTCGCACCAACCGTCCGGGTATCTGGCAGACAGAACCTTACATCACTTACGAGGACTACTACACCCGCAAGATTGGCAGTACTGATATCCGCCCTGAGTTCATCAATTCATTAGAGCTGAGCTATCGCAACTCTTTCGAAGGCGGGCACAGCATCTCATTCGGAGGATTCTACCGTCATCGTAAGGATGTGGTAGATTGGGTGCGCGAAGCATACGAACCAGGGGTAACACTCGACAGGAACGTCAATGCAGGACGTCAGATAGAATGGGGTTTAGAGTTCAGTGGCGTTGCCAAGACTACCCGATGGTGGACCACCACCCTCAATGGCAGTCTGTATCAATATGATTTCAAGGCACAGCATGTCGGATGTACAGATGCTGACGGTTTTACCTATCAGCTGGGGTGGATTAACTCGCTTTCCTTAGGCAAGGACACCCGCATACAGTTTGATGGGCACTTTATCGGTCCAAAGAGTTTGACGCAAGGTGAAGAGCACGGATATGTTTATTTCAACTTGGCCTTCCGCCAGCAGTTCATGAAAGGCAAACTGGCATTTGCCGCTGTGGCCAACGATATATTCCACACAGCTAAGTATTACAATCGAAGAACCAGTGTTGGCTTGAACTCAGAAACGTGGGTACGTCCTAAGTATCCCAACATCGTATTCTCGCTGAGTTACATCTTCAATGCAGGTGGCAAACACAGTTCGTCTACGGGCAGTGGTTCCATCTTTGAAGGAAAAGATTTTTAAACGACTATCGAGAGGCGCACATCCGCCTCTCTTTTTATTATAAACCACTTTCAAATGTGGTAAAATAGTATTAACTTTGCATCGTAAATTTTAAATACAGTTCTATGGACAAGCAGAGATACATGATGAGAGGCGTAAGTGCCGCTAAGGAAGATGTGCACAACGCCATCAAAAACATTGATAAGGGTTTATATCCCAAGGCTTTCTGCAAGATTATACCTGACATTTTAGGTGGTGACCCCGACTATTGCAACATCATGCATGCCGATGGTGCAGGTACTAAGTCATCACTGGCCTACCTGTATTGGAAAGAAACGGGCGACCTCAGCGTGTGGAAAGGTATTGCCCAGGATGCGCTGATTATGAATATTGACGACCTGCTGTGCGTGGGTGCTACCGACAACATTCTCGTATCATCCACTATTGGTCGCAACAAGCTGTTGGTACCAGGTGAGGTGATTTCTGCTATCATCAACGGTACCGATGAACTATTAGCAGAGCTGCGTGAGATGGGTGTAGGTGCCTATGCTACTGGAGGCGAGACAGCTGATGTGGGTGATTTGGTGCGCACCATTATCGTTGACTCTACAGTGACTTGCCGTATGAAACGCAGCGATGTAATTGACAATGCTAACATCCGCCCTGGAGATGTGATTGTAGGCTTATCATCTTTCGGACAGGCTACTTACGAACACGAGTACAATGGCGGTATGGGCAGCAATGGTCTGACTTCAGCACGTCATGATGTGTTCAGCAAGTATCTGGCAGAAAAATATCCTGAGAGCTACGACAAGGCTGTACCTGAAGAATTAGTGTATTGCGGAGGTTTGAAGTTGACCGACAAGGTTGAAGGTAGTCCGCTGAATGCTGGTAAACTGGTACTCTCACCCACCCGTACCTATGCCCCAGTGGTGAAGAAGCTGCTCGATGCCCTTCGTCCTCAGATTCATGGTATGGTGCATTGCTCAGGTGGTGCCCAAACCAAGGTATTGCATTTCGTAGGAGACAATTGTCGAGTGATAAAAGATAACATATTCCCAGTTCCTCCATTGTTCAAGACTATCCACGAACAGAGTGGTACCGATTGGCAGGAGATGTATAAGGTATTCAATATGGGACATCGTTACGAGGTGTATCTGCCTGCAACATATGCAGATGAGGTGATAGCTATCTCTAAGAGTTTCAATATTGATGCCCAAATAGTGGGACACATAGAAGAGAGCGACCACAAGGAGCTGATCATCCGTAGCGAATTTGGTGAATTTAGATACTAATGGCAGAAAAGAACAACATATTAGAAAAACTGGACGGACTGGCTCCTCGTTTCGATGAGGTATCTACCTTGATTACCGACCCCAGCGTAATAGCCGACCAGGAACGTTACGTAAAGCTCACCAAGGAATACAAGGAATTGGAGCGACTGATGACGGCCCGTAAGGAATACCAAGAACTGTTGGGGCGCATCGACGAGGCAAAAGACATCATCACCAACGAAGATGATGCTGAGATGAAGGAAATGGCTCGTGAAGAACTGGCTATCTGCCAAGAACGCCAACCCAAATTAGAGGAAGAAATCAAACTGATGCTGATACCTGCCGATCCAATGGACAGCCGTAATGCCATACTGGAAATCCGAGGTGGTACAGGAGGTGATGAAGCAGCATTGTTTGCTGGCGACCTCTTCCGCATGTATTCCAAGTATTGCGAGAGCAAAGGCTGGAAAATGGAAATATCCAGCGCCAGTGAAGGTGCGGTGGGCGGATTTAAGGAAATCATCTGTCCCATTACAGGCGAAGGTGTTTATGGTACCTTGAAATATGAATCAGGAGTGCATCGTGTACAACGTGTGCCTGTGACAGAAACACAAGGACGTGTGCATACCTCAGCTGCATCAGTGGCAGTACTACCTGAGGCCGAACCTTTTGAGGTAAGCATCAACGAGGGAGAAATCCGTTGGGATACTTTCCGAAGCAGTGGTGCTGGAGGCCAGAATGTCAACAAGGTGGAATCAGGTGTGCGCTTGCGCTATAACTGGAAGAACCCCAACACTGGTATCGTGGAGGAAATCTTGATAGAGTGTACCGAAACACGCGACCAACCCAAGAACAAGGAACGTGCCTTGGCTCGTCTGCGTTCCTTCATCTACGACAAGGAACACCAGAAGTATGTTGACGATATCGCTGCCAAACGCAAGACGATGGTATCCACTGGCGACAGGTCTGCTAAGATTCGTACCTACAACTATCCGCAGGGACGCATCACCGACCATCGCATCAACTATACCATCTACAACTTACCGGCATTTATGGACGGCGACATACAAGACTGTATCGACCACCTTATCGTGGCAGAAAATGCAGAACGCATGAAAGAGAGTGAGCTGTAGCTATTGAAGAAACTATATTAGTAAGAATTGAAGATTATGAAGTGGATAGAGAGTTTATCATTCAAGGGATTATCTGAACGAATTGAAGCGTTAGGAAAAAGATTTCCTGTCGCACTGCTGTTCACCATCATCTATACCGTCATCGCTTTGACACTACTTTGGAACAATGACTTAATTCCCAATAGCGATGCGCTGTTTTTCATCATCGTGTACTACCCTCCTACGGCTTTGCTGTTGGGAGTTTCCCTGCATCTATGGAGTGAAGAACAAACGAATCGGAAGCAAGCTCGTATCATTCATCTTATAGCTCAAATATGCTGGTTGCTCTACTGCGTCATCATTGCGCAACAAGGACAAGACAATTTTGGCATGGAGCTAGTTATTGGGTTGATAGCTACACTGTTTCTATTTAAGTCATCTATCTTTTTCCTATCCTTTTTGGGAAAGAAAACCGATATAGAGTCGTGGAACTTCAGTTGGAACATCATTATCAGTGCTTTGCAAACCACAATCGTGAGTGGCATCTTGTTGGGTGGCATTGAGCTATTGCTTTGGGGCATTCAGGAATTGTTCGACATAGACATTCCCGACGAGCTCTATCTCTCTATGGCTGTTATCTGTATGTTCACCATCAATGTCATATTGCTGATGATGCAGATACCCAAAGATGCAGCCAAGCACGATACCAATGTAAATCGAATGAACGATTTTGGACGTATGGTGGTGCACGCGTTGTTTGTCCCCTTGCAAGCAGCCTATCTTATTACTCTCTACTTCTACTTGTTCAGAATACTTTTTACTTGGGAGCTTCCCAGCGGAGGTGTAGTATGGTTGGTGACCACCATGATGATGGGTATGCTGTTTATCACCACCCTTGTCTATCCCCTACTCTTGCAGGATGATAAGTCCTTCGACAAAAAGCTGGTACGTTGGCTGGCTATCCTGGCCTTGCCGTTGTTGGTACTTATGACGGTGGGCATCTGTCGCCGCATCTCCGACTACGGCTTTACCGTAGCACGTGCCTATGTGCTGTTGTTCAATATATGGTGTTATGTAGTGAGCATCTATCTATTGCTCAAACAAGGCAAACGCATTGTGTGGATACTGATATCATTCGTACTGGTATTCTTTTTTGCGTCAGTAGGTCCTTGGAACATGACAGCTACCACCCGTCGTTTGTTGACCAGACAAGTGGATGGTATCTTCCAGCGTATTGGTGTGCAACTGCCTTTGGACTATGCCCGTTTCGATAGTCTTATCCATACAATGGACAAGCATGATGCCGATGTATTGAAAGGAAAGTTGAGCTACCTGAAATTCGAACTCCAAGGCGACTCACTGGTGAACCGGTGGCTTGATGGAACGGTGGATTTATATACCAACCCCTACTACGAAGGACCCAGTGAACCATTCGACACCGATACAGAACCCATCGACCCTTCTACCATAGAAACACCTTTCGCCAATATGCGAGAGGAAATGGCGTCACTGCCGCAAGGCAACTTCCAGATGGTAATGCAGATAGACGAATGGCAACGCGAACAGGTACTTACTTCGGACAGTACGCTGTATATGGATCTTATCTATTCGCAAGATACCTTGCTCTACACCACTCGCTTTGGCATCCCGTTCAGACAACTGCAAGAGATTGCTGCTGACGACAGCAAACAACAGCCTTTTACTATTGACAACAATGAAGGAGCCCTGCTGATTTGGTACTTTGAGGTGGAGTCGAATGCCGAAAAGGACAACGGTGATGACGATACCGAAAAAGCTCCAGATAAGAAAGACCTGCACCTGGAAGGCCTGCTCTTCCTGCGTGATGCAGCATTCAAGAATGCGCCATTGAATTTTGAAGACGAAGAAACAAACGAAGAATAAAGATATGAATCGAAAACAATTATTTGAAAATATCAAACGCAAGCAGTCGTTCCTGTGCGTTGGCCTGGATACCGACATCAAGAAGATTCCCCAGCACCTGTTGCAGGAAGAAGACCCCATCTTTGCATTTAACAAGGCTATTATCGACGCTACTGCTGACCTATGCATCGCCTACAAGCCCAACTTGGCTTTCTATGAATGCATGGGTGTGAAGGGCTGGGTGGCTTTCGAGAAGACCGTTAACTATATCAATGACAATTATCCCGACCAACTCATCATCGCTGATGCCAAACGAGGCGACATAGGCAACACCTCTGCCATGTATGCCCGCTGCTTCTTCGAAGAAGGCAGGGTCGATGCCGTTACCGTTGCTCCTTATATGGGAGAGGACAGCGTGAAGCCTTTCTTGGGTTATGAGGGAAAGTGGGTTATCCTGTTGGCGCTTACCAGCAACAAGGGTTCACACGATTTCCAGCTCACTACCGACACCGAGGGCGAACGCCTGTTCGAGAAAGTATTGCGCAAGTCGCAGGAATGGGCCGATGCCGACCAACTGATGTATGTGGTAGGTGCCACTCAGGGCAAGGCCCTCGAGGATATCCGCAAGATAGTTCCCCACCATTTCCTGTTGGTGCCAGGTGTAGGTGCCCAAGGCGGTTCGCTGGAAGAGGTTTGCAAGTATGGCATGAACAGTCAGTGTGGCTTGATTGTCAACTCCAGTCGCAGCATCATCTATGCCGACAACACCCCTGCCTTTGCCGAAGCAGCACGCCAAGCATCCAAAGATTTGCAGCAACAAATGGCAAAGCAGTTACTGGAAATAGCTTGATTTAGGAAAATTGAACATTTTTTATGTTATCTGGATGCAGTAAATATCAAAAAAAGGCAGTATTTTTGTAGCCAAATTAATAATTGACTATTCATTATGGACTTTTCAGCACAACAAATTGCCGCATTTGTACAAGGCGAAATTGTAGGAGATGCCAACGCCACCGTCAATACCTTTGCCAAGATAGAAGAGGGCAAACCTGGCAGCATCACCTTCCTCGCCAACCCTAAATATGCACCATACATTTATGACACCGAGGCCAGCATTGTGTTGGTCAACCGTGATTTTGTGCCAGAGAAGCCCATCAAAGCTACCCTTATCAAGGTAGATAATGCCTACGAAACCCTGGCCAGACTGATGACGCTCTACGAGCAGAGCAAGCCAAAGAGCAAGGGTGTTGCCGATACAGCAGTTGTTGCCGAGAGTGCCAAAATAGGTAAGGATGTATTTATTGGAGCCTATGCTGTGATAGACGAAGGCGTGGTAATTGGCAATAACACACAGATATATCCGCACACTTACGTAGGCAAGAACGCACGTATAGGTGAGGGCTGCCTCATCTACTCAGGAGTTAACATCTATCACGATTGTCAGTTAGGCAACCGTGTGACACTGCATTCAGGTGTGGTGATTGGAGGCGACGGTTTCGGCTTCGCACCTACTCCTAATGGATACGAAAAGATTCCTCAGATTGGCAATGTCATCCTTGAGGATGATGTGGAGATTGGTGCCAACACATGTGTTGACCGTGCCACTATGGGTTCTACCATCGTACATAAGGGAGTAAAACTCGACAACCTGATTCAGATAGCCCACAATGTAGAAGTTGGCGCCAACACTGTTATGGCAGCACAAACAGGCATAGCTGGTTCTACCAAGATGGGCGAATGGTGTGTCATGGCTGGCCAGGTAGGTATATCTGGTCACCTTAAGATAGGCAACCACGTGACACTAGGTCCGCAATCGGGGGCCATCAGTTCTATTCCAGACGGCAAGACTGCTATGGGTACTTTACCCATTGAGGACAAGGGATGGTTCAAGGTGCAGGTCCTTTTGAAAAAATTGCCCGATATGTATAGAGAGCTTAACGCTTTACGTAAAGAATTAGACGAACTAAAAAAAGACAAAACACAATAAGATGTTGAAACAGAAAACACTGAAAGATAGTTTCTCACTTAGCGGCAAAGGGTTGCACACAGGCTTGCAGCTTACAGTAACCTTTAACCCCGCTCCCGACAATTACGGCTATAAAATTCAGCGCACCGATATGGAAGGACAACCCATCATCGATGCCATTGCCGAAAACGTAACAGAAACTACCCGAGGCACCGTACTCAATAAAAACGGAGTGAAGGTCAGCACCGTAGAACACGGTCTGGCAGCCCTCTATGCTTCTGGCATCGACAACTGTCTCATACAGGTCGATGGTCCGGAGTTCCCCATCTTGGATGGCAGTGCCGAATATTTCATTGAAGGCATAGATCGTGTAGGAACCATTGAACAAAATTCCGTAAAAGACTATTTTATAATTAAATCAAAGATAGAATTCCGTAACGAGAAGACCGGTTCATCTATCATTGTATTGCCTGACGACGAGTTCAGTATCAACGTACTCATCTCTTACGATTCCACCATCCTGCCTAACCAATATGCTACCCTCGAGGACATGAATCTGTTCAAGAGCGAGGTAGCAAGGGCACGTACTTTCGTATTCGTACGCGAAATAGAACCCTTGCTTCAGTTAGGTCTCATCAAGGGAGGTGACCTCGACAATGCCATCGTGATCTACGAACGTCAGATGACGCAAGATAAATATGATCAGTTAGCTGATGTGATGGGTGTTCCACACATGGATGCCACTCACCTGGGTTACATCATGCACAAGCCGTTGGTTTGGCCCAATGAGTGTGCACGTCACAAGCTGCTCGACCTCATAGGCGATATGGCGCTGATAGGCAAACCTATCAAGGGCCGTATCATCGCTACCCGTCCTGGACATACCGTAAACAACAAGTTTGCCCGTGAGATGCGTCGTCAGATCAGACTGCACAGCGTACAGGCACCTACATATGATGTCAACACCCCACCGCTGATGGATGTCAATAAGATACGTCAGCTCATTCCCCACCGCTACCCCATGTTGCTGGTAGATAAGATTGTGGAGATTGGTCCTGACTATATCGTGGGTGTAAAGAACATCACAGGCAATGAGCCCTACTTCCAAGGCCATTTCCCATTGGAGCCCGTCATGCCTGGTGTATTGCTGGTGGAAGCAATGGCACAGACAGGTGGCTTGCTGGTACTGAACCAGGTGGATGAGTTGGAGCATTACTCTACCTACGTACTGAAAATCAACAACGTAAAGTTCCGCAAGAAAGTGGTGCCAGGCGACACACTGGTGTTCAAGATAGAGATGATTCAGCCACTGCATCGTGGCCTCACCACCATGCGAGGTTATGCCTTCGTAGGTGAAGATGAGGTGTGCGAAGCAGAAGTGATGGCACAAGTAGTAAAAAACAAGTAAACAAGAATAGTTATGAGCAATCAGATTAGTCCATTGGCATACGTTGACCCATCAGCCAAGCTGGGTGATGGCAACCAGATAGGTCCTTTCTGCTTCATCGACAAAGGGGTGGAGATAGGCAACAACAATGTGCTGATGAACAATGTATCCATCCACTATGGTGCACGCATTGGCGACGGCAACACCTTCTTCCCAGGTTGCAGCATCAGTACGCTGCCCCAGGATCTGAAGTTCAAAGGCGAAGACTCCCTAGCCATCATAGGCAATAACAACAGCATACGCGAGAACGTCACCATCAGTCGAGGCACAGCTTCCAGAGGCGAGACGATAGTGGGCAGCAACAACCTCCTGATGGAGAACATGCATGTGGCACACGACTGTGTGGTAGGTAGCGGCATCATCATCGGCAACTCTACTAAACTGGCTGGTGAGGTGGAGATTGACGACAATGCCATCATCAGTGCCGTAGTGCTGGTGCATCAGTTCTGCCGCATCGGTGGCTATGTCATGATACAAGGCGGTTGCCGTTTCTCAAAAGACATCCCTCCTTACATCATTGCAGGTCGTGAGCCTACCATCTATTGCGGCATCAATATCGTGGGCCTGCGTCGCCGAGGCTTCTCCAACGAGACCATCGAACAGATTCACAATGCCTACCGCATCATCTACCAGAGCGGACTGAATGTTACCAACGCTCTGCAGAAGATAGAAGCAGAGATGGAGATGACTCCTGAAATCAAGTATATCGTTGACTTCACCCGTGCCTCAAAGCGTGGCATTATTACTGGTTAACCTTAACAAATCAATTATTATGGTATATCGTTTTACAATCATATCCGACGAGGTCGATAATTTCCTGCGTGAGATTCAGATCGACCCAGATGCAACATTCCTGGATTTCCACAACGCCATCATCAAGGCAGTCGGTTTCAAGGAAGGTGAGTTGGCTTCTTTCTTTGTTTGCGACGACGAATGGAACAAAGACATCGAGGTAACACTCGAAGAGATGGATACTGACTCCGATACCGACAGCTATATCATGTCAAAGACACTCATTGGCAAACTGGTGGATGAAGACTCCTACCAGAAGCTCATCTATGTGTTCGACTATATGACCGACCGCTGCTTCTTCATCAAGCTCATGGAGGTCATCACAGGCAAAGATCTCGACGCACCTGTATGCACCAAGAGTCGTGGCGAAGCACCTGCACAGACCATGGACTTCGACGAGATGGAGAAGAAGCTGACGGCAGGTTCCGACGACTTAGGAGAAGATTTCTATGGCGATCAGGGGTATAACTCCGACGAGATTGATGCCGAGGGCTACGAAGGTCTGGATGGCATTATCGGAGGCGACTCCTACGATGGCAGCGACATCTATTGAGCGTTGAAGACATTAGTAGTACTTTTGGGCCCTACGGCAGTAGGCAAGACAGATATCAGCCTCGAGTTGGCAGAACAGTTGCACACCAGCATCATCTCTGCCGATTCGAGGCAACTTTATGCCGACCTGAAGATAGGTACTGCCGCCCCTACCCCCGAACAGCTGTCCCGTGTGCAGCATTATTTCGTGGGCACGTTGCAGCTTTCCGACTACTACAGTGCGGCGCAATATGCCGAAGAGGTACTGGCACTACTTGACACCCTTTTCCAGCAACAGGATGTGGCGCTTCTCACAGGAGGCTCCATGATGTATATCGATGCCGTATGCCAGGGTATGGACGACATACCCACTGTGGATACCGACACCCGAGCTATAGTGTGGCAACGCTATGAAGAAGTGGGCTTGGAAGGCATTCAGCGCGAACTCAAGATGCTGGACCCTGAATACTACGCCATTGTTGACCTGAAGAACCACAAGCGCATCATCCACGCCCTCGAGATCTGCTACATGACGGGCAAGACCTTCACCTCATTCCGTCAGCGCAAGACAGCAGAACGTCCCTTCAACATCATCAAGATAGGATTAAACCGAGAACGCAGCGAGCTGTTCAGTCGCATCAACCTGCGTGTAGATCAGATGATGCAGGAAGGCATGCTGGAAGAAGCCAGGAAAGTGTATCCCTATCGACACCTCAACTCACTCAATACCGTGGGCTACAAAGAATTGTTCAAGTACCTCGATGGTGAATGGACCTTAGAAGAAGCCGTCGAGAAGATCAAGCGCAACACCCGCATCTACGCCAAGAAGCAACTCACTTGGTTCAAAAAAGATATGTCCATCCGCTGGTTCCATCCCGACCAACGAACAGACATCATCTCTTATATCAATACTCAGTTAAATGCTTAGAGAGCAGCGAAGCGTTCATCCGTCTGCGCCTTCACCGCCATACACTCCATCTCCACCAACCAACCCGAGCGACAAACGGGCGCATTTACAAACACCTTAGGTTTGTCAGGGAATCGTTCGTCAAACAACGCCTTCACCACGCTATAGTCAGCAATGTCACGCAGATACACAATCATCTGCTGCGCCTCGTCGTAAGTACACCCAGCCTCAGCCAGCAGAGCCTCTACATTCTCCCACAAGCGGCGCGTCTGTTGGCGCACATCGCCAGGATACATAATCTCACCCTTGTTGTTGATGCTTGCAGTACCCGATATCAGCACATGACGGCGGTCGCCATAGTCGATGTACGTACCACGCTCGAAGCTCACCCCATATTCATAGGTAGGGTTCAAGTGCGTGCGAGCATAGAGGTAGTGTATCTGCTCCTTGCTGATGCCCTCCACTGCGTAGGCATCCATCTGCACCAACGCCTTAGGGTCCGCCATGCGACCACCAATACCCGTACTCGCAATGAAATGCGTCTCCGATGTAAGGTTCTGCGTCATAAACACCTCGTTGCGCGCCTTCACCACTCCCGCATAGTTATTATCAATGTTCTGCACGAAAATCCACGTACGCAAACAATTGTCGGCCAGCGTGCAACCCTCCTGCATCAGGTTCATCACATAGTCGTTCAGCAGCAGTCGCATCTGGTATTCCGATGTAGCCGCATGGTTGTTGTTACTGCCCGTCCACAAGTGACGATAAACGCCATGCTTCGCCTCAAACAGTCCGTTGCTCAGTGCCTTAGCTTGCACATCCGTCATCAGATACGCCCACAAGGCAATCTTCGTGCCATCCAGCGGAGCCTGTTGCACCATCGACAGGGCACAGTCGGTACCCTCGGTAGTGGTAGCCAGCAGCATGTCCAACTGGTTAGCAGCATCACTCATGAAGTAACGTTTAAACACCGCCACAGCCCCCTTCAATTGTTGCTGCACGGCGCTATAGGCATCCAGCAAGGCCTCTACCTGCTCCTGGTATGTCATCGTAGCGTCGTTCACATGCACCATCATGTTATACTCCACTACCCCGCTCACCGGCTCAAACGCCGTCAGCTCCACCCAGGCTTTATCAAATTCTATCTTTTTCATGGCTGCAAAGATAATCATTTTTTTCTCAACATCGTCAATCTCATGGCGAAATGATGAAAAATGACTGAAATATACTATCTTTGCCATATAAACAGTAAGACATAGAAGAAATGACACAGCCCAAGTTTATCATCACCATGGACGGCTATCTTCGTCTCGGCATGGTCAACCTGCACAAGCACTTGCTGAAGCCAGGTGACCAGTGCATCGGTGGTGGTTACTATTACTTCGATTACGTTTCCAACGTTATCATCCTCGACAGGGAATCCTACGACTATGGTCCTCCCCGTTGGCATCTGTTAGACACGCTGAAGGTACCTTCCGTCTATCGCGGTCTGCGTATTATCTACAAGTATGACGATGGCTATCACAACGACTTTGAAGTCAGCGAGGAGTTTAACATTGAGTTTTATGACCAATACTGAACCCTAAAACCTTCCTGTCATAATTGACGATTTGAGCATTTGAGGGTTTTGGGTCAGTTGCCGTAGTAGCCAATGAAGAGCGGACACTGGGTGTTACTCTCGACAATGGCATAGAAAAACGGGCGGTCAAGACGAATGGTTACAGGTCTCGGAACACTTGTAAAGCCAGCAATATCTGTAACAGCAGCAGCCTCAGCACCCACCTCATCCATCAGGAAGAAAGTCTTCTGAGATGCCATCACATCATAATTATTGGTGTCATCAAAAAGAATATAATCTTTTTTCAAGTCAACTCGTTCAAAGTCTAAAGAAGGATTGATATTCTTCATATAATCGAAAAGATGCTTTTCCGAATACTCTGCCGTAAACTTGGGAGCATACAAATCAAGTTGGACTCTCTCGCCAAAATCCATTGAGCTTTTATCTGCCAAGAAGGATGTTATAGATTCCATCACATCAGGAATAATCTCCACCATATCAACGCCCTCTTTCGGTTGCATGAACAGCATACGAAACGAATTGTCAACAAACGGCTTTACGGCAATCAGGCATTTGTCTGTCTCTACCACAGAAGTCTCAAATATCTGATGCATCATATCTACATTAGCAGTGGTACCGTTGGCATAATGGAAAGGCTGTGTAGATGTTTTCTCCTTTTCAAACACTTGCATCCACGATGCCTTGAAATACACAGCATTCATCAGATGAAAGATATCAGCTTCAGTTGTTATTTGCAACATGTCCTTGATGCGATCATTAGTCTGCTCAGCACACCAAGCATTGATTTTGGTCACCGTTTGTGGGTCACTGAAATTCACGGCCTCCGCCTTAGCGGCATAGTTGGAAGATATAGCACTAAGGAAGTCTGCATTAGCCGTAAAATGTTGGTTGTACCAAAAAGCATTGGCGCTCTTGAATACAGCTGCCTCATCAGCCTTCTCAATGCCCCCTATCATGGTTTTGAAGAAGTCGTTAATCTGCACCTTGGTATAGTTCTCCAGTCCCATGGTCTTGAGCACCTCTTGCAATGTCTCACCCTCCAAGCCATTGATAAACATACCCAAATCTACCTCCAGGCTGATGGGAGATATCATCAGGTTGGTACCTGACTCACGGTTAGCATATACTTCTTTGAACAACTTCCATGAAAATTCCTGCAACTTGATGTTAATAGCCTGCTGGGTGTTATCCAGCTGCACAGGCGTATAACTATGGCGAGTCTCAGGTTGAGACACTGGCTCTGGTTCTATCTGCAATGGGATTTTCGGCTCGTCAATCACATTGTTTTTGTCACTACAACTCCACAAGCAGAGCGTAGTTACCATGCTTACTAAAAGAATCCTTGCTTTCATGTTTTTATTTAATTTAAAGTTTAATTCTAAAATGATTGTCTTTTGAGCTTCAAATACAATTGAGGTTTAGAATAACTGCTCAGCATACAATATTGTCCATCTTCCAGAACCACCTCCATGATGTTTCCTGTATATACTTTTACGACGAGTACAGCATTGGGTATTTCTTGGTATTCAGGATTACTACAGAAAATCTTATCAATTCCATTAAAAACGAATTGGGAATAAATATACGGAAACTTTGGCAGTGTTGATTCCGCAATTTCCTTAGAAGCTCCTATATAATAAGTATCACACGTGTAATCATCATTAAACGCAATAAAAATGCGGCCATAATAATCCTTCCAATTATCCCATTTCACTGGAGCAACTTTATCCACATTGCTGATATCGGTCACTTCCCAAGTACCGATAAATACAGCATCTTTAGGACAAATAGTTACTATAGGTTCATCTTTATCAGTCGAACAAGCCACTAACAATGGCAAAACCAAGAATAATAAATACTTTTTCATAATACTGATTTGTTTATTGTCCATAAACACCATAAAGATATTTCTTATTTTGAAAAGACTGCTACTTTTTATAGAAATGCAGTGAATAAATGAGCGAATTCTGCGAGGCATTAGCCCCTCCTGGATGAAGAATCAGTAGTTTGCGGTCAGCTGATAGTTCATAGGTAAACTCTCTGCCAATAAAACCTATATCAGTCGAATTTATTGAGAAAAACGACAGACCTTTCTCAGTACGCTCTATTTTCCCTTTCATTTCGTAAACAGTTGTTTCTTCACCCCACGTTTCTTTATCGTTGAGCCATCTATTGGGGTAATAGTATTTCTTTTGCCAAACAAAGTTGCCATCATGCCCTATCTCAATCGTCTGATAGAGCATATTCACCTGTTCCCCATCTGAGCGGGTACTAACATCATGTATATGAAACGGTTCGCCATGATTCTTCGTGTTTTCTGGCGTATATTCCTCCTCAAAATACCAAACACCACTGATTTCTTCAATGTCTAATAAAGGCATTACCTCTTCTTTGGTATCTTTTGAACAACTGCTTAGACAAACAGCCATTATACCAATTAATAACAACTTTGCTTTCATCGCTCAACTTAGATTAATTCACAAATATAACTTATCTTTTGCCCCTTAAATGCAGCGAACCCGAAACATTGCATAAGAAAATGAATTATTTTTGTTAAAGTTTCTTAATAAACACCTCCAAGCTCGTAATGAAACGATGAAAAAGAATTTACAAAACCCATCCTGTCATAATAGGGTATATGAGCATTTGAGGGTTTTCTAAATAAAAACCAATTATAGAATTTCTATAATAGAATTTGTATAATCGGATTATTGTACTTATCTTTGCACGAAATAACAGCAATATGGAGAATCCCTTTTACATTACCGGTATCATTCCTGAACCCTATTTTTGTGACAGGAAGAAAGAAACAACGTGGATGGTGCGCACACTGGAAAACAAGGCGCATATCTTGCTTACCTCGCCCCGAAGAATGGGTAAAACACAGTTAGTACGTCACGTTTTTGAGCAACCGTCTATCAAGGACAATTACTATACTTTCTATACGGATATTTATTCCACCACCAGTTTGCACGAGTTGGTGTTATTTCTCAGTAAGGAAATTTATTCTGTTCTGGTACCAAAGGGAAAAGCGGCAATCGACAAATTCCTCGCAGGATTACACTCCGTGAAGGGCAGTTTTGGCTATGATCCAATAAATAGTACTCCCACATTCGACATAAAACTTGGCGACATCCATAGTCCCGAGCTGACACTTGATGAAATTTTCCACTATTTGGAGCAGGCAGACAAACCATGTATCTTTGCCATTGACGAGTTTCAGCAAATCATCAAGTATCCAGAAAAGAATGTGGAAGCCATACTCCGCACGCATATCCAAAAGCTGAACAATTGCCTCTTTATCTATGCCGGCAGTAACCGCCATATTCTGGAAAACATGTTCAGCTCTACAGCAAAGCCTTTCTACAACAGTGCTGAGCAGATTTACCTCGATTGCATCCACAAGGATATATATATAGGTTTTGCCCAAGAACAGTTTACAAAAGCCAATCGGAAGATTACACCCGAAGCGGCATCATTTGCCTATGACCTTTTTGAGGGACATACCTATTATGTCCACAACGTCCTTCACAATGCCTTTGCTTATCTGGATGCCGACAAGGTTGTTGATACAGAAGACATACAAAAGACGCTGATTGACATTCTCGATGAAAAAGATCATACTTTCGCCTCGGTAATGAACCAGCTCAACTACCAGCAAAAAGAAACGCTGATAGCTATTGCTAAGGAAGGTAAAGCCAGTGGCGTCACCTCTGTCGCTTTTGTAAAAAAGCACGCACTCAAATCCACCAGTTCCGTTCAGTACGTTATAAACACATTGTTGGATAAACAACTTCTAACCTACATAGACGAAGGTCGCACCAAAGTTTATAGCGTTGCTGATCGTTTCCTTGAAATGTGGATTTGCAGGACGTATTAATAGAAATAAACCTTTCCTGTCATAATTGAATATATGAGCAAAAAAGTTGTTTTTTTCGATAAATAAGCACGACCAAGTTTGATACTATACAACCTCCAGTTTGATACTAGCAAACTGCCAGTTTGATACTATACAACTTTTTGTGGGCTTGCTGTCACATGTTTTCGGTAGTGGTTTTCGGGGCGAAGGCTTCCCACTTTCCCACTTTCTCAGTGGGTACAATTTTAGTACTGAATATCCGCCAGGAAGAGGCCCTGGGCAGGTACTGACATGCCGGCTGAGCAACGGTCTTTTTGCTGGATGACCTGTTGGAACTCTGCCAAAGAGAGTTTGCCATAGCCAACTTCCAAGAGGGTGCCGACAACGGCTCGCACCATGTTGCGCAGGAAACGGTCGGCCTGGATGGTGAATACCCACGTTACTTCATCCACCTGGCTCCACTCGGCACGAGTGACATGGCAGATATTGGTCTTTACATCGGTGTGCAGCTTGCTGAAGCTGGTGAAGTCGTCCACCTCTAACAACAGCTTGGCTGCTTGGTTCATCAGCTGGAAATCGGGCGCCTTGTGCAGCTTGTAGCGATATTGGCGCATGAAAGGGCTCTTGGCGGTGGTGACATAGTACTCGTAGCGGCGTGACTTGGCACTGAAACGGGCATGCATCTCGGCATCTACAGGCACAACCTTGAACACACTAATGTCTGAGGGCAAGAGGCGGTTGAGCTTGTCGGCAAGCTGGGTGCAGTCGATAACTTCGTCGTGGTCGAAATGGGCTACCATCAACTTGGCATGTACGCCTGTATCGGTGCGCCCTGCACCAGTGACATCCACCACCTCACGACGCAACAAAGTCTGCAACGCATTCATGAGCTGCTGCTGCACACTGTCGCCGTTGGGCTGTATCTGCCAACCGTGATAATTGGTGCCATCGTAGGCCAAATATAGGAAGTATCGTTGCATATTTGAAAAAAAAATGCTATCTTCGTGACAAAATTATAACTTATTTATGAAACCACCTAAAATTACGCCAATTATCCTGTTGATGTCAGCCGTATGCATGCTGGCTGGTTGCAAGAAGAAAGACATGTCAATGAAAATGAACGACCCGCATAACATCAGGGGCGTAATCAGTTACCAACGCGACTTTCCCGATGACAACGACACACAGCTGGCTGCTGCCAAAGCCATAGGTGTGAAGCCATTCAAGGATGCCGAGGATGCTGCCAACATCAAGCAACTGAAATTGATTGAGAGCAACGAGCACTACAAGCTGGACAAGCTGACGCACTCGGTACCTTACGTGGTGCCACAGGCGGCACAGCTGATAGACGATATTGGTGCCAACTTCCTGGACTCGCTGACTAACAAAGGACTGAACCCTTATCGTATCGTGGTGACTTCGGTGACACGCTCGCAAGAGCAGCAGAAGAGTTTGTCGAAGAGCAATATCAATGCTACAGCCAACTCCACGCACTGCTATGGCACTACCTTCGATATCAGTTGGAAGACCTTCGAGCAGGTGCCTGACAAGGACGGACGTCCCATGCAGGAAGTGGGTGCCGACACGCTGAAGATGGTGCTGAGCGAGGTGCTGCGTGATGCACGCCTTGCCAAACGCTGCTACATCAAGTATGAGCGCAAGCAAGGGTGCTTCCATATCACAGCCAGATAATTATTCCAGTAACTTCCAAGCCTTTGGAAGGTAGTCCACCACATCGCTGGCGGTGAGGGCTATCTCTCCTTTCTCACGAGCTGCGATATCACCAGCCAAACCATGTACATAGACACCCATCTTGGCGGCGGTATCGGCATCGTAGCCTTGTGCCAACAGCGACAGGATGATGCCTGTAAGCACGTCGCCACAGCCTCCGGTAGCCATACCGGGATTGCCGGTAACATTGAACCAGCAGTTGCCTTCGGTAGAGATGACGGCGGTATAAGCGCCTTTCAGTACTACATGCACGCCACAGGTCTGCGCCAGATTGACGGCTCTCGTCAACCGTTCGTAGGAGTCGGCACACTTGCCCACCAGACGATCCATCTCACCCGGATGGGGTGTGATGATGCTGCCCTTCGGCAAACGACGCAGGTAGCTATGACTCTCCCCTATCAGGTTCAAGGCATCGGCATCCAGCACCATAGGCACGGAGCTATGACTAAGCAGGTGATAGAGTGCCTGTCGGGTGGCATCGGCCTTGCCCAAACCAGGACCTATACCTATGGTCTGATAAGGCTCCAAATCGGGTGTCTCGGTAAAGCAGCATTCATTAGCATCCAACGAGGTCATGGCCTCTGGTACGGAGGTCTGCACAATGGTATTGTTGCACAGCGGCACATGCACGGTGAGCAGTCCTACACCTGAACGCAGACAAGCACGTGCTGCCAGTACAGAAGCTCCTGCCATACCTTGTTGTCCGGCTACCAGCAATGCCCTGCCAAAGTCGCCCTTGTGGGAGAAACGACTGCGGATCTTGAGCTGATATCTCATTTTGCTGACATCGCCCATCTCGTAAGGGGTATGTGTCTGGCGAATGGCTTCTTTGCTCAGACCAATGTCGAGCACCTTCCATGCACCCACATACGGCTCGTTCTCGGCAAAGAGGAAAGCCAACTTGGGGAATTGCAAACTCAGGGTATAGTCGGCCTTTACCACAGCCTCCATGTTGTGACTGCTGTTGTCCTCTCCCATCAGACCACTGGGGATGTCGATGCTGACCACCGTAGCACCTGCGGCATTGATGAACCTCACCAGCGAGGCAAAGCCACCACTCAGTGGTTTGTTCAGTCCACTACCAAACAAGCCGTCGATAATCACATCATCTTCGGTAAGCCTTGGGGGTGTGAACTGGGTGATTACCTCATGGAAATCCACGCCATCGGTTTGCGTCAGTCTGTCACGATTGGCTTCACAATCTGGCGACAACTTGCCTGTAGTATTGAACAGATACACTTCGGGTTGGTAGCCATTGTTGGCCAACAGACGAGCCACTGCCAAGGCATCGCCACCATTGTTGCCAGGACCTGCAAAGATGACAAAGCGGGTGTCGTCCTTATCAGGCCACTGATTCATCAGCTCGTTGGCAATAGCCTGAGCAGCACGCTCCATCAAATCGATGGAAGTTATCGGCTCATGCTCAATGGTATAGGCATCTAACTGCTTAATGGCAGCTGTAGGAAATATCTTCATATTGTCTTAATATTTCATGGTATTGGTATCGGGAGTGAAAGAGAAGGTAGAGGGAGCTATCTTGCCTTCTTTCTTCAGTTTGGCAAACTCTTTCTTTGCCTTTTCCAACTGCTTCTGGAAACCTTCGTCGGCATGGAGGCGAGCTACCACACCTGCCGCTACAATACGTCCGTTGTCCACATCACTCTGGTAGTGATAACCGGCAATGACACGACTCTCGCCCATCTCATAGCCTCGCTTCAGGATTTCATTCTGATGATCTACATTGATTTCAGCCAGTACCAAGGCGGTAGCCCAACCAATGGCGGTATGTCCTGAAGGATAAGAACCGTTGTTTACCAAGGCAGCCTCATCTTCTGGCACACTGGTACCAATGCCGAAATACACAAACGGACGCATGCGCTGGTAATAGACCTTTGCCTCGCCACCACTCAATACACCGGCATCACCATTCATGTTGGTCATCAGCTTATAGATTTCAGGGGTATTCTCTTCGCTAAGCTCTATGCCAAAGGCCTCGCTGAAAGCTACAGCTACTCCCTTAGGCGTTACATCAGCATCGGCAATAGCTTGTTGGCCACGTGGGCGCAAACGCTGGTAACGACCCCAGTTGAAACGACCTTCATCCACTGCAAACTTGGCACTGCCTGGTTCGGGAGGAGGAGGCAACAGATAAACACTGCTGGCCACATCTTTTTCTTCCAAGAAGAAATACTGAGGAGCAGTGGTTCGGTCATACACTCCAGCACGGGCCTTTGACTCGTCATCCTGTGCCATTACATTCATTGCAGCTATCATCAATGCTGCGCAAAAGAGAAGCTTTTTCATAACGTATAGTTTTTTAGTAATTAATTACATAGTAAGAATAGAGCGATATACCCACAACGGTAAGCAAGCCTATCACCACTGGCACCCACCACTGTTTCACCTCAGAGAGATAGGTTTGCTTCGTCAACTTCTTATAGACAAACCACACAAACGTAGCTGCCACCAAGCCCACCAACATACCACACAGGATGTCGCCCGGGTAATGCACCCCTAAATAGATGCGTGAGTAGCAGTTCAGGATGGCCCACACCATGAGGAAAGTGGGTATCGGACTGCGACGGAGCAGGTATAAGAGGAAGAACGCCAAACCAAATGAGTTGGCGGCATGACTACTGGGGAAACCATATCTGCCCCCTCGGTAGCCATCTACAATGTGCACCATATTACTGATAGGGTTCTCCAGGTTAGCAGGGCGCAAACGACCTACGGCGTGGCGGATGAGGGAAGAACTCATCTGGTCGGCAATGACGATGACCAGCGCGACTGCCACCAAGCACATCGTGGCTTGCTTGGGTGTCATGTTGCGGAACAGCACATAGGCCAGCGCCAGGTACATGGGCACCCAAATAAACCTGCCTGTGAAGAGCATCATGAAGGTGTCGAAAAATGCATTATGTGCTGCATTGAGCCACAAAAGCAGATCGGAGTCTATATTGATTAAGTAATCCATATTATTACACTATTTTTTGTAGTTGCAGGCGATGGTCTATGCACGAGGGGAACTCGCTTTCAAAGTGCGATACCATCATCAGCGTCTTGTCGGGGCGGCTACAGAAGGCATCAATGATGCGCTTCACTTTGCGACGGTTGAAGGTATCCAATCCATGCAAAGGTTCATCGAGTATCAGCAATTCGGGGTCTTTCACAAACGCCCTGGCCAACAATACCAAACGCTGTTCGCCATCGCTAATCCGCAAGAACAGACGGTCGGCCAAGTGCGCTATACCGAAAGTTTCCATCCATCGCAGACATATCTCCCGCTGCTCAGGTTTGGGGCGTACATACAGTCCGATGGAATCGTGCAACCCACTTGCCACGATGTCGATGGCAGGCAGGTTCTTCGAGTAGGCACGGTGCATCTCCGGACTTACATAGCCTATGTGTTTCTTAATGTCCCAAATGCTCTCACCAGTACCACGCTTTTGACCAAACAGACTCACATCGCAGGCATAGCTTTGCGGATTGTCGGCACAGATGATGCTGAGCAGCGTTGATTTGCCACATCCATTCTCGCCACTCAGTGCCCACTTTTCTCCTTTTCGTACTACCCAGTCAAGGTCTTTCAAGATGGTTCGCGTACCATAGCGGATGCTGACTTTCTGAAGTCTGACGACCTCAGTACCGTTGAACGTTGGTATAAGGTTATTTTCCGGAAGCTTTTTATCAGCATTGGAACGGTCAACGGTAGAAAACCATTGGTTGTATTTCGCCAACGTCATTTTGTCAGCTACCTTCATGTCCTTCACCGTCACCACATGGGTGATAAAGTCGGGCACACTGTCCATCATGCTCATCACCAATATCAGTTGGATACCCTGCTCTGCCAAATGTTGCAGTAAGTCGGTAAGCAAGTCGCGTGTAGCAGCATCCAGTCCGATGTAGGGATTATCCAAAATCAAGATACGAGGTTGCGTGAGTAGCATCTTGGTCAACTGGAACTTGCGCATCTCGCCACTGCTCAGCAGGATGATAGGCTTATCCAGCATCTCGTCAACATGAAACAACTCAAACAACTGACGTTGGAAATCACTTTCCTCATAGTTGCCTATCAAGTCTTTCACCAACGGTACTTCTTCCAAATCAGTGGAGTTCCAGCGTTGCTGGTAATAATAATTGGTGTCGGAGCTGCCAAAGGTGTCACGGAAACTAATGTGCTTGATATTCTTATAGGCCTCCTTCCAGGGCGAAGGCGAGAAATCATACTCCAACGAACCTTGTTGCAGGGGATATTTGCCCATTATCAGGTCCACCAGCATACTCTTACCGGCGCCGTTCTCCCCCACTATCGCTACCTGCTCACCTTTCCTGATTTCCAAAGAGGTAGGCTCTGCCATCCGCACCTCAGGAATGCGGGGCATCACCTCCGTCAGTTTGATAGTGCAAGGACCTTCGACGATGGACGAGAACCTACCGTTATTTTTTACTATTGCATCCACGTTATTCGTTCTGATAAACAATTAAAGCACTTTCGGGGGCCACCGACAAGGTAGGTCCATAGAGGAAACCAAGTCCACTTTCATTCACCAAACCATTGTTCACCACTGCCACATACCTGCCCTCTGGCACCTCTATCTTTGCCACTTCACGACGTGCATTCAGCACCACAACAATGTGTTTCCACACATCGCCACCAGCATGGTCCTTTAGACGGAACGCCACCACGCCACTGCCCTCAACAGACAGGAACTCCAGGTGCTGACGTACCAGTTCGGCACTACCCAAACGAAAAGCAGGATGGTGCTTGCGCAGGGCTATCATTCCTTTATAATAATTGAACACCCATTGATACTTTGCTTTGTTGTGCCAATTGATGGCATTTACACTATCGGGACTCTCGAAGCTGTTATGCACCATCTTCTTGTCGCGCATCACCTCCTCGCCAGCAAAGATGAAAGGTATGCCTTGCGAGGTCAGCACTGCCGTTTGTGCCAGCATATCTAACTTCTCCAAATCATTGCCTTTCAAGTCTGGTACGGAAGTAAGCAACCTATCCACCAGACACATATCGTCGTGGCAACTCACATAACTCATCATCTGCACAGGCTCTGATGCCCAAGCCTTGTTGCTGTAGTTCACCTGCTCCATCTGTACCTGTGGATGATCGATAGCTCCCACGATGCCAAACTTGATACTCTCCTCGTGTCCAGGCAAGCCTGCCAGGAATGCGCCTTTCTTGTCATCATCCCAAGGACCACGCAAGCCATCACGCAACTCGTCGCTGAAAGCGGCAATGCCTGGCATCTTCGATATATTGGCCTTCATTGCCAATGAATCGGCAGCATATCGGGGCGACTCTGCCGCCCAGCCTTCACCATATATTAATACTTGTGGGTCGAGCTTCTGCGCCTCTTGTCGTATCTCGTTCATGGTGGCGATGTCGTGAATGCCCATCAGGTCGAAACGAAAGCCATCGAGGTGATATTCACGCATCCAATAGAGCACACTCTCCACCATAAACTTACGCATCATCGGACGGTTGCTTGCAGTCTCGTTGCCACAACCCGACCCGTTGGCAAAGGTGCCATCAGGTTTCATGCGATAGAAATAGCCCGGAGCTGTCTTCTCGAAAGCACTGGCAGCAGCATTGTAGGTATGGTTATACACCACATCCAGCACCACACGGATGCCAGCCTGATGCAAGGCCTGTACCATCTGCTTGAACTCCATAATGCGTGTCTCTGGCTTTGTAGGATCTGTGGAATACGAGCCATCAGGCACGTTGTAGTTCTGTGGATCGTAGCCCCAGTTATAATGACTGTCCTTGAAAGTATGTTCATCTATTGTGGCATAGTCGTACGATGGCAAGAGATGCACATGGGTAATGCCCAACTCCCTGAGGTGGTCGATACCAGTAGATAAACCCTCCGGACTCTGGGTACTTTGTTCCGTCAAGGCCAGGAACTGTCCTTTGTGCTGGATGCCCGAGCTGGCATCAATAGAGAAATCACGATGATGCATCTCATACACCACAGCATCTGCCACACTTCGCAGGGCAGGCTTCTGGTCGTTCTCCCATCCTGCAGGGTTGGTCTCTGTCATGTCGATAATGGCGCCACGATTGCCATTGATGCCTACCGCTTTGGCAAACAAACCAGGGGTATCGCCCAGCCATTCATCTTTCACCTTTACATTAAAAGTATAAAACTTGCCCTTCAGGTCTTCGTTCACCTTTACGTGCCACGTTCCATCGTTGCTCCACTGCATGTGGTACGTTTCATAGGCATGTCCGCCTTCTGCCTCGTTGTATAACATCAGTCGCACTTCGTCGGCATTCGGACTCCATAAATGAAAACTGGTACTTGCTGGTGTGTATTCCATCTCACTCATACTACCCTGCCTTACAGGATAGTTGTCCACTGAGTCATACATCACACGACCCGCATCCTTACATCCTACCATACATGCCATAACCAAACAAAATAAGAAACACCTCATATATAAAACTCAATTACTTTACTACTTTGTCTGCATTCTTTGTTACATAATCTTTCCAACTCTTATAGCCCTTCTCCACCTTCGGCGCCCCCATCTGCATGAAATGGCAATAGGCAGCTCCCAAGGCATCAGTCGCATCCAGGAATTTCGGCATATCCTCTTCAGCAATATGCAGCAAGCGTTGCAACATGCCTGCCACCTGCTCTTTCGAGGCATTACCATTACCCGTTATCGCCATCTTTATCTTTAATGGTGCATATTCGGTGATGGGGATATCACGACTTAAGGCCACCGCCATCGCTACTCCCTGGGCACGGCCTAACTTGAGCATACTCTGCACGTTCTTGCCAAAGAACGGAGCCTCGATAGCCAACTCGTCAGGCAGGTAACTCTCTATGATACTCAGTACCCTTTCGTGAATCTTGGCCAACTTCAGGTAGTGGTTGGCATATTTGTGCAAATCAATCACCCCCATCGCAATCAACGACGGTTTGCCTTGTGCCACCTTCAGTACGCCATAACCCATCACGGTGGTACCAGGGTCGATACCCAATATAATTTTCTCCTTTACCGGACTCATCGCTCAACTACCTCCATCATGGTTGGAAATCCCAAAACACGCTGACGGAACACCAACAGCAACTCTCTATTCAGCGTCACCCCCTGCTGATGATACCAACGGTGCAAAGTAGCCGTGTCATCTGCCTCCATCTGTACGGCATACGACATGCAATGTCCGTCTTCACAATCATCGTGATGATGCCCCAACACCTTTAGCACACGGGGATTCTTCAACGTACCGTCTTTCAGTACCTCGGGTATGTAATATTCATGTATCCAGTTCAAGAAAAGCTGTTCGTCAGCCTCGTCAACATGGTATGTTGTGTTATAAACTATCATAATCTGCCGCTTTTATTTTGCAAAAATAATGAATTATATATATCTTTGCAACCGTTAATCGAAGATTAAGGAAATAAAAATGAGTATAATTGACAAAATCAACGAGACGTTGCAGGGTGTGCAGGACATGCACGCTGCTAACTTAGAAGAGCTGGAAGCCCTGCGCATCAAGTATTTGAGTAAGAAAGGCATCATCAGCGGACTGATGAATGACTTCCGTGAGGTAGCAGCCGACCAGAAGCGTGAAGTAGGTATGAAGATCAATGAACTGAAGGCACAAGTGCAGGACAAAATCAACGCACTGAAGGATCAGTTCGACAGTATGGACAATGTAGATGACGATATCGACCTGACCCGTACAGCTTATCCTGCTGCTTTAGGCACTCGCCACCCACTGACCATTGTGAAGAACGAAATTATAGATATTTTCGGACACATGGGCTTTAAGTTGGCAGAAGGTCCTGAAGTGGAGGACGACCTGCATGTATATACCAAACTGAACTTCGCAGCTGATCACCCAGCTCGCGATATGCAGGACACTTTCTTTGTTGAGCAGAACGAGAATGTGGTTAAGAATATCATCCTGCGTTCACACACCAGTTCGGTACAGGCACGAGTGATGGAGCAGACACAACCTCCTATTCGTGTAATCTGTCCGGGACGTGTTTATCGCAACGAAGCCATCAGTGCCCGTGCACACTGCTTCTTCCACCAGGTGGAGGGTTTGTATATCGACAAGGGTGTGTCATTTACTGACCTGAAGCAGGTGTTGCTGACCTTTGCCCGTGAGATGTTCGGCAACGACACCAAGATTCGTCTGCGCCCCTCTTACTTCCCCTTCACAGAACCAAGTGCTGAGATGGATATCAGCTGCAACATCTGTGGCGGTAAGGGATGCGGCTTCTGCAAGCATACTGGTTGGGTAGAGATTTTGGGTTGCGGTATGGTGGATCCAAATGTGCTGGAAGCTTGCGGTATCGATAGCAAGGTATATACCGGTTATGCCTTCGGTATGGGTATCGAGCGTATTGCTAACCTGAAATACCAAGTAAGCGACCTACGTCTCTTCAGCGAGAACGATGTACGCTTCCTCCGTGAGTTCGAGGCAGCTTACTAAGGCAAACACCCAAATACCCATTTACCCAATTATGACAAGAAGGTTTGGGGATTAACATAGTTATTCAGGCGTTGCTCTAAGCAGCGCCTGTTTTAAAGCCATAACACGAAATTCAATTTAAAAATATAATACTATGAGAAGAAGGATGTTTGCAGCCCTGGCACTGATGATGGCCACCACAGGGCTTTTCGCACAACAGCAACAGAACCAGTTGCCAAAAGCCATGACTGATTATGAAAAAGGTACACTACCCTCTGAGACCAATGTTCTGAGAGCTGAGTATCCGCGTGTAGATCCACAAACCCGCAAGGCGTATTTCAAGTTCTATCTGCCGTTGGCGCACACGGTGACAGTGAGCGTACCTAACGAGTTTAAGGGTACAAAGGACAAGGATGGTGTGTGGACCATCGAAACCGACCCACTGCCAGTGGGTTTCCACTACTATTTCGTGACGGTGGACGGTGCCCGTCTGACCGACCCCAACAGTAAGTCGTATTTCGGCTATACCCTCAACGCTGGTGGCATAGAGGTGCCAGAAGGTCCTGAGGGCAACTACTACCGATTTAACAAGGACGTGCCTCACGGACAGATAAGGTCTGTAAACTACTACTCTGAGATCAACGGCACCAATCGCCATGTGAATGTTTATGTACCAGCAAGCTACGAGACAGGCAAGAAGCGCTATCCTGTGCTTTATCTGTTGCACGGAAGTGGTGAGGATGAGTTTGGCTGGGTAAACCAGGGACATGTGGATTTCATGATGGACAACCTGATAGCCGCTAAAGAGATTGAAGAATTTATCGTAGTGGTGATGAGTGGCGATATCCTCACCACACCAGAGATTCGCAACGTGCCGGGCAAGACGGTATCAGATATCTACATCAATGAGTTGGTACCATTTATCGATAAGACCTTCCGCACCATACCCAACCGTGATAATCGTGCGATGGCAGGCCTCTCACGTGGTGGCGGGCAGACCACATCAACGGTGCTCGACAACCACAACATGGATAAGTTTGCGTGGATGGGACTGCTCAGTGGCTTGTTCCGCGTGAACGACGAAAACGTGAAAACCGTATTCGGTGGCGCCTTTGCCGACCCTGCTGCCTTCAACAAGCAGATGCGTCTGTTGCACATCAGTTGGGGCTCAGAAGAGGGCAACTTCGGTTTTCCTGCCAGCTGTGCTGCTGTTGAGAAGCAGGGCATCAACTGTGTGACATACGTATCTGAAGGCACTGCCCATGAGTGGCTGACCTGGAGACGCGCTTTCCGTGATATGGCAAAGAGACTGTTTAAGAAATGAATTGAAAATTAATTATAATCAATAATGAGAAAGTTACTATTATTCGGTTTGGCAGGTGCGCTGATGACATCTTGTGGAACCAAAAAAGCAAATGAAGAGATGGAAATCGTGGCACCAGAGGGTTATCAGCTGGTGTGGCACGATGAGTTTAACGAGGGTAGCGAACTGAGTGACGAATGGATGCACGAGGTGAAGGATGACCACTGGGTGAACAACGAGTTGCAGAACTACCGCAACGGTGAAGCCGACGGCAAACGAGTGACGGAGATCAAGGACGGCAACCTGGAGATTCATTGCTTCACTGGCTCTGATGGCAAGGTATATTCTGGTCGTGTATATGCCCATCGCCAAACAGGCTGGGAGTATGGCTATTTTGAGGCACGCATCTGGTTGCCTAAAGGTAAAGGCACGTGGCCAGCATTTTGGATGATGCCTGTAAAGAGCGAATACCGTTGGCCGCAATGTGGAGAGATTGACATCATGGAAGAAGTGGGTGTAGTGCCCAATGACGTTTCATCTTCATTGCACACACAGACCTATAACCATGTGAAAGGTACGCAGATAACACACCATCTCGACATCGAGGATGCCGAGGAGGGTTGGCATGTGTATGCGTGTGAATGGACACCAGAGGCTATTACTACCTTTGTTGACGGACAGGTACAACTGGCTGCTACTAAGGCAGAGATGGGAGAAGGTCATGACGAATGGCCATTCCACTACGCATTCTACCCTATCCTCAACTTGGCTTGGGGCGGCAACTGGGGTGGCATGGAAGGTGTTGACGAAAGTGCACTGCCTATTACCATGAAAGTGGATTACATTCGTGTATTCCAAAAATAATTATTACCTTTGCACCGTTTTAGTAATTTAAAGTTATATTAATGAAAGCAAAGTATTTATTGACAATGGTGGCAAGCCTCGCTTTGGTAGCTTGCAACCAGACTCCTGAGCAGACATCAGGTCTGCATCTGGAGTACATGGACCAGACCCAGGAGCCTGGTACCGATTTCTTCCAATATGTGAATGGTGGTTGGCAGAAGCTGCATCCACTTCCAGGTGACAAGGCTCGCTTTGCTACCTTCGACATGTTGTCTGAGCGTGCATCAGAGGCACTGAGCACTATGGTACAGGAGTTGGCTAAGACCCAGCACGAGACTGGCACCAACGAGCAGAAGGTAGGTGATATGTATTCTCTTGTAATGGATAGCGTGCGCCTGAATGCTGAGGGTGCTGATCCTATCAAGGAAGATATGGCACAGATTGCTGCCCTGAAGAGCCAGAAAGATGTGTATGAGTTGTTGGCTGAGCTGAACAAGCGTGGTGTGAGTGCATATTATAGCTTGGGCGTTGGCACCGATGCCAAAGATTCAAAGTCACACATCATGAGCCTGCGTCAGGGTAATCTTTCTCTGGGTCAGATTGACTACTACAAAGAGAATGACGACAATACCGTTAGAATCCGTGAGGCTTTCAAGCAGCACGTGGTGAATATGTTCAAGTTGGCTGGCTTCAGCGAGGCTGAGGCACAGAAGGCTCGCGACGTGGTGATGGATGTAGAGAACGAGTTGGCTAACAACTTCCGTAGCCGCACCCAGATGCGTGACCCAGAGGCTAACTACAACAAGATGACCATTGACGAGGTAAAGAAGATGTATCCATCTGTTCCTTTCCAGAAGATATTCGACATCATGGGCATCCAGGGTGAGGTAAAGGAAATCGTGGTTGGTCAGCCAGAGGCTATGACAGCTGCGGTGAAGATTATCGACAAATTGCCTGTTGACAAGCAGATTCTCTACTTGCAGTGGAAGCAGATTTCTGCAGCTGCCAACAACCTGAGCGATGATTTCGTAGCTGAGAGCTTCGACTTCAACAGTCGTGTGATGGCAGGTGTTCAACAGCAGGAGCCTCGTTGGAAACGTGCTTTGCGTGCTACCGAGGGTTCACTGGGTGAGGTACTTGGTCAACTGTATGTGAAGGAGTTCTTCCCTCCAGAGGCAAAGGCTCGCATGGTGGAACTCGTGAAGAGCGAACAGGAAGCTCTGGGCGAACGCATCAAGGCCCTGACTTGGATGAGCGATGCTACCAAGGAGCAGGCACTGGCTAAGTTGGCTACCTTCCGCGTGAAGATTGGTTATCCTGACGAGTGGAAAGACTATTCAGGTCTGACCGTTGACCCACAGAAGTCATACTATGAGAACTCTAAGGTGGCTCGCTTGTGGAGATATCAGGAGCAGATTGACAAGTTTGGCAAGCCTGTTGACCCAACAGAGTGGCACATGACTCCGCAGACGGTGAACGCTTACTATAGCTCAACCACCAATGAGATTTGCTTCCCAGCTGGTATCCTCCAGCCTCCTTTCTTCGATATGAATGCTGACGATGCCTTCAACTATGGTGGTATCGGTGTGGTAATCGGTCACGAAATGAGCCATGGCTTCGACGATTCTGGCCGTCAGTTCGACAAGGACGGTAACATGTCTGGCTGGTGGAGTGAGGAAGACAACAAGAACTTCAAGGAGCGTGCTCAAGTACTGATCGATTTCTTCTCAAGCATCGAGGTAGCTCCTGGCGTTTATGGCAATGGCGCTATGACATTAGGTGAGAACATTGGTGACCACGGTGGTTTGAAGATTGCTTGGACAGCTTACAAGAACGCTACCAAGGATAATCCACTGCCTGACAAGGATGGCTTCACTGCTGACCAGCGTTTCTTCCTGGCTTTCGCAGGTGTATGGGCTAACAACATCACCGACCAGGAGATTCTGCGTCGTACCAAGACCGATGTTCACTCATTAGGACGTTGGCGTGTAAATGGTGCCCTGCCTCAGATTGATGCATGGTACGAAGCATTCAACATCACTGAAGCCGACCCGATGTTTATTCCGAAGGAAAAGCGTGCTGATGTATGGTGATTAGATATTAAACAATATGAATCGAAGAGAATCTTTAAAATTATTGGGAAGTATTCCTTTCTTAGCCTTTGGAGGCGTTGCAGCTACGCAAGCTGAAAACGCCCCAAGAGGCAAGAAAGCATTTGCTGCCACTCCCAAAAACATCGTGTTGTTTATCTCCGACGGCATGGGTGTTGCCCAATGGCAAGCAGGAGCTATTGCCAATGGTGGTAAACTCAATGTGGGTAAGATGACAAATACAGGTCTGATAACCACCAACCCATGTGACACTTTCTGCGGTGATGCCCCATCGCATTGTACGGCATTAGCCTGTGGTGTAAATAGCCATCAGGGTGCCGTAGGTGTTGATAAGGACAATAACCCTGTGAAGAACATCATCGAATTGGCCAAAGAAGCTGGTATCGCAACAGGCATCGTATCGAGCAATACATTGGTAGAGGGAAGCAATGTACCTTTCATCGGCCATACCCAGAACCGTATGATGACCGATCAGATAACGGCCCAATATGTCGATACAGGTGTGGACGTGTTCATTGGTGCTGGTGAAAGCTTCTTTACTAACAGCGTCAAAGGCTTCGGTCCTCCTACTGGCGCAGGGGCAGGCAACACCCCTAATGGACAAGGAGGCAGACAGGCTGGTAACAATGCCCAACAAGCACAAGGTGGAGCTGGTCCTCAAATGACTTTTGTGCCTCGTGCCGATGGGCGCGACCTGCTGGGTGAACTAAAGCAAAAGGGCTATCAAGTTCTCTCTTCATGGGAAGAAATCAAGCAGGTGAAAAGCGGCAAGTTAGCTGGTTTCACGGATAAGATACAAATGCCCAACTTGGCCAATGGTCGTGAAAAGGCGATGTATCCCGATGAAGTCTCATTAGCCTTGAACTTGCTTTCACAGAATGGAAAGGGGTTCTTCCTGATGACCAGCAGCATGTTTCCTGACCGTGCCTCACATAATGGCAAGATTGACTTGTTGTGTGAGGAAGCAATCAATTTAGACGAGGCCATTGGTCGTGCGATGGATTTTGCCGACCAGCAAGGTGAAACCCTGATATTGGTTGTTGGCTCGCCAGAGGCATCAGGTATGACTCTTGTGGGTGGCGACATCGCTAATGGGATTGTTGAAGCCAAATGGACAATGCCAGGTATGGCCAACCACTCAGGTGTGATGGTACCCTACTTCGCATACGGAGCAGGTGCAGACCAGTTTGGCGGCAACATACAAAACACCCTGTTATTTGACCAGATGAAAAGATTGCTGCATTTGTAAGCTATCCTTCATAATTATTATTATCTTTGCATAGTTAACTTTACAGTGCTATGCAAAGATTTTTTTTGACATTCATTTTCGTATCGGGGTTGGCACTTGGGGTTACAGCCCAAAACCAGCATACTGATACGCTAAGTGTGGGATATGCCAGGGGAAACGCCAAGACCTTAAGCGGTAGTGTGGAGAAAGTGGGCGAAGACCGCATGAACAAAGGTCTCATCACCAACTCGCTGGATGCTTTGAGCGGACAAGCAGCTGGTGTAAGTATCTCGTCAGGCACCAACACTGCGGCCATGCTGAGTTCCGTGCGTGTCAGGGGAACCACCTCCTTGACGGGTGGCAACGACCCCTTGGTCATCATTGATGGCGTACAGAGCGACCTTTCTACTTTGAGCAGCATCTATCCGGGCGATATAGAGAGCTTTACCATATTGAAAGATGCCTCTGAGACAGCGCAATACGGTAGCCGAGGCGCATCGGGCGTTATCGAAGTGGCCACAAAAAAAGGGAAAGCTGGCAATTTCCAAATCAGCTATGACGGCAATGTGGGCTTCGAGAGTGTCTATAAGAATATGGAGATGATGGATGCCAACACCTACCGCAGTGTGACGAATCGCATGGGACTGACCATTGTGGATAACGGCTTCAATTCCGATTTCCCCTCCTCCATCACACGAACGGGCATGGTACATCGCCATCACGTGGCTTTCGGTGGTGGCACAGAGCAGTCGTCATTTCGTGCCTCATTGGGATTTTTAGACCATAACGCCATCATCCAAAGCATTGGCAACCGCAACTTCACAGCGAAGTTTGACGTGATGCAGAAGGGCTTCGACAACCACCTGACCATTGACTTGGGTATGTTTGGTTACTTCCAGAAAAACAAATACATACACGATAACCAAAAGTTGTTCTATTCATCGGCATCGTTCAACCCCACCTTCCATACTGGGCGCAACGACGACGGCTCATGGAGCCAGTATTCCGATGCATCGCAAATCAACCACCCAGAGTCGTTGTTAGACATCCTCGACCATGAGGACAATGCCCACTTCAACACCCACATCAAAGCATCGTTGGATTTGGGTCACGGCCTATCCATTGCGGCCTTCGGTTCTTATTCTTACAATGTAGTGAACTCGTCGCAGTTCATGCCAGTGTATGTATGGAGCCACGGACAAATTTATCGAGGAGAGACAAAGGTGGAAGACATGCTGGGCAACTTCCTGATAAGCTATGAACGCAACTATGGCCAACATCACATCGACCTGTTGGGCTTGGGGGAAGTGCAGAAGACCTCCCAAAAAGAATTTCATACCACCGCCTCGAACCTTTCGACCAATGACTATGGCTACCACAACCTGCAAGCTGGTGCCGAGAGACTATGGGAAGGGACGTCTTCCTCATACGAGGATCCACGCATGACCTCGTTATTGGGGCGCATCAACTACAACTACAAAGAACGCTACTCACTGACAATCAACGCCAGAGCTGACGCATCGAGCAAGGTAGGCAAGAACCACCGATGGGGTTTCTTCCCCTCAGTCTCCGGGGCATGGGTCGTCAGCGACGAACCTTTCATGCAGCCAGCGAAACCCTATGTGAGCAACCTGAAGCTGCGCTTAGGCTACGGACTGAGCGGCAACTTGGGAGCGATAGACAGTTACAACTCGGAGCTATTGGTAAAGCCCAATGGTGTAGTGCCCGTAAGCGGTTCCCCCACTGTTACGTTGGGCATTATCCGCAATGCCAATCCCGACTTGAAATGGGAGGTGAAAAGCACCTTCAACATGGGTGTTGAGTTAGGCTTGCTGAACAACCGCTTCGTGATAACAGCCGACTATTACAAGTCGAAGACTACCGACATGCTCTATATGTACAATGTGACCGTGCCTCCCTACCCTTACGACAAGCTGTTGGCCAATATCGGTTCAATGAAGAACAGCGGTCTGGAGATAGGCATCGGAGCCTCGCTCATCAACAAGCGCGACATTGATTTCAACGCGAATGTGAATATTGCCTTCCAACAGAACAAGCTGGTATCCTTAAGTGGACAATTTGGCGACGATTACCTGACTGCTCCCAGCATGTCCGCTATCGGTACTCTGAACGGAGCAGGCTTTCACGGTGGGTATAACGACATTGTCTATCAAGTGGTGGGACAGCCGTTGGGTGTGTTTTACCTACCCCATTGCACAGGCTTGGTTATGGGCGAGGACGGCATGTATAACTACGAGATTGCCGACCTGAATGGCGACGGAGTGAAGGATGTGGCAACCGACCGCTATATTGCAGGACAAGCCACCCCGAAGGTCCTGATAGGTTCCAACTTCAGCTTCCGCTACAAGGACTTTGACATTTCCTTGCAGGTGAACGGTGCCTTCGGACATAAGATATACAATGGCACATCACTTACCTATATGAATTTGGGCTCATTACCTTATTATAATGTCTTGCCTGAGGCTACACAGAAAAACATCAATGACCAGACCGCTACTGACTACTGGTTAGAGCGAGGTGACTACCTGAACTTCGACTACCTTACCATCGGTTGGAACGTGCCACTCAAGAAGACCCGCTATGTACGCAACCTGCGCCTTTCCATGTCGGTAAACAACCTGGCCACCATCACTGGTTATTCTGGCCTTACACCAATGATTAACAGCAATGTGGTGAGCAACACCTTAGGCTTGGACGATAAGCGCACCTATCCAGTGTATCGTTCCTATTCGTTGGGGTTAAGTGTACAGTTTTAAAGATTGAAGATTATGAAAAAGATATTGTTGATAGTTGGAATAATGACCTTTGCCTCTTGCAACTCTTTCTTGGATGAGGAGCCCAAGGACCAAGAGCCAGAGGAATATGCCTACCAAGATGCCACATCGCTCTACCTGAATACGGTGGCTACCCTTTATAACTACATTGGTGGAAACGCTCAGAGCCAAGGTTTGCAAGGAACCTATCGAGGGGTGTATGACTTCAACACCTTCACTACCGACGAGGCCATCATTCCCACCCGAGGTGGCGACTGGTATGACGGAGGATTCTGGCAGGAAATCTTCCTGCACGACTGGGATGCAGGCACTGGTGCTTTGAACGATACGTGGAAATATCTCTACAAAGTCATCGCCTTGTGCAACCGATCTATCGAGACATTGGATGCCCACGCCTCACTATTGTCTGTTGATCAACTGACAGCATTCAAAGCTGAAGTCAGGGCTTTGAGGGCAATGTATTACTATTACCTGATAGATATGTTTGCACGGGTGCCTTTGGTACTTTCATCCAGCACACCCATGAGCCAAGTCAACCAAAGCTCGCGGCCAGAAGTGTTCAAGTTCGTGTTGTCGGAACTGCAGGAAACCTTACCCTTACTTGCATACGAAAGAAGCAATTACTTAGGCGACTTCTATGGCCGTATAACCGAACCTGTTGCCCTGTTTCTATTGGCAAAGATTTGCCTCAATGCAGAGGTCTTTTGTGATGAAAATTGGACAGACGAAGTACGTACTCCAGGTAAAGACATTTTCATCGAGGTAAATGGTAAGAGGCTAAACGCTTGGGAAGCATGTATCGCCTACTGCGACGAACTATCCTATTTTGGCTATGGTCTTGAAGATAATATGGAAAATTGCTTTAGCGTACATAACGAGACTTCCATAGAGAATATTTTCACAATTCCGATGGATCCGAGCTTCTATACTAACCAGATGCAGAACCTGTTCCGCTCTTATCACTACCGTCATGCAGGAATTTACGGCATGAGTGGGGAAAACGGAGCAAGTGCCACTATAGAGGCACTGGAAACATTCGGTTTTTTCGATGATGAGAAATGGGATATTCGTTTGGGTTCCACCTATTATTATGGTACGGTATATGACAATGAGGGCAACCCCGTCATTATGCAGAACGGTGAACCGCTGACCTATCATCCAGAAGTCATCAAGTTAGACATGACAGGGGATAAATACGAAGCGTTAGCTGGTGCCAGAATGAAAAAATATGCAGTGGACTACACTTCTACCAAAGACGGAAAATTGATGCACAACGACATTGTACTGTTCCGCTATGCCGACGTATTATTGATGAAGAGCGAGGCGAAGGTACGCAACGGACAGGATGGTGACGCAGAGATGAATGCTGTACGAGTTCGTTCAAATATGGACTACCGCAAAGCAACTTTGGAGAATATCCTGGCAGAACGACAGTTAGAACTAGCCTGGGAAGGTTGGCGACGCCAAGACCTCATCCGCTTCGGACAGTTTACACGTCCCTACTCCAGTCGTCCGCAAATACCCAATGAAGATAGCGGCTTCACCACCGTCTTCCCCATTCCTGGTGATGTACTGACTTTAAATCCAAACATCACCCAAAACTACGGCTACGAATAACCATTTGCAGAGATTCCTGACTGTCTGATACGGCTAAGCAACTTTACTGCAATGCCTGGTCAATGGCGTTGGCAAACTGATCAGCACAAGAGGTGGGTTTGTCACCACAAGTATTGCCACGAAGGGTATCAGCTACCCATTTAGCATCTGCACCCTCTACGAGTTTGGGGATAGCCTTAAGATTGCCTGGACAACCTTTGGTGAATACAACATTGTGCAACTTGCCTTCTTCTATATCGAAGTCGATACGCTGAGAACAAACGCCTTGAGGGATGAAAGAATAATGTGCCATAATGGTGATAGTATTTTTATTATGGTGCAAAGATAAGAAATAAAATAAAAAAACGTACCTTTGCAATCAAATAAAGCAAATGAACTATGCCTCTTAATATACCCAAGACATTGCCGGCAGTAGATCTGCTGAAGAAAGAAAACATATTCGTGATGGATGACCTCAGGGCGGGATCGCAGGATATTCGTCCTCTACGCATTGCCGTGCTGAACCTGATGCCTCTGAAGATTACTACGGAAACAGACTTGATACGTCTGCTTTCCAACTCTCCCCTTCAGATTGAACTGTCGCTGATGAAGATCAAAAGCCATACCTCTAAAAACACGCCTGTGGAACACATGAGAATGTTCTACACAGACTTTGAAGAGATGCGCCACCACAAATATGACGGCATGATTATCACAGGTGCTCCTGTGGAACAGATAGAATATGAAGACGTGACCTACTGGGACGAACTGACGGACATTTTCGACTGGGCTCGCACACATGTCACATCAACATTATATATCTGTTGGGCAGCGCAGGCAGGTTTATATCATTTCTATGGAGTGCCCAAGTACCAGCTAGACAAGAAGATGTTTGGAGTCTTCGAGCATTATGCGCTCGACCCACTATGTCCTATCTTCCGTGGTTTCGACGACCGATTCTTTGTGCCACACAGTCGCCATACAGAAATCCGCAAAGAGGATATTTTGAAAGTACCCGAACTGACACTACTCTCTGAGTCAGCCATATCAGGTGTACACATGGTGATGGCCCGTGGTGGTAGGGAGTTTTTCGTAACTGGACATTCGGAGTATTCGCCAATGACTTTGGACACTGAATACCGTCGCGACTTAGGCAAAGGTTTGCCCATCAACATGCCACTCAACTACTACAGCAATGACGACCCTGAGCAGGGGGTGATTGTGAGATGGCGCGGTCATGCCAACCTACTGTTTACCAACTGGCTGAACTATTACGTATATCAAGAAACACCTTACAATATTGAGGAAATTAATTAATTGACAATTGATAATTTAAACATGCAGGAAGGATCTCGAAATAATTCTCATTTCTCAATTCTCAATTATATTGAGCTCCTGTCACCGGCAAAGGACTTAGAGTGTGGCATAGCGGCAATAGATCACGGAGCTGATGCTGTGTATATAGGTGCTCCAAAATTCGGGGCAAGGGCAGCAGCTGGTAATTCTGTTGATGACATTGCTAAATTGGTGGAATATGCCCACCTCTTCAACGTCCGCATCTACGTAACGCTAAATACCATACTGACCGACAGTGAACTGACAGAGACAGAGCAACTGATATGGGAGTTGTACCGCATTCATGTGGATGCACTGATTGTGCAGGACATGGGCATTACACGTTTGAAACTCCCCCCTATCCCCCTACACGCCAGTACGCAGATGGACAACCGTAACCTCGAAAAGGTACAGTTCTTAGCCAAGGCCGGTTTTCATCAGGTAGTCTTGGCAAGAGAATTATCACTGCAAGAAATCAAGGATATACATCAAGCTTGTCCTGATGTAGCATTAGAGGTATTTGTGCATGGTGCCCTGTGTGTGAGCTATAGCGGACAATGCTATGCCTCACAGGCCTGCTTTGGCCGTAGTGCCAACCGTGGGGAGTGTGCACAATTCTGCCGTCTTCCCTTCAACCTTATCGATGCCGATGGCAAGGAAATCATCCACGAGAAGCACCTATTATCGCTAAAGGACATGAACCAATTGGACATGCTGGAGCAGTTAATGGATGCAGGTGTCAGCTCGTTCAAAATAGAAGGCCGACTGAAAGATGTAGGCTATGTAAAAAATGTAACAGCTGCTTATCGTCAACAGATAGACGAGATATTACAACGCAGAACGGAATATCGCAAGGCCTCATCAGGCAAATGCGAATATAGTTTCACACCCAATCTGGTGAAAAGCTTTAACCGTGGTTTCACACACTATTTCCTGGAGGGACGACAAGGTGACATTGCCCAGTTTAACACCCCCAAGGCGATGGGTGAAGAGATGGGACGTGTAAAGGAAGTGCGAGGCAATCAAATTATCGTTGCAGGTATAAAGCCGTTCAACAATGGCGACGGTCTTTGCTTTTTGGATAGCGAAGGAAAACTACAGGGCTTCCGCGTGAACCGTGTGGAGCAGAATCGCCTGTTCTTGCCCAACAAAGTGGAAGGTTTGTCACCTAAGACGGTGCTTTTCCGCAATCAGGACCAGCAATTCGAACAACTGTTGTCGAAGCGCAGTGCCGAACGAAAGATTGGCATTAGCTGGCAACTGGGTGAAACGTCCGATGGTTTTTCCCTAAGTGCCATCGATGAGGATGACAATGTAGCTACCCTCTCCTTCCCTTGTGAGAAACAGTTGGCCGAGAAGCCTCAACAGGAGAACATTATCCGACAACTCTCCAAGCTTGGCAACACTGTTTATACAACGGTCAATGGTCACTTTTTGGAGCAGCGAGAGCCAACAGGCTCGCATGGTTGGCCGAGTCGCGACAAAATAGGACGCAGTCAACGGTCAATGGTCAACGAATATTTCATCCCCTCCTCGTTATTGTCCGATTGGCGTCGCCAAGTCATTGACAAACTGACACGAGTGCGAATGGCTAATTACCGCCAAGAGATATCGGAGTGGCACCAGACAGAACATCCTTATGTGCAACCCACTCTAACTTATTTGGGCAACGTGATGAACAACAAGGCACGAGAGTTCTATGCTGGTCACGGAGTGACGCAAATGGATGATGCCTTTGAGAAACAGTATGTTGACAAAGCCGTAGTAATGTTCTGTAAGCATTGCATCCGCTTTGCTATGGGCTGGTGCCCCACCAAACAAAACGGGAAGTCGCCCTATAAAGAGCCATACTACCTGCAAAGTCTGGACGGAAAGAAGTTCAGATTGGTATTTGACTGCAAAAACTGCATAATGAAAGTAGTGATAAGTTGAAGCGTTGTGTATTCATATTGCTGTTGCTGGTAGGTTTGGCAAGTTGCCATTACCCCTATCGAAATATGTTGTTGGATGAAGAGCTTAGTCAGCAAACACGTGACTCACTGACCATGCTCTACGAACGGCACTATGCCCCTGGCGTCAACCTGGAGCTATTGAGCGACTCGTTGAATCTGGCATGCCTACCCCTACAGAACTGCATCAACATGCTATATAAAGGAGATCGTGTGGTGGTGGCAGAAATAAAAAAGGATACTACCGATGTGAACGACAGCATCTGGGTGAAGTTAGCTCACTCTGATGGTGTGCAAGGATGGGTGTATGAGAAAGACCTGAAGCATCAGTTTGTTCCTACTGACAGTATCTCACAGGCCATCCACGTTTTCAGCGGCACCAACAAAGCCGTCCTCGCTTTTATGATGGCAATATTCATCGCTTTCTTCTTGGTAAGAGACTACCAGAAAGAGCCGTTTAAGTTGGTGTGGTTTAACGATATAGACAGCATGTATCCGCTATTCCTCTGTCTGGTAGTGGCCTTCAGCGCCACGCTCTACGAGACCATGCAGCTCTTTGCCCCCGACACCTGGGAGACCTTCTACTACAACCCCACATTCTCACCATGGGAATTACCTTGGATACTCACCTTATTCATAGGTAGTCTGTGGCTCATCATCATCACAGGCATTGCAGCTGTGAGCGAAGTCTTCCGCCACTTGTCGGGTTGGAGTGTGTTATACTACTTAGTGGGACTCATGGCAGCTTGTATCTTCTGTTACCTGTTCTTCATGCTCACCACCCATCTTTACCTGGGCTATTTCTTTATCGCACTGTTCACCGCCATGTTCCTTCGCCGTTTGTGGCTACGCACGCTAAGCTACCCCTATAGATGTGGACAATGCGGACAAAAGCTCCGCAAAAAGGGAGTGTGCCCGCACTGTCACGCTATGAATAATTAAATTATTAAAATCTCAATCGTAGGTCAACGCCTACTTGAACAGGTGTTCCACGCTGACGGAACAAATTATTCATGCTCTCAAAGAAGAAAGCATCATAGTCCTTATTAAATATATTGTTCGCCCAAACAGCAACTTCTGAACCTTTGTGCAGGAAAGCCAAGCGGGCATTGAGGGTGCCATAGAAATCCTGACTAAATTCGTTCTGCACATCCCAATAGATGCGACCAGCACCACGATAGTCGACATTGAATATCACATGATCAAACAGGCAATGCTCGCCCATATCGAACACGTACTGACCACTCAACATCAAAGTATGCTGAGGGACAAAAGGCACATACTTGTCTTTAAGATCAACAAAAGAACCAATATCACGGAAGGTAGCATGTGTATATCCATAATTCGCAGTAAACGATAAAACATCGGTTGCCTGCCAACGCAGGGAAGCTTCGGCACCATAGCTGCGACTCTTGCCGGCATTGACGGTAATACGTCCCAAACCACTGGAAGCAAACTGTGCCAATTGCTGGTCATGGGTGTCGATAAGGAATACAGCCAAATCAGCCAGCAACCTACCATTGGCAGAAGTGAGGTGCGTACCCAGTTCGAAGTTCCAAGAACGCTCGGGCTTGTAAGCCACAGTACCTTTTACATCATAGTCAACAGTTCGTTCTGCAAACGCCTCCCCTCCCATCTGACTCATCATACCACCACTCTTCTCATTGATGGCAGCTGTCATATCAGACGACATCTTACTCTGAATCAAGTCAGAAAACATCTGGAAGTTATAACCACCAGAGCGATAACCCTTCGATACGCTGAAATAAATATTGTTGCGTGTATTAAAGGCATACATAATGGCAATCTTAGGCAAGAACTCCCAGTTGTCATCGCTCAGTTTGCCGGTAAATGCAGGATTAATCTGCACCCCCTTTAGCTGTGCAGCTACAGCTGCCATCTGAGGCATGCGTGCCAACATAGGGATGTTGAAATCGAAGGTCATAGGACCAGCCGAGGTATAGTCCATCCAAATCTTCTCGTACTCCATACGAGCACCTAAGGTGAGAGAAAGGCCTTTTACACCCAGGTCGTTAATAGTGGACTGGTGGTAGATAGCTATGTTGGCAGTAGGTGTGTCAAAATCTCCAGAGATATTGATCTGACTGTCGGTAACATCCAATGCCATCTCAGGCATACGTGGGTTCTGCTCACGTAAGCGGATAAACACATTGTTTACATGGTCTTCTATCAGTGATTGTATGCCATCTTTCTGGAAGATGACAGGCCCCTGTGTCTTAAGCCACTGGTAGAAACCACTAAAACCTGAGGTCCATTCCCAATGACTACCAGGCTTCGACTTGAACACAAACTCCTGAGAAATGGTCTTTGAGTTCTGCTTTTGATTCAAAGTGAAGATGTCCAATGGGGTGTAATCCTGATCCATATTCATATCATCCTTCACAAATTGGAAACCGGTAACACTGTTGAAAATGAAGCGGTTGGCTTGATGTTCAACATTCAGGCCCGTGTTCAATAAATGACGCTTGTACTTACCATCGCGGTTATAGGCCACTTTGCCTATATACTGAGGGAATGGCTCTACACCTTTAGTTGAGCCCATATACTGGTAAGGATAAGCACCTTGAGTCAGATACTCATAATTGATATTGAAATCCAATTTAGTATTGGCAGTAGGTAGGTAGATGGCACGCAGGCGACCACCATATTCATTACCCTTATCAACATTTTCATCGTTTTTTGCCACATTCCTAAAGAAGCCACCTTGATGGTCGAAATAAAATCCACCTGAGAAAGCGAACTTATCAGAGATGCGATGATAATGAGTGACAGAACCCTTGAAATAGTTGTGCGATGCCGCACCCAACTGTAGGTCGGTGCCCTGATAGTCGAACGGCGACTTAGTATAAACACGAATCAAGCCACCCATGGTGTTACGTCCATAAAGGGTACCCTGAGGACCACGCAACACATCCACACGGTCGATTTCAGTAAAATTGAAGTCGAACGCATTCTTATTTAAATAAGGTATATTATCTACATACAAACCTACGGCAGGAGTGTTTATACGAGAGCCTATGCCTCGTATATATGTGGATGTGGTTAATTTAGAGCCGTAGGTCGGTATGTAGAGATTGGGTACTTGAGCAGAGAATGATTTGATGGAAATCACTCCCCTTGCCCTGATTTCGGCGTTTGAGAAAGAAGAAGATGAGAGGGTTTGCTGACGCAACCTAACATTCTCTTTCGGGGTAGCTACCACCACAATTTCTTCAATGTCGGCCACACGGGTAATGGTGTCGCCCTGCACAGGTTCAGATTCTTTTACTTTGATATTATCGGCAGAAGCTTGTCCTGCAAACAATACCAACAAAATGGTCATAATGATTGTCTTCATAATTTTACTTTGCTTTGATTTCGGACGCAAAGTAAGAGGAAAACAGCCACACCTGCAATCCCCATTAATGATGATATTTTAGATAGAGTCGGCTTCTACATAGCCCCGCATAACGGCGTAGATGGTAAGACCAGATACCGTCTTGATGCCTATTTTCTCGATAATGTTCTTGCGATGTGTGATGACTGTTGCGAGACTGATATTCAGCTTGTCAGCAATCTCCTTATTTATAAAGCCACGGGCCACCAAACTCAGTACTTCAATCTCACGCATCGACAAGTTGTTTTGCAAAGGCATCTGTGTTGGTGCATGCATCGGCAGGGGGTGTCCTTGTTGGTGTCCGTATTGGTGTAATTTCAAAATGGACTTCACCAAATGCTGTTCATCCTGATTGATATTGAGCGAGAGCACGCCCTTAGGTAGCTGTGCCTGTGTTTCCTCGTTACAAAGTACCACTGTCTGGTACTTCTTACGCATGAAAAAAGAGGTATGCTCCAAATAAATCTGAATAGACACAAAGTAATGCACAAACATATCCGGCGTATCGGCCATCAGTTCGGCATACGAGCCAAAGGTTCTGACAGAGTAATCAGGAACAATCTCCTCCAACAGATTCTCCAAGCCTAACCTGGCCAACGAGTTATTGTCTATTATCGCAATTTCTTTTTCCATCTTAGTTGTCTAAATACTGCAAGCAGGCTTCAGCGCAACGTTCCCCATCAATGGCAGCTGAAACTATACCACCAGCGTAACCGGCCCCCTCGCCGCATGGGAACAAGCCCTGCACCCGCACATGCTGAAGCGAATCGTTGTTGCGTAAGATGCGAACAGGCGCAGAAGTACGCGTCTCAACACCTATCACGATAGCCTCATTGGTAAGGAATCCATGACTCTGCTTGCCAAAATGGCGGAAACCATCACGCAAGCGGTCAGCAATGAAATCAGGCATCCAGAAATGGAGGGGCGAAGGCATCAATCCCGGAGCATAGCTACTCTCCGGCAAACTGCTTCCCAATCGGCCATTCACGAAATCGGCCATACGTTGTGCAGGAGCCGTTTGCTTGTAGTTGCCCTGCATCCAACACAGACGTTCCAAATCAGCTTGATACCTCATCATCTTCAACGGAGTATCATCCAAATCGTCGATGTCTTCAGGTCGCAATTCCACCACCATTCCACTATTGCTCCACGCCGTGTTGCGATGACTCGGACTCATGCCATTTACCACAATCTGCTCAGGTCCTGTAGCCGCTGGCACCACAATACCACCCGGACACATGCAGAAGCTGTAAACGCCTCTGCCTCTTACCTGGGTGACGAAACTATATTCAGCCGCAGGCAGGTACTTGCCCCTACCTTCGCCACGATGATACTGTATCTGGTCGATACGATGGGCAGGATGCTCCAACCGCACACCCACGGCAATACCTTTTGCCTCTATTTCTACGCCATTGGCATACAACCACCCATAGACATCACGGGCAGAATGTCCTGTAGCCAAGATGACAGGTCCTCTAAACTCCTCACCCGTTTGGGTGTGAATGCCCACCACCTTGTTCTGTCGGATAATGATGGCATCCATGCGTGTTTGGAAATGCACCTCTCCCCCACAACGGAGGATGGTATTCCTCATGTTCTCAATGACCCCAGGCAACTTGTCGGTACCGATATGCGGGTGCGCATCCACCAAGATATCAGTCGATGCACCATGCTGGCAGAAAACATTGAGAATCTTCTCCACATTGCCACGCTTCTTGCTACGGGTATAGAGCTTTCCATCAGAATAAGCGCCAGCGCCACCTTCGCCAAAGCTATAGTTTGATTCATCATCAACAGTTTGATTACGAGATATATTAGCTATATCCAATTTCCTTTGATGCACATCCTTGCCTCGTTCTATTATGATAGGGCGCAAGCCCAACTCAATAAGGTGCAAGGCTGCAAACAATCCACCTGGGCCCGCACCAACCACAATCACCTGTGGTTTGTCTGACACATCAGGATAATGCACAGGTGTATAGGCCAGTTCCTCGGGTTGTTCGTTGATGTATGTCCGCACGGTGAGGTTAACAAAAATAGTACGTTGTCGGGCATCAATGCTTCGTTTCAATATCCTTATCGCATTGATACCCTCTACGCCCTTCTCTTCCAACAGATAGCGCTTAATGCTGTCACTATCAGCCGCCACCTCGGGCAACACCCTTATTTGATACTCAATTGTCATCCGAACAAAATGCGAAACGCCTCTTCCACCTTCCTTACCGGCACCAACTCCATCTCCAGGTGCTTCACATCCAAGCCCTGCATATTCTTCTTCGGCAAAATGAAACGTTTAAAGCCCAACTTCTGCGCCTCACTGATGCGTTGCATGATACGACTCACAGGACGAATCTCGCCACTCAGGCCAATCTCGCCTGCCATACATACACCAGGTTCAATAGCTGCATCCATATTGCTCGACAGGATAGCACTGATAACGGCCAAGTCAATTGCCGTATCGTTGACTCGCAAGCCACCAGCGATATTGAGGAACACATCCTTCTGTGCCAGTTTGAAGCCCACACGCTTTTCCAATACCGCCAACAGCATATTCATCCTTCGCAAGTCGAAACCTGTGGCAGAACGCTGGGGGTAGCCATACACCGCACTGCTCACCAATGCCTGTACCTCGATAAGCAAAGGCCTCACACCCTCAATAGCACCAGCTATGGCAATACCACTCATCCCCTCATGCTCTTGGTTCAGCAGCAACTCCGACGGGTTGTTTACCTGTCGCAAACCATCCTGTCGCATCTCGTAGATACCCAACTCATCGGTACTGCCAAAGCGGTTTTTGTTACTCCGCAAGATGCGGTACATATAGTGCTGGTCGCCCTCAAACTGCAACACAGTATCCACAATATGTTCCAGTATCTTAGGCCCTGCAATGGTTCCCTCTTTGTTGATGTGGCCTATCAGTATCACGGCCGTATGCGTTTCTTTAGCAAATCGTAAGATAGCAGCTGCACACTCGCGTACCTGAGTGATATTGCCTGGAGATGAATCCACCAGCTCTGTATAGATGGTCTGAATAGAGTCAATAATCACAATATCCGGCTCCACCTCCTTGATGTGTTTGAATATCTGCTCCAGATTGGTCTCACAAAGAATCAGGCAATCGTTTTCAGGCTGTCCATTATCACTGTTTCGCAAGCGGTCGGCACGGAGTTTGAGCTGTCGCTGACTCTCCTCGCCACTCACATACAGGACACGCTTCTCAGGCATCTGCAAGACCGTTTGCATCACCAGCGTACTCTTTCCAATGCCAGGCTCACCACCCAGCAACACCAGCGATCCTTTCACCAATCCGCCACCCAACACACGGTTCAGTTCTTCGTCGTGCATGTCAATACGTGGCTCAGCAGAAGCCTCGATGTCACGCAGTCTCACTGGCCGTGTACTTACCAAAGCATCATGCACTAAGTTCACGCTGGCACTTTTGGCAGACGCTTCCTTGTGTATCACCACCTCCTGAAACGTGTTCCATTGTCCGCACGATGGGCACTTACCCAACCATTTCGGTGAGTCATAGCCACAATTCGAGCAAACGTATGCTGTTTTATCTTTTGCCATTCTATAATTTTCTTGATTAATATGCAAAGTTACGGATTTATTTCTATCTTTGCAACTAAATCATTAGAACAAAGAAATTGATATGAAGTTTGCAATCATTGGCAATATCTATCAGAGCGAGAAGTCAGCGCATGCCGAACACCTGTTGGGCTTGCTGCGCCACTACAAGGCTAAGATATTGGTAGAAAAGGCTTTTGCTGAGTTTCTGGAGCGTGAACAACACCTGGGCATCCCAGCCAGCGAACGCTTCGAAGGGAAAGCCTTTGAGGCCGATATGGTGGTTAGCTTAGGGGGTGATGGCACCTTCCTGAAAGCTGCCAGCATAGTGGGTAGCCGCAACATACCTATCTTGGGCATCAACACGGGGCGACTGGGTTTCCTGGCCGACATACTGCCAGAAGAGATGGATGTGACCATTGATGAGATTTATGCCAACCACTACAAGATTGAGGAACGTGCCGTGTTGCAGCTGACCACCAACAAATCGCTGAGCATTCCCCCATTTGCCCTGAACGAGGTGGCAATACTGAAGCACGACAGTTCGTCGATGATCAGCATCAAGGCATACATTAACCATGAGCACCTGAACACTTATCAGGCCGACGGATTGATAATCGCTACACCAACAGGCTCGACGGGTTATTCGTTGAGTGTGGGTGGTCCTGTGATTGCGCCTCAGAGCAAGACGATGGTGATTACCCCTGTGGCACCTCATAGTTTGAACTGCCGTCCGTTGGTAGTACGTGACGACTGGGAGATTACTTTGGAAGTGGAAAGCCGTAGCCATAACTTCCTCGTATCTGTGGATGGCAGGAGTGAATCGTGCGACGAGCAGACCCGCCTGCGTATCTCACGAGCGCCCTACTCGGTGAAACTGGTAAAAAGGTTTGACCACCAATACTTCAACACCCTGCGAAGCAAGATGATGTGGGGAGCTGATGCGCGATAAGCAAAGGGTGAAGTGAAATTTTTATTAAATATCTGTGATAAACGATGCGATTATTGCAGGTTTTTCATAAATTTGCAAGTGATATACAAAACCGATAATCATTAACAATTAAATAACGGTATAAATTATGAAGTTCTTAACTGACGAAAAATTAGTCATTGTTGGTGCCGGCGGTATGATTGGCTCTAACATGGTGCAGAGTGTGCTCATGCTGGGACTGACTCCCAACATTTGTCTGTATGACATCTATGAGCCAGGTGTTCACGGTGTTTATGATGAGATGTGCCATTGCGCTTTCCCTTGCGCAAACCTTTCTTACACAGTTGATGCAGCAGAAGCATTCACTGGTGCTAAGTACATCATCTCTTCTGGTGGTGCTCCTCGTAAGGAGGGCATGACTCGCGAAGACCTGCTGAAGGGCAACTGCCAGATTGCAGCAGACTTTGGTGAGAACATCAAGAAATACTGTCCTGACGTAAAGCATGTGGTGGTAATCTTCAACCCAGCTGACGTAACAGCACTGACCGCTCTGATTCACTCTGGCCTGAAGCCAAACCAGCTGACTTCACTTGCAGCGCTTGACTCTACCCGCTTGCAGCAGCAGTTGGCACTGGAGTTCGGCGTACAGCAGGACAAGGTGACCAATGCTTACACCTATGGTGGTCACGGTGAGCAGATGGCAGTATTCGCCAGCAAAGCAATGATCGATGGCAAGCCTCTGTGCGAACTGCCTCTGTCAGCTGAGCGTTGGGCTGAAATCAAGCACATGACCATTCAGGGTGGTAGCAACATCATCAAGCTGCGTGGCCGTTCATCTTTCCAGAGCCCAGCATATCAGGCTGTTAAAATGATTGAGGGTGCTATGGGTGGCGAACCTTTCACTTGGCCAGCTGGCTGCTTCGTAAAGGCTTATGGCTATGAGAACGTAATGATGGCTATGCCAACCGTCATCGACAAGGACGGTGTTCATTTCACCAAGCCTGAGGGTACAGCAGAGGAAATGGCTGCATTGAACGCATCATACGAGCACCTGCAGAAGATGCGTGATGAGCTGGTAACCCTGAACATCATTCCTCCTATCGCCGAGTGGAACAAAGAGAATCCTAACCTCTAATTTTGGGTAGGTGATAGTTAAAACATCTTAGAAGCTGCGTCTATTTGGCGCAGCTTTTTTGTTTTTCATTTCTTTGTACTATCTTTGCACCGATAAAGGGGATGTTACCCCTCCCCCCTTCGGGGACCTCCCCTTTGCATGGGGAGGAGTTATTTTGAAACGATTTTTATTGTAAATTATTCAATATTATGAAGAAAAATACTTTGACAGGAATTATTGGTGTTCTTCTGATTGCCGCATTAGCAGGAGTAACTTACTTGCTGTTTAACGAGAAGCAGGCTAACAGAGAGATGCAGGAGGAATTCAAATTAGAGAAGGAAGACCTGGAAAACGATTATACCAGTTTCGTTCAGCAGTATGACGAACTGAAGATGACAGTAGCAAACGACTCGTTAGCTCAACTTTTGGAACAAGAGCAGCTAAAGACCCAGCGCCTGTTGGAGGAGTTACGTACTGTGAAGACCACCAATGCCACAGAGATACGCCGATTAAAAAACGAACTGGCTACTTTGCGCAAGGTCATGGTGGGCTATGTGAACCAGATTGACTCGCTGAACCGACTGACTGAGCAACAGCGAGTTCAGATTGCCGAGGTAACGGAGAAATACGAGCAGGCTTCACGTCAGGTGAGTTCACTGAGCGAGGAACGCAAAAACCTCACCAAGCAGGTGACATTGGCCGCTCAGTTGGATGCTACCAACATCTCGGTCTTCCCTCAGAACAAGCGTGGCAAAGAAGCTAAGAAGGTGAAAGATGTGCAGAAGCTACGCGTGAGCTTCAGCATTGCCCGTAACATAACGGCACAGGCAGGAGAAAAGACCGTGTATGTACGTATCAGCAAGCCAGATAACGACGTACTGACGAAAGACCGCAACGACACCTTTACCTACGAAAACCGACAGTTGGCATATTCTATCAAGAAGTATATCGAATATACTGGTGAGGAGCAAGCGATAACAGTTTATTGGGATGTAAATGAGGTACTCTATGCTGGTAACTACCGTGTAGATATCTTTGCCGATGGCAACCTGATTGGTTCTGGCTCGTTTGCACTGAGTAAGTAAATAAAAGAAATCACTCCGGCCAATCACCCAGAGTATCACCTAAGTTGTAAAGCTGGTTGTTGGGAAGTTGCTCACCGACACCAGCTTTCATTAATTCTTTTAGCCGAGGAAGATATAGACGATAAACGCCACGAGGGGTAGTATGATGCTCTTTGCAGATGGATGCAGCCATGCCTACCACTTCACCCATCATACCTGTGGTGCGCATCACACGGACCGTTCCCAAGGCTACATGAGTAACACTGATGTTTCGGCCTGCCATAAAGAGGTTGTCGATATTACGGGAATACAGACAACGATAAGGCACAGCATAGAGATGGATGACATGATGCTTGGTGACTGCCTTGAAAGCATTTCCAGGGAATTTCTCTTCATTGTCAGGATCTTGCCAATGCAGATCGATGCTCCATGAAGCAGTGAAGGAGGCATCTTCGTGCCTCATATTCTTGTCGATATCATCTTGCTTCAAAATATAATCACCCATCAAACGGCGTGATTCGCGTTTGCCTGCAATATAAGCCACCCAACCCAGTTTGCGGTTCTTATAGGATGAATTATCCTTCAAATGATTTTTCAGGAAGCTCCAATTGGAATATACCACCAACATGCCATAGTCACGGATGCGCTCAAAGTCGGTAATCTGATTGAGGTTCATCCCTGTTTCCCAAGTCCACTCTCCCATCGTGACCTGCTCGGCATTCTGCTCATTGAAGTGTACCCCATATTCAAACTCCGGGAATTTGCAAGGTTTCTGATTGTCTTCGGAGTACCACTGAACAGAGGCTCCCATTGTCAACTTATCAGCCTCATCTGGAGCAATACTCTCATTGAAGTCGGCTTTCCCTTCACGACCCATCCTGTAATCAGCACCAGCCAAAGCACCAACCGTTCCATCTCCCGTGCAATCCGAAAAGACCGGAGCAGAAAAAGACAATTCCGTACCTTGTTCAATGTGTTGGGCTGTAACGGAAGCAATCTTATTACCATCCATGGTAACCTTAGTTACCCGATAGTTCAGGAATAGGCTCACATTCTTTTCGTTCAGTATCCATTGCATCTTCTTGTCATCCTCATAGTTAGATGCAGGCTGAGCATTTCCACCATTCGATGGCGTAAACTCCTTTTGCAAATTACCAAGGTTCTTATAAGGGCCTACCTCTAACCGTCCGCCCATGTGAACACGAATCTCAGAACTATTATTGCCACCGATGACAGGACGGTCATTAATCAGAGCCACCTTGCAACCTAAGCGGGCAGCTGAAACAGCGGCACTGATACCAGCAATGCCTGCTCCCACCACAACCAAGTCGAAGTCACCTGCCTTAGGTGCCATATCTGGAATGCCTAATGCTTTTCTGCGATAGTCAGTTAATTGTTCGAGGTCTGAAGGTGGTAATGCATGAGGGTCAGTAGTGAAAAAGAGAGCATCACACCGTCCGTCAAAGCCTGTGAGGTCGTGCAGTCGCACTATGGTTTTCAGGTCATTAATCATCACCTTACCAGCAGATTGCCATTCCCATATCGAACCTTCACAACCCAGAGTAGCGTTAAGGCGCTTATTGCCTACAGTTATGGTAAACTTCCCTGGTCCGCTACCATCATACCAAGGTGAAGTCCAGTTATAAGTGCGAACATATACATAATAGGTGCCTTTCTCTGGGAAAATTACTTCTGTTGAAGCATCGTTGACAGGACTGCCTAAACCGTGTGCCAACAAATAGGGAGAGCCCATCAAGTCCATGAACTGTTGATCTACTACCCAACCGCCTTTATTGGCAAAGCTTTCCGCCTCTACCCATACTTCAGCTGATTCCGTATGCGAAATAAAGCAAATAAAAAGGATGATAGATAGTAAAAAACGTTTCATGGCAATAAAAGTTTAGGTGAGTTGTTCAGTGCATTTCTACGATGTGCGTAGGAGCTTGTTCGAGGTTGCGTTTATCCACTTGGCGCACTACCGCCGTGGCCAACTGCATGAAGGCAATGCCCGTGGCGGTGCTGCTGTCTAAGGCTGCTGGCTCGCCGGCATCGCCACTCTCACAGATGCTTTGCACGATAGGAATCTGGCCCAGCAAAGGCACCTTCATCTCGTCTGCCAGGTGCTTCACGCCTTCTTTGCCAAAGATATAGTATTTATTCTCGGGTAACTCGGCAGGAGTGAACCACGCCATATTCTCTACCAAGCCCAAGATGGGCACATTGACCTTATCGTTGGTAAACATATTGATGCCCTTGCGTGCATCGGCCAACGCCACCTCTTGCGGAGTGCTGACCACGATGGCGCCCGTGAGGGCTATGGTCTGCACGATGGTAAGATGGATGTCGCTGGTGCCAGGAGGCAGGTCGATGACAAAGTAATCGAGGTCGCCCCAGTCGGCATCGCCAATGAGCTGCTTCAACGCATTGCTGGCCATACCTCCACGCCACAAGGTGGCCTGATCAGGGTCAACAAAGAAACCGATGGAGAGCAACTTGACGCCATACTTCTCAACAGGCATGATCAAGTCCCTACCCTCTTTGTGAACGGAGAAGACCTGTGTCTGCTCCACCTGGAACATCTTGGGTACCGAAGGACCAAAGATATCGGCATCGAGCAAGCCTACCTTGAAACCCATACGGGCCAAAGCCACAGCCAAATTGGCGGCTACGGTGCTCTTGCCCACGCCACCTTTGCCTGAAGAGACGCCAATGATGTTTTTCACACCTGGCAACATCTGACCTACTTCAGGACGGGGGGCTTGCTTGCTCTCGGCTGTAATGGATACTTGCACATCGGGTGATACATAGGTATGGATGGCTTTCTCGGCTGCTTTAAGGATGGAGTTCTTGAAGGGGTCGGTGGATTTCTCAAACACGATGGAGAAACTAACTGACATTCCGTCGATACGCATATTGTCGGCTATCATGTCGGCTTCCACCAGGTCTTTGCCGGTGCCTGGATAGCGGACTGTCTTAAGGGCGTCTTTTATTAAGTTTGGATAAAGTGTCATTAAAATTGAGACAAAATTGTTACGTAGTAAATTTATTTTGCTGTCTGTAAAGAGCTTCGCTTGCTGCGGTTATAGCTGCGATAGTCGTCGAGTTCTATCTCCACATCGGGCTCTTGCAGTTCGCCATTTTGGGGTAAACCAAAGGCTATATACTTGATGGTGATGCCTCGGTCTAACCATTGCTGTTCGTAATAGGTGCGGATGGACAGCACATCGTTCACCATATCTGAATGATAGAGGTCGTTGGTCAACGCCTGGAGGGGCAAGTTGTTCAGCACTACCGACAAGCGGGTATAGGTGAACATGAAATTGCTGTCGGTCTTGAGGTGTATCAACCCGCCATCCTTTACAAAACGACGATAACGCTTCAGGAAGTCGGTGGATGTCAGTCGCTTGGTAACCTTCTTCATTTGCGGGTCAGGAAAGGTCAGCCAAATCTCACTCACCTCGCCAGGTGCAAAGAAGCGGTCGATAATCTCTATGTTGGTTCGTAGGAACGCCACATTCTTCAAACCTTCCTGCAACGACTGCTTGGCTCCCGTCCACATACGGGCTCCCTTGATATCTACAGCTATGTAATTACACAAAGGGTTGAGACGCGCCAAGCCGAGGGTATATTCGGCTCGTCCGCATCCCAACTCTAATATTATTGGATGATCGTTATGGAAAAACGCCTCATTCCATTTTCCTTTCATCTCAAACGGATGGTCTTCCGCCACAGAATAAGGGTATTGGAAAACATGAGGATAGCTTTCCATATCAGCGAATTTCTGCAATTTTCCCTTGCCCATATCAGTCGAGCACAGTCACCCATCCATGTACATCAGGCTCGTCACCATACTGGATGGCACGTAACTTATTGTAGAGCTTGGTAGAGATAGGACCTGGCTTGCCATCTTTGCTGAAGGTGAAGCGCTGCTTGGTGTCAAGGTCATCAATGTAGGAGATAGGACTGATTACCGCAGCTGTGCCACAAGCACCTGCCTCTTCGAAGGTTGACAGTTCTTCTTCTGGTATCTGACGACGCTCCACCTTCAAGCCAAGGTCTTCAGCCAACTGCATCAAGCTCTTATTGGTGATAGATGGCAGAATGGAGGTTGACTTAGGGGTAACGTAGGTATTGTTCTTGATGCCGAAGAAATTAGCGGCACCACACTCGTCCATGTATTTCTTCTCCTTGGCATCGAGGTAGAACTCACAGCTGTAACCCAAGTCGTGTGCTTTCTTGTTGGCAGTAAGACTGGCAGCATAGTTGCCTCCCACCTTATAGATACCGGTGCCCAAAGGAGCGGAACGGTCGTGCTCACGGATGATAACGTATGGATTGGTGGCGAAACCGCCCTTGAAATAAGGACCTACAGGAGTGACAAATATCAGGAACAGGTACTCAGATGCTGGATGCACACCTACCTGGGCGCTGATGCCAATGAGCAACGGACGGATGTAGAGAGTGGCACCCGACTCGTAAGGAGGAATGAAACGCTCGTTGAGCTTGACCACCTTCTTGACAGCTTCTACAAATGTCTCAGTAGGCAACTGAGGCATCAGGATGCCATCGCAAGTGGATTGCATGCGAGCCGCATTCTCTTCTACACGGAAGATGCGAACCTTGCCATCCTTGCAACGATAGGCCTTCAAGCCCTCGAAGCACTCCTGACCGTAATGCAGACAGGTAGCGGCCATGTGCAAAGGTATGGTTTCTTCACTGCATGTCTCGATTTCACCCCACTTACCGTTACGGTAGTAAATTCTCACGTTGTAGTCTGTCTTCATATAGCCAAAAGACAGGTTCTTCCAATCAATCTCGTTCATATCTTAAACTGTTAAGTTACTTTTCTTTTGTGATAATTAGTTGCAAAAGTAGTAATAATTAATCACATTTACTGCTTTTCTTGTGATAATTTTTTAATTTCCTCATCCGCTTTGGTCAGTTTGTCATTGCAAAAGGCGATGATGGCATTGGCTTCCTTGATTTTTTCGGCCAGCTGGTCGATCTCCAACTCACCGTTATCTATTTGGGCGACTATCTTCTGCAATCGCGCCAAAGCTTGGGAATAGGTTTCTTCTTTCATATTATTGAGAATTATTTAATTATCGATATTGCTTCGCCTTTTTTGAGACGAGTAACTATTACATCTCCGGTTTTCAGCAAGTTGGCATCTTTAACCACCTTGCCATTATTTAAAGTGATGCTGTAGCCTTTGGACAAGAGTCTGTCTGGCGAAGCATCCGCCACTTTCTGCTGCAAGAGCATGAGTTGGTAACGGTGTTTTTCCACCAGAGGGATAGCCATTTGAAAGAGAAGTTGTAAAGGGGGCAGTGCTTGTCGCTGACGACTTACCTGCGTCATGGCTCCTTGCAAAACACGATGTTTGGCATTTTGCAGGTAGAGCTTGCCATCGGCCACTCTTTGCATCGCCTTAGCTGGGATGCGTGCCTGGAGGCGTATTAGCAACTCTTTGCTCTCGTATAACAACAGATTCACACCCTTGTTCAATTGTTGAGCCAGAAAAGCCAACTCATCAGCTGCTTCCTGCATCCTACCTATCAGGAACTCAGCAGCCGCTGTAGGGGTTTTCACTCGTGTGTGCGATACCATATCTAATACGGTGTCATCGCGTTCATGGCCGATGCCTGTGATAACTGGCAATGGGAACTGTGCCACAGCAGCTGCCAGATTATAGGTATCGAAGCCTGTCAGATCGGAGGTAGCTCCTCCTCCTCGTATAATGACTACCACGTCAAACGCTTGTTCGCGTGCATAGATATCGTCTAAAGCCTGTAGGATAGATTGCTCTACCCCATCGCCTTGCATAATAGCAGGAAACAGCTCAGTATAGAAATAGAACCCTCTTGCATTGTTGGCCAACTGATTGGAGAAATCGCCATAACCAGCTGCGGTGGCAGATGAAATGACGGCAATACGTTGGGGAAGTAATGGCATCTCGAGCTCTTTGTTGAGCTCCAGTACCCCTTCTTCCTGCAACTGGCGCAAGATTTCCTGCCGCTTGCGTGCCAAATCACCCAAGGTATAAGAGGGGTCAATGTCCAACACGTTGAGTGAGTAGCCATACAATTCATGGAACGAGACACTCACCTCTACGAGTACCTTGATGCCAGCAGTGAATAACTGACCTGTAGCTCGCTCGAAGGTGGGTTTCAAGATGGCGAACACATTCCGCCAAATATTACCACGAGCCTTGGCCACCAGTCCGCTACAACGACGGTCTTTCTGTACGAACTCTACATAGCAATGGCCATTGTTGACACGCACCTCACTGAGCTCGGCCTGTACCCAATAGGTATCGGGCATGCCCAGCTCGAGCGTTTCTCTGACCAACTCGTTGAGTTCAAGAAGAGTTAGCGACCGTTGAACGTTGACCATTATATATTCTTAATTATCAATTGTCAATTCTCAATTTATAGTTTTGGTAGGCTTGCCACAAATCAGGTATGCCATAGCCATAAACATTGTCTGGATAATCAGCACGATCGCCTGAGTGTCGTACCAATTCGATTATCTCTTTAGCTGTCAATGTAGGACAAGCCTGCCACAGACAAGCCACCATGCCACACATAATAGGGGAAGCAAATGAGGTACCGTTAGCCTTGCCCTGACTGCCATGAGAATTGATGACATCAGCTTTTACACCAGCTGCCACAACATCTGGCTTAACACGCCCATCTTGTGTGTTTCCTACAGAAGAGAAGGAAGCAATAACACCTGTTTGCCACACGATGGCACCTACTGTCAAGACATTGTCAGCATCGCCAGGAGGGGTGATTTTCTTCCAAACAGAGTTGCCAGAGTTACCAGCACTACACACCAGAATGATGCCTTTGTCGGCCAAACGACTAGCTGCTCGAGAGATGACAGAACGTTGTCCATCCAAATCTCTCAACTTAAAGTCCATGGAAGAGTCGTCAAATTCATTATATCCTAATGAAGTATTGATCAAATCCACTCCCACACTATCGGCATACTCAACAGCAGCGATCCAATAGTCTTGCTCTACAGGGTATTCTGAATCAGAGTCCTCACTGCGCAACAGCCAATAGGAAGCCTCTGGAGCCGTACCTATCATCACACCAGGCTTGTTGGTGGCCATACAAGAAAGTACACCCAATCCGTGAGTTGATTCGGCAAAGATATCGGCATCACCATCTACAAAATCCTTTGCACCCAATACCTTCACATTATCCAATGCAGGAATGCGGTCGAAGTTATGGAAACCTCCATCTATCACGGCAATAGTCATGCCCTGTCCTTTGAAACCTGCTTCGTGCAACAGATTACCCTTGCTGACATGAATCTGTCCGAAAGCCGCACCATAGATAGTGTCAGGATTTACTGTCAGTTCGCTGATAATAGTATCTCTATGTGTAGAAGCAATAGCATCGGCTGGTGCTTTCCATACTTTATTGGCGCTCTTGACAAAAGGCAAAGCGCGAATCTCATCAATCTTGGTCGTGTCGTTGCATGACACCGTTACGAAGTTCTCCCATTTACTGGTGACCAACACCTTCACTCCTATTTGTCGGATGGCCTTTATATAAGCCTCAGGCACAGGCAAGTCGGTAGAATCCACCTGAAGATGCTGCTTCTGTCTGCGTTGCAAAGCTTTTGCAGAAAGGAACTTCTCAGGATGTTTCAGGCTAAACTTGGTAGCCGCCTTGTCCTTTAAATCTATATGGTAGCGCAATGAATCCTGCGCACTCATACTTACGCTGGCCACTAAAGCCAGCATGCTAAAAATGATCAGAAATCTTTTCATATTTTATTTCGTAACCTTATAAGTACCTGCCTTATACTCCTTCGATTCTGTTTCTCCAGGCAAGGTAACCGTTGCTGTTGCTCCCTTAGGAATCGTAAACTCCCAAGTCCACTGATCGCCCTCATACTTCCAAGCACTGCGAATCAAACCAGCTGCCGATTGGTAATTAGCTTCCACATGTCCCAAACGCTTGTCTGGCAATGGTTTCATGATGATATGCTTGAAGCCTGGGTTTTCTGGATCGGCAGCAATGCCGGCAACTGTTTCCCAAATCCATGCACATACGGCACCGTAGGCATAGTGATTGAAACTGTTCATGCCCTGAGGACCCATGCCCTTGTCCAGCATATAGCTGTTCCAACGTTCCCAGATGGTGGTGGCACCATTTTCTACAGAATAGAGCCAGCTGGGGTTCTTGCGCTGTAACAACAACTCATAGGCGATGTCGCCCATTCCGTTATTTGTCAGTGTCTGCATCAGGATGGAAGTACCCAGGAAACCAGTTTGCAAGCAGTTATCATGTTCCTCGAAGTTCTTGCGTAAACGGGCAATTATATTATTCTTCGCTGCACTCTCTTCTGCCAGATTGTTTTTCAAAGCAAACAACGCAGGGGTCTGCATAGTGTTCAGTATTTCAGTCTTGAAGCTACCATCTGGATTCAAGAACAGCACCTTGATGTATGTCCTTGCATCATTTGCCATGCGCTGGTAAACAGTAGCGTCACGTTTGGTGGCCACTGCCATATCACGCATCATCTCAGCATCAATCAGCCAATAAGAAGCGCCCAAGTAGCTCCAATAGGTAATGGCATCATCCAATGGCACTCTGCCCTTCGGTGTATCCGTGAAAGCACCTCCTCCACAACTCTCCAAAGGCTCATAGCTCAGCCAGTCGCCCCATTGGTAATTACCATTTTCTGCACTGAGTGCCGTATGGTCATAATGTGTTTCATTCACGTGGTTCATAAAGCGGTTCATCGCTTCCCAGTTCTCGTCGATGATACTGGTATCGCCAAATTGCTTCCATACCGTCCAAGGTACAATAATACCTGCATCTGCCCAACCCAGTCGCATCATATTCTCACCATATTGAGCCGTAGGAGCCACACCAGGGAAAGCACCTGTCTCACTCTGTGAGTCGCGCATATCACGCATCCACTTATGGAAGAAATTGTCGGTATTGGCAAAGAATGTTCCTGTTTCTGCAAACACTTGGGTATCTGCCGTCCAACCCAAACGTTCGTTGCGTTGTGGACAATCGGTTGGTACTGACAGGTAGTTTGAACGCTGTCCCCAAAGAGTGTTAGATATCAGCTTGTTTACCGACTCATTACCAGTAGTGATGACACCTGTTTCCAAGTTCTCAGCAATAGAGGTGACTGGGATAGATTGCAATGACTTGATAGTCACCTGGTCAGTTACCGTAATGGACACAAAGCGATAGCCAAAGAAGGTACAATGCGGATAAAATGACACAAAGTCTTCATTGTTGGCAAAGGTGTAAGAAAGCACCATACCGCCAGCGGTGGCGATGCGCAGGTTGTCGCGATGTACACTGCCCTCAGGACCATCCATTCCACGACTCTTGGCACCATTACCATCGTTCAGTATCTCACCTGGCAGACAAGTAAGTGTGGTACCTTCAGCTGCCTTGAAAACAAAGGAAGGAACAGCAGCTGCATTCTGACCAAAGTCAACTACCAAGGTTTCACCTGCTTGCAATGTGATTTCCTCTCCAGCTGCATATTCACGACTGATCACCACCTTGCCTAATTCTTCTTCCTGAGCATTCTCTATGTCTTTCCAGACATATGCCTTCACAGGATTCAGCGCCAAGTCGTGACGCAGATACACCTCAGCACCGGCAGAAGGGAGTATCTCTCCGTTGAACTCTGTATTTACCTCCGGAGCCTTAAACTGATCAGCTACCAGGTAACCCATCGGCTCACGCGCATCATATTCCTCACCGTCAAAGATGCCTGCATGCTTTACAGGACCGGCAATACCTGCTTTCCAGTTCTCCGTATCTGTACCAATGAGCTGGGTGGAACCATCTGCATAATTAAGCTGTAACACACCTCTGAAGGCACATTTCTTACCTATCATACCATCATGTCCCGGATTGGTGATGATCTTGTCGCCCCACCAGCCTGGCGTTACTTGTACAGACAGCATGTTTTCGCTACCAGACCTCGTCTCCAACATCGGAGTGATATCGTAAGTGAAAGAGCGTTTGGTCTTGGCATAATGAGTGAAACCTGGCTTCAGCACCTCATCGCCTACAGGCTCGCCATTCACATAGAGTTCATATACACCCAATGCTGTGGTCATCCAAATGGCTTTGGATATTTTCATTTTGTTCTTTACAGTCGAGACAAACCAGTTGGCACCGTCTGCAGCACGCCAGTTGCCTGGTTCCCAGACAATACCCTGTACCACGGGGGCATCTACCACAGATATCCACTGCGAAGCATCCCATGCCGAGTTGTCCAACGCTTCGGTCAGGCTATACTTCTCTTTCTCTTTAACACAGCCTGTCAGCGCCAACAAGGCAGCCATCAGGACAAGAGTCAATGTTTTCAAGTTTTTCATAGTGTATTAAGTTTTATTCTTTTTCTATCAAAACAGTAGCATAGGCTGAAATACCCTCTTCCCTGCCCGTGAAGCCAAGCTTCTCGGTCGTTGTGGCCTTGATGGATACATCATCTATATCCACCCTCATCACTTCAGCCAATACTTGCTGCATGGCAGGGATATGTGGATTTAGTTTGGGCTGTTCGGCACAAATGGTGGCATCTACATTACCTACTCTATAACCCTTGGTGGCAATAAACTCTACAACCTTAGCCAGCAATATCTTGCTGTCGATGCCTTTGTAATCGGCTGAACTATCAGGAAAGTGATAACCAATGTCGCGCATATTGGCAGCGCCCAACAAGGCGTCGCAAATGGCATGTATCAGCACATCAGCATCAGAATGGCCAAGCAAGCCCTTACTATGCTGCAACTTCACGCCACCCAGACAGAGGTCGCGACCTTCCACCAATTGGTGGACATCATAACCAAAACCTACTCGTATCTTCATAATCACCTAATCCAAAAATCCAGCAATTTCTTATCCTCCAAATAACCCTGCAGATGATTGCCAACGCTTACCTTTCCCACACCTACAGGCGTTCCAGTATAAATCAAATCACCTATCTTCAGGGTCATAAACTTACTTACATAGCAAATAATATCATCTACCGTAAAGAGCATATCAGCCGTAAAACCTTGTTGCACGGTATTTCCATCAATATCCAGGTGGAAATGCAAGTTCTGCACCTCATTCCCCACCTCACTCAATGGCACAAACTCACCTATCACCGCACTCTCATCAAAGCCCTTGCTCAACTCCCAGGGATGTCCCTCTGCCCTGAAACGGCTCTGTAAATCTCTGGCAGTAAAATCGATGCCCACCGTCACCGCATCGTAATACCTGCGCACGAACTTAGGACTAATGGCTTTGCCCAAACGACTGATGCGTACCACCACCTCTGTTTCATATTGCAGGTTATTCGAAAAGTCAGGCAAAAAGAAAGGCTTGCCATCACGCAAGATGGCTGAGTCTGGCTTCATAAAAATTACAGGCTCTGGCGTTGCCTCTGTATGTCCTAGCTCTTCCTTATGGAGGGCATAGTTCATTCCTATGCAGATAATCTTCATGATGTATGATGGTTTATTAGGCAAATTTACTGTTTTTCATTGACAACTTACCATTCTTTTGCTTATTTTTGTAGAAAAGAATAAAATATAGCCATGAACAACGATTGGAAAGACAGACTGAATGTGGTATATTCAACCAACCCAGATTTCAACTATGAGACATCACATGAGGAGGAGGCTGCTACCCTGCCCCCACAGCAGCAAAAGCTTCGTGTGAGTCTGGATCGCAAGAATCGTGGAGGCAAGACCGTTACCTTAATTACTGGCTTTATTGGTTCCGAAGATGACTTGAAAGCCTTGGGCAAGCTTTTGAAAAGCAGTTGTGGCGTAGGTGGTACAGCCAAAGATGGTGAAATTATCATCCAAGGTGATTTCAAGCAACGTGTACTCGATTTGTTGATTGCAAAAGGATATACGCAGACCAAGCCAAAAGGATAATTCATAGAGTGAACAATGAAAAAGAGGATGCTCCAAAAGGAACATCCTCTTTTCATTATAACGTGATCGTAAATTACTCAGCACGAAGGTTGAAACGCTTGAAGTCAACAACGGTCAAATCCTTGTCGAACTTCTGCAGATACTCTGCAACGGTCAGTTTAGCGTCCTTGTTGTATTCCTGCTTCAGCAAGCATACATCCTTGAAGAACTTAGCCATACGACCATTAGCGATGTTCTGAATCATCTGTGCAGGCAGACTTGCAGCTTTCTGCTCAGCCACTTCCTTCTTGATGCGACGAATGTCATCAGCCTGCTCCTCGGTAATCATCTTCTTCATGATACCTTCGTTCAGGTGATCCTCGTTCTCAGCGATATAGAGGTTATAGCCAGCCTTCTTCAAAGCAGCCTCAACAGCCTTCTGAACCTGTTCGTCCTTGGTTTTCTGGATAGCCACGCTTAACTCATTGTCCTTAACTGACTGAGGAACACTTGCCTCATCAACAGCTACAGGATTCATAGCAGCAATCTGAAGAGCTACCTCATGACCAGCCTCCTCAAAACCACGCTTGTTCAACAAGCACATGGTGCAGAGGAAGTTCTTGCTCATGTGGTTGTAGGTAGAGATACCCTCGCCTTCCAACACATTGTAGCCATCCAACTCCATCTTCTCACCAGTGATACCGCTACGATCAGTAACAGCCTCAGCTACGGTACGGTCGCCCAGCTTCAAAGCCTTCACCTCGTCCAGCGTCTTGCAACGGTTAGCCACAGCAGCATCCAGGATATCCTGAGTCAACTTTACAAAGTCAGCATTGTTAGCAACGAAGTCGGTCTCGCACTTCAATGCAATCATAGCACCAAAGTTACCATCTACCTTTACCAACACGCATCCTTCAGAAGCATCACGGTCAGAACGCTTAGCAGCAACTGCCTTACCCTTCTCACGGATTATCTTAACAGCCTCATCAAAATCGTTGTTTGCCTGAGTCAGTGCATTCTTACAGTCCATCATACCAGCACCCGTCATTTTGCGGAGCTTGGTGATATCAGCCATTGTTACAGCCATAATTCTTTACTTGTTTTAATGGTTAATAATCAATCCTCTTCCTTGATGAAATCAGCAGCCTTGGAAGCATTCAGAGCATCCTCGTCACGCTTGTCCATACGAGCCTTAGCTCTTCTTGGACGAGCAGCCTTAGGAGCCTTCTCAGCTTCTTCCTCACCAGCAGCTTCCATGTCAATCTTCTCTACCTTACGCTCTTCGATACCTTCCTGCATAGCAGCACAGCAAGCGTCAAGGATTACTTCGATTGACTTGGTAGCATCATCATTAGCTGGGATAACGAAATCGATGTTGTCTGGATCTGAGTTGGTATCAACAATACCAAATACAGGAATACCCAAACGGTTAGCCTCGCGAACAGCAATATTCTCCTTCATCACGTCCACAACGAACAGAGCAGAAGGCAGACGAGTCAGGTCTGCAATTGAACCAAGGTTCTTCTCCAACTTAGCACGCTGACGAGAAATCTGCAGAATTTCACGCTTTGACAGGTTAGCAAAAGTACCATCGCTTGTTAATTTATCGATATTAGCCATTTTCTTCACAGCCTTGCGGATGGTTGGGAAGTTGGTAAGCATACCGCCTGGCCAACGCTCAATAACGTAAGGCATGCCAACAGACTGAGCTTTCTCAGCTACAACCTGCTTAGCTTGTTTCTTAGTAGCAACAAACAGGATTTTCTTTCCTGACTTGACGATTTGCTTCATAGCTTCAGCAGCTTCATCAACTTTAGCAACCGTCTTATTTAAATCAATGATATGAATACCATTGCGCTCCATGAAAATGTAGGGAGCCATTGCTGGGTTCCACTTTCTCTTAAGATGACCGAAGTGGCAACCAGCCTCGAGTAATGTATCAAAACTTGTTCTTGACATTTGAATTTTTCATTAAATCGTTTACTTTCTTTTTTGTTTTTTTTCTAAACCAACCGCCGGGTAGCCTAAACCTACGAGTCCCGGTAGTTTAGATGCTAAACGCAAATTTTCTCCACCAGCACATTAACGCTTGCTGAACTGGAATCTACGACGAGCCTTTGGACGACCTGGCTTCTTACGTTCAACAGAACGAGGATCACGGGTCATGAAGCCTTCAGCACGCAGGGTCTTCTTATCTTCTGGATTGATCTTTACCAATGCGCGGGCAATTGCCAAACGAAGAGCCTGAGACTGACCTGTAAAGCCACCGCCAATGAGGTTCACCTTGATGTCATATTTCTCTGCTACGCCCAACTTGTTCAATGGCTGCTTCACCACGAACTGCAGGATAGATGAAGGGAAATAGACTGCTAAATCTTTCTTGTTTATGGTAATCTTACCTGTACCTTCTGACATGAAGATACGTGCAACAGCACTTTTGCGTCTGCCTAATGCATTTATTACTTCCATATCTTCTTATTAGTTAAGTGCGTTAATATCAATGAGCTTAGGCTCCTGTGCCTGATGCTTGTGTTCTGAACCTTCGTAGATGTAGAGATTTCCAAGAATCTGTGCACCCAGCTTGGTCTTTGGCAGCATGCCCTTTACTACTCTTCTCAACAGACGGTCTGCACCATTAGGCTTAGCCAACAGCTTGGCAGGAGTAACTTCTCTCTGACCGCCAGGGTAACCAGTATAAGAAAGGTAAACTCTACCGTTCCATTTGTTACCAGTCAACTTAACTTTGTCAGCGTTGATAATGATCACATTATCGCCGCAGTCTACGTGAGGGGTGAAGTTAGGTTTATACTTACCTCTCAACAACTTCGCAACTTTTGAGCCCAGACGGCCTAACACTTGGTCTGTGGCATCTACGATAACCCATTCTTTGTTTACCGTAGTCTTGTTTGCAGAAATGGTCTTGTAACTTAAAGTATCCACTCTAATTTAAAAATTTAAAAATGTTACTACTAAGATTTCATCATATAACCTTGTGGGTCTCGGCCAAAAGAATTCCACAAAGCACTATGAATCAATCGCTTTTTATTTCCTTGATAATAATCGGCTTGCAAAGGTACAGTTTTTCTAGCAATTAGCCAAGAAAAAATGTTAAAAATCTGCATTACGTGGTGTGCGGGGATAAGGTATCACGTCACGGATGTTAGACATACCCGTCACAAACAGGATCAACCTTTCGAATCCTAGGCCAAAACCTCCATGAGGACAACTACCATATCTACGGGTATCAAGATACCACCACATATCTTTCATTGGGATGTCACGACGCTTGATTTCATCCATCAGCTTATCATAGCTCTCTTCACGGACACTACCACCAATGATTTCACCAATAGCAGGAAACAGAACGTCAGTACCCTGCACAGTCTTGCCATCCTCATTCTGCTTCATGTAGAACGCCTTGATTTCCTTCGGATAGTTGATCATGATAACAGGACGTTTGAAGTGATGCTCTACCAAGTAGCGCTCATGCTCAGAAGCCAAGTCGGTACCCCACGATACAGGGAACTCGAACTTATGTCCGTTCCGTACGGCTTCTTCGAGGATACGAATACCCTCAGTATAAGGCAGACGAACGAATTCTTCCTTCAGCACACCTTGCAGACGCTCGATCAATGTCTTATCTATCATATTGTTGAGGAACTGCAGATCATCCATACAGTTATCCAGCGCCCACTTCACACAATACTTGATAAAGTCCTCTTCCAGGTCCATCAAGTCGTTGAGGTCGATGAAAGCCACCTCTGGTTCCACCATCCAGAACTCAGCCAAATGACGAGGCGTATTGGAATTCTCAGCACGGAACGTAGGACCGAATGTATAGATAGCGCCCAGGGCAGTAGCTGCCGTCTCACCTTCTAGCTGACCACTTACGGTCAGTGAAGTCATCTTTCCAAAGAAGTCATCATCATACATGATCTTTCCCTCTTCATCTTTCTTCAGGTCATACAGGTTCTGGGTAGTAACCTGGAACATCTCACCAGCTCCCTCGCAATCGCTTGCCGTGATGATGGGTGAGTTGAAATAGAAGAAACCATGTTCATGGAAGTAAGTGTGAATGGCCATCGCCATATTATGACGGATACGCATCACCGCACCAAATGTATTGGTACGCATACGCAGGTGAGCTACCTCACGCAGGAACTCCATCGAGTGTCCTTTCTTCTGCAAAGGGTATGTATTGTCGGCAACGCCGAGCACTTCTATCTCACGTGCCTGAATCTCCACTGCCTGTCCAGAGCCGACAGATTCCGTAAGTAGTCCATTCACGCTCAAGCAAGCACCTGTGGTAATATCTTTCAGCAAATCCTCATCGAAATTCTCCAAATCAACGACAATCTGGACATTGTGAATAATAGAGCCGTCGTTCAAAGCAATGAAGCTCACTTTCTTGCTGCCTCTACGTGTACGTACCCATCCTTTCACATTCACCAAAGCACCATAGTCGGTACGCTTCAGTATATCCACTACTTTTGTTCTACGAATATTTTCCATATCGTTTATACACCTTATTAATATATTATGCGAAAGAGCCCATGCGCAGGAAGTTTACTTCTTGCTGCGTCAGGAATCTCCAATCTCCACGTTTCAAGCCTTTCTTGGTCAAACCTGCGAAGAACACACGATCAAGTTTAGTTACCTTATAACCAAGGCGTTCAAAGATACGACGGACAATACGATTCTTACCAGAATGGATTTCGATACCTATATCGTTCTTCTTTGTATCATCTGCATAAGCAATCTCGTCAGCGTGAATCTCGCCATCCTCCAATTCAATGCCTGTAACGATCTTATTCATGTCATCCTGTGTCAAATCCTTATCCAATTTAACACGATAGATCTTTTTCTTCTCATATTTAGGGTGCGTCAGCTTAGAAGCCAGTTCACCATCGTTGGTAAGCAGCAGCACGCCAGTAGTATTACGGTCCAAGCGACCAACAGGATAGATTCGCTCAGGACAAGCATTCTTTACTATATCCATCACAGTCTTGCGTGCCTGAGGATCATCTGTTGTTGTCACGCAGTCCTTTGGCTTATTCAGCAACACATAGATCTTACGTTCTATAGAAACGGGTTGTTCGTGGAACCTCACTTCGTCACCACGCTTAATCTTGGTTCCCAGTTCCTTTACTACTTCACCATTGACGGAAACTACACCAGCCTGAATATATTCATCTGCCTCACGGCGTGAACATATACCGGCATTAGCCAAGAACTTGTTCAAACGAATATCATCATCAGGAGCATATATTTCACTATATTCAACGGGTTTATGATTATTCGGTTTCAAATTGCCACCCTTACGTAGCATAGGGCGTCCCTGTGGCTTTCCATAACGTCCACCTCCGTTCTGGCGAGGGCGGAAAAAACGCTGTTCGCCCCCCTCATTGTTGTTGAAACGAGGGCGGAATGAATATTGCTCACCGTTATTCTCATCATTGTTATTAAAACGTGGACGATAGGGACGCTCACCATTATTATATCCTCCATTGCCTTGATTGAATCGTGGACGATAAGAACGCTGTTCGCCACCTTCATTGTTGCTGAAACGAGGACGATAAGAACGCTGCTCGCCACCCTCATTGTTGTTGAAACGAGGACGGTATGGACGTTGTTCACCACCTTCATTGCTGTTGAAACGAGGACGATAAGAACGCTGCTCGCCACCCTCGTTATTGTTGAAACGAGGACGGTAAGGACGATCGCCTCCATTGTTGTAACCTCTCTGCGGACGATTGGAGTTGTCAGCATTTGGATTGAAACGTGGCCTGTAAGGCCTGTCATTTGAATAACCTCGCTGTGGTCTAGCTTCACGGTTGAATCCCTCATAGTAATTTCCTTCGGCATTGCCATTCTTATCGGCATTCTGCCATTTTTCGTCTTCTGTAATCATTGTACAAATCTGATAAAATTGTTTGTAATGCTGGCCTCACGGCCAAATGTTATCTCTCGAATTAATTTTCTTTTTTAAATACCTGTATAATTCATTGGCGTAATAGCACGCAACTCTTCCTTCACATTATCACTTACATTCAAACCTTCAATAAAATCATGAATAGATGTTTCTGTAATGGCCTCGTTCGTACGGGTCAACGCCTTTAGCGCTTCATATGGGTGTGGATATGCCTCACGGCGCAATATGGTCTGAATAGCTTCAGCTACCACACTCCAGCAGTCGTTCAAATCTTTATCTATAGCCTCACGATTTAAAAGAAGCTTTCGTAATCCCTTTAAAGTACTTTGTATAGCAATTAAGCTATGACCCATTGGGACACCGATGTTTCGCAACACGGTAGAGTCGGTAAGGTCTCTTTGCAAACGAGACACAGGCAATTTCATCGCCAAATGCTGATAGATGGCATTAGCAATACCCACATTACCTTCTGAATTTTCAAAGTCGATTGGATTTACCTTATGTGGCATAGCGCTTGAACCAACTTCACCTGCCTTTATCTTCTGATGGAAATAGCCCATTGAAATATACATCCAGCAGTCCCTGTCAAGGTCCATGATGATGTTATTGATGCGACTCAAGGCATCAAACACAGCAGCCAGGTTATCGTAGTTAGAGATCTGGGTGGTGAACTGTTCACGCTGCAAGCCTAACTTCTCAGCCACAAACTTGTTGCCAAACGCTTTCCAATCATAAGAAGGATAAGCCACATGGTGGGCATTATAGTTGCCCGTTGCTCCGCCAAACTTAGCAGTAATCGGACAAGCCTTCAACTGATCGAGCTGTTGTTGCAAACGATACACAAACACCTCTATTTCCTTACCAAGACGTGTAGGTGATGCAGGCTGACCATGAGTCTTTGCCAACATGGCAATATCTTTCCATTCATTAGCATAAACAGCTAACTGTTCGATGAGTTCCTGTAATGCAGGATAATACACCTCGTTCAACGCATCCTTCAAGGACAACGGAACAGAAGTATTGTTTATATCCTGAGAAGTCAATCCGAAATGGATGAATTCCTTATACGCATCCAATCCGCCAATCTTGTCGAACTGTTCTTTCAAGAAATACTCCACAGCCTTCACATCATGATTGGTCACTGCCTCTATATCTTTGATGCGGGCAGCATCAGCCTCAGTAAAGTTGCGGTAGATATCACGCAAAGTCTCGAATAAGTGCTTATCTACCCCAGATAATTGAGGGAGAGGGAGTTCACAAAGTGTAATGAAATACTCCACTTCCACCTGCACACGATACTTGATCAAGGCGTATTCTGAAAAATAAGCGGCAAGTGGTTCTGTTTTACCTCTGTATCGTCCATCAATGGGAGAAATGGCTGTAAGTTTGTCTAATTCCATGTATTAAAATTAACCTCTTCTTTATAATTTAGGATGCAAAGATAGTGATTATTATTTTATTTTTGTGTACTTTTGACCAATAAAAGTAAAAAAAAACAATTATAAGAAATGAAATCAACCATTTTTAAATTGAGAACTATGAAATCAAAAGGTTTGTTTATGGCTGCATGCATGCTGACAACCATCTCTGTCAGTACGTTTGCACAACAATTCCAACTCAACGCTACCGGTTATTTCAACAACCAGGGAGTTGACGTGATGGCATTTAACGATTTTTACCCGGAAGGACATCAGGGTGGAGTGAGTATTATAATGAACGGACACCGTGTGGCTACCAACGGCGATATCCGCATGGAAGCTACCCCAGGACAGTGGCAACCGGTGCCCAAGCAGCTGAGCCGCAAGGTGGAAGGCAACAAGATTGTCACCACCCTCTGCTTCCCCGATTCAGCTCGCCATCTCACTGGTTTCAACCCTATGGTATATCCTGATTATGTATTCAACTATACCGTCACCACCGAGGCACAAGGGGGCAGCATCGTAGTGACAGTGGATCTTGATAAACCTGTGCCTGCTCAATTGCAGGGCAAGGTAGGCTTCAACTTGGAGTTCTTCCCGGGTTGGCTATTTGGCAAGCCTTGGATAATGGACAACCAAAGCGGCATCTATCCACAGCAGCCCAACTCGCCTTTGGCTTTCACTAAGCAGAACTTAGGTTTCGACGGCAATTTCCACGATGGCAAAAAGCCATTGGCTGACCCCAAACAGTTGAATGGTACCACCGGCTATAGTCCGCTGATTGCCGACGACATCATCAGCGAGCCATACGCTGTAGGTAAGAAATTCACTTCTCGTCCTGACGACCCTTATAGCAAGCTCACCGTAGAGTCACTTACTGGCGACTTGAAACTCTATGACGGAAGAATGAACCACAATAACGGATGGTTCGTCTTGAGAAGCGAGATTGCAGCGGGTGCTACCAAAGGTGCCGTGAAATGGATTATCACGCCCAACATCGTATATAACTGGCTTTATCAGCCTGTTATCCAGACTTCACAGGTGGGCTACCATCCCAACCAGCCAAAGGAAGCTATCATCGAGACCGACAACAGAGACCAGGTCCGTGCGGAAGCATTGCTGGTGAAGATTGATGCCGATGGAGAAAAAGTGGTAAAGACCGTCACCCCGTCAGTATGGGGCAATTTCCTTCGCTATAACTATTTGAAGGTTGACTTTACCGACATCACCGAAGCAGGTTTGTACCAAGTAAAATATGGCACCTCCACCTCTTCTGTGTTCCGTATTGGCAAAGATGTATATGACAGAGGCGTATGGCAACCCGTCATCGAATATTTCCTCCCCGTTCAGATGTGTCACATGCGCGTGAACGAAAAATACCGTGTATGGCACGATGCTTGCCATATGGACGATGCCCTGATGGCTCCTGTGGGCAACCATATCGATGGCTACGACCAGCGCCCTGGTCTGACCAAGTATGCCGAGCGTGCCGAGGTGCCTGGTGTGAATGTAGGTGGTTGGCATGATGCCGGTGACTTCGACCTCCGTGTAGAGTCGCAAGCTGGTGAGTCATACATTCTTACCATGGCATACGAAGCATTCCATCCAGAGATTGACGTAACGGCTATCGACCAAGTGAAGCACGTGACTGAAATCCATCAACCAGACGGCAAGAACGATATCCTGCAGCAGATTGAGAATGGTGCCTTGACGGTAGTCAACAGCTACATCTCTTTAGGTAGGCTGTATCGTGGTATCATCTGCAACAGTCTGAGACAATATGCTATGTTAGGTGATGCTGCTGCCATGACAGATGGTATTAAGGGCAACGAAGACGACCGTTGGATATTTACAGAAGACAACCCAGGTAGGGCCATGAGCACCGCTGCTCAGTTAGCAGCAGTATCCAGAGTACTAAAAGGATTCAATGACACTTTGAGCGTACATTGTCTGAATATTGCCACCACTCTTTACAACGAGACAGAAGTCACCGGATGGCAGATAAGCAATAAATTACAAGCAGCTGCTGAACTGTACCTTACCACACAGCAGCAGTCTTACTTAGATTATATACTGGATAACCAACAGGTAGTGATGCAACAGATTTCACGCACAGGATGGTATATGGCCCGTGTGGCAAAGATTATCGAAACGCTAAAAGACAAGCGCGCAAAGCAGTTTACCTCCGCATTTAAGTCTGCGTTGGCCACGCAGAAAGAGAACCTTGATAAGCAGGCCGCTGAAACACCTTATGGTGTTCCATACCGTCCAAGTATCTGGGGCGCAGGCTGGGATATCCAGCGTTTCGGTTATGAATATTATTTTTTGAATGAAGCGTACCCAGAGATATTCCCAAAGGACATCATTTATAATGCATTGAATTTCATCTTAGGTTGCCATCCTGGTTCTAATCAGGCTTCATTCGCCTCTGGTGTAGGAGCTCAGTCAGCCACCGTAGCATATGGTTTGAACCGTGCTGATTGGAGTTACATTCCTGGTGGTGTAGTGTCTGGTACAGCACTAATTCGTCCAGATTTCCCTGAATTGCTGACGTTCCCATTCTTGTGGCAGCAGGTAGAATATGTATTGGGTGGGGGCTCATCACATTACATGTTCTTAGCCTTAGCCGCTCAACAACTGAGTAACAGATAAACCAAACTATAACCATGAAAATCTTGAAATCTTTATGGTTCGTGGCATTTGTTGGCAACGCACTCACCCTGAGTGCGGCCAACATTTCCATGAACACCCTGGAATGTAAAACGGATGCCATATCCTACAGTGACCAACGTCCCACCGCGGAGAAACGCTTATTCCGTTCTGAGGCGGTAGAACAGACAATCAAGCAGATGCAAGCCAAACTGACTAACCCCAAGTTGGCTTGGATGTTCAGCAACTGCTTCCCTAATACCCTGGATACCACTGTACATTTCAGTAAAGATGCCCAAACGGGCAAACCCGACACCTTTGTCTATACAGGCGATATCCACGCCATGTGGTTGCGCGACTCTGGTGCTCAGGTATGGCCTTACGTACAGTTGGCCAACCAGGATGCCCACCTGAAGGAGATGGTGGCAGGCGTCATCAACCGCCAGTTTGCCTGCATCAATATCGATCCGTTTGCCAATGCCTTCAATATGGAACCCATTCCTGGTGGAGGTGAATGGAAGAGCGACATGACCGACATGAAAGACGAACTGCATGAGCGCAAGTGGGAAATCGACTCACTCTGCTACCCTATCCGACTGGCATACGAATACTGGAAGGTGACGGGTGATGCCAGTGTATTCGATAAAGTATGGATGGATGCCATACAAAACATTCTGAAGACTTTCCGCGACCAGCAACGCAAAGAGAACAAGGGCAGCTATCGCTTCATGCGTCGCACCGAACGACAATTCGATACCATGAGCAACGACGGTTGGGGTGCTCCTGTTAAACCTGTGGGTTTGATTGCTTCGGCTTTCCGTCCTTCTGATGATGCAACTGTATTCTTGTTCCTGGTACCCTCCAATTTCTTTGCCGTAAATGTGTTGCACAAGACAGCTGAGATACTGACCACCGTCAACCACCGCAACGACCTGGCACAACAGTGTATTTCGTTGGCCAATGAAGTACAGCAAGCCCTGCAGCAGTATGCTGTCTATAATCACCCCAAATATGGAAAGATGTATGCCTACGAGGTGGATGGTTTTGGCAACCAATTGTTGATGGACGATGCCAACGTTCCTTCATTGCTCTCTATGGCCTATTTAGGATTGGTTGATATCAACGATCCCATCTACCAAAACACCCGTCGTTTCGTATGGAGCGAAGACAACCCCTACTTCTTCCGTGGCAAGGCTGGAGAAGGCATCGGTGGGCCGCACATCGGTCACGATATGCCTTGGCCCATGAGCATCATGATGCGTGCCTTTACCTCTCAGGACGACCAGGAAATCAAGCAGTGCATCCAAATGTTGATGGACACCGACGCTGGCACCGGCTTCATGCATGAATCGTTCCACAAAGACGATGCCACCCACTTTACCCGTGCTTGGTTTGCTTGGCAAAACACCCTCTTCGGAGAACTAATCATCAAGCTGGTGAATGACGGAAAACTGAATTTATTGAACAGCATTGAGTGAATTGCCAAAAAAAATATGTATATTCGCACCCTGAATTAACAAACTAGACAAAATTAGATGGAAACATTTTGGATAAAGGCCGTCCAGCTGATGCTGAGTTTGTCGTTACTGGTAGTGATTCATGAGGGCGGTCATTTTCTCTTTGCAAAATTATTCAAGACCAGGGTTGAAAAGTTCAGACTTTTTTTCGACCCTTGGTTTACTTTGTTCAAATTCAAGCCAAAAAACAGCGAAACAGAATATGGATTAGGTTGGATACCTCTGGGTGGCTATGTCAAGATAGCCGGCATGATCGACGAATCCATGGACCTGGAACAGATGAAACAACCTGCTCAGCCATGGGAATTCCGTGCCAAGCCAGCATGGCAGCGACTACTGATCATGATTGGCGGCGTATTGTTCAACTTCCTGTTGGCATTGTTCATCTATTCGATGATCCTCTATACCTGGGGTGATTCGTACATCCCTGTACAGCAAGCTCCTTTGGGTATGCAGTTCAACGAGACTGCCCACAATGTAGGCTTCCAGGATGGCGATATACTGATCTCTGCCGATGGCAAGCCATTGGAGCGAATGGGTACCGACCTGTTGATGAGTGTGGTAGATGCCCGTCAGGTAACTGTATTGCGCGACGGTAAAGAAGCCTCTGTTTATATCCCAGAAGACATGATCAACCGTCTGATGGAAGACAGTGTGACGTTTACCGCTTTCCGTATGCCTTTTGTGGTGGATAGTCTGATGACTGGAGCTCCAGCGGCATTGGCTGGCATACAGCCTGGCGACAGTATCATTGCCATGAATGGAAAGAGTCCGTTGGCATACGATGATTTCATGAAAGAGATGCAACAACGCAGAGAGGCCAAGAGCGATGACCACGATGTGACGCTGACCATCATGCGCAAGGGCGTACAGCAGGAACTGACAATAACAACCGACGAGGATTATAAGATGGGTGTCTATCCTGTTATCACCACTTCTAAGCTGTTGCCTATGGTCAAGACCAGCTATGGTTTCTTTGCTTCCTTCCCTGCCGGCATCACCTTGGGAGTGAACACCTTGAAGGGCTATGTCAATCAGCTGAAATATGTCTTCTCTAAGGAAGGAGCCAAACAGTTGGGTGGCTTTGGCACCATCGGCAACATCTTCCCGGCCTCCTGGGATTGGCACCAGTTCTGGTATATGACGGCTTTCTTGAGCATCATCCTGGCATTTATGAACATCTTGCCTATTCCTGCTTTGGATGGCGGACACGTACTGTTCCTGCTCTACGAGATCATTGCCCGTCGTAAACCAAGTGACAAGTTTATGGAGCGTGCCGAGGTAGTGGGTATGGCTATCCTGTTCCTGTTGCTGATTTGGGCGAACTTGAATGACGTTATACGATTTCTTTTTTAATTAAAATTTGACCATAAAGAGAGCTATATTAGGGTTGTTGATAATGCTGGTCAGCATACAGATGTATGCCAAGGATGACTTGAAGGCATTATATGATTCACTGGACTATACGGTGGCTCATAAGGACATGTATGTGCAGGAGAAAATCAAGCGCATCAATGAAATCCGCAGTGCCCTCTCCTATGCCAATCTCAGCGATGTCAACAAATATGTGGTCTATAACCAGCTATACAACGAATACTGGAAATTCGACCTCGACTCTGCCATCCATTATGCTCGCTTAGAGGTGGAAGCCGCTATCCGAATGGAAGATGGTTACCGTCAGGCACAGGCTGAGTTTCAGTTAGCTACCTCCTACGCCATGCATGGGATGTACCTGCAAGCTGAACAAATCCTGAACAAGCACAGTCTGGAAACACTGCCCAAGGATTTGCGGGCAGAATATTACAACGCCAATATCCAGTTCTTACAATATTATCTATATACCTCCGACTCGCCTGAAGATATCAGGACGCAAAGGAACTATCGCGACTCGCTCTATGCCACACAGGACCAGTCATCTATCGAATACCGACTCAATGTGGTGGATCGTATGCCAGAAGGCCAGCGTTTGGCTGGCTACAGCCAGTTGTTAGACCTGGTGGAAAAGTACTCTCCTTTGTATGCCCGCATATCTTATAATATCGGTAATATTTACGCCGGGCAAGGCGATCGTGATGAGGCAAAGAAATACCTGATTCGTTCTGCCCTCTCCGACCTGTATAACGTAACACGCGAGAACCAGTCCATCTATGAATTGGCTCGTTTGGCTTATGAGGATGGTGACCATGTACGGGCCTTCCGCTATGCGCAATCGTCCTTTGAAGATGCCATCACAGCAGGCATCCAGTTCCGTGTAACGCAGGTATCTAGTTTCTACTCCATCATCACTGATGTGTATCAGCGCCGAGAGGCAAGCGACAAGCAATCACTCATCAACATCATCGTACTGAGCGGCATCTTACTCGTATGCCTTATTGCTGCCATCTTCTTCATCTTCCAACAGCTGAAGAAAATCATGCGTATCCGCAAGGATTTGGCCGACAGCAACGACGAGTTACAACGCTTGAATGAAACACTAAACGACATGAATGCCCAGTTGCATTCCAGCAACTCACTATTGCAAGAGAATAACGACATCAAGGAACAATATATAGGCCAGTTCTTTAATATCTGCTCTGGCTATATAGATAAGATAGGTGATTACCAGAATGTGCTTTACCGTCTGGCGGTCAACAAACATTACGACGAACTGGTGAAGAAATTGCGCTCCACAACGTTGATTGACTCTGAGACTGAGGCATTGTACCACCATTTCGACACCATCTTCCTCAACCTCTTCCCTACCTTTGTGTCCGACCTCAATGCATTGCTCCGTGAAGAAGAACGTATTGTACTGAAGCAAGACACTCTTTTAAACAAGGAACTGCGCATTTACGCCTTGCTCCGCTTAGGTATCACCGATAGCGAAAAGATTGCCAATTTCCTGCGATGCTCCACCAGCACCATCTATAACTATCGTACCAAAATGCGTAACCGTGCCATAGACAAAGACTCATTCGAGGATAAATTTATTGGCAAGTAGTCTATATTTATTATTCCAAATTATCTACATTTTTACTCATTACTAAAAGCTTTATTACTCTGTATAATAGATAAATAACATTTTAAGTTATCTACATTTTTATATTGATTTTTCTCACGTACGCGTAAGTTCGTTAATTTTGTTATCAGAAAAGCGAGAAAACTCGCATTAGTTTTCATTGAATTAACGTACATACATTTAAGACCTTTCGTATGGAGAATACCATGATTAAAGTGGGCCTTATCGGCTTTGGCAGAATGGGCCGCTTTTATTTACACGAGTTCCAAAGAAACAAGAATTGGCAAGTTACTTATATTTGCGACCCTTTTGACAAGGCACAGGAAATGGCACGCGACTATTGTCCCACTGCTAAGGTGACTGGCAATGAAGACGATGTTTTCAATGACCCTGAGGTGGAGGTGGTGGCACTTTGTGCGCTGGCTGACTCCCGCAAGGATCAGATCCTGAAAGCACTGGCACACGGCAAGCACATCATTTCTGAGAAACCCATCGCCATGAGACCTGAAGACGAATGGGAACTTGTGAAGACCGTTGATCAAAGCGATCGTCTGGCTACTGTCAACCTCTACTTGCGCAGTTCATGGTATCATCATCAACTGAAAGAATTTATCGACGAAGGTGAGTTGGGTGAATTGGCCATCATCCGCATCTGCCACATGACTCCTGGCTTGGCTCCTGGCGAAGGTCATGAGGCTGAAGGTCCGTCTTTCCACGATTGCGGCATGCACTACTGTGACATCACCCGTTGGTATGCTCAGAGTGAGTACAAGACCATGCACTCACAGGCTTTGCGCATGTGGAACTACAAGGATCCTTGGTGGTTACAAGCACATGGCACCTTCGAAAACGGTATTGTTTATGACATCACACAGGGTTTCGTTTATGGACAGATGTCGAAAGACCAGACCCACAACTCATACATCGACTTGATTGGTACACACGGCATTGCCCGCATGACACATGATTTTAAAACCGCTACGGTAGAACTGCGAGGCATTACCAAAACCGTTACCATCAACAAGCCTTACGGCGGCAAGAACATCGACGTAATGATTGAGAAGTTTGCCCAAAGTATCCGCAACGGCAAACTTGACATGACTCTCCCATCATTACGTGACTCTGCTGTAGCTTCACAATTCTCATGGGACTGCTTAGCTGACGCTCGTACGCACGACCTTCCTGCTATTGGCGACCTCGACACGTTGGAGCAGATACGCTACCGTCGTGCCCACATGACCAATGGTTATGGCTTGCTACACCAGACCGTGAGCAAATAACAATTAATTATTAACCAAAAATCTTTAATATGTCAAACTTATCTAGAAGAAGTTTCCTTAAAACTGGAGCTGCCGCTCTGGCAGGATTCACAATTGCACCTAACATTATCTTAGGTAAGAGTTACGGACACATTCCTCCAACCGATAAACTGAACATCGCAGCTGTAGGTATTGGTGGCATGGGTAACAGCAATATCAAAAACATGGAAAAAACAGATAACATCGTAGCTCTTTGCGATGTTGACTGGAAGTATTCTAAAGATGTAATGGCACGTTTCCCAAATGCAAAAAAATATTGGGACTATCGCAAGATGTATGATGAGATTGGCAATACATTCGATGCAGTGCTTTGCGCTACGGCTGACCATACTCATGCCATCATCACATCTGATGCCATGACAATGGGTAAACATGTATATACCCAGAAGCCTATGACGCATTCTGTATATGAAACCCGTCTGCTGACAAAGTTGGCTAACAAATACAAGGTGGCAACCCAAATGGGTAACCAAGGTTCTTCTTCCGAAGGTACCGACTTGGTTTGCGAATGGATATGGAATGGTGAGATTGGTGAGGTTACTAAGGTAGAGTGCGCCACCAACCGTCCAATATGGCCGCAGGGTCTGAATGCTCCTGAAGTAGCCATGCGTCCACCTAAGACTCTGGATTGGGATTTATTCACAGGTCCTGCAAAGCTCCGTCCTTTCCATGAGGTTTATCATCCTTGGAACTGGCGTGGATGGTGGGACTATGGCACTGGTGCCCTGGGTGATATGGCTTGCCACATCATGCAGCCAGTAGTTGCTGCTCTGAAGTTGGGTTATCCTACTAAGATACAAGGTTCTTCTACCCTGTTGTTGGCCGACTGCGCTCCAAACGCACAGCGTGTGAAATTTACCTTCCCTGCACGCGACAACATGCCTAAGGTTGCTATGCCTGAAGTTGATGTCTATTGGTATGACGGAGGTATCTTGCCTGATCGTCCAGCTGGTTTCCCAGAAGGCAAGGAACTGATGCCGGGCAATGGTGGTCTTTGCATCTTCCACGGAACAAAAGACACACTGATCTGCAGCTGCTATGGTCAGAATCCTTGGTTACTCTCAGGCCGTGTGCCTAACGCTCCAAAGGTATGTCGTAGGGTAGAAAACGCCATGAGCGGTGGACACGAACAGGATTGGATCCGTGCTTGCAAGGAAAGTCCTGAGAACAGAGTAGAGACCAAGTCAAACTTCAACATTTCTGGTCCATTGAATGAAGTGGTTGTTATGGGTGTACTGGCAGTTCGCTTGCAAACCTTGAACAAGGAACTATTGTGGGATGGCGAGAACATGGAGTTTACCAACATTGGTCCTAACGAAGAAATCAGAATTGTCAAGAAAGACGACTTCAAGGTGGTGGATGGTGATCCTAAGTTCAACAAGGTCTATACCGATCCGGTAAATGCTCAGCAGTTCGCTCGCGAGCTTATCAAGCACAACTACCGTGAAGGTTGGAAACTGGTTGACATGCCAAGATAAAAGTAACTAAGGATATTTGTTTAAAGTAATATTTATAAAGAAATGAAGAAAAGTTTATTTACAATGGCAAGCTGCATGGTAATGGCAGCTGCATTCACCGCTTGCGGTGGTCAGCAGAAGAATGCTGGCGAGGCTGAAGAAGAAGCAGCAACAACTACTACCATCAATGTTTCAACCACTCCTAACGGCGCTGAGACACAGGCTTTAGAGCTGGCTACTGACGCTGACGGCTATATCAGCATCTTTGATGGCAAGACCTTCAACGGTTGGCGTGGCTATGGCAAGGAGAAAGTTCCTGCTCGCTGGGTCATCGAAGATGGCTGCATCAAGTTCAATGGTTCAGGTACTGGTGAGGGCCAGACCAACGAAGGTGGTGACTTGATTTTTGCTCACAAATTCAAGAATTTCGAGTTGTCTTTCGAATACAAGATTTCTAAGGGTGGTAACTCTGGTATCTTCGTACTGGCACAGGAAGTTCCAGTTGAGGGCAAGCCAGGTGAGTTCGAGCCTATCTATATCTCAGCTCCAGAGTACCAGGTACTCGACAACGCCAATCACCCAGATGCAAAGATGGGTAAGGATGGCAATCGTCAGGCAGCTTCTCTGTACGACATGATTCCTGCTAAACCACAGAACGCTAAGCCTGCTGGCGAGTGGAACACTGGTTCTATCATGGTGTTCAAGGGCACCGTATTGCACCAGCAGAATGGCGAGAACGTAGTGGAATATCACTTGTGGACTCCACGTTGGACTGAAATGCTGCAGGCAAGTAAGTTCAGCGAAGAGGCTTGGCCAGTGGCATTCAACTTGCTGAACAATCTGGGTGGCGACAACCACGAGGGCTTCATCGGTTTCCAGGATCATGGCGACGATGTTTGGTTCCGCAACATCAAGGTGAAGGTAATGGACTAATCCTAACCTACTGATAACACAAATCCCCGCCCACTCGGACGGGGATTTATTATATCTGATAATTTGCAACAGAAAGATTTGGATTATTGATGGGAAAAACGTTACTTTGTGCAATGCAGTAAGATAAAAATCGTTTCACTTATAATTTGAAATAATGGAAAAGAAGAATGTAAAAGAGGCAGCTCAGAAGCTGAAGGAACAGGACATGGAGCAAGTAGCTGGTGGTGCTACAACAAAAAAAAGAAGACCAGAAGTTATCTTGCAGCCCAATGATAAAAAAATACGTAAGTTTTAGTATGGCATAATCAAAATCAATATATATGGAAGTCATTCAGAGTTTCACTATCGACCATACTCACCTTAAGCCAGGCATCTATGTGTCGCGCGAAGACAAGGGGTTTACCACTTTCGACCTACGTATTACAGAACCCAATAAGGAACCTGCCGTAGCTCCAGCAGCCATGCATAGCATGGAACACCTGATGGCGACCTGGTTTCGTAATAGTGAGGCAAAGGATGATGTGGTGTATGTTGGTCCCATGGGGTGCCTAACGGGTATGTATATCATCATGACGGGAGCCTACACCGTGGAAGATATGCGTAGCTTAACCATCAGATGCCTCCAATGGATACTTACCCAAACGGAGGTGCCTGCTACCACACCCGAAACCTGCGGGAACTATCTGTTGCACGACTTGCCCATGTGCCACTGGGAAAGCCAACGCTATCTGGATCGTCTGGAACACGATTTCCACAGCGAATATACCCAACTACACATCACCCTCGAAGATGGCAAGGTATTTGCAGATGCTTAAAAAGAGGATTTAAGTCTCTATCTAACAAAATAAAGGGGTTTAGCCAAAGACTAAGCCCCTTTTTATTTTTAGGAACATCTTACTTCCCAGCTCTCTTTATCAAGATGCTAAAGGTTATTACCTCGATGAACAACAGGCCTGCCGGGATGAGTACCCACACAGGGGTTTGATAAGCCATAGACAGCAGCAGGCAGATGCCCATGATGCCTAAAATGATGTTCATGCCCCTTACTTGGGTGACTGCCAACTTCAACTGCTTCACGGTGGAAATGCGGGTAGAGGGATTCATCAAACGTGGACGATAGGCAGAAAAGCCCACCAATAACATCACCAGTGTCCAACAGCCCGTTACAATAAGGAGCGATGAAGGGTCACCCGTCTGATTGACCTCCCCATCCAGACTCATATGAAGGGCTATCTCACTACCTGCCATCTCTCTCCAAAGCACAGCAGCCACCACCCACATGGCAAGTAACAGGAGCAGAGCCACGAATTCCAGAATACGATCGGTCCACGTTACTTCCAGTCGGACGTTATAGATTTCCGATGGCCTTTGTTCGTTAAACAGTCTCTTCCAATTCATTGTTCTTCTGTTTTTTCAGCCTTCCGCTTTTGCGCAACGCTTCGTTGATAATCCATTGCAGCTGTCCATTGGTGGAACGGAACTCATCAGCTGCCCACGCCTCGATGGCGTTCATGGTGGCAGCATCGACACGCAGCACAAAGCTTTTGGTCATGTTTTCCTTCTTTGACATGCTAAGAGTCGATTAGATGATTAATGATTCAATGTACCCGTATTTACCACAGGCTGAGCAGCATCGTCGCCACAAAGCACTACCATGAGGTTGCTCACCATAGCAGCCTTCTTCTCATCGTCCAGTTCCACCACATCTTCAGCAGAGAGCTTGTCGAGTGCCATCTTCACCATCGATACAGCACCTTCTACAATCTTCTCGCGGGCCGTAATGATGGCAGCGGCCTGCTGACGACGCAACATCACAGCAGCAATTTCAGGAGCGTATGCCAAGTAGTTGATACGGGCTTCCACTACCTCAATACCAGCCAATGCCAGGCGCTCATTGAGTTTGTTTTCCAACTGCTGGTTGATTTCATCGCCACCGCCTCGCAGGGTCAGTTCGTTTTTCTTTTCGTCGGTATCATCATAAGCATACTGACCAGCCACCTGACGCAAAGCCGCATCACTCTGTACCTGCACAAACTGCTCCAATGCCTTCATCATACCTGCCACACCAGCCGTAATCTGATCGGGCTTCACATTGCTCTGCGCCATGGTCTGTGCATCAATTTCAAACATAGCCTTATAGGTATCCTTCAGCTTCCATACCAGCACCAAGCCTATCATGATGGGGTTACCCGTCTTGTCGTTCACCTTGATGGGTTGTGCATCGAGGTTCCTGGCACGAAGAGAGAGCTTCTTGCCACTCATGAAGGGGTTGATCCAGTAATAGCCCGTCTTGGTAAAGGTACCACGATACTTACCAAAGAAGGTAAGAACACGTGCCTCGTTGGGCTCCAACATTACGAAGCCTGCCCAGAGGAAGAAGGAAACAATCAGGGCAATAGGAGCAGCCACGATGAGCCACCAATCGCCGTAGATGATGAACAATACGATAGCAGCGATACCTGCTATCGTCAACAACAGATTGAAGAACAGCATAGCGAAGCCGTTCAATGTTGTACCTTGATAGTTAGTTTCTTTTGTTCCCATAGTTGTTATTATTTAGTTAGTTAAGTTTGATATTATTTTGATATCACAAAGATAGTAAAATAAATTTGATATCTCCAAATATTTTCGCAAAAATAATAACAAAAAAATGTAGGCAACAGAAAATGTTGCCTACACCTTATTTATATATTACTTTACTGCCTTATATATTACCCCTCCACCCTTCGGGCACCTCCCCTTTACATGGGGAGGAGTTTTGGAGGAACTTCAGCTTTGCCTTTTATGCCCCTGATTAGGGGAGCTGACAGCTTACTGACTGAGGGGTATTCTGCTATTTACTCGATGATGCGTCCCTTAGACTGGTCGCGATCCTTTGGAGCAGGAGTCTCAGCTGGATGACCCATGATGATGATATTGATCAACTCGGTATTCTCAGCAAAGCCGAAAGTCTTTGCTAAGTAATCCTTAGCCTCAGCACTGTCATTGATCATGCGAGCAGGAGCAGCCTGATAGGTAGCGCCCAAACCCAGTGCATGAGCAGCCAGCAGCATGTTCTCACACAACAGAGCTGTATCTTCGCGGTTATAAGCAGTGGCCGTCTCGCCAGTCTCAGCAGCAATAAAAGCTACAGCAGGAGCGTTAGCAAAAGCATTCTTGTCGCCATTGCGTTCTTTCATCATCTTACCCATCTCTGTATTCATCATCAGGTTAGAAAGTGCATTCAGCATATCCTGGTTGGTAACGATGCGTACCTGCCAGTCTTGCTTGTTCATAGCACTGGGTGCCTGCAAACCTGCCTTGAGGATGGTTTCCAGATCAGCCTTAGCCACAGGCTCGTTGGTAAACTGACGTACGCTGACGCGTGTCATGATGTTCTCAATTACTACAGCAGCTTTGTCCACTTCAGCAGCCTCTTGTGCAGTTGCAGGCTGTTGACCACAGCTAACCAGTGCCAATGCGCTGGCAGCAATCATTAAGTTCTTCAATTGTTTCATTTGCTTTATTATTTTTAAATTAAACATATCATTTCTGGCGACAAAGGTAGTAATAAAATTTATATATTTGCACATAAAAACAAAAAGTTATGAAGAAAGCCATTATCATAGGAGCCTCATCAGGCATGGGAAAAGAAGTGAGTAAATTGTTGTTAGCTGATGGTTGGCAGATAGGCATCGGGGCCAGAAGGATGGATGCCTTGGAGGAAATCAAGCAGATGAAACCTGAAGCAGTGGTAACAGCTGCCATCGACGTGATGGCAGAAGAAGCTCCCCTACACTTAGAGCAGTTGATAGCCGACAATGGGGGCATGGACTTGTTTTTCTTGGCTTCTGGTATCGGCAAGCAGAATCCCAATCTGGATAGCGAAATAGAACTACGTACGGTGGCAACCAACGGCATGGGGTTTACACGCATGGTGGATACAGCCTTCAACTGGTTTGCTGCAAATGGGAGTAAAGGACAGATTGCTGTCATCAGCTCTATTGCTGGGGTGAAAGGTTTGGGCATGGCTCCCTCCTACTCTGCTACTAAAGCATTTCAGAATACCTACATAGAAGCATTGAATCAGTTGGCCCACATGAGGCATCTTGACATCAGCTTTACCGACATCCGTCCTGGTTTCGTAAAGACCGACTTACTGAACGATGGCAAGAACTACCCGTTGCTGATGGACAAAACAAAGGTAGCAAAGAAAATCATCAATGCTATCTATCACAAACGTAGTGTGCAAATCATTGACTGGCGGTATCGCATTCTTGTTTTCTTCTGGCGACTTATCCCAAGATGGCTATGGGTTAGGCTAGCAATCAGGAACTAAGAACCAAGCTGGCATAGCCCATGTAGGCAGAATCAGCGCTTGATGTCCCAAAATTTCGCTGAACAAAACACGGCATTCACTGAAAAGATTTTCCTGGAAGGGTGTTTGAATATACCTTTGCAGCAGAATTTTGTAGTTTATTCAATTATTTAGTATGAAAACCAAATTTACTTTATTTGCATTAATGGCAGTAGTTGCTTTGGTGGCCACTTGCTGCTCGGTTGAAGATGACAACAATGGCTATCCCTCTATGACAGACATGATGGGAATGGGCGGACAACAAGCACCTGGTGGTATGGGGCCCGGCAGTATGGGTCCTGGTGGCATGGGTGGTTCCGACACCAGTGGCAACGATTTGGCTGACTTCGACATCAGTCTGAACAGCACAGCACTGACCAGCGACACAGAGATCATCCCAACGGATGAAAGCGACGAGAGCTACGAGGATTATGTGGAGCATTCCTCTTTTTCTGAGACAGTAAGCATTAGTTATACTGATAACGGTGCTACGTTGAGTGACCTTCCCAATGGTGTGGAAGCAGTGGTGGACGGCGCAGGCGTCATCATAAACTCTACCATCAAGGGGGTGAATTACCAACTTTCAGGTAATAGTTCCAATGGGTATTTTAAGATATATAGTGAGAAGAAGTTCCAACTCACTTTGAACGGTGTGACACTGACCAACACGACAGGAGCTGCTATCAATATCCAAAGTGGCAAACGTGCGTTTGTGACCTTGACAGATGGCACCAGTAACCGTCTGACTGACGGCACCAGCTACAACACCCCTGATGGCGAGGACGAAAAAGGTACTTTCTTTAGTGAAGGACAGCTGATTTTCAACGGCAAGGGTGCGTTGGAAGTGTATGGTAACAAGAAACACGGCATCGTGAGCGATGACTACGTTCGTTTCCGTGCAGGTACCAATATTTATGTAACCACTGCAAAGGGTCATGGCGTCAAGACCAATGACTATGTGGTAATAGGTGGTGGCGTTCTGAATATCGAGGTTAGTGGAACAGCCAAGAAGGGCATCAGCACTGATGGTTACATGTTGGTAACGGGTGGACGTACCACCATCCTCACCTCTGGAGATGCTGAATATGATGCAGATGAGAACGACGTATCTGGTGCAGCAGGCATCAAGGCCGACGGCTATTTCCAGATGGATGGCGGACAACTGAACATCAAGAGCACGGGTGCTGGTGGCAAGGGCATCAACACCGATGGAGAGATTATTGTCAACGATGGTGACATTCAGGTCATTACAACGGGTCAGACTTTTACCTACAATAGCGACCTCGACTCGAAAGCCAAGGGTATCAAGAGCGATACGGATGTCACCATCAACGGTGGTACTGTGAAGATCAAGACGATGGGTGGTGAAGGAAGCGAAGGTCTGGAAGCCAAGGGTGTGATGAACCTGAATGGTGGTGAGATTGAGATTGCCAGTTACGACGACTGCATCAACTCGGCTGGCGATCTAACCATCAACGGAGGCTATATCTACGCTTTTGCAACCAACAACGATGCCATAGATAGCAATGGTGACCTTTATATCAAAGGTGGTGTGATTGTAGCCTTGGGAGCCAGTGGTGCTGAATGTGCCATCGATGCAGCGGAAGGTAAGAACCTTTATATCAGCGGTGGTACAGTAATCGGCGTGGGTGGAAGCAATGCTACCTTCCCTGCTTCCAGCAGTAACCAAGTGTCTATAGCATTCTTGGCCAGCGAAACAGCGGGAAAGACCCTCACGGTAAGTGACGGTAGTAACGGAGAGTTAAGCTTCACAATCAATCGGAATTACCAAAGTGGTCTCTACCTGATTTCATCACCTGATTTCCAGAACGGCGCAAGCTACACCATTTACTCGGGATCAACCGTGAGTGGAGACCACTGGCACGGACTTTACACGAAACCAACTGTGAGCAATTGGGGTACAAGTCTGGGAACCGTAACAGCACAGCCATCAGCAGGCGGCAGCAACAATGGTCCTGGCGGTATGCGTGGTTGAGCATAATCAAACAGAATGAAATAGTTTGGCGGCCTTTCGTTTGGAAAAGTGCCGCCAACTTTTTAATTTTGCGTCGTAAAGATGCAACAATGAAGATTTTATCCGACATTAAGAAAAAGTTAACAGCTCAAAAAAAGATCATCTACTTGGTGATATGGACACTGATCATTACATTACCATTAATATATATTTGGTTTGACAGGTCGTTCATACAAGGTCCTCCTCCAGGTGATCGTATGGAAATGAGAGACGGTAACCGTCCGCCAGCGCCACCCTTCAATCCTAATAACATTCCTGACTTCACCCAGCAACAGCCTCCTCAAGGACAAAACATGGGGAACGGTGAAATGCCTCCGCCCAAGCCCAATGGTACGGATATGCCACCAGAGATGAGAAACGGAGAACCACCTGTGGATTGGCATCGCATATTGGGTAAGGTATTGTTCTCTCTTTTAGTTATTGGCGGATATATAGGGGGCATCTATATCTACAGAAAACAACGTGAGGAAAAGACGGTCCCCACCATTCAACCTGTTGGCCAACAAGAAACATCGTCCAACGAAGCAGCTCAGCAAGACGAAGACAACGATTTCATCTTCGTGAAATCGGAATACCGCATGGTACGCATCCATATTTCCAAAATACGCTATGTGGAAGGCATGAGCGAATACCTGCGTCTCTATATGGATGGAGAAGCCAAGCCCATCATTGCCTTGCTCAGTATGAAGAAACTAGAAGAGCGTCTGCCACAATATTTCATGCGGGTGCATCGCTCCTACATCGTCAACCTGCAAAAGATACAACAAATAGAGCGTGGACGCATCGTCATGGACAAAGACACCTACATTCCAGTTAGCGATGGCTACAAGGATGCATTCAACCGTTTCCTCAATGAGAAATCCTTAGAGAAATAATTTAGACCATAATGACGTGATTATGAAAAATAATCCGTAATTTTGCATTCAAATTTACTAATTTATCACTTAACAAACGAAAGAATGAAAAAACTGAATGCAATGCTGTTGGCTGTTGTAGCAGGTTCATGCCTTATCACCATGAGCAGCTGCAACGGTAAGAAATGGACTGAAGAGCAGAAAGGCTCTTACAATCTGATTGTTCAGAAGGGTGGACAAACCCTTGGTTACTCACCTACCTCTGGTGTGGCTATTCTCACCGACAAAGGTTATGCTTTCAAGGATTTGAACCGTAATGGTGTTCTTGATCCTTATGAAGACTGGCGTCTTGACCCTAAGACCCGTGCCATCAACCTGGCAGAGCAGCTGTCAACCGAAGAGATTGCCGGTTTGATGCTCTACAGTGCTCACCAGTCAATCCCTGCTGCTGCTATGGGTGGCAGAGGAGGTGGTGTCACCTATAACGGCAAGCCATATGCTGAGAGTGGTGCCAAGGCTTCTGATCTGAGCGATGCACAGAAGAAGTTCCTGAAGGAAGATAACCTGCGTGCCGTATTGGTAACACGTGTGGAAAGTCCTGCCATTGCCGCTAAGTGGAACAACAACGTGCAGGCTTACGTGGAAGGCTTGAACCATGGTATCCCAGCTAACAATAGCTCTGACCCTCGTCATGAGACTTCTTCTGACGCTGAGTACAACTACGGTGCTGGTGGTCAGATTTCTTTGTGGCCATCATCTTTGGGTATGGCTGCTACTTTCGACCCTGCCATCATGAAGAAATTTGGTTATATCGCAGCTGAGGAGTACCGTGCATTGGGTATCGCTACTGCTCTGTCACCACAAGTTGACTTGGCTACAGACCCACGTTGGAGCCGTTTCAGCGGCACATTCGGTGAGGGTACCAAGTTGGCTACAGACCTTGCTCGTGCTTATTGTGATGGTTTCCAGACCTCTCCAGAGGGCTATCGCATCGATGGTGCCTGGGGCTATCAGAGTGTGAACGCCATGGTAAAGCACTGGTATGGCTATGGCGCTCAGGAAGGTGGTCGTGACTCTCACTATAACTATGGTAAGTTTGCCGTTTATCCTGGCAATAACCGTGAGGAGCACGCCCTGACCTTTACCGAGGGTGCTTTCAAGTTGGAAGACGGTACAGGCATGGCTTCTGCTGTAATGCCTATCTATAGCATCCTGTTCAACCAGGATCCTTCTGGTGAGAATGTTGGTGGTAGCTTCAGCAAGTGGATGATTCAGGATCAGCTGCGCGACAAGTATAAGTTCGAGGGTGTGGCTTGCACCGACTGGGGCATCACCAACGACAACAAGGCAGTGGATGCATTTGACGGCAAGTGCTGGGGCGTTGAGAACCTGAGCATAGCAGAGCGTCACTATAAGATTCTACAGGCTGGCGTTGACCAGTTTGGTGGTAACAACGATAAGGGTCCTGTATTAGAGGCTTATCAGATGTGGGTAAACGACTTTGGCAAGGAAAGTGCTGACGCTCGTTTCCAGCAGAGTGCTTATCGTCTGCTGCTGAACGTGTTCCGTACTGGTTTGTTCGAGAATCCTTACCTCGACCCAGAAGCAACTACTGCTACCGTTGGTAAGAGTGAGTTTATGGAGGCTGGCTATGACGCACAGCTGAAATCTGTGGTAATGATCAAGAACCACGACAACACGCTGCCTGTTAAGGATAAGAAGAAGGTATATATTCCTAAACGCCATCAGACTCAGACCCGTGGATTCTTCGGTATGAGCGGTGAGGACAAGTGGGTAGATCCAGTGAACCTTGATCTCGTGAAGAAGTATTTCGATGTGGTTGACAGTCCTGCTCAGGCAGATTTCGCCATTGCTTTCATCCAGGCTCCTAACAGTGGTGTAGGTTATGATGCTGATGACGCTAAGCGTGGTGGTAACGGTTACTTACCTATTAGCTTGCAGTATAACGACTATACAGCAACCTATGCTCGTGCAACCTCTATTGCAGGTGGTGATCCACTGGAGAAGTTCACCAACCGTACTTATAAGGGCAAGAGTGTGAAGACCAGCAACAAGGATGACCTGAAGATTATCCTCGACACCAAGGCTGCTATGGGCAACAAGCCTGTTATCGTAGTGCTGAATACTGGCAAGCCAGTCGTTCCAGCAGAGTTTGAGGGTAAAGCTGATGCTATCCTGATTTCATTCGGTGTACAGAACCAGGCTATCTTTGACATCATCAGTGGCAAGAGCGAGCCTTCTGGCTTGCTGCCTATGCAGATGCCTGCTAACATGATGACTGTTGAGCAGCAGAACGAGGATGTTCCTCGCGACATGGTTTGCTACAAGGATGCTGACGGCAATACCTACGACTTCGCTTTCGGCATGAACTGGAGCGGTGTTATCAACGATGCTCGTGTAGCAACTTACAAATAACCTTAATTATATTTAAAAGGCTGTATCTCGAGGTACAGCCTTTTTTTATTTATTAACTATCAGTTATGAAGAAATCTTTATTAGCTTTAGTTTTCGGAGCTACACTGCTGACTAGCTGTAACGCCAATAGTGGAAGTGGTGACGCTGAGATGGACCGTTTCATCAACGACCTAATGTCGAAGATGAGCATTGAAGAAAAAATCGGTCAATTGAACCTGCACAGTTATGCAGGCTTCCGTTCTGCCGAGAAAGTGAATACTGACGATGAGAACGTAAAACAGCTTATGGCTGGTCAGATGGGTGGCATGTATGGCATCAGCAATGTCAATACCCTTCGTCAGTTACAAGATCTTGCCCTACAGACTAAGCATGGCATTCCATTGTTCTTTGGCTTGGATATCATTCATGGTCATGAAACGGTCTTCCCTATTCCACTGGCATTATCTACCTCTTGGAACATGCCTATGTTGGAGCAAGTGGCTCGCACAGCAGCCGTTGAGGCCACTGCTACTGGTATCAACTGGGTATATAGCCCTATGGTGGATATCGCTCGTGATGCCCGTTGGGGGCGCATAGCAGAAGGCAATGGAGAAGATCCATATTTGGGTGGTGAGATTGCCAAGGCATATGTGTTGGGTTATCAGGGTCACGATGCAGAACTGGACTCTACAGAGGTAATGGCTTGTGTAAAGCACTATGCCCTGTATGGTGCAGCAGAAGCTGGCCGCGACTACAACACTGTCAATCTCGGCCGCCAAGAAATCCTGAACAGTTATATGCGTCCTTATGCTGAAGCTGCCAAGGTAGGTGCTGCATCATACATGAGTTCCTTCAATGAGTTTGAGGGTATTCCTGCCACTGCCAACAAATATCTGCTGACTGATTTGCTGCGTGATACTTACGGTTTCAATGGTTTCGTGGTGAGCGATGCTACTGCCGTTATTGAGGAAGTAGCACATGGCATCGGTGATTTGCAGGAAGTATCAGCCCGTTCATTGCAAGCTGGCCTGGATATGGATATGAATAGCGATGGTTTTATCGGAACACTGAAGAAGTCACTGGACGAGGGACGTGTAACAAGAGCCGATATTGATAAGGCTTGCCGTCGTATCTTAGAGGCGAAATACAAGTTGGGGCTGTTTGAGAATCCTTACAAATACTTGAACCCTGATCGTGCAGCCAAAGAAGTGTTTACTGCTGAAAGTCGCGCTTTCGCCCGTCAAGTAGCGCAAGAATGCCAGGTATTGTTAAAGAACAATGGTGTTCTGCCCTTGAAGAAAGATGCTCGCATCGTCGTTATAGGTCCATTGGCTGACAATGCTAGCGAAATGTCTGGAACGTGGAGCATGTCTAATCATGCAGATGAAAACGTCACCATTCTGCAAGGTATTAAGGATGCTGTTAATAACCCCAATAACGTAAGTTATGCAGAGGGAAGCTGGTTCTTGAATGATGCTCAGCTGGAGAGCGACCTCAAATATGGTTTGATTGGTCTGTTTATGCCTGACTTTAAACCAGAGCCAGTGCACACTACACCTAAGGCTACGCTTCTGACAGAAGCTTTGGCAAAAGCTCGCCAGGCAGATGTGGTTGTTGCTTGTGTAGGTGAAAACGCCATGATGAATGGTGAAGGTGCCTCTCGCGCCGACATTTCCATTCCTGATGCACAGTTGGAGTTGTTGAAAGCATTGAAAACTACAGGTAAACCAGTAGTGCTGGTACTCAATACAGGTCGTCCTCTGACACTTACATGGGAAGATGAGAATATGGATGCGATACTCAACACCTGGTCACAAGGTTCCGAGGCTGGTCATGCCATTGCCGATGTTTTGTTTGGTGATGTAAATCCAAGTGCAAAGCTCACCACTTCCTTCCCTCGCGCAGTAGGTCAGTTGCCTCTTTACTATAACCATAAGAATACAGGCCGTCCACATGGTGACGAAGAGAAGTACATCAAATTCCGAAGCAATTACATTGATGTGGTGAATGCTCCACTTTATCCATTTGGCTATGGTCTGAGCTATACCACTTATGAATATAGTGATGTAACATTGTCTGCTCCTGAAGTGGTCAATGGTGGCAAATTCACCGCAACAGTAACTGTAAAGAATACGGGTAATATGGATGGCAAGGAAATCGTTCAGCTCTATATACATGATGTGGTAAGCACTTCTACCCGTCCTGTTAAAGAACTGCGTGGTTTCCAAAAGATAGATATCAAGGCTGGTGAAACTAAAACCGTTATCTTTGAGCTTTCTACTGAAGATCTGAAGTACTACAACCATGAGTTGGAGTATGTTTGCGAGCCTGGTGACTTTGAGATTATGATTGGTCCTAACAGCCGTGATACAAAGACTGCTGTTCTAACAGTCAAGTAAGTCCAATCCACATATACAAAAAGAGTCACTACTTTTGAGGTCACCATTCTAATCTGGCTTCCCTCTATTATAAAGCACCCACAGACAATCGTAGGTGCTTTATTTATAAAGTTCAACCTAAAAAACTATCTGCGTATTTGACAGTTGTAATAGAAAAAACTATATATTTGCAATAGGAAGACTAATAGCTTTTGTATGAAAACGAAAGATCATCTTATAATTAGGTTATATATTGCTTTTTCCTTAATGGGTTTGGTGGCTCATGCCCAGGAAACTAATTACGATGAATCCGAAGTGGGTACCTATGAGCTACCCGATGCTCTGACTACACTCAATGGTCAGAAAGTGGTTAACAAGGAACAATGGGAAGAAGTACGCCGTCAAGAAATCATAAAACTTTTCGAGGACAACGAGTATGGCATTATGCCCGATGCAACCATCAAGTCAAGCTATCGCATTGTTGAGGAAAGCGACAATGCTTTAGGAGGGAAAGCTATTCGCCGTCAGGTAGAAATAACGTTTAGTAATAATGGACAGACTCGCCAAATGCTCGTACTGCTTTATATGCCAAAAGACGTAAAAAAGTGTCCTGTTTTTGTATCACCTAACTTCCAAGGGAATGCTACTACGACAACAGACCCATATGTCATCGAGTCTCAATTCAGTACTAACGAACGGGCTAACCAAACCAGCAGATGGTCTTATGACCATATTATCAATTCTGGGTATGCAGTTGCTACCTTCCACTATTTTGATGTTTATCCAGATAAGGACAATGATGTGATTGAATCCATCTACCCTCTTTTTGGCATCAACTCTGATGATGATCTACAAGAAAATTCTGGCAAAGCCATCGCTGCATGGGCATGGGGATGCTCTCGGGTTCAGGATTACTTGCTTACTTTAGACAATATTGATAAAGAACGTACCATAGTCATGGGGCATTCCCGCTTAGGTAAGGCAGCTTTATGGTGTGGAGCATTGGATCAACGCTTTGCAATGGTTGTATCCAATGATTCTGGATGCTCGGGGGCCGCAATCTCTCGCCGGAATTATGGTGAAACAGTACAAAGTATCAACAAATCTTTCCCTTGGTGGTTCTGCAATAAATATCAGTCATATAACCAGGATGTATCCTCACTTCCCATGGACCAACATGAGTTGATTGCTCTAATTGCTCCACGAGCAATTTATGTAGCCAGTGCCCAGGAGGATCAATGGGCTGACCCTCGTGGCGAATTTCTCTCCTTACAGGAAGCTAGTAAAGTATACGCACTCTATGGTTTAGATACCCTCCAAGGTTACTCTTTCCCTGCTGTCAACGAGCATCTTTGGAAAGGTAATTGCGGTTATCACATCCGCACCGGAATCCATGATGTGACAGACTTTGATTGGGAATCATACATTGGATTCGCAAACGAAAAACTCAAGTTTACCAAATAGTATATCCTTTTACACAGAAAACTCAATTGTATACCATATATTATAATAATGAAGGCTCCTATCTAGGAGCCTTCACTGTTATTCCACCACGGGAATTTCTATCTGAGAACCGTAGCGGTGATACTCATTGGCGATTGACTGCTCTTGAATATAGAGTGCCAATTCGATACGTCCATCCTTCACTGGAACCGAATGAGCGATGTACTTATCATAGTTGGCAGCTGCTTCACATACTACATCTGGCATACGGGACGAAATGACACGCACACGACCATAGTTCTTGATGGATTCCAAGAAAGCGGCCATATTCTCTTGCTTCTTTTCACCATCGAGTTGCTCGTACAATGGATTGCTGACATCCATTGATACGGTGAGCTGTGTGCCAACAGTCTTTGCAGCCAACTGCACCATCTGCACTTGTTCGAGTGCTTCATCACCAAACAGACGAAGCACCATGCCGCCATCCACTGGAAGATAGCGGAACACATTCTGCTCGCCACGAATCTTTGGCTGGATATTGCGAGCGTGCTTGAACTCTTTATCGTACCATTCAGCATACGACTGCTTATAATCAGTTGTAGAGCCAGGCTTGTCAGAGATATGCATAAATTGAGCACAATAGTTAGGACCACCAGCTTTCAATCCAGGGCCAAAAGCGGATAACTTCATGCCGCCAAATGGCTGCCTATTTACAACGGCGCCTGTAATACCTCTATTAATATAAAGGTTGCCTGCCTTGATATGGTTCTTCCAATACTTCTGCTCCTGTTCATCGAGCGATTGCAGACCAGATGTCAAACCATAATCAAGACTGTTTACCAGATCCACCGCCTCCTCCAAAGTATCAAATGGCGTTACTGCCAACAACGGAGCAAACAATTCAGTACGGAAAGTATAAGAATCTGGCTTTACATTTATCTTCACCGTAGGCTTGAGGATATATTTCTTCTCATCCACAAACTCGGGAGCAATCAGCCATTTCTCTCCTGGTTCCAACTGACAAGCCTTCTCCAGTTTCTCGTTGTGGTTGGTGATCATCGGTCCCACGATATTGCCGGCATTCCAAACACCACCGACCTTGGGTGAAGAGGCACAGTCCTTTAACTTCTCCATAAACTCAGGATCTTTATACACAGAGCGTTCCACCAAGAGAATAGAGCAAGCCGAGCACTTCTGACCAGCATTACCAAAGGCCGAACGACAAGCATTCATGATGGCATGGTCACGATCACCCTTAGCAGAGAGAATCATCACATTCTTACCACCTGTCTCTGCTGACAATGGTACCAACGGGTTGTTTTGGGCAATGCTCTGCGCTGTCTCTGTGCCACCCGTCAGGATGATGTGCTTGATGACAGGCGATGAGGTAAGCAACGGCGTAGCCTCCTTGTTGGCAATGATTACCTGCAAAGCTTCCTTTGGTACGCCAGCCTCCCAGAATGCCTTGGCGAAGAGCCAAGCCACAGGAGCCGCTACAGTAGCAGGTTTCAGGATACAGGTGTTGCCTGATGCCAATGCAGCTACCACACCACCGCATGGAATAGCGCATGGGAAGTTCCAAGGTGACAAAACCAATACCGTGCCTTTGGCTTTCATCTCAATGTCGTCCAAAGCAGCATATTTTTTCATCGTTGTGGTGTAGAAACGGCAATAGTCGATACCCTCTGACACCTCCACATCAGCCTCTTCCACCGTCTTACCCGTAATGGCACACATAGAGCCTATCAAATCACCTCGCATTTGCCCCATAATATTCGCAGCTTTGTACATAATGCGATGACGTTCCTCAATGGTAGTATTCCTCCATCCTCCGGCATCTTTCTCTGCGATATCCAGTATTTGTTCAACCTGTACTTTATTAGCTCGCGACATCTCACAAACCAACACATCACCCTCCTGACTACGGTCGTAGTAGCTAACCTTATCTTCATTATATACCAGCTCGTCACCTATTTGCGTAGGCAGTGTGTCACCAGGTTTCCAGTCACCCCACCCTGCCTTCTCATAGTTCATCTTGCCTGTAGATTTCCATTTTGCAAAAATCTTCTCCACCCACTCTTGGTTGCAGAAGCGGTCGAAGTCGGTATCTGGCTCGTTGATCATTTCATCCTGAGGTTCCTGTCCTATATAAGGTTTGTTACGATCTTGCGTACGAGTAGGAATATGGGTGATGGTATCCTTCATATTATACGCGTTGATAAACTGCTGCTGCAACTCTTTCCACTCTGGAGTATCCGGCTTCAACGAGAACGAATGTGTCAGGAAGTTGTCAGGAGCAGTATTTTCATCCATGCGTCGCACCAAATAAGAGATGGCATTCAAGAAATGCTCCTTCTTCACCACTGGCGTATAGAGAATAACGTGGTTACCCAACTTTCGTTGAGCTCTCCACACATGGTTGGCCATACCTTCCAACATTTCGAAACAGAAGCAATCCTTAGGCGTATGGTACATCTCTGTCAGCAAGTAAGCATACGAAATGGTAAACAAATTGTGTGACGCCATACCGATATGCAATACTTTGGCATTCTCTGGTTTCAAGCCACGCTCAATGATGTGAAGGTAGTTGGCGTCCACCTCTGTCTTGTTTGGACGAACAGGATTTGGCCAGCCACGCAAATCACTGACTATATTCTCCATATCGAGGTTACATCCCTTCACGATACGCATCTTGATAGGTGACCCACCAGCTTCAACACGAGCCTTGGCAAATTCCAGTAGTTCACTTTGGAAATCCCAGGCATCAGGCAAATAAGATTGCACCACGATACCTGCCTCATAGTTCTTAAACTGTGGCAATGACAATACATCTTTAAACAACTTCATGGTAAGGTGAGCATCCTTGTACTCCTCCATGTCCAGGTTGATGAACTTTGGTCTAGTCACTCCATCAGCATCGGTATAAGGATAGTCGATGGCCGTTTGATACAGCTCTGACATGCGGCGTATCAGTTCAGGGAAGCATTCTTTGTAATTCAATGCATGAGTCTGTGCATAGATACCCGAAATCTTTACAGAGATATAGTTGATGTCAGGCTCTTTCAGTGCTTCCAAATAAGAATAGTAACGTTTGTCTGCCTCACCATCACCTAATACCACTTCACCCAATAGATTTACGTTCTGACCAATATGCTGCTCAAATCGTGTAGCCAAATGTTGTGTTAAATGAGGACGAGCGGCATCAATGATTACCCTGCTGGTGTCATGACGTAATCGCCACTTGATAATGGGTACAGCCACCCAGTTAAACAAAGGTTTATAAGCAAACTTTTTATACATCCAAAAGAGCAGACGGTCGCCCGTATTCAGGAATTTCGGTATTCCGTACTGGTCTATCAGCTCCTTAACACGCAGAGCCAGTTTCTGGGTGTCACGCACCTGACTGGTCTCGTCAAGCATACGCACCATGAACTTCTTGTCGTTGGGCGTAGTCACCATCGTACCATACATGTGTTGCTCGTTCTTCTCGGTCTTGGTCAATCCTGAGTAACTCTCGTCGTAAAGCTTTCTCATCCATGAGAAAACCTCATCAACAGTAGGCATTTTCTGTTCAGACATAGTATTGTTTATTTTAAGGTTATTCTTATGCCAAAGATAAACAGAATCACATAAACAAGCAAGTGTTTATCACATATTTTTTGCAAGATTATTCAATATTCCTGTCGCATCACCACCTTCTCATCACTGCCCAACCCAGTGATGGAAACCTTCTTCACATCGTTGTCTAGTTCCACTCGCAAAACCCGCTTTCTTTATTCTCTTCCATCGCTATATAGTATTAGTTCTTTTGCAAAAATACGATTATTCCCTTTAATCCCACAGTATTGTTACCTCCGTATTTTCAATATTACTAGATTGGCATTGCGGACAAACAATCTTGCCCTCCTTATTCTTCATAGGTTTTGGTGCCGCTTGGCCACAGCATCCCTTTCCCCTGTAGATTGACCACTCATGGCCACAATCCTTGCATCTTACAACTTTTCCTGTTCCCATAATAATAATATTTTTGAATTCATTACCCTGTAAAACTTTGAGTTGTCGCAAAATTTGCGACAACTGCTTCCTCATCTATTTTGTTGCAACTCTTTAAAAACAGCACTAAGAGGATAATAGCAATAACACTAAGAGAAGAACAACACAATATACTTATAAATAATAGCATTATTACAGTGAATTTATAAATGGAGGAAACTCCAGCTCCTCATGAGAGGAAGTAAACAACCACTTTCTGCCAATAGAGCCATCTGCAAATCCTATAGGGAAATCTTTGTTCTTGGCATGTTCAACAATATGAGAAAACCATTCAACATAGTCAGCATCCCTACCCATAGCCATTCTTATAAACTCTTCATGCCCCTCAATGAATTGGTCAGCCGTAACGAGTTCCCTTCTTCTTTCAGGATAGGCCTCCCCTGTTGAGCCCCGCAAGCAATCAAATGGCGTACAGTCCCCACCCTTCTCGAAACGATTATCTTCCATCATGAGAGCTTTGGGATATATCATCCATCTCCAAGCACAGCCATTAGGAGACATGCCTGGTAATAATCGTAATTGCTCATAGCCACGCTGATGTAGTTCATGAACAATCATTATTATCTCGTATGCACTAATATTTGGAATCATATTCATCCTATATTTACGAAACTATCCAACCTATTCTTTATTGTCTCAAAATCTGTATTCAAATCCAAATTCTTGAAATAGATTGTATTGCCGTCGTACTGTTTCACCTGCCCATCTGGAACCACTTCTTCTTGTGTCTTGGCGTAAAGCAACATGCCATCTACATTTCCTTGATGGTTCTTGTCGTACTGTCCTACATAAGCTAATATCTGAAAGAAATTATGCGAGTGTATAGTCGTCTTATCAAAGCGTTTCTGCATGGATTGCGCATAATACTTTGTATCGATAATCAGCGTCCGCTCACCTATGGTCAGAAGGATGTCTGTCTGCATGATAGGCAGGATATTGACTGTGGATTGTTCTTTCACAATATTCCAATCTATCTGCTTGGCTTCTGCTTTAAACTCTGGGTGATGCTTCTTATAATACTCCAAGACAAACTTCTCGAAAAGTCTGCACATATGTTCATCAGAGAAGCCTCGCATCTTGAATGTACCATCTTCAGTTGTCATAAGCCACTCTCTTGCTATAAAATAGCAAAGATAGGTCAACATGCGATAGTTTCTATTATTGCGATCAAAATGCAGGGCATTCCAACGAATGGAGTGAACATCTATTGTTTGCACATTCTGAAAGAAAAGCATAAGCTGTTTGAGCTTTGCCTTCTTGTCCTTCTTAACATCTGAATGTTTAATCAGAATCGTAGCTGTTGCTAAGAGAATCTGGTTGAAAATATTATCCTCAGACAATTCATCATAATCACAAGCAATCTGACGATTATTACGCATCCTGTTGGCTATAGTACCATTTATATCAATCTTACCTCTTACAGTTAACATTGATTCATTGCGAGCCACATACTCTCGATACAAACCCTGCTTCAATTGATACGAGATGCCTCTGGACAATATCTCTGCAAAAAGGTCGTAAATATCATCAAACTTTTCACCCTCGATTTCGGCATAGTTATTCTGCCTAAGCTCTTGGAAAGCATAGGCTAACATATAATATATGTTCTTAATCAATATGCCTTTATCTTCTGTCATTTCAGGGCTTTTCTAAGATTGTCTGATTGCTCATTAAAGCGATCATCATTATCAAACCAGTATTCCCTAATCATAGGAATAATATCATATTCCACGATATTATTCAAATCGTAATGATAACCCAGATTGCACAAATAACTATGGCCAATACAGAATCCAGAGCCCAGCGAATCATCACCCTCAATAACCTTGTTCAATTCAATAATGGCATTGACAAGTTTTTCAAGATGTGGATCCATCTGCTTCTGAATATACTCCTTAAACTGTGGCGACTCAAACCCTGGCTTCATCTCAAAGAAGCTGAATCTGCGACGAAGTGCATAGTCAATCATTGCCAATGAGCGGTCGGCAGTGTTCATCATGCCGATAATGTATAGGTTGTCTGGTACTGAGAACAATTCATCTCTGTATGATAATTGTATGGGCTTATCGCGATAATCGTTTTCAATTAGCATAAGCAACTCTCCAAATATTTTGCTCATGTTACCACGATTTATTTCATCGATGATAAAGAAATACTTATGGTCTCTATCTGCATTAGCTTTTCTACAGAATCTATAGAAAACACCTTCCTTCAAATCAAAGCCGCCATCTTCGTTGGGCTTATAGCCCATCACAAAGTCTTCATAGCTATAGTTCTGATGGAATTGTACTTGCAACACCCTACCCTCGTTCTTTTCGCCTATGATAGCATACGCAAGTCTTTTGGCAGCAAATGTTTTACCAACACCAGGAGCACCTTGTAGTATAAGATTCTTCTTTCTTAACAACAAATTTTCAAGTTTTTCGAAATCATTATAGGTAATATACACCTCATCAAGGAATTTACCCCTATCATAAACCTCGTTTGCTTCTGCCTTTGGCAGAGGATTATCTCCACGAATCAATTCCTTGATAATGTCATATTCATCAGCAGTGAGTTTAAAGAATGAGCCTTGCTGGTTTTTCATATACTCCATGTTTTCAAGCCCTGGAGTTGACCTTAAAGTGTTGAATTTTATGGGCTCTGGCAACGTCTCAGTTTTCTTAAATACAATTGTTTCACCATTATTTGCTTTTGAGACAACTAATAAAGCAACTATTTGCTGAGTTGGCGAAGATTCATAACAAACGACAACATCTCCTTCTTTAGCATTAAGGAAATGCTGGAATATTCTGCGTTTATTACCCTCATCATTGTATAATCTATATGCTTGTTCCTCGCCAACATTAAGATTAGAGGGGCTCCATATCTTAGGATTTGCAACCAGCCACCAGTATTGCTTTCCTGTTGTCTCTTCTTGAACAATTTCGGCTTTACCTTCGAACAAACTATTCAGCTTATCCACATAATCAGCATATGATGTAATATTGGTCAGAGTCTTCATGACATTCTTCCCACTTGTTTCCCATTCACCAACATTAGTCCATTTTACTCTTCTAATATTTTTATAATGAGAGCGATTTTTATCAAATATATAATCAGATTCAACTATTCCACGACCAATGATTTTGTACATTCCTTTCTTGGCAAACACAACATCACCAGGTTTCATTTCTCGAGAGAATTGCCAAACGGCTAAGGAGTCATTAACGGCAGAACCATCTTTAGATCTCTGCTTTTTGACTTCATATCTCATTTCCTCACGTGATTTGTATTTCCTCAAATCACCCAATTCATCCCAACCAATACACATAAATCCATCTTCTGTACAATCAGACCATTCAGAAGCGTTCTCACCAGGTGAATAAATCCAATAATTTATGTCTTCATCATTCAGAGAAGAGAAAGTATTATCTTTATTTTTCTCTCTAAGAATATTCAATAGCCCATCGTAAAAAACAAATAAATCTACGTCCCCCTTTTTCAACATTAAATAACGCTGAATATATGGAATACTTTTATTTTCTGGATCCTTCATTTCAAGCTCTTCGCAAACCACATTCAGCATATCGCGATTGAATATTGGAATCAATGATTCATTAGAATAAATAAATGCGATTTTCCACTTTACAACATCTCCAAGTATGTCTATTTTATCAATAGATTCAAATTCTCCTTTTTGAGCATGAGTTGCTATCGAAACAATAGCACTCCTAACGACCTCGTAAGCTTCTTCAGCGGTATTCTTATTATATTTATTATACCATGCATATTGTCCATCAGATTGCACAAGTGTGTTATTTTCATCCGGACGTTTATTATACATGTATATTCCAAACTTAAAGGAAGAACCACCTTTAATTGACGCAAGATGTCTCGTTTTAAATTCCAACCAATAGCAGAACGAATCTTCCTTGTTTAAGTTCGTATACTTTTCAAGTGGCATATCCTTCAGATATTCGAAGGGAAATGCTTCTAAAAATTGCTTATATAATCTTCTTTCTGCGGTTTCCATAATGTTCTGATTTAATAATACATTTCAATATACTGATAAGCCTTTTCAAATACTTCGTTATCTTTAATTTGGTACTTTATCCAAAGTATTGAACGTAGCTTCTTTTTAATTTCACGACGTGCAGTAACACTCTGAAAAGCATCGTTAAACTGACGGACAATGTTTACTACTTCATTGTCAATGTCGTTCACCACTTGTTCTACAATAAATGGAGTGTCCTCCGTTTTAATACTTTGGAACAAGTCTGTTAGTGCAGCTTTAGCCTGTGCACGTTTATCCAATGGTTCCACTATCTCCTTTTCTGCCTCTAGCAGTTCACGAGCCATTTGTAGTAACTGCTTCAGAAATTCTATACTTGTTATTAGATTCTCCTCCAAACGCTCACGAAGCTCATCCAGCTTTTCAGCGAACTTCTTGAACTTTGGGTCACCTTTGTGTTCACCCAATCTTATTTTCAACATCCTCTCAATTTCCACAATCTTTTTCTCACATTTTTTTTCGTCTTCCAAGACTGAATTAATTATATCAGCATCTATCACAAGATCTTCCAGAGCTGTACCTATGTCAATGGTATCAATGTTGTTATGTATAATCTCAATGGTCTTTGCACCTAAAGCAGCCCATATCAAATTACCACCGCTTACTGGTCGCACACTCTGATATACTTGGGCCATCCAAGTATAATCATTTGAATAAGGTGCAAGGAATTCATCTGGAGAGACTATTTCCCATGCTTTTGCAAGACGTGCAAAATGTCGTGCAAAGTTTGTCTTAACACCATCATCCTTTAAGCATTGCTGTGCTGCTGACAATCCTTCCCAGCCACCAATAGTTCGGTCAACTCCAGGGAAGAATTGGATACATTCTTGCATGAATGTAGGAATAAGCGCCTTTATTTCTTCAATATTCTTTATAATAGTCTTCACACTCTCTTCATCAAAAGCAAGACTCTTAGCTACATCTTCAAACACACCCACAAAGTCCACTATCAGGCCACACTTTTTATTCTCATTATATGTACGGTTTGTGCGACAAATAGCCTGTAATAATGTATGGTTCTTCATAGGCTTATCAAGATACATACACTGTAAGATAGGCGCATCAAAGCCTGTAAGTAGCTTACTTGTTACAATAACAAACTTCAATGGTGATAATGGATCACGGAACTGATCAAGTAATTTTTTCTCTTCATCTCTAGTCCTTCGATAAGCCTTGTATTCATCAGCCTTATCGCCAGATGTATGCATCACAATTGTTGTTTGGTCATCTGTTCCAAGTAGTGCATCAAGCGCCTTCTTGTACTTTACACAACAATCACGATTATATACAACAACCTGAGCTTTCATACCTGTTGGCTCAATATATTCACGAAAATAATTAACAATGTACTTACAAACATCGTTTATACGCTTTTCAGCTGTAAAGAAAGCTTCGACACTTGTGCGTCGTACAAGTTCTTGTTTGTCTTCTTCACTAATTTGGTCAGTTAATGCATCAAACTCTTCCTGTAGTTTCTCTTCATCCAGATGCATTTCTACTGGCACAGCTTTAAAGTTCAATTCCAATGTTGCTTTATCATCAACCGAATTTTGGAAGGTATATTTAGAGATATAACCATATTTATCCTCCTCACTACCAAAGCAAGCAAAAGTATTGTGGTCATTACGATTGATAGGCGTTCCAGTCAAACCGAAGAAGAAAGCGTTCGGCAACGCCATTCGCATCTTCTTGCCCAAGTCACCTTCTTGAGTACGATGAGCTTCATCCATCAGCAGGATGATGTTATCACGATCATCTATAACCTCACCATCGCTCAAATCACCAAACTTGAAGATAGTAGTAATGAGGATTTTACGTTGGTGTATCTTTGTTTCCAGTTCCTCTTTAGAATATATACCATCAACATTAGGAATCTCAGCCCTTGTAAAGTCACCTGTTATCTGGTCTTCAAGGTCAATACGGTCATCCACAATCACCACTGTTGGAGCTTTCAAGTCATTCTGACGACGCAGCTTTTGGGCAGCAAACACCATGAGCCAAGATTTACCAGAACCCTGGAAATGCCATATAAGTCCTTTCTTTGGTCCATGACCTGTGCGATAGGTATTAAGCACACGTTGTACAATAGCCTCACCTCCAAGATATTGTTGGTATCGACAAACAATCTTTATCTTCCTTCCTCCTGAAGTACCTGAGAAAACTGTGTAGTAGCGATAAATATCAAGAAGCCTTTCTGGAGAGAACAAAGAGATATAATTATGTTCCACATCCTCTAGAGTACCATGCCGACGTTCTTCACCAGCAAACCAAGGCCCCCATTTATCAACAGGGCATCCTATACTTGCATATTGAAGCTCACGCCCTTCACTAGCAAAAGATAGTATGTTTGGCACAAACATTTCTGGGATACTCTTTTGGTAGTGTATAATATCAGTAGCACCATCAGTCCAAGTTACAGATGCTTTAACAGGAGTTTTGGCTTCACCAATAACCATAGGAATACCGTTGATAATATAAACGAGGTCAAGTCGTTTACCTCCCTCTTTGCTTCTTCGAGGGAACTCCCATTGATTAGTAACAACACAACGGTTTTCCGATGGTACATCACTGAAGAAACGGATATTGATATTCTCACCATCTTCGCCAAAAGGATAAGAGTTCTCTTCAAACAATAATCGACGAAAACGGTCATTAGCATTGATCAACTCCTCATGATTGTTACCAATACTACATGCAGCTCTTAAGCGATATATCACTTGTGCAGCTTGATCTTCCGTAATTGGATTAAGCCGTATTAATGCAGTAACAAGCCATTGTGTTACCAGCACCTCATCTGGCAGTCGTGGCACTTCTTGTGGCTCCACATAAATCCATCCACACTTGCCTGCAGCGTTGATGAGCATCTGCTCAACGGTATTTTCTTCGTTAAAGTATGCCATATCTATTGATGATTTATTCTTACTTATTTAACTTGCCATTCTATACTCACTGTGATTTTCTGATTTATCGGCCTGACGAGCTATAGTTGCAAATTGCTCTTGCAAACTAATTGGAGGGCATGGAACCAATATTTTAGCTATGTCATCTGGTCGTATTTCAAAAACTTTTGTACCGTGTACATATTCCATTTTTGCATGGTTAAATAACGTCGATTGAAAAAAGAAAGATATATACAGCGGATTCATACTATGTTTATATATGGCTGCATGGCCTCCTACTGCAACAGAATAGTCACCTAACCAGGCTGTACTCTTACATGACCCTTCTGTATCTTCACTAGTGATTGCGATAATTAAATCACCATTTGATGCAAACTTTGTTTTAGATTCTAAATCTGAAGATATTTCTGTGATATGTGAAGATATAAAAGGACCAAATTTTGTGTGTATCTGACCATAATGAATACATGGGATGCCATGTTCTACATAATCTGATTTCTGGAATCCACCTCCGCGCGTGAAAGAACCAACTTCGCCCAAACATTTTTCTGGCCAATTACCACCTCCAAACATCTCGATAAATTGCGATTTGATACCGTCAAATTCTGATTTATCGGCCTGTTCAGCGATGGTTACAAACTTCATCTGCTCATCGTATGGAGGTAACTCAATTTCTAACTCTGAGAATGTCGTTTGATTCAAAGATTTGAAGGACGTACCTGTACCTTTTTTCTTTATGTTATCTCTTTGATACATCAAAGCATGGTAAAGAAACTCAACGTTACATACATTATTGTGGCACGTTGCTCTACATATAGACTGATTGGTTGCACATTCTATCTTATTGATAGCCATTACTCCAATACTACCACGACATACATACATTAGTGTATCTACTGGTATAATCTTGCATGTAGCATATCCTTCTTCTGTAACTTTTTCACAAGTATCATATACATACTTGCTTTTCATGTCCTCTGCTGATACCCATGGTTTATCACCATTCCAATATTCAGGATGAGCTTTTGAAGGTGTGCCTCCAGTAGAGACATCCGCAAACGATTTTATCATCGTTAAAGGGTTGCCTTTATCCGTAAACATCTCGATAAATTGCGACATACTATCCAATGAATTTATGGTGAGACAACTTTACATTATTCTGATTCACCATCGCATATTGCAATGTTGTATCGAGACTTTGATGGCCAAGAAGATGCTGGACTTGCTCGATGGGCATTCCTTTATCTATTGCCATTGTAGCGAGAGTACGACGGAACTTGTGAGGGTGAACTTTAGGAATGTTCAATTCTCGCCCAAGCTGTCGAAGGCGTATTTCAACTCCACTTATTTGAAGTCTATCATAAGGTGCCAACAGCGACACAAAGAGAGCTTCGTTTGTGTCAGTGCGGCTATTAACATATTTCTGAAGATGTATTTTGGTGCGGGCATCGAAATAAACTTTGCGCTGCTTGTCACCTTTGCCCGTAACAATACATTCTCTATTCTGGTAGTCAATATCATCCCTGTTAAGTCGGACAAGTTCTCCAACTCTCATTCCGGTGGAAGCAAGCAAATCAATGAGGGCAAGGTCACGGGCATTCGAACAATGATCTCGCATTTGCTCTAATGCTTCATCTGTGTAGGTTTCCTTCACAGTCTTGCCAACTTTGACTTTGTGTATTCTGCGCACAGGACTCTTGACGATGTAGTTCTCTTCTTCTAACCAAGAAAAGAAACTCGACAAGATGCGCCTGATATTATCTACAGTTACTTTACTTGCACCACTTTCTGATTGGTAATCGTTCAGATAGCCACGCAAATCATCGGTTGTAACATGGATTACTTCTTTGTCAATCCTCTTTAAGGCATTTATGATGGTGCTCTTATAGTAAGAGATTGATTTGTCCGAACACCCCTCAACTTTCTTCGCGGCAATGAAATTGTCAATCAAAGTGGCATTATTACTTTCTGTGTGTAGAGATTCTTTCTCGGTCACGGAAACATTGCGGAAGGTATAATCAAGAACCTTTCGCAACTGGCTTAATTGCTCGTTATCAAGAACATTGAGCATCGCCTGTTCTATTTCATTAATTAAATTGTCAATCATATTTTAATATGCTTTGGTTATTTAATTAACGTGTGACAAGTTTGAACATTTCTACATGTTTTCTTCGTTTATATTTTAGCGAATATCTGCGATTTGTTTTAGAACCTTCAATACTTCACTTAATTTTCGCTTAAAGTTCGCTTAATTTGGAATTACCCATGAAACGCCAGAATCCTTAATCTAACTGGGTATTCCGGACTTTTATCGTTCATGTTTCACTTAAAAGTTTACTTAAGTTCGCTTAAAGTTCTCTTAAATTCATCAGTCAATTTCCAGCGTTTCTTCTCCGCTGTTGTGATAATGCCAGCTTTTCGCATTTTTGTCAAGAGATTGCCTATTTTGGCATTCTTTCTCTTGTCGTCAAAATCTGAAGGCAGTTTATTCCACAGCAGTTCATTGATCTGAGCTCTTGACAGAAAATCGTGTTCTTTTAGGGTTCTTATAATCCATTCTTGACATTCCGCATCATTAAAGCCCTTTCTCAGAGAGTAGTCAATTTCTTGTTTGGTAGCCTGCGCAACGTATTTTGAAACATACAAATGCGACTTGTGTCCCTCTACCAGTTTTCTCTTTCTAAGCATGGCTACAGCATCTGCGCTAATGGGCTTACCCTTCTGTACTTTATCCAACAAGTAGGCAGTCGTAAGATCCATGTTGGTATTCTCCATCAGCATCAAGCTGTAGGCCTTATCAATAACATTGCCAGGAACTCGTAGAACAGTACTCTTTTCGTCACTCAAATCGTAGTCTGGCATTGGCAGGTATCTCTTTTGCTGACGCAGAAACATATTGTGGATACCATAGCCTTGAGTATCAATCATGTGTACACTTACCATCGCCTGTGTCAGGAATGGGTTGCGATACTTCTCAGGAGTTTTCTTCCCTTCTATATAGTCCTCATAACTTCCCATAAAGAATGCTCCACGATTAGAGAATATCAGTTCTTCGGTTCTCTCCGTAACCACAATTCGTGCATTAGCTGTATAGTCTTGGTGTGCTATACAGTTATGAAGAGCCTCCAATATAGTTCTTGTGTCATATTTCCATATTTCCGAAGGAATCAGCGAGTTGTTAGGGAATATCTTAAATTTGTAGTTTCTTATGCGGTTCAGCAACTTACTTGTCGAAAGCAAGAGCGGTATCGTGTAAGTCTCTCCAGCCGTTTCTTCTGCGGTGTCAAGCCTCCATACTATTTGTGAAATATGATCTAGCATATGAGCCGCCTCTGCTTTACCCACCAGTAATAGTGTGGTTTTTGTAATACGGCCACTAATGGTCAGACGAGCCTTGTCCAAAAACACAGCATCATCCCATCCATTGATTTCGTCTTCTTGTTCCTGATGCAATTCTATATATCCCTTTCTGGCTTTCTTGATAGCCTCTTCATCCAAATCAGCCAATGTAGCTTCAGGAATAATCTCTTTTGTCCAGTCCTTATGCGAGTTGTATATCTGTCGCATCCAGTCGGTATAGGGCCTTAGGTCTGTAGTGTGCGAATCCACTCTTATGTAGGGAATGTTTTTGAAGCAAGTAGGTTCACCTTGTGCTGCAGGAACGATAAAAACGACTACTCTCTCTTTGCCTTCATACATAAACTCATCAATCTGAAAATCTATCTTTGGAGAAATCATTTGTCTCAGATACATTTCCAATTGTTGATTACCCGCAGCATTCACCTTTGAACAATCAAAGGTGGTATATTTTACCTCTAAAGTATCGTTGTCGACACCAAAAAACAGATAGCCAAAATCCTGATTATCCAGACATGCTCCGTTAGAAAGAGCAGAAATGTATTTGCCCAGTTTCTCTGCATCCTGATAGTTACTCTTGAATTCCAGAAAACGTTTCTCCTTCTGGAATGTCGATATCTGCTGTTTCAGCAAATTCGTATATCGAATATCTTTCTCCATATTTTACAAGTTTTCGTTAATCTGTATTCAAAATTTTACTCCAAACATGGTCTTTCCAAGATTATATTATTAACTATTAATCAAACTCTTTATTACCGCATCTATTGCATCTATTGATTTACGAAGTTCAAATTCTGATTTATCGGCCTGTTCAGCGATGGTTACAAACTTCATCTGCTCATCGTATGGAGGTAACTCAATTTCTAACTCTGAGAATGTCGTTTGATTCAAAGATTTGAAGGACGTACCTGTAC